>JGI1358J11329_10000012_pt1 | contig 227286 bp, 271 predicted proteins | sample Subgroupgradi54m_FD_11329 | JGI IMG/M metagenome (IMG submission 11329)
GCGGTAAATCTTTGCCGCGTAGCACATTGTATCCTCCGCGAAAACCGGAGGTGAAAGGACGGTTCAAGATGGTTGCGACAACCGACCAGAAGGCGAGACTACTCGATCTGACCACGGGGGTGCTGGAGCTTGTACGTGATGGGAACCGTGACGCTGACGAGGTCTGCGATGTCTTGCAGGTCATTAAAGATCATGCAGACTTCCCCTTCGCTTTGGGGCGCGATCGAAATCCCGTTCCCGAGCTTAAGGTCTTCAAGACCATCAAGCTCGGCACGGGTCCAAAGACCGCCGACGACTTCCGCAAGGCTCTCAAGGACAACGGATTCCGGATCGGCGACTGGGGCAACGACATCCTTGGCAAGCCCGCTTTCAAGGCGGCAACCAAGGAAATCGAGGTTGACCTCGTGGTTGTCTCAGTTGCAGGCCTTGGTTTCAAGGACGGAGCCAAGCGTAGCGACATCTACAAGCGGGCTCTTGAGCTCGGCTTGGAGCTCTGCCCCGCAGAGGTTGGTCCCCAGCTGCGTCTGCAGTACAAGGACCAGCCGATGGGCGAGTGGTTCCCTATCGGAATGGAGCCTATTACGGGCTCGGGCGGCGACCTCGAGGTGTTCGATGTCGGGCACCTTGACGGTGGCCAGTGGCTCGACAGCCACTACGGCGGTCCCGACGGTGTCTGGCTTCCCGACAGTCAGTGGGTCTTCGTCCTGCCCCGCAAGTAGCTCTTGGATTTTGAATCTTGGATCTTCTAGATCCTTGAAACTTGATCCTTGAGTCTGCAGCCCCGTATTCGTCCTTCGTTCCGCCAACTGGCGGACGAAGGATGGATGCGGGGCGTTTCTTTTGGTATAATACAAACGGAAGTAGGCGAATACGCAGAAGATCAAGGTTTTCTGCTGCCGAACCCAGTATCCATACGCCCAGAGTATCTCCGACTACGGTTTGAGATAGAGTGGTGTATGCAGAACTTCAAAAAATGAAGCTACTTGGTATGGAGCGCTAGGGCATTGAAGATGCCGAATACGATACAACCCCGAGAGCATTCAAGGGGTGGTGGCAGAGATGGCACTCTATACATAACGGACTCGGGCGGCAACCTCAAGGTGTTCAATGTCGAGCACAATGACAATGGCCAGTGGCTCAACAGCAACAACGGCAATCCCGACAATGTCTGGAATCCCGACAATCAGTGGGTCTTCGTCCTGCCCCGCAACTTACTTCATTTCTCTCCCTTATGGGGAGAGTTTTGTTTCTGTAGTTGGCCGCTCCATCCGCCAAGCATTCTGCCAACCTCATCTATTTTTACCGAGAGTGCAATGTATTTTTTATTATCCAGCGATTTGGTTTCCCAAAGTATCATTAGAAATATCTTGAGCGTGTCAGCTTTTCTTAGTGCCAAGCGGACAAACGACAGTTTTTCTTCTTGCGCAAGAAAACTCGCAGTTGCGAGCGCTTCTATAACTTCGACAAAAAGAGTGTCAATTTTCTGCCCGAGGGAGTGTCTGTGCGTTTTGGGTATGGTTTGGTAGTATTCATACCAAAGCAAGTAAGCGCTCTTCGTCTTTTGCAAAAGCGGCAATAAAACTCCGTAGGGGGGACTTACCTGAAAAGATTTCTTATGAAAATCAAACTCACTCATAGCTACGAGTATATCATTTCTTTGGAAAATCTTCTTGAGGCGTGGAAAGAGTTTGTGCGAGGCAAAAGAAGCAAGAAAGACGTGCAGGAGTTTTCTTTACGCCTCATGGATAACATTCTAACCCTTCATCGAGACCTTGCCAATCATACTTATTATCATGGAGGATACAAAGCGTTTCGTATTTCAGACCCCAAACCGAGAAATATCCACAAAGCAAGCGTTAGAGATAGATTGCTGCATCACGCTCTTTACAGAATACTCTATCCGTTTTTCGACAGAAGTTTCATAGCCGACTCCTATTCTTGCAGGGTTGGGAAAGGGATGCACAAAGCGATAAACAGATTCCGCATTTTTGCGTACAGAGCATCTCAAAACTACACAAAAACAGCCTGGGTTCTGAAGTGTGATATTAGAAAGTTCTTTGCTTGCATAAATCAAGCCATACTTGTCGAAAGTATTGAGGATTATGTGCCAGATGGGAATATTAGATGGCTTATTTCTAAAGTTATCGGAAGTTTTTATTCATCAAGAAGAGGATTGGGACTACCGCTTGGCAACCTTACATCCCAGCTTTTGGTGAACGTATACATGAACGAGTTTGACCAGTTTATAAAACACAAACTGAAGGTAAGATATTATATTCGCTATGCCGACGATTTTGTTGTTCTGTCAAAAGATAGAAAATTGCTCGAAAGTACACTCTTGAGAATCAGCAGCTTTCTATGGAGAAGTCTGCGTCTTCAATTACACCCCGACAAAACATTTATACAAACCGTTGCTTCCGGAGTAGATTTTCTTGGGTGGGTGCATTTTCCAGATCACAGAGTGCTTAGAAATATCACAAAAATAAGAATGTTTAAAAGAATACAGCGACATCCTACCCCCGAAACCCTGACTTCTTATTTGGGTTTGCTCTTGCACGGCAATACCTATAAATTACGTTTAGCAGTGATGATATAATAGTTTCATGATTTTTTTTATCCCTTCGAGGATACTTTTCTATTCTTGCCTTACGTTTATTTGCGGGGTTTTTGTTTGGTCTATTTTTTTCTCTTCTCAAAATAAACCCAATTCTTTCTCTTCGTATATTGGTAAAAAAGTGGTGGTGACGGGTTTTATTGTTGCTGATCCCTTGCCAAGAGAAAAAAATATCCAGTTGGTCTTAAAACCCGAAGGCAAGGGCATGGATAAGGTTCTTGTGATGGTGAGCAAATTTTCGCGTTACCAATACGGCGACCGCATAAAGATTTCAGGGAAACTTGAAGTGCCTCCTGTATTTGACGATTTCAATTACCGAGATTATCTTGCCACAAAAAGAATTTATGCATTAATGTGGTTTCCAAAGATAGAATTGCTGGAACGCGGATCATATGGCAATTTTATTTCTGCAATCTACGCGAAGATTCTTTATCTCAAGCACGCGTTCGCAAACGTATTGCAAGAAAATCTTTCGCCGCCTTACAGCTCATTGCTTGGAGCTTTTGTACTGGGCGATCAAAGCAAAATGTCGGATGTCTTAAAACAGCAGCTTAATGTGACCGGACTTCGCCACATTATTGCAATATCGGGCCAGCATATTGTGATTATCACGGGCATGCTTGAGGCATTTTTGCTTGCAATCGGCTTCTGGCGAAAGCAGGCAATTTTGGTTTCAGCGCTTTTTATGGTGTTTTTTATCGTGTTGACTGGGGCTGAAAGCTCCGCGGTGCGCTCCGGGATTATGGGCGGATTTTTATTTTTAGGCCAGTATCTCGGGAGAATGCATGTGTCGTTCCGGGGGCTGGTGTACGCCGCAACGGGCATGCTTTTTTTGAATCCTACGCTGCTTTTGCATGATATCGGATTCCAACTTTCATTTTTGGCAGTGCTCGGAATCATTGTTTCATTTTCATTTTTCCAAAAACTCTTTCATAAAATTCCAGAAAAAGGCGGTGTTCGCGATATGCTCGCGATGAATTTTTCCGCCCAACTGCTCACCGCGCCGATCCTTATCTATAATTTTGGTTATATTTCAATTATTGGGATTATAACAAACCTTCTTATCCTGCCTATTGCTCCGATCCTTTTGGGCTTAGGATTTGTATTCTTGGCTGGCGGCGCGCTTTGGAGCGGCTTTGGTTTTTTACTTTCTTTCCCCGTATTTTTTCTGTTGTATTATTTTAATTTTGTCATTGAATTTTTTGCAAAACTTCCCTTTGCCTCTCTTACTATAGAAAATCTTTCTCCTTTGTGGCTTTTGCTGTTTTATGGTTTCGTATTCTTTTTCCTTTGGAAATTCAAACAAAATCAAGCTATGATATAAAGATATGGAAGGTTCTAAGCACAAAGCCTGGGTGGTGGGGGTTGATATGGGATATGGGCACCAGAGGGCTGCTTTTGCGCTTCAAAAAATTGCCGAAGGAAAAAAAGTTCTCAATGCGGGGTTGTACCCTGGCATTCCTGAATCAGATAAGAAGATTTGGCATGAGTTAAGGCTGCTGTATGAAACCATTTCGCGCTTTAAGAATGTTCCCGTTCTTGGAGATTTTGTGTTCTCCATTTTTGACAAATTTCAGGAAATAAAAGAATTTTACCCCAAAAACCAAGGCATTGATCACCCGACTCTTCAGTTGAAACAAACGTACGGGCTCATTGAAAAAAGGAATTGGGGCAGGCATCTTGTTGAGAAATTGAATAAAAGCCCGGTACCGCTCGTTACGACTTTTCCCGCGGTAGCTTTTATGGCAGAATATTTTGGATTCAAAAAAGAAATTTTCCTCGTGGTTTGCGACGCCGATGTTTCAAGGGCATGGGCGCCGTTCAATCCTTCAAAATCGAAAATTCGCTATTGCGTGCCAACGGTTCTTGCCTTGCGGCGGCTTGAACGGTATGGAGTTTTGAAGCATAATATTTTTTTCACAGGATTTCCCTTGCCAGATTCACTGACTCTCAAGGCCAAAGAAGATCTCATAAAACGATTGAGGGTGCTTGACCCCGAGGGCTCGTATCTCAAGCTCTATTCAGACGTGGTGCGCCGATACTTGGGAGAAATTCCCCTTAAGCCAAAGAAAATTCGTCCGCTTACCATCACCTTTGCCGTAGGAGGGGCGGGAGCGCAGGAAGAAATCGGAGAAGCTATTCTTCGGAGCGTTGCGCCATTGCTCAAAGAAAAAAAAGTAAAACTCAATCTTGTTGCGGGAACAAGAGAAGACGTTGCTCGTTTTTTTGAGGGGGCCATAAAAAAACAGAATCTCTCGCATCTTTTAGGAAAACAACTTCGCATCGTATGGGGGAAGACTCTTGGCGATTATTTTAAAAAGTATAACGCGGCATTGCGGACAACCGATATTTTATGGACAAAACCTTCTGAAATGGTTTTTTATACGGCGTTAGGGTTGCCGCTTATTTTGTCTGAACCCATAGGATCGCAAGAGATTGAAAATAGAAAGTGGCTGCTTTCGGTTGGAGCGGGGATTGACGGTTTTGATCCAAAACTTACTCGCCATTGGATGCAAGACGTACTTTACAGCGGGCGTTTGGCGGAGGCTGCAATGCAGGGATTTGTTGAAATTGAGAGAGGAGGCGTTGCAAACATTGCAAATCTTATTTATAATCATTGATCTTTTATGCTTTGGCTTTTTACCGCTCTTGCTTCATATATTTCTTTTGCGGTTTCCGCAATTTTCGTCAAGTACTTGGTTTCCAAAGTTGCTTTAGGCGCCAGAACTTTTGTTTTTTATATGGGAATTCTTGGCATGCTTGTGTTTCTTTTGGTTCCATTTGTGCATTTTTCAATTCCCTCGCCATTTCAAATTCTCTTGAGCATTGGCGCGGGAATAACCCTGGCATATTCAACTTTTTTTCTTCTTGAAGGATTGCAAAAATTTGAGGCGTCGCGCATTGTTCCGGCGATTGGGGGGCTTGTTCCTCTTTTTACGTTTTCATTCGTTTTTATTCTTTCAAAAGGCGACATATCGCTTTCTTTTTTTCAGTTTTTATCGTTTATCCTTTTGATGGGAGGAATTGTGCTTCTTACCATAGAGAAAGGAATGATGATAAACAAAGCGAGTCTGCGAATTGCCTTGACAGCCGCATTCTTTATCGCATTAAGTTTTGTGATGACAAAATACGTATATCTTCATCAGCCTTTCTGGCAAGGATTAATTCTTATGCGCATTGGAGGGTTTTTATTGAGCGTTTGGCTTTTGCTTTTTTCAAAAGAGGTCCAAAGAGAAGTCTTCCAGTCCAAGCACCAAGCCATTGCCCCTGTTTTTCTTTTGAGCCAGGTGGTGGGGGCTTTGGCCGAGGTCTTGCGCAATGGCGCAATTTTTCTCGTTCCGTTGGCGATGCTTCCGTTTATTAACGCGCTGCAGGGCGTTGAGTACGCGTTCTTGCTCGTGTTTACATTTTTTATGTCGCGTTACTTCCCTCACGTTTTAAAAGAAGAAACCGCGCCAAAAATTATGCGCCAGAAAATTTTTGCAATGGCGTGTATCGTGTTCGGCCTCATCATTATTGCTTTTTCATGAAAAAGATATTTTTCTCTATTCTTATTTTGCTTGGGATTTTATTGGGGATAGCTTTCTTGTATTTTTTTGTTGGAAGCGCTCCTCAAACAGAAACTGTTTTCGGAGTGAATTTTTCCCAGAAGCACGCACAGAATCTTGGCCTTGATTGGAAGGCGGTATACGAGGCCCTCTTAAATGACCCTGGAGCAAAGCGGATTAAAATTGCAGTTCACTGGGATCTCATAGAACCTACGAAAGGCGTTTTCTCTTTTGAAGATTTAGATTGGCAAATGGCAAAACTAAAGGAATATAAGGCAAGAGCCCTTCTCGTGGTTGGCATGAAAACGCCGCGATGGCCCGAATGCCACATTCCAAATTGGGCGCGAGGTCTGTCTCGAGAAAATCAGCAGAAAGAAATTCTCACTATGCTTGAGAATGTGGTAAAAAAGTATAAAGATGCATCTGTGCTTTTAGGTTGGCAGGTTGAAAATGAACCGTTTTTCCCTTTTGGAGAATGTCCCTGGGCGGATGAAAAGTTTTTGAAACAAGAGGTTTCTTTAGTAAAATCACTAGACTCAAATCATCGCATTGTAATTTCAGAAAGCGGAGAAGGTTCTTTTTGGACAAAAGCTGCCAGATACGGAGATAGAGTGGGAATAACCATGTATAGAAAAGTATGGGTGCGCCAGCTTAGAGCTTATTTCACCTACCCCTTTCCGCCAGTTTTTTACTGGAGAAAAGTGCAGATTGTTCACGCGTTGTCTGGCAAAGAAGTGATTGATGTTGAGCTTCAGGCAGAACCGTGGGGTCCAAAGCTTTTGTATGATCTGCCCCTCAAAGAGCAAAAGAAAACAATGAATTTGGAACAGTTCAAAAAAAATATAGAGTTTGCAAAAAACACGGGCTTGAAAGAGCACTATCTTTGGGGGGCAGAGTGGTGGTACTGGATGAAAGAACAACAGCACGATCCAAGTATTTGGAATGAAGCAAAGAAATTATTTATTTTGAACCAATGAGATTGCCTTACAAAAAATTGTTAAACGCACTGTCAAAAGCCATACTTTTTTGGGCCGCGCTGCATTTTTTAATTTCTGTTATTGCGGCAGTAAAAAATAGAAATATCGCCTTCTTGAATATATTCAATATTATTCAAACGTACTTTCTCTTTACCTTGCCCTTTCCTATTGATACGCTTATAGGAAACATTGTTTCTATGTTCGTATTTCTTTTTGTATATCTTCTGGCATATTTTCTTTTTTGATATGGAAATTTCTTTTATTATCATTGCGTACAACGAAGAAAAATACATAGAAAAGTGCGTGCGGTCAGTGTTTTTACAAAAGAATTTGCCTTCTTTTGAGGTTATCGTGGTTGATAACAACAGCACTGACAATACGTATAAAATTGTGCGGGAAAAATTTCCTCAGGCAAAACTGGTAAAAGAATTAAAACAAGGAATGACCAGCGCAAGAAACCGCGGAGCAAAAGAGGCAAAAGGCGATATCCTTGTTTTTTTTGACGCCGACGATATTATTCCCGAGCACTGGGCAGAAAAAATGCTTATGTATTTTAAGAAACATGTTTCATGTGTGGGGATTTCGGGCCCCTCAAAATTTTACGATCTTCCGAAACGCTATAAGTTTGTTGAATTCATTGGTTTTAAGATTCTGTATCCTTTTTTTGGTGAATTTTTATTAAAAACAGTGTTCAAAAAAGGGGTATTGTGGAACGGGGCGAATATTGCGGTAAAAAAATGGGCATTTCGCAAAGTCGGGGGATTTTCAGAAGATATTTTGTTCTATGGAGAAGATTCAGATCTTGCAGAAAGATTAATGAAAACAGGCCCCATTGCTTTTGTGCAGGATTTGTGGGTTTTTGGTTCTGCGAGAAGATTGCTCAAGGGGAACCCCATCCTCGAGGGTTTTAAATATATTTCTAATTATATGTGGTTTTTCCTTACAAAAAAATCAAGAGGAAAATATAAGGCAGTTCGATAGCATATGAAAAAAATATACCTTGATTACGCGGCGTCTTCTCCGGTTGATAAAAAAGTATTGCGTGAGATGATGCCGTATCTCAAAAAAGAATTCGGAAATCCGTCTTCTGTTCATTACTTTGGCCAAAGGGCTCGGGCGGGAATTGAAAAAGCGCGCCAAATCGTTGCAAAGTTTTTAAATTGTACCCCGCTTGAGGTGGTTTTTACCTCTGGGGCTACCGAAGCAAACAACCTTGCAATCAGGGGAATGGTACAATCTCTAAAACAAAAAATTCACATTGTGACCTCGCAAATCGAGCATGAGTCGGTTCTTTCACCCTGCCAAGAACTTGAAAGACAGGGTTTGGCAGAGGTAACGTACGTGCCGGTTGATTCAGAAGGCGTTGTAAAAACAGAAGAAGTGCAAAAGGCAATCAAGGAGAATACGGCATTGGTTTCAATTATGTATGCAAACAGCGAAATCGGCACCATTCAGCCCATAGCCGAAATTGGAGCGCTGCTTAAGGACCGAAAAATTCTTTTTCACGTTGATGCCGTGCAAGCCGCGCAATTTCTAGACTGCGATGTAAAAAAACTTGGAGTTGATTTATTGACATTAAGCTCGCATAAAATCTACGGGCCAAAAGGGGCAGGAGTACTCTATATAAAAGAAGGAGTGGTCCTCAATCCTTTATTATTGGGCGGAGGCCAGGAACAGGGATTCAGGTCGGGCACCGAAAATGTTGCCTCCATAGTGGGAATGGGCCGCGCCGTTGAAGAAATTTCCCCCTACGGGGGATCTCCCGCAGGGAGACAGATTGTCCAAAACATTAAAATTCGCCAGTTGCGAGACAAGCTTATTAAAGAAGTTTTGCGCCGTATTGAGGGGACTCAGCTTTCAGGTTCAAAGCAAAAACGCCTTCCCAATAATGTTCATATTCGTTTCCAAGGCATTGCGGGCTCCGAGCTCGCAACGGTTTTAGACCAAAAGGGCATAGCGGTTTCTACGGGATCCGCGTGTTCTGAAAAAACTCAGGAGCCCTCTCATGTTCTTCTTGCCCTTGGGGTTTCGGAAGACGATGCAATGTCGAGTGTGCGCCTTACGCTTGGGAAAGATACTACGCTTCAAGAAGTTGAAAAAGCGATTACCATACTTGTTGCAACTGTTGCGCAGCTTAGAAAAAATCGGGTATAATAAAAAAGATGCTAAAAAACTTTCTCAAATTTCGCAAAAAGAAAACATTCCGTTTGTTTATTTGGGTCATTGCGGTTTCTTCTCTTTTGGGGCTTGGTTTTGGAGTGTTGGGAGGGGGAATTTGGTTTGCGCTTGTCGCGCCAAAAAATACTCCCGCGCCGTATGTTGCGCAGACTACGCAGGAGCAAAAAATTATTGACGCCGTGAAAAACGTTTCTCCTTCGGTGGTGAGCATTATCATCACCAAAAACGTTCCTATTCTTGAACAGTATTTTACCAATCCTTTTGGAGATTTGTTCGGGCCAAACGCTCCGTTTCAGTTTCAGGTGCCCCAATATCGCCAGAACGGAACCGAGAAAAAAGAAATCGGCGGAGGGTCGGGATTTATCGTTTCCCGAGAGGGCCTGGTTCTTACCAATAAGCACGTGGCGCTCGATGATACAGCCGAATACACCGTGTTCACCAATGACGGCAAATCGTATCCTGCAAAAGTGCTGGCGAAAGACCCGGTTCAGGATATGGCATTGCTCAAGATTGAGCAAGAAAAAATTATTGGCCAAGACGGGAGCTTCGCGCAAAAACCATTCGTGCCCGTGAGATTCGGCGATTCTGGCAGTATTCAGATAGGCCAAACCGTTATTGCAATTGGGAACGCGCTGGGGGAGTTTCGAAATACCGTTTCAACCGGAGTTGTTTCGGGCTTGGGGCGTACCATTAGGGCATCGGGCAACGATAATTTCAAAGAAACCATTGAAGGCGTGATTCAAACCGACGCCGCCATCAATCCCGGGAATTCGGGCGGCCCATTGCTCAATTTGGCTGGCGAGGTTATTGGGATTAATACCGCCACGGTCCTGCAGGCCCAAAGCATTGGATTTGCAATTCCTATAAACAGGGCAAAGAAAGATATTGAGCAGGTGAAATCGTCGGGGAAAATCGTGTATCCTTTTTTGGGGGTTCGGTATACGCTTGTGACCGAAAAAGTAAAGAAAGATAAAAAACTTTCTGTTGATTACGGTGCTTTCGTTTCTTCGGGAAGCAATGGAGAGGCGGCAGTTTCTCCGGCTTCACCCGCCAAGAAAGCGGGTATAAAAGAGGGAGATATAATTCTCACGGTTAACGAAGAAAAAATTACTCCCGAAAATTCTTTGGGTAAAATCATTCAGAAATACAACCCCGGCGACAAAGTAATTCTCAAAATCCTCCGCGGCAAAGAGGCGATCACTTTAGAAGTTATCCTGAGCGAACGCATAGAGTAGTTCTCGTGTTGTCCACGACACGGAGCTAGTTTCCTTTTGACATCTTCTTGCGACGGGTTATAATAAGTCCATGAAACGAACAGAACAGAAAAAAAGTATCTCTTCCTTTGTAGTCGAGTTAGATCGCGAAGAAGACGGCCGATGGATTGCCGAAATTCCTGATGTACCTGGGGCTATGGCCTACGGCGTTACCAAAGCAGAAGCTCTTCGGCGAGCATATGCCGTTGCGCTTCGAACACTGGCTGACACAGTAGAACAAGGAAGCATGCCTTCGCTGATCTCTTAGCCAAACATACCGGACTTATCCCCGATCAGTTGTAGGTCGGCTTCAGAACCAAAGAATCGCCAAACAGGCGGTTTTTTGGTAATGTAGTATTATGGATAATGAGAAAAGAAAAACAATTCTTGATTTTTTACACGGTCATAAACTCGGCGTTATTGCAACCCTTAATCAAGAGAAAGGGAAACCCGAAGCAGCTCTCGTGGCGTTTTCAGAAACAGATAACTGCGAATTGATTTTCGGTACGTTTGCCGATACAAGAAAATATACGAATTTACAGAAAAATCCTCAAGTAGCTTTCGTCATAGGATTAGATGATGAAGAAGATATTACCTTACAGTATGAAGGGGCGGCAAGGGAGGTTTTTAATGGAGAGTTGAAGGAGTGCCAGAAGATACATGTATTAAAGAATCCTTCTTCCGAAAAATACGCATACGACGAGAAACAGAGATTCTTTCGCGTAACGCCCAACTGGATTCGTTATTCTAACCTTTCTAGCGATCTTACTGTTGTATTCGAAATAGACAGGTTCTAACGCCTGCCCGCCTTGGGCGCATCGTCTATGACATGGGGTTTGATTTTCGGAATTTTTTGTGATATAAAAAGGATATGAACGGCGGGAATTTTACCCACAAAGCGCAAGATGCTTTGTTTCAATCACAGAATGTTGCCCAAGAGCGGGGCCAGCAACAGGTAGACGCGCTGCATCTTTTGTACGCGCTGCTTTCGCAAGAAGACAGCGTGGTGTTAACGTTGCTCCAAAAAATCGGCGCCGATATTGAAGGTTTGAAAAGAAGAGTAGGCATTGCCTTAGACCATTTGCCCGTGGTTGCGGCAGCCGCTCCAAATCCCTTTGGACAGTTTTATCTCACACAGGATTTGGCAAAAGTGCTTGAGCGCGCTCGTCAGGAAGCAATGAAAATGGGCGACGAATATATTTCGGTTGAGCATTTGTTTCTTGCGCTTCTTGATACCAACGCAAACACAAAAGAACTTTTGGAAAAAACAAATTTCATGCAGGGAGGGGGCGACGCCGCCACCATGGAATTTGGCAAAATAGATTATGAGACTGCGCTTAAAATATTAGCCCAGATCAGGGGCGGCGCGCGCATTACCGACCCTTCCCCGGAAAGCAAGTATCAGGTTATTGAAAAGTACGCGCGAAATCTCACGCGTCTTGCCAGAGACGGAAAATTAGATCCGGTTATAGGAAGAGAAAACGAGATTCGCCGTCTCATGCAGATTCTTTCAAGGCGCACAAAAAACAACCCGGTATTGATCGGCGAGGCAGGAGTTGGAAAAACTGCGATTGCAGAAGGGCTCGCGCAAAAAATTGTAAAAGGTGAGGTTCCCGAAAGCTTGAAAGACAAAGAGATCATCGCGCTTGATTTGGGAGCTTTGGTTGCAGGCACCAAATATCGCGGAGAGTTTGAAGACCGCGTAAAAGCATTGCTCAAGGAACTTGAACGTTCGAGCGGGAAATATCTTTTGTTTATTGATGAGCTGCACACGCTTGTTGGAGCCGGAGCAGCAGAAGGCGCGATTGACGCATCAAATCTTTTAAAGCCGGCTCTTGCAAAAGGGGAGTTGAGGGCGATTGGAGCAACCACTCTCAAAGAATACCAAAGATATATTGAGCGAGATCCTGCGCTTGAGCGAAGATTCCAGCCCATTGTGGTGGCAGAGCCCTCTATTGAAGATACGATTACCATTTTGCGCGGGATTAAAGAGAAATACGAATTGCATCACGGAGTGAAAATCACCGATTCGGCGCTGGTTGCCTCGGCAAATTTGGCGGCGCGCTACATCACCGATAGATTTTTGCCCGACAAAGCGGTTGATTTAATGGATGAAGCAATGAGTTCTTTGCGGCTTGATATGGAGTCGCGCCCCTTAGAACTTGAAGTTCTCAAGCGCGAAATTCAAAAACTCGAAATTGAGAAGGAGGCATTGGGCTCTGAAAAAGGCAAGGCCCAGAGAGTGAAGGCGATAATGAGAGAGCTTGCCGATTTGCAGGAAAAATCAAAGGATCTTGAAGCAAAATGGAACTCTGAAAAAGAAGTTGTTGACACGATTCGAAGCCTTAAAAAAGATATTGAGGCAATGCGTTTTCAGATTGAAAGGGAGCAGGTTGCGGCAAATCTGCAGAAAGTCGCGGAATTAAAATACGGCACGCTTCCCGAATTTCTCAAAAAATTGCGAGCCGCAGAAAAACATCTTGAAAGGTTTCAAAAAACAAATCCCATGCTTAGAGAAGAGGTGCTCGAAGAAGACGTTGCAAAAGTGGTAGCGCGCTGGACGGGAATTCAGGCAACGCGCCTTATGGAAGAAGAAGCAAAGAAACTTGAAAAAATGGAAGAGGCGCTTTCAAAGCGCGTGATTGGGCAAGACGAGGCTATGAAAGCTATTTCAAGCGCGATCCGCAGGAACAGAGCAGGGTTATCCGAGCCCGACCGGCCGCTCGGGTCGTTTCTCTTTTTGGGTCCCACGGGCGTGGGGAAAACAGAAACCGCGAGAGCTTTGGCTGGGTTTTTGTTTAATGACGAAAACGCCATGATCCGTTTGGATATGTCAGAGTACATGGAGCGCCACACCGTTTCAAGAATGATCGGTTCTCCCCCGGGATATGTAGGATATGAAGAAGGCGGCCAGCTCACGGAAAAAATCCGTCATCGCCCATACAGCGTGGTACTGCTTGACGAAATTGAAAAAGCGCATCCCGAAACCTTCAACATTCTGCTGCAAGTCTTAGAAGACGGCAGGCTTACCGATGCAAAAGGAAGAGCGGTGTCGTTCAAAAATACCATTATTATTATGACCTCAAATATCGGTTCGCAGTTTATTGCAGAGCTCAATCCTCTCGGATTTTTGCAGCGGGGTTCAGAAGGTGAAGAAAAAAAATCAGCAATCAAAGAACGCGTTCAAACGGCCTTGAAGGAGGAATTCCGGCCCGAATTTTTAAACCGAATTGACGAGATCATCATGTTTAATTATCTTGGCAAAGAAGAAATCAAGAAGATCGTTGAACTTGAACTGAGAAAAGTGGCCGAGCGCCTGGCTTCGCAAAATATCAGTTTAGACGCAACAGAAAAAGCAAAAGAGCTGCTTTCGCAAAAGGGGTTTGACCCGAATTTGGGGGCTCGCCCGCTGCGCAGAGTTGTGCAACGTTTAGTGCTCGATCCATTGGCGTTGCAAATAGTAACCGGCGAGATAAAACACGGCGAGCGCGTGCTCATTGATGAAAAAGACGGAGAAATTATTCTTGAAACCCCGGTGCAGTTTAGGAGCTCCTCAAAATTAGCCCGAGTCGCCGCCAAATCCTAGCCTAGTCCCATGATCATAGAAAAGCTTCTCAATACTTTTTTCCCGGCTTTTTGCGTTGGGTGCGGCAAAGAAGGCAAATACATTTGCGAAAAATGTTATGTGTTTGCGGGTGAATCCGCGCTGATTTGCCCCGTGTGCGGCGAGTCGAGTTTTTCTGGCGAGCGACATTTTCAGTGCCTGTCTGCAAGGTATGATTTGGACGGCTTGGCAAATGTGTGGGAGTATGAAGGCATTGTAAAAAAAGTTTTGGGAACAATAAAATACAGAGGAATTACGCATGCGCTTGGCGAATTAGTTCAAAGTTCTTTTCAGTTGATGCTTGCAGACAAGGCAAGATTTGGCGCGTTTCTAGAGTTTTTGTTTGTCGGGTCGCCAATGATTACGTATGTTCCTATGTTTTTGCAAAAAGAAAAGAAACGAGGTTTTAACCAGGCGAAGCTTGTTGCGCAGGTCGTTGGAAAAATTACCGGCAATAAAGTTTTGCAGTTGCTTGCCAAAACAAAAGAAACGCCTTCGCAAACTAACCTTACAAAGCAGCAGAGGGTGGAAAATATCAAAGATTCGTTTGGGGTTTGTGCTAAGCCCGGCTTAGCACAAATAAAAAATGTGGTGCTGGTTGACGATATTTGGACCACCGGGGCCACCATGAAAGAGTGCTGCAAGGCGCTCAAAAAGGCAGGAATAAAAAATGTGTGGGGATTTGCGATAGCGAGAACACCATAAATGGTAAATACAATCACAAAACAAGATAAGGCATATCCTCCACTATTAAAAAAGATTGGTGATGCTCCTAAACAGTTGTATTACAAGGGCAACTGGAACCCTGAAATTTTTACGTATTGTTTAGCGGTTGTTGGCACAAGGAGAATGACAAGCTACGGCAAACGGATTGCCGAGCAGCTTGTTGGAGAAATTGCCTCCTTTGGAATTACCATTGTTTCAGGATTTATGTATGGCATTGACGCAACTGCGCACAAAGCAGCCTTAGGAGCCCAAGGCAAAACAATTGCGGTGATGCCTTGCGGAATTGATTTAATTCATCCGGCAGATCAAGAGGATTTATATAAAGAAATTTTAGATGCCGATGGTCTTATTCTTTCTGAATATGAGGGAGATTTGCAGCCGCTGCTGTGGACGTATCCAAAAAGAAATAGAATTGTGGCAGGTCTTTCGCAGGCAGTATTGGTTATTGAGGCGGGAGAGAATAGCGGCTCGTTGATCACTGCGAATTTTGCAAAGAAATATAAGAGAAAATTATTCGCAGTTCCAGGCCCTTTGACAAGCGAAGTTGCAAAAGGAACTAATCAATTACTCAAAGAAGGAGCAACTATGGTGACGAACGCAAAAGATGTGTTGGATTATTTCCGCGAGAATTATAAATTTTCCTTGGGCTTTGCCGCACCCGTGCAGAAAAACCGCAGTGCTCCCTTTGGTTCTGGCTCTGAACTTGAGCAGAAAATCCTTGAGCATTTGCGCCGCGAACCTTGTGAACTTGATATGCTGGCGAGAACGTTTGACGTTTCAGCTTCAACGCTCGGCACCGCGCTTTCTCTTATGCAGTTGTCGGGAATAATTTCTGAAGAGAGCGGAAAATACTATGCTCATTAAAGTTTCGTCAGCCGCGTATTCAAGTTTGGATTCTTTTGGCGTGGATGTTGAAATCAATACGGCAAACAGGGGATTGCCCGGGTTTGACATTGTTGGGCTTCCCAGCCAGGCAGTCGACGAAAGCAAAGAGCGCGTTCGAACCGCCATTGCAAATTCCCATTTGGAATTTCCCCAAAAGAAAATCACGGTGAATTTGGCGCCGGCCGATGTTCCGAAAGAAGGATCATTTTATGATTTGCCCATCGCCGTGGGGATCATCGCGGCCACACTTAACCTTCGCATCCCGCCCAGCAGTTTGTTTTTTGGCGAGTTGTCGCTCGACGGTTCTCTTCGCCATACCAAAGGCGCCTTGCTGCTTGCGGTATTTGCAAAACAGGCAGGGTTTTCCCAGGTGTTTGTGCCGAAAGATTCAGCAAATGAAGCTGCGATTGTCAAAGGGATAAATGTGTACGGATTTGAAAATCTTGAGCAGGTGGTCAGCTTCCTGTTGGGTAAATTACCATTACAGCCCGTGCAATACAAAGAGGTTTTTCAACAAGATGAAGAAGGGGCAGAATTTGACATGGCCGAAATCGTGGGCCAGGAAAAAGCGAAGCGCGCGATGGAAATTGCAGCTTCAGGCGGCCATAATATTATGATGGTAGGATCCCCGGGCTCGGGGAAAACAATGCTGGCAAGAGCGCTTCCCGGAATTTTGCCAAAGCTTTCTGAAGAAGAATCGCTTGAGGTCACAAAAATTTATTCCATTTCCGGGAATATCCCTTCGGGAGGTTCGCTCATCAAAATTCGGCCTTTTCGTTCGCCTCATCACACCATTTCGCAGATTGGATTAACGGGCGGGGGCACAAAACCTCAGCCCGGCGAAGTTACGCTTTCTCATCGCGGAGTGCTGTTTTTAGATGAGTTCAACGAGTTTCCCCGCTCGGTATTGGAAGCGTTGCGCCAGCCCATGGAAGACGGTTCTCTCACTATTTCAAGAATTAAGGAGCGTGTAAAATATCCTTCGCGGTTTATGCTGGTTGCGTCGAGCAATCCGTGCCCGTGCGGATATTTGCATCATCAAAAGAAAAGCTGCGTATGCACGCCCAAAGAAATTAAAAAGTACCGGAAACGGGCGTCGGGTCCTCTTTTAGACCGCATTGATTTGCACGTTGAAGTTCCCGATGTTGAGGTAAGTGATCTTGCTTCCGCCTTCGCCAAGGCTTCGGCGGACAAGCAGGAATCTTCAGATTCTATCCGCAAAAGGGTTCAAAGAGCGCGCGAAACTCAGGCCGCGCGATTTAACAAAGAAAAAATCTATACGAATGCCGAAATGAAGAATTCTCACATTAAGACACTGGCAAATCTTACGCCGAGCGCAGAACAAATTCTTTTGAGGGCTACCGGCGCGTTTCAGCTTTCGGCTCGCAGCTATTTTAAAATGATAAAAATTGCGCGCACCATTGCCGATTTGGCCGGCGAAACCGAAATTCAGCAAGCCCATATGGCCGAAGCCCTTCAGTACCGCGCAAAAGCGTACGAATGAACGTTACAAAAATATGAACAAAACCTACACAAAGGCAATTCAAGAAATTATCCATTTCAAAAAGGCGTTTGATAAAATTGACCCCAAAATCCCAAGAAAATTAGTTGGAGAATTAGGAGAATTTTATACCTTGCAAAAGTTAGAAAAATTAGGAATGCAACCAGAGCACAAAGGCGGACAGGGCGGATACGATATTTACCTTAAAGACATCAATAAACGCATTGAAGTTAGAACTTCTCTATGGAAAAACGAAGGTGTATATCCAGACAAAACGATTCGGTTTTGGGGCTGGAGAGTAGAAAACAGAAATCAGAAAAAAGACGAGAAGTTTGATTATCTTAATAGGCGTTGGATTTAATGATGACTTTTCTAAGCCGAGGTTTTACATTTTTACCTATAAAGAAGCGTTCTCGGTTGGTGATACGATGATAGGACGGTTCAATAATATAAAAAAGAAAATTCACTTATTTGAAAACAAAAAGGTGTATCACAAGGCGTTAAGATTAAAACCTAAACTTATAACATCTTTTGAAAGACATATAAACCGCTTTCCTCGTAGTTTCTTTAATAAGTGGGAGAAGATCAAATAACAAAATTAAGGTGATAGTTGCTACTTAGAGACTAAGTCTCTAAGTAGCTAAGTCCTCTTTAAAAAGAGAGTGGAAATATGAGAAAAATTAAATTCGTCAACGAGGAGTATTATCACATATTCAATCGTGGAGTAGATAAGCGCGATATTTTTCTTAGCGAAAAAGATTTGAAAAGATTTTTACAGAGTATGCAGGAATTCAATGTTATTAAGCCCATCGGCAGTATTTATGCCGCTTCATTTAGGAAGAGAAGCCCTCTTCTAAGAGACTTAGTTTCTAAGAAAGAAGAGAAATTAGTAAATTTTATTTGTTATTGTCTCAACCCAAATCATTATCATTTTATTCTTCAACAATTAGCAGACCGTGGGATAGAAAAGTTAATGCACCGGTTAGGGCTTGGATATGCAAGTTATTTCAATAAGAAAAATTTGCGCAGCGGATCTTTGTTCGAAGGAACTTTCAAAGCAATACACATTGATTCAAGCGAGTATTTGCTTCATGCAAGCGTATATGTCAACTTAAATGATGAAGTTCATCGCATTAAGAATTCTCTTGTTCTATCAAGTTGGAAAGAGTACAGCCATTTTATGGGCAATGGTTTTTGCGAGAAAAGTATTATTTTAGACCAGTTTCAAAACCAAAAGAAATATAAGGAGTTTGCTATGGGAATTCTTCCTATCATACAAGAACGGAAAGAGTTAATGAAAATAGAAACTTAGAGACTAAGTCTCTAAGTGAGTCTCTAGGTGACTTGAAATGATAAAAATATGGAGGCAGAACATATAAAAACAGGCAAACTCGGCGAAGCTATTGCGAAAGAATACCTTGAAAGAAAAGGATACAAAATGTTTGAGCAGAACTATAAAACCAAATACGCAGAAATTGATTTGGTGGCAGAAAAGGCAGGGCAAATAGTATTTGTTGAGGTCAGGACAAAAACAAATGAAGAATTCGGGACCCCCGAAGAAACCATAGGGTACAAAAAGAAACAAAAATTAATGAGAAATGCACAGGCATACGTTGCAAGAAAAAAATATTCTGGGCCCTATCGAATTGATGCAATTTGCATAGTATTGCCAGGATCCGAAAAACCTTTGCGAGTGAGCCATTATGAAAATATCGTTTGATTCAATAATAAAATTCAGCGTCTACGGAGCGGTTTTTGCATTGCCTTTGGTGCAATTTGAACTCAACAAACTATACGTATTGTTCTTTTTTGCATCATTGGGCATGGTTTCTTGGTTTGCCAAGATGGTGTTGAAAGACCGGGAGATTGTGATAAAGAAAACTCCCTTGAATTTTTTCGTTCTTGCGTTTTTGGTAGTTTTGATTGTTTCAACCCTGTTTTCAGCAGATAAGTGGGCGTCACTGCTTGGTTCATACGGAAGATTTTCTGACGGCTTGGTTGGGATGCTCAGTTTCGCGGGATTATACTTTTTGATTGTTAATAATCTGAGCTCTAAGCAAGTTGAATTTGCCTTGAAAATATTTACCGCGTCTATTTCTTTAGTTATTCTCGCCTCGTATCTTTCCTTGTTTGGAATTCTGCATCTTCCCACACAAAGCTCGGAAGGATTGTCGGTGTTGCTTGCGTTTTTTGCGGTGACTCTGGCGGCAGCTCCCTTTGGCATTTTTTCTTGGATCCTCCTTTTCGGTTCTTTAGGATTGCTTCTCTTGATTGATTTTGCGGGAGCATGGATCGTGTTAATGGCGGGCCTCCTCGGTTTGCTGCTTTTCCTTGTGTTTCAGAGAATAAAAATAGGTCGTTCAGACTCTGAAGAGTCTTCAGACTCGAAGAGGGAGCGATTGTCTGTCAAAAAAATGTGGCTTCCTAGTGTTCTTTTGCTCGTTTCTTTTGTCTTTCTATACTCACCTCCTTTTATTCAGTCTCAATTTAAAAAAGAATTAGTACTTTCTCAAAGTATTTCATGGCACGTTGGTTTGAGATCTGCCACGAGCAGCATGAAAAATGTGTTTTTTGGGTCGGGACCTGCGACTTTTGGAATTGATTTTTCAAAATATGAAAAACCGCCCCGATTTGATAGGTCAGGATCTTATCTTTCAGAATTGCTTGGGATTGCAGGTTTTGGGGGGTTCTTGATATATATAATACTTGCCTTTGTTGCGATGATCGCATTTGCTTTGCGCGTTGCGTATAAAACTCATGGGAAGAACGGCATTATGTTCTTTTCTGCGCTCATAGCGCTGTTTGCAACGCAATGGATATATTATCAAAACACCGTATTGGCATTTTCGTTTTGGCTTGTTCTTGCTTTGGGAATTGCGTTTACGGCGGGCGGCTCTAATGAGTTTCGCGTTTCATTGAAAAAATATCTTGAAATTGCGTTTTTGGGAAGATTACTATTGCTCTTGATCGTCATCGGGGTTGGAGCCTCGTATGTTGTTGCGGCAAAGTTTTATTTGGCAGATATTTGGTATGCAAAACCCGGGCTTTCGAATGGTTTAAGGGCGGTGGCCCTCAACCCTTACAGGGCAGAATACACCATGCGTGTTTCTCAATTGTATTTTCAGAACGTTCTTGAAGAACTCCAAAAAAGCCAGAGCGAGCAGGATACACGATCTCTCTCGTTCAACGCAAAGCAAGCCATTCTCTATGGAACGCGCTCCAGCGCGTTTGCTCCAAACAGAGCAAACGTATGGGAGTTTCTCGGATCTTTGTATAGAGACTTACGATTTGCGTCGGGCGCCCATGATTTTGCAGTACAGTCATTTCAAAAAGCAAAAATGCTTGAACCCGCAAACCCGATGTTGTATAATGAATTAGGAAAGCTGTATCTTGAAAATCGCGATTTTAAAATCGCAGGAGAGCAGTTTGAGAAAGCCCTCTCTTTAGATAAAAACTTTACAGACGCTGCGCTTCAAGAAGCACTGCTTTCTGAAAAAGAAGGCGATATTATTTTGGCAATATCGCGAATTCAAGATTTGCTCTACCAACATCCGCAAGACTCCGAAATACTTTTCCAGCTGGGAAGATTGTATTATAATAATAATCAAGTTCCGGAAGCCATTGGTGCGTTGCAGCAGACAATAGCCTTGAACCCCAGCAATTCGAATGCCCACTTTGCCTTAGGAACGGCGTACGAAAAACAAGGAGATAAAAAAAAGGCGCTTGAAGAGTTTAAAAAAGTGTTGGAATTGAACCCAGATAACAAAGAGGTCGCAGATAAACTAAAAACTTTATAAAAATTGTATGACGTCTATCACATTTTTTGATAAAGTATCCAAAATGAGCTTGTATTTTTTGGCATTTCTTTTGCCGCTGTGGTTTTTGCCGTTGACTCAGGACGTTTTGAATTTTCAGAAACAGGCGCTTTTGGTGGTGATCGTTTTGCTCGGGGTGATTGCGTGGCTTGCAAAAACCGTAAGCCAGGGAGAATTGAATATACGAGCGAGCTTGCTCCATGCGCCCGTACTTTTGGTGGTTCTTGTTTCGGGTGTATCCACTATTTTTTCCAAGTGGTCCTATGGAAGTTTTTGGGGCTGGCCCTTGAATATATCCGACAGTTTTCTTACCATTGTTGTTTTCTCTCTTTTATATTTCTTGATTGTGAACGCCCTAGAAGAAGGGAAAGAGCTCTTTCAACTGTTGTTTATTTCAATAATTTCCGGAGTTTTAGCCGGCGCTTTTGCCGTGCTTCAGCTTTTTAACGTCTTCATCTTTCCTTTTGCGTTCAGCAAAGCAGTGGCCTTTAATACCGTTGGGACCTTAAATAGCATAGCGATTTTAGCAGCAGTTCTTTTGCCACTTGCTTTGGTGCTTGCCTATGCGTCAAAACTGCTTTTGCGGTGGATTCTTTGGGCGTTTACCGCGTTGTTGCTTTTGATCGTTCTTGCTGCCAACTTCTTTAGCGCGTGGGTGGTGTTAACTGTTGGGTTGCTCATATTGCTTGGCTTTGGCATGTGGAATTTAAAGAAGAGAACCGAGTTTGGATGGGTTTCTTTTCCAATGGCTCTTTTGATTGTTGCTTTGTTTTTCTTGACGTTCCGAGTTTCACTTCCCGGCGCTCCGGTGGTTCCTGTCGAGGTATCGCCGAGCAGGAACGCAGAACTCAGCATGCTTCAGAAAGTTTTTCATCAAAGCCTCGTATTTGGGACGGGTCCTGGAACATTTTTATTTGATTACGCAAGATACCATGAGCCGCCTCGTACTCAATTAGACAAGCTTCTTTGGAACACGAGATTTTCTTCAGGAGCTTCGGAAATTCTTGATTGGTTTATGACAAAAGGCGTTGCGGGCGGCATTGCGCTGATTCTCACAACGCTTGTTGCAATCGTTATGGGGATACAAACGCTTCTCAAAGGAAAGAATGAAAGTTTTTCTTGGATGATCGGCCTTGGCACGTTGGCTTCGTTTGCGGGAATTGTAACGGCTCAAGCCCTCTACTCTTTTAATTTTACGCTTTGGTTCTTTTTCTGGGTATTATTGGGAGGATTGGGAGTGTTTTTGGGAGGAAAACAGCGCAAAATTTCCATTGCCCCGCCTTCTTTTTTGGCGGTAGCCGCATCATTTGTCTTTTTGCTCGTTTTGATTTTTGGCGTAGGGCTGCTCTTTATCGGAGGCCAGAAATACGCGGCAGAAATTCAATATCTCAAAGGAGCAAGGATCGTTTCACAAGGAGACGCAAAGAAAGGAATTGCAAAAATTCTCACGGCAGCCAAACTCAATCCCTGGGGGGACCTCTATTGGCGCGATCTCTCGCAATTATATCTTAACCAGGTTAATCAAATTACGGCAGATACGAAATTGTCAGATGATGAAAAAAAGAGCCAGGCCCAGACTGCAATCACCAACGCGACCTCGTCGGCAAAGCAGGCGGTTTTGGTTGCTCCCTCAAGCGTTGAAAACTGGAATGTGCAAGGATTTATCTACCGAAACCTCATAGGTGTTGCGGGCGCAGACGCAGTCGCAATTCAAAGCTATGAAAAAGCATTGGATTTGGAGCCTGCTTCTCCTTTTTCACGCACAGAGCTTGGAAGAGTGTATCTGCTCCAGGGCCAAAATTTTGCGAGCCAAAAAAATATGGGAGTAAAACAGAAAGAAGCGCTGGGAAAAGCCCTTGAAAATCTAAATAAAGCAGTGGCGCTCAAAAGCGACTACGCTCCGGCCCATTATCTTATTGCGCTTGTCTATGACCAGCAGGGAAAATCTGACGAGGCAATTAAAAAACTTGAAGAGACTACGCAGATTGCGCCTAACGACGTAGGCCTTGCTTTTCAGCTTGGAGTTGTCTATTACCAAAAAGCCGAATATGACAAGGCCCAAACGCAGTTTGAGCGTACAAAAAAATTAGATGAAAATTACGCAAACGGAAGATATATGCTTGGTTTGGTGTATGACAAGCAAGGAGATAAAGAAAAAGCAAAAACAGAATTTCAGAAGGTTGCCTCGTTGAACCCAAACAATGATCAGATCAAGAAAATTCTTGATAACTTGAACTCTGGAAAGCCGGCGCTCCAAGGCATACAGCAAAGCCAGCCCCCGGTTCAAGAAAATCCCCCCGAAATTCAAAAGAAGAAGTAGTACACAGGTTATCCACAGGCGGAGTTGACAAATTTTGCGCTGGGTTGTATACTCAACTTTAGCTTTTAGCTTGTATTTTCAATACTTTATTCACTTCTTTGTTTTTTCTTTTTCATACATTAGATAGGTAAAAATAAAAACCCTTTTTGCGTTAGGGAAAAGGATTTTTTCGTTATGAATTCTTTTATAGAAGCTCCAACGATAAAGAAATTCGGAGAATCCAAAGTGCATTTTGCATTACCCTATTTGCTTGAAGTTCAGCATGAAAGCTGGAAAGTGTTTTGGGATAGGTACTTTAAAGAACTTTTACAGGAAATTTCTCCCATTAAAGATTACACCAAGAAGGAATTCGAGCTCTGGTTCGTTGATTATAAACTCGGCGAGCCAAATCATAAAACAGATCTTGAAGCGAAACAAAACGACGACTCTTTTGAGGCGCCCTTAAGAGTGCGCATCCGTTTGGTCAACTTAAGAACCAAAGAAGTAAAAGAACAGGAAATCTTCCTTTCGGATTTTCCCTTGATGACCGAACGGGGTACTTTTATCATCAACGGAGTGGAGAGAGTAGCAGTGTCGCAGCTTATTCGCAGTCCGGGAGCTTTCTTTACGGCTACGGCACAGGCTGCGGGAGGAAAAAAACTATTCGGAGCAAAGATAATTCCAAACAGGGGGGCGTGGCTTGAATTCCAGTCGGAGCCCTCGGGATTTTTGGCGGTGCGGATTGACCGCAAAAGAAAAGCTCCCGCAACAACCATTTTAAAAGCGTTTGGGATTACGTCTAACGAAGAGATCAAGAAATTATTTAAAGATGTTGATACGGGCGACGTAAAATATATTGAAGAGACTCTTAAGAAAGACGAGAGTAAAGATCAGGGGGAAGCGCTTGTTGAAATTTACCGAAGACTGCGCCCCGGAGATTATGTAACCCCCGACACCGCAAAAGAGCTGGTCTGGAATATGTTTTTCAATTTTGAACGGTATGACCTTTCAAGGGTTGGAAGATGGAAAACAATCCAGCGGTTGCCTTCTCTCAAGAACAAAAACAACAAGACCGATGAGGTGAAGATTGAAGATAGAGTTCTGCGGCTTGAAGACGTGGTAGAGTCCCTGCGCGAGATTATTCGCCTCAATAACACCCCGGGATCAGAGGCAGACCAGATTGATCACCTTGGGAACAGAAGGGTGCGCACGTTTTCGGAATTTCTCCAGAACCGCTTGCGGGTTGGGTTTATGCGCATGGAACGAATCATCAAAGACCGCATGTCTACGCTCGACGCCTCAACCATTACTCCCTCGCAATTAATCAACCCTCGCCCCGTAATGGCGGTGATAAAAGAATTTTTTACGTCCTCGCAGATTACCCAGTTTATGGATAATGAGAATCCTCTGGCCGAACTTGAACACAAAAGGCGGGTTTCCGCCACCGGGCCCGGAGGATTAACAAGAGAACGCGCCGGATTTGAAGTGCGCGACGTTCAGCCGTCGCACTATGGGCGCATTTGCCCGATTCAAACTCCTGAAGGCCCGAATATTGGGTTGGTGGGCCACATGGCAACCTACGCGAGAATCAATTCGTACGGATTTATTGAAACTCCTTATTTTAAGGTAGAAAAAGGGAAAGTGACTAGTGAAGTCCGCTATCTTACGGCATACGAAGAAGAGCAATACGCGATTGCGCATGCCGGTGTTGAGATCAACGAGAAAGGCGTGATTGTCCCAGAAAAAGTGGAGGCGAGAATTCATGGGGAACCCGGAGTTGCAGAAAAAAACCAGGTTGATTTTATTGACGTTTCCGTAAACCAGTCAATTTCGGTTGCAACTTCGCTTATTCCATTTTTGAGGCACGATGACGCAAACCGCGCTCTGATGGGTTCAAACATGCAGCGGCAAGCTGTTCCTCTCATTAAACCTCAGGCGCCCTTGGTAGGCACCGGCCTTGAACAGATTGTTGCAAAAGATTCGGGGTTGGCGGTTGTCGCCGAAGACGACGGCGTTATAACTGAAGTAGATGGAAAACATATCACGATTAAGACCGATAAATCTCAAAAGACCCATCAGCTCAAAACATTTGTTCGGACAAACCAGTATTCGTGTTTTCACCAGAAGCCCATTGTAAAAATCGGAGAAAAGGTGAAAAAGGGGCAGATCATAGCCGATGGAGGCGCAATTGACCGGGGCCGTTTGGCGCTTGGAGAGAATCTCTTAGTTGCGTTTTTGCCATGGAGAGGAGGAAATTATGAAGACGCGATCATTCTTTCGGAACGCCTTGTGAAAAATGATTCATTTTCTTCCATTCATATTGAAGATTTCGTATGCGACGTGCGTGAAACAAAATTAGGCCCGGAGGTTACCACCGGAGACATCCCCAACGTGGGAGAAGAAAAACTCAAAGACCTTGATGAAGACGGAATCGTGCGCATTGGAGCAGAGGTGGCGCCAAATGATATTTTGGTCGGGAAAATTTCACCAAAAGGAGAAGCGGATTTAACCGCGGAAGAGCGGCTTTTGCGCGCCATTTTCGGAGAAAAGGCAAGAGACGTGAAAGATTCAAGCCTTTTTATGCCCCACGGAAAGCGAGGAAGAGTTATCAATGTAAGAATATTTTCAAGAGACCAGGGGCATAAGCTCCAGCCGGGCGTAATTAAAAGGATTCATATTGACATTGCGGAACTTCGAAAAATACAGCCTGGAGACAAGCTCGCGGGCCGCCACGGGAACAAAGGAGTGGTTTCGTTCGTGCTACCCGAGGAAGATATGCCGTTTTTGGAAGACGGGACTCCCGTAGACATTATTCTCAATCCTTTGGGGGTGGCTTCCAGAATGAATATCGGGCAGATTTTGGAAACGCATCTTGGATGGGCAGCCCATGAATTGAACTATATGGCAGTGAGCCCCGGGTTAATGGGAGCTACCGAAGACGATATTAAAGAAGAATTGAAGAAAGCCGGCCTTCCGGAAGACGGAAAAGTCACTCTTTATGACGGTTATGACGGCAAGCCATTCCCGCAGAAAATAACTATTGGATATATTTATATGATGAAGCTCATCCATATGGTGGAAGACAAAATACACATGCGTTCCATCGGCCCTTATTCTCTCATCACCCAGCAGCCATTGGGGGGAAAGGCGCAGTTTGGAGGCCAGAGATTCGGAGAAATGGAGGTGTGGGCTTTGGAAGGATACGGGGCAGCCCATACGCTGCAAGAAATGCTTACCATTAAGTCTGACGACGTGCAGGGCCGCGCTTCAACGTACGAATCTATTTTGCGGGGGCAGCCCATTCAAACTCCGAATCTTCCGGCATCGTTCAATCTTTTGCTCAACGAGCTTCGTTCGCTGGGGCTTCAAGTTGAAGTAAAAGAGAAAAAAATCAACGACAAGACTAACAGGCCATCTCATTAATTTTATGCGTGTCATCGATTTAGAAAGTTTACGAATAAAACTTGCTTCTCCCGAAGATATTTTGTCGTGGTCGCACGGGGAGGTTATAAAACCCGAAACCATCAACTACCGAACCCAGAAAGCCGAGAAAGACGGCCTTTTTGACGAACGGATTTTCGGCCCTGAAAAAGATTTTGAATGCTATTGCGGGAAATACCGCAAAATCCGCTACAAAGGCGTGGTATGCGACCGGTGCGGAGTTGAAGTCACCCGGTCATCGGTGAGAAGAGAGCGCATGGGCCACATTAAGCTTGCGACTCCTTGTTCGCATATTTGGTTTTTGCGAGGCGTTCCTTCAAGGGCCGCTCTCATACTTGATATTGTAGCTCCGGCCCTGGAACGGGTGATTTATTTTGCCGCGTATATTGTTACCAGAGTTGACGAAGAAATGAAAAAGAAAGCGGCCTTGGAACTTGAGGAGGAGTTCAAGAGAAAATCAAAAAAAATATCAGAAAAAGAGAAAGAAGCGCTCAAAGAGTCGCGTGACTCGGCAAAAGAAGAGCTTTCAAAACTGAAAGACCTTTCAGTTCTTTCGGAGATTGAATACCAGAATCTTTCCATGAAATACGGCCATATCTTTGAGGCGGGAACGGGCGCCGAAGCGTTGCGCAAGATCTGCGAACGGATTGATATGGCAAAAACAATAGAAAAGCTGAAAAAGGAGCTCGAAGGTTCTTCTCCGCAAAACCGCAGGAAAATTCTTTTGCGCTTAAAAACATTTCAAGGCATGAAAGAAGCCGGCATTCGGCCCGAGTGGATTTTTTTCACGCATTTGCCCGTGCTGCCCCCCGATCTTAGGCCTATGGTGCAGCTTGACGGAGGGCGGTATGCCTCATCCGATCTTAATGATTTGTATCGTCGGGTAATCAATCGCAACAACCGCCTTAAGTATTTGCTTGAGATCGGAGCGCCCGAAGTCATTGTAAGAAACGAAAAACGGATGCTGCAGGAAGCGGTTGACGCTCTCATCGATAACGGAATGAGAAAAGGATCGGTTACGCAGTCTACCACCGGAGGAAAACGGCTTTTGAAATCTCTCGCCGATATTCTTAAAGGAAAACAGGGGAGGTTCAGGCAGAATTTGCTTGGAAAGCGCGTGGATTATTCGGGCCGTTCCGTCATTGTGGTGGGGCCCGATCTGAAGCTCAACCAGTGCGGGTTGCCAAAACGCATGGCCTTGGAATTATTCAAGCCTTTTGTGATTCAGAAAATTTTAGAGAAAGAGCTTGCCTACAACGTGCGGGGCGCGTCAAGATTGCTTGAACAGGAAACCGACCAAATATGGGCGATTCTCGAAGAAGTTGTGCGGAATAAATTAGTTTTGTTAAACCGGGCTCCCACGCTTCACCGCCTTGGGATTCAGGCTTTTTATCCCATCCTCATTGAAGGAGAAGCAATCCGTTTGCATCCTCTTGCGTGTTCCGCATTTAACGCAGACTTTGACGGAGACCAAATGGCGGTGCATTTGCCTTTGTCTCAAGAAGCGCAGGATGAAGCAAGAATGTTTATGCTTTCTTCAAGCAATCTATTGAAGCCTGCTACCGGGTTTCCGGTTGTCTCTCCGCGGCAAGATATGGTGTTAGGGTGCTACTACCTCACCGGCGAAGAAAAATCACAGGGTCTTATAAAATCTTTTTCAAGCACTGAAGAACTCGTTTTTGCCTGCGAACAAGGAATTGCAGGATTAAGAGAAAAAATAAAAGTGCGAACAGAAAAACTCCAAGGGATTTCCGAAACCACTTTGGGAAGAATAATTTTCAACGAATCGCTGCCTAAAGACTATCAATTTTTGAATGAGCAGATGAATTCAAAAAAGATCGAGCGTTTATCGTCGGATCTTATCAATACCTATGAAGCTGAAAAAGCACAGGAAATTTTAGACAAAATAAAAGAGCTTGGGTTTGAATACGCGACAAAGTCTGGAATTACGTGGGGCATGGATGATCTGGTGGTTCCTCCCGAAAAAGGAGCACTGGTTCAAAGCGCAGAAAAAGAAATTGAACTCATTGATACGCATTGGAAACGCGGCTTGCTTTCAAGAGAAGAGAGAGCCGCAAAAGTGATTGAAATATGGCAGAGGGTAAAATCTGCGATTGAAAAGCTCGTGCCAAAGGCCTTGCCGGCAGGAGGTTCGGTGTTTTCCATAATTGACTCAGGATCCAGAGGATCATGGGCGCAGCCGGTGCAGATGGCAGGCATGAAAGGGCTGGTGATCAACCCTGCCGGCCGCATCATTGAGTTGCCCGTAAAAAGTTCGTTTAAAGAAGGGTTTGATGTGCTCGAATACTTTATTTCTACGCACGGAGCGAGAAAGGGAACCGCAGATACTGCTTTGAGAACTTCTACCGCCGGATACCTCACGCGCCGCCTTATCGACGTTGCCCATGACGTTATTGTGAGCGAAGAGGACTGCGGCGATACCAAAGGCCTTGTTCTTGTGAAGAAAGACGCGTTGGATCTTGGCCAGAACCTTTCTTTAAAGTTTGCCGGGCGCTTTTCGCTTGAAGACGTAAAAGATTATTTGAAAAAGGGCGGGATTATCGACGCAGATGTTGTGAACAAAATCAGCAACGATGAAAGCGTTGAAAAAATCCGAGTCAGGTCGCCGCTTTCTTGCAAAACCATGCGGGGAATCTGCCAAAAATGCTATGGGTGGGATTTGGGCACCAACAGCATTATTTCTTTTGGATCTGCGGTTGGAATTATTGCGGCTCAATCAATTGGAGAGCCGGGAACCCAGCTTACGATGAGAACGTTCCACACAGGAGGCGTAGCCGGCGGCGGAGACATTACGCAAGGGTTGCCTCGCGTGGAAGAAATTTTTGAAGGGAGAGTGCCTGGAGGGAAAGCAATCGTTTCAGAAGTTGATGGAGTTGTACAATCAATAAGCGAAGACGGAATCATTAAAATTAAAGTTTCTTCAACTAATAAAAAAGAGGAAGCGGCAGAATACGAGATGCCTCCAAAGCGCGCTCTCTGGGTAAGCGTGGGAACTCAAGTTCAAAAAGGGCAGCAGCTTTGTGAAGGCAATGTTGATATGGCAGAATTATTCAAGGCTGCAGGCCGCGAAGAAACGCAAAGGTATGTGGTAAAAGAGGTGCAGCGAATTTACGCAAGCCAGGGAGCAAGCATTCATGATAAGCACATCGAAACCATTACCCGCCAAATGTTTTCCCGAGTGAGAATCAAAGATGCGGGGGCAAGCCCGTTCTCTGAAGGAGAAATTACAGAGCGGTCAACCTTTTTAGAAGAGAATGCCCGTTTGAAAAAGCTCGATAAAGCTCCTGCCTTGGGCGTTGAGCTTTTGCTTGGAATATCAAAAGTTGCCTTGACCACAGAAAGCTTTTTGTCTGCGGCATCGTTCCAAGAAACTTCAAGGGTTCTTATCAAAGCTGCTTTGGAAGGCAAAGAAGACAAGCTCCGCGGTTTGAAAGAAAACGTCATCATCGGGAAACTCATCCCAGCCGGCACCGGCTACAAAAAGAAAGAGGAAAAGTAGTTGTGCTAGGCCGGGCTTAGCACAACTAGGGCAAAAAATCGTCCCGACTCGCGCCGGTTGTCCTTGACATAAAATAAAAAATAAAGTATAGCCTAATTTAGAGTAGAAAGTTCATAAGAGGAGGATAGAGATGAAACCCTACATGGCCTCGTTGGTTTCAGCAGCAGATCTCAAACTGTTTTCCAACATCAAAGGCGTCATGGAACAGATGCCAGAAGTGGATCTCGGAATAGACGAAAGTGGCGACGAGGTCCCTGTTTCCTGTCATATGGTGACCCGAGCCTTGGCAAAAATCTTTCCTGGCAAAGTGAGAAGCCAAGACGGTGACTTTGTAAGGAGGGGTCAGTTGCATTCGTGGTTGGTAATAGGGGGAGGACTCGTCATTGACCCCTACCCCATAGGCACGGTTGGAGGTCCTATTCTGGTGGATTGCAGTTTCTCCCTTTCGCCCTGGACGAAGCTGTATATCAAAAGGCGATTGGGCATTGTGAACAAAGATTTTCAGCGTCATGTGCGTCTCGTTGCACGGGCAATGAGAAGTGTTTTGTAGGCTAAACTCGATCCTCGAGTCTTCAGCCCCGCGTCTGTCTTTCGCTCCGCCAACTGGCGGACGAAGGATGGATGCGGGGCTTTTCTTTTTTGTAATTGTTTTTTGCCCTTATTTCCTTTATACTACAGAGAAGATAGCTGGTATCGCATATTTTTAAACGTGGCGAAAAAGAACAAAACAAAAAATAATCATAAGGGCTCTGGCTTTAAGATACCTCTTTTGAGTTTGTTCCATATTTCTCTGCCCCAAAAGGCAATGCGCTTCATCTGGGGAGTTTTTGCTTTTGTGCTGGCTTTTATTTATGTGTTTGCCTTTTTTGAAAAAGCAGGTTCGGTGGGGAATATGTTGTTTAACGTCTCCCAATATCTGTTTGGGAAATCGGTATTTTTGTTGCCTCTTTTTCTCTCCATCGCGGGGGTTACGTTCTTTAAAATGGCTGAATACCGCGTTGGTTCCCTTGTGGGTGCGTTTGCGCTCTCTTTGATTGGCGTGAATGGAATTTTGGGGACAATTTCAAGGGCAAAAGGCCTTTCGTTTGGAGATCTTTCGGGAGCCGTAGGGTTTGCAGTGTCGTTGCCTTTGATGCAGGCATTTGGGTTTTGGGTGAGCGGAGTCGTTTTTTCTGCCGTTTTGGTTGTTTCAGGAATTATATTTTGGAATTTGCTGCCTCACGAAGAAAAAGAAAAAATTACAAAAAGCGAGCCAGTAGAGAAGGTAAGAAAAATTTTTGAGCCGAAATTTGAAGTCAGCAGAGTGGAGGCAGAGCCGGAGCTCGAACCTAAAATCCATAACGTGATTCAAAGGGAACGCGATGCCCTGGTAGGCTCGGCAAAATCTTCGAAAGGCAACCCTTCGACAAGCTCAGGGCAAGGCAGAAAGAAAAAAGAGGGGGATTATAAACTTCCTCCTGTTGATTTGCTTGAGCAAGATTCGGGAAGCCCAAGCGCAGGAGATATTCAGGCATATTCCGCAATCATCAAAAAGACTTTTTTGAATTTTGATATTCCAGTTGAAGTTTCCGAAATCAATATCGGCCCAACGGTAACGCAATACAGCATAAAACCCGCAGAAGGCGTAAAGCTTTCGCGCATTACAGGGCTTTCTAATGATCTATCGCTTGCTTTGGCTGCCCATCCTATTCGTATTGAGGCGCCAATCCCCGGCAAAGCGCTCGTAGGCATTGAAGTGCCAAACAAGACAAGAGCGCAGGTGCGTTTGCGCTCTCTTATTGAATCTGAAAACTTCCAGAATTCTCCTTCTCCTCTTATGCTTGCCTTGGGAAGAGATGTGTCGGGCAACGGGATTGTTGCAGATCTTTCAAGAATGCCCCATCTTCTTGTTGCAGGAGCAACAGGAACTGGAAAAACTATAGGGCTCAACAATATTATTTTAAGTCTTCTCTATCGTAACTCTCCGTATAACCTTCGGTTCATTCTTGTTGATCCAAAACGAGTGGAATTTCCAGCGTATAATGATTTGCCCCACTTACTAACGCCAGTGATTTTAGACACCCAGCGAACCATTAACGCCTTAAAATGGCTTATCAAAGAAATGGAAAGGCGCTTTAGAGTGCTTGCCGGGGTGCGCGTGAGAGACATTAAAGGGTACCATGTTTTTGCTGCAGAACAGCTGAAGAAAAATAATGGCGCAGAGTATGAATCTCTTCCTTATATTGTGGTTGTCATTGATGAGCTTGCCGATTTGATGGCTGCCAGAGGCAAAGAAATGGAGGGAATGATTGTGAGATTGGCCCAAATGTCGCGCGCAGTTGGCATTCATCTTGTGCTTGCTACGCAAAGGCCGTCGGTTGAAGTAATCACCGGGCTTATCAAGGCGAATATCACTTCAAGAATTGCTTTTCAGGTTGCTTCGCAGATTGATTCCCGCACTATTTTAGACGGTTCGGGCGCGGAAAAATTGCTGGGGCAGGGAGATATGCTTTTTATTTCAGCAGAAATTTCAAAACCAAAAAGAATTCAGGGAGCTTTTATTTCCGATAAAGAGGTAAAGCAGGTTGTCGCATGGATTGCAAAAGAATCGAGCGATTTTGTAAGAGAAGAAATTGAAGACGATGAACTGGCTAAGAGAGCTCAAGAAAGTTTGGAGTCGGGCGAGTTTGAAGGAGGCGATCTCGATGATCCTTTATACGAAGAAGCAAAGCGCCAGGTTTTGGAATACAAAAAAGCGTCTGCGTCATTGCTCCAGCGCAGGTTAAAAATTGGATATGCCAGAGCCGCCAGGCTTCTTGATATTTTAGAAAGCAAAGGAGTGATCGGGCCGGGAGACGGCGCAAAGCCAAGAGAAGTTTTTGCGGCTTCTCAGAATCCCGATGATTCTCTTGGGTTTCGCGATTCTGAGCCGCCCTCTGAAGAACCGCCAGGGGAATCTCAGGAGGAAGAAGAGAAATCAAAGGATTCGCAGTGGTTCACCCCTTAATTTGTGATATACTATACTTAGGGACCGAGTCCCTAAGTAATTTCCATGAGAAAAATACAATTCGTAAATGGTAGCTATTACCACATATATAATCGTGGTGTTGATAAACGCAACATTTTTTTGGATGCCCGCGATCCAAAAAGATTTTTTCAAAGCATGGATGAATTTAATACCCTTCATCCTATCGGTAGTATCTATGTCAATAGTTTTCGTAAACAGAAAGTAGTTGAAGCTAGAAAAAAGAATTTGGTAAGTTTTGTTTGCTATTGTCTTAATCAAAATCATTTCCATTTTATTTTGCAGCAAGTGAATGATAGGGGCATAGAACGTTTTATGCATAAATTAGGTTCTGGTTATACTACATATTTTAATAAAAGATATAAGCGTAGTGGTGTACTTTTTCAGGGTGCGTATAAGGCAAAGCATATTGACTCTGATAGGTATCTTTTGCACGCAAGCGCATATGTGAATTTGAACAACAGGATTAAAGGTAAGAAGAACCTGCTTTCTCAATCGAGTTGGGACGAATACATAACGGCAAATCAAGAAAATTTTTGCAATAAAGATGTTGTTTTAAATCAATTCAGTAGTGCATCAAAATATAGAGCGTTTGCGGAAAATGCATTACAGGATATACGTAAGAGAAAAGAATTGGCTCAAGAACTAGAGATGTAATAACTTAGGGACTCGGTCCCTAAGTAGCTAAGTAATCTCTTCTATAAGATGAAAATCTACTTTGCGGCTCATGCGACCACTACAGATAACGAAACAAAAATAGCTTCCGGATGGAAAGATGTTGGGTTATCTCAATTAGGTATTCAACAAGCAAAGGAATTAGGCGAGAGATTCAAGGATATAAAAATAGATTTAGTTTGTTGTTCTGATCTTAAACGAGCAGTTGATACGGTGAAAATAGCGTTTGATGATACAATACCAGTGATTGTCGATCAAAGATTGCGAGAAATTGATTATGGGGATTTTGAAGGCAAGCCGAGCGAAATAGTGGAGCCACTGAAAGAAGAGCACATTACGAAACCATTTTCTAATGGAGAAAGTTATGAACAAGCAGTTTCAAGGGCTCAGAGTTTTTATCTCGAATTAAGGAGAAATCATCCAGAAAAGACAGTTTTAGTTGTTGGTCATCGTGCTACGCAATATGGATTAGATACGTTATTGAGTATTAAAACACTTGAAGAATGTCTTAGCGCCCCGTTTTCATGGCAGCCATATTGGGAGTATAACCTCTAAAAATAGTTACTTGGGGACCGAGTCCCCAAGTGCTGTAAAATAAGATATTGTGTACTCTATGATAAATTGGTAGCATAGGGATATATGGTAAAGAAAAAAGAGAAGGAAGAAAAAAAGATATCAGGCGATTTGCAGGAAGCGATCGCTGAAATAAAGCAGCGTTTTGGAGAAGGTGCGATTATGAAGCTGAGCGAAGCTTCGGCTGTTGACGTTGACGTCATTCCTACGGGCTCCATATCAATTGATATGGCTTTGGGGGTGGGAGGAATGCCGCGGGGAAGGGTTATAGAGATTTTCGGGGTTGAGTCATCGGGCAAAACAACGCTTGCTCTTCACATCGTAGCCGAGGCGCAAAAGAAAGGAGGCGTTGCCGCGTTCATTGACGCAGAGCACGCGTTAGATCCCGACTATGCAAAAAAAATAGGGGTAAACACCGATGATTTGCTAATTTCCCAACCCGATTCGGGAGAGCAGGCGCTGCAAATCTTAGAAACATTGGTGCGATCGGGCGAGGTAGACGTGGTAGTGATAGATTCGGTTGCCGCTCTTACTCCAAAAACCGAAATTGCTGGCGAAATGGGAGAATTTCAAATTGGGTTGCAGGCGCGGTTAATGTCTTCTGCGCTTCGAAAACTTGCTTCGATTGTTGCTAAAACAAAAACAACGGTGATTTTTCTCAACCAGATTAGAATGAAAATCGGGATTATGTTTGGCAACCCCGAAACAACGCCCGGAGGCTTAGCTCTAAAATTCTATGCTTCAGTGCGCATTGAGTTAAGGAGAGTGGCCCAAATTAAAAAAGGCGAAGAGATCGTAGGGTCTCGCGTCAGGGCGAAAATCGTGAAAAATAAAGTTGCGGCGCCCTTTAAAACCTGCGAAGTTGATATTTACTACAACGAAGGCATCTCGTTCATGAGCGACATTATCAATGCCGGGCTGCGGCTTGGAGTCATTGAAAAAGCAGGGAGCTGGCTTCAATATAAAGAAACAAAACTGGGCCAGGGGGCAGACGGAGCAAAAAAATTTTTAATAGAGAATCCTAAAGTTGGCGATACAATAAGAGAGGAGCTACTTACTCGTAGCAAGAATCAAGCCTAAATGGCGGGCGCGCTTGATGGCTCGCGCGGTTTTTCTTTGATGGGTTGAACACAACCCTGTTTTTGTTTTCGAGCGGATTTTACCCAAGCCCGAAATAAATCTTCTTAAAAGGGCAGTCTCTTTAAAATCGATTTCATTGATATTTCTTTTGCAAAAATAGCATTCCATACGTTTTATTTAGAACGGGATGTCTTTTACGTCAATTTCTCCTTCTTCTTCGATAATGGGAATTTCCTGATCTTCTGCGGGTTTAGCTCCGGAGGGTTCTTCAATAACAGGTTCTTTTGCTTGCTGCGAAGTTGTTTCTCCGCCGCCAAATCCCTTGGGGCCAAGCTGGAGGCGCTCTGCAATCACTTCGGTTCTATACTTTTTTTGTCCGGTAGCGTCTTGCCATGAGCGGGTTTGAATTCTTCCCTCAATAAATGTCATGTCGCCTTTCTTGAGATATTGCGAGGCAATTTCTGCGAGCCTCGCCCAAAGCACAACGCTGTGGTATTCTGCGTCGCGCTGTTTTTGGCCCTGCTTATCGGTCCAAACCCGGTTGGTGGCAATCCGCAACGTGCAAACCTGCTGCCCCGACGGGGTAGTGCGCATTTCAGGTTCTGCGGTCAGCCTTCCTATGAGCATCACCTTGTTTAGATCCATATTATTTGAATATTTCCTCCAATTTTTTATCAATATCTTCAACGCTCATTCTGGGTTGCTCTTGCGAGACAATCTTCGGGGCGGTTTGAATGGTAGGCGTTTGAGTTCTCTTTTTTGGAGCAATAATAAGCATTGAACGAAAAATCTGCTTTTCTTCTTTTATTCTCTTTTGGATGCTTTCAATCTCTTCGGCGCCAAGCGAAAAAGCGAGCACTGCAAGAATTCCTTGCCTTTGTTTCCCTCGCAATTCCTGCTTTTCTAAAAACCCTCCTTTTTCTTGGATAAAGGCCGCAACAGTTTGGATTGTTTTATTAAGCGCTTCGCCGTCAAGCTCGGGCTTGAGAATAAGCGTTAATTCGTAGTTTTTCATAGACGCTACCCATTATATCAATATTCATGTTCTCGTCAATATATGATATGCTTTACCATGATGAATAAGGCATTTTTAACAAAGAAGGTATTGGTCTTTGATCTCGACGGCACTCTTACTGAAAGCAAGGCCATTCTCGACTCAGAGATGGCTTCTTTGCTTTGCCGCCTGCTTGAGAAAAAGAAAATTATGGTTATTGGCGGAGGGAGTTTAAGTCAGTTTCAAAAGCAGTTTTTAAAGTATTTTACTTGCCCCAGAGAAACATTGAAAAATCTTATTATTGCCCCAACTTCTGGAGCTGGTATGTATAAGAATAAAGATGGCGAGTGGATTGAGATTTATCGGCATACGTTTACAAAAGAGGAAAAAAGAAAAATATTTTCAGCTTTTGAAAACGCTTTTCGTGACATTGCATATGAGAAGCAAAAAAAAATATATGGGGAACTTATAGAAGATCGGCAGAGCCAGATAACTTTTTCTGCATTAGGTTCAAAAGCTCCGCTGGCAGCTAAAGCAAGATGGAATAAAGAGTCTGATATGAGATTTATTATAAGGAGAGCTGTTGAAAAATACTTGCCAAAGTTTGAAGTGCGAGCAGGGGGCCTCACCTCGGTAGATGTGACGAGGAAAGGAATTGATAAAGCATACGGGATGAGACAGCTCGTGAAGCTGTTAAAAATTCCCGTAAAGGAAATGGCGTACATAGGCGATGCGCTTTACAAAGGCGGCAATGACGCAGTTGTAAAAAAGACCGGCGTTCTTACCCTTCAAGTAAAAGGATTAGACGATACGAAATTTTTCGTTCGCGCCTTTCTTTAAATTTAGAGAAGACCGATCTTTTTTCTCACTTCTTCCATCGTGGAGGAAGCAAGAGACTGCGCTTTTCTCGTGCTTTGGCGCAGAATTTCCTGAACGTAGAGTTCTCGCGTTTCAAGCTCTTTTTTCTTTTTGCGGAAAGGTTCTAACTTCTGGGTCAAAAGTTCTCCGAGAGCTTTTTTAAAAGGAGCATACGCTTTGCCTTTGAATTTTTTCTCAACTGTTTTTATGGGAAGGTTCGCAAAAAGCGAATAGATGGTGAGCAAATTCGATATTCCCGGTTTTTTTTCTGGGTCATAGCGTATTTCTTTTCCGGCGTCGGTGACAGCTTTCATAATTTTTTCTTGCATGGAAAGGGGATCTTCAAAAATGCTGATTATGGTTTCGGGACCGTCGGATTTTGACATTTTTCTTGCGGGGTCTTGGAGCGACATGATTTTTGCTCCTGCTTCAGAAATCATTGTTTTCGGTTCGGGAAAAGTTTGGCCGTACGTTGCGTTGAATTTTTTTGCCAGGGTTCTTGCGAGTTCCAAATGCTGGGTTTGGTCTTGGCCAACCGGCACTGCCTGGGATTTATATAAAAGGATATCAGCAGCCATCAGCACGGGATAGTCTAAAAGGCCGGCATTGATATTGTCTTTGTGCTTTTTTGATTTGTCTTTGTACTGGGTCATCCGTTCAAGCTCTCCCACCGGCGTTAAGGTATTGAGAATCCACGCCAATTCGGTGTGTTCTTTTACGCTAGACTGGATAAAAATAGTGCATTTTTCAGAATCAAGCCCCAGCGATAACAATTCTATCACTTTGTTGTATGTTGCTTTTCTGAATATTTCGGGATCTTGAAAAACCGTTAACGCGTGCAGATCAACAACGCAAAACATGCATTCATTTTCTTTTTGAAGCTCTGTCCAGTTTTTTATCGCTCCTAAATAGTTGCCAATATGAAGTTCTCCTGTTGGCTGAATGCCGCTAAAAATCTTCATACTTCTATTATAACAGGTAATACCATGGGGCGCCTCTGAGTTTTAAGAAAAAGGAATTCACCTATTTTATTTCGTACGTTGTCTCTTACGTATACCCAGTTTACCGCTCCTCCGGTTCCAGAACTTCGATTTATAATATCAATAATGCGCCTTCTCACGTCCCTCAAAAGGTCTTTTGATTCTCGCAAATAAATGAAGCCTCGTGAAATAATATCGGGAGATCCGCGCACCCTCCCTGTTTGGCGGTCTACCGCCGCAATCACCACGAACATTCCGTCTTTTGCAAGGCTTTGCCTGTCGCGCAGAACCACTTCTCCCACGTCTCCTATGCCGAGGCCGTCTACCATAATGTAGTTTGCGGGAACCATTTCTTTTTCAATAACAATTTGGGTTTTTGCAAGGGTTACGATTTTCCCGTTTTCAGGCACCACAATATTTTTTTCCGGAATGCCTGCTTGTTCCGCCACTTTTGCATGATTTACGAGCATTGAGATTTGCCCGTGGATGGGGAGGAAAAACCTAGGCTTCAAGAGCCCGATGATTTGCTTTAGCTCATCTTGATTTGCGTGGCCAGAGGCGTGAATATCCATCATTTTGTAATGGAATACGTTTGCGCCCTGCCGATAGAGCTGGTCTTTTACGAATTGAACGGTCCGTTCATTGCCCGGAATTACCGAAGAAGAGAAAATGACAGAGTCGCCTTTTTGGATTTTGAGGTGCTGATGCTCGCCGTTCACAATGCGCATTAAGACCGCCCGCTCTTCTCCCTGCGCGCCGGTACACATAATGGTGATTTTTGAATCGGGATACGAAAGTATGCTTTTTGTCTGAACAAGCGTTCCTTTTTTTGCCTTGATATATCCAAGGTGTTTCGTAATTTCAATATTACTGCGCATGGAGTATCCTTCGGGACTTACCTTTCTTCCGTATTTTTCAGATAAGGTAATAATCTGCTGCATTCGGTTGATCAGCGAGGCGAAGGTGGCGGTGATGATGCGGCCCTTTGCGGCTTTGAAAATCTCATCAAGATTTGCCATGATGACTTTTTCTGAAAGCGAATGGTTTGGTTCTTCGGCGTTGGTGGAGTCGGACATCAAAAGCAAGACTTTTTTCTCTCCGATCTCTTTGAGTTTTTCGTAATCGGTTGGAGGATCGTTGACCGGCGTATCGTCAAATTTAAAATCCGACGTGTGAACGATGTTTCCTAAAGGGGTGCCGATCACAAAACCAAAATTGTCGGAAATATTGTGGTTTTGCCTGAATGGCTCTATTTCAAAGGGGCCGAGCTGGAATTTTTTTCCGTTTTGAATATCAAACAGGCGCAACTTCGGCTGGTTTGGAACGTCTTCCTGCCGTTTTAGAATAATTGCTTTTGCGAGGGGGCCCGCAAAAATGGGAGGGTTGCCAAGGGAAGCCGCAAGAAAGGGCAAGGCTCCGATATGGTCATAATGGCCGTGCGTGATAACAATGCCCACAATATTTTTTTCTTTTCCTTTCAGATACGCAGTGTTGGGAATGATGTAGTCAATGCCGGGCATGTCTTCTTCGGGCATGCGAAGGCCCGCGTCAATAATCAAAATCTTATCCTGGTATTCAAGAAGCATCATGTTGCGGCCAACTTCTCCAAGCCCCCCGAGAAAAATGATGCGGATTCCTTCGTGTATGACGTGCTGTTGTTCAACGCGTGGTTGCGGCGTTGCTTGCGGCGTTGCATACGGCCTTGGACGCGATTGGCCTGCCTGCCGGTAGGCAGGGCGCATAGAGCGCTGGCGCATCGGTCTTTCTTCTTTTTCTGTTTTCTCCATATAAAAAGTAATTAATGAGTTATGATATAAAATAGTACGTGTGTTTTTTGTTTATAATAATTTGAGAAATTCTTCGACTGATAATTTTGCATCACGAATGATAGCTCCTAGCAAAGGTTTTTTTAGAGTTTTTGTTTGTTTCCTAAATTAGCCCTCTTCTTTTCCTTGCCTGAAAAGCGAGTCGTCCTTTTCTGTTGCCACTCTCCATTACATTATTTTCCTGGGCATCGGGTACGAAATCTATTTCTTGAACCGATGGAATTCTGAATGAAAAAGTAGTTTTTCCATTGGTATTAGTCACGGCGAAATCACCAAGACCAATTATATCCATTCCGATTAAAAGTTGGGGTTGTTTATCGTCTGACACATTGTCGTCGGGAATAAGTTGTACTTCTGTTACTCGCACTTGACCAACCATTACTTCGTCTGGCAGTGAAATATTAACAAGATAGGTATTCTTTATTTCTTTTCCCCCGGCGTGCCTTATTTCTCGTACTCCCGTGGGTTGTAGATTTAAATCATTTACAACTTTTTTTGTTATAGCAGAATGCGTCGCTCCTGTGTCCCAAATTGCGATATATTCTCTAAACTCAACTTTTTGCGTTTGTGCTTCTTCAGGAGTAACGGGTAAGCACACACTCACTTTAGTAAATAGTACGCGCGCTTGTCCGTTGTATCGATTAGTGAATGCGTGATGTTTCATGAAGTCAAGAAAGCATCACCCGAGAGTGAAAGGTTTGGGTGTAGCTTTCTTGGCCGGGGAGACATTGTTGGATCAGAAAGGTACCAAGCTCAAATTTCTTTTTCGCGTCTGTATATGCTTCTATTTCCGTATTATAAACACCCCGAACTTCTTGGTCCTTAATGACAAGAAATTTCCCCTCGTATTTCTTTACGAGTTCATCTTGGTGCGCTTTGAAGTATTCAAGTTGTTTTTGAAGATAGCCGTCTATCATGTCTACAATATTAGCATATTTGAAGTAATTTTACAATTTCCAATTTTTCTTTGTTGGCAATTACTACTTGGAAAGACCATTACGAATCACTATTGCTGCCCAAACTTCCTGTGGTTGAGAAAAGCCTTCGTTCTGCCCTTTTTCTTTAAAAGTCTTTAATTCATTTTCAAAAATCCTACCAATAAAATCTATGACCTCTTGTTTCTGTGAACTAGACAATTTAATACCTTTCTCACGCAAAACGACTCCAGCCGCTGCTAGCCATAATTTTTCGCGTCCCCCATCTAGTTTCACTTTGAATAGTGCGAGATCTTCCTTGTTTGGTTTATTGAGTAAATCTATATATGCGTTTGCAGCAGTTTTTAGATCTGCAATGCTAGTAAGCATATCCTTTGCAATTCCTTTTCTCAGGCCATCTTTGTCGCTCCCCCATTTTTTCATTAAATTTTCGGCATTTTGTACATGCTCTTTCATTGAATACGCCGCCAGAAATTCATTCTCTTTATCTTTTTTGGTATCACTCAGGCCACGACTTTTATGTACCTCATCAAGCGTTTTAACTACGTCAAAAACAAAATCTCTATTAGTCGTTTTATTTTGTGCGTCAGTGTATAAAAAATATGCTCCAGAACCTAAAACAATTATCAGAACCGCAATCTGTAATATGAACTTAAACTTACCCGAAAAAATTTCTTTGATCAATTTTTCCATAGAATTATCTGCCTTTATAGTTATATGGATTTACATATCCCTTTTTGCCGGTAAAAGGATTGGAATTGCCTTTTGTTGACCAATTATTAAGTTTTGAACTATCTTTGTTTGATTTATAATGCGGGGCAACATAAGTACCGCTCTTTTTGATATAGCCCCTAACTCTTGTGGCGGCTTCTGCCGATGTAGCCAAAGCTGTCGCAAGAAGCACAAACACGAAAAGAAATGTAATAATTTTTTTCATTCAGTTTTTTGTCGTTATGGGGATAATCTCAAAAGTATCGTGATCTTTTTCAAATTTTATTCGATAGGAATCGAAAAATCCTTCCTCCCCGAGTAGGAGTCCTACGGTGGGACTTTGTACGAAACACACAGGAATTTTGATGGATCGTTCCATGCCGTCTATTTTTATTTCTACCTCCGGCAAATAATAACCAGCAAGGGTACCGCTAATACCCGTAAACTTCCTTTCTTTTGCTCTTGAGAGGTCAATCTCTAATAATTCAGCGATTTCCAAGTTAAAGAGGGAACAATCTGCGCCCGAATCAATGAGAGCGTCAAAATTTCTACTTCCCTTGAGTCCGAATACTTCTATTTTTATGAGAGGTCTTTTAATCCACTTGAGCGTTTTTTCTGGCGGGAAGAATGAGGTATAGCGGTATTTCATAATCGCTGACTCAAGGCATGTAGAGAGAATCTGTCGGGAAAACCTTCAAGAAAACGCTGTCTTGGGGCTGGGCTTTTCTGGCTACCTCCTTTAGAGTATTTCCATTTGCGAGAACCTTTTCGTGATTACGAGACAAAACAACCCATTTATTTGCGTAGGGTTTGAGCAGTTTGCGTAAATCGTAATTTAGTTGTTTGCCTTTCATATAGTGTAGTCTATCAAATATCTTGAAGACATGCAAATAATGTATGGTTGTGTGCCCTCGGGAGGATTTGAACCTCCAACCCTTGCGGGATACGCTTCTGAAGCGTACGCGTATGCCAGTTCCGCCACGAGGGCCCTTCGACTTCGCTCAGGGCAAGCTCTATTTCCAGGCTCGCTTTGTTTTAATGTACCAGTCTGTTATTCCGGCAAATCGCTGTGAAGGATCTGCAATAAAACTCGTTTCAACTCCCTTGATAAAAGAAGGAAGCGCATACAGATAGGGCGCGTCAAAAAGGGTAATAATCGGGGTATCGGCAAGTACGATAGTTTGCATGCGCTGGTAGAGCGCTGTTCTTTTCGCATCGTCTAATTCTTTGCGCGCTTGTTCAAGAACCGTATCAAGTTTCTTGTTTTCATATGAACTCAAGTTTAGTCCGGGGTCTTTCTTTTGCGAAGAATGCCAGAATGGAAAAGGATCTGGTATTTTTCCTAAGAGTTCTCCAAAAAGAAGTATTTGGTAATTTCGAGGCTTGATGATACCCCGTTCAAGTTCCGCGGAATTTTGCGCATGGATTTGGGCGGTGATCCCGAATTTTGCCCACTGTTCTTTTATGATGTTTGCCGCGTCAACAAGGGGGTATTGATCAGCCGTGCTTATGGCGATGGTGAAAGGAATTGGATCGTTGGCTTGGCCAAAGCACAGCGCGTTGAGTTTTTGGCGCGTTGCCCCGGCTACTTTTCCAGTCCCTTTTGACAAGCCCTGGGGTTCAAGAATTTCTTTTGCGTATTTTTCCTGAAACTTGATGACCGCCTCTTTCGTGAGATTTCCAAAAATTCCAGAAATTGTCCCATCGGGATAGATTTCTTGGTCTTTGGCAAGGCATGCCTGCAATTTTTTTACTTCTTGGCTGTTTTTGCTCCCTTGTTCTAAATCAACCTGAATTCCAAGCGAATTCTGGGAAGTTTTCACTAACTTTCCATCTGTTTTTGTGTATCCATACTTGAGAAAGAGCGCAAGAATATCTGATTCGCTGGCTTTTTGTTGTTCTGGAGCTTGAAATCCGAATAGATCCGGGAGGAAAGGCGAGTCTACGGTTTTGCCCCGATCTCCAAAAAGTTTTTGCGCAAGCTCTTTTTTATCGGTTGCTTTTTCTAAGGCGAGCCTGATGTCTTTTTGTTTTGTCGGGTCGCCGGCTGTTTTTGAGGCGCTGTTAAAGAAAAGGGCAAAATATCTCGGCAGAGAAAATTCATAGGTTTCAAAAGCTGAATCTTCTTTTGGCGGAATATCTTTTGGGGTATCGGGAGAAAAGGCCTGAACCGAATTGTTTTTCAAGGAGCTCGCAAGCTGATCTTTATTTTCAAAAAACAGGAATGTCAGAGACTGGATATAGGGAAGTTTTCCGCCATAGAAAGAGTTCAAACTCAAGCGTATTTCTTTTATTGAACCAGATTTTTCGCGTATAAGATTTTTTACTCTGAACGGTCCCGATCCAACCGGCTGAAGGTTGTAGACTGAAAGGGCAAAATTTTCAGGCGTGATGTTCTGCCATATGTGCAAAGGAATTATTTTTGTAGTTAAGCGTTCGAGAAAGGGCGCATAGGGTTGGGAAAGTTTGAAACGAATTTTGAGATCCGAAACCTTTTCAACAGTTACCCCGACCCAGTTTGCCCGTATAGGGCTTTTATATCGCGGATCTTGTATGGTGTTTATGGAAAAAAGAATATCATCGGCGTTGAGAGGGAAACCATCTGACCATGCGAGATGATCTTTTATATTTACCTCAATGGTTTTTCCGTCGTCTTGGATGGCGTAATCTTTTGCGAGATCGGGTACGATATTCCCTTTTGCGTCATATTTGAAAAGCCCTGAAAAAATAAGCTGCGAAAGATCGCGGTCTGCATCGTTTGCGTCAGAGTATATGGGATTGATAAAATGGGGCGTTCCTACGATTCCCTCTGTCATGGAGCCGCCTTTTGCCGGAACAACTCGAGTATGGCTGGTATAGAGAGTATGCAGTAAAAATAGCGCAGAACCAAAAAAACAAACGGCAAAAACAGAGGCTGCTATTTTTTCATTTTGTGAAAGTGCTTGCGGTAATTTTTTCCACTGCGAAATGGTCGGAAAGCGAATAAATTGTATCAGTTTCATTTAAAAATAAGATTCGAGAGTGCAAGCGCAACAAATGCTAACGCGAGAACAACGGTAACCCAATAGAGTTTTTCTTGGATTCCCCGTCTTGTGGCAAAAAATCCTCCTTCTCCTCCAAAAGCAGAGCCCAAACCCGTGCCCCGGGGCTGTAAAAGCACGAGAACAATGAGCAACAAGGCAACGATAACCTGAACAGGAAGCAAATAGTGCGTAAATTGTGTCATTTAATAATAGAAAGAATGATTGCCAAGATTGCTACAATTGCTGCGGCTGTGACTAAGGGCACAAATCCCGCGATAACGAGCGCTGGAAAAATGAGTTTTAGTATCCAAAGAATGGCAACGCTCGAAATTCCCAATACGAGAATTCTAAGAATAGAAGATATCAAATTAAGGAGAGGTCTCGTAGCAGCAATTACTATACCAAGAATGCCTCCTATAATCAAGAGCGTGCTCCACGGTCCCTGAAAGGTTACCCCTGGAACAAACCTTGTTGCAATAAAGAGCCCTCCAATTCCTGCAACGAGAGAGAAAATAACCGCCTTTACCATTGAGAGCATGTTATCACCTTGCGTTAAAGAAGTCAACTTTCCTTAGTTTTTTGTGGTAGGTGATGGCAAAACGGTGGGCTTCGTCGCGGATGTACAAAACAAGGTTTTGAACCGACTGGGGAAGATTTTTTAGAAGAATAGGCTTTGATTTTCCCGGTAAAAATAGTTCGTTATGGCGTTTTGCGATTGCAGCTATATTGATATCGCGAGCTCCAAGAGCTTTGAGAGCAGACGACAGCTGTCCTTTCCCGCCGTCTATAATCATGAGGTCGGGGTATGGCCATTCAAGGTGTTTCATTCTGCGCGAAATTGTTTCTTCCAGCATTGCAAAGTCGTTGGGCTTTCCCGAAATGTGTATTTTAAATTTTCTATACCAGTTTTTCGCCGGTTTTCCGTTTAGAAAAGTTACCATTGAGCCGGTTGCCTCTTTGCCTTGCATGTTTGAGATATCGTATGCCTCAACCCTGCGAATCTCTTTTTTCGTGCGGAAAATGCGCTCGAGCGCATTTTCCGCACTGTCGCTGTGCGCAACGATTTTTCCAAGCGCAAGAAATTGATCGCGCAGTTTTACAGCAAGTTCAAAGTGTTCTAGCTCCGAAGATCGCTGCATATCCTTTTTAATGTTTTTCAAAACCGAAAGCCGTTTTCCTTTGAGCACCGCAGCAAGATTTTTGAGATTTTGTTTATACGCTTTTACATCTGGGTGAGGGCCAGGGCAAAGATTTAAATGGCACCACGAGCAGAGTTTTGGCCCGTGTTTCTTAGTGTAGTAGGGGAATGCCCGCCTTAACATTTGCAACACCGTTTTGATTGCTTTGCTTTCTACAAAAGGGCCTATGTATTCAGCTTTGAGATTCTTTTTCCTTGTGATAAAAACCAGCGGCAAGGGTTCCTTGGTGATGGCAATGGAAGAATAGCTTTTGTCATCTTTCCACATCACGTTGTATTTTGGTTTTTGCTCTTTGATGAGCTTAGACTCAAGCAAAAGCGCGTCAATTTCAGAAGGAGTTTCAAGGTAGCCTATTCTTTCCACTTGGTTCATAAAAAGATGGTCTCTGTACGAAGGCTGTTGGAAATGATTTTTGACGCGGTTTCGCAGGTTGATTGCTTTGCCAATGTATAAAACTTCTGTACCTTGAGAAAAGGTATATACCCCAGGATGTGGAGGCACCAGTTTGAGCTTGGATTTTTCAACGTATCGAAATCTCATAGTTGTATTATAGTCTATATCCCCAAGATTCATTACTCTTGTAATTTCTAGACTTCTCTATAATGTAAGGCTTAGTACATAACATCAAGGCCTGTAGCTTTTGCTACTTGCACGCGAGGTAATAACCATGAGTAAAACGGCTCAAATACGATGGCTGAATCCTATCGTATGGGTTCGTGCATGGAACAGGAGTTCTGTTGAAACCCAACTTTACATTTTCTGGTTGATGCACTTTGTTGCGGCCATGGGGGTTGTTCTATTTTTGTTTTCTTTGCCAGCGTCAAGGCACGAAAATGGAACCGCACGGGGACCTTGGCTTGCTGCATTTATAGGGTATTTTCTTCCCATGTATGCAGCATTATGGTTTGACCACAGAAAGATATTCGACACAAGAAAGGATTTTTTGTTTTTGAGTCTGATGCCAGGGATTAGACAGCTCATATTCTTCACCGTCGAGTTTCCCAGAGGAGCGTATCACTTAGCGTACGACTTATGGTTTGTACTTGTATCTGTGTGGCGGTCGGCGAGACAGAGATCGGCGGGCCAAGTGACAAGGCGAATCCTACACTGGCTGAAGCCTATTGTATGGGCGCGGGCATGGCGTTTCGCTTCGGTGCGCAATAAAGCTGCTGTTCTGTTCTTGTTTCACGTGGTCTTAGTTTTTGCGCTTGTAGCAATGGATTCAACGGGCGTACTTCTTGATGGTGGTCACGTAACGTTTATTACAATCGTTTACTTGATCTTGCTAGCGGGTATTCTGTTGTACCTAGATAATCCACCAAGCAAGCACAAAATTCGGTTTTTTCTCTTCATAACGCCCGTCATCGGCCCACCCGTGGCGTTGCTGGCATTCCTCTGGTTTGTATGCAAAACAGTTGTATATGCCCTGAGATTCGTATACCTTCAACGTAAAGGGAGACTCAAAGCGTAGGAGGGTAGTGCAAGTTTTTACAGCCCGAGAACATCTTCTTGTTCTCGGGCCTTTTCTTTCCTGTGGAATGTATAAAAATTTTATAGGCCTGTTATTTTTTGCATTGTTTCAATAAATTTCAGAGGGTCTACGTTGGCGCTGTTTATTTTTATTGAAAAATGCAGGTGGGGTTCTATTGAATATCCGGTATTTCCCGAAAGGCCTACGATATCTCCGCGCGCGACTCGTTGCCCCGCAGCAGCTTTAAACTCGTTTAGGTGCAGGTAGAGAGAAAAAATTCCAAGGCCGTGATCAATGACAAGCGTTTTGCCGTAGGTTGGCAATCCCTGGGAAAATGCAACCATGCCATCATTGGCTGCATACACCGGCGTATCCAATGGGGCATCAAGGTCTACCCCAAGATGCTGGGCAATCGATGTTCCGTTTTTCCGGATATTCCCAAAAGCTCCCACGTCTTTTATTTTTTCTAAAGGATATAAAAAGGGCTTGCTGAAATACGCATTTTTCGTGTACACGCTCATAATTTTTTGCAGCGCTTTGTTTTCTTCTCCTACTCCCTGCACAATCTTTGAGGGAGTAACGCCTTTTTCTTTGAGCTTCTGTGTTACCAAAAGTTCCGTAATAGGAAATTTTCTCCTTATGATTTTTATCTTTTGCTCTTCAAGGGGCGCGCCGGGAATTGAAAGCGCAACGTCGCGTTTGCCGCTCGTTTCTTTTACGTCAATACCGAGCATGCCAATCCAGAGAGAAGAGTTTTTGGGCTTGAAAAACCCGAACCTTTTTTCTCCGAAAATCCCCACAATGTTTTTTACGTTTGCCGCGCCTTCAACTTTTATAAAAAGAGTGTCGCCCTGTTTTAATGTTGTGGCAGAAAAAGAAACTTTTTCTGCAGCCAACGCAAAAGACGTCGCAGAGAGAAGAGGTATAAGGAAGAAAGCGGTTAAGCAAATTCTCGTCATCCTTTATTCTGTCACGACTGTTGATTTTTTGGAAATCCTTGTGTATAATAACGTCCTGATATGGCTAATTTTATCAAAATTCGGGGGGCAAGAGTGCATAACCTCAAAAATATTGACGTTGATATCCCCAAAGATAAGCTCACGGTGATCACCGGGCTTTCAGGGTCTGGAAAGAGTTCTCTTGCATTCGATACCCTCTATGCCGAGGGGCAGAGAAGATATGTTGAAAGCTTGAGCGCGTACGCCAGGCAGTTTTTGGGCATTATGGACAAGCCCGACGTTGACAGCATTGTCGGCATAAGCCCGGCAATTGCCATCGATCAAAGAAAAGGATCTCACAATCCGAGATCTACCGTTGGGACCATTACCGAAATTTACGATTACCTTCGGCTTTTATTTGCCCGCGTGGGAATTCCTCATTGCCCCATATGCGGCAAAGTTGTAAAACGCCAGAGCGTAAGCAGCATTGCCCAGCAGATTATGCGTCTCCCCGCTTCGCAGCGAGGCGAGCCGCAGGGACGAGAAATTTCTTTATTGGGGCCTGTTGTTCGAGAGAAAAAAGGAGAGTGGAAAGGCACGATCGAAGAAATCCAACGAGGGGGATTTGTGCGGGTTCGAATTGACGGGATTGTATACCGCATAGAAGAGGCGCTTGAAATTGAACTCGCGAAACAAAAGAAGCACAGCATTGAGGTGGTGGTTGACCGGGTGTTGATTGAAAAAAATTTCGATAAACCCCGCTTGATTGATTCTTTGGAAACCGCGTTGAAACTTGGGAAGGGAATCGTCGTGATCAATCAGGGAGATAAAGACACTATATTTTCCGAACGGTTTGCCTGCGAAGTTGACGGAATTAGTTTGCCCGCGATTGAACCACGCCTGTTTTCGTTTAACAGCCCGTTTGGCGCGTGTCCTTCATGCCAGGGTTTGGGAGAAAAGTTAGAGGTTGATCCAAAATTGGTGATTCCAAATCCCAAGCTTTCCATTGCAGAAGGAGCAATTTTTCCTTGGGCCCACGCTTCACACAAAGTTGGAAGGCAGGGATTTTTTGGCTGGAAGCTTGAAGAATTGGCTCAAGACCACAAATTTTCTTTGCGCGTTCCTGTAAAAGATTTGCCGCAAAAAGTCATTGATCTTGTGTTGCGAGGAAACGGCGAGTTTGAAGGCGTGATTCCTTGGATGGAGCGGCGTTACCACGAAACCGATTCTGATTGGGCAAGAGAAGAACTCGAACAGTATATGGTTGAAAAAATCTGCGAAGTATGCAAAGGCAAGCGCTTGAAACCAGAAGTGCTCGCGGTAACAGTGGGCAATAAATCGATTGACAACGTGGTTCAGCTTCAGCTCAATCATGCGCAGGAATTTTTTAAAACACTTTCACTCGCCCAAGCTGAAAAAAAGATCGCAGAGGCTATTATAAAAGAAATCTTGAACCGGCTCAGCTTTCTTATTGACGTAGGGCTCGAGTATTTAACTTTAAGCAGAAAAGCCGGAACATTGTCGGGAGGAGAAGAGCAGCGCATCAGGTTGGCAACGCAGATTGGGTCAAAACTCACCGGAGTGCTGTATATTTTAGACGAGCCGTCGGTTGGGTTGCACGCGAGAGACCAGGGCCGCTTAATCGCAACCTTAAAACAGCTTCGCGACTTGGGGAATACCATCGTGGTGGTGGAGCACGATCCTCAAACCATTAAAGCTGCAGACTATATCATTGATATTGGTCCCGGCGCGGGAAAGCACGGAGGCAAAGTCATTTTTACCGGCACTCCAAAACAAATTCTAAAATCAAGCACGCTTACGGGAGAATATTTGTCGGGGCGCAAGAAAGTGACAGTCGATCGCAAACAAATTATAGATAACAAAAAGGAGTTTTTGGTGGTGAAGGGCGCAACAGAACATAACCTCAAAAATGTTGATGCAAAAATTCCTTTGCAAAAATTTGTATGCGTAACCGGAGTTTCGGGTTCTGGGAAAAGTTCGCTGGTGAATGATATCGTGGCCCGCGCATTGCTCAAGAAGTTTTACGGGTCAAAAGAAGAACCCGGCCTGCACAAAGCGATTGAGGGCGCGGACTATTTAGACAAAGTGGTGCTGGTTGATCAGTCGCCCATCGGCCGGACTCCGCGGTCAAATCCTGCAACCTATACGAGCGCGTTTACCTTTATTCGCGATCTTTTCGCCAAAACGAAAGAAGCGCGCGTAAGAGGGTATGACCAAGGCAGATTTTCTTTTAACGTAAAAGGAGGCCGGTGCGAGAGTTGCGAAGGGCAAGGCCTCAAAAAGATTGAAATGTATTTTCTGCCCGATGTGTATGTGGAATGCGAGGAGTGCCAGGGCACGCGATACACCAGAGAAGTTCTTGAAATTTTGTATAAAGAAAAAAACATCGCGCAGATTCTTTCAATGACGGTTGAGGAGGCAATGGAATTTTTTAAGAATCTTGCCCCGCTTTTTGCAAAATTAAAAACACTCAACGAGGTTGGGCTAGGGTATGTGCAGCTGGGCCAGGCTGCTCCGTCGCTTTCGGGGGGAGAGGCCCAAAGGGTGAAACTCGCCACCGAGCTTGCAAAGAAAGCAACCGGGAAAACGATGTACATTTTAGACGAGCCAACCACCGGCCTTCATTTTGATGATGTGAAAAAACTTTTATTTGTGCTGCGCGAGCTCGTAAACAAAGGCAATACCGTTTTGGTGATTGAACACAACATGGATGTGATAAAAAACGCCGACTGGATTTTGGATTTGGGCCCGGAAGGGGGCGATAAAGGCGGCCAAATTGTCGCCCAAGGCGCTCCCAAAGACATTGTGAAAGTAAAAACAAGCTTTACCGGCCAGTATCTCAAAAGCTACTAGTCATTTTATTTTCGCACGTACGTAAATTAATGAATAGTTTTCAGAATTATAGCATAAGGTACTCCCGAAGATATTGTCAAAGTAAAAGCGTCGTATACGGGTAAGTGGTTGAAATAAAAAGGGGCAGGATGCCCCTTTGATCAATTCGTTTGTCCTTATGTTGGACAGACTGTTTTTGCGTTGTGGTCTGCTCCGTCTTTGAACCAGTTGAGAACTTTCACACGTCTCCACCATCTAGGGTGCGTTGCCAGTTGCGGGAATTTTCCGTATGCAACTTGTACGATCGCTGGTCCTTCCCAGAGCGCCACAAGGAGTATTTGGCCGTACAGGAAGAAAACGAGGAGGAGGCCTACCAATACGCCACATGCTCCTACGAAGATCCTGCCCAGTACTTTCTCGTGTACAGAGAGGTTTTCTGGTAAGGCCTCTCGTATCATCATTGTTATTGTGCTACCTACAATGACTGTGCCTATCACAAGAAGATAGGCCGGCCAGCACATGAATGAGATAATCAATACGTCCTGATTGATGTTCTTGCCGACGAATTTCATCCAAGCGTGTGCGGTAACACGCCCTATGCCCGCATACCCGATGAGACCAGCGATGCCGAGCGCAATGAGCAAGGTCGTATTCATACAGTCGCTCCTTATTCTGGGGTTGTCAGGAAAGTAACCACAAGGTTCTGTTTTTAGTAAAGCATATGTTTATGCAATTAACAAGTACACAATCTTGACAGGGTTGGTTTGTTTGGCTATATTGGTAGCGCGAACTATTTAGCACTCAAAGGTCTAGTCTGCTAAACTTAGAGATTATCATTACATTATACTTATAATACTTATATGAGAATACAGCCATTAGCAGATCACATTTTAATCGAGCCTCTTAAGCAGGAGGAAAAAACAAAGTCGGGCATTTTACTTCCCGATACCGCAGAAAAAGAAAAGCCCGAGCAGGGTAAGGTTGTTGCTGTTGGCCCGGGAAAGAAAGACGAGACCGGAAAAATCATTCCCATGGAAGTAAAAGTGGGCGATGTTGTGCTGTTTAAGAAATACGGTCCCGACGAAATCAAGATAGAGGATAAGGAGTATTTAATAGCGTCGGAAGAAGATATATTAGCAATCATTGGGTAATTATGGCTAAACAAATTTTATACAGCGAGGATGCCCGCAAAAAATTAAAAGCAGGAGTTGATAAGCTTGCAAACGCGGTAAAGGTGACTCTTGGCCCGAAAGGAAGAAACGTGGTGCTTGATGAAGGATTTGGTTCGCCCACCATTACCAACGACGGAGTTACTATTGCAAAAAAAATCGAGCTTGAAGACAAAATTGAAAACATAGGAGCCGAAATCGTAAAAGAGGTTGCTTCAAAGGCCAACGATATGGCTGGCGATGGAACAACCACCGCAACCGTTCTTGCCCAGGCAATTATTAGCGAGGGGTTAAAGAACGTGACTGCCGGAGCAAACCCGCTGGCTCTGCGCAGGGGAATTGAAAAGGCAAAAGACAAGGTGCTCGAGTTTTTAAAGCAAATGTCTCATCCGGTTTCAACCAAAGAACAAAAAGCGCAGGTTGCAACCATTTCAGCTGAAGACGCGGATCTCGGAAACCTTATTGCCCAGGTGGTGGAAGAGGTGGGAAAAGACGGCGTAATCACAGTTGAACAGTCGCAGACATTCGGAATCCAAAAAGAGATCGTAAGGGGTTTGCAGTTCGACAGAGGGTACGTTTCGCCTTATATGGTGAGCAACGCAGAGCGGATGGAGTCGGTTGTTGAAGACCCGTATATTTTACTTACCGACAAAAAGATTTCTTCCATTCAAGAAATTCTTCCGGCGCTGGAAGCAGTCGCAAAGGTTGGAAAGAAAGAAATGGTAATTATCGCAGACGATTTGGAAGGCGATGCCTTGGCAACCCTTGTGATCAATAAATTGAGAGGAATATTAAATGTTCTTGCCATTAAGGCTCCCGGGTTTGGCGACAGAAAAGATGAAATGCTCCAGGATATTGCAGTGGTGACAGGCGCCACCGTAATTTCAGAAAAGCTTGGATTAAAGCTTGATAAAGTTGATTTGAGCCAGCTTGGTTCAGCAAGAAAAGTGGTTGCAACCAAAGACAATACCATTATTGTTGAAGGCAAAGGGTTGAAAGAAAGCATTGACGCAAGAATTAGCCAAATTCGTGTTGCATTAAAAGAAACCACTTCTGAATTTGATAAAGAAAAATTGCAGGAACGGCTTGCAAAACTTGTGGGAGGAGTTGCTGTTATTAAGGTTGGAGCAACCACTGAAGTTGAGCAGAAAGCAAAGCAGCAAAAAACTGAAGACGCGCTCAACGCAACCAAAGCAGCAATCGAAGAAGGGATTGTTGCAGGCGGCGGCGTTGCGTTATTGAGAGCCGCAAAGAAACTTGAGGAATTTGAAAAAGAAGTAAGTGATGGCGAAGAAAAAATTGGCGTGAAGATTTTGCGCAGGGCTCTAGAAGAACCAATTCGGCAAATTGCAGAAAATTCAGGGAAAGACGGAGCTGTTGTTGCTTCGGAGGTTAGCAAGGGAGAAGGAGCGTTTGGGTACAACGCCGCAACCGATGTATTTGAAGATTTGGTAAAAGCAGGAGTTGTTGATCCAACAAAAGTGGTGCGCGTAGCATTGGAAAGCGCGGTGTCTGCGGCTTCGATGTTGCTTACCACCGAAGCAATTGTTGCTGATCTTCCGGAAAAAGAAGGCAAAACTCCGCAGATGCCTATGGGAGGAATGGGAGAGTACTAAATAGAAGTTTGTCCACTCCGCCAGTCCTATGGACTGGCGGAGTTTATTTTGATAGAATAACAGATATGAATACAACTCAACTTATTATTCTCATAGCGGTGGTTTTGGCTGCTTGGTTGGTACTTACATTCAACCGATTTGTGAGTTTAAGAAATAGGGTAAAGGAAGCGTTTGCCGATATTGACGTGCAGTTAAAGCGTAGATATGACCTTATTCCAAACCTCGTAGAAACGGTAAAAGGGTATGCGGCGCACGAAAAAGGAGTATTTGAACAGGTGACTCGCGCCCGCGCCTCGGCAATGGGAGCTCAAGGCACGCAAGAAAAAGCGCAGGCAGAAAATATGCTTTCAAACACGTTGAAGAGCTTGTTTGCCGTGGCAGAGAATTATCCCGATCTTAAGGCCTCCCAGAATTTTTTGGAGCTCCAAACGGAATTGCGCGACGCAGAAGATAAAATTCAGTCAGCCCGCAGATTTTACAACACCAACGTAATGGCCTTGAACACAAAAATTGAAAGTTTCCCGGGAAACTTTATCGCAAAAACTTTTGGATTTGGCAAAGAAGAATTTTTTGGCATCGAAGAAGCAATCCAGCGCGAAACTCCCAAGGTGAGTTTCTAAAAATGAATCTCTACGCCAACGCCGAAGCGAATACTCGAAAAACATGGATCTACCTTGCGGGATTTTTCGTTTTTGTCATTGCTCTCGGCTGGCTGGTAAGCGTTATTTTTCAAAATTCTGCCATTCTTTATATGGCAGTTGTATTTTCTGTTGCAATGAGCTTTGGATCATATTGGTATTCAGATAAGGTTGCTCTGGCAATGAGCGGAGCAAAGCCGGCAACAAAAAACGAGTATCCCGAGCTTTTTCGCGTGGTGGAAAATTTGGCAATTACCTCGGGCCTGCCCTTACCCAAAATTTTTGTGGTTCAAGATAGGCAACCCAATGCGTTTGCTACCGGGAGGAATGCTTCGCACGCGGTGGTTGCGGCAACAACGGGATTGCTTGAACGATTAGACAGGGTGGAGCTTGAGGGCGTTATTGCGCACGAGCTTTCGCATATTGGTAACAAAGACATGTTGCTTTCAAGTATTGTGGTGGTATTGGCAGGGTTTGTTGCGATTCTCTCGAATTTCTTTGTGCGCATGACGTTTTTTGGGGGGATGCGTTCCCGTGACGATAGGCAAAACAACGGCAATGCGCAGGCCTTTCTCATGGTTGTGGGAATTGTTTTCTTGATTCTTGCTCCCATTGCCGCAAAAATGATTCAGTTTGCCATTTCAAGAAAACGAGAATTTTTGGCCGATGCGTCAGGCGCCCTGCTCACAAGGTATCCTGAGGGATTGGCCCGGGCTTTGGAAAAAATCGCAAGCGATCCAAATCAACTGAGAAATGCAAATCCCGCAACTGCGCATTTATATATTGCAAGCCCGTTTAAGGGCAAAGAACAGACCAATTGGTTTTTGAAATTGTTTATGACGCATCCGCCCATCGAGGAAAGAATAAAGGCGTTAAGGCAAATAAGCATATGACTATGAAATGTCCTATAGATAAAACTAAAAAATTAGAAAAAGCGATCGTATCGGGAGTTGAAATTGATTACTGTCCCCGGTGCTACGGGCTTTGGTTTGAGGAAGACGAACTCCAATGGGCAAAAGACGAAAAAGACAGAGATTTGCGCTGGCTTGATATTGATTTATGGAAAGACGAAACAAAATTCCGAATTGCGAAGGGCAAAAAACTATGCCCTGCGCATCGACTGCCTTTGTATGAGGTTCAATACGGCGATTCAACCATTAAAGTAGACGTGTGCAATCTTGACCACGGTGTTTGGCTTGATAGGGGAGAGTTTAAAGATATTATTGCGTATCTCAAGGAAAAATCGCAGCATGAAGTGCTCTACCATTATTTAAGAAACTTAAAAGAAGAGTTGTGGGAAGTGTTTTCGGGGCCAGAAATGCTCAAAGAAGAACTCTTGGATGTTCTTGCAATTCTCAAGCTCTTGAGCTATAAACTTGTTGCTCAGTATGTTTTTCTTACCCGAATGATTCCCGCATTGCCAAAGTAGTTTTAAGCTCGCCACAAGAAGCGAATGCTGCGCGGAAGGGTCGCATAGTGGCCTAGTGCACCGCCTTGGAAAGGCGGCATACCGCAAGGTATCGCGAGTTCAAATCTCGCCCCTTCCGCGCAGCATTTATTTCTTAGTAGAATAATTTTATGGAAAAATTTATTATTAAAAAATCAACATCAGATTTTCTTTTCCGCTTTGGGCTCTCAATTATTTTTCTTCTGAATTCATTGGTTGCTTGGTTCTCGCCGGATGAATTTTTGGGATTATTGAAAAATAATCCGCTCGCTTCTGCGATTGCCAATCCCCAATTTTGGATTTATATCATTGGCATTAATGATGTTCTTCTTTTCTTGCTCATTCTTTCTGGCCGCTGGCGCAGGGCTATTGCTGTGTGGGCCGCGCTTTGGATGGTTGCTGTTATTTATGTGACTATAAGCGGGGGCGTAACAGAATTTATTGAGCATATTGGAGTTCTATCTTTTGTTATTTACTATTATTTCGCTTTTCAGCGGCCTTCTGCGGAACAGTAAGGCAATAAATTTTTCTGAATAACCATGGCTTACGGAGAAGTTATCATTAGGTTTAATTCTGTATCGTTTGAATACTCATCTGCTAAACCCGTTCTCAATGAGGTGAGTTTTTCGGTGAGAAGAGGATCGAAAATAACATTGATGGGCCAGAACGGCGCCGGCAAGAGCACAATTTTCCAGCTCATTACAAAATCAGTTGAACCCGATTCGGGAAGCGTTTCTGTGGGTAATGAAGCAAGTGTTGGTATTGCGTTGCAGGTTATTCCAAGAGATCAGCTGGGGCTTACGGTGCGCGAATTTTTTGAAAAGTGCTTCAAAGAAAAAATATATGATATTGATCCAAAAATAGACACCGTTCTTGAAGCGGTGAACCTGCATGCTCCGTATGAGAAAACAATCAAAACTTTTTCGGGAGGCCAACAGGCAAGATTGTTGCTCGCCTCTGCGCTTATTCAAAATCCCGACATATTGCTTCTCGACGAGCCCACCAACAATTTAGACAAAGCGGGAATTGCGCATTTAACCCGATTTTTAATGGGCTATGAAAAAACAGTGATAGTCATTTCGCATGATGCCGATTTTTTGAATTCATTCAGTAATGGCGTGCTGTATCTCGACGTGTTTACGAAAAAAGTTGAGCAGTACGCAGGAAACTATTTTGACGCGGTTGCGCAGATTGCCTCGCGAGTTGAAAAAGAAAATATGAAAAACGCGCAGCTGGCAAAAACAATTCAGGCAAAAAAAGAACAGGCGAACGTATTTGCGAACAAAGGAGGGAATTTGCGGCTGGTTGCAAAGCGAATGCGCCAAATGGCTGAAAAACTTGAAGAAGAAAAGGTAGACATTCGAAAAGAAGACCGAACAATCAAGCAGTTTACCATTCCCGCAACAACAGAGGTGAATGGAACGATTTTGAGCATTAGTTCGCTTGCCGTTGTGAAGAATCATAAGCCAACAATAAAAAAAGTGAATGTTACCCTTGGCAAAAGAGAACATTTGCTTTTGGTGGGGCCTAATGGCATTGGCAAAACCACGCTTCTTGAGTCGTTGGCGCTTGGCAAGGCAAAGGGGGCGATAATTACGCCGGGCGTTCGCGTAGGCTATTACCGCCAGGATTTTTCAACGCTTCGTTTTGAGAGCACGGTGTACGAATCGCTTGATGAGGCAATGCAAATTGGCGGTTCATCAATGGGCGAAGAGTATATGCGTTCTGTTGCCGCAGGGTTTTTAATTACAAACGAATTTATGAGAACAAAAATAGGGAGTTTGTCTGAGGGCCAAAAGGGCCTCGTTGCGTTTGCAAGGCTCGTACTTCTCCGCCCCGGCCTTCTCATTCTTGACGAGCCCACCAATCACATCAACTTCAGGCATTTGCCAGTTATTGCCGCGGCTTTGAGCGAATACCAGGGCGCAATGGTGCTTGTTTCGCACGTGCCCGAATTTGTAAGGCAGATTCGCATTGATCAGATTTTGGATTTAGAGAAATAGTGTGTTGACTAATTGTTTGATTTTGATAAAATAAAGATATGGCTAAACTCGATTTGAAAAATATTGTCTGGAAAGAAGGCAAACACTATGTTGCCCAGTGCCTTAACATTGATGTTTCCAGTTTCGGCAAAACGAAAAAAGAGGCGCTTGGCAATTTAGACGAGGCTTTGGCGTTGTATTTTGAAGATATAAAAACTCCACGCATTGTTAAGGTTGAGAATCCCGAGGTAGTTGGGTTTTCTCTATCACATGCCTAAATTATATTCGTCAGCGCATATTGTTAAAGTCCTTCAGAAAAAGGGCTTTATTTATATTTCGCAAAGAGGCAGTCACGTAAAGTTTCGGAAGATTAGCAAGTCAACCTTAACTGTTATTATCCCTGCCAATAGAAAAGAGATTCCTGTCGGTACGTTCCGATCAATTTTGCGTCAATCTTCTTTATCAAAAGAAGATTTTGAAACAAAATAAAGATATCGATAAAATAAAACTACGGCAAAAATTGCGAAAGGTTTCGGTGTTTCAGTCGATGATTTGATGAAAAAATAACTTTTTATGGACAATGTTAATAAAAATAAATTTATTCCCCTTGATAAATCATGGATTATTAGAATGGGGATTCTCGATCTCATCCATGGATATAAAGACATAAATAATTTTCTGGCCAACCAAGATAATCTTAACGATGACCTTTTGGCGCTAAAGAGAGCCGTTGAAATATGGGATAATGATAAGCCGATTGATGTTGGGGAGTCAGGAACGCTTTATCGTTTTCTAAAATTTATTTCTTGGAAACTAAAATTAAACAAGAAGTTTATAATTTCAGGAACTCTAGGAGATAGAGGGATAAATGACAATCCAAAAATTGTTGAATTGACCCAGGCAGAACTTTTGAAACTCGATAACGGAACTTCGCAGTGGGCTTCTGCAGCAGTTTTATTGGGCGATACAGAAAGATTAGAAAATCCACCCTACAAATTAGCAATGACTTACGAAGCTATTGATCATTGGAACAATCAACGGCAGAAGGGAGAGGTCTGGACTCCTAAATATGACGAGACGATTTTGAAACAGGCAGAAAGCTTTTTGGAAATATTGAAAAATGGTGAGGCAAAATTTTTACCCAAACAGGCAGAGGATTACTGTTTTGCTTTTGCCTTTAGCTATATTACTGCAGGTGAAGGTGAGAAAAGCTGGCCGAGTCTGCGAGGCCATGAGAGCGATAGAATTAAGGAAATGAACGAAATGTTAGATAGAGCTAAAACTGGAGAAGAGGTTTCGTCAAAAGATCATCGCGTTATTCAAGCAATGGCTATGTGGGCAAAAGTAAAACAAAAAGAAGTTAGAATCTTGTATCCAAAAGTGGTGAATAAATCTTGGCCGCAGTTTTGGGATTTTTTAGAATCTGCCGCCAAAGAGCAAAGTCAGTAATTGTTGTATTCGCTCGCACCCATGTTGCCGGGAACTTTTTCGGGGCCTTTGTTCCTGTAGCGGCTTATGAAGTCTTTGATTCGTTTGGCAGTATTGGCATTAAAGGTTTTGTTCTCAAGATTGAACGCGTCCGAGCGAGTCCAGGCCGAAAGCGCAATGTCATATTCGTTTGCGGTTCTTGGGGTCACAATAACCAACAATTCTCTTTTGAGCAGATTTTTCAGTTCCTCTTTTACGGAATCTGGAATTGAGGGTTTGTATGAAACCCAGACTCTGCCGTGCTCTAAGCTATGCACAACGGCTTCGTCTGGTTTTTCCTTGTTGTAGATTCCGTCTTTCAATGGAACAGGCCAGTGATTGCCCGAGCTGGGGGGGTTGGATTTATAGTTTACCTTTGTGCCTTCTGCAACGTGCGTTGCGCCTTCATAGGGAATCTGTTTTGAGAGATCGGGAGTTGCAGGAGTCGAAGGTTTGCGGTTTGAAATAAGAAAGAACCCTCCGGCTCCAACCAGCAAAACGAGAACAATTCCAACGAGCATCTGCGCGAACTTTTTGTTGGAATTACCGCCCATCTTTCCTTTGTCTTTCTCTGCTTTTTTCAGATCGTACTGCTCCTTTGCGTTTAGTTTTTGAAATTGTTCATCCATATAAATCATATTGTACCATAATTCAAAGAGATATGATAAAGTCAAGGTGATGCTTTCCTCACCCATTGAAGAAATTAAAAACAGGCTTGACGTTAGAGACGTCATAGGCGGGTATGTCAAACTTCAAAAGGCAGGCGCAAACTACAGGGCTCTGTGCCCTTTTCATTCTGAAAAAACCCCGTCTTTTTTTGTTTCACCCGCCAGGCAAGTGTGGAGGTGTTTTGGGTGCGGAGTGGGGGGCGACGTGTTCAAGTTCATCATGCAGATTGACGGCATTGAGTTTGGCGACGCGCTTCGAGTGCTGGCTTCTCGCGCGGGAGTTGAACTGCAAAAAGCAAGCCCTCTGTTTATAAAATTGCAAACAGAGCGAAAACGGCTTTTTGAAATTGTTGAATGGGCCACAAAATTTTTCGAAACGCAGCTTTCTTCATCATCGGGGCAGGAAGTGCTTTCGTATCTTTTAAAACGCGGATTCACAAAAGAAAGCATTGCAAAGTGGCGCTTGGGCTATGCGCCAGACAGCGCAAGATCGCTTTTTGATTTTTTGCAGGGTAAAGGGTTTGGGGCGAGCGACATAAGCAGGGCCGGCCTTTTGGTAAGTTCGGGAGGAGAAACCTATGACCGGTTCCGCAGTAGAGTGATATTTCCGGTGTTTGATTTAAATTCGCAGGCCGTAGGTTTTGGAGGCAGGATTTTTGGAGAAAAGGCAGCCGACAAAGAAATCGCAAAGTATATCAATACGTCAAATACCCCTCTGTATGACAAAAGCCGGATTTTGTACGGCTTAGACAAGGCAAAAATGGAAATTCGTCAGTCGAATTTTTCTTTGCTGGTTGAAGGATACGTTGATACTATTTTGGTTTCGCAAGCCGGGTTTGCCAACGTGGTTGCGGTGTCGGGAACCGCGCTTACCATCTTTCACTTAAAACTTTTGCGGCGTTATTCTGACAACGTGCTCCTTTCTTTCGATATGGATTTAGGAGGCGACACCGCAACAAAACGCGGAATTGATTTGGCAATCGCAGAAGGATTCAATGTTAAGGTAGTCACCATGGAAGAAGGCAAAGATCCGGCCGATATTGTCTCGAAAGACCCTGCCCTGTGGATCAATTGCGTCAAAAGCGCCAAGTCAATTTTTGATTTTTATTTTGATCAAACCTTTCAAAGATTCAGCAAAAAAAGCGCCGAAGGCAAAAAAGAAATCGCGCGCATTCTGCTCCCTTTGATTAAAAAAATTCCAAACCGGATCGAGCAGTCGCACTGGATTAGCTTGCTTTCAAATGAACTGGGGGCAAAAGAAGAAGATATTCATGCGGAGCTCAAAAAATTGCCCGAAGAGCAGGGTTCGTACATCCCATTTTCAGGAGACACGAGTTCCAAAAAAATCGAAATAAAAACGCGCAGGCAGCGCCTTGAAGAAAGAATTTTCATTTTGCTTTGCCGCGAGCCCTCGCTTTTGGCAAAGATCGAGGAAAGCAAGACGTATTGTTTTTCATTGCAAAGCCAGGAAATTCTTGAAGGCATGAGAACCCTTCGACTCCGCTCAGGGCAAGACCAGTTTGATTTTAAAATGCTTGAGACGGTGTTTTCGCCCGACCTTGTTGAGTACCTGAATCATATCTCTTTGAGAGCAGGCATTGAAGACTGGGAGAATGAAAAAGAAACAAGCGATATTGCTTTGGAATTTAAGAATTGCATTGTTGAGCTGGAGCATTTATACATGAGAAATCGGCTCGATGAAATTTCTCAAGAGATCAGCAGCGCGGAGCAACTTAAAGATACCGAACGCACCAAGACGCTGATGGAACAGTTTAGCGCCATGAGCAAAGATTTGCATCTGCGTTCATAATATGGTTCGATATACTCACCATAAAAGGTAATTTTTATTTCTATGGCAGTAAAAAAGAAAAAGGATAAAAAACAGCCCCTCGTAAAAAAGAAGCAGAAGTCAAGAACTTCATTTCGCACCAAAGCAGAAAAACCCCAGAAGGGCAAAAAAAATATTGCCAGAGAAGCAAAAATCCAGGAGTTTATTGAAAAAGCAAGGGCCCGGGGTTTTGTGACATACTCTGAAATTTTGTACCAGTTTCCCGGGGTTGAGAAAGACGTTCAGGGTTTGGATAATTTATACTCAAAGCTTGAAAGAGAGGGAATCCGGGTTGAAGAAGTGCGCGAATATTTAGAAGAAAAAAAGCCCGAAGAAAAAGAAAAAGTGCGCATTGAATCTGAATCTCCCTTAGACCCGGTGCAAATGTACTTGAAAGAAATAGGAAGGATTTCTTTTGTCACCGCGGAACAGGAAAAAGAGCTTGCCAAGCGCATTGAGCAGGGCGACATGGAGGCAAAAAAACACCTGGCAAGGGCAAATCTCAGATTGGTGGTTTCAATCGCAAAAAAATACGTGGGCCGGTCTCCGAACTTAACACTGCTCGACCTCATACAAGAGGGGAATTTAGGGTTGTTCCGCGCGGTAGAAAAGTTTGACTGGCGCCGTGGCTACAAGTTTTCAACCTATGCCACGTGGTGGATTCGCCAGGCAGTCACAAGGGCAATTGCCGACCAAGCGCGAACCATCCGCATTCCGGTGCACATGATCGAAACAATATCAAAATACACGCAGGCAAAAAGGCGGCTTTTGCAGGATTTGGGCAGGGAGGCGCTTGCCGAAGAAATTGCCGCAGAAATGGGCCTTGAATTAGACAAGGTGCGCCAGATCGAGCGCATTTCTCAAGAGACTGTGTCTCTTGAGACCCCGGTAGGAGAAGACGAGGAAGACAGCGTGCTCGCAGAGTTTGTGGAAGATGAAAAAATTCCTCCGCCTTCAGTGGAGGCGGCCCGGAATCTTCTCAAAGAGCGCCTTAACAATATTATTGTCGACCTGGCTCCCAGAGAACAGAAAATTTTGGCAATGCGCTTTGGGTTAGATGACGGCATCACGCATACGCTTGAAGAAGTGGGCAAAGAGTTTGGAGTGACGCGCGAGCGCATCCGCCAGATTGAGGCAAAATCCCTTGAAAAAATCAGAGAGCACAAGCACCTTAAAAAGTTGAAAGGATATTAAGTTTTTGTTAGTATATTTGCGTATATTCCGTCGTAGCTCAACGGTAGAGCGACTCCCTGTTAAGGAGACGGTTCCAGGTCCGAATCCTGGCGACGGAGCAAAATTGAGTAAGATAGATATGGTATACTTAACAAAAGTGATTTATTAAATTAATACAAAACTATATTTAATTATATCAAAATAAAATTAAAATGAATAAAAAATTAATTGCTTTATTTATTTCTACTGGTTTATTCATACTACCAATTACTGTATTAGCAGATTTTGCTCCTCAATCTATCTCTATGCAACCCACCTGTATTAATATTACGCAAAATTTAAAGATGGGTTCTTACTCCGATCTCTCAATCAAGGTTGAAATATTAAATTTACAACTTGCGTTAGTCAGTGAAGGATTTTTTATTGATATAAGTGAATTGGGAACTTTTGGGCAGAGCACAAAAACAGTGGTAAAAGCATTCCAAGAAAAATACAGTCAGGATATCTTGGCTCCTTTTGGACTCACTCAAGGAACTGGATATGTGGGAACTAATACCAGATTAAAGTTACAGGCACTGTATGGTTGTAGAGTAAATACTTTCAATTATAATGGCCAAGTGAATCTTGCAATAACTAATTTAATTTTAGATAACAATGGAGTAACTGCAACATTCTGCAACAATGGGAAAAATGATATCCCCGAAGCTCCTTTCAGAATTCGTCTTAATGGTATTAATCGTGACTTCGAAGAACTAGCGGTTCAAAAAGCAGGTGTATGCGTTACAGACAACTGGTTATATTCAACTTGGGGGCTTAGCTTTGATCCTGGATCAACATTCACTGCTGTTGCAATTATTGATCCTTATAACTTCTATAAGCAAAGTCAAATTCAGTTGCCTTCAAGTGCATCAACCGTAATTACTGTTCCTGCATTATCAGGTGCTCACTTGTCAGTGCGAAGCGTACTTTTAAAAACCACTGGCTTACAAGCAACATTTTGTAATTTAGGTACACAAGATTTAGCAAGCTTTCCTATACAAATAATAGTGAATGGAACTTCCAAAACCTTTGATATATCAGAAGTTTACAGTGCTGGAAAATGTGTTTCGAAAACTTGGACGTATGATAATTGGGGGATAACCCATATCAAAGGAACGTCTTATTCTGCAATGGTAACAGTTGATCCCAATAATATTTATAAAGAAACGAATGAATTTGATAATGTGGCATCTGTGATAGGAACTCCATAACTATTTATCTGTCCCAATTTAATCAAATGAATCTATTCAAATCATTTACGTTAAAATGGTGGCAAGGGAGTTTGTTCAAAATCTCAATGATAGCAGAATCTCGCAAGGTCTCTCCTTGTGGATTCTTAATCGAAAGCGGACTTGTCCCCATCAGTAGGAGGCCCAGAATCTTTCCTTAAAAGATGGTTCTGGACTCGCTTGGGGAGATAGTAGATTTCTATAGTTTCCGCTATACTCAAAGTATGAATCCATTCAAATCATTTACGTTAAAATGGTGGCAGGGGAGTTTGTTCAAAATCTCAATGGTAGCAGGAGGCATAGCTATTGGAGCGTACTGGTACCAAGTCTTTACTCCCTTCCTTCTATTACTTGCGGCTATTGCGATTCTCGCTGGGCTATACGTTAGTTACGTATGGTGGAAACAATAAAATAGATAGGTTCAGAACAAAGAATCGTCTTGAGGTTTTCCGAAGGGCGGTTTTTTGGTATAATAAAGTATATGGTGAAGGGCTTGACAGAGTAGTAACATATAAGTTACAATCAAAATGGAAAAAGAGATTTTCTATGATAAGCACGCGTTAAAAGAATTACACGAGTTCCGTAACGAAGTTCAGGAAGAGTTTCAGATATATATCGCGATACTTGCCTCTGAAGGGAAGCTTGAGTTCCCAGAAGCAAGAAAAGTGACAAAGGAATTATTTGAAATTCGCATAACGCAGGAACAAGCATACAGAGGCTTTTACGCATATATCAAGGGACAATATGTAGTAATACTCCATTTCTTTCAAAAGAAAACTCAAAAGACGCCATTGAAAAATATCAAATTAGCACAGCAGAGGCTTACACAATATGAATAAAAAACTTCCCCAAAATATACAAAAGGCTATTGAAAAAGGGGACCTCATTCCCTATGAGAAAGTTTGGCGTGGTTATTCTCGCAAGGATCAAGAATCAATTCTAGGGAAAGTCCGCTACTTTAAGGCGGCCATGGAACTTAGAAGGCTGCGAAAGCAACTTCATTTATCTCAAGAAACACTTGCCAAGAAGATATCAGTAAAAAGAGAATTTATCTCTCGGATAGAGAGCGGCCGCCAGAATGTTACTCTTGAGACGCTCTATCGTATTGCGCAAGCTACTGGTAGGCAATTTACTTTGAGTTTCCGCTAAGATTTTCTACGAGAGAATAATACATATGCGGAAAATATTGTACTCCATAGATTCGGTCAATAGAATTCTTAGGGCGGAAAAACCATCCAAGGTTTGCATCGTTACATCTTCATCTCTTTTAAAAGGGCTGCATTGGGCTATTGCGAAAATTGATTTTCCAAAAATTATGGTAGCTTTTCTTCCCGACGGCGAGGCTGCAAAAGAGTGGGCCGAATTAGAAAAGCTGCTCAAAAAGTTTATCCAATTTGGCTTAGATCGCAACAGCGTTGTCGTTGCGTTGGGAGGAGGGACCATTGGCGATGTTGCGGGGTTTGCTTCTGCCGTTTATTTGCGCGGTATCCGGTATATTCAGGTTCCCACAACATTACTGGCGCAGGTTGATAGCGCCCATGGAGGGAAAACCGGGATTAATTTTCTTGGTTTTAAAAATCAGATTGGAAGTTTTTATCCTCCAATAGCTGCCGTTGTTGACATGCGTTTCATTGCATCTTTGCCGAAAGAACAGGTTATTGACGGGCTGGGAGAAATAATAAAAGCTGGTTTTATCAAAGACCCGTTAATTTTAGGTTTACTAAAGAAGGAAAGCATTTCCACAATCCTTAAAAGTTCCCAATTGCGCCGTATTATCGACAAAACTATTAAAGTAAAACAATTTTATGAACGCAAAGACCCCAAAGATCTTGCGGCGAGACAAGTTCTGAACTTTGGGCATACTATTGGCCATGCCATAGAATTAAAATATGGCATTGGCCACGGGAGAGCAATAATCATGGGAATGCTTGGCGAAATGGCAATTGGGGAAGCATTGCGCGTAACACCCGGTTCGGTCAGAAAAAATCTCATCGAACTTTTGAAGAAATTGAATATAAGCATAAATACCAAAATGAAACCCAGCTGGGAAAGCATTCTTCATGATAAGAAAATAACCGGCGCCGATATGCTATTTCCAGTTATCGAAAAAGAAGGAAGATCAAAAGTAATACGCTTAAAACTTCAGCAGTTTAGAAAGCTTATTAAAAAGTGACGTGGGCTTTTTTATTTGACAGGCTAGCAAGACAATAATACAATATATGTATGGATAATGAATATCAAAAAAAGAGCTCTGGCTACGGGAAAAGGCCTCTCTGGCAGTGGGTACTTTTATATGTGGTAGTTGGAGCGGTTGTGTACGGAGCGATTTACTATTTTGTAGTCGCCAAAAAAGGAGGATATAACAAGAACGGAGGGTACAATCAAAATCCTTCAAAACAGAATTCTCCCAACCCTTACAAGTATTAAGTAATTTGTTCTCATGGAAGGAAAAACAGAAACTGCGGTGTTTGGCGGCGGATGTTTTTGGTGCACCGAAGCGGTTTTCTCAGAATTGAGAGGCGTGGTTTCAGTTGTGCCCGGGTATGCTGGTGGAACGAAGCAAAATCCTACGCATGCAGAAGTAATTAAAATTGAGTTTGATCCCGCGCAAATCAGTTATAAAGATTTGCTCACGGTTTTCTTTGCAACCCACGACTCCACTACGTTAAATCGCCAGGGAAATGATATGGGGCCGCAGTACCGGTCAATTATTCTCTATACAAACGAAAATCAAAAACGCGAGGCAGAATTATATATCAAAAATATTGATGGCGCAGTAACCGAAATAAAGCCACTTACCCAATTTTACGAGGCAGAAAATTATCATAAGCAATACTATCAGAAAAATTCAGAAAATCCGTATTGCCAAATCGTGATCAATCCAAAATTAGAAAAATTTCAGAAGCAATTCGCAAGTTTATTGCAATCACATGGAACAGAATAAAGAAAACTATACCGAGCCGCCCTTTTCAGGAAAATACTGGAATACCCACGAGAAAGGAATGTATACGTGCGCCAAATGCAAGAGTGAACTGTTTTCTTCAGATACGAAATTCGATTCTGGCACTGGCTGGCCAAGTTTCACCGAACCTACAAATCTAGAAAATATTGAGCTCAAGGAAGACACGAACTACGGCATGAACAGGACAGAAGTTTTGTGCAAAAAATGCAAAGCGCATTTGGGCCACGTGTTTGACGATGGGCCTCAAGATAAGGGAGGCCTGCCTGCCGGTAGGCAGGGCAAGAGATATTGCATAAACTCTTTTTGCCTTGAGTTCAAAAGCAAAGAGTAAAGGTCGAAATAATTTTGAAAATAGAAAACCACAATGAATCAAAAAACTTTTTTATCTCTCACAGGAATTATTTTTCTTGTGATTGCCGTTTCTCATTTATTGAGAGTTGTATTGGGGTGGCACGCGATTGTTGCAGGCTGGGCCGTTCCCATGTGGTTTAGTTACATTGGTGTGGTTGTTGCGGGATATTTGGCTTTTCAGGCCTTTAATCAATCTCGGCGGTAATACCATCAACAAGGCGGTAAAAATCCGGTGACCGCGCGTCTCTTGGCCGAGGCAACACAACCTTAGTGGTAGATTTTACCGTGCCTGGGCCTGCGCTTAACACAATAATCTTATCTGAAAGTTCCACGGCTTCGCTGATGAGATGAGTGACCATGAGAATTGTCATGCGGTGGGCGCTCCAGATGCCAGAGATATCTTTTTTAAGTTTTTCTGCGGTGAAGGCGTCAAGACCCGAAAAAGGCTCATCCATCAAAAGCAGTTCTGGCTCCATAGCAAGGGCTCTTGCAATTCCTACGCGCTGGCGCATTCCTCCTGAAAGTTCTCTCGGGTATTTGTTTTCGAATTGGGCGAGACCTACTTCTTGAATTTTTTCTTCTGCGATTTTTTTTCGTTCCTTTGGGGTTACCCCCTTCATTTTTAAACCAAACTCAACGTTTTCATACACGGTAAGCCACGGGAAGATGGCAAAGTTTTGGAATATAACCGCGCTTTTTGTATAGTTTCTGGTTACGGTCCCTTGAGTTTGCTGAATCAACCCGAGGATAATTCTAAGCAAGGTAGATTTGCCACACCCCGATGGCCCCACAATGGAAGTAAACGTTCCGCGTTCAACCTCAAATGAAACGCGGGAGAGCGCTTTTATTGTTTCTCTTTCTTCTGCCAAGAATTCATGAGAAATATCCAATATTTTTAGGATGGGTTCATTCTGCATAGTATTGCGCTTTTTTGAGAAGCGGCATCCATATGAGTTTATTAATGGAGAATACGAGAATAAGAATTCCAAGAATGCCAGCCAGCAAAGTGGTTCGGTCACCCAAAATACTGGCGTGGTTTAAGAAAACGCCAACGCCATTCTTCAGGCCTATGATTTCAACGCCAATCACTGCTTCCCAGCCAATGCTAATGCCCACAATAGAGCTTGTAATAATCGCGGGGAAACTTAAGGGAATTAAATAATGGAAAATCCGCTTGAGGCCGATTGCTCCAAAAACCGTGGCTGCTTCGTTGAGCTCGGATCTTGCGGTTTTGATGGCATTCAATACATAAAAAAGAATTGGCCAGATAATGGAGCTCGCAGCAAAAATAATAGCCATGGCGTTGGTGTACCCGAATAAAATCGCAAAAACCGGAATTAATGCAAACGAGGGCACATTCTGAAGCACGTCAAACACGGGCACCAATGAACTTGCCCAGGAGCTGTATCCTATGAGAATTGCTATGCTTACTCCAAGAGCAAGCGAAACGGCGTATGCCAAAAGCAGGCGATACAGAGAGAGCCCTATTCCCGCGGCAAGATCTTGCGTGTGAACGTGGCTTAAGCCGCCAATCAAAAAAAGAAAAAGAATAGGCAAAAGAAAAACGCCAAGCGCGGTGAAGACATGATATTTTTTGCTGTAGATTTTTAGTCCGTGGCTTGCGTGCACCATATTGTTTATTGTACAAAATATTCTGGTATAATGAAACTATGGGTACTCTTTACGATACCAGCAATAATAAATTGGGTTCTATTGGAGAAGACGGAATTGTGTACAACGCGTTAGACGATCGCATTGGCAACGTTGTTTCTGATGGAACGGTATATGACCAGCAAGAAAATAAGGCGGGAAAGATTGAGTCTGACGGCGAGGTGTACAACGCAATGGAGAATCGCGCGGGGAGAGTCATTGCAAACGGCGACGTGTATGACGTTGCAAATAATCGTGTAGGGAAAGTGGTGGGCAACCATATTGAGTTTGGAGGAGCAGCCCTCTTGTTGCTTATTAGATGAAGTTGACAATATTTATGGTGGGTTTAAAATAAAATTGATGAAAAGCAAAAGTATTACAATTGATGGCTTGGCAGGAATGGTCCAGAAGGAGTTTACTGAAATCAATCAGCAATTGAAAAAGTTGGATAAGAATGACCAAGTTATCCTTAAGAAACTAGAAGGAATAGTTTATCGTTATGAATTTGACGAATTGCAAACTCGAGTTAAAGATTTAGAAAATCTTCTTGCTGTTGGGAACAAAAGACGCTAATCTAAAACAGAAGTATAAAAAAATCGCCCTGAGCTTTGTCGAAGGGCGGTTTTTTGGTATACTAATCGAATGAACAACTGGACGGATGGTCAAAAAGGATTGTGGGAGTTTCTTCTTCACGCCGAAACTATCCTAACAGATAGAACTAACTTTTTCCTTTTGGCGCAGTCAGTATTTATTACAGCTATGTTACTATCAAAAACTAGTAACGAGAAAATTTTGTTTGACTTAATTATTGGGGGTGGTTTGATGGTGAGCATATTATGGCTCTTATTGGGAGTCAAAATGTATATTCGCTTGCATGGCATTGTTCATGAAGTAAAAAAATTTTTTCCCGAATATAAGGAATTGGTAACAGTTCATGATTTCCCCATTTCTTCGAATTCTATCATTGCATTTCTATTACCGATCATTTTTATTGGGGGTTGGCTAACTGTGATTGAAATAAATCTATGAAAGAAAAAATCAAGAAATTATTAAGTTGGTTATTCTCGGAGTCCATTCTTAAGAAAACTATTTATATCCTAATTATTACTATTTTAGTTTTATTTATCTTTAATGGTTTTAAAATAGGAAGTGGCTATATCCCCAAAAGAGATAAAATCTACTACGATTCCTCATTGTCCCCTATATTATTGCCCTCTGGATTGCCTTCATTGAAAGTAATCAAATGAAGTTACTCTGTTAAAATCCACATTTTGTGTATGACCGCTAAGAGATATTTTGTTTCAAATTCGACTTTACAGCTCCTTCCCCCTATCCCGCTAAACAGGTTCTAATGTCGCAGTGCCTGGAGTTAAACTAACTAAGCCAAAACTAAATTAGTTCGCACATCTCATATAAGTTGCTATAGCAGGAATTGTGAGATAGATTTCAGATTTTCACAAAAGACTATAATATTTTTTTTGGCGCAAAGTCATTGACTTTCGGGTATTTTTGTGTATAATAGATTTTGATGCGACTTTCGTATGAAATCGGTCGCATATTTTTTTGTATGATGTATCAGCAAAGACCACCCTTCGACTTCGCTCGGGGTAAACAGAAAACTTTTTCTAAGGAGCCAGAAAGAAGCTTTGGCGGGCTTGGCATTGCTCCAAAACTTCTTGAGGTGTTGGAATCGCTTAAGTTTCAAACTCCAACCCCTATTCAGCATAAGGCAATTCCGGCGGCAATTGAGGGGAAAGACATTGTTGGCATTGCGCAAACCGGCACAGGCAAAACGCTTGCGTTTGGCATTCCTATGCTTCAGCGCCTTTTGCAAAACAAAAACATAAAAGGGCTCATTGTGCTTCCTACGAGGGAGCTTGCTCTCCAGGTGAACGAAGAACTGCAAAAATTAGGGCGTACGTTTGGCATAAGAACCGTGGTATTGATCGGGGGCGCTTCCATGGGCTACCAGATTCAAACGCTTCGCAGAGGGGTTGATATTGTCATTGGAACTCCAGGCCGAATTCTTGATCATCTTGCCCAAAGAACATTGAATTTCAACAATGTGGGCATATTGGTGTTAGACGAAGCCGATCGCATGTTTGACATGGGGTTTGCTCCGCAAATAAGCAAAATACTCCAGGCGTTGGGAAAAGAACGCCAGACCATGCTGTTTTCGGCAACCATGCCCGACGATATCATGCGCATTGCAAGCAGGCATATGAAACTTCCGTTACGGGTGGAAATAGCGCAACAGGGAACTACTGCAGAAAAAGTGGAGCACGAGCTTTTCTTCGTTCGGAAAGACGAAAAGAACCGTTTGCTCGACAAATTGCTTGGCGAATACAAGGGAAGCGTTCTTTTGTTTTCGCGCACTAAGTACGGAGTTGCAAGGATTTGCAAAGGTTTGCGAGCCATGGGCTACAGCGCGGCTGAAATTCATTCGAACCGGTCGCTTAGCCAAAGGCGAGAGGCGCTCGACGGATTTAAGGTGGGAAAATACCGCGTGCTTGTTGCAACCGATATTGCTTCAAGAGGCATTGACGTAAAAAACATTGAATTGGTTATTAACTACGATCTTCCGGAGAGCGCGGGAGATTATGTGCACCGCATAGGCCGAACCGGAAGAGCCGGAATGGCGGGCCGCGCAATTTCTTTTGTGGGGCCGGAACAGCGGAATAAAGTCAGAGACATTGAAAGGCTCATTCGGCTTCGCCTCCCGGTTTCGCCATTGCCAGGATTGCCCGCAGAAAAAGCGGGAGTATCTGCGGTGTCTACAGAGAGGCAATACGATAGACCAACGCGACAAAGAAGATTTCACAGGTCTTCATTTCGTCGTTAGTAAATATGCCTAAAAACATTCGCAACATTGCCATTATTGCGCACGTTGACCACGGAAAAACCACGCTGGTTGACGCTTTGCTGCGCCAGTCTGAAGCCTTCACCACAAAGCAAGACGCTTCGGAACTCATTATGGATTCAAACGAGCTTGAAAAAGAGCGGGGGATTACGATTTTTTCAAAAAACGCCGCGGTAAAATATAAGGATTTTAAAATTAACATTGTTGATACTCCGGGCCACGCAGATTTTGGCGGTGAAGTTGAACGAATTATGTCTATGGTGCAGGGGGCCTTGCTTTTGGTTGATGCAAAAGACGGAGTGATGCCTCAAACAAAATTTGTTCTCAAAAAGGCGCTGGAAGCCGGCCACCGGATTATTGTGGTGATCAACAAGGTTGATTTAGCAGAAGCCCGGGCAAGCTGGGTATTGAATCAGACGTTCGATTTGTTTATTGAATTGGGCGCATCTGCGCACCAGGCAGATTTTCCGGTATTGTATGCTTCGGGAATACAGGGAAAAGCAGGCTTTGAGCCAAACATTGAAACAATGAGCAACGTGCAGCCGCTTTTTGAAACCATTGTAAAAGAAATACCAGAACCAAAAATTATCAACGGTCCCGCTCAAATGCTGGTGGTAAATATTTCGTATGATAATTACAAAGGCCAAATCGCAGTGGGCCCGCTTGTTGCCGGCACCCTAAAAAAGAATCAGCAGGTAATGCATATAAAAAGAGACGGAACAAAAGTTCTTTCAAAAATCACTTCGGTAATGACGTTTGACGGTTTGGGCAAGGTTGAGGTTGAAGAAGTTGAAGCAGGGGATATTATTGCGGTTGCAGGGCTTGAGGGAGTGAAAATTGGAGAAACAATCGCCGATTTTGAAAATCCCGTTGCTCTGCCCGTGATTCATATTGACGAGCCAACCGTGAAAATGAATTTTTCGGTGAATACTTCTCCTTTCTCCGGGCAGGAAGGCCAATTCTCAACCGCGCGGTATTTAAAAGAGCGTTTGGAGCGCGAAATTTTAAATGACGTGGCGCTTCATGTTGAGTCATTCGGAGGTTCGGATTCTTCGTTTATTGTTTCGGGTAGAGGAGAACTTCATTTGGCAATACTCATTGAAAAAATGCGCAGAGAAGGATACGAGCTTCAAGTGGGCAAGCCCGAGGTCATTTTTAAAGAAGAAAACGGCAAAACCCTTGAACCTTTTGAAGACGTATTTATTGAATGCCCCGAACAATATTCGGGCACCGTGATTGAAAAAATGGGAACTCGTAAAGGCGAAATGCTCGATATGAAATTAGACCGGGGCATTGCGTATTTGCATTTTTTGGTTTCAACAAGAGGCCTCATTGGATACAGAGCCGAATTTTTAACCGATACAAAAGGAGAAGGCATTTTTAACACATTGTTTAAAGGATATAAGTCCTTTGTAGGAGAGATGAAATCTGCAAGTCATGGCTCTCTCGTGTCGTACGAATCGGGGGTGAGCAATATGTACGGATTACTTAATGCGCAAGAGCGCGGCCAGCTGTTTATTGGCGCGGGAGTGCCTGTGTACGAAGGAATGATTGTGGGGAAAACCGCAAAACCCGAAGATTTAGACGTGAACATCTGCAAAACAAAGCAGCTTTCCAACATGCGGTCAAAAGGAGAAGGAGTTTCAGAGCATTTTGACACTCCTTTGAATCTCAGTTTGGAAGAATCGGTTGAATATTTGGGCGACGACGAGCTTCTCGAGGTTACGCCAAAAAATCTCAGGCTACGCAAAGCAATTCTCGATAAACTTGAACGAAAGCGTTCAAAGAGAGACTAATTTGATTGCTTTAGCCATTTACAGATAAGATTTAAGGGGTTTACATAAAGGGTGTTAGGGGTTTACATAAGAACTCATAGGTGTATACTATCCTTATGGATAGTATACGTACGGAAATAGGAGACTTTATCCTTATACAAGTTGTGGGGCACTCGACAGATATAGTGCCTTTTGTTGCTGAGAAATTTGGATTTTCTAGGCAAAGAGCACATGCATATGTTGCGAGGGAAGTGAGGTCCGGGAATATTATTAAGGTGGGATACGGTAGATGGACTCGTTATTTTCTTGCTGAAGGCAAACATATTGAATTTAGTTTGAAAATAAAAAAGGGCTTAGCAGAAGATCAAGTTTGGTCTAAGTATGTTAAACCAATGGTTTTACGTTATCCCGATAATATCCAAAGTATTTCTGCTTATGGTTTTACGGAAATTTTTAATAATGCTATTGACCATTCGGGTGGAACCACAATTTACACGGAGATTGAAATTGACGATGAAAATCTTACTATAACAATTATGGATAATGGGGTTGGAATATTCCAGAAGATTCAAAGAGCATTAAATCTAGAATCGACAAGAGAGGCAATTCTTCATCTTTCTAAGGGGAAATTTACAACTGATCCTTCTCAACATACCGGCGAAGGAATATTTTTTACCTCTAGAATTTTTGATAGTTTTTCAATTTTCTCAGATAGTATGTTTTATACCTTTAGAAATAAAGATTGGTTTCTTTCGTCAGAGAAAAAAGAAAATTTTGGGCGCGGCACACTTATAAAGATGTCTGTTTCCTTTCAGTCTTTGAAAACGCCAAGGGGGGTCATGGATCAATATGCAGATGCAGAAATTGGATTTGGCAAAACAATTGTTGCAGTTGCTTTGAGCGCTGATCCTGGAGATCCCCACATATCTAGGTCTCAAGCTAAGAGACTTTTAATGGGTTTGGAAAAATTCAAGACAATTGTTTTGGATTTCAAGGGCGTAGAATCAGTTGGGCAAGCATTTGTTGACGAGGTATTTCGTGTATTTAAGAATGAGCACCCTGATATAAGTATTGAGTACTTTAACGCAAATTTAGACGTTGATACTATGGTTAAAAGAGGATTGGGTAAGTAAATTCTATTGAATATGATAAAATAGTCAAATGTTCACGATTCTTTTCATTGTTTTTGGTCTTGTCATTTTTGAAATAGTAAACAGCGTTGACAACGCCATTGTCAACGCCCACGTGCTGCGCACCATGTCGGTTCGCGCGCGCAAGTGGTTTTTGATTTGGGGAATTTTTACCGCGGTAGTGGTTGTTCGAGGTCTGCTTCCTCTTTTGATCGTATGGATTGCAAGTCCTGGTATTTCATTTATGAGGTCAGTCCAGGCGATATTGGGAAATGATCCTGTTGCAAGAGCCGCGATGGATTCATCTTCGTATATTCTTTTGATTGGAGGCGGAATCTTTTTATTGCTTTTGTATCTTCATTGGCTGTTCCTTGAGAAAAAAGAACCCTTTTTCTACACAGATAAGTTTGTTCGGCCGAATTTTGGCATATGGTTTTTTGGATTCGCAGCTTTGCTGTTAGTAGCTCTTCTTTGGTTTGCGAGAGAGAATCCCTTTGCTATGCTTGGAGCTGCCGTAGGAAATGCCGCCTTTTTCATTTTGTACGGATTCAGGGAAACAGCAGAAAAAGAAGAAAAAATATTGGAGAGTTCTGCAAAAAGCGACCTTTCCAAGCTTATGTTTCTTGAAGTGCTTGACGTGTCTTTCAGCATTGACGCCGTGCTTGGAGCATTCGCCTTTACCACAAACGTGCTGTTCATTTTTATCGGGCTCGGCATTGGCGCATTGGTGGTGCGGGAGCTCACGATCAAAGGAGTAGACCACGTTGCCAAATACAAATGGTTAAAAAACGGAGCCATGACGTCTATTGGATTCCTGGGTACTTTTATGATCCTCAAATCTTTTGGAGTTCATATTCCAGAATGGGTTCCGACTATTACCACTGTTTTGGTAGTGGGGCTCACGTTTTTTGCATCTCATCGGTATCTTCAAAAGTTTTCCTCAAAAACCCTTGACACAAAGCTTGAAAAAAAGGTATAGCATAGACTAGCATCAACATCGTCGTGTATCGTCGTTTACAGAAAGGAGGGTAACTCCGTGAGCAGAAAAAGGGTAAGGCGAAAACTCAAGCATGCGTTTGTCGTCATGCGCGGACGATGGCGCGATATGGGCATTGCTTCCAAAATCCCAAGGCTTGGTCAGACCATTATGCTCAAACGTGCAGGATGCAGTGTCGGAAGTTTCAGAGTGACAGCGTGCAAGACCGTACACGTTCCAAATCCTGCCACTTGCGCAACCGTGGAATTTCCCGGTATGGAGCTGGCGAAGCTCCCGCGTAACAAGCGAGGCATGAAAGTTGCTCTGACTCTGGCATAAAGCCGAGTTCAAGGCCAGGGCGGAAAGATAATATCAATTATCAATCCGCCTCTTTTTTTATGCTAATCTAAGAATATGAAAAAGAAATTTACAAAAGAGATTTTATGGTTATTGAAGGAGAAATATAAAGGCAATAAAACCTCGGCTTTTCAGCTAGACGTTGAAAAACTCAGAAAGGGAGCTCACATAGATTATCTCATCGGCTTTGTTGAATTTGCAGGGTGCAGGATTGATTTATCAAAAAAGCCGTTTATTCCTCGGCCCGAAACCGAGTTTTGGGTGGAGCAAGCCACTCAGAAAATTCAGAGTCCTCGCTCTCATATTTTAGATATGTTTGCGGGGTCGGGGTGTATTGGCATTGCGGTTTTAAAACACATGCCCAATGCAATTGTTGATTTTGCGGAAAAAGAGAAAAAGTTTCTAGAACAAATAAAAATCAACGCAAGGCTTAATGGCATTGATTCAAAAAGGTATCAAGTCATCCAGTCAGATATGTTTTCCAAAGTGAAAAGAAAGTATGACTATATTTTTGCGAATCCCCCCTATATTGCAGAGAGCAAAAAATCAAAAGTGCAAAAATCAGTTTTAGAGAATGAGCCGCGCTCCGCGCTTTTCGGGGGGAAAGACGGACTTTTGTATGTCAGACAATTTTTGAAAGAGGCAAAAAACCATCTTAATCCAAATGGCAAGATTTATATGGAGTTTGACTCTTTCCAAAAAAGACCAATTGAAAAAGTTCTCAAACAAAACATTTACAACAATTTTGAATTTTTCCGCGACCAGTATAAAAAGTGGAGATACGTTGTGATAGAATGATAGGCATGAATCTTAAGGAAGAAATAAAAACTATTTTTAAGGGGCAAGTTCAAGATGATGAGGCTACGCTTTTGCACTATAGCCGCGACGCGAGTTTGTTTGAGGTAAAACCTCGTGTTGTTGTGTTTCCAAAAGATGTTGAAGATATAAAGCAGCTTGTGAATTTTGTTCGCAATCACCCCGAAGGAAAACTCTCATTAACTTGCAGGTCGGGAGGAAGCGATATGACAGGCGGGCCGTTGGGCGAATCAATCGTGGTTGATATGACCGGTTTCAATCAAATTAAAGAAATAGATAAAGATTTTGCAGTCGTGGAGCCCGGAGTTTTTTATCGGGATTTTGAAAAAGAAACACTCAAGCGCAACCTGCTTTTGCCTTGTTTTCCAGCTTCAAAAGAACTCTGTACGCTTGGCGGAATGGTTGGGAATAATGCTGGCGGAGAAAAAACCCTTCGATCCGGGAAAATCGAAGATTACGTAGAAGAACTCAATGTTGTGCTTGCCGATGGAAACGAATATGTCGTAAAACCTCTTTCAAAAAGCGAGCTTGAACAAAAAATACTACAAAACGATTTTGAGGGCAACATCTATAAGAGTTTGTGGAAACTTATTGGAAACAATCAAGAACTTATCAAAAATGCGAAACCAAAGGTTTCTAAAAACTCTGCAGGATATTTTCTTTGGAACGTATACGACAGGGAAAAAGAAATTTTTGATTTGACCAAGCTTTTTGTGGGGTCGCAGGGCACTCTCGGCATTGTTACCGGGGCGCGCTTTAAACTCATTCGCCCTTCAGCTTGTTCGTCAATGCTTGTTTTGTTTTTGAATGATGAAAGCCTTCTCGCTGAAGTTACGGGCTCCGTGTTAAAAGAAAAGCCCGAAACATTTGAACTTTATGATGACCATACCCTAAGGGCCGCAGTGAAGTTTTTCCCGGATTTTTTGAAAATTCTCAAAGGAAATATTGTTTCTCTTGCGTTGCGGTTTCTTCCCGAGTTTTTCATGCTTTTGCGGGGAGGGATTCCAAAGCTCGTTCTCCTTGCGGAGTTTTCTGGGAATACTCCTCAAGAAGCGCTGGAAAGAGCGAAAAAGGCAGGGAGTAACGTTTCTGTGTTCAAGGTAAAAACGAGAATCGCAAAAAATAAGAAAGAAATTGAAAAGTATGAGACAATTCGAAGGGAGAGTTTCAACTTATTGCGCCGCCACATAAGAGGCAAGCGCACTGTTCCTTTTATTGATGACATTATTGTGCCGTCCGAAGAATTGGAGGCGTTTCTTCCGAAGCTTCAAGAAATTTTGTCTCGCTATCCACAGCTTATTTATACGATTGCGGGCCACGTGGGAGACGGAAATTTGCACATTATTCCCCTTATGGATTTGAAAGACGAGCGCGCCAAGGATATCATTCTCGATCTTGCAAAAAAAGTATATGCCCTGACGCTTCAATTCGGGGGGTCAATCACCGCAGAGCACAATGACGGCATTATCCGCACCCCGTTTCTTGAACAAATGTACGGAGAAAAAATAGTTGAACTTTTCCGCGAAACAAAACAGATTTTTGATCCAAACAATATGTTCAATCCCGGCAAAAAAGTAGGGGGTTCCTTAGAGTACGCTCTCTCGCATATTGCGCAACAATAAATCGTTGCGTAGGCGGTTTCTTGACAAAAAAGTTTTCGCAGCGTATAAAAGAGCTACGATAGAGGCAGGTTTTTCTACGAGAGGAGTTTCCTATGAGTGGAGGATGGGCAGAGGAGTACGATAGCGCAGTGGCGCTTGTTACTGACGCTACTGCGGAGCTCCTGGCGCTTGACCCAAAGCACGAATTGTTAAAGTTCTGGATCCGTTCAGATGGTCCTGTGGACCCCAAAGCAGAAAAGGCGATACGGACCAAGATGAAGAATCGCTTCTGGGATAAGCCAGGGCCTTGGCAGAAGCAGCCAGGAACCATTGTTTCAACGGTGGTCATGGCAAATTACTACCTTGCGATCCAAAAGGCACTCAAAGATCGTGCTGGTAGCCCAGCAGTCCCCGTTGCGTGAAGTAAAGGTTCCGCACCGTACCTATAAACGGTGCTTTTCTTTTTCCACAGGGTACATTGGGTTGTAGGGGTTGACATTGTTTTTGTGAAAAGGGAAAATACAAACATAGTTTATTGATAAAATGTAGTGTTGAGAGGAAGTTGGGTAGTCCCACGCTCCCCCGGAACGGTACACAGCCCGGTCGACTCGGCAAATACACAAGTAATTGGAAGTGAATCCCTCGAGGGCGGGGGTAGGCTTCTGCGCTCTCCACAGCGAGTTTTGCTTGGGTGTGTGCGCAGACTCTTACTCTCTTAAGAGTTTTTTGTTTATATGGGCAAAAACTTAAAATATGCTATCGGATTAGTTTTAATTATTTTCATAGGGAGTTTAGCTCTTTTAAACCTAAAAACAGGTGGGACAAAACAAAATGTCCTACCCCAAAAACAGGAACAAAGCAATTCTATTGAGACTTCGCTTAAAGTTAATGAGAATGTATATCGGGTATCTGTAAGCACGGGAAGTTCAGTGTATGATCTCATGCAAGAAGCAGTAAAGACTACCGAGTTCCGCTTTGGCGGCAAAATATTTAGAGGCCTCGGATTTTTTGTGAACGAGATCAATGGAATAAAACAAGACGGCAAGAAAGGAGAATACTGGATTTATTACATTAATGATAAAGAAGCGCAGGTCGGCGTTTCAGCTTATATACTAAAACCAAATGACGTTATCACGTGGAAGTATGAAAAAAGCAATAATTAAAAATTTTATAGCAGTAGTTTTCATGCTTGCGGTTGCGACTTCTGCTCATGCCGCAAGCACAGTGTATTTTTCGGTTCAGTATCAAAGCAATATTGTATTGAATAGGAGTTTTGATCTTCCCAACCCTGGGACAATCACTTTAACCGATGATACCGGGGTAAGCCGCACCATCGATGCGCAAAGTGTGCTTGCAGTTCTTTCTGATATTCAGAGCACTACCACAGCATATAAAATTACAGGTTTGCATTATTATTCCTCTTTTGGAGCATTATATCTTGCATGTATGCAGGTTCCTGCATATACCAATTCTGCATGCAATAACTGGCAGTATCATGTGAACAATGTATATCCCGATGACGGCATGGACCAGCATAAACTTTCAGGAGGAGAAACCGTGTATATCCATTTTGGAGATGCATATTCGCAAGTGAGCCCAGGCGCGTTTACCGCTTTTTCGCCGGGGCCAACCGGCGGAGGATTGGCAGGAACCTCTCTTGTTTCTGCTCCGGTTGCGCAACCTGCTCACATTCAATTTAATACTGATAAGGCAATTGAATTTTTAACACGAAACCAGAACAAAGACGGATCATTGGGGAATGCGCCCATGTTCAGCGATTGGGCCGCGGTTGCCCTCGGTTCATTTCAGGGCGAAGCTTCCGCAAAAACAAAACTCAAAGATTATCTTTTAGCGAATCCATATCCCGGAAACCTGCTTACCGACTATGAAAGGCGCGCCATGGCTTTAATGGCTTTGGGCATTAATCCATATTCTGGAACTTCTGCCAACTATATCCAGAAAATCTTAGGCAGTTTTGATGGTGAACAGTTTGGCGGCAAAGATTTGATAAATGACGATATATTTGCGCTTTTAACTCTTATTCCGGCAGGATATCGCAACAGCGATAAAGAGATAAGCCAAGACATCGCATTTTTGCTGCAAAACCAAAAAAGCAACGGTTCATGGGGCGATGTTGATTTAACTGCCTCGGCAGTGCAGGCGCTTTCGCAGGTAGCCACCACCAATGATGTGAAAGATGCATTGGGCAAAGCAAAGGCGTTTTTGGCTGCTCATCAAGAAGATTCTGGAGGGTTTGGAAATGTATATTCTACAAGCTGGGCAACACAGGCAATTTTTGCCTTAAAAGAAAACTCGAATTCTTGGATTAAAAACGGCCATACTCCGCAAGATTACTTGCAATTTCAACAGGCATCAGACGGAGGAGTCCAGCAATCTGACACGAGCGATAACCGCATTTGGGCAACTTCATACGCAATTCCAGCTGCGCTGGGAAAAGATTGGGGGAGTATTCTCAATTATTTTAGCAAGCAGCAGGTGGTTTCTGCAAAAATAGCAGAGCCTGAAAAAGTAACAGTTCTGGTGCAAACAAATGAAAATGAAAATCTGAAGGCTCTTTTGCAGAAAATCGATGAGCTTTCTGAAAAAATTGCTTTGGCAAAAAATCAGCTCGCACTTGCTGAAACTCTCAACACAATTCAGCAGAAAGTAAAAGTTATTGCAATTGAAACCCAAGAACTTACGAGACAGATTGCTTTAATTGAGAAGCCACAGGCCTCTAAGGTTTTTGCAGCTTCAACCAATACCTCGCCAGTAGATCAGGGAACTCCTTACTCAGCAAGCCCCGTACAACAGCAAGTTATATACGGGGCAAGTGTTGCAAATGCTGCGCCGAGTATGCCTAGTGCGTTGTTTATTATTTTTGCCGCTACGGGGATCTTTCTTCTTTTGGGCGGGTGGAACTTTGTTGCAGAGTTTGCGCGTGGTAAAATGGGTGCATGATTTATCTTGGGGCCGATCACGCCGGATTTGAGCTGAAAGAAGAGATAAAGAAATATCTTCTCGATGAAAAATTTGAGGTAGAAGATTTGGGCGCTTTTTCGTTGGACAAAGACGACGATTACCCGGATTTTATTATTCCGGTGGCGAAAAATGTAGCCCTTCGACAAGCTCAGGGCGAAAACGATCCCTCAACTACGTTCGGGATCGTTTTCGGCGGTTCAGGCCAAGGCGAAGCAATCGCAGCAAACAAAATAAAAGGAATACGCGCTTGTGTATATTATGGTGGCCCGCTTGAAATTATAAAATTATCGCGCGCTCATAACAACGCAAATATTCTTTCTCTTGGAGCAAGATTTCTTACATTAGAACAGGCAAAAGAAGCGGTGAAACTCTGGCTTGATACCCCATTTGAAGGCGGTCGCCACGAAAGAAGAATAGAAGAAATCAAGGAAATAGAAAACTAAATGCAGAAAATAATTCCTGCAATTCTTACGGCAGATTCCGAAGAATTAAGAAAACAGTTTTCAATATTGCGGGGCAACACCAATTGGCTTCATATTGATATTGCAGACGGGACGTTCGTAAAAAATCAAAGCATAAGCATTTTTGAATTGCAGGAAGCGTATAAGTATTTCAATCTCGAGATTCATTTGATGGTGAAAAATCCTGAACGTTATTTTGAAGATTGCGATTCAATGGGAGCAAAAAGGGTGATTTTTCATTACGAAGCAGTATCCAACATAACAGAAACGCAAGAAAAGTCAGCGCATTATCAGTTTCATACGGGTATTGCCCTCAATCCCGAAACTAAGTTAGAAGTTCTCAATTCTGTAAAAGAAAGAATATCGTCTCTTCTTTTAATGAGCGTACATCCGGGGTTTCAGGGCCAGGAATTTATTGTATCTTCCTTGGAAAAAGCGAGAGAAGCAAGAAAAATGTTTCCCGAAATGCTCATTGGAATTGACGGGGGAATTGCAAAAGAAAATATCAAAGAAGTATTCAGTGCCGGCGCAAGCTACGCAATCGTGGGAAGCAAAATTGTGAAAGCAGAAAACCCCGTTGAAGCTTTGAGAGAACTTGAAGAGATGATAAAATAAAACATATGCAAAAGCAGTATTCTCTCAAAAAACTTGAATTAAAAGCAAACGAGATTCGGCAGGATATTATTAAAATGTTGGTAAAAGCAGGGTCTGGGCATTCGGCCGGGCCCTTGGGCATGGCCGATGTGTTTACAGCTCTTTATTTTTCGGTTTTGAATCACGACCCGAAAAATCCTTTATGGGAAGAGAGAGATCGATTGATTCTTTCAAATGGCCATATCTGCCCGGTGCGATACGCAGTAATGGCTGAATCGGGATATTTCCCGATAAAAGAATTGGATACGCTGCGCAAATTTGGTTCAAGATTGCAGGGGCATCCGGAGCGCGAAAGGCTTCCCGGGATTGAAACAACGTCGGGGCCTTTGGGTTCTGGGTTGTCACAGGCAGCGGGCATCGCATACGTTGGAAAATACCTTGATAAAACAAATTGGAGAGTATATTGCGCAATGTCTGATGGCGAGCAGGAAGCAGGCCAAACCTGGGAAGCAGCAATGTTTGCGGGGAAAAATAAACTTGATAATCTCACCGCAATTATTGACCGCAACAACATTCAGATTGACGGATTTACCGAAGACATTATGCCTTTGGAGCCGTTGCGTGCAAAATACGAGGCGTTTAATTGGCAGGTGCTGGAAGTTGACGGCCACAACATTGAACAAATCATTGATGCGTGCAACGAGGCAAAAGCAATTCATCAAAAACCAACTGTGATTATTGCTCATACGATTCCGGGCAAAGGCGTAGATTTTATGGAAAACAAATTTGAGTGGCACGGAAAGCCGCCAACCGCAGAAGAGGCAAAAATTGCGCTGCAAGAACTAAGAACGTTAGGAGGAAAAATTAGTTCGGAGCATGAGTAGTATGCTAAATACAAAAGTTTATTTAAGCGAAAAAGTTTTTCAAGACGACATTGAAAAAGTTCCCACGAGAAACGGGTATGGAGAAGGGTTGGTTTTGGCTGGGGAGAAAAATAAAAACGTAGTGGTGCTTTGCGCCGATCTTACCGAATCTACGAGGTCTGAAGCTTTTAAAATCAAGTTTCCAGACAGGTTTATTGAGGTTGGAGTGGCAGAGCAAAACATGGCTTCGTTGGCTGCTGGCATGGCACTCGCAGGAAAGATTCCATTCATTTCTTCGTATGCAACATTTAGCCCTGGGAGGAACAATGAGCAAATTAGAACTACCATTGCAATCAACAACGTGAATGTGAAAATTGCAGGAGCGCACGCCGGAATTTCAGTGGGCCCCGACGGCGCAACACATCAGGCATTGGAAGATATGGCGTTAATGCGCGTAATGCCAAGAATGAGTGTGATCTATCCGTGCGATGCAGTTGAAGCAAAAAAAGCAACCATTGCCGCCTCGCAAATTGAGGGGCCCTTGTACTTGCGTTTTGCAAGGGCGGGAACTCCGCAGTTTACAACAGAGCAAACTCCTTTTCAATTTGGGGTAGCAGAAGTTTTCTTTATAGGTTCTGACGTGACGATTGTTGCGTGCGGCCCCTTGGTCTATGAGGCGTTGCTTGCTGCTCAACAACTTGAAAAAGAAGGAATTTCTGTGGAAGTGATAAACAATCACACTATAAAACCGCTCGATAAGAATACAATTTTAGAATCGGTGAAAAAAACAAGAGCGCTTGTGACTGTTGAAGAACATCAGGTAGCAGGTGGAATGGGGAGCGCGGTTTGCGAAATGCTTTCGCAGAATTTTCTTGTGCCAGTTGAAATGGTAGGAATCAAAGACAGGTTTGGAGAATCGGGCGAGCCAGAAGAACTCTGGAACGCGTTTGGTCTAAGCCATCCCCACATTGTTGAGGCAGTAAAAAAAGTGCTGAAGAGGAAATAATGCACTCCAAAGTACAGCGCCACTTTAAAAAGGCGGATCAAAAGCTTTTTAAAGTGCTGCAAAAAATTGGAAAGCTTGAAGAAATAAAACCAATTCGTTCTGAAGAATATTTTTTTCGGCTTTGCAGGGGGATTATTGGCCAGCAGCTTTCGGGGAAAGTTGCAGATACCTTTGTACAAAGATTTTTGAAGTTGTTTTCTCAGAAATTGGGTATTGCAGTGGTTACCCCCGGGCGTTTGCTTAAACTGCCAAAAGAGAAATTGCGCGGCATTGGGATTTCTTGGTCAAAAGTGGAATACCTGAAAAACCTTGCGCAAAAAGTAGAAAAGAAAGAAGTTGTCCTTGAACATTTGCAAACCCTTCCCAACGAAGAGGTGACAGCCGAACTCATAAAAGTGAAAGGCATTGGAAATTGGACCGCAGAAATGTTTTTGATGTTTTCGCTTGGACGGCAAGACGTATTTTCTCACGGCGACTTGGGCCTTAAAAAAGCAATTGAGAAAATTTACAACTTGAAAAACCCCGCAAAAAGCACAGTAGAAAAACTCTCACAAAAGTGGGCGCCCTATCGCACATGGGCCTGCCGCATTTTGTGGAAATCTTATGACAATAAGGAATAGAAATGATACACTACCATAATGTTTAACGCAAAGCCTACATTTGACCTGATTTCGGTTGGCGATACGCAGCATGATGTGTTTTTGGAACTGGAAGAAGAGACAAAAGTTATTCATGACAACGTGGAACAGCGCGATTATCTGGGTTTGGTATTTGCCGAAAAAATTCCGGTAAAAAAATATACGAGCATTTCTGCCGTAGGGAATTCGGCAAACGTTGCAGTTGGAGTTTCACGGCTTGGATTAAAATCAGCTTTTTACACTCATTTGGGGAACGACTCAATTGGCAAACAGGAGATTGAGATTTTTAAAAAAGAAAACGTAGCAACCGACTATATCGTGTGGGACAAGAAACGGGGGAGCAATTTTTCCGCGGTTTTAAACTACAAAGCAGAACGCACCATTTTGATTCATCATGAGCCCAGAGATTATAGCCTTCCCAATCTTGCAAAAGCCAAATGGATGTATTTTAGTTCGCTTGCTCCGGGCCATGAAAAAGTGAACGCGCAAATTCCAGAATACGTAAAAAAATACAACGTGAAGCTTGGGTTTAACCCGGGGAGTTTTCAGCTAAAAGAGGGATTGGAAGTTCTGAGCCCACTCTTAAAAGCAACAGCGGTATTTTTTGTAAACAAAGAAGAAGCGCAAACGCTTTTGGGAAATTCGGCTGATGTGAAAGAATTGCTGCGCGGCTTGAAAAATAAAGGCCCTGAGGTTGTAGTTATTACCGATGACGGCAAAGGGTCATATTGCTTTGACGGCGCGAATTTTTACTATCTTGATATTTTCCATGTTCCCGTTGTTGAAATGACAGGAGCGGGGGATGCGTATTCCACCGGCTTTATTTCAGCGTTGATTCATGGCAACGACGTAAAAGAAGCAATGCGCTGGGGAGCAATGAACGGGGCTTCGGTAATTCAGAAAATCGGCGCCCGCGAAGGCCTGTTGCGCAAAAACGAGATGGAAGCAATACTGAAGAAAAATCTTAATTTTCAGCCAACAGAAATATGATAAGGGTTTTTATTACGAGCAAAATACCGGAAGAGGGGATAAATCTTTTGCGCAAGCACGGATACGCAATAGAATTCGGGTCTTTAAAGAAGGCGAAAGGAGTGGATGCTTTGCTGTGTTTACTTACCGATACCATAGACGGAAAAGTTATGGATCAGATTGGCCCGCAGCTGAAAGTAATCTCAAACATGGCCGTAGGGCTTGATAATATTGACGTACACGAGGCCATCAAGAGAGGCATTGCGTTTACGAATACTCCCGGAGTGCTCACCGAAACGGTTGCGGAGCACACGGTTGCGCTTTTGCTCGCCGTCTCAAGAAGAATTGTGGAAGCAGACGCATTCGTGAGGGCCAAAAAATACAAAGGCTGGAAAGTTAATCTCTTTTTGGGGCAGGAACTGCGAGGCAAAACCGTTGGCATTGTGGGATACGGAAGAATTGGGAGCAGGGTTGCCAGCATTCTTGAAAAAGGATTTGGCATGAAAATTTTATATCACGATGAACGCAGAAACGAGATTGCGAAAAAGAATAACGCAACCTATGTTTCGTTTAAAGATCTTTTGAAACTCTCTGACGTAGTAACTCTGCACGTGCCGCTGTTGCCCGCCACGCGCCATCTTGTTGGGCAAAAAGAGTTTCGAGCCATGAAGAGAACCGCGTATTTTATTAATACTTCGAGAGGCCAGGTGGTAAATGAAAAAGCGCTTGTGCAGGCGTTGAAAGAGAGGGTGATTGCGGGAGCCGGAATAGACGTATTTGAGCATGAGCCGAACATTGATGCCGGTTTGCTCAAGGCGCAAAACGCAGTTCTCACTCCGCACATTGCTTCTGCCTCAAAAGAGGCGAGAACCGCAATGGCAGAGCTCGCCGCGCAGAATATCATTGATGCGCTCAAATAATGGAAGAAGCAATCAAAAATTTTCCAAAGCAGTTTGCTTGGACGCCTATCATTGAGAACAAAAACAAATGGAAAATTTTTGAGGGGTATGTGCTGGCCGGCATGGGAGGTTCGCATCTTCAGGGGGATATTTTTCAAACCGCAGTTCCGGGCTTCAATCTTTCTGTGCACCAAGACTATGGGCTTCCTTCATGGCCTTTGAAGGTTTTGAAAAACTATCTTCTCATTGCAAGCTCGTATTCCGGCAATACCGAAGAAACTATTTCTGCGTTTGAAGAGGCAATAACAAAAGGAATTTCTGCGGCAGTGCTTGCAACGGGCGGAAAGCTTTTGGAACTTGCAAAGCAACGCGGAGTTCCTTATATTCAAATTCCCGATACAGGCATTCAGCCGAGATCCGCTCTTGGCTTTACCTTTCTTGCTTTGGCAAAAATGGCGGGGAGGGAAGACATTATTCAGGATGCTGCAAAACTTGCCGCAGATTTGAACATAGAAGAAGCAAGGGTAAAAGGGGAGAAGCTTGCGGAAATTCTGCGGGGCAAAGTTCCTGTGGTGTATGCTTCCCCAAAAAATTATTCTCTTGCGTACAATTGGAAAATTAAGTTCAACGAAACAGGGAAAATTCCCGCATTCTACAATTTGTTTTCCGAATTGAATCACAACGAGATGACGGGATTTGATATAGTAGAAACTACAAAGTCGCTTTCGGAAAAGTTTCATTTCATCTTTCTGAAAGACGAACAAGACCATTTTCAGATTCAAAAGCGCATGGAAATAACAAAAAAACTCTACACAGAAAGGGATTTGAAGGTGGAAATAGTTCCTTTGGAAGGGGAAACTGTTCTCCAGAAAATTTTCTCTTCTTTGATAATTGCAGATTGGGCTTCGTACTATTTGGCTCTGTTTTATGGAGCGGAACCCGAACAAGTTCCCATGGTTGAAGAATTTAAGAAATTGATCTCTTGACGTGTGTCTTTGAAATTGAGATGATACTATAATAATAGGAAAGTCGTATTAATTTATTTTTTATATTATGAATCAAACAAATTATTTTAAGTTTATTGTGCCGGTTGTCGTGTTGGTTGTGGGGCTGGGCGTTGGATACTCATATGGAACCATAAAGGGCGTGCAGGCAGGCGTTGCAAAAGAACAAAAAGCCGAGCAGGCAAAAAAAGACGCGGCAGTAAAAGAAGCGGCAAAAGCAGCGAATCCTTTTGAACAAACGAATAAAAATCCATTCAACCAGGCGCCGGTCAATCCCTTCAATAATGTAAAAGTAAATCCATTCAAATAAGCATGAAAACAAAACTACTGCTTTTCGGAGCTTTTGTTCTTGTTTTTTTGGGTGTCGTTTCTACGGTTCAGGCCGCAAATCCCTTTGCGCTTGCGTTTCCCATATCAGAGCTGGGAAACTGCCAGGATTATAACGCATGCAAGGCCTATTGTGACGATTCGGCGCATATTCGCTCGTGCACCGATTTCGGAGAAAAACAAGGCCTTATCTCAAAACAAGATGCAGAACAAAACCAAAAGTTAGCTCAGCAATTCAGCGATGCTCCCGGCGGCTGCAAAGCTGAACAGGAGTGCAAAACATATTGCAACGATCCTTCGCATCTTGATGAGTGTTTGCAATTTGGGCAGAAGCACGGCCTCGTTTCACAAGACGACGTTGCGCGCATTAAAAAATCTGGTTTTGCGGGCGGGCCCGGCGGATGCAAAGGCCAAGATGAGTGCCGTGCCTATTGCCAAGACCAATCGCATCAAGAAGAATGTATCAACTTTGCAGAACAGAATGGATTTATGAGCAAAGAAGAGGCAGATCAAGCGCGAAAATTTGCGAATCAAACGGGGCCTGGCGGATGCAAAGGCGAAGAATGCAGAACATATTGCGATGATCAATCGCACCGGCAAGAATGCTTTCAATTTGCAAAAGATAACGGGCTTATTTCTTCTGAAGATGCCGATCGTGCAGAAAAGTTTATGAAAGTTTCTGAACAAGGGGGGCCTGGCGGATGCAAAGGCGAAGAATGCAGAACATATTGCGACGATGTGTCGCGTCACGAAGAATGTTTTAAATTTGCAAAAGATAACGGGCTGATTTCTCCCGAAGATGAACAGCAGTTTGAGGTTGGGCAAAAGCTTCAGGATACCATAAAACAATCGGGCGGCCCGGGCGGGTGTAAAAGCGAAGACGAATGCAAGACATACTGCACCGACCCTAACCACGTAGAAGAGTGCGTTGCGTTTGGTTCGGCGCACGGAGGTGTTCCTCCGGAGAAAGCGCGAGAAATGCTTAAGCACTTCACCGAGCAAAAATTTCAGAATGAGGGCGACTTTGTTTCGCCTCAAGATCTTCAAAAGTTTCAGCAAGAAGCAGAACAGCGGTTTCAGCAATTTGGGCAGCTTGAACAGCAATTCCGCGGATCAGAAGGGTTTCAAGGCCAACAAGGCGGTTTTGGTCAAGTTGGCCAGGAAGGAACCGCCAACGCCCCGGCTTTTGCGGGTCCCGGAGGATGCACGTCGCCTGCAGAATGTATCAAGTATTGCACAGAACACAAAGATGAATGCTTTAGTTTTGGACCCGCAGGAAAACCTCAAGCCACTCCTCCTGAAGGCGGCATTCCCCCGGGACGCGAATTCACTCCTCGTTTGCAGCAGAATCTTATTCGGGAATTTAAGCAAGAGGAATTGCAGCAATTCCAGGGGCAGCAATTTCAGTCGGGAGAACAGAAAAAAGAATTCTTCAAGCAGAAATTTGAAGAATTCCATGGTGGTACATCTCCGGAAGAACATATGATGCCTCAGGAAAAATTTCAAATGCAGAATGGAGAACAGATGCAAATGAAAGAAGGCGAACGCCAAATGAATTTCCCTGGGGAGACGCAGCAATTTCCTCAACAATTTCAAGGGCAGCAAAATTTTCCTCCGCCGCAACCGCCGCCATCCTCTCCTCAGCCTCCGCCAACCGAGACTAGGACAACTCCGCCACCTCCGCCACCCCCTCCTTCTGGCGGCTCCGTCCTCGACGCAGCAGGAAATCTTCTCAAAGGACTCTTTGGCAGGTAGAATGTACACATGTTCCATCTCTTCACATTAGTTTCATTTATTGCGCTGTATACCACGGCGTTTAGCTTTGGGTCTCTTGCGTTCCAGTTCATCGCTCGCTCGTTCCCCGATTCTTTGGCGTATTATGGTTCTTTCGCTTCGGGAATGGGGCGCAACGCCATTGCGGGTTTGATCGTCGCGTTTCCTCTCTATATGTTTTTGATGCGGTTGATTTGGAAGGAAACCAAAGGGAACCAAAAGAACCTGGAGTCTGGAGTCCGCAAATGGTTTACGTATATTACCCTTGTGGTGGTCTCGGGGGTTATGCTTGGAGATTTTATTGCGGTGGTTTCGAACGTACTCGGAGGCGAGCTCGCGGTAAGGTTTCTCTTAAAGGCGGGAACTATTTTTGCAATAGCGCTCGCTATATTCGGCTATTATCTCCACGATTTAAAAAGAAAGGCAGAAGATTCTTTTTCTCCAAGGGCAAAAGCGTTTGCGTTCATTGTAACGCTTCTTGTTCTTGTTTTTATCGGATACGGGATTTTTATCACGGGCACTCCGGGCCAGCAGCGAGCGCTCCAGTTCGATCAAAGAAGAGTTTCCGATCTTCAGCAAATTTCTTATGCGGTTAACGCATTCTGGCAAAGATCCAACGCCTTGCCTCAAAGCTTTGATGATTTGAAAAATCAGCAAAACTACTACATTCAGTCAATAAATGATCCAAAGACCGGCTCGCAATACGAATACAAAATTCTTGGCGATACATCGTATGAATTATGCGCCGTATTCCAAACCGATTCGTCGCAATACGCAACAAGACTCAAAACCCCGGTTCCGTTTTCTGAGCAGGTCTGGAACCACGGAACAGGAAGAACTTGTTTTAAGAAAGAGGTTCAGAGCATAATCTCTCCAAAATAAATTATGGAAAAACTCAAAAAATACATTGGTTTCATTGTTATTGTTGCAGTTGCATTGGTTTTGCTGTTCTTTCTTGCTTATCCAAAAATATTCACTCAACCCCAAGTTAAACTTGAGGAAGTTAAAACGAGCGCTTCTTCTCAAGGCAAATTGGAAGTATCGAGCCCTTGCGAGGGAGCTTCAACGCCAGTATGCGGAGAAGATAAAAAAACATATGCGAGCGAGTGTCTCGCCCAATATTTGGGCGTAAAGATTGCTTCGCAAGGAGTTTGTCCAAAAGAAGTGAGCCAGTAGTTTTTATGGCAAATTCTTTTTTGGAGCGAAGAAAGCGCGCCGCATCCGCTATAAAAAAGCTCAAAGAACTTTTTCCTCGAGCAAAAATAGTTCTCAAATACAAAAACAACTGGGAACTTTTGGTTGCGGTTATCTTATCGGCACAATGCACCGATAAAAAAGTAAACGAAGTTACCCTAAAACTTTTTAAAAAATATCCGAAGCTTGAAGATTATGTGCATGCGTCCGCCAGCCGGCGGACCATAAGGGAATTTGAAAAAGATATTCATTCATGCGGCTTTTTCCGCGCAAAAACAAAAAACATTTTGGCAGCAGCCAAAATGATAAAAGAGAAATTCAAAGGAAGAGTTCCAAAAACAATGGAAGAAATGCTTGCTATTCCCGGAGTTGCGAGAAAAACCGCAAACGTGGTGCTTGGGAACGCCTATGGAATCGTGGAGGGAATTGCCGTGGATACTCATGTAATGCGCCTTTCCCAGAAGCTTGGCCTCACCAGCCACAAAGACCCCGTGAAGATAGAGAGAGATTTAATGGAACTTTTGCCCAAAAAGGATTGGTTTTTCTTTACCTATGGTATGATTGAATATGGTCGCCAAGTTTGTCCTAGCCGCAAACACGAGTGTAAGGACCATCCTCTAACAAAAATATATCCAAAAGCCGCAATTCTATGGCCTTAACCGAGAAAAAATGCGTTCCTTGTGAAGGGGGAGCACAGCCTTTTACGGAAGCGCAAATTAAAGAGTATCTTTCCCAATTAAAACCCGGGTGGGAGGTTTTAGATAATAAAAAGATCAAAAAACAATTTAAGTTTAAAGATTTCAAAGAAGCGATTGCGTTTGTGAACAAAGTTGCAGACCTCGCAGAGGAGGAAGGCCACCATCCCGACATTCGCATTTTTGGGTATAAAAATGTGGAAATTGAGCTTAGCACCCACGCCATCTCCGGCCTTTCCGAAAACGATTTTATTCTCGCAGCAAAAATTGAATCTCTTGAATTTTTATAATTTTTTTGGTATAGTTTTGTTTAGCAGTTTTCTATTGCGATACAAGATAAGGAGGCATCATGCTCTTCCATCTGTCGTCGAAAGGAACGATGAAATGTACCCTGCTTGCTTTGGGAGGCGTCGCGAGAAACGAAGCCGGATCGGTTGATTTTGAATCTTCCTGGAAGATTCCCGACATTGAGTTTTCCATGGGAGAACGATTCCAGTTCACTCTGCAGATAAAAAAAGAAAGCAGTGAGAACTCTTTTACCGGGGTAACCAAGTGGGAACAGACAGGAGAACTGCGGTTTTTCGTGTTTCTGCCGGGCGTTCCGCGGGCCGCATTCTCTGGGTTCTACCCCTTTTCTTTGCCTCTTTTTCCTTCAAATCCAAAAACCGGGGAGTACAGCGTGAAGAACGAACGAATGGCGATCGTCAAGGGAACAGACGGGGCAGTCGGCTGGATGAAGATTGAATTGCAGTTCAAACTTCTCTCATAGGAATCCCTCCGCAACAACCATGTTGTGGAGTTTTTTTACTTGGCTTGGTACAATAAAAAAAAACGATGGAACACGTAGCGATTATGAGAAAATCGTGGGGATTGACTGAAAAGATTTTAACCGGGGAAAAGAACATTGAGTCGAGGTGGTATTTAACAAGACGATCTCCATGGGACAAGATCAGAAAAGGAGACGTGGTATATTTTAAGAATTCAGGAGAGCTGGTGGCTATCAAAGCAGAGGTTAAAAAAGTTCTCCAATTTTCCAATCTTACGCAAGCAAAAGTAAAAGAAATCCTCAAAAAATATGGGAAAGACGACGGTATTGAGAAAGAAAAAATAAAAGAATTTTTTGAACGGTTCAAAACAAAAAGATATTGCATTCTTGTGTTTTTAAAAAATGCGCTGCACATAAAACCATTTTCTATCAATAAAAAGGGTTTTGGCGCGATGAATTCGTGGATAACAGTTGGTTCGCTTGCCCAAATCAAAATAGGGTAATACAATAGTTTCATGTCTTCATACTATTCGGGGCAGAGAACAAGGGGGTTGTTTAATCCTAAATCAAAGGAACCGTTTACGTTGAGCCGTAGCAAGCTTGATTTGTTTATGAAGTGCGAGAGGTGTTTTTACCTTGACGTGGGATTGGGGGTTGGTCAGCCGCCAGGATATCCGTTCACCTTAAACGCGGCAGTTGATAAATTGCTCAAAAAAGAATTTGATATTCACCGGGCTGCAAGCACAACGCATCCCTTAATGAAAACCTATGGGATTGACGCGGTGCCCTTTGCAGACGCAAGGATTGATGAATGGAGAGACGCGCTTACAAGAGGAATCAGGTTTTTCCATGAGCCCAGCAATTTTGTTTTGCGGGGAGGAATTGATGACGTATGGAAAGATTCCAAAGGCGAACTCCACATTGTTGACTACAAAGCAACATCAAAAAACAGCGAGGTAACTCTTGACGCCGACTGGCAAGACGGATACAAGCGCCAGATGGAAATTTACCAGTGGCTTTTCCGAAAAAATAAATTCAACGTTTCGAGCGTTGGATATTTTGTGTACGTAAACGGAAAAACCGATAGAGAAGCATTCGACGGGAAACTGGAGTTTGACGTAAAAATTCTTTCATACGAGGGCGATGATTCGTGGATTGAAGGCAGTCTTCTAAAAATGAGAGAGTGTTTAATGGGCGATAAACTTCCCAGCGCAAACCCGGAGTGCGATTTTTGCACATACCGCAAAGCAGTGCAAGACGCGTTGGAACCCTTCACGAAAAAATAAGCATGAAGCACTTGAGCTTTACGCAGTTGATGACGTATGTGCGGTGCCCGGAACACTATCTTTTTAAATATGTGCTGGGGCTTCCGCGACCTCCCCGTAAAATTTTAAAGCACGGGTTTGCGCTCCACGAAATGTTTGGCTACCATTTTGAACAGAAAAAACTCGACAAAAAGGGGTTGAGCAAAAATGACGCGAAAGAATTTTTTGTTGAGGTTTTTCGAAATGCCCTGGAAGAATACGAAACCGAATTTCTGGAAGCGGCGCGAATACTCAAGCTTCCCAAAGAATACCTTGCCAAAGAAAAAGAAGTCAACGTGGGCGAGCTCATTGACTTGGCCCTCGGCGGCATTGACGTGTTTTTTAAAGATCTTAATTCTAAAATTACGCCCGACTTGGTTGAAGCGCCTTTTAATTTTTCACTGAGCAAAGAAGTTGAAATGACTGGCCGTATTGATCTTGCCGATACAAAAGGCATCATCCATGAATTCAAAACCACGAGAAAACAGCCGAGCGCCCAAGACGTTGCGGTTGACCCGCAAGTTGCGATTTATCAGGTTGCGTACGAAATTTTAAAGAAAAAAAAGCCGAGGGGCATTAGCAAGGATTATTTGGTGATGTCAAAACGCAACCCAAAAATTGTGCGCTTTCAAACGGCGCGGCCCTCGCAAAACAGCAATAGCGTGATACAAAATGCCCTTACTATTGTAGAGGCTGTGAAGCGAAATATTTTTTATTGTTTGCATCCGGTAGAGTCTTGGGTATGCTCAAAAGAATGGTGCGGGTATTCTGCGTTTCACGCAGAGATACAAAAAATAGGCCTTCCGAAATTCATCGCAAAATATGCAAAATAATTCCACCATTGTTATTCATTTGGGAGGGTCTTTGGTGGTGCCGCATATTTCAGATAGAGGGGGAATCAACGTTGAATTTTTAAAGAAATTCCGCGAATTTATTATTCAAGAGCTGAAAAGCGGCCTTCGTTTTGTCATTGTGATCGGAGGGGGCAAAACAGCGAGAGTGTACCAATCATCCGCGTCAAAAGTTGTGAAGATACAAAACTACGATTTGGACTGGCTCGGCATTCACGCAACGCGCCTCAACGCTCACCTGTTGCGAACCATATTTGAAAAAGAAGCGTATCCCGTGGTCATTGACCATGATCCAGAAAAAGAAGAAGTTCAAATGATGAAAAGTTCAAGCAAGCGACTTTTCTTTGCTTCGGGGTGGAGGCCGGGCTGGTCAACAGACTACATCGCGGTTCGCCTCGCTCAAAAGTTTGGAACAAAAGAAGTGATCATCGCAAAAGATACGCCGTTCGTGTACGACAGCGATCCAAAGAAGAATCCCAAAGCAAAACCCATTCAGGAAATTTCTTGGAGCGCATATAAAAAACTGATTCCTTCAAAATGGACTCCCGGGCTTTCTACACCGGTTGATCCAGTTGCAACCCGCCTCGCGGAAAAACTTGGAGTGCGAGCGAAGATTCTTCGCGGAACAGATCTTCAGAACTTCCAAAAGGCAATTCAGGGAAAGCCCTTTAAGGGAACGCTTATCACCCCTTGAATTATATTGTCTTTTAAGATAGGGTATCTTCGTGTTCTTTCCATCAATTTAGTAAAGAGAGGAGTAAAGCCGTGAACGGCAAAATAAGGGTCATGCTTGGGTTGGCGGGCATTTGCGCGCTGTTCACCTTTCCCTTTCTGGCCCTTTTCGTCTTTAGGGAGTATCCGAATGTCGCAGACGGGGCCTTGGGGTATGTGAACGCATTCGGGATAGCTGTGATCACAAACGCTACCATCTTGATTCCGATTCCTTCCACACTTCCGATCGTGGCGAAGATTGCGGATCATAACAACTTGGTAGGGGTGGCTGCAGTATACGCGATGGGTTCTGCAATAGGAGAGCTCACTTCGTATTTTCTCGGGCGCCTTGCGAATAAGATTCCAGGGGTAGAAACATCCCGGATTCATGGGCTCATTGAGCGTTTAATGAAGGGGAGAAAGAGAACCAGTTTTGTCTTGTTCGTGATGGCGGTCACCCCTTCGCCCTACGACTTTGGAGGAGCCCTGGCAGGGAATGCAAGGTATCCGTGGCCCTGGTTTGTGGGAGTCACATTCGCAGGCCGATGGATAAAGTATATCTACTCTATTCTCTTGTGGAATCGGGTAGAGGTCGCGCTTTCCGGGGTTTCGTGGCTTGCAGAGATAGCTCCCATTCTCATAGTAGCCCTGCTCTTCCTCGTACCCTTGCTTATTGCGCGCCAAAAGAAACTTCGGAGACGCTTCAAAGCGGGATGAATAATCCCGCTCTTTTTTGATTTTATTGGTATATTCTGCCAGAATGTCTTGTATGTCTTTATCTATTGGCATCGTGGGGCTGCCTAATGTGGGGAAGTCTACATTATTTCAGGCAATTACCAAAAAACAAGTTAATATTGCAAACTATCCTTTTTGCACCATCGATCCAAATGTTGGCGTGGTTGAGGTTCCAGACGAACGAGTGCAAAAACTCAGCGAGTTATTCCATTCCGAAAAAATAATTCCGGCAGTTGTTGAGTTTGTTGATATTGCAGGGCTTGTGCGCGGAGCCAATAAGGGCGAGGGTCTGGGAAATAAATTTTTGGCAAGCATCAGGGAGGTTGCCGCCATTGTACAGGTGGTGCGCGGCTTTGAAAACGCAGACATTATTCACGTTGAAAAAACTGTGGATCCTTTGCGCGATATTGATACCATCAACACCGAACTCCAGCTCAAAGATCTTGAGACGACAGAAAAGGGAAGCAAGATACCGGAATCCCAGCTTTTGGCAAAGAAGCCGCTGATCTATTTGCTTAATGCAGACCCTAAAGAAGTTTCAGAAGAGCTTTTGCAGAAAATTAGAAGTTTTGGCGGCTTGATTGTTGTAGCAAATCTCAAAGATGAGCTTGAGATGCAGTCGCTTTCAGAGGAAGAAAGAAAAGAGTTTGGTTTTGTTTCGCATCTTCCGGAGCTCATTAAAAAGGCATATGAAATTTTAAATCTCATCACATTTTTCACCACAGGGCCCGATGAAACAAGGGCGTGGACCATCAAAAGGGGATCAACCGCGCCGCAAGCAGGCGGAGCGATCCATTCGGATTTTGAGAAAAATTTCATCAAGGCCGAAGCGATTCAATGGGAAAAGCTCCTAGAGGCAGGCAACTGGAGCGAAGCTGCTGCTAAGGGTTGGCTCCGGCAAGAAGGCAAGGAATACATAGTTCAAGACGGTGACGTGATCGAAATCAAACACGGTTAAAAACAGTTTTCATTTATCTCCCGCACGTGCGGGAGATATTAGAAATTAAAATATTCTCTCAACTTGAGATCATTTTGAATTTTTGAGGCTTCAATGAGTTGCACGTAAGGATATACGCCAAAGAGCTCCACAAGGAACTCTATTTCTTGGTTGCAAGGATAAGGATGTACCCATGTGCTTTCTTGGAGTTGGTAAAATTGCAAATGTTTTAATTTCTGCCTCAAGGCATCTCTCGCATTATTTTTTGTTTTTGGAATATCAAAAATAACAATTCGCCATATTCCATCCCATTTCTTTGGTTTTTGTATATGTAATTCTTCAAACTGTATTTCTTGTATTTTTCGTTTTCCTTTTTCGGTAAGTTCAACCACAAAAGTTCCATCTCCTTTTTCTTTTATAATAATCAGGCGCGAAATTTTTAAGCGAGAGAATGCCAAAGCAAATTCTTTTTGTTTCATTACCTTTCGATTCGTTTTCTTCAGGAGATATTTAAATAGAAGAGTGGCTACGCGCGGAGAAGTAGCCGCAAGAATAATTGCTCCTCCCATTGCAAGAGATATAAGAATTGTTTTCGTAATGGTACCGTATGGTTTAGTCATATTGTATTATAGCATTTCTATTATCTCTCGCACGTGCGAGAGATATGAGATATCAAAAAGAGTTAAAAAGATATGAAGAGTTGGAGGAATTTAAAATTTTTTAGATTACGTTCTCTTGACAAGGTTTTTTGGAATGGTATCTTTGGGAAAGGACCTCATATTTGCCTGTTCTTTCTCCTATGGTTGGAGTTCGGGGGGTTCGAGAAATACGGACAACCTCCTTGGGAGGAGACTGGTAGCGGGTCAGGACAGCGGGTCCTGGTAGTAGCGTGCGTGTGGCTCCACAAATCCTAGGTGGGAGCTTGACGGCGTGCCGCAAGGCAAGTAGTAAACGTCAAACACGTTGAGCGAGCGGGTAGCCACCCGGGCCGTACCGTCGAAAGACTTAGCCCAGACTTACCCGGCAAGTAGCTGAAGCTTCGTGAGGGAACGTTCCAAACGCCCCCCGCGTGGCGTACTCACTGGAATCGCGGAAGCGAGGATAGTCGAGGACGCCAGATTGCTCAGCACAAACCCGCTAAGGTACACCGAGAGGGAGGGAGATAATCCCCCGAATAAACTCTCCCTCTCGCTGTAATCCGTAGCGTTCTTCAACGCATGTTTCAAGGACACTCCCCAAATGAGTGTTCAATGCCTCTCTATCCCAGGGAGGTTTTTTCTTTTAATAAATAAAGGTGTCTACCACGAGGCCATTTTGGTCGTAGAGAGTGATGGAGTCGTGCAGGGAATTTCCAAACAGAGTATTCATGTAGATATACCAGCGGTTATAAATGAAGTTTTGCTCGTTGGCGTGTTTGTTGTAGCACCCCTCATAATTAAAACCTCCGTTTGAACTTGTAATATATGAAACGCATTCTGGATTGGTTCCTACGCCGGGCACGTTTGCATACTCTGGCAATGCGCATGCGCCGTAGTTGATTTTATTGAGAATAAATTCCTGGCAGGTTGGAATAAGATTTTTAATTTCTGCTATGCTTGGTTTGTCTTGAGAACACGAAAACGATTCGGGAAGGTTTTGATAATATTGCGCCAAATAGCCAAAGCACGCGTTGGGCCTGAAGTTTACCGCTCCTCCAAAAGGATTTGATTCACCGCGGAGGTATGCGGTATCGTCTCTCTTTACTATGATATGTTCGGTTGGATAGCTCAATGGAATTGGATGAAATTTTGAAACGCCCATAGGAACGGTAAATTCTCCGTTCCAATTGCTTTTTATTCTCCAGCCCGTAATATCAATTTGAGTTTCGTTGCTGAAATTCGGCCTTAAAGTAATGAGCGCCGGTCTTGATTCGGTTGTTGCCTGAAATGTTGAGATGCGGATTTTTTGAAAATAGGGGGAGTTGACTGTTTTTTCTTTTACCAAAGACGGGGGAGGAGCCCGGGGAGAAGAAGATTGCGAGGTTTGCTGGTACTGGCTGGGTTTATTTTCCACAGCTTTTTTCTGCGGTGTTAATGTTTGAGTCCCAAGATTCAAACTAAAATCAGGCAGGCCGAAGTGCAGGTCTTTTACAATGGCCCCGCTGTAGGTGAACCCGAGAATCGCAATGATGATTAAAATTGGAATAAGGAACATTGTATGAGTAAAGTATAGGAGATTTTCAAAAAATTGTATATACTGATTTTTATGAAAGTGAAGAGCATCAAAACCCATAAAATCACCAAGAAAGATGAGAGTATTTTTTTAATACTCGCTACGTATTTGCCGCGCTTAAAAGAGGGAACCGTGGTTGCGGTCACCTCAAAAATTGTTTCCATATGCGAGGGGAGCATGGTTGAGTATGCGTCAGAAAATCTTGGGTTCAAAGAAAAAATTATCAAAGAAGAAGCAGAGTTGTATGTTCCCCGAACGAGCAATAAATATAATGTGCTTTTAACCATAAAAGGCGGAGCAATGAGTTTTTCTTCCGGGGTTGATGAATCAAACGCGAAAGGGCATTTAATTTTGTGGCCGAGAAATCCCCAAAAATCAGCAAATGAAATTCGGGAGTATTTGGCAAAGAAATATCATTTGAAGCGCCTCGGCGTGATTATTACCGATACTGCATCGGTGCCTTTGCGGTGGGGCCAGAGGGGAGTGTTTGTGTTAGCTCACAGCGGATTTTTACCTTTAAACAGCTACATCGGCAAGCCCGACATTTTTGGCAGAAAACTTAAAATGACGTCGGCGGCAATTGCAGACGCTCTGGGAACGGCGGCAGTGCTTGTGATGGGAGAAGGAAACGAGCAAACGCCCCTTGCCATTATTGAAGATGTTTCATTTGTGCATTTTCAAAACAGAAATCCCACGAAAAAAGAGCTTGCAAAACTTCGCATGCCCTTGGAAGACGATTTGTACGCCCCGTTGCTTACCGCAGTAAAATGGCAAAAAGGCGGGGCAGCAAAACTTGACAGATATAATGTTTAGGTGTATACTGTATGTCATAGTTCTTTGATACAAACTTGCGAGTGGTCATAGCCAAAAGTCCCTCGAGACTACTCGGGATTCCTGGCTATGACCACGCAGGCCATGGTTCCTCCTCGGATTAGAGGAAAACGAAAACGGGCAAATTAGCCCAGGAGACAAAATCATGAGCACAGAATTCGCATCCGCCGGCCTCACTGCCGGCCAACTCAACGCCATTGTCAAGAAGCTCGGTGGCCACGACAGGGCGCTCCGTTTTCTCCGCGGCGAACTCTTAGTTTCCGAACCGACCTGTTCCTGGCGCGAGGAAGACGGCGTCATCTACTTCTCGGTCACCAGCGACGGCACGACCGGCGAGGACTGGATCAAGCGTCTAGAAGGCAACGGTTTCTGCGTCGGAGACTACGCCAAGCAGGTGCTCCGTTCGCCGGACTTCAAGCCCACGAACGGCGTGACGACTGAAGTCGCCATTCTTAAGGGTATGCTCTTCGAGGACAACGACCGGATCACGAAGAAGATCCGCGCCGAGGCCGACAAGCGCAAGCTTGAGAAGCCGAACGCCGAGTTGGCATGTCTGATCCGTGAGAAGTTCACGGACAAGGAGATCGAAGCCATGGGTCTGTGGTGGATCGTCGCAATGCACGAACCCATCAAGGACTCCGATGGCGGTCCGCGCTTGCTGTCTGCGTATCGTGGCGGTGTTGGTCGGTGGCTCTTCGCCTACTACGACACGCCTGGCCTCGGGTGGACTCATGACTACGGGTTCGCGTTCGCCGTGTCGTAAGTAGCTCTTTGATCTTGAATCTTGGATCTTTTGGATCCTTGAAACTTGATCCTTGAGTCTGTAGCTCCGTATCCGTCTTTCGCCACAAGCGAAGGATGGATACGGGGCTTTTTCATTTCTGCTACTATAGAATTGGAACTATGATGAAAAGTAATAAAAAACGAGTGGTCGTGTTTGGGATATTTGATGGGGTGCACGAAGGGCACCGCAGTTTATTTGAGCAGGCTCTTTTACATGGCGATGAGCTCATTGTTGTTGTGGGGAGAGATTCTGCCGCGCTTGCGTTGAAAGGCAAAACCCCCAGATATTCGCAAATCGAACGGATCGCATTGCTTCAAAAAGAGCCGCTCGTAGCCCAAGCAGTGCTCGGGGACGAAGAACTTTCAGCCTATAAGATTTTAGAACAATTAAAACCAGACGTGATTTGTTTGGGGTATGACCAGCACAAGCTTCTTCTAGACCTGCAACGATGGATCAAAGAGAAAAAACAAGCGATCGAACTCTATCCTTTGAAACCTTATAAAGAAAATCTCTTTCATAGTTCTAAGCTCTTTTCAAAGGCCTGATTTTGGTGTATCATCAGAGTACGTATGTTTGAACAAATCAAGAAGCTCAAGGCGCAAGAATCGGCTCTGGTGTTTTTTTCTTTTTGGATCACCGTATTTATCATGCGCGGTTTTATATTTTTTGATACGTTAATTCGCGATACCTACCCTCAAATACGCATTGTCATTTATGGGGTTCATTACCACCATTACATTGTGGGATTCATTTTTTTGGCCGTACTTGGCATTATTACTTTTCGCAATGGCTGGAGAAAAAGCTTTTTTCAGATGAGTTTTCTGGGGATTGGGCTTGGCCTTGTGTTTGACGAATTTTACTTTCTGCTCCATCCGTTTTCAGAAAATTACTGGGTGTTTTTGAATTTTTTGGCGGTGGGATTATTTGGAATACTCTTATGGTTTTTGGTGATTTATTCTCCAAAATCAACTCCATTGAAAGCAAAGCTCTTGCTGATTTCGTTGATTATTTCTCTCTTTTCTTTGTTTTATATTGCCAATCCCGCAGTTTCGAGGGCGGGGGGAATTGTTCATCGCCTGCATATTGACAGGATAAGATAAGGTTCTAAAAACTGTCCTCCCCGCGAGCTATTGACAAAGTATGTTAAGAGGAATAGAATTAAAGTACTAAACTTGAAAGGCATCCTATACGGGTGCCTTTCGTGTTTTTACATCTTTAGGATATTTTTTAGATACTCAAAGTCTCTAAAATTGTACACAATACCTTAATGGGATTTACAAATTTGGTTTTTTGGTGTATAGATTAATAGATTGACATGGAAATAAGTTTGAAACCAGAGATTTTAACTTCTTTTTTTGGAATTCCCGTTTCAAACAGCTTGGTGCTCTCTATTTTAACAACATTGGTCCTGACGGGACTCGGTTTTTTTGCCGTTGCATCTTTAAAAGTAATTCCGGGAAAACTGCAAAACGCGGTGGAACTTATTCTCGAAAGTATTTTATCATTTTTTGCGAGCGCTTTGGGCAGCAGAGAGCAAGCCGAAAAGTTCTTCCCCCTTGTTGCGTCTTTTTTTCTTTTTATTCTGTTTAACAACTGGCTCGGAGTGTTGCCCGGGACCGGGTCGCTTGAATTCCGCCACGTTCCGCTTTTTCGTTCGGCCAACAGCGATCTTAACACTACGTTTGCCCTCGCTCTCGTTTCGGTGATTGCAATTCAGTGGTATGGGGTAAGAAAACTCGGCTTTCTCAAGCATGCTTCAAAATTTTTCAATTTTACCCACGGGCCCATTCAATTTTTTGTGGGAATCCTTGAGTTCATAGCCGAATTCGCAAAAGTGCTGTCGTTTTCTTTCAGGTTATTTGGCAATATATTTGCTGGGGAAGTGCTTCTTTTAATCATCATGACGCTCGTTCCGCTGCTCGCGCCCTTTCCGTTTTTTTTGCTTGAATTTTTCGTGGGCTTTATTCAGGCGTTAGTTTTTGCTATGCTTACATTGATATTTTTGAAAGTAGCAACCGAAACGGTCGAGCACTGAGTTACAAATAACAAACAACAAATAACCACAAAACACCATGGATATTGTAGCAGTAAAATCATTGGCAGCAGCAATTGCGATTGGGGCAGGAGCATTGGGGCCCGCGCTTGGAATTGGCATTTTGGCGGGAAAAGCGATGGAGGCAATTGGAAGAAACCCCGAAGCATCGGGAAAAATTCAAACCGCAATGATTCTGGCGATTGCGTTTGCCGAAGCCGTTGCAATTTACGCGTTGGTCGTAGCCTTGATTATTAAATTCGCATAGCGCATGGAGTTATTCAGCAATTTAGGCATTAACGGAAAGCTTTTGTTGGCCCAGGCAATAAACTTTTTGCTTGTTGTTTTTGTGCTGAATAAATTTGTTTTCAAAAAACTTTTTAAATTTCTTGGAGATCGGAAAAGAAAAATTGAAGAAGGCATTGAGCTGACTCAAAAGGCAAAAGAAGAAATGACGAGGATCAATGAAGCGAGAAAACGGGAGATTGAAAAGGCAAAACAGCAGGGAGAAATTTTATTGAGCGAGGCAAAAACGCTTGCGCAAAATAAAACGAGAGAAATGCTCTTATCGGCAAAATCGCAGGAAGAGAAAATTCTCTTAAAAGCCGAAGAGCAGGCGCAAAAACAAAAACAGGAAGCTGTTATTGAAGCAAAAGAAGAAATAAAAGAGCGCGCGATTTTATTTGCCGAGAAAATCTTGGGGAGAGCTCTCGGCAAAACTGACGAAGAAAAAATATTGAAAGAAATTTTTAATGCAAAATAAATCAAGAATGTACGCTCAGGCCTTGAAAGAAACGCTTGAGGGTGTTTCGCAAAAAACGCAGGCAACAGTGCGGATTAAAAATTTTAAAAAACTTTTAAAGAAGCGGGGAGATTTAAAATTGCTGGCCCAAATTCTGCAGGAATTTCAGAAAGCGTGGAGAGAACGTAAAGGGAAAATAGGGGAATTACTAAGCGCAAAGCCCCTTTCTCCGGCTATTCGGGAATATTCAAAAAAAGCCGTTCAAAAAAAAGGTTTTGTATACGAGGAAAAAGTTGATTCTTCTTTAATAGGAGGTATGGCGTTGCTTCTTTCAAATGAATATCTTATTGATAATACGGTTGCCGGAAAAATACGGAAATTGAGAGAACAGCTTAAAAATATATGAAAAACGATTTTCTATTAGACATTGTTAAAAAAGAACTTGAGGGCGTTGACCTTGCTCCAAAAGGCGAAGAAATTGGGAAGGTGGTGAGCGTTGGCGACGGCATCGTGCAGATTGAAGGGCTTCCGAACGCGATGTTTTCAGAAATGGTGCAAATTGGAGAAACTACGGCTTTGATTTTGAATTTGGAGGAATACACGGCAGGAGCCGTTGTTCTTGGCGATCAGCAGTTCATAAAAGAGGGAGATCTCGTGCGCAGAACGAAAAAAGTTCTTTCGGTTCCAGTAGGCGAAGCGCTTTTAGGAAGAGTGGTGAACCCTCTTGGAATCCCTTTAGATGGAAAAGGCAGCTTGAGCGCGAAAAACTTGTTTTCTTTGCCGATTGAGCGGTCCGCGCCTTCGGTAATTGACCGCGAATCGGTCAACACGCCAATGGCAACCGGCATTAAAGCCATTGACGCGACTATTCCCATCGGAAGAGGCCAGAGGGAACTTATCATTGGCGACAGGCAGGTTGGGAAAAGCGCTTTGGTGGTAGACGCCATTTTAAATCAGCTGAATGAACCTTTGGAAACCCGTCCTTTTTGCGTGTACGTGGCAATTGGGCAGAAGCTTTCCAAGGTTGCTCAAATGGTAAAAGAGCTTGAAGACCGCGGAGCAATGGAATATACCACCGTGGTGGTTGCGGGCGCGTCTGATCCGGTTCCTTTGTGGTACATTGCTCCTTACGCGGGATGCTCAATGGGAGAATATTTCAGAGACAAGGGCAGAGACGCGCTTTTAATATATGACGATCTTTCAAAACACGCATGGGCATGGCGCCAAATTGCGTTGCTTTTAAGAAGGCCGCCCGGCCGCGAGGCATATCCCGGAGACATTTTCTATTTGCATTCTCGCCTTCTTGAAAGGGCTGCAAAGCTTTCAAAAAAGAACGGAGGGGGATCGTTGACCGCGCTTCCCATTGTTGAAACTCAATTGGGAGACGTTTCTTCATATATTCCTACCAACGTCATTTCCATTACAGACGGGCAAATTTATTTGGAAACTGACTTGTTTTCAAAGGGCCAGAGGCCGGCATTGAATATTGGTTTGTCGGTTTCACGCGTGGGTTCCTCGGCGCAGACAAAGGCGATGAAAAAAGTCGCCTCGAAATTAAAACTTGAGCTCGCGCAATACCAGGAACTTGCCGCGTTCGTGCAGTTTGCGCAAGATCTTGATGAGGCAACAAAAAAACGAATTGACAGGGGAGCCCGATTGATGGAAATTTTAAAGCAGGATCAATACAAGGTTATGCCAATGGAGAATCAGGTATGCGTTTTATTTGCGGCAATTTCAGGGGTTTTTGACAATGTGCCACTTGATAAAGTGCGGAAAGAAGAGCAAAAACTTTTGGATCATTTGGAAAATTCAAACCAAGATATTTTAAAAACTATTCGGCAAACCAAAGATTTTGACGACGCAACGCAGACAAAACTTACAAAAGTTTTAGAAGAATATGGCATCTAAACAGCAATTGAAAAATAAACTGCAGGCGGTGGGGAATATCAAGCAAATGACTCGTGCCATGCAGTTGGTTGCCGCCACCAAAATGAAAAAAGCGCAAGAGCGCGCCTTGAGGGGGCGCCCTTATGCGGCGCACGCAATGGCATTGCTTTCCCGTATTATTCGTTCAACGGAATCAGAGCAGATTGCAGGATCCTTATGGCAGAAACGAACCAAGGGGAAAATATGCCTTGTGGTGGTGACATCTGATAAGGGATTGTGCGGGAGCTTTAACAGCAGCGTTCTAAGAGCGGCTTCTCATTATATTGAAGAACAAATAGGCGAAGAGATTGAGATTGTCGCGGTTGGCAAGAAAGCAAAAGATTTCGCAAAGAGAAAAGGAATACGGATTGCAGCAGAATTCTTCCAATTTTCCGATCTTATTGATCTCGGTGACGTTATGCCGCTTTCCCAATGGCTGCTTGGTTCGTATCAAAAAGCCGAGTATAAGGAAATTATTTTTTGCTCAACCATTTTTATATCGGCGCTTTTTTCAAAAGCTTTAACCCATCCGTTGCTGCCTTTAGACCCCACGGAACTTGAACAAATTGTAGAAAACATCATTCCCTTGCGGGGCAAATATTCCGAATTAAAAAGCGCAAAGCAGGTTTTCAATTTCATAACGCCGTATCTTTTAGAACCTTCTTCCGAAGCGATCGTAGAAGAACTCGCAAAAGATCTCGTAAAAATTGCAGTATTGCATTTACTGCTTGAGAGCAATGCTTCGGAGCATTCTTCCCGCATGATCGCAATGAAAAACGCCACCGATAACGCAGAGAATCTCATAGAAACCCTCACACTGGATTTGAATAAACTGCGCCAGAGCAGCATCACGCAGGAATTAACCGAAATATCAACAGCAAAGGAAGCTTTAACCAATGAATAATATGCAAAAAGGGAGAGTCGTACAAATTATGGGGCCGGTGGTGGATGTTGAATTTATTGATGCTGTTCCTATGCTGAATACCGCTCTTACGGTGCAGAACCAAGAGGGGAAGAGTATTGTGTTAGAAGTAAGCCAGCATTTGGGAGGAAATAGGGTGCGAACCATTGCAATGGATTCTACCGACGGGCTTTGCAGGAAAATGGAGGTTCAAGATACGGGAAGTCCAATTTTGGTGCCGGTTGGCGAAGCTGTGCTGGGAAGAATGTTTAATGTTCTTGGCGAACCTATAGACGGGCTTGGTAAACTCCAAGGCGAAACAAAAAAAGCTTCTATTTATCAGAGCTCGCCGCCTCTTTCGGATCAAAAAGTAGACCCTGAAATTTTTGAAACCGGAATTAAGGTCATTGATCTTTTGTGCCCGTTCCTTAAAGGAGGAAAAGTCGGGCTTTTTGGAGGCGCCGGAGTTGGGAAAACCGTGTTATTACAGGAGCTCATTCACAATACCGCAAAAGCGCATGGAGGATATTCGGTGTTTTCGGGGGTTGGGGAGCGCACGAGAGAAGGAAATGATTTATACCATGAAATGAAAGATTCCGGGGTGCTGGGAAATACCGCCTTGGTGTTCGGGCAAATGAACGAAGTTCCGGGCGCCCGTTTTCGTGTGGCCTTAACCGGCCTTACTATGGCAGAATATTTCCGCGACGAAAAACACAAAGACGTGCTACTTTTTATTGATAATATTTTCCGTTTTGTGCAGGCGGGTGCTGAAGTTTCGGTTCTGTTGGGAAGAATGCCCTCTGCTGTTGGGTATCAGCCAACGTTGGCAACCGATATGGGCTCCTTGCAAGAACGTATTACTTCAACAAAAAACGGGTCTATCACTTCGGTGCAGGCAATTTATGTGCCAGCTGACGATATTACCGATCCCGCGCCTGCCACCACGTTTTCGCACCTTGATTCTACGATCGTGCTTTCGAGAGAATTGGCGTCGCTCGGGATTTATCCGGCAGTTGATCCTTTGGCTTCAAGATCCCAGGCGTTAGATCCCCGCATTGTGGGAGAAGAGCACTACGAGGTTGCCCGCAACGTGCAAAAGATTTTGCAGCGCTACAAAGAACTGCAGGATATTATTGCAATTTTGGGCATGGAAGAATTGTCTGACGAAGATAAGCTCGCCGTTCAAAGAGCGAGAAGAATTCAAAGATTTCTTTCGCAGCCGTTTTCAGTGGCGCAGGCATTTACAGGGAGAGAGGGAAAACACGTTTCCACGCAAGAGACTATCAGAGGATTTAAAGAAATTATTGAAGGAAAGCACGACGCGAAAGAAGAGAGCGCGTTTTATCTCAAAGGGGGAATTGACGAGGTATAAAAATGACAAATTTTAAATGCCAAATCTATTCGCTTGACCGGGAAATTTTTGCAGGCAGTGCAACGGCTTTAACAGTGCCGAGCGCAACGGGCCAGCTTCAGATACTCGCAGGTCACGCTTCATTGATTGCGTTGTTGAAAGAAGGCGATATTGCGATTGAAAAAGAAGATGCGAGCCGCGAAACTCTTCCCATCGCTGGAGGAGTTCTTGAGGTAAATCAAAAAGAGGTCGTCGTACTCGTTAATTTTTAGTTGACAGAGGTTTTGGGGAGGCGTATAATAATTCACATGAACAACTGCCCAAAGTGTGGCCAGGAAAAGTGCACTTGTTAGATATACGAGAGCTGGCCACTTCAACGCAAAATTGCTTTCCAAAAGGAGGCAGTTTTGTTATACTCTACGCATATGGCAAAAGTAATCATTTATACAACGCCAAGCTGCGTGTACTGCAAAACGGCGAAAGCGTTTTTTAAGGGGAATAACGTGGCGTTTGAAGAAAAAGACGTTGCCTCGGATGTGAAAGCGAGAGATGAGATGGTAAAAAAGTCGGGTATGATGGCAGTTCCCGTGATTGATGTAGACGGCAACATCGTGATTGGATTTGACAAACAGAAGCTTTCCCAGTTGCTAGAGATAAAATAATGTTGCCCACGATTTTTGTCATTTTCGGGGCTACGGGCGACCTGATGCAAAAAAAACTTGCTCCAGCCCTTTTTCGTTTATACAAAGAAAAAAAACTTCCAGAACTCTTTCAGGTTATAGGATTTTCAAAACAGGAATTATCAAACGAAGAATATCAAAAATGGGTTGCAAATCTCGTGGGAGATGAACAATTTTCTAAGTTTTTTCTCTACAAGCAGGGTTTGTTTGAAGAGAAGGAGGGATATCAAAAGCTTTCAGAGTTCCTTGGAATGAAAGACGGAGAATGGCAAGTTTGTTCAAACAAGCTGTTTTACATTGCAGCTTCTCCAGTTCATTATCGGATCCTTTTTCAGAATCTTGCAGAATCAGGGCTCACCAAGCCGTGTTCGCCAGAAGAGGGGTGGACAAGGGTGATCGTAGAGAAACCTTTTGGGAAAGACCTCAAAACCGCAGAGGAACTCGATCAGATGTTGGGAAAACTTTTCAAAGAGGAACAAATCTACCGAATTGATCATTATTTAGGGAAAGAAACCGTGCAAAATATTTTGGCGTTTCGTTTTTCAAATTCTTTTTTGCAGGATTCATGGAACAACAAAGGAATTGAAAGCATCTCCATTCGGCTTTTTGAAAAAGAGGGCGTAGGGGAGCGAGGCGCCTTTTATGACGGTCTGGGAGCATTGAGAGACGTTGGGCAAAACCACCTGCTTCAGCTTCTTGCGCTTTTCACAATGGAAAATCCCGGCAGATTCGACGGCAATTCTCTAAGAGACGCGAGAGCAAAAGTCTTGCGTTCCTTGAAGATTTTGAACGGAAAAGAAATTGAGGAAAAAACCGTTCGCGGCCAATACCAGGGGTATCTTACCGAAAGAGACGTAAGCCCAGATTCCAAAACCGAGACCTATTTTAAAATCGAAACTGCTATTCAAACAAAACAATGGGAAGGAGTTCCAATTATACTTGAAAGCGGCAAAGCAATGCAAAAAGACGAGGTTGAGGTAAAGGTTGTGTTCGCCGGCAAGCACTACAAAAACATTCTGCGCTATTTTATCCAACCCAATGAAGCCATCTCCCTTTCTTTGTGGGCAAAAAAACCCGGGCCCGCAATGACCATTGAAGAACGCGAATTTTCTTTTGATTACCGCAAGGCATTTGAAAAAGAAGATTTTGCAGATGCGTATGAACGCCTTTTGCAAAACTGCATTCAGGGCGACCAAACATTATTTGTAAGCACTCAAGAGATTATGGCAGAGTGGAAATTTGTAGATCCCGTGATTCGCGCGTGGCAAGAACAGAAGGTTCCCCTCAACATATACGCGCAAGGAACAAAACCATGAAGAAACAGTTGGGATTTATCGGACTGGGCAAGATGGGAATGCACATGGTTCTAAGGTTGCGCCCAAAAGGATGGAAAGTTATCGGGTTTGACGTTGATCCAAAGGTGAGTGAGGTTCCTACGCTTAAGAACTTAGTTTCTCAACTTTCTACGCCGCGTATTCTATGGCTTATGGTGCCTGCAGGAAAACCAGTGGAAAAAACATTGCAGGGTCTCTCAAAGTTTTTAGAAAGAGGAGATACGGTAATTGACGGAGGCAATTCTTTTTATAAGGACTCCGTACGTCGAGCAAAGAAATTAAAAGCCCGGGGCATTCATTTTTTGGATGTTGGGGTTTCTGGGGGCCCGGTTTCAATTGCTCTTGGAAAGTTTGCCATTATGGCAGGAGGAGAAAAAAGAATTTATGAAAGGTGCAAGCCGATTTTTCAAGATCTTTCAGACACTTCTTCGGGATACATGGGAAAGTCTGGCGCAGGCCACTTTGTAAAAATGATCCATAACGGCATTGAGTACGGCATGATGCAATCGATCGCCGAAGGATTTTCGATTTTGAAAAAATCTCCTTTTAAGCTCAAACTTAAAGACGTTGCCGAGATTTATAATCAAAACAGCATTATTGCTTCTCGTTTAGTCGCTTGGGCCAAACAAGGGTTTGAAAAGTATGGCGAAGATCTAAACAAAGCTTCAGGTTCCGTGGCTCACACCGGAGAAGGCGAATGGACCGTGAAAACCGCAAAGAAACTAAAAGTTCTTGCGCCCATCATTGAGGGTTCTTTCAAGTTCCGCGTGGAGTCACACAAATCGCCAAGTTACACCGGGAAAATCCTTTCTATGCTTCGTGCCGTATTCGGCGGCCATAGAATCAAATAAAAATGGAAGTTTTCCGATACAAAACAAAAGAAGAGGCAAGAGCCAAGGCAGCTGACGGGCTGGACAATTTGTTTCGCGAAATTAGCGGTCCCGTCCTTTTTCTCTCTTCGGGAGGATCTTCTCTTGAACTACTTAATGGTTTACAAATCGGAGAAAACGTTACGGTTTCCGTACTCGACGAGCGATATAGTACTGATCCCGCGGTAAATAATTTTGTGCAGCTTTTTGAGAGGATTCGTCCAAACGCGTTCATCGATACAAGAGTCGGGCAAAACGAAATTCTTGAGCAGCTCGCAGAAAGATTTGAAAAAGAATTGCGAATGTGGAAAGAAAAAAATCCCGAAGGGAAAATTGTCATCACCCAAGGAATGGGGTTTGACGGCCACGTTGCGGGCATAATGCCGTATCCTGAAAACAGAGAATTGTTTAGACAAATGTTTGAGAACAGAGAACGTTGGGTTGTGGGATATGACGCAGCAGGAAAAAATCAGTACCCATTGCGCATTACTGTTACGTTTCCTTTTCTGCGACAAGTTGATTATTCGATTGGATATATTATGGGTGAGGCAAAAAGAGATGCATTGAGTCGAGTGACTGCAAGCGAGGGATCATTGCCGGAGACGCCTGGCAGGATATTGAGAGAAATGAAAAGTGTAAAAATTTTTACAGACATTGATAAACCTGTGCACATTCGAATTTAAGAAAAAAGAAAGGCGCCGTACCAGAAGGTCGTGCGCCTAAATGAACTTGATCGTGTCCGGCGATTAGGCCGTGACCCGAGGTTTCGTGAGCTCCTCGAGCTCCGCCTCGCTGGTGCCGATGTCGGCGAGCGAGAAGCCTCCTTCCTTGATTGCCTCGCGCAGGCCGTCGAGGTACGACTTGAACGCGTTGTTGTCGCGACGTAGGGTGCCGCTACGCAGGTATTCGAGCAAGCCCAGGGCCCTGCTTTTTGCAACACCTAACTCGAAACTTCTGAGTTCTTCCTCGTCGGTGCCGATGTCGGCGAGCGAGAAGCCTCCTTCCTTGATTGCCTCGCGCAGGCCGTCGAGGGCCCCCGCGTACTGGTCGACCTGGACTTCGTAGGGGCTGCAACGCAGGTATCCGAGCAAGCCCTCGGCGTCCACTTTGTGCTGACTCATAAGTGCCTCTTTCTCTGGCTTGGAATGTGCTGTTATCGAACCACATTAGCTCGATTTGGTGCTAAATACAGTATAGCATATATGAATATATCTGTCAAGCCCAATAAGTATTTACGCAAAGAGCGCATACTGTGGTATGATAACTCTGTTTATGGGCTACGACATTATAATTATAGGTTCGGGCGCGGCGGGGTTATCGGCAGCAATGTACGCAGGCAGATATAAAATGCAGGCTCTTGTGATTGGAAAAGAATTCGGAGGAGAGACGGCTACCGCTGGTTTGATTGAAAATTATCCCGGCATTCTTTCCATAGACGGGTATGACTTGGTAATTGCTATGAAGGAGCAGGCCGAGAGGTACGGCGCGGAAGTTCGAGAAGGGGAAATTGTGCATATCGAAAAAAGCGGCAAAGGCGCAGGTTTTGTAGTAAAAACAAAAACAGGGGAGCAATACGAAGGGGCTACTCTTCTTTTTACGATTGGATCAAAAAGGCGGCATTTGGGCCTTGAGAAAGAAGCAGAACTCACGGGCAAAGGAGTGCATTACTGCGTAACGTGCGACGGCCCTTTGTATGGGGGAAAAAATGTTGCTATGATAGGAGGAGGAGATTCTTCGGTAAAAGGAGTTAATTTTTTGGGAGCCTACGCAAAAAAGATTTACTTTATAACGAGAGAAAAAGAAATCCGGGCAGAAGCAGTCAATTTTGAACAAATGCAAAATCTCGGGAGCAAAGTTGAGATTTTATATCAAACAGAAGTCAAAGAGCTTATCGGAGAAAACAAGCTCGAGAAAGTCAAACTTTCTAAACCTTATAATGGCCTGTCCGGCCAGGAGAGCGATGAGTTGGTTTTAGACGGGCTTTTTGTAGAGATTGGATTTGATCCAGATAGAAACTTGCCCTCATTTTTGGGCATTGAACTTGATGAGATGGGATATATCAAGGTTGATAATAAAATGAAAACGAACATACTGGGAGTTTTTGCTGCTGGAGACGGAACAAACTTTTTTGGAAGTTTCAAGCAGGATACTACCGCCTCGGCTCTTGGAGCAGTTGCAGCAACCTCTGCCTATGAGTATATAAAAGCTAACAAATAATTTTATGGCAGAAAAAAAAGAATATAAAGAGTTTTATGCCCCGGGAGCAATTATTATTGGAGCGTTGATCGTTGCTGGTTCAATCATCTACGCCGCACTTGGGCCTGCCGCATTTCAAAACAGCATAAAAACATCTGGGTCTAATACGGTTCTCAATCCCAATTCGGGTTCTGCAGTTTCTATTCCGGTTCTCAATACCGATCATATCAGAGGCAATCTTTCTGCTCCCGTAACCATTGTTGAATTCTCCGATCTGGAATGTCCTTTCTGCAAAGCGTTTCATCCAACAGTAAAACAGACGCTTGAAGAATACGGAGGCAAGGTGCGCTGGGTGTACAAGCATTTTCCCATTGATTCTTTGCATCCGAAAGCACGTAAGGAAGCAGAAGCATCGGAATGCGCAGGAGAGCTTGGAGGCAATGACGCCTTTTGGGCATATATTGACAGGGTATTTGAGATTACTCCTTCCAACAACGGCCTTGACTCCGCTAAACTGCCTCAGGTTGCGCAGGAGCTTGGCTTGGATCGAACAAAGTTTGAAACTTGTCTGAACAGCGGAAAATACGCCTCAAAAGTTGAAGCTCAATATCAGGAAGGATTAAAAGCAGGCGTAAATGGGACTCCCGGAAGTTTCGTGAACGGAGTTTCGGTGAAAGGCGCGGTGCCGTATGCCCAATTAAAGCAGACGATTGATTCTCAGCTTGGAAAATAGGCGAGGGCTTGACTGGACTTCTTGCTTCATTTACGCTATACTTGGTTTAGATAATAAGCCGTCATGCTTAAAAGGTCGTCTATCGTCTTAACTATAAACTAAAAACTATAGTACTATGGCAACTGAAGGATACTGCGTAAAGTGCAAAGCAAAGAGAGATATGACAGGCGAGAAAGAAGTAGCAATGAAAGGGAAAGGAGGCAAAAGCAGAAGAGCAATGACCGGCACCTGCCCTAAGTGCGGCACAAAGATGTTTAGGATTTTAGGAGCAAAGAAATAGTCGCTTTAAAACTCCCCGCCTTGTGCGGGGAGTTTTGTTATGCTACAATTTTTCGTATGACGCATCCAAAAGAAGAAAGAACGCTTGTTATCATAAAACCCGACGGGATTCAGCGGTCTTTGATTGGAGAAATTGTTGCCCGATATGAGCGGATAGGGCTAAAGCTCGTTGCATTAAAAATGTTGGTGCCAACTCAAGAAATGGTAGAAAAACATTATACGCTTGACCCTAACTGGAGAAAAAGCAACGGCGAAAAAACCATTAAAGGGTATAAAGACAAGGGGCTTACTCCTCCCTCCGAAGATCCCATGGAGATTTCGGGGCGCACGCTTCAAAATCTCAAAAAATACCTTACGAGCGGGCCCGTAATTCTTATGGTATGGGAAGGCGCCCACGCGGTTCTCATTGTAAGAAAGGTTACCGGCACTACAGAGCCGCTTATCAGTGACGTTGGCACCATTCGAGGCGATTTTGTATTGGATTCCTACCAGATGGCAGATCAAGACAAACGATCGGTGCGAAATTTAATCCATGCGTCAGGTTCGCCAGAAGAAGCAGAGGATGAAATCGCGCATTGGTTTTCAAAACAAGAACTCATTTCGTATAAAGTTGTTCAGGAAAAAATTCTCTACGACGTAAACCTTGACGGCATTTTGGAATAGTTGACTCTTCTCCCGGGAGAGCTACAATAAAAGCAGCTCTGTTTTTCCTTCTACACGATTTCTGCTATATCCTTTTTAAGGGAACTGGATACAGCGCGTCCCGCGTGCGGGACGCCTTCGGTTCCCACCTTAATTCTTGCAGGGATAATCGTGTAGAAAGAAAAGCATGGCTTTTTTAGAGCTTAAAAACGTAAGCGTGAAAATAAAAAACGAAGAGGTTCTTCAGAATGTTTCGTTTACTGCAGAAAAGGGAGAGACGATCGCGATCATAGGCCCTAATGGCGCGGGGAAAACCACTCTTTTAAAATCTCTATTGGGTTTTTTGCCATATCAAGGGGCAATCAAGTTTGAAGGAAAACCCGTCGTTGGATACGTGCCTCAAAGAATTGATATTGATCGCGATTTGCCGCTTACGGTGCAGGAATTTTTGGATTTGGTCCCCACATTTTTTAAAAAACCGCGCAATACTCCAAAACAAGTGCTTGGGTTTGTGAATCTTTCTGAAACTTTTCTTTTGAGGAGCATCAGCACTCTTTCAACCGGAGAATTCCAGCGGATTCTTATTGCTTTTGCTCTTATGAATCAGCCGGATGTTTTGCTTTTTGATGAGCCAACGGCCAGCATTGACATCGCAGGACAGGAAACAATATATGAACTTTTGCATCGGCTTCAGGATGTTCAGCACTTTGCCCTTATTTTGATTTCGCACGATTTAACAATGGTATACCGATACGCAGATAAGGTGCTTTGTCTTAATAGAACGCAGATTTGTTTTGGAGTTCCCCGAGAAGTATTAACACCAGAAGAGTTGCAAAAGATTTACGGGGAAACGTTATTTTATCATCATGCTCATGAAATAAATCCTGAAAGTAGCGTATGACAACAACTCTTTTTTATACATTGGCAGTAGGATCACTCGTAGGAATGGCCGGAGGCATTCTTGGCTCTTTTGCATTGCTTCGCAGAATGGCGCTTGTGGGCGATGCGCTTTCGCATGTTGCCTTGCCTGGTCTTGCTCTTGGGCTTTTGTTCCATTTTAATCCGTTTATCGGCGCAACCTGCCTTTTGATTTTTGGTACTACAATTATTTGGGCCGTGGAACACCAAACAAAACTTCCGGTTGATACGATCGTGGGAGTCATGTTTGTAATGGCCCTTGCGTTGGGAATTCTTTTAACTCCGCAGGCCGATCTTTTAGAAGCTCTTTTTGGAAATATTGCAAACGTTTCATTTGCTGACTTTTGGGTTGCTTCGTCTCTTGCGCTTATGATCAGCGCGGTTCTTCTGCTGTTTTCAAAAAAATTCACGCTTACCATGATTTCTGAAGAATTGGCCCGGTCGGTAAATTTTAAACCCCATATGATAGAGTTTCTTTTTCTCACGATTTTTGCGCTGGTGGTGGCAATTGGCATTAAACTCACCGGCGTACTTTTAATGGGCGCCCTCATTATTATTCCGGCCGCAATAGCAAGAAATCTTGCTCAAAGCATGCGCATGTATATTTTCTTGAGCGCCGTTTTGAGCGTTGCGGGAGCGGTAGTGGGAATTCTTTTATCTTCGCTTTTTGGCTGGCCTCCCGGCCCTACTTTTGTGTTATTTTTAGGCGCGCTCTTTTTTGCTTCAATCTTTTTCAAGAAATAGTAAGCCCTTTGAGGCGTTGAGCTTCAACTTCAATAACAGAGCCTGCATATTCGCCGGCGTGGGCCGAGGTGCCTTTGTAGCTTGGCCGTTTTTGGTCGAGATGCAAATTCATAAAAACCTTGCGTTCTCCTTGTTGGGCAGGGGATTCGGTGCAATATATATGAAATCTGGTGTATGAGGTTCCCAGATTCCTTGAGAATTTTAACTCGCCGGTTTTAGAGTCTACGCCTTCCGGGATATATCCGCAGTCTCGCATAAACGAGTTGGTGTTTTGTTTCGGAAGATTGAGTTCAAACTTCATACTTCATAGAGATTGCATATTTTTTAGTATATCACAAAACAGAAAGAGCTTTTGCGCCGATGTCGCGCCGATACTGCATGCCCTCAAATTGAATGAGTTGTATCGCTTTGTATGCGTAGTCAAGCGCATCGCGGAGCGTTTCACCCACTGCTGAAACCCCGAGGACGCGCCCGCCAGACGTTTTGAGTTCGTCGTCAAACTTCGTTCCCGCGTGGAATACGACGATGCCTGGCACGCGCTCCGCCTCGGCTATGCCATAGATCGGCACCCCTTTCTTATATTCGTCGGGGTAGCCGCCTGAAACAATTACAACGCAGACGGCAAAACCCTGATGCCATTCAATCTTGAGTTTATCGAGCGTTCCGTCAACGCATGCTTCTAAAATATCGAGTAAGTCGGTTTTGAGAAGGCGCATGTAGCTCTGTGTTTCGGGGTCGCCGAATCTCGCGTTGAATTCCAACACCCTTGGTCCGTTACTCGTCATCTTGAGCCCGGGGTAGAGAAGTCCGGTGAACGGCCGTCCGCGCTCTGCGAGAGCTTTCAGGGTTGGACGAACAATTGCTTCGTCCACTTCTTGCAATGTTTTGGCAGTTACCCATGGTACCGGTACAATTGTTCCCATGCCGCCGGTGTTTTTGCCTTCGTCGTTATCACGTATTGGTTTATGGTCTTGCGCGGCAGGAAGCAAAACAAAAGTCTTGCCGTCACAGAACGCATGGATAGAGATTTCTTGACCATCAAGAAATTCCTCAATTACTACTTCGTTGCCTGCATTTCCTTGGACGTGATCGAGCATGGTTTCCGCGAGCGCACTTTCCGCTTCCGCCAGTGTCTTGCATACATATACGCCTTTGCCGAGCGCAAGTCCGCTTGCTTTTACGACAATAGGCGCGCCGCGTTCGCGAACATACACAAGCGCTTCGCTGTGCTTGCTAAAAATGCGAAACGCGGCAGTTGGTACGTTTGTCTCGCGCATCAATTCTTTTGCAAATGCCTTGGATGATTCGATTTCTGCGGCGGCACGCGTTGGTCCGAAAATCCGCAGTCCACGCGCTTGAAAAGCGTCTACAACTCCGAGCGCGAGAGAGTCATCTGGCCCAACGACTGTTAGGTCAATTGCGTTTTTCTCGGCGAATTTTACCAACTCATCAATGTTGCTTGCTTCAATTTGGATATTTGTTGCAATTTGACGTGTGCCGCCGTTTCCGGGAGCAACATAAATTTTGCCAATGCGAGGTGACTGTGCGAGTTTCCACGCGAGCGCGTGTTCTCTTGCGCCACTGCCAATAATAAGAATGTTTTGGCTCATTCGAAATCTTATTTGTTCAACTAGTCGGGGTAGGCAGAATCGAACTGCCCCTGCACCCACCCCAAGGGCGCGGACTGCCGATATCCTATACCCCGATTATTTCCTCTTTCCTAATGCTTTAATGCACTTGGTGCACGCTTTTACTCTTTCGCCAGACAGAATTCGAACCCACTGCAAATTGGGTTTTTGTTTTCTTTTGATTGTTGGGTTGTATTTCCCTCGGAGTTTCACCAGGCGCCAAGCCATGTTGCTCGTTTTCCCGCAGATTGCGCACGTTTGTGTCATAGATAGTATGATATCAAATCTTTTTTATTTTGTAAACTCTATGATACACTCAAGAAATGGAGTTTGTTTTGTTTCAAATTGTAATTCTCATTTTTTCGGTGGTATTGCACGAGGTTTCGCACGGCGTGGTTGCGTATTCATTGGGAGATACCACTGCAAAAAATTCGGGGCGCCTCACGCTGAATCCCATTCCTCACCTTGATCTGTTTGGTTCTATCATTCTGCCTGGGTTTTTACTTCTTGCTTCGTATGCCGCGGGCGGAGGAGGAATGATTTTTGGCTGGGCAAAACCAGTTCCCATAAATCCTTTTAACTTCCGCGACCAAAAATACGGGCCGGCAAAAGTGAGTTTGGCAGGCCCGGCCTCAAACTTTGCAATCGCGTTGATATTTGGTTTGATTTTGAGATTTTTGCCCGTTGAAACATTCAACCCAATTTTTGCTTTGGCTCTTGTGTACATTGTGCAAATCAACATTTTGCTTGGCGTATTTAATCTTCTGCCATTGCCGCCTTTAGACGGTTCGCATCTTTTGTTTTCGGTGTTGCCACAATCAATGGAGCATATAAAAACGTTTCTCCTTGGCTACGGTTCAATTCTTTTGCTCCTTCTCATTTTCTTTTTCTTTAACTTTATCAGTTTTTTCACCAGCATCATTTTCCGGCTTATTGTTGGCGTGTAGCTTCGGTTGACACACGAGTTTTGGTTTGGTATGTTGGAATATAGGTAGTAAGTACATTAACAGCAGGGAGGCTGTGACGATGCTCACTAAGCTATTGGGGTGGATAAGAGCCGTATTTGACGAGAGTGGCAGGAATGCCGAGGCGTGGGTGAAGGCTGATCGGGCAGCGGCCAATCGGCTCGATTTGAACCGGCGGCTGCCCGATGAAGTTGATGCACGCAAGGGGCCTGCTCATCTCACGGGAGGCGGCAATCTGAGTTCCAGATTCTATCCTGCCCGCAAGCCACTCACAAAAAGGGAGCAAAGGGAACTCCAAGAATTGGAGGCCGGAGATGGCTGAGATATGCACGTATAGGTACAGGGGAAGTTCACGCTGGGCTGTGATAAGACGGTGGCTACGCGCGACTCTGGGTCTTCGACGTCGTACCAACGGTGCTGAGTCTATTCAGGCAGCCGTAGACATAATCGACTATGTGCCTGGGTACTGCGGTAGGTCGGAGGTCGAGCACGGGATAGGTCTTACGCCCCGCCACAAGTTCAAGAGTGCCAAAAAGGCAACGTACAGGCCGGTCACAGCGTGACCGGCCCTTTTCTTTGCAGATAACTTAACTAAGTTAAGTTTTACTACTATATTTAGCATATACCAAAACCTTGCTATAGCAGGCTTTTGTTATATGTCTCTTTCGATGTAAAACTCAACCTTGTTGAGATATTGCTGGACACAGGGGCTTTGGTTTGGTATATATGAAGTAGTAAAGACGCGTTGACAATTCGTTGTTTAGTTGCGCCACGGTGCTGGCGCGAAGGAGCCGAAATGAGCAGAGTGATGATTAAGCCGAGGACAACGGCGACGGCTAAGGGTTGTACCTACGTCGTGTGCGGTGGCACCGATACATCATGCCGGCACTCGTCTGGGCACCCGCCCCGGGTTTGCGACAGTCCAGAGGCGGAGCATCAGCAACAGTGTTTTCGCTGTGGTGGTGAAGGTATGGTACATCGGCGCATTCAAGAACGGAGGCCCTGTCCTGATTGCCGTGGCACCGGCCGAAGCAAAGACCACGAGTTCCAGGGGGCCAAGAAAGCAGCAAGGCCGGTCACAGCGTGATCGGCCTCTTTTCTTTGTTTACCCTGAGTGTAATCGAAGGGTGTCTAGGTTCAGACACATGTGATACTACAAATTCTTGCCATAGCAAAAATTCGTAGTTATGTAAGGTTCTGGGCGTATCATATGTTATGGACCAGTACAAGAATTTGACACCAGTAGGTATTATTGATAAAATCAGTATATGAATACCGTCATGGTACCAAAAAAAGTTTTTAACTCCATGGTTGAAGCATATAAGAAGTGGGAAGAATTCTCGGAAGGATTTGGAGATTTTGTTTTATCTTCGCAGCCAGATTTTTTAAGAAAAATGCGAAAAGCAAAAAAAGAGCATGCAAACCGGAAATTTCGTGATTTGGATGATCTAAAACGAGAATTAGATTAGGAATCTTTTTTGCTTTTATGTATCAGGTTAAAGTAACTTCGCCATTTGAGAAAGATTTTAAGAAATTAGACCATTCGATTCAAAAAAGAATACTGAATAAACTTCAAGAACTCGCCGAGAACCCCGAATCTGCAAAACCCGTGCTGTATCTTCCGAAAGATTTAGAAGGTTTGCAGAAGTGTCGGGTAGGTGATTGGCGAGTTTTATTTTGGCCAGACCATCAAAAAGAAGAAATCGTGCTCTACGGCGTAGAGCACAGAAAATCTGTGTATAAAAGATTTCGTTGAGTTGACACATAATTTTGATTTGGTATACAGAAGATAGCGAAGGTATGTTGCCGACGCATAGCTATGAGGAGTCTCGCTAAGATGTTGACCCTCGAAATGGTTCAGAAACGTTTTCCTAATCCCGTCTCGTCTGGGAACAAGTACAAGAAAAAAGGTGCCTACTGTATTGGTGGTGCCCTCATGATGAGCGCGGGAGTCGTGGTCGTCGAAGCAGGAGATTGGTGCGTGCACTTCCCGGACCAGACAACCCTGAGGTCATGCCTCCTGGAAGTCAATCCCGAGCTGTCTCGAAAGAAGGCCGGGGCATTGGCTAATGCGATTATTCACTACAACGACCGGTACGACCCTGCAGGAGGCTGGGCTGCACTCGAAAAGGCGCTGTCGTACCGCAGACCAAAAAAGCAGAGTGGCCCAACGCCCCTCAATGCCACGGCCGCTGCCGATGTGGAAGCCGCCCTGGCGGCAGGCTCCGCACCCGCAGCAGAACCCGTTCTTTCTCGTTAGTCAAGGTCAAGCTTGGCCCTCGTACAGGCCGGTCACAGCGTGATCGGCCTCTTTTTTTATTGACACTCTTAAAATTACTTGTTATATTATCTTGGTATATATGCCAACGATTCACCAGCTTATCAAAAAACCCAGAAAGAAATCCAAGAGCAAAGACAAGACTCCCGCTTTGACGTTTGGTTTTAATGCAAAGAAAAATCAGCCTGTGCAGTATTTTTCTCCTTTTAAAAGAGGGGTATGCACCAAAGTATTTACCACCACGCCTAAAAAACCAAACTCCGCGTTGAGAAAAGTCGCGAGAGTTCGTTTGAGCAACGGAATGGAAGTTACCGCCTATATTCCGGGCGAAGGCCACAATCTTCAGGAACACTCGGTGGTTATTATTAGAGGAGGAAGGGTAAAAGATTTGCCTGGAGTTCGGTATCATATTGTGCGGGGCATGCTTGACACGGCCGGAGTTGAAAAGCGCAACCAGGGGCGAAGCAAATATGGAGTGAAAAAACCTAAGTAGATTCGCATTATTATATATGTCTAGATCAAAATTCAAAAAACATCCTGTTGCCCTTGATTCAGTATATAAAGACGTGATGGTGACAAGGCTCATCAACCACGTTATGCAAAGAGGGAAAAAATCAATCGCGCGAAAAATCGTGTACGGCGCTTTTGCGATTATTAAAGAAAAAACAAAACAAGAGCCGCTTGAAGTTTTTCAAAAGGCGGTTCTCAATGTTGCGCCTTTGGTTGAGGTGAGGTCAAAAAGAGTGGGGGGCGCAACCTATCAGGTTCCGGTTGAAGTAAAAGGCGATAAAAGAATCAGCTTGGCAATGAGATGGATTACGGGAGCCGCAAAATCAAAAAAGAAAAAGCCAATGCAAGAAAAACTTGCCGAAGAACTTTTGGCAGCCTACAAAAACGAGGGCGCGGCGGTAAAGAAAAGAGAAGATACTCATCGCATGGCAGAAGCCAACAGAGCGTTCGCTCATCTTGCATGGTAAGTTTATTAATGGGCTACGAAATACGAATTTTGTACGAATATACGAAATGGAAAAACAACGATGATAACTTATGAAGATTTTGAAAAAGTTGATATACGAGTTGGGGAAATCATTCAAGCAGAGGATTTTCCTGAAGCGAGAAAACCAGCATACAAGCTGACGATAAACTTTGGCAATGAAATTGGAATCAAGAAGTCTTCTGTGCAAATAACAGAGCATTATACAAAACAAGAATTGACCGGCAAGCAGGTAATCGGCGTAGTGAACTTTCCACCAAAGCAGATTGGTCCATTTCTATCAGAAGTGCTTACGCTCGGATTGCCAGATGAAAATGGAAATGTCGTGTTGCTTACGCCGACAAAAAAGGTTCCGCTCGGAGTGAAAATGTTCTGATATGCCTCGACAGGTTGTAAAGAAAGATCTTATCTATCCCGAACTCTGTTATCAAGTGATAGGGATTTTATTCGCCGTATGGACAGAGATGGGCTTTGGTCACAAGGAAAAGATCTATCAAAATGCTGTTGCCCAAACCCTTGAAGAGAGTAATATCAATTTCAAAAAAGAGTTGCCAGCAAAAATACAATTCCGTGGGAAAGCAGTTGGCATGTATTATTTTGATTTCCTTATTGAGAAAAAATTGTTTTGGAGATAAAAGTGAGAAACTTTTTCTCAAAGAAAGACATAATTCAGATCTATTCTTACTTAAAAGCAGTGAAACTAAAGTTGGGTATTATTGCCCATTTCACGAGAACGGGCGTAAAGTTCAAAAGAATCGTAAATCTTAACTAAAAGGAATTTCGTATATTCGTATTTATTTCGTATTTCGTAGCCAATTATGCCAAGGTCTTATCCTATTGAGAAATATAGAAACATAGGGATTATCGCCCATATCGACGCCGGAAAAACAACCACCACCGAGCGTATTTTGTTTTACACGGGCATGTCGCACAAAATAGGCAACATTGATGAAGGAACCACCATTATGGATTGGATGGAGCAGGAAAGAGAACGCGGCATTACCATTACTGCGGCCGCCACCACCTGTTTTTGGACCCGAACGCGGGATCAAAGAACAAAAGAAAACGAATACCGGTTTAATATCATTGATACTCCGGGCCATATTGATTTTACCGCAGAGGTGCAACGATCATTGAGGGTGCTCGACGGCGCCGTAGTGGTGTTTGACGGAGTAGCCGGAGTTGAACCTCAATCTGAAACCGTATGGCGCCAGGCCGATAAATTCGGCGTTCCGCGCATTTGTTTTATAAATAAAATTGACAGGACCGGCGCGTCATTTGAAAAAGCGCTCCAGGCAATTTGGACAAAACTTACTCCGAACGGCATTCCTGTTGAATGGCCCATTGGCGAAGAAGATGCGTTCGAGGGAGTTGTCGATTTGTTTACGCTGAAAGGATATAGTTTTGAAGGCGATTTTGGCCAAAACATCATAGAAAGGGAAGTTCCCGCGAGCATTCTTGAAACTGCAAAAAAATGGAGAGAAAAGATGGTGGAGAAAATTGCCGCAGAAGACGAAACGCTTTTGGGGCAATACGTAGAAGGAAAAGAAATTCCAATAGATGAACTTCGGAAAGTTTTGCGCAAAGCAGTTCTGCAAAGCAAGCTCGTGCCGGTATTCTGCGGGTCTTCGTTGAAAAACAAAGGAGTTCAGTTCGTGCTTGACGGAGTGGTAGATTATTTGCCAAGCCCCGCTGATCTTCCAGATGTCAAAGGCATTGACCCAAAAACCGAACAAGAAATCACCCGTTCGCCGTTAGACGACCAGCCTTTCTCCGCTTTGGCATTTAAAATTGCAGCCGACCCGTACGTGGGAACATTAACGTATTTTCGCGTGTACTCGGGTACCTTAAAAAAGGGGTCGTATCTGTTGAATTCTACGAACGGAGAAACCGAAAGGATCAGCAGAATGTTCCGCATGCACGCAAACGACAGAGAAGAAGTAGAAGATCTGTATGCCGGAGATATCGGCGCAACCGTAGGATTAAAAGCCACGAGCACGGGCCATACCTTGTGCGACGAGAATACCCCCATCATTCTTGAAAAGATTTCGTTCCCGGAACCTGTCATTTCCGTTCGCATTGAACCAAAAACAAAAGCCGACCAGGAAAAAATGGGTCTGGCGTTAAAGCGTCTCTGTGATGAAGATCCTACGTTTAAAGTGAAAGGAGATTTGGAAACAGGCGATACTCTCATTTCTGGAATGGGAGAACTGCATCTTGAAATTATCGTTGACCGGATGAAGCGCGAATTCTCGGTTGCTGCCAACGTGGGCCGGCCGCAGGTTGCGTACAAAGAAACTATAAAAAAAGAAGCGGAAGCGGAAGGAAAATACGTGAGGCAGTCTGGAGGCCGGGGGCAGTATGGCCACGTATTTTTAAGAGTGAAGCCGAAAGAGCGGGGCCAGGGATCTGAATTTTTGACTAAAATTAAAGGAGGCGCTATCCCCCAGGAATTTATTCCGGCTGTTGAAAAAGGGGTAAAAGAGGCGCTCGACAAAGGAGTGTTGGCTGGCTACCCGGTCATTGATATTGAAACTACCTTGTACGACGGCACGTTCCACGAAGTTGATTCTTCTGAGTTCGCTTTTAAAATTGCCGCATCCATGGCGTTTCAGGAAGCGGCAAGACGAGCTGATATCGGACTTTTGGAACCCATTATGAAATTGGAAGTTATTATTCCGCCTGATTTTTTGGGCGATGTGATCGGCGACCTGTCTTCAAGAAGAGGGCGGATTGAAGACACCGAAGACAGAACGCAGATGAAAGTGATACATGCAAAGGTGCCGCTTTCAGAGATGTTCGGATACTCAACCATCATACGGTCGTTGACAGAAGGAAGGGGAACGTTTACTATGGAGTTTGACAAATACGAACAAGTGCCCAATAATATAGCTCAGGAGATAATTGAGGGTAAAAGAAGATAACAATATGGATCTCAAAGAATTGCAGGATTTGATAAAAAAAGAAAAAGGGAAAATCATCATTGTGGAAGACGGAGAGCCAACCATGGTGATTCTTTCTTATGGAGAATATAAAAATAGGAACAATAAAAACGAGTTGGCTGCGTCTCTCCCTCTTCCAGAAGACAACGGAGATTCTGAAGAGTTGACAGTTGATGATTTGCCTCTATAATAGACAGATAACAAATAACTAACAACAAATAACCAACCTGCCTGCCGGCAGGCAGGTAACAAAATACTATGGCAGGTAAATTTGAGAGAACAAAGCCGCACGTGAACGTTGGAACCATTGGCCACGTTGACCACGGAAAAACAACGTTGACCGCGGCAATTCTTCACGTGTTGAAGTTAAAGGGTTTTACGGCTTCTGAAAAGTCGGTAGACCAGATCGATTCTGCTCCCGAAGAAAAGGCGCGAGGGATTACCATTAATATTTCACACCTTGAATACGAAACCGAAAAGCGCCACTACGCCCACATTGACGCTCCGGGCCACGCAGACTACATCAAAAATATGATTACGGGCGCCGCCCAAATGGACGGAGCAATTCTTGTGGTTTCAGCGCCCGACGGCCCAATGCCCCAAACAAGAGAACACATTCTTTTGGCGCGCCAAGTTGGGTTGCCGTCAATTGTAGTGTTTTTGAACAAGTGCGATGCGGTTGATGATCCTGAAATCATTGATCTGGTAGAATCTGAAGTGCGCGAGCTCTTGAAAAAGTATAATTTCCCAGGCGATCAGGTGCCTGTAATTCGCGGGTCTGCATTAAAAGCTCTTGAGGCAAAATCTGTAGATGATCCTGCGGTAAAGCCCATCTTAGACTTGATGAAAGCGGTAGATGAATTTATCCCGGAGCCAGTCCGCGAAATTGACAAACCTTTCTTAATGGCAATTGAAGATATTTTCTCCATTGAAGGAAGAGGAACGGTTGCAACCGGAAGAGTGGAGAGGGGAATTGTCAAAGCAAACGAAGAGCTTGAATTGGTTGGGTTAAAACCCACTGCGAAAACCGTGGCGGTGAGCATGGAAATGTTCAACAAGACGCTCGACGAAGCAAGAGCAGGCGACAATGTTGGAATTTTGCTCCGCGGTTCAAAAAAAGAAGACATTGAAAGAGGCCAGGTATTGGCAAAACCCGGAACCTCGACTCCTCATACCGAGTTTGACGCAGAGTTGTACGTGCTCGCAAAAGAAGAAGGAGGAAGGCATACCCCGTTTTTCACCGGATACAAACCCCAGTTCTACTTTAGAACCACCGATGTTACGGGTGACGTTACCTTGCCTGCAGGCACTGAAATGGTAATGCCCGGAGACACCGTGAACGTGAAAGTAAAACTCATTCAGCCTATTGCAATGGAAGAGAAGCAGAGATTCGCAATTAGGGAAGGAGGAAAAACCGTTGGCGCAGGAGTAGTGATTAAAATCATCAACTAAAACCTTGTTCATTCGCATCTCTTGATCTTTTAAAACACATGGCCCAAAAGAAGAAACCCGAAGCAAAGACCGAACCAGCTCCCCAGCAAAAGTTGCGAATACGGCTTGGCGCGTATGACCACAAAGTCATAGACGCTTCCTGCAAGCAGATTATTGATACGGTTTTGAGAGAAGGGTGTGAAATTATTGGTCCGGTGCCGCTTCCGACTGAAATTAAAAAGTACACCGTGAACCGTTCTTCTTTTGTGCACAAAGACGCAAGAGAGCAGTTTGAAATGCGTGTTCACAAGCGCCTCATTGACATTTTGAGTCCAACTCAAAAAGTCATAGAGGCTTTAACGAGTTTAAATCTCCCAGCAGGCGTTGATATCGAAATTAAAATGTAGATTCTAGAAAACCGCCCTTCGACAAGCTCAGGGCGGTTTTTGGTTGGGGCTTGACAAGTTTATTTTAATGGTATATAATGAATTATGGTCGGAAAGTCGCCCAGCGGGCTTCTGACTATTTTAGACAGCTGGGTCCTTCGCAAAGACGTTTCCCGGTCCTGCGGAGGAAGATGACAGGGATATGCTGATGGCGTTGCGGTGCCCCCGCCGTCAGAGGATTGAATAGGGGCGCAAATCTGCCCGCTGATGAAACTCTCTTCGGAGTGGATTCAGCGGGCCCTTTCTTTTATCACTGTGCAAATCGGATTTTCACAATATACTTTATTCCTGCTCGAGCAAGAATAGATTGCCATTTATTTTTTCGTGCAACTACGAAATTTTGCCATGGCAAGAAATTGTAGTTTTTATTATTTTAGATATGACATAATCGTCATGAGGGCGGGTTTTGGTTTGACGTAGGTTTTGGGCAAGGTATAATAAAAGTATGAAAGGCAAAAGTATTACAATTGATGGTTTGGCGCGAATGGTGCAAAAAGGATTTGATGAAACGGCCAAGAAAGATGAAATGAATGCCCGCTTTGAAGAAGTGAATCAACATTTTAAAGAAGTGGATCAACGTTTTGATAAAATAGAGAAATTAATCCTTGCTGATTATAAAAGAAGGATAGAGAAACTTGAATTAGAAGTAAGAGAGGTAAGAGATCTTCTGGCGATCAAATAGCTTCTCAAAGTTTTTTTATTTTCCGCCGATGAGGCGGTTTTTGGTTTTAAAAATAAGCGGGGGAGCACACCAGGTTGGTATGCTCCCCTATACGAATCGTTCGGACTAGAAACTGGAAATCTGGAGGGTGATCCCAGCTCTCGGTGGCCGTACTTCCTCGTATTGTCCACGTGTGTCCACGTTGCGTGCCCGGAGGACAAATTAGAGGAAAGGGTTCACCAAGGTCCGACGAACGTAATTTATATATATCATATACCTTAGCGGTATGTCAATTAGCGTATGCTGTTGACATTTAAACTGCCCTCGTATATACTATCTGCATGAGTATACTATCTATGAAGTACGTTACAGAAGCGTAGCGGAAAAATAGAATAAGTACTAGCCAATTCACGCGGCGTAGTACGCCGTGTTTTGTTGAAAATGACCACCATCTTTGGAAAAAAATTAGGAATGAGCCAGATTTTCAATGCCCAGGGGGCAACGGTTCCGGTAACGCTTATCGAAGCCGGTCCCTGCAAAGTATTACAGCTCAAAACAAAAGAAAAAGACGGATACACCGCCATTCAGGTTGGGTTTGTACCTCTTACCAAAAAGAATCAGCTCGGAAAAAAATCTGCCAAAGGCAAAGAGTTTGTCTATGTGAGAGAAATTCGTTCAGACCAAGCGATTGAAATTGGAAGCCAAATCGATGTTTCACTATTTAAAGAAGGCGAAGAAGTAGATGTTGCTGGAACTTCAAAAGGAAAAGGATTTCAAGGGGGAGTGAAGAAATGGGGGTTTCACGGAAGAAACAAGGGAAGAGGAACCAAACACGAAGAGAGAACAATAGGTTCGGTTGGCGCGGCTCGTCCGGGAAGAGTGCAGAAAGGAAAAAGAATGCCTGGGCGCATGGGAACAGAGCGCGTGACCGTAAAAAATCTAAAAATCGTGAAAGTTGACGCACAAAATAATCTGCTCGTAGTAAGAGGAGCGGTTCCGGGGAGAAATGGCATACTGCTTGAAATTAGAAGTAAATAACCATTATGAAAGTTCCGGTATACAATATACAAGGTGAAAAAGTTGAAGAAATGGAGCTTCCATCTTCCATATTCGAGGTTGAAAAAAACTCCGACCTGGTATATCAGGTTGCAACTTCTCAAATGGCAAACCAAAGAAAAGTTATTGCCCATACAAAGCACCGGGGCGAGGTTTCAGGGGGCGGAAAAAAGCCATGGGCGCAAAAGCATACGGGCCGAGCCCGCCATGGATCAATTCGCTCGCCTTTATGGCGAAAAGGAGGAGTGGCATTTGGCCCGCGATCAAGCCGGGTGTTCAAAAAAACCATCAACGCAAAAATGAGAAAAAAAGCGCTTTTTATCGTGTTGTCAGAAAAAGCAAAAAACAATTTTTTTGTGGTGGTAGATTCGCTTGCCTTGCAATCGCCCAAAACAAAGCTCTTGTATGGCATACTCCAAAAATTGCCTTCAGCCAACAAAACAAGCATACTTTTGCTTCCGGCAAAAGAGAAAAATCTTTCTTTGGCAGCGCGAAATATTCCTTCTCTTTCTGTTCTTGGCGCAAAAGATTTAAATGTATTAGCCCTTCTTTCTTCGCAATTTGTGATTATTCCAAAAGAAGGAATTGCTGTTATTGAGAAAACATTCCATGCCGTTTAATATTTTTAAGAAAAAAGAAAAAGAAGAGGTAAAGGTTAAAGCTCCGGAAGTTAAAAAACAAGAGGAGAAGGTTGAGTCTATAAAAAAAGTCTCTTGGGGAGGAATGTCTGGAGCAGTATTGCGTAATCTGCATATGAGCGAAAAGGGATCATATTTGGCAGAAGAAAACCAGTATGTTTTTAAAGTAGCTTCCAACGCAACAAAGCATGCGGTAAAAAATGCAATTCAGGAAGCGTTTGGAGTTATTGCCACGAAAGTGAATATGGTGACCATTCATTCAAAAACAAAGCGAAAAGGCAAAGGGGTTGGAGTAAAACAAGGATATAAAAAAGCGATTGTAAAAGTGAAAGAAGGCCAAAGAATCGAGGTGCTGGCGAGATAAACATATGAGAAAGCTACGATTTGCATTACAAAAACATGGTGGAAGAAATTCGCAGGGCCGAATCACCATTCGTCATAGGGGAGGAGGAAGCCGCATGATGTATCGCCTCATTGATTTTGGCCAGGAGCATTTGAATGCGGCAGGAAAGGTTTCTGCCATTGAATACGATCCCAACCGCAACGCGTTTATCGCTTTGGTGCTTTACCAAGACCAGAAATCGGGGTATATTCTTGCGTGTGACAAATTGGCTGTTGGCAATACGATTCTCTGCGCCCCAAAAACCGAATTGAAACTGGGCAATCGAATGGAGCTTGAGAATATTCCGGTTGGAACAATGGTGTATAATGTTGAGCTCGAACCAAACAAAGGCGGAAAAATGGTAAGAGGGGCAGGAAATGCAGCAATTGTCGTTGCTAAAGAAGGCGGATTCGCCCATCTCCAGTTGCCTTCTTCTGAAATTAGAAAAGTTTCAGAGCATTGTTTTGCTTCCGTGGGAGTAGTTTCAAATCCTGAATTTCAGTATCAGATTATTGGAAAAGCCGGAAGCGTGAGATTAAAGGGGCGGAGGCCGAAAGTTCGAGGAACCGCAATGAACCCGGTTGACCATCCTCACGGAGGAGGCGAGGGAAGAACGGGCCGCGGAATGAAATCTCCAAAAACCAAGTGGGGAAAGCCATTCTTTGGCATAAAAACACGCGGCAAAAGATGGACCGATAAACTTATTATTCAAAGGAGAACAAAGAAAAAGAAATAATATTATGGCACGATCGCTTAAAAAAGGCCCATACGTTGATCAAAGGCTTATGGAAAAATTGAGTAAATTTAAGGTTGCAGACCGAAAAGTTGTTAAGACATGGTCAAGATCTGCAACGATAACTCCTGAAATGATAGGGTTTCTTTTTGGCGTGCACAACGGGAAAACGTTTATTGAGGTACTGGCAACCGAAGAAATGGTAGGCCATAAATTAGGAGAATTCTCGCCAACTACAAAGTTTACAAGGCATGGAGGAAGAATGCAGAGAGAATTGGAAGCAAAAGCCGCAGAGGGTCCAGCTGGCGTTCCAGCAGCACCAACAGCGGGAGCGCCTGCTAAACCAGCCGCCGAATCAAAGAAGCCTGCCAAAGGCGGATTTACTCCTGGTAAAAAATAATCTATGAAATCAACCGCAATATTAAGAGATTTGAGAATAGCTCCAAGAAAAGTCCGCATGGTTTCAGATTTGGTACGAAGAAAAAAAGTTGAAGACGCTCAATCAATTTTGCGTTTTGCCATAAAAAAAGGATCGGCCCCCATATTAAAACTTTTGAATTCTGCGATTGCTGGAGCAAAGCACAATTTTAATGCGAGTGAAAATAATTTATATATTGCAAAAATTACGGTTGACGAAGGACCAAAACTTAAGCGAATGAGGCCAAGAGCAAAAGGCCAGGGGTATCCTATTCATAAAAAAACCTCCCATATTACTATTGTGTTAGATGAAATTACGCCGAGCGAACCTACAAAAAAAATGCAAGAAAAAGGTGAAATTGGCGAGGGTAAATCCGCCTCCGTCCCGATTGCTATCGGGACTACGGCGGGCAGGCCGAAATTCAAATTGGAAAAGGGAGTCCAGGCTTCTTCAAAACAAGTTCGGGAGAAGGGAAGAATATTCAGAAGGATAGCGATCTAAATACTATGGCACACAAAGTTCATCCAAAAGGATTTCGCTTAAAAGAAACCAAAGACTGGGGTTCTCGCTGGTTTGACAAGAAAAAATTCCAGGAATTTTTGCAGGAAGACTATCGAATCCGTGAGTTTCTTGAAAAAAAACTTAAAGAGGCAAGCGTTCAGAATATAGAAATTGAAAGGTTTTCCGGGAAAACCAGTGTTATTATTACCACGGCGCGCCCGGGATTGATTATCGGCAGGGGAGGAGCTGGCATTGAAGAAATAAAAAAGGCAATTCAGAAGATTGCCAAAGTGGGAAAAGACGTGCGCATTGAAATTCGAGAAGTGAAAAATCCGTGGGAATACGCTTCTCTGGCTGCCGCCGCTATTGCACAGCAGATTGAAAAGCGTATGCCGGTTCGCAGGGTAATGAAGCAATCGTTGAGCAAAATGACAGAGGCCAAGGGCATTGAGGGAGCGCGGATTGAAGTAGCTGGGCGCCTTGGGGGAGCTGAAATCGCAAGAAGAGAGTGGCTTCAGCTGGGGCGCATGCCGCGGCAAACCCTGAGAGCAGATATCGATTATTTTTTGGTCGTAGCAAACACCAGATACGGAACCATTGGAGTGAAAGTGTGGCTGTATAAAGGAGAAAAATTTGAATAACCATGTTAACACCGCGAAAAGTAAAATTTAGAAAGTGGCACAAGGGCAGGTCCAAAGGAATTGATCGGCGAGCAACCGAATTGGCATTTGGAAGCTATGGGCTGAAAGCATTGGCTTCTTTGTGGCTTTCTGCAAGGCAAATCGAGGCTGCGCGACGCGCGATAATTCGATATTTGAAAAAAGGAGGAAAGGTATGGGTGAGAATTTTTCCCGATAAGCCCGTCACCACAAAAGGGCCCGAAACCCCGATGGGCGGAGGGAAGGGGATGGTAGATCACTACGTGTTTCCGATACGCCCCGGAAGAATTATTTTTGAAATAGAAGGCATTCCCGAAGAAATGGCAAAAGAAGCGCTGACCGAAGCCGCATCGAAACTGCCCTTAAAAACCAAATTTATAAAAAAATGAAATTCGCGGAATTAAAAATAAAATTAATACCTGAATTGGAAAAGCTTTTACAGGAACAGAAAGAAAGATTGTGCCAGCTTCGATTTGACTTAGTTGCCGGAAAAGTGAAAAATGTGCGTGAATTGAGAAATACAAAAAAAATAATCGCGCAAATCAAAACGATATGTCAAAAAAGCAATTAACGGGAATTGTCGTTTCAGATAAGATGCAAAAAACAGTGGTGGTGAAAGTAGACCGATTGAAAGAGCATCCAAAATACCGAAGGCGTTTTAAGGTGAGCAAAAAATATAAAGCGCATGATGAAAAAGGGGAGTATAAGGCAGGAGACAAAGTGGTCATTGAAGAAACGAATCCAATTTCAAAAGATAAAGCGTGGCGAGTGCTGCAAAAAATATGATCCAACCCAGAACCATGGTAAAAGTCGCAGACAATACCGGAGCAAAAATCATCCAGTGTTTTCGGGTGCTGGGAGGTTCGTCAAAAAAATACGGGCAGATCGGCGATATTATTGTGGCAACAGTAAAAGAGGCAGATCCCCGGCGGCTCGTAAAAAAGCATGACAAGGTAAAAGCCGTTATCGTGCGCCAGAAAGCGCCGTACAGAAGATCAGACGGTTCGTACATACGTTTTGACGATAACGCGGCGGTTGTTCTCGAAACCGGAAAAGAACCAAAAGGCGGGAGAGTGTTCGGCCCCATTCCCCGCGAAATAAAAGACAAGGGATTTTTGACCATAGCCGGATTAGCCCCCGAAATTTTGTAAATCATCATGAAAATTAAGAAAGGCGACAACGTATTGATAATGAAAGGGAAAGACAGAGGCCGCAAAGGAAAAGTGCTGCGCGTATTTCCGCAGGCTAAACGGGTTTTAGTAGAAGGAATCGGAATGAGAAAAAAACATGTGCGAGCAAAACGCCAGGGAGAAAAGGGCCAGGTGGTAGAGCAGGCAAGCCCAATTTTCGTTTCCAACGTAAAGCTTATTTGTCCAAAATGCCAAAAAGCCGCGCGAGTGGGCTTAAAGATCGAAGGGAAAGCAAAATTAAGAATATGCAAGCAGTGCAAAGGCACCATATAATCCACAAACATGTTGCGACTCAAGGAAAAATATACAAAAGAGGTTATCGGAGAAATGAAAAAGAAATTCGGGCTTAAAAGCACGATGGCCGTGCCGCGCATTAAAAAAGTTGTGGTGAATACGGGATTTGGAAAATTGATCACCGGGAAAGGAGCCGACGAACAAAAAAAGATTTTTGACGAAATCATCCAAGGCTTAAGCTTAATATGCGGCCAGCGCGCTTCGCTTACTATAGCCAAAAAATCAATCGCAGGGTTCAAGCTCAGGCAGGGCACGCCCTTAGGCGCCAGAGTCACGCTGCGGGGCAGAAGAATGGAAGACTTTCTTGATCGGCTTATCCACGTGGTGCTGCCGAGGTCGCGCGATTTTAGAGGCCTTTCCTCAAGTTCCTTTGACAACCAGGGCAATTTTACAATAGGAATAGAAGAGCACGTCTTTTTTCCCGAAATTCTTCCAGAAAAAGTAAAAACAAACTTTGGATTGGAGATTACCATTGCAACAACTGCAAAAAACAAAGAACGAGGATCGGCGTTACTTCAACTTTTAGGATTTCCCATCAAATAATCCTTCAATAAATTCAGGATAAATATGGCAACCATAGCGCAAATTGAAAAAGCAAAGAAAAAACCGAAATATTCCTCAAGAAAAACAAGGAGATGTTTTCGTTGCGGGAGAAAACGCGGATATATGCGCGATTTTAACCTTTGCAGAATATGCTTCAGGGAAATGGCAAATAAAGGATTGATACCCGGAATTAAAAAATCAAGCTGGTAAACATATGACAGACCCTATCGCGGACATGTTCACTCAAATACGGAATGCTTCCCTTGTGCAAAAAGAAACAGTAGAAATTCCTTTTTCTAATCTGAAATTTGAGATTGGAAAAATCTTGGAGAAAGAAGGGTTTATAAAATCAACGGAAATACGCGGACGAAAAACAAGGAAAGACATTGAAATTACGCTGCGTTACGAGCAAAAGATACCTGCCATTGCAGAAATCAAGCGCATTTCAAAACCCGGCCAGAGAATTTATTCCGCAGGCAACGAACTCAGAAGAGTGAAGGGAGGAATGGGAATTGCGATCATTTCTACGTCGAAAGGGCTGATGACCGACAAAGAAGCACGAAAGCAGAATATTGGAGGAGAAATTATAGGCCAAGTATCATAAATTATGTCACGAATCGGAAGAAAACTTATTGATATACCCCAAGGCGTGGAAGTGGTGCTCGAGGGAAAAAAGGTTTTTATCAAAGGAAAAAACGGATCCCTTGTTTTTGAAGTGCGTCCCGATATTGAGGTCACAAAAGAAAACAACCAGCTTACCGTTGTCCCGGGAAAAGGAACGGAAAATCTCCTAAAAACCACGAAAGCCCTTTGGGGGACGACGCGCCAAATTCTTTTCAATATGGTACAAGGAGTTACCACAGGATACGAAAAGAAGTTAGAAATAGAAGGAGTTGGGTATCGCGCGGTTTTGGAAGGCGATTCTCTCGTGCTCCACATTGGATTTACAAACCCGGTAAAATTAAAAATCCCAGAGGGGATCAAGGTTGCAGTAGAGAAAAACACGGTGGTGGTTTCTGGCCCTGAAAAACAAGCAGTAGGCCAGTTTGCTGCTAGTGTTCGGGGAACTCGGGTGGTAGAACCGTACAAAGGGAAAGGAATTAAATATCAAGGAGAGCAGGTGAGAAGAAAGCTTGGCAAGCGGGCTGCTGCAACAACAGGAGCAGGAGCCGGAGCAAAATAATGGTGAATGTAATTGAACCATGAAATACGAAACAAAAAAACAAAGACGAACTAAAAGGCACGAGAGAATAACGGCAAAAGTTCAAGGCAATGAAAAGTGCCCGCGCCTTGTGGTGTTTCGTTCGCATCAGCATGTGTATGCGCAACTCGTCAATGACGAAGCGGGCCTGGTATTGGCGAGCGCTTCCGATCTTAAACTTGGAGGAAAAACAAAAATGAAAAAAATGGAACTTGCCAAAGAAGTCGGAAAATTGCTCGCTGAAAAGGCCGGAAAGATCCAAATTTCAAAAGTCGTGTTTGACCGCGGAGGATATAAATACCACGGCAATATAAAAGCTCTTGCGGAGGGTGCGAGAGAAGGAGGTCTCGTATTTTGACAAATAACAAATAACACATAACGAATGGCAAATTTTCAAAGAAAAAGACAAGATCAAGACGGGTTTGATTCAAAGGTTATTGATATTGCCCGCGTGACAAGGGTGGCTGCGGGCGGCAAGCACATGAGCTTTCGGGCGATTGTGATAGGGGGAGATAAAAAAGGCCGCGTGGGGATTGGAATTGGAAAAGGGCTTGATGTTGCCCAGGCCGTTGAAAAAGCAACCAGGCAGATAAAAAAGCATCTTATAACGCTTCCCGTGGTTAATGATACAATTCCCCATGCGGTTGAGGCAAAGTTTGGCCCTTCGCAGGTTATTTTAAAACCCCAGCTTAAAGGAAGGGGGTTGGTGGCGGGAGGACCCGTGCGCATCATCTGCCAGATGGCGGGGATTAAAAATATTTCTGCAAAGTTTATTTCGGGAACCCATAATAAATTAAACAACGCGATGGCAACCTTCAAAGCTCTGCAAAAACTTAAGGTAAAAACATATGCAGTTACACCAAATACAGCCAAAGCATAAGCCGAAAGATCGAAAGCGGATAGGCCGGGGAGGCAAAAGGGGGAATGCCTCCGGTTTTGGAACTGGCAAACAAGGTTCTAAACAGCCGAGAATTCGAGAAGTGTTGAAACGATATCCTAAATTGAGAGGATATCGGTTTGAGAGCGGAGCCTCAACCCAGGTGGTAAATCTTGAACTTCTTGAAAAGAAATTTGCCAAGGGCGATGCGGTGAATCCCTCCATATTGATCAAAAAAAGAATAATTCATAAAATAGGAGGAAGCATGCCGCAGGTAAAAATTTTAGGAACAGGCGACCTTACCAAGGCGCTTACATTCGATAATTGCAAGATTTCTTTAAGCGCAAAGGCAAAAATTGAAAAAGCCGGCGGCACCATACGATGAATTGGCTTCAACTCATCCCATCTCTTTTTAAAATGAAAGATCTCAGAAACAAGGTTTTATTTATCCTTGGGATTTTTGTATTTTTCAGGCTTATGTCGAATATTCCGATCCCCGGCATCAACGCGCAGCGGCTTGGGGAGTTTTTTGCCTCAAACCAGCTGTTCGGCTTGTTAAACGTGTTTACGGGAGGCGCAATGGATACCCTTTCAATCGTTATGTTGGGCCTGGGGCCTTATATCACCGCAACCATCGTGCTTCAGCTTTTAACCATGATTTTTCCGGCTCTCAATCAAATGTACAAAGAAGAAGGCGACGCCGGCCGGCAAAAATTCAACCAGTACGGCAGGATTTTAACGGTTCCGTTCGCTTTCATTCAGGGGTATGGGCTTTTAACTCTGCTTTCCCGCCAGGGAGTCATTGACCATCTTTCTTTGTTTTCTACTCTCGTCGCGCTTTTAACCATTACCGCGGGAAGTCTTTTGCTTGTATGGATGGGAGAACTCATATCTGAAAAAGGAATGGGCAACGGCGTTTCTCTCCTTATATTCGCAGGCATTGTCGCAAGATTTCCGAGCAATATCGGCCAGATTGTATTTACCTATGATTCGTCAAAACTTCTTTCTTATATTGGATTTTTTGTCATGTCTCTGGTGATCATTTCGGGAGTGGTGTTTATTACCGAGGCAAGAAGAAATATTCCGGTTTCATATACCAAAAGGGTAAGGGGGAACAAAATGTACGGAGGCGTTTCAACGTACTTGCCCTTGAACGTGAACCCGGCAGGAGTGATCCCCATTATTTTTGCCCTGTCGATTCTTACTTTTCCTTCAATGATCGCAAGCTTTTTCCAGAGGGCCGGGGGCATTGCGGGAAGCATCGCTTTGTGGCTTCAGAATTTTTTGAGTCCGAGCTCGTGGGGGTACAATGGCCTGTATTTTCTTTTGATCGCGGTTTTTACGTATTTTTACACTGCGGTAACGTTTGACCCAAAGGCAATTTCCCAAAATCTCCAAAAATCGGGAGGATTTGTTCTGGGCGTGAGGCCCGGGCCTTCCACGGCCCAGTTTATTCATTACATTTTAAACCGCATTCTTTTGCTGGGCGCCTTATTCTTGGGAGTCATTGCCGTGCTTCCTTCTGTGGTGCAGGGGTTTACGGGCGTTGGCGCGTTTAGATTTTTGGTGGGAGGCACTTCGCTGCTCATCGTTGTTTCCGTGGTGCTCGAAACAATCCGTCAAATTCAGTCACAGCTCCAGATGAGAGACTATGAAACCTTCTAATAATTTACAGGTTGTCGTTTTAATGGGCCCTCCGGGCGCAGGCAAAGGAACGCAGGCTGGGTTATTGTCTGAAAAGCTCAACCTTTTTTATTTTGAAACCTCGAAAGCTCTTGAGCAAAAATTTTCTCATGCATCAGGAGATGAATATGTTGAGGTTGAAGGAGAAAAATATTTTCTTTCAAATGAGAGAAAGCGATGGGCAACAGGAATGCTTAACAGTCCTCCTTTCGTGACCGAAATAGTAAAAGAAAAAATTCAAGAAATTTTTAACGAAGGGAATAGTTTGGTTCTCGCCGGATCTCCGCGCACTCTGTATGAAGGAGAAAGAGTGATGCCACTATTAGAAAAACTCTACAAGAAAGAGGCAATTCATATCGTATCCATTGAACTTACCGAAGATCAGACAATCGCAAGAAATTCTCATCGAAGGATTTGCCAGCTCATGCGTCATCCAATTTTGTATGTTCCAGAAACCGCGCATTTGACGATTTGTCCTCTTGACGGGTCAACACTGCAAAAACGTGAAGGCCTTGATGACCCCGAAACAATCAAGGTGCGTTTAAAAGAATACAGAGAGCGAACGCTTCCTTTGTTTGCTTATTTTGAACAGCAAGGGTTTAGCGTGAAAAAAATAAATGGAAACGAGTCGGTTTCGCAGGTTTTTAGCGATATCACAAAAGCGCTTGAGGTTTTATGATTTCAATAAAAACCCCACAAGAAATTTCTCTTATGCGAGAGGGGGGAAGAATTCTCTCCCAAATTTTAAAAGAGCTTCTTCTTAAGGTAAAGCCTGGAATAAGCACCAAAGACTTAGACAGGGCCGCAGAGGCCCTGATTTTGCAATCTGGGGCCAAACTCGCTTTTAAGGACTATGAAGGGTTTCCGGCTGTATTGTGCGCGTCAGTAAACGAAGAAATTGTGCATATGATTCCCGGGCCGCGAATATTGAAAGAAGGCGATATTGTTACCCTTGATATCGGCTTGATCTGGAAAGGGTTTTATTTGGATATGGCGCGCACTGTTCCCGTAGGGAGTATAGATTTTGAAAAGCAGCGGCTCATCCGCGTCACAAAAAAAGCATTGCGCTTGGGAATTGGAAAAGCAAAAGTTGGAAACACGGTCGGAGACATTGGGAATACCATTCAGCGGTTTGTAGAGGGCCAAGGGTATCAAGTAGTGCGTGAGCTGACCGGCCACGGCATTGGAAAGGAACTTCACGAAGATCCACATATTGAGAACTTCGGGAAAAGGCACCAGGGGGTGCCCCTTCAAGAAGGCATGGTCATTTGCATTGAGCCGATGGTTACCGCGGGGGATTGGCATTTAAAAAAAGCAAAAGACAATTATGGTTTTGAAACCAAAGATGGTTCATTGAGCTGCCATTTCGAGGATACCATCGCCATTACCCTCGGCGGTCCCAAAGTGTTAACGAAAAGCTCGTAGTGGTATAATTACGTTTATGGCGGTTAAACAAAAAAAGTTTCCTTCTGAGCTCCGTTTTGATCCGGTGTCGCAGGATTGGGTGGTCATTGCTACAGGAAGGGCGAGAAGGCCGGAATCGTTTGAAACCGAAAAGCGCTTGAGCTGGAAAAATTCAAAAAAGGATTGCCCTTTTGAACGCATGGAAGCAGAAGAGCGGCCAACGCTTGCGTTTTTTCAAGGCAAGAAAATGGCGTTGAGAGAAGGAAGATATGCGCCTAAAAAGTGGACTACTCTCGCGCTTCATAACAAATTTCCCGCATTTATGCCGTACGATTCCTTAGAAGAACGCGCGATAGGGCCGTATAAAACAATGAATGGAGTGGGGTATCACGAGGTTATTCTCACCAAAGACCATACAAAAGATATCCCAGAATTTTCTGTAGAAGAGGTGAAAGAAACTGTTGATGCGTACCAGGAGCGCTATCTCGACCTCATGAACGAGCAGTTCATCAACTATATAGCGATTTTTAAAAACAAGGGCCCCGGAGCCGGTGCTTCTATTGCGCATCCCCATTCGCAAATTGTTGCAGTTCCAACGACCGATCCCGATATTCAAAGAAGTATCGATGGTTCCTTGCATTATTGGAAAGCGCATAAGTCTTGCGTTCACTGCGCAATGCTCAAGTGGGATATCGCAGACAAGCAGAGAATCGTGTTTGAGAACGATTGCTTTGTCGTGGTATGTTCTTTTGCGGCGAGAGTAGCATTTGAAACACGAATATTCCCCAAGAAACACTCGGCATATTTTGAAAGAATAGAAGACCGCGAAAAAGAATGCTTGGCTGAAGCTTTCTTGACCGCATTAAAAAAACTGAAGGGAGCTTTGAACGATCCCGACTACAACTACTTTTTGCATACTGCTCCTGCCGATGGGAAAAACTACGATCACTATCATTGGCATTGGGAAATTTTGCCCAAAACCTCAACTTGGGCCGGTTTTGAACTGGGTACTGGCATTCAAATTTCAACCATAGAGCCAGAAAAAGCAGCAGAATTTTTAAGAAAACACTGAATTTATGCACTCTTTATTCGAATATTTTACTTCTTTTGTTATGCAGATAATTCAACGAACAGAATACGTTGGTATTGGCTTTTTAATGGCGCTCGAAAGTTTCAATATTCCCATCCCGTCTGAAATTATCATGCCATTTTCGGGATTTCTGGTATTTGGCGAAAAATTCAGTTTTTTATGGGTGGTGGCATGGGGAACTTTTGGAAATTTTATCGGTTCTTTGCTTTCTTACTATCTTGGGTTTTTTGGCGGTAGGCCGTTTTTTGCAAAATATGGAAAGTTTTTACTCATAAAACAGTCGGATTTGGATTTTTCTGACAGATTTTTTCAAAAATACGGTTCGTTTGCCGTTCTGCTCGGCCGCATGCTTCCCCTCGTGCGTACTTTCATATCTTTTCCCGCAGGAATTTCCCGAATGAACATTTTTAAATTTTCTTTATATACGCTTGTAGGCTCTTTTTTATGGAGCAGCATCTTAACCTATGCGGGGGTGGTTGCGGGGGAGAACTGGAACATCCTTGAGAATTATTTTCGAAAGTTTGATTGGCTTATGGTATTTGTTGGGGTGATGGTTGTTGCGTGGTGGATAAAAAGGCACTTGAGTAATCATGGGAATTCTGCTAACAAGAGAGAAACAACACCATGAAACCATTGATTGTTGCAAATTGGAAAATGAACCCTGAAAGCTTGAAGGGTGCTTTTGATTTAGCCTCATCTGTTGTAAAAGGCGCGAATGGTTTGGATGTTGACGTGGTGTTATGCCCGCCCTTTGTGTATATTCCTCAACTTCTTCCATCCGCCAATGTTTTTATTGGGGCGCAGAATTGTTTTTGGGAAGAAGAGGGGGCTTTCACAGGAGAGGTATCTCCCAGGATGCTAAAAAATATGGGGTGTTCCTATGTGATTTTGGGCCATTCAGAAAGAAAGAATAATGTTGGCGAAACGCTGGGAATGGTTAACAAGAAAGTTCTTATGGCCCTGAGAGAGCAGCTCGTTCCTCTTTTGTGCATTGGAGAAAACGTTGAAAAAGAATTACCCGAAGTTTTAAAAAATGTTGCCAAAGAAGATCTGAATCATCTTGTGCTGGTGTATGAGCCGGAATGGGCTGTAAGCACCGAGAAAAACTCAAAACCCGACACGCCGGAACATATAAAAAAAACAATCGAAAAAATAAAAAAGATTGCCGGAACCAATGTTCGGGTTTTGTATGGCGGAAGCGTACAGAGCAGCAACATCCAAGATTTTTTAAAAGAGGGAGGGGCGCAGGGAGTGTTGGTTGGCGCAGCTTCTTTAAATTCAAACGAATTCATAAAACTTATCTATGGAGCTATTCTTTGAGGGACAATTTTATAGTCCAACCACAGGGAGCCTTTCTTTATCGGGGGTATTGGAAGAGATTCAGTCGTACATGAAAGAAAAGCCGTCTGCTTTTTATGAGTTGATTGTTGGATGCGATTCAAGCGCGACCGCAGAACCTTATTTTCCAGTAGTTGCGGTTGTGTTGCGAAAGGGGGAGGGCGGCCGATTTTTTTTGAAAAGAATTCACTATGGCCAGCAAAAATTCTATAATTTGCACCAGCGCATTTTGCAGGAGGTTTTTTTGTCGTGCCAGCTTGCGTTGTATTTGCGTGACGCGTTTGGAGAAAAAATGAAAAAAGAAAGTCCTGAAATTATGTATGAGTTTGAATATATTCACGCAGATATCGGCGAAAACGGCCCAACCAAAGATATGATTAAGGAGGTAACCGGCCTCATCCGCGGCAACGGCTTTGAGCCAAAAATAAAACCCGAGTCATTCGCGGCGTCAAAGGTAGCAGATCGATACTCTTGATCGCCTGAGAAGGTTAGAGTTTTAATTCTGGTTCAACTCTTTTAAGCAAAACTGCGTTTGTTGCAACAATGATAGACGACGCAGACATAAGAAGCGCAGAAATTTCCGGTCTAAGCGACCAGCCGAACGAATTATAGAACACGCCAGCGGCGACCGGGATAGCAAGCACATTGTAGATAGCTGCCCAAAAAAGATTTTGTTTCATCTTCGTAACAGTGGCTTTAGAAAGCCGTATAGCGGCAACAATGTCGTAAGGATCGGATTTCATAAGAACGATGTTGCCGGTTTCAATTGCAACATCGGTACCTGCGCCAATGGCAATGCCAATGTTAGCCTGCGCCAAAGCCGGAGCGTCATTGATACCGTCTCCTACCATTGCCACAAACTTGCCTTCGTCTTGGAGCTTCTTTACCCAGTTTGCTTTTTCGGCCGGTAAAACTTCTGCAAATACGCGATCAATGCCAAGCTGTTTGGCAATGGCCTCGGCGGTGCGCTGGTTGTCGCCGGTAATCATAATAATCTCTATGCCGTTCTTTCTAAGTTCGGCAACGGCACGTTTTGAATTTTCTCGAGGAGTATCGGCAACCGCGATCACTCCAATTACTTCTTTATCTAAAGCCAAGAGAATAGCTGTTTTTCCTTCGCCCTGGAGCCGTTCCATTGTTTGCCTAGTCTCATGGCTTATGGGCGTCGCGTGGGCTTCCATGAGGCGTTGATTTCCAAAAAGCACAAGGCGCGAGGCGATAAATCCCTTCACGCCATGGCCGGCAACCGCCTCGAATTTTGAGACCTGCAATAATTCTGTTCCTTCTTTGGATGCTTTCTCAACGATTGTTTTTGCCAGCGGATGTTCGGAATATTTTTCAATTGAAGCGGCAAGTTGAAGAATATTCGATTCGGTAAAAGAAACGATGTCGGTGACCTCCGGCCGTCCTTTGGTAAGAGTTCCTGTTTTGTCAAGAATCATGGCGTTGATCTTTGAGGTTTTTTCAAGCGTGGTCGCGTCTTTGATAAGAATATTGTGTTTTGCGCCAATGCCCGTGCCCACGGCCACGGCAGTGGGCGTGGCAAGGCCCAATGCGTCTGGGCAGGCAATCACCACCGTGGAAACCGCAAAAGTAAGGGCGGTTATGAGTCCTGCCCCGGCCACTATGTACCAGCCGAAAAACGCGGCTAGGCCCGATCCAATCGCCACTACAACCAACCAGCCAGCCGCCGTGTCGGCAATGCGCTGGCCCGGCGCTTTGGAGTTCTGCGCGGTTTCCACCATTTTTATAATTTGCGCGAGAACAGTGTCACTTCCTACTTTTATGGCCTTGAATTTGATTGAGCCGTTTTGGTTGATTGATCCGCCGACAACACTGCCACCTAATTTCTTATGCACAGGAAGCGACTCTCCTGTCACTAACGATTCATCAATATATGTTTCTCCCTCAATTACCTCGCCATCTACCGGAATTTTACTGCCAGGCCGAATGACCACGATATCACCCCTTATTACTTGAGCGCTTGGAATAGTTATTTCTTTTCCATCTCTTACAACATTTGCTTGGGGCGGAACAAGGTCAAAAAGCGCGCGGAGCGCGTCGGAGGTGCCACGACGAGATTTCATCTCCATCCAGTGACCGAACAGCACGAAAGTGACCAGAAGAGCGGCGGCTTCATAAAATGTTTCGCTTCTCGGACGGATAAATGTGAGCAGTACGCTGAAAAGATAGGCCGCCAAAACACCGGTCGCAATAAGCACGGCCATGTTGAGCTTTTTTGCTTTGAGCGAATAGTATGTGCCGGTAATAAAGATCGAGCCGGTCCAGAACACTATCGGGGTTGTGAGAATAAGCAAGAGCCAGTTTGCGGGGATTGGAAGGGGAAGACGGAGTTTGAAAAAGTTGATCCCTACCGGAGAGTAGAGAAAGACGGGGATCGCAAGAATCAGGGAAACCAAGAATCTCCGGCGCATATCTGCCTCCATCTTTTTTGCCATCTGTGGATTAGTCCCGCCTTCGCTAAAGCTATGGCGGGCAGGCATCGCCGCTTCGTGCCCTTGTGTTTTTTGGGGAATAAGCTCCATGCCGCAAGCTGGACAGCGCCCCGGTTCATTCTTGATCACTTCCGGATGCATCGGGCATATATAGATTTGTTTTATTGAATCGTGTTTGTGCATACAATTACTTTATACCGTTATGACGATTGCGACAATGCATTTGTTGTGATAAAAATACGATATGCAAAAGAAAAAATTAAAGGTTTTTGTGGCGCTCTCGGGAGGGGTTGACAGTTCGGTTGCCTCAGCTCTTCTAAAAAAGGACGGCTTTGACGTTATTGGGGTGTATATGAAATGCTGGACCGCAGATGATCCTTTGTATAAGGGATGTACTTCGGTTGATGACGAGCGTTCGGCGCGTCTTGCTGCTGCACACCTTGAAATTCCTTTTTATGCCTGGAATTTTATCAAAGAGTATAAAAAGAGGGTGGTGAAATACATGCTTGATGGGTATAAATATGGAATTACTCCAAATCCCGACGTGATGTGCAACAGAGAAATCAAATTTGGATTGTTTTTTGAAAAAGCAATGAAATTGGGAGCAGATTTTGTTGCAACAGGGCACTATGCCTGCCTTCGCCAAGGCTTCGGCGGGCAAGCCCGCATTTTTCAAGGAATTGATAAAAACAAAGACCAGTCATATTTTCTTTCTTCTATTAAAAGAGAGGTGCTGCCAAAAGTTTTATTTCCAATAGGGGAATATACAAAGCCCCAGGTGCGGGAACTTGCAAAAAAGTTTAGGCTTCCGAATGCTTCTCGCATGCAGAGCAAAGGAATTTGTTTTATCGGCAAAGTTGATTTTGCAGATTTTCTTAAAAAACATATCGTTTCAAAACCCGGCGATATCGTGGATATGAAAGGAAAATTTCTCGGGAAGCATGATGGGCTGGTTTTCTATACGATTGGCCAGAGAAAGGGGATTAAGCTCTCGGGAGGGCCGTATTTTGTGGTGAGAAAAGATTTTAAAAACAATCGCCTCGTGGTAAGCAAAGATGAAAACGACCTTAATGCCAAAGAATTTTTAGTGCAAAATATAAATTGGTTTGTTGAAAGACCCCCGCAAAATTCAATGAAAATTAAAACAAAAATCCGTTATCGGGCGCTTTCGGTTTCTGCAAGGCTTTTGCCTGTTGATAAAGATAAAAAAACCTATACACTTATGTTTGACAAGCCCCAAAGAGCCGCAACCCCGGGCCAGTTTGCCGTATTTTACAAGGGTGAAGAAATGCTCGGCGGCGGAGTGATTCAATAAGAGTTCATTTTCTGCTATAATTCTTCATATGGATTCAGAAAAGTTGCGAACAAAATTTCTTGAGTTTTTTAAAGAACGAGGGCATACGGTTGTGCCTTCTTCTTCGCTTTTGCCAACTGATCCTTCGGTGCTTTTAACTACTGCCGGAATGCAGCAGTTTAAAAAGTATTTTACCGGAGAACTTGACGCAAAAAAAGATTTTATATTGCGCAATGGCACTGCCGCGAAAGGAACTGCTTCAATCCAAAAAAGTTTTAGAACTTCAGATATTGATGAAGTGGGCGACGAACGGCACCTCACCTTTTTTGAAATGATGGGGAATTTTAGCTTCGGAGGATACTTTAAAAAAGAAGCCATCCAGTATGCCTATGACTTTATTGTAAAAGAGTTGGGGTTGCAGATTGATTATGTTTCAGTATTTGCCGGAGAACCCTTCGACTCTGCTCAGGGCAAATCTGCAATTCTTGCAGATTTGGAATCGGAGCAAATATGGAAATCAATTGATCAGAATATTGTTGTGAAAAAGTTTGGCCGGGCCGATAACTTTTGGGGGCCAACGGGTAAGGAAGGTCCGTGCGGGCCGACAACTGAAATTTACGTGAACGGCGTTGAAATTTGGAACATCGTGTTTAACCAATATTATCAGCACAAGGATAAGCGCCTTGAACCGCTCGAAACCTCCGGCATTGATACTGGAATGGGATTGGAGCGTTTGGCAATGGTGTCACAAGAGAAGAAAAATGTTTTTGAGACAGACTTGTTTCAGCCTTTGTTAAATCTTCTTCCTCAAGACATCCCAGAACGCACGAAACGTGTTCTTGCGGATCACGCAAGGGCGATCGCATTTTTGATTTCAGACGGAGTGCGGCCTTCAAATAAAGAACAAGGATATGTGTTAAGAAAATTAATAAGAAGATCAATTGTTCACGCAGAGGCACTGGATATAAAAAATTTACTCAAGGCAGTAGTTGAAAAATACCAGTTTGTGTATTCGAATCTTCGACTTGAAGAGATTTTTTCCGTTTTTGAAGAGGAAAACACAAGGTTTCAAGCTACTTTTAAGAATGGCATGAAGGAAATGCAGGGAATGGAAAAAATCAACGCAGAAATAGCTTTTAAACTCTACGAAAGTTATGGATTGCCCTATGAGGTGATCAAAGAATTGGGGAACGAGAAGACAAAAGATTTAAAACGAGAAGATTTTGACAAAGAATTTGCAAGGCATCAAGAAATCTCGCGCGCGGGGCAGGAGAGGAAATTCGGGGGTCACGGGCTTTTGCTCGATACGGGGGAATTAAAAGCCGCGAACGAAGAAGAATTGAAAATTGTGACTCGGCTTCATACAACCACGCATTTACTTCAGGCAGCTTTAAGAAAAGTGCTTGGAGAAAATGTGCATCAAGCAGGTTCTGATATTACCGCAGAAAGAACCCGTTTTGATTTTACCTTTGACAGAAAGCTAACGGCTGACGAAATAAAAAAAACAGAGGATTTGATAAACCAGGCAATTGAAAAAGATTTGAGCATGGGCTTTGAGCAAATGCCGTTTAAAAAAGCAATTGAAAGTGGAGCCTTGTATTCTCCAAAAGAGAAATATCCTGAAGTTGTGAAAGTGTATACTGCCAAAGACCAAAAAACCGGAGAAGTGTTTTCAAAAGAACTCTGCGGAGGTCCCCACGTGCCCCGAACGATCGAAATCGGGCGCGTAAAAATAATCAAAGAAGAGGCCGCCAGCGCCGGGGTAAGGAGAATACGCGCAATTCTTGTCTGAAGTAAAAAAATTAGTTAGAATATGAGTATTATGCAACGCAATAGAAGAATTGTTGATATTTCTCCTCCAAGAAAAAAAGAGGAGATTCAACCTAAAAAAAAGAAGACAGGCTCGAAAAGATTTCCCGTATTTTGGGTTGCGGTTTTTTTCGTTTTTATCGCGCCTCTTGCCTTAGTGTTAACCGTTCAGTTTTTTTTCTCTTTCGCAACCATAACCTTATGGCCTCAAACGCGGTTGATTTCTCTTGATGATATTTTTTTGGTGCGGCAAGATGCGCCCCAGATCGATTTTACCCTCAAACTTATTCCGGGAAAAATTTTTCAAGCAGAGAAATCCGCAACAAAACTGTACCCTGCAACAGGATCGAAAACTCAGGACGTAAAGGCGCAGGGGATTGTCCGTGTTTTTAACAATCAGGCAAAACCCCAGATTCTTGTTGCGACCACTCGCTTTATATCGCAAGATGGAAAGCTCTTTCGTTCAACAGGGCGCGTAACCATTCAGCCTCAATCATTTTTTGATGTTCACGTGGCTGCCGCGGAAGCTGGGCAAGAATACAATATTGGGCCCTCAAATTTCTCTTTGCCAGGGCTTGCCGGGACGTCTTTATATACGCTTGTGTACGGGAAATCTTCGCAAAGCATGGCAGGCGGAACGCATTCTAAGGTTTCTGTGGTGAGCGAGTCCGATATTGCAAAGGCAAAAAGCTCTCTGGTAAGCGATCTTACGAATTCGGCAAGGGATGAACTTCAAAAACAGCTCATTGCTCCTTACGCAATGGAAAGTTCAAGTTCTCGCCCCGAAACGCTTGAAGCTTTGTCATTGGTAAAGGAGGGGGCCGAGTTGCAGCAATTCAGCGTGAAAGCAAAGGTTCGGCTCACCGTTCTTGCGTTTCAAAAGTCACAGGGCGAGGAGCTTGCGCGGCATTTGGCGGAAGCGCAACTTTCAGGCGCAGAAAAGATGAATCCAAAGAGTTTTCAGATCACCTTTGTTCCAAAAACCCTTGAACCCGATTTGTCTCAACTTTCTTTAAACTTTACTATGGCGGTTGAGGCCTATGACGAGATTGACCTTAATGCGCTGCGAACAAAAGTTCAGGGGCAAAAGAAAATCTATGCCAAGGAGGCTTTGTCTGAATATCCTCGCCTTTCAAAATCTCAAATTTCTTTGTGGCCCTTTTGGATTATGAGCATTCCTCAAAACGCAAAGAGAATACATATGAACGTATCTCTTGACTGATAAGGGGTTTTTTGCTAATCTTGCTCTTATATCGTAATGAACGATTCAACCAAGAAAGGACTGCTCAAAAACGGCGAAGTGCGCGAGGCCTTGCCAAGTTTGAAATTTCGGGTTAAGCTTGATGGCGGCGAAGAAATTTTAGCGTATCTTTCAGGCAAACTGATGATACATAGAATTCGCATTTTGCCGGGTGATAAGGTTACGGTTGAAATGAGTCCGTATGACCAAACAAAAGGCAGGATTGTGTATCGGAATAAGGAATAAATAGAAAAACCAATGAAAGTGCGCTCATCAATTAAAAAATTGTGCAATAATTGCAGAATTGTAAGAAGGCAGCGTACGCTGTATATCACGTGCAAAAATCCCAAGCATAAACAGCGCCAAGGATAATTTTTTTTGTTATGCCAAGAATCGCAGGAATCAACATTCCAGACAATAAAAATATCATCATTTCGTTATCGTATATTTACGGGGTTGGTTTGCCTTTGAGCCGCAAAATTGTTGCCGAAGCTAAAGTGAATCCACTCGCAAAAGCTTCTCAGCTTACGGGAGAAGAAATGAACCGCATTAAAGATATTATTGAAAAAAGTTATAGGGTAGAAGGCGAATTGCGCAGAGAGGTACTGACGAATATTAAACGGCTCAAAGAAATTAGCGCGTGGAGAGGATTGAGGCATATGAAAAAATTGCCGGTTCGGGGCCAGAGAACAAAAACAAACACAAGGACAGTAAGAGGAAACGTAAGAAAAACAGTGGGATCGGGGAGAAAACCGGCCGCCACGCCAACATAACCTAAATCCATGGGGAAAAAACGTGTAGCAACAAAATCACAGGAACCGGAAAAAAGCAATGAAAAACAGGAGATCGCTCCTGTGGTTCAGGTCGTAGGAGCTGCCAGTAAAACCGGCAGAATCTACGTTGTTTCTTCCTATAACAACACCATCATGAGTTTAACCGACATAAACGGAAACGTTATTGCCAACTCCAGCGCAGGCGCCATTGGATTTAAGGGAACAAAAAAATCCACGCCATTTGCGGCTTCAAAAGTTGCAGACGCAATTTCTGTAGTTGCAAAAAATAAGGGCATAGGAAAGGTTGAAGTCTTTATGAAAGGTATTGGAACCGGAAGAGATGCGGCTTTGAGGGCCCTGGGAGCAAAAGAATTTGAAATTGTATCAATTAAAGATGTAACCCCTGTTGCTCACAACGGGCCAAAAGCGCCTAAAGTGAGGAGGGTATAAACGCATGCAAAAAGGAGTTGTAAGAAAAAGACGCCCGAGCCAGCTTTCTGAATACGGAAGGCAATTACAGGCAAAGCAGGAGCTGAAAAGAGATTATAATCTTCGGGAACGCCAATTCAAAAATTATGTAAATGAAATTTTGGGGCGGTCAAAGCACGAAGGAGAGGCGTCGCATTTGCTTTTGAAAAAACTTGAAACAAGATTGGATAACGCGGTATTCCGCTCGGGATTTGCAAAAAGCAGGTTGCAAGCCCGCCAAATCATTACGCATGGCCATATTCTTGTGAATGGCAAGAGAGTGAGTACTCCGTCATACCAAATAACAAAAGGCGAGGTCGTGTCTTTGGGAGCTGCGGCATTGAACAAAACCCTGTTTAAAAATGTAATAGTAAGCATTGCAAAGTATAGCCCGCCTTCGTGGATTGAACTTGATAAAGAGAAGATGGAGTCAAAGATCATTGAATTTCCAACATCCCAAGATATACAAATAACAGTCGATATACCACTCGTATTTGAATTTTATTCAAGATAGTTCATAGTACATCATGATTATTTTATCAAAACCAGCAAAAGTTTTAGAAGAAAAAGAAGCAAGCGCCGTATTTGAGATAGAAGGATTGTATCCGGGGTACGGGGTTACCATTGGGAATACGTTGAGGAGAGTATTGCTGTCTTCTTTGGGGGGAGCCGCGGTTACTCAGGTAAAAGTGAGGGGCGTACCCCACGAATTTTCTACGCTCCCGGGAGTTTTGGAAGATTCCATTGTGCTTTTGTTAAATCTAAAACAAATGCGCTTTAAAGTGTTTGGTGACGAACCCCAGACTGCGACGTTGAAAATAAAGGGCGAAAAAGAGGTGAAGGGATCGGATTTTGAATTTCCTTCTCAGGTGAAACTTATCAATAAAAATGTTCATATTGCGACCTTAACCTCAAAATCGGCAGAATTGGAAATAGAAATTCTTATTGCGCGAGGCATTGGATATGTTCAGGCAAAAGATTTAAAAAAAGAAAAGGGTGAAATTGGCGTGCTTCCGCTTGACGCAATTTTTACGCCTATCAAGAAGGTGAACTATAGCGTACAGCATATGAGAGTTGGAGACCGAACCGATTTTGATAAGCTTACGTTTGAAATAGAAACCGACGGCAGCATTTCGCCCCAGGAAGCTTTTCTTGAAGCATCGGATATTTTAACAAAACAATTTCAAGTGCTTGTCGAGGATTTAAAAAAGCAACCGAAAAAAGAAGACCTGCCTGCCGGCAAGGCAGGGCAAAAAGAAGAAAAGCGCTCGTCGAAAAAGAAAGCTGCCAAAGAGCCAAAGAAAAAAAGAAGGTGAAACATTGAACCATGAGAAAAAGAAAGATTGGAAGAAAACTTTCTCGGAAACGAGATCAAAGGCAGGCGCTCCTCACCTCTTTAACGAGGGAACTTTTTAATAGAGAAAAAATTGAAACAACCGAGGCCAAGGCAAAAGAGGTTTCGCGCGTTGCAGAAAAGCTTATTACGAAACTCAAAACTAAAACACTGGCTTCAAGGCGTTTGTTATTTTTTTTGAATCCGAAAGAAATAAAAAAGTTCATGGAGCAGGGCATTGTGCAATTTAAAGATCGAAAAGGAGGATATACCAGAGTAGTGAAGCTTGGCCCAAGAAAGGGAAATGGGGCAAAGATGGCATTTGTAGAATTGGTGAAATAACATGGAACGAAAAACTATTACCATAGATGCAACAAATCAGTCGCTTGGCAGGCTTGCAACAAAAGTCGCCGATTTGCTGCGCGGCAAGAAAAAAACAGATTTTCTTTCTCATGTTGATGGAGGCGATTTTGTCGTTGTAAAAAACATGAGAAAAATCAGAATCACCGGGAGAAAATTGGAGCAAAAAAAATATCGCCACCACACGGGATTTCCCGGGGGATTGAGAGAAAAGCCGATGAAAGAGATTTTTCTTCAACACCCTGAAGAGCTTTTAAAAAAAGCGGTATGGGGCATGTTGCCTACTAACAAATTGCGCTCCCTGGCGATAAAACGGCTTCAATTCGAGAAATAAATATATGGCAAAAACCGCAGCAGCAAAATTAGAACGCTATTTTGAAGGCACCGGAAGGCGCAAGACCGCGGTAGCGCGAGTTCGCATGACTATGTCAAGCGAGAGAAGCTTTTCTGTGAATGGCAAAGCGTTAGAAGCGTATTTTCAGGATCCTTGGCACCAGAGAGTGGCGAAGGAAATTTTTGAGCAGGCCGCCCTCAATTCTCCTTTTTCAATATCGGTTAAAGTGACTGGCGGCGGGCTGAGTGCTCAGGCCGAAGCTGTTCGGCACGGCATAGCCCGTTCGCTTTTAGCGTGGAATCCAGAACTCAAAAGCATATTGAGGGGATTAGGGTTTCTCAAGCGCGATTCTCGCATGAGAGAGCGCAAGAAATTCGGACTCGTGCGCGCAAGAAGAGCAAGGCAATGGAGGAAAAGATAAGCATAATAGACAATGCCTTAGAAAGAGATATAATATAAGTAACATGAAAAAACAGATAGCGTATCTCATCGAGGATTTGCGCGACCCAGCATTTCTTTTGTTAATTTTTGCTTTCTATTTGAGTCTTAAGCATTCAGATTGGCTTACGTCTCTGGCCATTTTTCTTGCTTTTTTCCTATTCTCATATAGAAAAGAGAAAGCGCGAGTAAAAGATTACATGCCATCTAAATAATGTCTCTCTGTATAGCAATACAAACGGAAGAGGGGATTATTATAGCCTCTGATAGCAGGGGTACCTTTGGCGACCCTCGAGGAGTTACTGGTGCGAATGACACTATCCAGAAAGTGTATGGTCTTACGAAATATACTGGCATGGTAGTTGCTGGTGCTAACGAGATTGGTGCTACTCTTTTAGATTTATTGGCATCGCAGATTCGAAGGGATGGAGTTGAGGGAGTTGATGCTGTAGTAGGAGCCGTCCGTAAACTCTTTAAAGAACAATATGATGTATGGTTCCCAAATATGCCCGCAATCCCATCTCCCCAGGCTCCACACTTACAACGCCCTGGGTTAGTAACAATTATTGCTGGGTATCGACTTGATCAGGAGAATAAACCGATTCAACCCATGCTTTATACTCTTATAAGTCAGTTAGAGTTTGTGCCGAGCTTGAGTAACTATGGATTTGCAATTATAGGTGTGCCTCAATACGCGATCTATTTGTTAAATCGCCTCTATTCTAAGAAGATGTCCTTACGTTCCGCAGCAGAATTAGTGGCGTATTGTATTACTGAAACTGCAACTCAAGATGGGAAAGTGGGTGGTCCTATTCAGATAGCAGAAATAATGCCTCAAAATGGATTCAAAGTATACACAAAAGAAGAAGTGTCTGGTATTATAGAAGAAAATAGAAAGCAAAGCCAGTCGCTACAAAGCCTTTTCTTCAAAAATTCGTAATTTTGATATAATAAAATATGAACATCAATCCTTTTAGTATCACCCCGCCACAGTATGATTCTTATGAAGATTTCTACAAATTCTTTGAGGTATACCCAAAAGAAGTTGAAAATGGTGTGCTATTTATAGTTTTTCCTCCAGTCCAAATCCCGAAAGAAAAGCAGGTAATCTTTCAAAAAGAAGAGGATAATAAAGAGCTTTAGTAGTGGAGAAAGCGCTAACGGATGAGTTTTTCTGAAACAGAGACTTTGCCCTCGCTCAATACGGTGAGGGTTTTGTTTTGGTCTTGCCAAAAAAGTTTTGGTACAGGGTATGTTGCGATATCTACAACATTGAGGGAATCGCGCTCGTCAATCTCTGATATTTTTATGGCATTTCCTATGCTAAAAATGAGTTCGTGGTCATTGAGCCAAACAAGATTGTTAGGTTTTGCGCTCAATTTTGAAAGGAATGTCAGATCCATTGCTTTCTTGGTTGGTTCTTCGTTTTGGTCTTCTATATAATAAATCCAAATTTCAGAATCGTTTGCAATGGCAATTTTTCTTTTGTCTGGGCTAAGAACTAATGCGCCCGGAGAACTGAATTTTTTTTCAATTGTTTTTTTGGTGTCAAACCTTAGCAGGAGTTCCTGCATGTTTTGTTTTACAGAGGAGAATAGAATGTTCGGATTTTTCTGTGCGAAGGATTTCTCATCGCAAGATGTTTTTACGCATTGGTCATTTGCGCCGCCCGTAAGGTTCCAAATGGCAGAATTGTTAACAAGAATTCTTGAGGAGTCTTGCGACCATATTACTTCTCCAACCGATTCATTGTTTTTTTGCCGCGCAATAATTTTTTGATCGTTTGTTTCAAGATCCCAAAGATAAAGCTGCCATTTTTGCCCCGGGTTAACTTTTTCAAACACTATCTTTTTCCCGTCGGGAGAGGACCAAAAATCTTTTACGTTCTCAAGAACGCTTTTAAACTGTATATGGCTTGGGAATAAGATGATGTTTTTCGCTTCGGCGACTTCTTTTGGTTTTATTTTCAATGATTTTGTCCACGGGATATACCCCTCTTTTTGTATGCGCACAAAATACGGCTTCGGGAGAAGATCTCCCAAAAGCACTGAATCAAAGAAAAAGTCGGTTTTTTTCACAAACGTTCCATTGATAAAAACGTCGGCCCTTGAAGGCACAACTTTAAAGTAAAAAGCGCCCGTTTGGGTGATTTTTTTGGCAGCCCAGTCAAACCGGTATCCTTGAGAGTAGAAAATAATCGTTGGCGTGACAACGAGAAACAGCAGGAGCAAGATGATAAACAACGCCGTCCTCTGCTTTTTGGTCATAGGGAGATTATACGTTAGTTTTCATTGAGACGCAACGATTTGGTATAAGATTTGCCAAAAAGAAAGTTTCGGTATAAAGTGAAATCGGCTTAGATCAAAACACCATGGAAAAGTTTGTCATTCACGGAGGAAAACCCTTAAAGGGAACCATTGAGGTTCGGGGGGCGAAAAACGCCGCCTTTCCTATTTTGGTTGCGTCAATTCTCACGAAAGAAGACTGCATTGTCAAAAATCTTCCTCTGGTAGAAGATGTGTTTCGCACGTTGGAAATCCTTCAAAGCATGAATGCCAAAGTGCAATGGATAGGGGAGCGCGCGGTAAAAATCAACACAAAAAATCTAAACCCGTCAAAAATCAAAAAGGATTTGGTGCTTAAGTTGCGGGGATCGGTTTTATTTTTCGGCCCGCTTCTTGCGCGTTTTGGGAAAGTGAGTCTGCCCCAGCCTGGAGGCGATATTATTGGGGCGCGTCCTATTCACACTCACCTTGATGCATTTTCACAGCTCGGGGTAAAAGTAAGCAAAAAAGGAAGTAATTTTGAAATGGCATTTTCTGGAAAATTCAAGTCAAACGAGGTGATCTTGAACGAATTTTCCGTGACTGCAACAGAAAACATTCTTCTGTTTCTTAGCGCATTCTCACAAAAAATTACCTTAAAAATCGCAGACCAAGACTATCAAGTTCAAGAGCTCATCAAGGTGCTAAAAAAAATGGGAGCGCGCATTCAAACGCAAGGTTCTCACGCCTTTCGCATTGAAGGAAAGAAAAACCTAAAAGGCATGCTCCATACCTTAATGTATGATCCAATCGAAGCAGGCACGTTCATCATCTTGGCCGCCGCAACCAAGGGGAATGTTCTTATAAAAAATGTTGAAGTGGCATTTTTGGAATTGTTTTTAAAGAAACTCCGGGACTTTGGCGTTTTGTTTCAGATTATTGGCAAGAACGTGAGAGTTGTGCCCGCGAAATCCATTGTAATCGATAAAATCCAGAGTTTTATCTATCCCGGGATTCATTCTGATTTGCAGAGCCCTTTAGGAGTGCTCGCAACGCAAACCAAGGGCTCCACTTTACTGCACGATCCCTTGTATGAAGGGAGATTAAAATATTTGGAAGAATTGACAAAAATGGGAGCTGAAATTTATTTTTCAGATCCGCACCGGGCAATCATCAACGGCCCAACAAAGCTGCGCGGTTCCGACCTTGGAACATTTGACTTGCGAGGAGGAGCAGCTTTGATCATTGCCGCGTTGATCGCGGAAGGGAAAAGCACCATAAACAATATCTATCAAGTTGACCGCGGATATGAGAAAATAGAAGAAAGATTACAAAAGTTAGGAGCAGATATTAAAAGAGTAAAATAGTATGTTTGTTACTAAAATAGGCATTGATCTTGGCACGTGCAACTCATTGGTATGGATTCCAAAAAAGGGAGTGGTGTTGAGAGAACCCTCGGTAGTTGCCGTTTCTTTATACAACAACACCATATTGGCAACGGGCCAGGCCGCAAAAGAAATGATGGGCCGCACACCAGACACCGTGAGGGTATACCGGCCATTGCGTGAAGGCGTGATCGCAGATTTTCGCATTACGCTCGCGATGATAAGGTACTTTCTAAAAAGAGTGGTTCCCAAATACCAATTTTTAAAGCCCGAAATTTTAGTTGCCGTGCCTGCCGGAATAACTTCAACCGAAAGAAGGGCAGTGATTGAGGCCACCCTGGGAGCTGGCGCAAAAGCGGCATACGTGGCGAAAGAGCCGATTTTAGCCGCAATTGGAGCCGGGATTCCCATCCATTCTTCGTCTGGGCACATGATTGTTGATATCGGAGGCGGCACCGCGGAAGCCGCGGTTATTTCGCTCGGGGGCATTGTGGTTTCAACGTCGTTGCGGACTGCCGGAGACAAGCTTGATCAGGCAGTTTCCGATTATTTGAAAAAGAAATATAACTTGGCGGTTGGAGAGACAACAGCCGAAGAGATAAAAATTGCCATTGGATGCGCGCTTCCCCAAAAAACAGAAACAACAATGGAAATCAGGGGAAGAGATTTGGCTTTGGGTTTGCCAAGAACCGTCAAAATATCTTCAAATGAGGTGCTCCAAGCTTTAACCGAACCCTTAGAGGATATCGTGCAGATGATTAAACTCCTTTTGCGCGATACTCCGCCTGAGTTGTCGGCCGATATTATGGATAAGGGAATTATTTTGTCTGGAGGAGGAGCATTGCTGAAAAATCTTGATCAAATGATTTCACAATCTCTTGGCGTTCCATGCTTTGTGGCCGATGATCCTTTAACGTGCGTTGTCAGAGGTACCGGAGTGGTGCTCGACAATCTTGAGGTGTACAAGCGAAGCATCATGAGCAAAAAATGAGCCAGCTTGATTTTCTCAAAAAATCTGCTGAGCTTGAGAAACTTTCCCACGCCTATATTTTTTTGGGCAACAATGTTGAAGAGAAAAAGAAGACTCTCGAGGCATTTTTAGAATTTTTAAAATGCAACGCGGCCGATATTCATGTTGTTGTTCCAGAAAACGAAATTACCATTGCACAAATAAGAGAACTCTCTTTAAAATTTAGCTTAGCTCCCTGGGCCTCTGCTTTTAAAATTGCAGTTATTGAAGATGCGGAGAAAATGAATTTGGAGGCGCAGTCGGCTTTCCTAAAGCTTGTGGAGGATCCCAAAGGCGACGCGATCATTTTCTTGCTTACCCAATATCCGTTTTTGCTTTTGCCGACCATAAGGTCAAGAGTTCAGCAAATTGCGTTTTGGAAATTTAAGAATGAAGAGGCGCAAATTTCAGAAGATCTAAAAAAACTTCAGTCGCAGAATTTAGAAGAGCGCTTTGACTTTGCAAAAAAACTCACAGATTCAAAAGAAAATCCCAGAGAAGTTTTGGAAGAATGGCTGCAATCACTAAGAGCCTCAATGCTTAAAAATCTTAAAGCAGACCCCTCAAAAGCGCATTCTGAAGCAAAGGCAATCGCATTGGTTCAAGAAACCATTCATCTCTTGGGGAGTACTAATGTAAGTCCAAGATTGGCATTGGAAAGGGTTCTTCTTGAGTTGTAGCTGCTGCTCGACAAGAGCAGCAGGGTTTGATACGATTCATACATATGTACAAAGAAATCATCAATAAAATTAGGCCTGAATGCGACAAAGTCATTGAATTTTTCAAAAAAGAACTGGCAAAAATTAGGACTGGAATGGCTTCACCCTCTTTGGTTGAAGACGTTGTCGTGGAGGCGTTTGGCCAAAAAATGCCCTTAAAACAGCTTGCTTCAATTTCAATTGCAGAGCGAAAACAAATTGTCATTCAGCCGTGGGATCGCTCGTATCTTGAACCCATTGAAAAGGCGCTTTTTCGAGCAGAATTGGGCACCGGGCCTGTTGTTGATAAAGATCTTATCAGGGTTAATCTTCCACCCCTTACGCAGGAATATCGGGAAACACTGGCAAAGCTTATTTTAGAAAAATCGGAGCAAACGCGCCAGACAATAAGAAAGTGGAGAGAAGACGCGTGGAGCCAAATTCAAAAAGGAGTAAAAGAAGGAACACTGCGCGAGGATGACAAGTTTAAGGGCAAAGACGAGCTTCAAAAACTGATTGATGAATACCAGAAAAAAATTGATGAGATCGTTTCAAAGAAAACAAACGAAGTTCGGGAAATATGATTCTTTCTATCGTGAATATTTTTGTAGCCATTTTGAGTATTCTTCTTTTGGTGGTCATTCATGAACTTGGCCATTTTTTGCTTGCAAAAAAATTTGGGGTTCGGGTTGAAGAGTTTGGCATTGGACTGCCGCCCCGTTTGGTTGGAAAAAAAATAGGAGAAACTCTGTATTCCTTGAACGCCTTGCCAGTGGGAGCTTTTGTAAAAATGACTGGCGAAGAAAAAAGAACCAACGACCCTGCGAGTTTTAGCATAAAGCCGCTTTGGCAGAGAATGAGCATTGTGGCGGGGGGAGTCGTTGCATTCTGGATTGTGGCAATTGCGATTTTTTCGGTGTTGGGGTTCACGAGCGGAATTCCAACTGCGGTTGACGATGCGAGCGCTGGATTGCATCCTCGTGTGCAGATTCTTTCGGTGTCTAAAAACAGCCCCGCTTTTGAAGCTGGCATTGAGGCAGGGGATATTCTCAAGAACTTTACAAAAGTTTCAGATATTCAAAACTTTACCCAGATGCATAAGGGCCAAAAAATTATGCTCACGATTGAGAGAGGGAAAAAAGTTTTGACTCCTGTGCTGGTGCCAAGAATAAATCCGCCAGAAGGAGAAGGATCTTTGGGCGTTGTTCTTTCACGCACTGCTTTTGTAAGATATCCGTGGTATAAGGCTCCCGTTGAGGGCGTGGTCACCACCTATCAATTAACTGCCCGGATTGCAGTTTCGCTTTTTGATGTTTTGGCAAATCTTGCGCAAAAACGCAGTTTGCCTCAAGGCGTAGAAGTGAGCGGCCCGATTGGAATTGTTGTGATGCTCACCAATTTTCTTGCTTCCGGGCCAGCTTCGTTTTTTGCATTCTTGGGCATACTTTCGGTGTATCTTGCCATTTTTAACGCGTTGCCCATACCTGCTGTTGACGGAGGCCGGTTGGTTTTTCTCGTTGTTGAATTTTTCCGCAAAAAACCAATTGCAGAGCATATAGAACGCAACATGGTTGCAATTTCTTTTGGCATTTTAATGGCATTGTTTATATATGTGACCGTACATGATATTACACGATTGTTCTAGTAGGGCTTGACAAAAATCAAGAGTCGTGCTTTATTGTATATTGAAGCGGCAAATCTTTTTGTCGCGTAAAAGCACATAACAGTAACAGAGCGCAAAGCGCAGAAAGGGTGTCCTATGACTTGGAGAGGCGTAGGGATAGGCATTGGAATTGCAGCAGCAATCGTGCTGCTTCCTTTTGCGGGTTGGGCGTGGCGGTACTACACGGCGCCGATTAAAGGAGTGGTTGGCGCGCAAGAGCAGATCCAATCTGCTTCGCACCGCATCGTAGCCTACAACCACTTCTTTGACCTGTGTGCCGGCGTGCGTGCTGATGAAGTGTCGCTTGACGCTCAGAATGAACAGCTTCAGACGACGACCGACGCATTCCAGCGCACGAGGGTCCAGACCAACATCACTGGCTTGACTGGCCACCGGGCGGGCTTGATCGAGGAATACAACGCCAATGCCCGGAAGGACTACACTGAAGGGATGTTCCGCGACTCGGACCTGCCATACCAGCTTCCCGCGACTGCGTGGGAAAAAGGAGGGAGGACGTCATGCGGAAGATAGTAACGTTCCTCGCGGTTCTGGGTGTTGCCGTCATTGCATTGACGGCGTGTGATGCCCAAGCAAACAAGGTTTACTCGCAAAACGTGGATATGCGAGAGAAGCTTTTTTTGCAGGCACAGGCGCTCTACCCCATGCCGATTCCGTCGGACTTCCCGCTGCGCAAAGACCTGGTGGAGTTCACTCTCCGTGAGGCAAAACCTGGTCCGTGGTACGTCTACATTCAGACTGACGCAGGTACGTACTCCGCGTACTACGTGGCGAAAAACAAGCCGCAGAACGCCTGCAACTTTCTGTCCGACACCAAGACGTCCCACAATAGTGTCCTGCGTGATGCCCCGTCGCTCGACGGCATCTACTACGGGGGTACCGGAGCATCTGGCGCCTGTGACTCCTGGTTCTGGTTCGACGCCGGGACGAACGCGCTAGTGGAGACGCGGTTCAAGACGACCGTGTCTGACCAACCATTAGCCATTGACGTCCCAGAGATCAAGGTCAGGGTGAAGTAACGCGGCATACGGCCGTGAGCAAGGGGCTATCCATACCAATGGGTAGCCCCGTTTTCTTTTTTTAGGTTTTAAGATATAGTGTAAAAACATGAGACAATCGCTTTTATTTACAAAAATTAGGCGGGAAGTTCCAAAAGACGAAGAAAGCGTGAATGCCCAGCTTTTGATACGGGCCGGATTTATCAATAAAGAGATGGCGGGCGTGTACTCGTTTTTGCCTTTGGGCTTGAGAGTGTTGAATAAAATTATTGATATTATCCGCGAAGAAATGAACGCGATTGGCGGCCAGGAAGTGCTCCTTACTTCTTTGCAGGATCCGGAACTCTGGAAAAAAAGCGGCCGATGGGACGATAAAGTTGTTAATGTTTGGTTTAAAACAAAACTTGCGAGCGGAACTGAAATTGGCATTGCAAATACCCATGAGGAAGCTCTTACGAATCTTATGAAAAAGCACATTTCTTCGTATCGAGATCTTCCTCAATATGTGTATCAGTTTCAAACAAAATTCAGAAATGAATTGCGTTCAAGAAGCGGACTTATCAGAACGAGAGAGTTTATTATGAAAGACCTCTACTCGTTCAATAAAAGCGAAAAAGAATTTCGCGCGTTTTACGAGCAATGCGCCGAGGCATACCTTAAAATTTTTGAGCGCGCAGGGTTGGGAGAGAAAACCTATCGTACCTTTGCAAGCGGTGGCTCGTTTAGCAAATTTAGCGATGAATTTCAAACGCTTTGCGCTTCGGGAGAAGATACGGTGTATGTTGATTCAAAGAAACGCATTGCCATAAATAAAGATGTGTACACAGATGAAGTGCTTGCCGACCTCGGTTTAAAAAAGAGCGAACTTGTTGAAGAGCGAGCGGTAGAGGTGGGAAATATCTTTCCTCTTGGAAGCAAGTATTCTTCAGTACTCGGTCTTACTTTCAAAGCAGAAGATGGAAGCGATATGCCCGTTGTGATGGGTTCTTATGGGATTGGGCCCGGAAGATTGATGGGAACGATTGGAGAGGTTTTTCACGATGAAAAAGGAATTATATGGCCCGAATCGGTGGCGCCTGCAGCGGTTCACCTCATTTCTTTGAAAGGCGGAGAAAAAGAGGCAGAAAAATTGTATAAAGATTTAAAAAGCAAGGGAGTTGAGGTATTGTACGACGACAGGAAAGACGCGAGCGCCGGAGAAAAATTTGCCGATGCAGATCTTATTGGGATTCCTTTGCGTATAGTGGCAAGCGAAAAAACATTGGAGCAAAAAAGCGTTGAGGTAAAAAAGCGAAACGAACCAAAAACAAAACTTTTTGCAATTGAAGGTTTTAACATTCAAAAATCGATATGAGCATTGTGAGCAAAGTCTTATCGTATTTTGGGCAGGATATTGCAATTGACCTTGGCACCGCAAATTCCGTGGTGTACGTACGGGGCAGGGGAATTGTAATTCAAGAACCCTCGGTGGTGGCCATAAACCAAAAAACAGGCCAGATTTTGGCTATTGGCTCTGAGGCAAAAAAGATGGTAGGCCGCACGCCATCGCACATTGTCGCGACAAGGCCCTTGAGAAAAGGCGTGATCTCGGATTTTGAGGTTACCGAGCAAATGCTCAAGTATTTCATAGAGAAGGTCTCAAAGAAAAAGTTTCTCATCAGTTTGGGCCCCCGGGTTATCATTGGAATACCTTTTGGCGTAACAGAGGTAGAAAAAAAGGCGGTTCGAGACGCCGCGCTTAATGCCGGAGCGCGGGAAGTGTATCTCATTGAGGAACCCATGGCTGCCGCCATTGGATCGCGCCTCGCGGTGCAAGACGCAGGCGGAAATTTTATTGTTGACATTGGAGGCGGAACGGCCGAAGTGGCCGTCATTTCCCTTGGAGGCATTGTTCTCGCAAGATCGCTTCGCATCGCAGGCGACAAATTAAATGAAGATATCATTCATTTTTCTCAAGAACAGTACAAGCTTTTAATTGGAGAACGAACCGCAGAAGCTTTGAAAATTGGAATTGGATCGGCCTATCCTTTAAAAGAAAAAAGAGAAATGGCATTGCGAGGAAGAAATTTGGTAACCGGCCTTCCCGAAGAAATTATGGTTTCAGATGACGACATCAGAAAAGCAATGGAAAAATCGGTAAGGCAGATTGTGAACCAAATTAAAGAAACCGTAGAAGAAACGCCTCCCGAATTGCTCGCCGATATTATGACCAACGGCCTCTATCTTTCCGGGGGCGGGGCTTTGCTGCGGGGCCTCGATACCCTGATTACCAAAGAAACAAAAATTCCAACGCGCGTGGTAGAAGATCCTTTAACCGCGGTGGTGCGAGGCGCGGGGCTCGTGTTGGAAAATCTTGATGAATTGCACGACGTGCTGGTTGAAACAGAAGAGTTAGAATCACCGAGATAATATTTATGGTGAGTTAATCGAACCATGCTTACAAAAGAGGAAGTACAACATATTGCGAAACTCGCGAGGATTGAACTCACAGAGCAGGAAGTGGGAATATTCCAAAAAGATCTTTCAGAGATTCTCAGTTATTTTGATACTTTAAAATCGGCAGAAACTTCGGGTATTGAACCAATGACCCATTCAATACCTCTCCAAAACGTTATGAGAGAAGACCTGCCCCAAAAGCAAAGTTTGGAAGTCATTCAAAAACTTATTGAGATGGCTCCTGAAACAGAGAGGGGCTTGGTAAAAGTAAAAGAAGTTTTTTTGCAAGGAAAAAACAAATGAATTTCGAAATACTTTCTATTAAAGACATTACCAGCGGGCTCATTCAGAAAAAATTTTCTGCTGTTGAACTTGCGCAATCTTTTTTAGACACGATCAAAAATAAAGAGAAAGACCTCAACGCTTTTATTGAGGTTACTGAAGAGCTGGCTTTTAAAGAAGCAAAAGCAATTGATGAAAAAATCAAAAAAGGGGAGAGTTTGCCTGTATTGGCCGGAGTTCCTTGCGCGGTGAAAGATGCAATTTTGGTTGAGGGAGAAAGATGCACCGCCGGTTCCCGCATACTTAAAAATTATATCGCTCCGTATGACGCAACCGTCATAAAAAAAATAAAAAACGCAGGAGCAATTATTGTAGGAAAAACAAATATGGACGAGTTTGGAATGGGCGGTTCTACGGAAAATTCCGCTTTCGGTCCCACGAAGAATCCGCACGACCATGAAAGAGTTGCAGGCGGAAGTTCAGGCGGGGCGGCTGCCAGCGTTAGCGCTCATGAATCGGTTGTTTCTCTTGGCGAAGATACCGGAGGTTCAATACGCTTGCCTGCTTCTTTTTGCGGAGTGGTAGGGTTGAAGCCCACCTATGGCGCTGTTTCAAGAAACGGGATTATCGCGCTTGCTTCTTCGTTAGACCAGGTAGGGCCCTTTGCAAAAACAGTAGAAGACGCAGAGATTTTATTTAATGTTATCAAAGGAAAAGACCCGATGGATTCTACATCGGTAGAATCAAAAATTTCTAATGACAAATTTCTAATTTCTAAACTTCGTATTGGCGTTCCCAAAGAATATTTTGCCAAAGGGCTTGATCCCGAAGTAGAAAAAGTGATTCGCGATGCGATAAAAAAACTTGAAGGCGCGGGAGCGCATATCGAAGAGATCGAACTCAAAAATACCAAGTATGCTCTTGCCGCGTATTACATTATTAATACCTCGGAAGCATCGGCTAACTTGGCGCGATTTGACGGAGTTCGATACGGGGTTCAAGCGAAAGAAACTGCAGATCTCCTTCAAACATATATTCGTTCAAGAGGGGAATCGTTGGGCCCGGAAGTGAAGAGAAGGATTATGCTGGGCACTTACGCTTTATCTGCGGGCTATTATGATGCATACTATATAAAAGCCCAAAAAGTAAGAACTTTGTTAAAGCAAGATTTTGATAACGCGTTTAAAAAAGTTGATATTATCGCAGGCCCGGTAAGCCCGTTTCTTCCTTTCAAGATTGGCGAGAAAGTTGATGATCCTCTTTCTATGTATCTTGTTGATATCTACACGGTTCCGGTGAATTTGGCCGGACTGCCCGGCATTTCAATCCCCGTGGGAAAAGTAGGGAATTTGCCCGTGGGGCTTCAGTTGATTGCAAAGCCATTCAGAGAAGATCTTCTTTTTGAAACAGGAAAATTAGCAGAACAATATGCAAGATAATATTCAAGGCTTATTCCATTTTCTTTCGTATCTTACCCCTTTGAAGCTTCCGGGGTTTTTGTTCATCCCCAAAATTGTTCTTGGGTCGCTCGGAATATTTTTTCTTATTTTTATAGTTTTTGCCCTGATTAAATCGTCGTATCTGAGGTATCTTCTTTGGTATGATGTGAAGGAATTTTTAACCTATCGGGCTTTTGGAGTAAGAAAATTCACCAAACAATGGGAAGCTTTGGTTTTGCGTTTGGAAGCAGGCAGCCAAGAAGAGTATAAGCTTGCCCTGATTGAGGCAGATAACCTGCTTGATGAAGCAATGAGGCGCGTAGGCTACGCGGGGCAGAGTTTAAGCGAAAAGCTGGCAAAACTTTCCCCTGTCATGTTGTCAAATGTAAAAGAAGCAGAGGAAGTTCACCAAATGCGCGATACGATTGTTCACGATCCAAACTTTGTTTTAACCTTAGACCAGGCAAGAAAAGCAATGGCCGTGTACGAGAAATCGTTTCAAGACCTTGATTTAATATAAAGTCGAAATATCATTAAATAATTCTTAAATTAAACAATTATGTCTTACGCATGGATAGCGATTGGGATTGGGGCGTTTTTAGTCATTTGGCTTGTCGTGACATTCAATTCTTTGGTCGGCAAAAGAAACCGAATTAAAAACGCATGGGCCGACACGGATGTTCAGCTTAAAAGACGTTATGATTTAATTCCAAACTTAGTCGAGACAGTGAAAGGCTACAAAGAATATGAGGCATCTGTTCTTGAAAATGTTACAAAAGCAAGAACAAGTGCTATGAATACCCAAGGCGGTGGCGTAGCAGGTAGAGCCCAAGCCGAAAATATGTTGTCGGGCGCTCTCAAAAGTCTATTTGCCGTTGCCGAGAATTATCCTCAATTGAGAGCATCGGAAAATTTTCAAAAGCTCCAAGATCAGCTCTCTTCTCTTGAAAACGACATTCAATCGGCAAGACGGTACTACAACGCCGCAGTGAGAGAATTAAACAATGCCGTTCAAGTTTTTCCGGCTAGCATTGTTGCTGGAGTTTTTGGTTTTAGACAGTCAGAATTTTTTGGTGCGGACGAAGGCGAAAGAGGCGCAGTGAGAGTATCTTTTTGAGATTGGATATGAAAATCAAAAGAAGCAATGCCATGAGGTATTTTTTCGTTATTGGTTTCCTGTTAACAGTTTTTAGTTTTCATCAAGTAGTTCGAGCAGAGACCGAAGTAGTAAATAATTTTAATGCGAGTATAGCCATTCAGAAAGACGGCTCTATTTTTGTTACCGAAAATATAATTTACAACTTCGGTTTAAATCAGAAGCACGGTATTTTTAGGGACATTCCCCTTGCCGCAGTCAGTGGTCCCCAATTGAGTATCAATGTTTCGGGAGTTAATAATGAAGTTGGGCAACCCTATCAGTATACTACCTCCATTAACGACAATGTTTTGCGAATTAAAATCGGCGACCCCAATGTGTTAATCAGCGGCGTTAAAACCTACGTTGTAAGTTATCAAGTTTATAACGCCATCCGTACATTTAATGACCGTGACGAATTATACTGGAATGTTACCGGAAATCAGTGGCCGGTAGCGATTCAAAGCGCAAATGCCTCGCTAACTCTGCCCGATTTGTCTATATCGAATGTGAGAATGAATTGTTTTACTGGTCTACAAGGAAGTACACAAAAGAACTGCGATTTTAGTCAAGGCGGCGCAAATGTTACTTATGCATCAACCCAAGCTCTTAATGTAAACGAGGGCCTAACACTCGTTCTCGGCATACCATTAGGATATATTCACAACACATATATTCCATACACATATATTCCATTGCAATCTGTCAATCCATTAAGCATAAATTTTGAATCTTTGTCTTCTCTGATCTTCTTTGTAGTTTTTATTTTGGCAATATTGTACCTACGAACTACGAAAACCAAACCAAAACCAGTTATCCCCGAGGAGTTAAAGGGTCAGCCAGTCGTTGTGGAGTATAATCCTCCCGATAATTTACCGCCGATTGAAATTGGTACGCTTTTGGATCGCCAAGTGGATATTACCGATATTTCCTCGGTCATTATAGATTTGGCTGTCAGGGGTTATATTAAAATTCGATATGCCGTTCAACAAAAAGATTTTGAACTTATTAAACTTAAAAATGGTTCTGATTTAGTTCATCCAGCAGATAAAATAATTTTTGAGCTTTTATTTAGCAGTCGCGATAGCGTAAAGCTAAGCGATTTGAAAAAACAGAAAACTACTTTCCAATTGGATATTAAAAAAATACAAGAAGATACAGAACAACACCTGCATAGTGAAGAATATTTTGATCAAGCAGCAAAAGACAAATCAAAAAAACTTAAAGCATATGTATTTCTCATCGTGGTCGCTATTTCGTTGCTTGGATTTGTTATAAATAAATTTTTCCTAAGTTTTTCCCCACTTGTATTTTTCTTCCTATATATAGGAGCTATTGTAGTTTTTCCCTTACTAACGGCACCAGTGAAGCAGAAATTAACGCCGAAAGGAATTTCTATCCTTGCAAAAATTTTGGGGTTCAGGGAATTTTTACAGTTGACTGAAAAAGATAAACTGGAACTTCTCAATGCTCCAGAATTACGGACGGAGATGTTTGAAAAGTTTTTGCCCTATGCGATGGTTTTGGGTGTTGAGGATAAATGGGCTAAAAAATTTGAGGGTATTTACAATGTAGTTCCGAATTGGTACGAAGATCCTACGGCAGCAAATTTTAACAGTTATGTACTCACGCACAATCTGACGCTATTTAACGGTTCCTTCAATCAAGTTTTCAATATCACTTCTCCACGACCGAGCAGTGGATTTGGTGGCGGAGGTTCCTCTGGTGGTGGGTCTGGCGGAGGAGGCGGAGGCAGTTGGTAGAATTTATAGTTGAAGACCTTGATTTAATCTAATATTTCTCTTATACTTTAAGCGCGGGGAAGTGAATCGGTATCATGAGAGGCCCATAACCTTTAGATCCGGGTTCAACTCCCGGCCCCGCAACTATTTTGTATTGGCGGCGTAGCTCAGTGGTTGGAGCGAGCGCTTCATAAGCGTTAGGTCGAAGGTCCGATTCCTTCCGCCGCCACAGGAGTAATTTTTATGTTTGCGGGCGTAGCTCAGCTTGGTTTAAAGCGCCTCCCTGTCACGGAGGAGATCGTGGGTTCAAATCCCATCGCCCGCGCAACGTAATAAATTGTATTTCAAACATCACGATTAAGTGATTTCTTGTTTGACATTTTTCTGGAATTTTTATAGTAAGGTAGATAGATACTCTCAAGGTGGAGAGAACTTAAGAAAGAGGGTCGCACATGGCAAAACCTACGAATGAGTTGCTGGTCCGGCCGGAGGTCTGCCAAGAGGCGCTGGCGCTGGCCAAGGAGCTGGACGCGCTGAGGTTCGGGAACTTCGTGTTGTCGTCTGGGAAGAAGAGCAGGTACTACTTTGATGGGCGTCTGCTGAGCTTGGACTCCAAGGGGGCGGGGCTTTTGGCGGAGGTGGTGGTGGAACTTGCACAGCGTCTCGACCTGAAGGCGGTGGGAGGACCGACTATCGGTGCGGACCCAATTGTTGGGGCCGCGCTTTCGCTGGCACACCAGAACGGGTATCCGCTCAAAGGGTTTCTGGTGCGGACCGAGGCCAAGCTTCATGGTACGGAAGAACAAGTGGAAGGACTTTTGTCGCCAGGCATGCGAGTCATGGTGTTGGACGACGTGTGCAGCACCGGCGGTTCGCTCTTCCGTTCCATTGAGGCGGTTGAAGCAAGGGGATGCAAGGTCGTTGCGGTGTTCACCGTGCTTGACCGCCACGAAGGCGGTAGCGACGAGCTGCGCCGCCGGGGCTACACCTACGTGGCCTTGCTGGAGGCCGACCCAGAGGGCAATATCCGCGTTGCCGAACAGAAGTAACTCATCAGATAAATTGGTGAGTTGCAATGGCCGCTGGCATTCATGTCAGCGGCTTTTTCTTTGTATGAGAAACCTTTCGTCTCAATCAAATAATAAAAATAATGAGAACGTATATGGTAGCATAATTAATACGGTCGTATCAAAAGTGCTACATTATTTAGAGCGCAATTTCATCAAGTAAAAACATTTTAACGTAGCTCTCCAGGTTGTATTCTTTTACCAACGCTTCGGTTTCTTGAAATACTTCATAGGGGCAAATCCAAACGCTATGCTGCAGTTTTTGATACCCCATAAACATGAGAAATTCGCGCAATAGATCACGCCGAAATCTTTTCTTTTCTGGAATATCAAACATAACCATGATCCACTTTCCGTCTTTCCTTTGTTTTCGAGGCGTATCTTGTAATCTGATTTTAAGAACCTTCTCCGACCCTTTTGCGGTAATGAGAAGAGCTTTCTCTTGCGATGCCTCAATGTATCCTTTCTTTTTTAGGTAATACACCATTTGGCGAAAATCGCGTTTGTTGCGTTCTTTTTTCCATGCGCGCCGCATCTTGAAAAGTTCTGGATTTGCTGCCTCTATCATGGTTTTTGGGAACAGAGAAAGTGCCTCACCCAAAGGCTGAATGGCTATTTTATAAAGATCAAGAAGGAACTTATCCGTAAGAGAGATTTTCATTGTGACTTTTGTTTTTTGCTTATGTTTGTAGTGTAGCATAACTGATACGGTCGTACCAATTGTGCTACGTTTAACAAACTAAAGCTGTGGGAAAGTTATGTGCTCTTATTTTATTGATTTTCTTTTGTTTTGCATTTGGATTGAGAATAATGTAAGGTATGGGCAGATCTTCAACAACCTACATCGCACATTATGAGGTGGCAAAATGACAGTACCAAGGGCGAAAACCCTGTTCGAAAAAATCTGGGAGCAGCACGTCGTGGCGGAGCCGCCAGGCGAGCCGGCCGTGCTGTACATAGACCTCCACCTCGTGCATGAGGTGACGAGCCCGCAGGCCTTCGACGGTCTGCGCCTCAACAACCGCAAGGTCCGCCGTCCCGAACTGACAATCTCGACCGTGGACCACAACGTTCCCACAGACAACACGCGCATGCAGGTGATCAAGGACGAGGTCGCCCGCGCCCAGGTCGAGGCCCTCCGCAAGAACTGCAAGGAGTTCGGCGTCAAGCTCTACGACGTCGGCAGCAGCGGCCAGGGCATCGTCCACGTCATCGGCCCCGAGCAGGGCTACACGCAGCCCGGCATGACTATCGTCTGCGGCGACAGCCACACGTCCACGCACGGCGCCTTCGGCGCGCTCGCCTTCGGCATCGGCACGTCGGAAGTCGAACACGTCCTCGCCACGCAGACGGTCCGCCAGCGCAAACCCCAGACCATGGAGGTCCGCGCCATCGGCAAGCTCCCACACGGCGTCACCGGCAAGGACCTGGTCCTGAGCATCATCGGCCAGCTCGGAGTCGCAGGCGGCACGGGCTACGTTTTCGAGTACACAGGCGAGGCCGTGCGGGCGCTTTCGATGGAAGGCCGCATGACCGTGTGCAACATGTCCATCGAAGGCGGCGCGCGGGCCGGCATGGTCGCGCCGGACGACACGACCTACTCGTGGCTGGAAGGCCGGCCTTTCGTCCCGAAGGGCAAAGCGTTTCAGCAGGCAGTGGACAGATGGAAGCGGCTGCCAACGGACAACGGCGCGCAATACGACAGGGTGGTAGAGATTGACGCAGCCGCTCTCGAACCGCACGTGACCTGGGGCACCAACCCCGGCCAGGTGACGAAGGTCACCGGCTCAGTGCCCGACCCGGCGTCGTTCAGTGACGCCGCGGAGCAGGACAGCGCGGTCCGCGCGCTCGAATACATGGGCCTCAAGCCCAACACGCCCATCCAGGACATCAAGATAGACCGCGTGTTCATCGGCTCGTGCACCAACGCGCGCCTCGAGGACCTGCGGCTGGCCTCAAAGGTGGTCAAGGGCCGCCGCGTCTCCCCGCACGTGCGGGCGATGGTCGTACCAGGCTCGACGCTTGTGAAGCTCCAGGCCGAGAAGGAAGGCCTCGATCAGGTCTTCAAGGACGCCGGGTTCGAGTGGCGTGAGTCCGGCTGCTCGATGTGCCTGGGCATGAACCCGGACATCCTGAAGCCTGGCGAGCGCTGCGCCTCGACATCGAACCGCAACTTTGAGGGCCGCCAGGGCAAGGGCGGGCGCACGCATCTGGTCAGCCCGCAGATGGCCGCGGTGGCCGCGGTGGCCGGCCATTTCGTTGACATCCGCGACTGGGACATCTGAACCTCAGCGCTTGGACTTCATTGTCCCGGCGCTTTTCTTTTTTTGTGCCTGTGGAAAAGTGGTTTCTAGCAGGCTTGATTTTGCTTTATTTTTGAGGTAAAATAATCATATGGCTTTGAATCTCAAAACCCTTGAAACAGCGGCAAAAAAAGGCATAGAAACAGCTCAAAACCTTGAGGAATTAGACAAGGTTTTTAAGGTATTTTTAGGTAGAAAAGGGCAACTCAACCAAGTTTTGCGCGCGATCCCAAAATTGGCTAAGCAAAAAAGGGCAAAAACAGGCAAAGAGGCAAATGCGCTCAAAAATTCTCTTGAAAGAATGTTTGCAAAACAAAAGATTGTCTTGCAGGCGGTACGTGGCGAAAATCAAAAAGCTGGAGACGAATGGATTGACGTAACCGCTCCCGGCAAAAAGATTGAGATAGGGCATTTGCATCCCATAACATTGGTGCAGAGAAAGATGCAGGAAATTTTTCAATCAATGGGGTTTGAGATTGCCTCGGGCCCTGAGATTGAAACCGAATGGTATAACTTTGACGCGTTGAATATTCCAAAAGATCATCCGGCAAGAGATATGTGGGATACATTCTGGATTAAGACTACCAATAACAAAAAACCAATAACAAATAACCGACTCCTGCTGCGAACCCATACTTCTCCTGTGCAGATTCGATATATGGAAACTCATAAGCCCCCCTTGCGGATTATTGCTCCGGGAAGGGCTTTTCGCTACGAGGCAACCGACGCCCGCCACGGGTTTAATTTTTATCAGCTCGAAGGATTGATGGTTGGAAATAACGTGACCGCGGCAAATTTCAAAGCAATACTCCAGGAATTTTTCCGCAGATTTTTTGGGAAACCGGTAACGATTCGTTTGCGCCCGAGCTACTTTCCGTTTACAGAACCTTCGTTTGAAGTAGATATGGCTTACGATGGCGGATGGATAGAAATAATGGGAGCAGGCATGGTGCATCCAAACGTGTTAAAAGCGGTGAATATAGACCCTCAAAAATGGCAGGGATTTGCTTTTGGAATGGGCATTGAGCGGCTCGCGATGATGAAATATAAAATCAATGACATTCGATTATTTTACAGCGGAGACTTAAGATTTTTACAGCAGTTTTAATTTATGTTGTTTTCTTATAACTGGCTTCAAGAATTTTTTAAAACAAAGCTTCCAGGCCCTGAAAAACTGGCTGAGCTTTTGGCATTTCACGTATTTGAGTGTGAAGGAATTGCAAAACATGAAAACGATTATATTCTTGATGTTTCAATACTTCCTCAAAGAGGAGATTGTTTAAGCCATGAGGGGATTGCCAGAGAAATTTCTGCGATTACAAAACAGCCGTTAGAAGAACTTCCTTTATCGCCCATAAAAATTCAAAAAGGAATTTTAAAACCTTTGAAAGTTTCGATTGCGGCTTCTCGGTTCGTTCAGCGATATTCTGCGCTTGTGGTAGAGGGCGTGACAATCGGTCCGTCGCCCCAATGGCTCAAAGAGCGCCTCATAGAGCTTGGTGTAAACTCCATCAATAATGTGGTAGATATCACAAACTTCGTGATGCTCGAGCTTGGCCAGCCGTTGCACGCGTTTGACTATCAAAAGATTCATGGTGAAGTCATGACCATACGCGAATCAAAAGCGGGACAGGCAATCGAGCTTTTGGATGATAACGAAATTTCTCTTCAAAAAGGCGCGCTTGTCATCGAAGACTTTAAGGGCGTTATTGATTTAGCCGGGATCAAAGGAGGAAAAGCAACGGGAATAACAAAAAGCACAAAACACATTGTTCTTCAGGCAGCAGTATTTGACCGCCAAAAAATTTATCAAACAAAAAAAGCTCTTGGATACGGCACGCAAGCTGCTGATATGTATGCCCACGGAGTTGATCCGTATCTTACTATAAAGGCTTTGGAACGAGCTTTCTATTTGCTTTTGAAATTTGGAGGAGGAAAACCCGTTCAACTTATTGATATCTATCCCGCAAAGAAAGCGCAAAAGAGCATAACTTTTTCGAGCGGAGTAATTGAGAAGTTGCTTGGAATTAAAATAACGGATAAAGAAATCAAGGCGATACTGGAGTCTTTAGGTTTTTTGATGAGCGGCACAAAGGTGAAGGTTCCAACGTGGAGGCAGGATGTATCTTTGCCAGAAGATCTTATAGAAGAAGTAGGCAGAATATATGGATATCACAATATAGAGCCGGCATTTCCTCAAGCCCTGATCGTGCCGCCCGAAACCAATATGGGTTTTTTCTGGCAAGAACAAATTCGTGACATCTTTAGAGAGGCGGGTTTCACGGAAGCGTATAACTATTCGTTTGTGAGCAAAGATTCTGTTTTAAGCGCAGACGGCGTTGTTGAACTCGAAAATCCAATCAGTGAAGATTTTGAATATCTCAGACCTAATCTTCTTTGCAATCTTCTCAAGAATATTGAGTTAAATCAAAAAACGTTTTCAGGCAAAGATATAAGAATTTTTGAAATTGGAAAAGTATTTGAAAAAACATCAAAAGGCATTGAGGAATATACAAAAATAGGGGGAGCGCTATCATCGAGCGGGGGAGCATTTTATGAGATGAAAGGGGTGACTGATCTTTTTCTTTCGCGTTTAGGAATTAAAAATGTATGGTATAATGAAAATAAGCAGGCAGAAAAATCCGCGAGCGTTATAATCTCTCAAGACCTGCCTACCGGCAAGGCAGGCAAGGAAATTGGAATTCTTCAGGAAATTTCTCCTCATGTTGCCGCTTTTGAGATTGACTTTGATGCAGTTGTTGAGCATGCTCTCGAAGAAAGGGAATACCAGCCCCCTTCAAAATTTCCCGCGGCATTGCGCGATATTGCGCTTCTTGTTCCTCGCGCAGTAAAAGTAAAAAATCTGCTCAATGTCATAAAAAAAGCGGGAGGCGAACTGGTGGCCGATATTGATCTTTTTGACACATACGAAGGCAAGGGGGTGCCTGAAGGCAAAAGATCTTTTGCGTTTCATATCGTGTACCAATCAAAAGAAAGAACCCTTAAAAACGAAGAAGTGGATCTTTTGCAGAAAAATATTGTAAAAGGTTTGGAAGAAAATGAAGAATGGAAAGTTCGCGACTAAAAATTATGCCAAAACCGCAAAATAAATCAACTGAATATACGGCCAAAGACATTTATGTGCTGGAAGGCCTAGATCCGGTGCGCAAGCGCCCGGGAATGTATATTGGGTCTACGGGGTTAGACGGCCTTCATCATTTGGTTTGGGAAATTATTGACAACTCTCTTGACGAAGCAATGGGCGGCCACGCAAAAAATATCGAGGTTCTCCTTTTGCCAAATTCCAGAGTTCGCGTAAGCGATGACGGAAGAGGAATTCCGGTTGATACCCACGCTCAAACAAAAAAATCAGCCCTTGAAACCGTTCTTACCACGTTGCACGCCGGAGCAAAGTTTGGCGGAAAGGCCTATCAGGTTTCGGGCGGCCTTCACGGGGTAGGAGCTTCGGTTGTCAATGCCCTTTCTATATATATGAAGGCTGAAGTGTGCAGAGATGGCGCAAAGTACCAGCAAGAATATGCAAGAGGAAAACCCAAAGGAAAAGTCCAGAAAATAGGGCCGTGCAGGCAAACGGGCACCACCATTGAATTTGAGCCCGATCCCCAAATTTTTCCCGTCATTCAATTCGAACAAAAAAGGATTACCAGCCATTTGCGCCAGCAGGCATATCTTACCGCCGGAGTGCGCATGACCTTTTTTGACCAAACCCAAAAAGGCCTGCTCCCATACTCGTTTTATTTTGAAGGCGGCCTTGCTTCGTATGTAAAATACCTTACGCGAGGAGTTAAGCCGCATCATGAAAATATTTTCTACGCGAAAGGGGAAAAAGAAGAGATCATCATTGAGGTTGCTTTCCAGTATACTGAAGAATTTGAAATATACGAAGAAAGTTTTGCGAACAACATTGTCACTCCAGAGGGTGGCACCCATCTTACGGGGTTTAGAACGGCATTCACGAGAGGGCTGAACGATTATGCAAAACAAAACAATTTTTTGAAAGGCGAAGAAGAGGGTCTCACCGGTGACGATGTACGGGAGGGTTTAACAGCCGTGATTTCGGTAAAACTCAAGGAACCCCAGTTTGAAGGCCAAACTAAGGCAAAATTAGGAAATCCCGAGGCAAAAAACGCGGTAGAGGCGGTTGTTGCCGAAACGCTTAAAGATTTTCTTGAAAGAAATCCTCAAGACGCGAGACTCATTATTGAAAAATGCCTTTTGGCTTCAAAGGCGAGAAAAGCGGCCAAGGCGGCCCGCCAAACCGTTTTGAGAAAAGGAATCTTGGAGGGGCTGGCGCTTCCGGGCAAGCTTGCCGATTGCACCACGAAAGATCCCGAAGATTCCGAATTGTATATTGTAGAAGGGGAATCGGCAGGCGGAAGCGGAAAGCAGGCGCGCGACCGAAGATTCCAGGCAATTCTGCCCTTGAGAGGAAAAATCTTAAACGTGGAAAGGGCCAGGCTTGATAAAATGCTTGAGTCAAAAGAAATCAAGGCCTTGATCATTGCTCTTGGAACCGCCATAGCTCAGGATTTTGACATTTTAAAATTAAGATACCATCATATCGTGATCATGTCTGACGGGGATGTTGACGGCGCGCACATTCGAACTCTTTTGTTGACGCTGTTTTACCGGTACTTTAAGCCGCTCATCGAGGCAGGATATTTGTATATTGCCCAGCCTCCGCTTTATAAAATTCAGATCGCCAAAAAAACTGATTATGCCTATACCGAAGAGCAAAGAACAAAAATGGTAAAGGGCATTGAGAAAGGCGTGAACATTCAGCGCTACAAGGGCTTGGGAGAAATGAATCCGCAGGAACTTTGGGACACCACAATGAACCCCGCAAACCGCGTTCTTCTTCAAGTGACCATTGACGACGCAAAAGAAGCCGACCGAACCTTTGATATATTAATGGGCGACGAGGTTTTGCCCCGCAAAAAATTCATCCAAACCTACGCCAAGTCGGTCAAGAACCTTGACATTTAAAAAGAATTTTGTTATCCTCAATATCTATGTTTGGGAAACTGTTCAATTTTATAAAAGAAGTTCAGCTTGAAGCAAGAAAAGTAAACTGGCCTACCAGGCAGGAAACCATCAAAAACACGCTCATCGTGGTGGCTTTTTCTTCGGGCGTGGCGATGATTTTAGGCCTGTTCGATTTTATTTTCACAAGCATAATCAAGCGGATTGTTTTATAACCCATGCCAAAGCAGCAGATTGCGCAAGAAAAAAACTGGTATGTCATTCACACCTATTCAGGGTATGAAGACGCGGTGGCGCGCAATTTAAAACAAAGAATCGAATCAATGGGCATGCAGGATAAGATTTTCAGCGTCATTGTGCCCAAAGAAAGAAAGATTAAAATCAAAAACAGCAAGAGGCAGCTGGTAGAAGAGAAAATATATCCGGGATACGTTCTGGTTGAAATGATCGTGACTGATGACTCGTGGTATGTGGTGCGAAATACGCCCAACGTAACCGGTTTTGTGGGTTCGGGAACCGTTCCAATTCCGGTGGCAAAAGCCGAAATTGATTCGTTAAAGTCGCGAATGGGGGTTGAAACTCCCCAGTACCAGATTGAGTTTGGAATTGCTGACCGGGTTCGCATTCTTGACGGGCCATTCAAGGATTTGGAAGGCAAGGTGTCTGCAATTGACGAAGAACGGGGAAAAGTAAAAGTGTTGGTAAGCATGTTCGGTCGAGATACTCCAGTAGAATTAGATTCATTACAAATTAAGAAACTGTAAATAAGGTTTACCCCTCGTCGACCTATGGCCTCACTCGGGGTGAATTTTTTCAAAATTCATGGCAAAAAAAGTAAAAAAAATTATACGACTGCATATCGCAGCCGGTGCCGCAACTCCTGCGCCTCCCGTGGGGCCCTCTTTGGCTCAGCACGGAGTGAATATCGGAGAATTCTGCAAAAAGTTTAATGACGCTACCAAAGACAAGGCAGGGTTTAAGCTTCCTGTGGACATCACCGTGTATGAAGACCGAACATATGAATTTAAACTTCATCAGCCGCCAGCTTCTGCATTGATTAAAAAGGCAGCTGGCATCGAAAAGGGCTCTGGCGAGCCAAACAAAACCAAAGTGGGAAAAATCACCAAAGCCCAGCTCGAAGATATTGCAAAACAAAAACTCGAAGATTTGAATACAGAAAATCTCGAAGCCGCAATGAAAATCATTGAAGGCACTGCCAAAAATATGGGCGTTGAGATTAGCGCGTAATCTCTTTTTGATGCAAAAGTTAACTCTCATTATTCATATTCCTGTAATCCATAGGGGGTATTTGGATTTTTTTAACTCTCGCTCAGAAGATATTGGAGAAATTTGTATTATTGAAGAAAATTTACTTGTTGAACTTACGCAATTCAAGCCCGATATTGCTTCTTTGAGTACGGAAACCACAAAAAAATTTTTAGAAGCGCTTGGCTTTAAAAATATTTTTGTTCTTTCAAAAGAAAATATCCAAGAAATCAAAGGCAAAAACTTGCTGCTCATTAATGATGAAGTTTCAAGGAATTTAAATGAAAAGTACCTTCAAGGCGAACACGTTGAATGGGCATCGGTATTTTTGAGATGGGATAGAGAAAAGGTTCTTGAAGAAAAACCGCTGGAAGATATTCCCGAATCGAGAGATCCTTTTCATGTTTCAATGATGGATGAAGCGCGGAAAGAGGCCCAAAAGACAGGGGATTGGTGGCGGCAAATCGGAGCTGTTTTAGTAAAAAATAATGAAATTCTGCTCCGCGGCTATAACAAAGATTTGCCTTCCGACCACACTCCTTATCAGGTGGGAGAAGCGCGGGATTTTTTCAAACCAGGCGAAAAGCACGAATTGGCCAGCACCATTCATGCCGAAGAGAATATCATTGCTCAAGCGGCTAAGAGTGGAATTTCTATTGAAGGAGTTTCTCTGTATGTTACTATTTTTCCATGCCCGGTTTGCGCAAAATTAATTACTTGTTCTGGAATAAAAAATCTGTATTTTGCCGGAGGCGGTTCTAATTTTGACGCAAAAAAAGTTTTGGAATCCGCTGGCATCAAGCTTACTTTTGTTTCAAAGCCATAGTATGATAGCACTATGAAACAATACCTCGATCTTCTCAAATACGTGCTAGAGAACGGAGAACGCAAGGGCGATCCTCAAGGGGTGGGAAATATTGCGGTGTGCGGGTATCAGATGAGATTTAAAATGGACGATGGGTTTCCTCTTCTAACAACAAAAAAACTTTCTTTTAAATCAATTGCGTATGAGCTTCTTTGGTTTATTCGTGGCGATACGAATGTAAAGTATTTAAACGAGCACGGAGTGACTATTTGGGACGAATGGGCCACGGCTGAAATGGCGGCAAAATACGGCCACGCGCCGGGAGAACTCGGGCCGATTTATGGTGAAAAATGGCGCCGTTGGAAAACGAGAGACGGCAAAATAATTGACCAGCTGGGGCAGGCGATAGAAAACATCAAGAAAAATCCCAATTCGCGGCGTTTGGTAGTGAGCGCCTGGGATCCGGAAGACGTTGACAAGGTCTTTGTAGCGCCCTGCCATTGCTTCTTTAAGTTTTTCGTGGCGCAAGGGAAGCTTTCTTTGCATCTTTTTCAGCGCAGCGCCGATGTATTTTTGGGCGTTCCCTATAACATTGCTTCGTATTCCTTGCTCTTAATGATGGTTGCGCAGATAACGGGGCTCAAAGCGCATGAATTTATTCATACCTTGTCTGACACCCATTTATATCTCAATCATATCGAGCAGGCGAAATTGCAGCTTACCCGCGAGCCAAAACCCTTGCCAAGCATGGCTCTTAATCTTGCGGTAAAAAACATTGACGATTTTGTTTTTGAGGATTTCACTCTTGAAGGGTATGATCCTCATCCTTCCATCAAAGCCCCGATAGGAATTTAAGATTTGCCTCCCAAAGGGAAACTCACTGGTTTTGCGCGATGAGTTTTTTTGTTTTTTGCCGGAGAAATTATATGAAAATGTATGTGGGCGACGGAAGCCCCGGTAAGACTCGTATTGCCAAATCTCATCGCAAAAGCTCCTCCTTGTATTTTGTATTTTTTGATTGCCCAGCGCGTTAAGTAGGCTACGGCTTCAAAATCTTTTTTTGTTAACTCGGAGAAGTTCTCTTTATGCGTATCGCCTATAATGATGAAGTGATGCTGGGTATTTTTGTACGGCCAGCTGTTTTCTGTTAAAAACCAGCCATTTTTTCTTTGAAAAATTGGTTTTTTGTGATATTTGAAATAGTCCGGGCAAAAAGGGCAAATGCCCTTGGAGTAGATGCGTTCAAGTACTTTTTTATATACTCCGTTGCGCGCATTTTTAAGGTTAACGAATGAGGGCCTCATTTTCTTTGAGTAATTTCGAAGAGCATCTTTTCAATATGCTTTTTGGCCGTGTTTTCAATAATCTGGCTCGTAGAGGTTTTTTCTGCTTGGCGCGGAAGCACCACGATTTCATTCGCGTATTGCCGAATGGCGTTTAGCTGTTCTTCGGGGTAGCTTTCAACGGTGGTGATAAAGATGTGCGGCTGAAGAATTTTTGCTAAGCCATACTGCCATTTTCCTTGTTCGTCAATATCATCAACCAGTGTCACGTAGTCAACGCATTCCTGGTATTGAAGCATCTCCATTCGTTCTTCCTGGGGAATAATGGGGCGCAGGTCGCTTTTTTTGTATATCTTAATGCCTCGGTCGCTATCTGCTCCTACAATAAGAACATCGCCATATTCCTTTGCCTTAATGAGGTAACGCAAATGTCCAATGTGAAGCATGTCCCAAGATCCAATGGTGCAAACAATTTTATGGCCAATAACCTTGTGGGCGTCTACAATTCTTTTGAGCTCGTTGTAATCTAAAATAATGCGACTTTTTTGGGCTTTCATTTGTGTAGTATTATGATAATATAACAACTGTACATAAGTCAATCAATACCCTCCATGACAACATTTATCATAGCGGCGCTTACCGCCGACGGGTTTATTGGGAAAAATTCTAGCCATCTTGCAGACTGGACAAGCAAGGAAGATAAGCAGTTTTTTGTTCAAATGACTCGTGAAGCCCGAGTTGTGGTGATGGGTCAAAACACCTATGAAACCATTGGCAAACCCTTAAAAGACAGGCTCAATATCGTATATTCGAGAGACAGGCAGTATGAGGGCGTAGAAGTGACTTCAAAGCTCCCACAAGAGCTTTTGGCTGACCTTGAGGCGCGAGGATACAATATGGTTGCAATCTGCGGGGGAGCCACCATTTACACCATGTTTCTGGAAGCAGGCGTTGTGAACAAGTTATATCTCAGCATTGAGCCCGTATTGTTTGGCTCTGGCATTCATTTGTTTAATAAAGAAATTGATAAAAAACTTCAACTGGTATCTTCTAAAAATATGAATGAGCAAACAATCTTATTAGAATATAACGTATTAAACTAAATGCTATGGTGCTTGGGATTGAAGAACTCCATAAATTAGTAAAAGAAAAAAATCTCGTGACAAATTTGTCAGAGCGCGAACTCACCAATCCTGAAGGCGCTGGTTTTGATTTAAGGGTAGGGGAAATCTACGAAATTTCAGGGTACGGTTTTTTGGGCGTTACCGAACGTGAAACCCCAGACATGAAACTCTTGGCAAAATATGAGGAGGGTAAAACTCTTGAAGTGAAGCTCAAGCCTCATGTGTACTATCTTGTGAAAACCGTAGAAGACGTGAATATGCCCGAAAATCTTTTGGCAATTATGACTCCTCGGTCAACATTGTTTCGTTCGGGCGTATATATTTTTGGAGGACAGGTTCCACCAGGATACAAGGGCGGGTTGAATATGGGAATGTATAATTTTAGAGATGAAGAATTTCGATTGGAAATGGGAGCTCGCGTGGTTCACATTATGTTCTTTGAGGTGAAGGGTGAAGGAAACCTGTATCGCGGCCAGTGGCAAGGAGGGAGGGTAACCACCGAACAAAAAGAAACACAGGTATGAAATATATTCCTACGATTGGGCTTGAAATACACGCGGAGCTTAAAACAAAGAGCAAGATGTTTTGTTCATGCGCCAATGACTCGTTAGAAACGAATCCAAACGCGAATATTTGCCCCGTATGCATGGGCCATCCGGGAACATTGCCCGTGGCAAATCAAAACGCCGTTAGAAAAGTGATCAAAGTTGGGCTTGCGCTCAATTGTAAAATTCCCGAAAAATCAAAATTCGACCGCAAGAATTATTTCTATCCCGACCTTCCAAAAGGGTATCAGATTTCACAATATGATGCTCCGCTTTGTAAAGAGGGATATCTTGATGTTGCAGGCAAGAAAATTAGAGTTACGAGAGTGCATCTTGAAGAAGATACGGGAAAGCTCGTGCACCCTGGAGGCGCGAATTATTCTCTTGTTGATTTTAACCGGGCAGGAGTTCCCTTAATGGAATTAGTAACCGAACCTGATATTACAAACGCAAGAGAGGCAAGCCAATTTGCAAAAGAGCTTCAATTGATTTTGAGATATCTTGAGGTTTCTGACGCCGATATGGAAAAAGGCCAAATGAGGGTAGAGGCAAATGTTTCCATACGAGTTGAGGGGGCAAAGACTCTTGGCACAAAAGTAGAAGTAAAAAATCTAAACTCGTTTCGCGCGGTGGAAGGCGCAATCGCCTTTGAAACAAAGAGGCAGGAAGAGGTTTTACAATCGGGCGGAAAGGTTGTGCAGGAAACCAGAGGATGGGATGAAAACAAAGGAGAAACATTTTCGCAAAGAGAAAAAGAAGAAGCCCATGATTATAGGTACTTTCCGGAGCCCGACTTGCCGCCTCTTGATTTTACGCAGGATTTTATTCGAGAAATTAAAGCAGAACTGCCAGAACTTCCTCAACAAAGAACAAAACGATTTAAAAAAGAATATAAACTTTCGAAAGAAAGAGTTGATATTTTGATCCAAGATCAAGAAAATGCAGATATAATTGAAAACGCAATCAAAGAAAAAGTGCCAAAAAAAGATTGGAGTAAATTGGAACGTTCCCTCGATTACTTAATTAATTACGCAAAAAGAGATTTAATTAAAGATAAAGTCAGTTCTCAAAACTTAGGAGATTTTATAGAATGGGTAATAGAAGGAAATCCTTCAAGTACTAACGCAAGAAGAGCACTAAATGAAATGATAGAAACAGGAACTTCACTAAAAAAAGGTGAAGAAATGAAAGATAGTTCAGAAATAGAAGTAATCGCAAAAGATATTATTGCACAAAACCCCAAGGCAGTAGAAGACTACAAAAAAGGCAAAGAAACCGCTCTTCAGTTTCTTATCGGCCAGATGATGTCCAAGACACGAGGAACTATCAATCCTGATGCCGCAAGAAAAATCTTGCTCGATCTTGTGAAAATATAGATAGGCGCGCAAGGAAAACAGTTTTTTGGCCGACCCGTGAAACACAGGGACTATCTGCTGCGTCACGGGCTAAGATACCGCAAAACCGTCATCCTTGGCGCCTATAATATGGATATCATACTACCCAAAAGAATTCAAGAAATTCAAAACAAGGGCCTCGGCACTCTTTACCCCCTTCATCCAAGAAATACGAGTATCTTTTTTGAACCAGGTCATTTGGCGGCGGGAGAAATCTTGCGTTGCTTTCACTGCTTTTTCAATCATTTCTTCTTTTGAAATCTTGCCCTGCAAGAACCAAGAAGCCTCGCGGTATTCAAGGCCAAAGCTTTCTATACGTTTCCAAGAAATGCCTGAAACCTTGAGTTTTCGTACTTCGGTAAGAAATCCCTTTTTAAGCATATTGAGGAATCTTTTCCTGATGAGTTTCTTTAATTCTTCAGGAGATTTTTTAATTCCAAGAAATAATACCGGGTAAGGAAGAGGATTTTTTTCAAGTTTGGGAACAGGCTTTTTTGTTGTAATAACAATTTCGAGGGCTCTGATGAGCCTTCTGCGATTTTTTTGTTCAATTGTTTTCGCACGTTGAGGGTCGAGCTTGCGGAGTTTTGCAAAAAGCTGTTCTATTGAGAGTTTTTCAAGTTTTTTGCGGAGTTTTTTGCTTGGCTTCACTTCGGGTATGGCAATGCCATCGGTGACCGCATAGATATAAAAGGGGCTTCCGCCAACGAGAAATGGAATTTTTCCTTTTTTTTGAACTTCTAAAATCGCCTTGAGCGCGAGCTTTTGGTATTGGCTCACCGTGAATTTATTTTTCGGCAAAGCAACATCTAAAAGGTAATGGGGGATGCCTGCCATCTCTTGTTTCGTTATTTTTCCAGACCCGATGTTGAGCTTTTTGTATATTTGCCTTGAGTCGGCAGAAATAATTTCACCGCCGAATTTCTTTGCGAGTTTTACTCCGAGCGCGCTTTTTCCCGAAGCCGTAGGGCCGAGAATAACAACGAGTTTCTGCTCCATACTAGTGGATTTCTTCTTTCTTTTCTTTCCAAAATGTTCGGAGCTGTTCAATGAATTCCACAAATACTTGAAATGGGGCTTCAATGAATACGTTCAATAAAAGTATAAGGATATTGAATCTTGAAATTTGCCCAGAAAGCCATTTCCCAACCTGAATAATCGGAAGGCCAAAAAAGTCGAGAAGCCCCTGCAGAAATCCTTCTTTTTCTTTCCCAACCATAAGCTCTCTTGCTCTTGAACGTATTTTTGTGCCGGCAAACGCAACGAGTGAGAAAAAAAGAAGAAATACCACTATGGAAGGGAAGCTGAAATGCAATTTTCTTAGCATTGAGGCAAGAAATCCAAAACTTACCACAAAACTACCGAGATACACCGCGTGGATAATAAGGCTCAAAAACGCGCCTCTTTTTCTTGGCAACGATATTTCGTCTACTTCTTTTTGGTTGGTTTCAAAAGTGATTTTTGCCACTTCGAGCAGGGTTTTTTGAATATTTTCTGATGTTGAAGATTTTATGGTTTTTACGAGCAAAAGCAAAAATAAAGGAGGAATAGCGATACTCCAGGCGAGGTTTACGTAATTGAGTTCATGAGTGATGTTGGCATCAACAGGAAGCTCAACGGCCAACACAATCAGAACCTTCGAAAGAAATACGGAAAGAGTGCTGAAAAAAGCGGTTCTATTCATCCGCGCCCTCAATTTTTTTAAGCGAATCGCGTATATTTTTTCTATCGCAACCTCAAACATCTGCGAATTTTGGGTGAGTTCTGTAAATTTGTTCGGGTCTTCAGAAATAATATCGCCTAAAAGCAAATAGGGGGTGTCGTATCGTTCAACCACATTGTAAAATTTGTCGGCAAGGGGATGAACGAGTATTGATTCAATCTTCATTTTTATAGATTGGAGCCGGGGCGCTAAAGATGAAATAGAGTCTGCGCCCAAGTGTTCCCATTCTGGATAGGATTTTTCAAGAAGATGAAGGGTTATGGTTGCGTCGTCTAATTTAAAAAGCGATCGCTGCACGGCAACATAAATCTCAAAGATTCGTTCTTCGGGCAAAATCCTGTTTTCATCTTTTTTTCTTATTTGAATTTGTTTTTCCATATTCTGCGCCATAAATTCAATAAGAGCTTTTTCACGGGTTCTCAAAGAGAGCGTTTCTTCAATTTCGCATGCCCCAACGGTTAAAAGCCAATCTTCCAGATCTGTCTGCAGTTTTTTCTCGCCGTACAATTTGCTTTGCTCAATAAGCGAGGTATATTTATTGATGATTTCCTGCGTTTGGTCGATTGTTTGAAGGGGCAGACGGCTGTTGGGGAAATGCCCGCCTCTGATGAGTTCATGCAGCAAGGGTTCTGCCATATCTTTTCCGCTGTTTCCAAAAAGAAGCCGGCGCTTAAGCATTCTTTCAATGGCAGTCTTGCGCAGAAGGTGTTCTTCTCTCCAATCAACTACTCCTCTGATTTTTTCATAAAACAATGCAACGCGCGCCGCAACTTCATCAACCGTAATGGTGGCAATGTTTTCTTTCGGTTCAAGACCTTGATACCAAAGCTGGTATTGGAGAAGCAGTTTTTTTGTTCCCTGAGAAAGTTCCATAGAGATAAACTATATCTTACTATTTATTTCTTCTTCGACTCGTTTTGAAAATTCGGCCATATTCATTTGCCCGAGATTGCCTTTTTTGCGCTGTCTTACGCTTACCGTATTTGTTTGCTGTTCTTTTTCTCCCACAATCAACAGGTAAGGGATTTTTTGCATTTCTCCCTCTCGGATTTTTTTGCCGAGCGTTTCGTTTTCATCTCGCACTGCAACGCGAAGATTTTTATTCTTTTCCTGAAGCGTTTTTAAAATAGTGTTTGCAAACGGAACAAACTGATCTGAAATCGGCAATATCCAAATTTGTTCTGGCGCCAACCACAGAGGGAATGCTCCCTTGTAGTGTTCTATAAGAATTCCCGTGAAGCGTTGAATGGATCCAAGAACGGTGCGATGGATGATGACGGGACGCTTCAACTTTCCATCTTTGTCAACATAAGTAACGTCGAATCGTTCTGGCATTGCAAAATCAAGCTGGATGGTTCCGCACTGCCAAGAACGTCCCAACAAATCTTTGATATGGAAATCAATTTTTGGGCCGTAGAATGCTCCGTCTCCCTTGTTGATTTTGTATGGAAGTCGTAGATCCTTCAAAACCCTTTTTAAAGCACCTTCTGCTTTTCTCCACATTGCATCGGTTCCAATAGAGTGTTCGGGACGAGTAGAAAGTTCAATTTCAACATCACGAAATCCAATAATTCGATAGAAGGTAAGAGTTAAGGTAATAACACCTTTCACCTCCTCTGCAACCTGGTCTTCTTTCGCGAAAATATGAGTATCGTCTTGGCGGAAAGCCCTCACGCGAAAAAGGCCATTAAGGGTGCCCGAAGGTTCGTGGCGATGTACCTCTCCAGCTTCAGCTAACCTCAGAGGAAGCTCTCTCCAGGAACGGGGCTTTGTTTTATAGATAAGGATGGTCCCCGGACAGTTCATTGGTTTGATTGCGAAGGTTCGGTTATCAATTTTTGTAAAATACATGCTTTCTTTGTAATGGTCCCAGTGCCCTGATTTTTTCCAGAGTTCTTCAGAGAGCAAAATAGGGGTGGAAACCTGCTGGTAACCTGCTTTTTGGTGCAGTTCTTCATGAAGAGACATTAAAGCTTTTCGCAAGAGCATGCCTTTGGGATGCCAGAAAATAAACCCAGGGGCTTCTTGATGAAAACTAAAGAGGTCAAGTTCTTTCCCAATTTTCTTGTGGTCACGCTCTCGAGCTTCCTCTAAGAGTTTGAGATGATTATCGAGTTCTTGTTTTGTTTCAAAGGCAAGACCATATATTCTCGTAAGCATTGGGCGTTTTTCATCTCCTCTCCAATAGGCGCCGGCAAGATGAGTAAGCTTAAACGCGTTGAGAGGGAGTTCGCTCGTATTTTTCACATGGCCTCCGCGGCACAAATCCAAAAACAAGTCTCCTGTGTACACCATTCCTACTTTTTTAGCTTTTAAATCTTTAATAAGCTCTAATTTGTAGGGCTGTTTTTCTTTTTTAAAATGAGTTGTTGCTTTGGCGTTTGGCCAGAGTTCTTTTTTGAATAAAAGGTTTTGCGAGGCGATTGACCGCATTTCTTTCTCAATACGAGGCAAATCTTTATTGGCAAGCTGAAGGTTTCCAAAATCGTAATAAAACCCGTTTTCAATAACCGGGCCAATGCCAAGCTGGGCTTTTGGATAGAATTTTTTTACCGCAGCAGCGAGTATATGGGCAAAAGAGTGCCGTATATTCTCTATTTCAGAGCTTTTCTGCATATTTGTAGACTTTAGCATAAAATTAGAAAAAAGGGGAGTAAGCCAGTATGAAGTCTTTAAAATAAAGACCTCCTCTGGGGAAGAGGAGGTGGAGTTTCTTTGGATTAAATACTATTTACAAAACTCAACTGCCCCTTCCTGAAAGGAGGTTATTTGGGTAGTCGTAGTTGTCAGATTTATAAATTTCATAGTTATTTTACCGAAACTAAATTTCTTAATACTTCTACTTTTTCTTCCAATTTTTCTATTCGTTTTTGGTGATCGGTGATTAAAATATATTCAATCTTATCGAATCTTTTATCCATTTCATCAAATCTTTTATCAACTGCGTCAAATCTTTTATCGACTGCCTCAAATTTTTCGTCAACTCCCACAAATCCCTTTTGAATCATTCTTGCCAAGGTATCTATTGTAACATTCTTTGCCATAAACTTATGTTACTTGATGAGAAAAGAATGTCAAGTTACTGCTCTATGATTTCTTCAATCTCTTCTGCAATGAATTTTCGTTCGCCGTTCCTGTTATCGAGCCTGCCGCCTATGAGCACCATTTTATTTTCCTGGAACGCAGCGGGGTTTGTTTCAATAAGAGAGGGGAACACCACCACCTCGATTTTGTCGGTAAGGTCTTCGAGCCCCATAAAAAGCATTGGTTTTCCCGTTTTGGTGATGATTTTTTTTACCGAGGCTATTAATCCTCCAATACGAAATCGGGTTCTTGACCCAACCTGAAGTTTTAAAATTGGAAACGTCCGCTTTTCAAGAATATTTTTTATTCGCTGCAAAGGGTGCGAACTCACGTAAAGCCCCAGAAGCTCTTTTTCCCAGATGAGCCGTTCTTTTTCGGTTGCTGGTTCCGTACTTTGGAGTTTTATTGTTGGATTTGAACTCTGCGGGCCAAAAAGCGATTTTTGAGATCCATCGCTTAGCTTGCTTGTTTCTCTGGCAACGCCAAGGAGCAGCTCGGTATTCAAAAGTATCTGATTCCGTTCTGCAAACTGGTCGAATACTCCCGCCTTTGTTAAGCTTTCAAGCGATTTTTTGTTTAAATCTTTTGAATGGATTCTTGTGATGAAATCTTGGATTGATGAATAGGGGCCGTTTTTTTTCCTTTCGTCAATAATGGTTTCTACGATGCCTTCTCCTACATTTTTAACGCCCAATAATCCAAAGCGAATCTGGGATTTTTCGGGCACCACCGAAAAATAACTGAAACTTTCGTTAATGTCGGGAGGCAGAACCTCTATTCCCATTTTTCTTGTTTCTTCAATTAAAAAGGCGACCCTCGCGGCATCGTTTCGTTCTGAAGTTAAAAGAGCCGACATAAATTCCACGGGATAATACACTTTTAAATACGCGGTTTGGTAGGCAATCATGGCGTACGCCGCGCTGTGCGACCGGTTAAATCCATATCTTGCAAAAGGCAGCACCCATTCCCATATTTTGTTTGCTACGCTTTTGCTGATTCCATTTTTGATCATTCCGTTCACAAGTTTTTCTTGCTGTTCCATGAGCAGGCTTTTAATTTTCTTCCCCACTGCTTTTCTCAATACGTCGGCCTCTCCCAAGGAGAATCCCGCAAGCTCTTGCGCCATTTTCATCAGTTGTTCCTGGTAAATGCAGATTCCCTGCGTGTTTTGGAGAATGCTTTGCAGTTTTGGATGCAGGTATTCAACTGTTTTCTTTTTGTTTTTTCTTGCGATATATTCTGGGATTAATTCCATTGGTCCGGGCCGGTACAAAGCAATCATCGCGATGATGTCTTCAAACTCCGAGGGCTTCAATTCTTTCAGATAGCGGCGCATTCCTTCGCTTTCTACCTGAAAAATCCCTACGGTGTTTGCCTGCGCGAAGAGTTTGAAAATTTTTGGGTCGTCAAGGGCGATATTTTCAAAATCAAGATTTATTCCATAAATTGCGTAGATGCGCTTGAGCGTGTCTTCAATGATGCTCAGGTTTTTAAGGCCCAGAAAGTCCATTTTCAAAAGCCCCAAATCTTCTATGGAATGCATTTCATATTGCGTGATGACAATATGAGTTTCTCCCTGCGATGGATGTTGCAAGGGAACAAGAGTATCTAAGGATTCTGCCGCGATCACTACTCCGCAGGCGTGCGTAGAAGCGTGCCTTGCAACTCCTTCAAGTTTTTTTGCCAAATCAATCAGGTGTTTTGCTCTTTCGTCGGTCTGGTATAATTCTTTGAATTCTGAAACTTTTTTTAACGAATCTGTGAGCGTGAATCCAAAAGGGATCATTTTTGCGACTTTGTCGCAATAGCTGTATTCGTATTGCAGGGCCCGGCCTACGTCGCGAATCACCGCCCTTGCGGCCATTGTCCCAAAGGTAATAATTTGGGCAACCCGGTCCCTTCCGTATTTTTGCGAAACATATTCAATCACCTCATCCCTTCTTAAATCGGTAAAATCCAAATCAATATCGGGAAGCGAAACGCGTTCCGGATTCAAAAATCTTTCAAAAAGAAGATTGTATTTCAAGGGATCAATGTTTGTGATTTTCAGGCAATACGCAACCAATGATCCGCCAACCGAACCTCTTCCCGGCCCCACCACAATGCGGTGTTCTTTCGCCCATTTCACAAAATCCTGAACAATAAGAAAATACGAAGCAAACCCGGTTTTTTCAATAACTTCAAGCTCGTAGTTAAGCCTTGCAAGCGCTTCTTTGGAGTTTTCAAATTGTTTTCGTTCTTTGAGCCCTTGCGAGCACAGTTCTCTGAGATATTCATTGGCAGTTTTTCCAGGGGGCAGAGGAAAGCTCGGTAGCATGGTTTTTCCCAAGGAAATAGTGAGGTTGCACATCTCTGCTATTTTTTGCGTATTTAAAATCGCTTCGGGAGTATTTTGAAAAATCTTTTCCATGTCTTCGGGGCTACGAAGCGAAAAATCATCTGCTTTGAGCGTGAGGCGCTCCTTATCATCGGCTTTTGCGCCCGTATTGATAAGCATTAAGATATCTTGGGCATCTGCGTCTTCGGGCCGAAGGTAGTGCGAATCGGCGGTAGCCACAAGAGGAATGCCGGTTTGTTTTGAAATCTGCACGAGTTCGTCGTTGACTCTTTTTTGTTCTGGAATATTGGCATGGTGCTGGAGTTCAAGATAAAAGTTATCTTTTCCAAAGATTTTTTCATAGTTGAGGGCTGCAGCTGTGGCGTCTTGCATCCTTTTTGCCAGAATAAACCTGGCAACTTTTCCGCTTAGGCATCCAGACAGCGCAATTAATCCCGAAGAGTGCTGGGCCAATAATTCTTCGTCTATTCTCGGCCTGTAATAGAACCCCTCAAGATGCGCTTTGCTAATCAGTTTTACCAAGTTCTTGTATCCCTCCTCGTTTTTCACCAGAACCGTTAAGTGGTAAATTTTGTCATCAATGCCGGGGCGTTCCTGGTTCATTTTTTCAAAGGCAATATAAAGTTCGGCCCCCAGAATTGGTTTTATCCCTTTTTCCTTCGCTTTTTTGTAAAATTCGATTGCCCCGTACATGTTTCCATGGTCGGTAATGGCAACCGAATTCATCCCAAGTTCTTTTACCCTGTCTAAAAGCTGGTCTATTTTAGGAAGACCATCAAGCAGGGAGTAATGGGAATGCACGTGGAGATGAGTGAATTTTGAAGGCATAGGTTATGGTATTGTATAATAACGCAATGAAGTATTCAACTTTGAATGAAGAAAAGAAACTATGGGAAAAAGGATTTCGGGCTGTTGTTGGAATTGACGAAGTTGGCAGGGGCCCGCTTGCAGGGCCCGTGGTTGCGTGCGCAGTTTGTGCTAAGCCAGGCTTAGCACAATTGTTTAAAATAAAACTCAGAGATTCAAAACAACTTACTCCAAAACAAAGAGAAAAACTTTGCCCAATCCTTACGACGCATCCCGCGATAGAGTGGGGAATCGGGAGCGTATCTCCTAAACTGATAGATAAAATAAACATCTACCAAGCGACAAAACTCGCAATGAAAAAAGCGGTGCAAGATCTTCAAAGAAAACTCAAGAAAAATAGTATCGATTTTTTGATTATTGATGGAACAATGACACTTGAAAAAATACAAATTTCGCAGAAGGCAATTGTAAAAGGCGATGAAAAAGTGTTTTCATGCGCTGCGGCTTCCATTATTGCCAAGGTGACAAGAGACAGAATTATGCTGCGCTACCACAAGAAATATCCGCAGTATGGTTTCAACAAACACAAAGGATACGGCACAAAGCTTCATTTTAAAATGCTCAAAAAACATGGGTCGTGTCCCATACATAGGCATAGTTTTGCCCCTGTTCGCGCATCTTCTTTACGCTTTCCGCAGATTATGCTATGACGACAACGAAAGGAGGTGCCGAATGCGCACCCTGCTCAAAGAGTTGGTTCAGCAAACGATACTGATCGTACTTGTTTGGACCGCCGGGCTTGCGCTCGGCATCTTCGTCTTGGCGCTCCAACGATTTTGCAAACTGAAGGTTCAGAACAGAAAGGGGCTCTTTCGGCAAGGTCCAACCTTGGTTGTGGCAAACCATCCGTCCATGTGGGAGACGATAGTTCTTGTTGGACTATTCTTTCCTAAGTATCTTTTTGCCCCTCACAGAACGCCCTGGAGCACGCCAGACAAACGAAATGTCTACGACCGATGGTACGTTGCATGGCTTCGTCCGCACCTAATCGCCATTCCGCGAGATGATGCTCGAGAGTTGCCGAGCGCGCTCAAGAAAATTATTAAAGCTCTTTGCCGAGGCGAAACAGTCATTCTGTTTGCTGAAGGAGGACGAACTCACAAAGGAGAGAGGCACTTGCGTTCAAAGACAGGAAAACGTATCCGCCTCCTTAAACGGGCGGCCCTAAAGCGCATCTTCCTGGGAGTGCCCAATCTCAACATCGTTCCAGTCTGGGTTACAACTCCAGACGACACTCGGCTCAACATCTCTGGACTACCTGGACAATGGCATCCAATGCACCTGCTCATTGGAGAACCCCTTCTTTTTCAAGAGGGAATGAGTATAGAGGAGAGAATATCCCAGCTTGAACAAACGCTCCTGGAGCTTGCTGATCAAGTGGATCACATGACCGACTGAAAAGCCGGTCTTTTCTTGCGCTTTTTCACCCTTCATGATAGATATACAGGGTATGGCAGTTCCAAAACAGCATCGGTCAAAGTCAAGGCAAGGGCAAAGAAGAATGCACCTATTTATGGTGTTGAAAAATTCCATTGCGTGCAAAAAATGCGCAAAGCAGGTTTTGCCGCACACGGTGTGTTCAAATTGCGGTACGTACAAAGGGAGAGCAATGATTGACGTAATGGCAAAGTTAACGAAAAAAGAGAAAAAAACAAAACAAAAAGAATTAGATGGCAAGTAGGCACCTCGCAAGATCAATAGCAATGCAGTCTTTGTACGAATGGGATTTCTACGGCCAGAAAGGCAAAGACGCGCTGGAAAAAATAGTAGACAGGAATATAAAAGAATTCGGGCCGGGGCTTCAAGAGGTAAACCAAACATTTGTAGGAACATTGGCAAAAGGGGTTGCGGAGCATATTAAAAAACTTGATCTCATCATTGAAAAGGCGGCGCCCGAATGGCCCATTGACCAAATTAATGTAACCGATCGGAACGTGCTGCGCCTCGGATTGTTTGAACTTTTGTACAGCAACAAAGAAGAAGTGCCCCAGAAGGTTGCTATTAATGAAGCGATAGAGCTTGCGAAAAATTTCAGCGGCGAATCTTCGGGACGATTTATCAACGGAGTGCTTGGAACCGTATATCGCGAGCTTGGCCTAGAAAATAAATGAAAGATTTTTCTGAACTTGAAAAAAGAATAGGGGTTTCGTTTCGAAATAAAGATTTGCTGGTTCACGGATTTGTGCACCGCTCGTACCTTAACGAAAATCCCGATTTTCACCTTTCGCAGAATGAAAGGCTTGAATTTTTGGGCGACGCCGTGGTGGAACTCGCGGTTACCGAATATTTATATGAAACATACCCCGCTAAGCCCGAGGGGGAACTCACCACGTGGAGGGCGGCTCTGGTAAACGCGAAAATGCTTTCCGAAATTGCAAAAGAACTTGGATTCAACGATTTTCTTTTGCTTTCAAAAGGCGAGTCAAGAGAAAACGGAAAAGCGCGCGATTATATTTTAGCAAATACGTTTGAGGCCTTTGTGGGAGCCTTGTATCTTGACCAGGGCCTCAAAGTATGCGAAAAGTTTATAGGCGCGTATTTGCTCCCAAAACTCCCGCACATCATTGAGGCAAAGCTTTTTCAAGACTCAAAATCGCGTTTTCAAGAGCTTTCGCAGGAAAAAATGGGCGTCACCCCCAACTACAAGAGCTTGGAAGAATGGGGGCCCGACCACGAAAAACAATTTAAGATAGGCGTGTTTTTGGAAGAAAGCTTGGTTGCAGAGGGCGAGGGCTCTTCAAAGCAAGAAGCCGAAGAAGCCGCCGCGCGCAATGCGTTAAAAATAAAAAATTGGGCTTGAAACAATTATGTTAGTCATACGCTTACAGAGAACAGGAAGAAAGAATTATCCTTCCTACAAAATTGTGGTAAAAGATAAAACAAAATCCGCCAAGGGCGGGCGCTTTGTGGAAGAGGTTGGTTTTTATAATCCTTCAACAAAAGAAAAAATAGTAAAAGGGGAGAGGATAAAATACTGGATGGGAGTTGGAGCAAAGCCATCGCCCACGGTTTGGAACATGCTCGTGCAAGACAAAATTGTTGAGGGAAAGAAAATCGCAAAACACAAAAAACCCAAAACCGTTCCAGAAGGCCCGAAACCATAAGCTGGTATTGACAGAATCTTTTTTCTATGCTACACTGTTAATATGGCCGGAAAAGGGAATGTTTCCTTTTTCAATCTCAAAAAAAGCTCGGCCAGCGCCTATCTGCCTTTGGCTGGATAGAAACAGAGAAAGAGAGTACCTTAATGTCTCAGTCGAAAGCTCCGAAGCGGCCCCAGCCGCGCAAGGAAGACATAACCTTTGCCTTCGTTACGATGCGGGTGGGAAATCGGGTTGTGGTGTCCCGCATTATCACTCTGCGGAGGCGCGTATGAATGTCATAAGCATCCAACGGGCCATGAAGATTCTCGAGGCTCGACTCTTGGGGGAAGGATCAGTTCTTATCTTCAACGGCGTCACCGTATCTGTTGAGAAAGAAGGCGAAGAAAACAGATACCAGCTCATCACGTTGGGCGGCAAACAACCGATCACCAGCGACCAGGCGAACGAGCTTCTCAAAATTGCGGCAAATGCAATGGTGAAACAGGCAAAAAAGGCGAAACGCCAAGGAGGGGGGAAATGAAACACCCCCCTCTTTTTCTATTCTCCCAATTTTTTGAGGACTTGACATTGATGCGCAACAAACTATAGTGAACCTGCCTGCCGGTAGGCAGGTTTACTAACAGAATGGTTAAAGGTCGAGTAAGAAAAGCACAGATTGATTTTACAAAAACGCATGGAAGAAAGAATGCCATACCAAGATCTTCTTGAATACGTGGTGAAAGCCCTGGTTGATCACCCCGAAGATGTAAAGGTGGAACGAAAGGTAGATGAAATGGGCGTATTGCTTACGCTCAAGGTTCACGCCGAAGACATGGGGCAGATCATCGGCCGCGAAGGTTCAACCGCAAGATCTATTAGAACGCTGGTTCGAATCTCGGGATTGAAAAATCACGCGAGAGTAAATCTTAAAATCGAGGAGCCAGAGGGCGGAAGAGGCCCGGCGCCAAGAAAAGAATCTCTCGACGAATTGAAGATCTAATCTTTTAAACTCTCAAACAAAAACGTCCCTCGATTTCGCTCGGGACGTTTTTGTTTTATTTTCTGTATTTTTTGCTTGACATACAATGTCTTTGTTTTTACTATCAGTGTACGCACCTGCAAGAGCTTTACCGAAGTTAGGAAAGGAGGGAGAAAATGTTGGAAGTAGTCGACGATCTGGGAGCGTACCTGCGCGAAATCAAACAGGTATCGTTGCTGACGGCGGGTCAGGAAGTCTCCCTCGCGAAGCTGATTGAGCGGGGCGACCTGGAGGCAAAGCAGCATATGATTGAGGCGAACCTCCGGTTGGTGGTCAGCGTCGCCAAGAAGTACCGCGGTCGAGGGGTAGCACTGCTTGACCTGATCCAGGAGGGCAACATCGGGCTGATAAAGGCGGTGGACAAGTTTGAGTGGCGGCGCGGCTACAAGTTTTCGACCTACGCCACATGGTGGATACGTCAGGCAATCACACGCGCCGTTGCTAGCCAGGCGCGCACCATCCGCATTCCTCTCCATACGCTGGAGAAGATCAATAGGCTACAGCGTGCGAGCGAACGGTTCGTGCAAGAGCATGGTCGCGAGCCCACTATTGTCGACCTTGCGGAGGCTTTGGCAATATCTCCAGAGCGTATCCGCAAGATGCTCGAGGTGTCGCAAAGGCCGGTGTCATTGGAGACACCTGTTGGCGAAGAGGGAGACTTGTACCTCCGCGACTTTATTGAAGACCGTGCAATCCCGCCTTTGGACGAGGCAGTGGGAGGCCAGTTGTTGCGCGAGCGGGTGGCTGGCGCATTGCACACGCTTTCCGAGCGCGAGCAGCGCGTGCTCCGGCTGCGCTTTGGTCTAAGTGGTGGTAAGAGCCACACGCTGGCAGAGGTTGGTTTCGCAGTCGGCGGCCTAACACGAGAGCGCATTCGCCAGATAGAGCAGAAGGCTTTGCGCAAATTGCGGAGTGAAGCTGCAAGTGGCGCGCAGAAAGCAGGGTAACCACCCCCGTGCACTGCGCGCCTTTTCTTTTTATACTCTGGCCCTTGTTTTTTTATACAAACGCGGTATATATAATGCAAGGTGCGGTTTTCATCACAACGGCTGACTAACACAAAGGAGACGGGCCAGCATGCCAGATAATGATCGTGCGGCAAAAGCCTATGAAGAAGCAGCGGGGATGGTCCCCGTTAGTCCAAAACGTAAAGGACTGCTCATACCTCAAGGCGTCAATGGGGGCGGTCCTAGCTCATCATTTGGCGGGCCAACCAAGTATGGAACAGTGGGGAAGGATGTAGGACTTCCTTCTACAAACTATGAGGAGCTTCCATATCCTCTTGGAGGACCGCCACCGCCGATGAGCGGACGATCTACTCCAGATCCAGAAGAAGAGAAGAAGCCTGGCCGTAAATCAAAGAAAGGCCAAGAGGCCTAACATGAGGGCGGCAGGAGCTACGTTGCAACCAACGCAACAAAAGCTTCTGTCGCCCCGTTTATTTTTAGGGCTTGACCCTGTAGTAGAAATTCGACATGCGTTTTGCAAAACGCATACGTTGTCGAAGGCGGTCGAATTTTCACTACGGGGTTGACAAAATAGAGGCGGTATGCTATACTAATAATATAGAGTAAGGAAAGTTCTTTGAGAAAATCTCCATGGCGGCGAAATGAACATTAGCAAGAAACATTCAGAAAATAGAGAATTGGAATGAAAAACAGAAGTTAGTGTTCAGTTCGCTACTCCGAAGCAATAGTTCTTTAATATACATTCGTCTCTGGCTGTGTGTCCTGACAAAGGAAGGATAGACAGCTGGAGACGAGTCTCAAGCATCTTATTTTCTTGTCCGAATATCGGATAAAAGAAGGTAAGATTAGTGCCGAACAACGGCAAGGAGAAACAAATGGACTGGATCAAAAAACAAGAAGGGTTCAGGGAAGCCTTTGGGTTTGTTCCGGAGATCCCGACTCCTGGAACCACACGCACCCGCTTTGAAAAAGAAGCTGTGTACCTTGTTCTGGCGGGTCTAGCGTACCGTGCCTTGGCTGCGCAGAAAGAGCAGCAGACCGAGCAGGGCTTCAGTATTTTGGGCTTGGAGGTTCCGTGCGACTTCGCCAATCTCCTGCAGAAGAAAGAAGGGGTCGAAGCCATAGCTGCGCGTTTGGAGATAAGGGAGATGAGTGCAGAGCACCACGCATTGGTCGAGGAGATCCCTACCATGCGAGATGAGTTCTTTGCAGCCAATCGCGTCGCGGGAAACTTTGGCTTCAAAGTAAGTCGTGGCATGGAACCCTACGTAGAGGGCACTCCCGATACTGCAACCTTCGGCGATGACGCTGAGATCCTTGCGGAGGTACGCAAGTTCGCAGAAAAACACCTCCACAACGAAGAAAACCGCAAGATAGACGCCGGTTAACACCGACGCGAGTATGAGGGGCGACAGGAATCAATCGCGAGATTGATACACCGTCGCCCTTGTTCATTTTTATTGATACTCTATAGTATATTCATGATACGTTTTGACATTATAACTATATTTCCCAATTTATTTGATGGCTTCCTAAACGAGTCGCTTTTGGCAAAAGCGCAGAAAAAAAAGCTTTTGAAAATTGAAATTCATAACCTTCGCGATTTTACTGCTGACAAACACAAAAAAGTAGATGATAAACTTTTTGGCGGGGGACTCGGAATGGTAATGAAGGTTGAGCCGATTTACAGGGCGGTACAGGCATTGAAAAAATCTCCTGCTTCGCTCAAGCTTCGCAGGACAAGCAAAACTATACTTTTCACTCCGCGGGGAAAGAAATTTACCCAAAAAATGGCGTATGAATTTTCAAAATTTGACCAGCTTATTTTCATTTGCGGAAGATACGAAGGGGTTGATGAAAGAGTGGCAAAAAATATTGCAGATTATAAAATTTCAATAGGCGACTATGTGTTAATGGGGGGCGAGATTCCCGCGATGGCGGTTATTGAAATAGTGTCGCGCCTTATTCCGGGAGTAATAGGCAAGCCAGAATTTTTAAAGGAGAGAAGTATAAGAAAAGCGTTTGTTGAATATCCGCAATATACAAGGCCCGAAATGTTTAAGGATTGGAAGGTGCCTAAGGTGTTGCTTTCGGGAGATCATAAAAAAATAGAAGAATGGCGCAAAAAACACGGCAAGGTTATTGAAAAGTGAATCTCTCTGTGATATCTTAGCAAGTGATGCGTGGGTGCTAGAGCGGCCAATTAGGTGTGGCTGTAAACCACATGGCTTCGGCCTACGGGGGTTCGAATCCCTCCCCACGCACACTTCGACTCGCTTCGCTCGCTCAGTGCCTTCGGCCCAAGAGTGAGGCGAAGTGTCCTGAGCTTGTCGAAGGACTACCTTGTGCCGAGATAGCTCAGTGGTAGAGCAACTCCATGGTAAGGAGTAGGTCCCGGGTTCAAGTCCCGGTCTCGGCTCACTACTTCGCCCTTCGCTATAGCGATAGCTCAGGGCTTCGCAGTGCAAGCAATAAAATTAGAATAAAATAATTATAATAAACGAAGTAGTGTCCCGCGAAGCCTTGGCGAAGTGGGACCACCAAGAATATGGCGGCAAAAAGAAAAGCGTATACAAAACTTCAGTGCACGGTGTGCAAAAACATCAATTATTTTCCCCACAAGTCAAGAATGCTAAAAGCAAAAGAAGGGGAACAGAAATTGGCGTTGAGCCGTTTTTGCAAGTACTGCAGAAAGCACACCGCGTACAAAGAAGCGAAGCGGTAATGTGCTTAGCATTAAGCACATAGGGGTGTGGTGAAGTGGTATCACGAAGGTCTCCAAAACCTTCGTCGGAGGTTCGATTCCTCCCGCCCCTGCACTTGACTTTTTTCAGCAATTCGTGGTAAGATGCATTAAACTCGCACAGCACATAAGGAGACAGGCAATGAATAGATTTCGCTGGGTCGTCGGTCTGGCTGCCATCATTCTCTTGATTCTTGCGTTTAGAAAAGGAGTCTTGGAGGCGGCGCTGGTCGCGTTTGTAGTGGGAGCTGCCGGTGGGTTTATTCAGGATGCCATAGCAACTAAGTTCCGGTGGTGGGTCTACACGCGCACACCCTTTATGAGTCCACTGTATTTTCTTATCACATTGCCGGCGTGGGGAACCCTGGGCACGGTGGTTGTAGGATCATTCTGGTGGCTCCACAAGTTTCCGTTTCTTCCAGGGTGGTCTATCCCGATGATTGTCACCACAGCTTTGCTCATAGCGTATGAAGGGATAAACCTCAAAACAAAAAGCTGGAGGTACTACGCCCCTGCCTGGGTAGTAGTCGCGGGGTGGTTTCCCCTGGTGCTCGGGTTCAGAATCACCTACACGCTTGTTCATTAAACGGTTTCAGTGGCGCATTCTTTCCGAGCGGAGACGGAAAGAATGCGCCCTTTCTTTTTCAGAAACAAAAACCACCCTTCGAAAAACTCAGGGTGGTTTTTCGTTCTCTCTGTCTTTCCTCTTATACCCAATCTTTTCCCGGGAGAGGCAATCCCAGCTTGTGGAGATTGCGCACTATCGAAGAAACGAGCGCGATCACAACCAGGAAAAACGCAATCTGCACCGCAAAAGCGAGTTGCGGAAGGGCTTTTCCTAACATTTCCACTATTCCAAAACCAAGCACATATGCAATTACCCCTTGGTGCATGAATCCTGCCAATTTGCCAAAGCGGAATTCTTTTTTTGCAAATGCGCCTACAACTCCAAGAATCACGTCGGCCCCAATCAATAAGGCAATGACCTGAACCTGGCTTGTGCCAAAATAATCAACAAATTGTGGCATTGTAAAGTATGTTGTAGTATGAATAAAAGTACTATTCGACCTTTTCCCGCGTTTTCTCTGCGATTTTTCTATTATACCACATGATAAAACCCCTTCAAATAGAAATATACGAAAGCCCAATACTCAAAAGCAAGGCCTTAGAGGTTGGCGCGGTAACTCCCTCGTTAAAAAAACTTATTTCGCAGATGATTTTGACAATGGATGCGAATGAAGGCGTCGGCCTGGCAGCTCCTCAAGTTGGCATTTCTCAGAGGATTATTATCGTAAAAGACGCGCAGGAGAACCACGGATTTTTAAATCCTGAAATTCTAAGCAAAAGCAAAAAACAAGAAACACATGAAGAAGGATGCCTAAGCCTGCCAGGGATTTTTTTGAAAATCAAAAGGGCAAAAGAGATCAAACTCATTGCAAAAACCGTTAAGGGGAAAGCCGTGCGAATTCAGGCGAATGGTTTGGGAGCCCGCATTTTTCAACATGAGATTGACCATTTAAATGGAAAGCTCATCATCGATAGGATAAGTCCGCTCAAACGCTTCAGCTTGAGGAAAAAACTAAAGAATCTTGGAAAATGATGGAAAAGCGGCTTGCCATATTTTTTTTCCTTGTTTTTCTTTCGGTTGTTTTTGTGGTGTGGGTTTCGGTTTTTATTCCTGTTGACAGGCACTCAACAAAACCCATTGTTTTTGTTGTACAAAAAGGAGAGGGGAGCAATGAAATTGCAAACAATCTCGAACAAAAAGGATTTATTCGTTTTGCTCTCGCATTTAGGGCTTGGGTTGTAGTTTCCGGGCTTTCTCATGGGTTAAAAGCAGGGGCTTATGAACTTACTCCGTCAATGAATGCAATACAAATTGCAAAAAGGCTTGCTGCAGGTGACGTGATAAAAGAATTCATCACTATTCCCGAAGGCTACAACATTGAGGATATTGCAAAACTTTTTGAAAAACAGGAAATCTTTACCAAAGATACGTTCATAAAAGCTGCCAAAGCGCATGAAGGATATTTGTTTCCCGATACCTACCAAATTTCAAGAACCCAAACACTGCAGAACGTTGTTGACCAAATGCTCCAAAACTTTGACAGGCATTTCACCCAGAATTTGAGAAACGAAACCGCAAAACAAAGAAAAACCATTTCTCAAATAGTGACCATGGCTTCAATTCTTGAAAAAGAAGTGCAAACCTTTGAAGATAAAAAAATCGTAGCAGGCATTTTGTGGAAACGAATAAGTAACGGCATTCCTCTTCAAGTTGATGCCTCACCCGATACCTACAAACATCAAGGGTTGCCTGCGAGCCCTATTTCAAACCCGGGGATGGACAGTATTCTGTCGGCGCTCTATCCAACCCCAAGCCCTTATTTTTATTATCTTTCAACAAAAGCCGGCCCGCGCGGCGAGGCAAGCAAAACCATTTACAGCGTAACCCTTGAAGAGCATAACATCGCAAAAGCCAAATATTTGAAATAATTCCAAGTCTTGACAACGCTTGTTGTTTGTTCTATGAATTTATTAGCACAACTCCGTAGTGACGGGAGGAAAAAATGGCTACCGTACTAGTCGTGGATCCCTCTCAGGGGATGAGGACGATATTCAAGCATCTTTTTGAACAAAAAGGCTGCGATGTAAAAACAGCCTGTTCTCTTGAAGAAATGCGGAAGGTCATAGAGGCAACGCCTGGCATCAGCGTAATGGTGGTTGACGATTCTCTTGTAGTTGAGATGGCAGATGGGGGAGCGGCAGTAAAACAAGAAATCCGCAACGCTGTTCCGGGCATTAGGATCATCTCGTTTTCCGACAATGGAGTTAATTCTTTTGGAGATCTGACGGTCATTCGGAGCGGCGAAGGTTCCATGCCTGGATTAGTAGAAACGGTTCTTCGGTTTCTTCCCAGTGCTCCAAGATGATTCGCCCCTGTTTAACCCCAAATCTTTCCAGGCAAAGGTTTAGGGGTTTTTCTTTTTCGCTTGACATCAAAAATAGACCTGCTAGTATATAAATATCCGCAGACCGTAGGCAAACACATAAGACCTACGCAGGAAAACAGAGAGGAACTGTTTTTAGTCTGTGGAAACACAGATTTTATTTTCTTTCAAATAAAAAATTAATAAAAAGAAAATAACCCGCCGTAGCCCCGAGCGTAATCGAGGGGCGAAGGAGGGTATACAATTAATCTAAAGAAGCTAAACACGTGAAAACAAAGCAACAGAAAAATGAGATAATTCAGAAACTTGGCGAGGAACTCGAAAAGCAAAAATCGATCGTGTTTATTGACTTTCAGGGTCTTAAGGTAAAAGACCTTTTTTCATTCAGAAAGCAGTTAAAAAAAGCTGGAGCAAATCTTCGGGTTGCAAAGAAAACCTTGCTCCAAAAAGCTTTTGTCGCAAAAAATATCAATGTTGATTTAAAGAAATTGAGCGGCGAAATTGCGGCGGTGTTTGCAATTGATGACTTGGTTTTGGCGGCTAAAGCAGTGTTTCAATTCAGCAAAACAAATGAACACGTAAAGATTCTGGGGGGATATTTCGACAAGCAAATGCACACGAGCGAAATTGTAAAAGAAATTGCGAATCTTCCTTCAAAAGAACAGCTGCTTGGCAGATTGGTGGGAACGATTGCGTCGCCTTTGAGCGGATTTATGAACGTATTGCAAGGGAACATTAAAGGTCTGATTCGAGTTTTGGCACAAGCCAAAACGTCGTAAATTACTAATTACTAATTTCTAAACTATGGCTGATGAAAAAGAAAATCCGCCAGCTGGCGGAGAGGTTCCAGAAAAGTTCAAAACAGTGGTAGATCATATTGAAAAACTCACGGTGCTTGAACTTTCTGAACTGGTAAAAATTCTTGAAAAGAAATTCGGTGTGTCCTCGTCGGCTCCAGTAATGGCGATGCCACAGGGAGGAGCTGCTGCCACCGGCGAACCGGTTGAGGAAAAAACATCATTTACCGTAGTGTTGAGCGGAGTGGGAGAAAAGAAAATTGAGGTGATCAAGGTGGTGCGCGACGCAACGCAAAAAGGATTAAAAGAAGCAAAGGATTTGGTTGATGCCGCCGCCGCAGGTCCTCAGGTAGTGCTTGAGAATGCAAAGAAGGAAGATGCTGATGCCCTCAAAAAGAAATTCGAGGCAGCCGGAGCAAAAGTGGAGTTAAAGTAAAATCCGAAAGATGAGAGAGCCATTTAGCAAATAAATGGCTTTTTCATTATCGGAGACCGCAAAATCCAAAAGGGTATCAAAAGCAGCGCTTCGGTATTGCTTCAATAACCGCCCGGATTTTGTGAGGAGTATGATTCTTTTCTCCCAAGGATCTAAAAGATAGAGATATTGAAAATTAGCCGAGGTTTTCAAACGCAGCCCATGTAAAAGGGGTGGAAATATTTGGGGCTTTAAGCTTTCCTGATACGCCCCGGCATAATATTTCTGAATCTCGTTTCCGTTTAAAAGAAGCCACGCAAAGCCATCAACCGAAAGTGATTTTGCGCCAGTCGCTTTTTTTGTTGAGGCAAAATCAAGCCATCTTGCGCTTGCCGCTTTTTCATTGAGGGGATTGGCAAACTTTATGATTTCTCCCTGTCTTGAGTCAAAAAGATAAAGATTTTTGCCGAAACTGCTCATGCTTTCAACAGAGAGATTTTGTTTTCCCTGTAAGTCTGCTTCCTTTAGCGCTTGGCCCTGAGTGATTTGTGCGATTGTGTTCGGTTCTTCAAAAAATACCGCGGAGTCCAAAAATGCGGTTCCGGATTTTATATTTTTAGATGCTGAAACAACAGCGCCTTTTTTCTTTTCGATATCGATCTCAAAGACTTGCGAAGAAAATGGATTAGACGCATACAGATGATTATTGCTAAAAAGCATGCTATTGGCGATAAGATTCGTTTCTTCTCTTTTTATTTGATAGAAGAGTTCGGGGGTTTTGATCTCTTGCAAAAAATACAATGGAAGGAGTTTTGACTCGAGTTCTTTCTTAAGAGCAAAAAATTCTTTTGGCAAAGATTTCTTAGAATCTGCCAGGGGCAAAAGCATTCCCCATGCTTCAAGAAATTTTTCGTTTGATTCGAGATTTTTAGCTTTTTGGAGCGCTACGGTTGTTATTTCATCTTCTCTGGTCCCGAAAACTCCAAACCCCATAAGCAATATCGCGCAAAACAAAGAAAGAAGGGTGATTCTTCTTCTTTCGGGAGAGGAAAGTATGGGAATTTTGATGCTGATTTTCGGAAGCGCAGGGACTGGGATTTTAAAACTTGGAATTCTCAGTTTAGGAATCTTGAATTGCAGAGCCTTCTTTTTGCTTTGTAAGCTTGTTTGTTCAATCACGAGAGAAAAAAGAACGCCTGAAACTTTTTTCAGTTCTTTTTCTTTCGTTCTAAAAAGCTCCCTGAACTGTTTTTCTTCATTAAAAAACGCAAGATCGTGAAGCAAGTTTTGGGATAGCAACACGTCGAACAATTCTTTAGTGCACACAATGATTTTGTCGTCTGGAAGCACGGCTCCCGACACAAAATTTTTAAAATTCTCCATTGTTTTGCCAAGATCAGTAAATGCGCCGCGTCTGCTAATGAGCACCTTGATATTCCCCGATTTTGCAAAAGAAAAAATCTGGTTCAATCCTTTATGAGAAAAAGCAAAAAGAGCGGCGTGCAGATTGCCCATCCAGTCTACGTTGCCATTTTTTATCTGCTCTTGAAGCACCCCGTTGATTTTTTGGAGGGTTTTTTTGAGGTCGCGCCCGGATACTGCGTAATATTCATTTTGAGCCGCATTCGCAAGGTTGTTGAGGAATGGCGCATTCTGGGGCAGCGCATTTACAAGTTCTCCCACAAAAAACAAACGTTCCGAAGAAAATGTTTTGAAAAATCTGTCTTTAGATTCGGCAGGATTAAATTGAAACTCAAATACCTTCATGATTGAAGTATAGCAAATTTCGTGATATGAAAAAACAACGGGCGGTTAGTTTAATGGCAAAACATTGCATTCACATTGCAGAGAGCGGAGGTTCGATCCCTCCACCGCCCACTTGAGGAGGAAAACTATGTACGAAACTGACGAGAAAAACTTAAAACGAAACACGAAGGTTCAGTTCTTTCGAAGCTCTTCGGGGCCTGGCGGCCAGAACGTGAATAAGGTTGCAACTGCGGTGCGTATCACGCACAAACCGACCGGAATCGTGATTGTCGCAAGGAAAGAACGAACCCAACACCAAAATCTGAAAAAGGCCCTTGAGAATCTGAAAGATCGCTTAGAGAAGCTGAACAAACCCCGCAAGCCAAGACGCATTTCCACAAAACTACCGAAAGCAGCAATGGAAAGGCGCCTTCAAGAAAAACGCAAGCAATCCCAAAAGAAAAAGCTTAGGCAAAAAGACGATTTTTTGGTACTGTAATAGAATGAGTTATGATCCTTCAAAGCCATACAAGAAATCTATCTTAGAAATTATCCAAGAAACGTGGGATACTCCTTACCTTTCGGTGCAAAAGGGCTTGTATCCCGTATTCAAGCGCAAGTTTTCTTTTCCTGAGGTGGACCACACTGACGGTATTGGCTCCAAGGGCATATACCACTGGAGGGCTCGTACATTTCAAAACGCTGTGCAAGACGCTCTTGCGATGAATCTCAACGACCTTGCGCTTGTTCGTGCAGTACCGTATAAACTGCAAAACCATCTTATTCTCCCCGAAGATAACCCCAACGTTGTGCTCCAAATTATTCAGTGCCTGGCACAAGAATGCAAAAAGCATAACATTGCCATTACTGGCGGAGAAACGTCTATTCAAACAGAAGAACCTGGCATGGAATTGAGTATTACCATGTCTGGGTTTATCAAGGAACCAGAAGAGAATAAACTCCAAGCTGGAGATCTTTTGTTTGGGATACAAAGCAGCGGACTTCATTCAAACGGCTTTACGAAAGTACGGGAACTTTTTAGAGAAGAAACAAGGAAAGAATTCACTGTCCCAACAAGGGTGTACGCGTACGATATTCTTTCGCTCAGCGAACGTATCTCTATCCATGGGATGATGCACATTACAGGAGGAGCTTTTACCAAGCTGAAGGATGTCTTAGGAAATGATGCTGATGTATTCGTCAAAAGAAACGCTCAGCTTCAACCCCAGGAGATATTTCAAGAAATATACCAGAGGGGAGTTTCAGATGAGGAAATGTATAAAACATTCAATTGTGGAATAGGATTTGTCTTTTCTGTATCACCGGAAGACGCCAAAAATATCCCCGCGCAGTTTAGAGCCTTCCCTATAGGAGAAGTGATAAAAGGAAGGGGACAGATTACTATTGAATCTGCTTTCAGCAACTGTTATACATTTTTGTAGCAAACTATGGTATAATAACAATATGATGAACGTTGAAGATTATTTTAAGAACGGGGAGGTGTATGTGTGGAAAGAAACTTTCGCAGTGGCAAAGGCAAAAAAGCCGGTTGATGGCGCTTTTGCATACATCCAAGACCAGAATGAAATTACCGTGGTGTTAGACGAAGCAAAAATGGAACAGCAGCCGTATGATTTTCTTGAGGTGAACAGGGGATGGAAAATTATCACCTTTGACATGCTCTTGCCTCTCAACCTCGTTGGATTTATTGCAAAAGTTGCAACAGTGCTCGCAGAAGAAGGAATCGACATTCTTACGTTTTCGGCTTATTCAACCGAGCACGTATTGGTGCAGGAAAAAGATTTGGCAAAAGCTTTTGATAAACTCAAATCTTTAGGCTGCAGAATAAGCGAGAAATAGATTTTTATCGCTTCATAAACAAGAATCGCCGCATAGGCGATTTTTGGTGGGGATTGCTTTTTTATGCGTACATGCTATACATTATCCAACGAGTCACAACGGGTCAGAAGGGAGTTGGTCAACATGAATAGCACACAAATCGACCGTCGTTCTCTGGGAGTCGGCAAGTTCGTACTGATAATGTTACCCGATACGGATACGTACAACCATGACGATATCTCTGTTGTCGTCGAGCGTACGAAGAAACTCTCAGGGGAACTAACAGAGATGCTCGGCATTCCAGTTGGTTACATGGGAGGCAGCGTGAGTTTTCTGGAGTTTCTGTGGAGTCAGGAGCTCGACACAGAAAAGGTCAACCAGGCACTCAATAAGTTCCTGGAAACTCATCCCGATTTGACCATTAAGTTCCAGGGTAAATCAGAGTTTCCTCCAATGGGATTCTGAGTATCCTGTCACTGATTCCGCTAAGGCCGCATGGTTCGCCCAGCGGCTTTTTTCTTTGTGTTTAAACAGGCCATTCGACTCTGAGAGTCTCAGACTCGAAGAGTTCTAACCCTTCGAAAGCTCAGGGCGGGGTTTTTTAGTGCTTGCACTGCGAAGCCCCGAGCGAAAGCGAGGGACGAAGCAGTGTGAATAACCTGGGGAGAAACTCCTTATTTTAAGCTGAATTTGAACAGGGTATAAAGTGGTTGACTAAGGGGTGCCTGTGGAATATTGTAGATATAGGTGGGGAGTTGTGGATAAATATGTTAAGAACTCGCCATTTATGTGGAAAACTAATTTATGGTGAGCTTATCGAACTATGCTTATTGGAGAATACCAACATACGCTTGATGAGAAAAAACGCCTTGCGATCCCTTCTAAACTCAGAAAACAGCTGGGGAAAGAAGCCGTGGTTACGCGAGGTTTTGACAATTGTTTGGTGATTTATCCAATAGAGGAATGGAAAAAAATATCAGATAAGATTGGAAAGCTTCCCGAAAGCCAAGCAGAGGCGAGGGGATTCGCTCGCATTAAATTGGCGGGAGCAGCGTTGGTGGAATTTGACCAGCTCGGGCGCGTCTTAATCCCGGAATATCTCAAACAGTACGCGATGCTTGAAAAAAATGTGATTATTGCTGGGTTATACAACCGCCTTGAAATTTGGGATGAAAAACGCTGGGAAGAATATAAGCAAAAGACAGAAAAAGAAGTAGGAGATTTTTCTTCCAAACTCGGAGAATTAGGAATTTAAACGATGCACACGCCAGTTCTTACAAAAGAAGTAATCAAGTTTCTGAATCCCCAGCCAAATGAAAATTTTATTGACTGCACGCTCGGAGGCGGAGGACATGCCAAAGAAATCCTGCAAAGGAACGGGCCGAAAGGAAAAGTATTGGGGATTGATTGGGATCCTGAAATGTTAAAAAATATCAAAGCAAAGCGTCTGGTCTTAGTGCACGATAACTTTGCGAACCTGAAAGATATTGCTGAACGAGAAAAGTGTAAGCCAATCAGCGGGATTTTATTCGACCTTGGGATTTCTTCAGACCATTTTGAAAAAAGCCAGAGAGGATTTTCTTTCCAAAAAAACGAAACACTTGATATGCGACTGAATCCCCAGCATAGCTTAGATGCTCAAAAAATTCTGAATTTCTGGTCGCGATTCGATATTGAAAAGATTTTAAAAGAGTACGGCGAGGAGCAATTTGCAGAATCTATCGCAAAAGCAATCGTGCAGGAGCGCTCAAAAACGCCCATCACAAAAACATTCCAGCTTGTTGAGATCATAAAAAACGCAACACCCTCATGGTATTCAAAAAGAAAATTGCATTGGGCGACAAAAACATTCCAGGCGTTGCGCATTGCAGTAAACTCTGAGCTTGAAAATCTCACAAGGGTATTGCCGCAAGCGGTTTCTTTGCTGAGCAAGGGAGGGCGAATCATAGTCATATCGTTTCACTCTCTTGAAGACAGAATTGTAAAAAACTTTTTAAGAGCAGAACCAAAGCTTCAAATAATCACCAAAAAACCAATTGTTCCAACCTTTCAGGAACGAAAACAAAATCCAAGATCAAGATCGGCAAAGTTGAGAGTTGCGATAAAAATGGTTCGATAACCTCACCATAAATATGAAACCCTTCAAAAAAACAAAAAAATCTTTATTGGTCTCTGCAAGAACATTTTTGCTGATGGGAGTTGCGCTCCTGATTCTGGTGGGGTTTTATATTTTTCAGATAAACTCTCTTACCGCAGGAGCCTACGGAGCCACTGTCGCGGAAAAAGAACTTCAACAACATAGAGAAACAACCGCGAACTTGCAGGCAACAATGGCGCAGAACCGCACCGTTTGGAGCCTCGGCGAACTTGCTTCGCAATTTAATTTTGAAAAGGTTGATAAGGTGCAATATATTCGAGTTCTCGCAGGATCGGTTGCAGAGAGATGAAACAATGGAGAGTAACTTTTGTCTACCTTCTTTTTTTGCTTTTTGCTTTAGGAATTGTTTTCCGTTTAGTTTTTCTTCAGATTGTCAAATACGGATTTTATAAGTCATTATCTCAGGGCCAGCAAGATTCTACGCTTTTCCAAAAGGGCCAGAGGGGGTCAATTTTTGCGTATGACAAAAAAGGAAACATGACAACTCTTGCCGCAAATCAAAAAATACCTTTTGTGTTTGTTTCTCCTTCGGAAGTGCAAGATCAAGAGATTGTTGCCTCGCGGCTTAGCTCTATTCTCAAGCTTGATAAAAATATTTTGCTTTCGAAAGTAGGGCAGTCTGCCAGTCTGTACGAGGTGATCAAGAAAAGAATCACGAAACAGGAAGAAGAAGCAATAAAGAAAGAAAATTTTAAAGGCGTACACGTTCAAGATGAAAATGTGCGGTTTTACCCCCAGGGCGAACTTGCTTCCCATATAATTGGTTTTACCAATCAAGATCTCGAGGGCCAGTATGGCGTTGAAGAACAATACAATGATTTGCTCAAAGGCAGGGAAGGAGCGCTCCAGAACATGAAAAATCCTGCCGCATATTTTCTTTCCGCCCTTTCAGACACTGTGCAAAACGGATCTGACGTGACTCTCACCATAGACCCTAATATTCAATTGGAGGCGGAATCGCTTTTGAAAGAGGCCAAGCAAACAATAAACGCAAAAGAAGGAACGATCATCGTAATCGATCCTCGTGACGGAAAAATTCTTGCCCTTGCCGATGCGCCGAATTTCAACGCCAATGAATACGCAAAGGTGAAAGATTTTGCCGTATTCCAGAATGCGGCGGTAGAAAAAATCTTTGAGCCGGGCTCCGTATTCAAGGCGATCACCATGGCATTGGCAATTGATAGCGCCAGCGTGACTCCCGAAACAACGTATACAGACAAGGGAATTTTACGAATTGGAGGATATAAGATTTTAAACTATGACAGCAGAACATGGGGCGAGCGCACCATGAAAGACGTGCTCGATTTTTCCATAAACACGGGAGCCGTATTTGCCGAGCAGCAGGCGGGAAACATTACATTTTTAGAATACGTAAAGAAATTCGGGATTTTTGAACCGACGAATATAGATCTTCCGGGCGAAATTTATTCACAAAACAAAGAATTGCTCAATGGCCGTGAAATAAATTACGCAACCGCCTCATTCGGGCAGGGGATTGAAATAACGCCCATGCAGCTGGTCCGAGCGTATGCGGCAATTGCAAACGGGGGCAGGCTGGTAACGCCATTCATAACTCTCAAAGCAAAACCTAAGATTTCAGATCCAATTATTTCAAAGCAGAGCGCGAGCACCATAACTTCAATGCTCGTTGACGTGCTCGAGAATGGGTATGGAAAAGCCGCAAAAATTCCGGGCTATTATATTGCGGGCAAAACAGGAACCGCCCAAATTTCATTTTCGGCCTTGGGCATTCAAAAATCGGGCTATTCCGACAAAACCGTGCAGTCGTTTATTGGGTACGCGCCAGCCTATAATCCGCAGTTTCTCATTTTGGTGAAACTCAACGATCCAAAGGCAAAAACCGCGGAATATTCTGCAGAGCCCATCTTTAAAAAGCTCGCAAAATATGTTATTGACTATTTAGAAATTCCGCCCGATTACGAGCCGTAGAAAATTTGGCCTCATCGTCTAGCCTGGTCTAGGACATCAGGTTCTCATCCTGAAGATCAGGGGTTCAAATCCCCTTGAGGCCGCCCACTCAGCTATTGAAGAAAAAGAATAAACTTGCTACCATGTATTTATGCCAAAAGAGGCGAGGTTCGTCTTAAGGCAAGGGCAAGGAAAAAGGCAGAAATGTCAGTCACGAAAGATCGTAAAGCCTCCAAGCGGGCGGAGAAGCTAGCTCGCCGCTGGTCCAATACCCCGGGGCGCGGAACTTGGCTCTTACCTGAGTCTGACCCCGGCATCGTGGGGGGATCACCGCTGGCGAAGGCCACCGGCCAGGGCCCGCGAACGAAGCCGCGCCGTCACGCATCTTCGTCGCCAGGTAAGCAAAGCCGCAAGGGCGCCAAAACTCACTGACCTTTGTCACGGCGCCAAGCCCCGATCTGCAGATCGGGGCTTCTTATTTTTGCAAAAAGCCGAAAAAGCGACTCTTCACTCTTGACAGGACAGGTAACTCGAGATGAGACCCAAGAAAATGAAGGGGGGGACGTGACCCTTCGGGTCGAAAATTCAGGTCCAAGCTCCCCACACTGACAGCAAGGAATCTTTGCGAATGCACGCCGCTCCACTCTTTGGCGCCTCGCGCGCCGCGCTGAAGCGGTATCAGCATATCCGAGAGCCTTGCTGTCCAGTGTGGGGGCTCTTTGTTTTTATACGAGCGAAATTGTGATATATTTATTCTATGACTAACATCATTGCTCTGGGCATTATTGTCATACTTGCCGTTGTTGTGATTGCGCTCTTGCTTTCGAAAAAGGGAAAACCAAACGATTCCGGATTGCTCATGCTCCAAAACCAGATTCAGGGGCTTGCAAATACCGTGGATGAAAAGCTCGGCCAGTCTAGCAAAATGTTCCAGACTCAGTATTCAGAAAGCGTGAAAGTCATTAAAGACATCACAGAAAAACTCACGAAGCTTGACGAAACAAATAAGCAGGTGATGAACTTTGCAGAACAGCTTCAAAGCTTAGAAGATATTTTACAAAATCCAAAGCAAAGGGGAATTTTAGGTGAATATTATCTTGAAACGGTGTTAAAGAATGTTCTCCCGCCAAACGCGTATCAAATGCAGTATGCGTTTAAAAATGGAGATGTCGTAGATGCAGTTATCTTTGTCAAAGACAAGATTATCCCCATAGACTCAAAATTCTCTTTAGAAAACTATAATCGTTTAATGGTAGTAAAAGACCCTGTTGAAAAAGAGAGGGTAGAGAAGCTCTTTCGCCAAGACTTAAAGAACAGAATTGATGAAACCTCAAAGTATGTAAAGCCAGAAGAAGGAACTCTTGATTTTGCCTTTATGTTCATTCCTTCTGAAGCAGTGTTTTATGACCTCCTGGTGAACAAAGTCGGAGCTGTTGAAGCAAAAGACCTTATTGAATACGCTTTCAAAGACAAGCACGTTATTATTGTTTCTCCCACCTCTTTTATGGCGTACTTGCAAACCGTTTTGCAGGGGTTACGAGCTTTGCAAATAGAAGAGTCGGCCAAAGAGATTAGAAAAAGAGTAGAGGACTTGGGCAGGCATATGGCAAGCTATGAGACGTATATGCAAAAACTGGGCAGTCACCTTGGCACTGCCGTTAATTCATATAACACAGCCTACAAAGAACTCGGCAAAATAGACAAAGACGTTATGCGAGTCACAGGAAAAAATGGAGAAGTTGATGTTCTTGAAATTGATCGTCCAAAAACAGAAGAGGAACACGGCTTCTAATGTTGACTTTAAAAAAAGGGTGCGCTACCATTGCAGATATGTTAGCCGTGATCAAAACCGGGGGAAAGCAATATCTTGTTTCGCCCGGGCAAAAAATCAAAATAGAAAAGCTCCTCAATAAAGAAGGGGAGGAAGTTTTGTTTGAAGAGGTGTTGCTTGCTGAGAACCAAGGAAAAATAGAACTTGGCAAGCCATTTCTTGAAGGCGCAAAGGTAAAAGGAAAAGTGACGAGGCAGGAAAAAGGAGAAAAAATCGTTGTGTTTCAATTCAAAAACAAAAAGAACGAGAAAAAAAAGAAAGGCCACCGCCAACGCTTCACCGAAGTAGAGATCACAGAAATTGCTGTAAAATAGAAGAGAGGGCGATCCAAATAGATCGCCCTCTTTGTTTTTCTCCTTTGCTGACTAATTGCTTGCTCTGCCGGTTCTTATGTCTGCTGCCAGGGTGGCAAAGTAGCCTATTGCGGCAATCAGACCTATGGCGACAACTGGGGACCATGCCACATTCCCCATTGCCATTTTTATTACCACCGTCAATCCTATGGCGCCAAACGCATATTGGCACCAGAAGTAGACAAGGTGGCAATACCCAAAGAGAGTAATCTTTCCTCTTTCTGGGTAAAATGGGTCTGGTTTGTGCTTTTTGCTATTCAGCCACTCGAAGTGCCAAAATCCTGTCCACAGCGCTACGGTTGCCATGCACAAGAGTATCTGCCACCAAGAGACCGGGTCCTTGCGAACCACGAGCACGAAGGCGATGGCTCCGTCCATCGCGGAAAGAAACCACTTGTCTCCCCACCTGAAGAACCACAGGTCCTGCAAATAGAAAAGACTTTTCCTGTTGTTTCCCGGAATGACATTCCTTGCTGGGATTTTCCCTCCTTTGCTCAGCGACTCCTGAATTGTAATCAGAAATCGCGTAGCGTGGATATTCAGGAATACTGCAACCAGGGCAAACAGGAGCCCGACCAGAACAGATCCGTTTTCTTTAAGCAATGCACCGCTCCAAGGGCCGGATGCCCAGTTTGGCACCCACTATCTGGTGTAAAAAAGCTAAACTATATATAGCACGTATATATAAATTTGTCAACTAAAAACCGCGGGAGCACTCGCGGTGCTTACCTGCGGCCTTCTAATGCCTGGCGAAGAGTTTCTTCGTCGGCATACTCTAATTCGCTTCCAATTGGCAGGCCTCTTCCAAGGCGTGTTATTTTAACCGGAGTTTCTTTGAGAAGCCGTTCCAAGTAAAGAGCAGTGGTTTCGCCTTCGGTGGTGAGATTAGTGGCGAGAATAATCTCTTGGATGCTGTTGATTTTGAGTCGTTCCTGCAAGTCTTTGATTCGCAGGCTTTCAATGTCTTTTTTCTTGAGCTGGCCTGCTGTTCCTCCTAAAATAAAGTACAGCCCGCGGTATGTTTTTGTTTTTTCAATTGCCTCAAGATCGCTTTCTTTTTCTACAACGCACAAAATTGACTTGTCACGTATTGGATTTCTACAGATGGTACATAACTCAGAAGTCGAAGGGGAGGAGTCGAACGGGTTGAAGCAAAACTTGCATATTCCGGTTTGCTCCTTGAGATTTTTTATCGAAGCCACGAGTTCTTCAGTTTCTTCTTTTGGCAAATTCAAAAGATAAAAAACAAAACGGCCCGCAGAGCGAGGGCCCACCGTAGGAAATTTTGAAAACAATTCGATAAGTTTTTTAATCGGCTGGGGGTACATCGTATCCGGTTTGATATTCCGAGTCTTTTGCCAAATCAGAAAAGCTCACGGTTTTTTCGTTAAAGTGCAATTTTATTGAGCCTACCGGCCCGTTTCGGTGCTTTGCGATAATAATCTCGGCAACGTTTTTTGCGGCTCCTTCAGGATCGTACCGGTCTTCGCGGTAAATAAACAGCACCACGTCGGCATCCTGTTCCAAAGAGCCGCTTTCTCTCAGGTCTGACAATCTTGGTCTTTGAGGAGAGCGCTGTTCAACCGATCGCGAAAGCTGCGAAAGAGCAAGCACCGGAACTTGAAGCTCTTTTGCAAGGCCCTTGAGCGAGCGCGAAATTTCGGTCACTTGCTGAACAATGTTTGTCTGGGAATTCCGGGGTTCCATAAGCTGAAGATAATCAACGATGATAAGGCCCAACCCCTGGGTTACCTGAAGCCTGCGCGCCATTGCCCTCATTTGAAGAATGTTTTGAGCGGAGGTGTCGTCAATAAAAATAGGGGCTTCGGCAATTATTCCCAGGGCCTGCTGGATTTTTGAAAAATCATTTTCCGTTCCTTCTGAAGAAAGACGGCCGGTTCTTAAGCGCCACAAGTCAACCTTTGCCTGAGAGGCAATGAGCCGGTCTACCACCTGGTCTTTTGACATTTCCAAGCTGAATATCGCAACCGGAATCTTTTCATTCACGGCAACTTTTCTCGCGATATCGGCGGCTAACGCGCTTTTCCCAAGCGAGGGGCGGGCAGCGAGCAATATCAGATCTGAATTTTGAAGCCCAGAAAGTATGTTGTCTAAATCCGCAAACCCGGTAGGAACTCCTCGCGTGCTTTTTTCGTGGCGTGAGAGGCGTTCAATCCGGTCGAACGCTTGCTCGAGCATGTCTTTTACGCGAACAAAAATATGGGAAAGCGATTTTTGCGCAATCGCAAATATTTTTGATTCGGCATGGTCTAAAAGCACGTCTGAATCTTCGGCTTCGTTGTATCCCATTGAGCCGATTTCATACGAAACATTGATGAGGTCTCTCAAGATCCGTTTTTTCTGAACAATTTTTGCGTATGAGAAAACGTGCGACGCAGTGGGCACCGTGTTGACCAGTTCGGTTAAGTAGGCATTACCCCCAATTTCTTCAAGTTTATTTTTTTCTTTAAGGCGCGTTGACGTAGACAACACGTCAATAGGGTCGCCCTTTTCAAAAAGGTCAACCATTGTTTGGTAAATTGTTTGATGGATGCCCCGGTAAAAATCTCTTGGCTCAAGGAAATCAACAACTTTAATGATGGCGTCTTTATCGAGCATCAAACTCCCCAGCAAAGACATTTCCGCCTCAATGCTTTGAGGAGGAAGCTTATCGGGGAGAGTAAATTTTTCTGCGATTGCGCCTTCTGCCATGGTATTTCCAATAATAACCCTTGCAAAAGACATTGGCAAGTGTATGGTAATAGTAGCACCCATTATTCACGCCAAAGTTCAAAGGAAGGAAGCTATGGTAACCACAGCAAGCGAGCGTTGCGACCACGGCTTCTTGCCTGGTCAATGCACTTTGTGTAAAAACAAAGCAGACCGCCGAGGAAGAATCAGTAGATGGCGGCAGGTGAATGGATTTGTACTAAAAGGCATTTGCAGTATCTGTGGACAGTACAAAAAGGTTCACAAAAACCGCAAGTCCGGCAAGGCCATCTGTGAAAACTGCTATTGCAATGATTCTTCCACGCACGAGCAATGTTTCGCGTGTGGCAAGGTCAAACTGGTGCATGCTCGCAATGATGGTAAAGCCACTTGTCATGCGTGCTACCAGCAAAGTAAAGTTGGCAAGTGTGCCGAGTGCAAGAAAATAAAAGTTATCCAAGCGCTTGGACTCTGCTACGCTTGCTACAAACGGCAACTGCGCATCAGTTCTGCGCCTCGACCCGCGTGAGTGTCTTTTAAAGACCTGCGCGGGTCTTTTTCTTTAGTTTTTGCCCGGCGGGAGTGTCTTCAATAGTCCAGCCATTTGTTTCAATTTGCGCTCGGAGTTTGTCTGCTTCTTGCCAGTTGTTTTTTTCGCGATACTCTTTGCGCATTTTTGCCAACTTTGTAATTTCTGCCGGGATTTTTTCTGCTTCTTTGCCCCAAAAAATAAACCCGAAGATTTTGTCTGCTTGTTTTAAGAAAGAAAGAATATCTTTCGCGTCTTTTTTGCCCAATGCGTTTTGCGCTTGAAGAACATTTCCTTGTTTTATGAGCTCAAACAGAACCGCAAGAGCTTCGGGCGTGTTGAAATCGTTTTCCATTGCACTTTGGAATCGTGTTTTGAAAGGCGTCAAAAGGGGCGTCAAAAGGTCTCTCCTTTTCGAGTTTCGTAAAGGAGAGACCTTACGGAGTTTTTCTACAAACTCATCTATGCGCTGCAATTCCTTTTTTGTTTGATCAATAAGATTCTCTGAATAATCAATAGGGGAGCGATAATGCGCCTTGAGAACAAAAAACCTAAGGATTCTCGCTGAATGATTTTTGAGAAAATCCCTGATTGTGACGAAGTTTCCCAAAGACTTTGACATTTTTTCTCCGTTTACCGTTAAAAATCCTCCATGCATCCAATATTTTGCCAGAGGGCTTTTATCAGATATCGCTTCCATTTGGGCGACCTCGGCTTCGTGGTGGGGGAATATCAAATCTCTCGCGCCGCCGTGAATATCATATTGAGTTCCAAAATACTTTTCGGTAATGGCAGTATCTTCAATATGCCAGCCAGGCCTCCCAGCTCCCCAAGGACTGGGCCAAGAAGGTTTAGAGGAGGCAAGTTTCCACAAAGCAAAGTCGCCTTTGTTTCTTTTCTTAACTGATTCGTCAATTCTTGAAACCGCATCTTCTGCCTGTTGTGTTGTTCGGCCCGACAGTTTCCCGTATTCTTTAAATTTTGAAATGTCAAAGTAAATTCCGTCTTCGGCTTGGTAGGCGTATCCCTTTTTAAGCAATTGTTCAGCCTGGCTTATGATTTCTTTGATATGGCTGGTTGCTCTGGCATATTTTTTCACGCTGTTTATCCCGAGAGTTTTCATGTCTTTGAAATATTCTTTCTCAAAGCGAATTGCCAAAGCTTTCGGAGTTTCATTTATATCTTTTGCACGTTTTATGATTTTGTCATCAATATCGGTAATGTTCTGCAAGTAAAAAACCTTAAAACCTGCTTGCTTGAGAAACTTTACAAACGCGTCAAACACAATATAGGTTCTGCCGTGGCCGATGTGGGCAAAATCATATACGGTAGGTCCGCACACGAAAAGCTTCAGCGATTTTTCAACCCTAGGCCTTAGATTTTCTTTTCGTTTTGAGAGGGTGTTGTACAGCTTTATCATGATGTTGTTGTATGATACCATAAGCCCATGAATTTGGTATTGTACAGAAAATATCGGCCGAAGAACTTTGAAGAGGTGATAGGCCAGGAGCAAACCGTGCAAACCCTTAAAAATGCGGTGGCGATGGGGCTCATTTCGCATGCCTACGTATTTTCGGGGCCTAGAGGAAGCGGAAAAACGAGCATTGCGAGAATTTTGGCAAAAGCGCTTAACTGTGAGAAACCAAAAGAGGGGGATCCGTGCAACAAATGCTCAGCTTGCGAAGAAATCAATTCGGGCCGCGCCATTGACCTCATTGAAATTGACGCTGCCTCAAACAGAGGAATTGATGAAATTCGCGACCTCAAAGAGGGGATCAAATTTTCTCCCACCAAGCTAAAATACAAAGTGTTTATCATTGACGAAGCGCACCAGCTTACCAAAGAAGCCGCAAACGCGCTTTTAAAAACCCTTGAAGAACCACCTTCGCACGCAATTTTTATTCTCGCAACCACCGAGATTCATAAAATGATTCCAACCATTTTGTCGCGGTGCCAGAGGTTTGATTTCAGGAGGCTCACGGTTCCGGAAATTGTAAAACGATTGCAAATACTGGCAAAACAAGAAAACGCGCAAATTGAAAAACCCGCCTTGGAGCTTATTGCCTTGCAGTCTGGCGGGTCGCTAAGAGACGCCGAAGGCATACTCGAAAAGGTTTTGACTTTCCATGTTGGATTTGGTAAAACGAGTGCGATTGATACCTCGCAGGTAGAGGAACTTTTGGGCATTGTTGATCTTAATGTTATAGGAAAATTCGCAGATTTGCTGCTTAGCAAATCTGCGTCTGGCGCAGTGGATTTTTTGAATAAAGCCCTTGAAAAGGGGACTGATCCCAACGAATTTGCAAAAAATGTGGTGCAGTATTTGAGGCAAGCCTTGATTTTAAAAATTGACCCGAATTTAAAAGATTCGCTTATTGCGGGCTTTACCAAGGAACAGGAGGAAAAAATCTTGAAGCAGGCACTCCAGTTTGAAGAAAAGCAGATTCAAAGCGCTGTTGAAAATTTTGCAGAAGCCGAAAACAAAATGCGCTACGCAAGCATTATTCAGCTTCCCTTAGAATTGGCAATTATCAATTCGTGCCAAGTGCCAGAAAAATAGTTAGCTGCGGGGCTTGGATTCGAACCAAGAATTCACGGCTTCAAAGGCCGCTGTCCTACCGTTAGACGACCCCGCAATGCGTTTATAATATATCTCAATTTTGCTAAAAAATCCAGCTTAAAAACTTCAAACCAATATTCTTAAACAGTCATATGTTAAGTCAAGTAACCAAGGCGCGCAGGACTTACCCATTAGAGTGGTTTAAAACTCGTGCCATTAATTCTATCAAGCCCATGCATTCTGGATCTTGGGATTTTTCAGATTCTCTTTTATTGTATGCTCCGAAAGCTATTGCAATATATGAGGAGATTCAAAAAGATGGTATGCCTTACTATGATCTGATCACAAAACCAGAAACGGAATTTATCTCAAAGACAGCAGACGAAATTGCGAGAGAACTTCCTGCTACGTCTTATTACATTGATCTTGGCCCTGGGACAGAACATAAAGAGAGATTTTTCTTCCAGTCTCTCCAGGCTCACTCTAAAAGTTTCATCTATTTTCCAGTTGATATCAGTAGGCACATTCTTGATGGCGCCGAGGCGTTTGCTCATACGTTCAACATTACAACCAACCCAATCCTCGCTCCTTTTGAAGAATGCGGCAGATATCTACCAAACGACGGTACGTATCGGTTTGTTTCTCTTGGTCTGACCTTTATCAATTACCACATGAAAGATATCCTTAATCTATTGAGAAACATTATTGGCGTGAGGGGATCTTGTTTCATTACTGCTCATGTACGTGAGCGAGTAGATATAGAAAAGATCAAAAAATTATACGTTCAGGATGTTCAATCAATCATTGAGCCCAAAATGCACCTCTTAGGGCTTAACCCCCATGATATAAGCAACATTCAAGTGAATGATAAAATAGAGATCTGGTGGACAATCAAGAATCCAACGCCAGAGTTAACGCAGAAGGGAATAAAGAACGGCGATCGTATTTTGGTGCTTCAATCTTTAAGATACAGCCTAGACGAGTTAAAGAATGAGGTACCTAAAGTATTCAAAAATTACCAATTGATTGACATAGGATCTTCATTTGTCGGATTTTTGCTTAAAAAACCTTAATAACTCCGATTTTAAACATATGGCTGCAATAAAACAAAATACGAGCATACAAGAATATCAAATATGTCTGTCTTGACAGCAGTATGTCTAAGGTATATATAATAGATATATGACAAACAAAATGATTTTTAATGTTGATTCTAAGATTAAGGAGCGTGCCATGAGAAAGGCACAACAGGATGGTGTGTCATTTTCCACTATTTTGAAGCTTGCCACGAAAGCGTATGCGGAGGGAAAACTGCGTCTTAGCATTTCTGATGTTCCCTCTTTTAACGAAGCGACTCGTAAGGAAATCAAGCAAGCGCTTGATGATATTAAAAAGGGAAAGAATCTTTCCCCAGCTTTTACGAACGCTAGGGATGCTATTGCATATTTGAACAAATAGGTATGGAAGTTCTTTTCCATAAGACGTTTGAAAAGAAGTTTGCAAAGCTCCCAAAAAATGTTCAAAAGCAAGCGTCAGAACGGATTTATGTGTTTTCTCAAAACCCCATGAATCCTCTGCTTAATAATCATTCAGTTGAGAAGAGATTTCCTGGCTGTAGAAGCATTAATATATCAGGAGATTACAGAGCGATTTTTAAGACTCAAGAAACGTCTGCTATTTTTATCAATATTGGGTCGCACTCTGATCTCTATTCATAAACACATGGCTTCAATAAAACAAAACACGAGCATACAAGAATATCAAAACTTTGTGCAGCAAGTGTACGGCATTTCAAATGACCGATATTTTGATACGGGAGACATGCTCACGAATATTCAGCGCTTCACGATGCGCGGCATTAAAGGAATAAGAAAAGGAAATAAAGCAAAAGTAAAACTCAACCTGCTCATAGCTCAAAGCTGGTTTATGTCATTAATGAACCGGCTCCATATTGATATTCAGGAAAATATCTGGAAAAGGTTTCCTTATCTCTGTTCTTACTGCGCCCATTGCCCATGCGTGTGTAAAATTGAAAAAGTAAAAACGCGAAAGAAAATCGTACCCAATAATAAAAAACAACCCAAAACGTTTGCTGATTTTCAAGAGATGTTCAAAGCGATATACCCCTCTAGCACTCGCACCCTTGAACACGCCGGAATCCATTTGGCAGAAGAACTGGGGGAGTTGTCGGAGGCAGTGTTGAAATACCAGGGCGTAAGAGACAAGGACGACTTCAATAAAATTATGTTCGAAGCGGCGGATTTTTTCTCCTGTCTTATGGGGGTGTTCAATTCAATTGACGTATCGGCGGCAAAAGAACTTTCAAAATTGTTTGTTCAAAACTGCCACGCATGCAAAAAAATTCCCTGCGAGTGCAGTTTTACCTTTATAACTAATTTTGAGTCATAAAGTAGGAAGAGTTTTTTGACTTCTCATTTAAGATAGTGTAAGTTTGGTTGTATGAAGTTTGTTTTTGGGAAAACGTTCGCAATATTTTTTTTGATTGCAGCGGTTGGGCTCAGTTTTGGAGTCGGGTTTTCTGTTGGAGAAAACCAAAGCAAAATAGTACCCATTGAAGGAGTGGCAAATCTTGAGGCCGGCAAGCCCCAAGGAGTTGATTTTTCTGTTTTTTGGGATACGTGGCGCAATCTTGAAGCAAAATACGTGCATTCAGACACCTTTGACTACCAAAAAATGGTATATGGAGCAATTAGCGGAATGGTTTCGAGCATTGGCGACCCTTACACCGTATTCATGAACCCGCAGGAGGCAAAAACATTTATGGAAGACGTATCGGGATCGTTTGAAGGCGTTGGAATGGAGCTTGGCATCAAAAATAAGCAGCTGCAGGTTATAGCGCCCTTGCCAGGAACGCCCTCTTCAAAAGCAGGCATACGAGCTGGCGACCAGATTTTAAAAATAAACGATGCTACTACCGAAGACATGGCGGTGTACAAGGCAGTGTCATTGATCCGCGGCCCCAGAGGAACAGAGGTGACTCTTAGTCTTTTTCGCGGTGGATGGAAAACTCCAAAAGACTTTGTGCTCAAACGAGAAGTCATTCAGGTTCCTTCATTAAAATGGGAAATGAAAGACAACGCGATCGCATACATTCAACTGTACCAATTTTCTGAAAAAGCAGGGATTGATTTTAATAAAGCAGCTTCTGAAATAATGGCGCAGCATGCCCAAAAAATTGTGCTGGATTTAAGAAACGACCCCGGAGGGTATTTGGAGGTTTCGCAAGATATCGCGGGATGGTTTTTAGAAAGAGGCCAGACCGTTGTGATCGAAAGTTTTAGGGAGAAGACAAAACAAAACGTCTATGAGGCAAAAGGGAACGCCTTGTTCAGCAAAACTCCCATTGTTATACTTATCAATGAAGGTTCGGCTTCAGCGTCTGAAATTTTAGCAGGAGCATTAAAAGACAACAGGGGAGTTCTCCTTGTTGGAACGAAATCATTTGGCAAGGGCTCGGTCCAGGAACTTTCAAGCCTGAGAGGAGGATCTTCTCTCAAGGTCACCATTGCAGATTGGCTCACGCCCAAAGGCATTTCAATTTCAAAAAAAGGACTGACTCCGGATGTTGAAGTAAAAATAACCGACAAAGATTTTGAGCAGGGAAAAGACCCGCAGCTTGAGAAGGCACTTGAAATTATTAAAGATCTGTGAGAATATAAAAATATGAAAGTCATTCTCCTCAGCGACGTCAAGGACCTCGGAAAAAAATTTGAAGTAAAAGAAGTTGCAGACGGTTTTGCAAGAAACTTTTTGTTTGTAAAAGGCTACGGCAAACTCGCCAATGAAGAGGCGTTAGAATGGCTTAAAGTGCAAAAAGAACTCATAGCCCAAAAAGCAGAAGAAGAATTGGGAAATGTGCAGGAAATTGCTTCAAAACTTGACGACATTGAACTCGCCATTCCCATGAAAGTGGGCGACGAAGGCCAGCTTTTCGAATCGGTCAACACGCAAAAAATTTCAGAGAAGCTCAAAGAACTGGGTTTTGCAATTAAAAAGACTCAGATCAAGCTCGAAGCTCCCATTCACGAATTGGGGGAATTCAAGGTGATGATTGGTTTTGATCATAATTTGGAAGCAGAAATCAAAGTCATAATCACCGAGGAGAAATAAGATTTTCTATGGCAAGGTATATTTTTGTAGCGGGCGGAGTGATGTCGGGCGTGGGAAAGGGAGTCGCAACCTCGTCAATCGGAAAAATACTCCAAGGAAAAGGGTTCAAAGTGAGCGCGCTCAAGATCGACCCCTACGTGAATGTTGACGCGGGCACGATGAATCCCATTGAGCACGGAGAAATTTTTGTCACCGATGACGGCACCGAATGCGACCAGGATCTTGGGAATTACGAACGATTTTTAAACCAAAATTTCAGCACCGTAAATTATCTCACTACGGGCAGGGTATATGAAGCGGTAATTCACAGAGAACGAAACTTAGAATATAAGGGCAAGTGCGTAGAAGTGGTGCCTCATATCCCCGAAGAAGTAATCTCGCGTATCAAAAAAGCGGCAATACACGATAAGGCCGACTTTGTTTTAGTTGAGATTGGCGGAACAGTGGGCGAATACCAAAACGTGCTTTTTTTGGAAGCTGCCCGAATGATGAAATTAACAAGTCCCAAAGACGTTCTTTTCGTGCTGGTAAGCTATTTGCCGATTCCTCCCAATATTGGAGAAATGAAAACAAAGCCCACGCAAACCGCGGTTCGAACGGTGAACGCTGCCGGCATTCAGCCCGACCTCATCATTGCAAGGTCGGAACTCCCGGTCGACGAACCGAGAAGAAAGAAAATCTCCGTATCCTGCAACGTAAGGCCCGAAGATGTGATCTCAGCTCCCGACGTAGATTCTGTGTACCAGATTCCTCTTAACTTTGAGAAAGAAGATCTCGGGAATAAAATTTTAAAGAAGTTTAGCTTGCGGCCTCGAAAACATGATTTGAAAGATTGGGCAGAACTCGTGCGCACAATCAAACGCGTAAAGAAAGCCGTGTCAATTGGGATTGTAGGCAAATATTTTGAAACCGGCGACTTTGCGCTTGGAGATTCGTATCTTTCGGTGATTGAAGCAATTAAGCACGCAAGCTGGGCTCAAAAGAGGGCTCCTCGCATTACGTGGCTTTCTTCAGAAAAATATGAGAAAAACCCGGATGCCGTAAAAGAGCTTGAACAATTCGATGGCATCATCGTGCCAGGAGGGTTCGGAAAAAGGGGAGTTGAAGGGAAAATAAATGCGATTGAGTTTTGCCGCAAAAAGAAAATTCCTTATTTTGGATTATGCTTTGGCCTCCAGCTCGCGGTCATTGAATTTGCAAGGAACGTATGCGGGCTAAAAAACGCAAACTCAGCCGAGTTTGTCCTTCGGCAAGCTCAGGATAAAGAAAAAATTGAACCCGTTATTGACGTAATGCCAGACCAGCAGTCTCTTTTGAAAGAGAAACAATACGGGGGAACAATGCGCCTTGGAGCTTATGAGTGCAACGTGATCCAAAATACCGTGGCAGCTCATGCATATGGTGTAAAAAAGATTTCGGAACGGCACCGGCACCGCTATGAACTGAACAACGAATATCGGCAGATATTGGAGAAAAACGGCATGGTAATTTCAGGGGTAAATCCCGAAAGAAATCTCGTTGAAATCGTTGAGTTGCGAGATCATCCGTTTTTCTTGGGAACGCAATTTCATCCCGAGTTAAAATCGAGGCCATTGCACCCCCACCCCTTATTTATGGAATTTATCAGGGCTTGCCTGAAATAATACTCACCACCTTGACCGCTTTTTTTGAACGATCAAAACGAGTCTTTGTTTTTGTGGCAAAATGCGCAATTCCGGCCTTGAGGGCAAAAAGAGTATTATTTCCTCCCATTCCCACATTTTTACCCGCGAAAAAGTGCGTACCGCGCTGCAAAACCAAAATCTGCCCCGCTTTTGCGGCCTGTCCGTCTGTAATTTTTACTCCGAGATATTTAGGATTTGAGTCCCGCCCGAGGCGAGAAGAACCAGTTGCTTTACTTGTAGCCATATAGTACACTATATATCAAATGGAAAAGAATTTGTCAAAAAATAGCATCCCAACTCACGTAGTTTTGTTCCCCGACGGAAACCGCCGCTGGGCAAAAGAAAGAGGAATGCCTCAGCTCCGGGGCCACAAAGCTGGCTACGATAAGCTGAAAGATTTTACCAATTGGTGCATTGACAGAGGGGTGAAAGTGGTCACGGCGTTCGGATTTTCTACTGAAAACTGGAATCGTTCCAAAGGAGAAGTTTCGTATCTTATGCGCCTTTTAGAAAGAGGCGTGCTGGAGTTGTACAAACACTATAAAGATAAGGGGCGGCTGCGGGTGATCGGGCAACGCGATCGGCTTCCAAAATCGCTTCAGCAGGCAATCCAAAAAACAGAGGAAGGCACAAAACAGAATGACAAGTTTTTTCTTAATCTTGCCATAAGCTACGGGGGAAGATGGGACATCGTGCAGGCAGTTCAAAAAATTATTCAGGAAAAAAAAGATCCTAAAGCGATTACCGAAGAGTTTTTCAACGCGTATCTTTCTACCTCAGGGCTTCCCGACCCCGATTTGGTGATACGCGCGGGCGGAGAAAAGCGATTTTCAAACTTTTTATTGTGGCAGTCTGCGTACGCCGAACTTTATTTTTCTCCCAAATACTGGCCCGCATTTAGCGAACAAGACCTTGACGACGCTTTTGAAGAATATTCAAAGCGCCAAAGGCGTTTTGGCCAATAATAATCAATAGATAAAACATGATATAATAGTGCTATGAACGAAAGAATAAAAAATTACACCGGCGTTTCGCTTATTATCCTTTTACTCGTTGCTTCATACGGAATTTTTCAATACGTGGCTTCTTATTCAAACTCGGTTGTCATATCCCGAAGTTTTATGGTTTCTGGGAACGGAAAAGCAATGGGCATTCCCGACGTTGCGCAATTCTCGTTTGGAGTTATTACCGAAGGCGGCAAAGATATTGGTTCGCTTCAGGCAGAAAACAGCAAAAAAGGGAATGCCGTTATCGGATTTGTAAAATCAAAGGGTGTTGAAAGCAAAGATATTCAAACGCAGTCATACAATATTGAACCCCGGTATCAGAACGCGTATTGCCCCCGCATAAGCGAGAACTGCCCTACGCCAGAAATTATCGGGTATGCCGTAAGCCAAACAGTCTCTGTAAAAATTCGCGATTTCAGCAAGATTGGCGATATTCTTTCGGGAGTCGTAGAGAAAGGCGCAAATTCAGTTTCACAGCTTTCTTTCAAGATTGATGACCCTGCGAGTTTGCAAAACGAGGCAAGAGAAAAAGCGATTGTCAAAGCAAAGGAAGACGCTTTGGCCACGGCAAAAGCGGGAAAATTTCGTTTGGGCCGCCTGATTTCAATTTCCCAAGGAAATTCATTCCCGCAGCCCCTCTATTACAGTGCCGCAGAAAAATCTGCGGCCGCCATTGAGCCAGGATCGCAAGAACTGAATGTAACAGTAGCTTTGACATACGAGATTCAATAGCGAAAAGGTCGAGTCAATATTCAAATTTAAAATTCAAAAAATATATGGATATGCAAAATTCAGGAGGCAAAACGTGTGGATGCCCTCACCACAAAGTAATCCCAGTATTGATCATTTTATTTGGTTTGCTTTTTCTCCTTGGCAATACGAACGTGATAAGCACCAGTATGGTAACCACCTGGTGGCCGGTGTTGGTAATTGCTGGCGGATTTATGAAGTTAATGAAAAACAAGTGCAAGTGCTGCTAACATAGCATTACGCGTGAAAAAGTTTTTTGAGAAGCACAAAAATGTTTCGGTTGTTGGTGTTGGATTCATCATTCTCTTGATGGTTCTTGTGTTTGCAGGCAGCCCAATATTGCGTTTTCGCGCGTTTGAAGATTTAAGCAGGGTAAAAGGCGTGAAGGTTGAGAGTTCATTGCCCGGTAACCTCATCGTAACGAAAGTTATTGACGGAGATACGGTTATTGTGCAAGGAGGAAGTTCGGTTCGGCTTTTGGGGATTGATTCAGACGAGAAAAACTATCCGTGCTTTGAACCTGCAAAACTCGAAATGGAAAAACTGGTGCTCGGAAAAGAAGTGCGCCTTGAAAAAGACGCGGAAGACAAAGACCAGTACAAAAGATTTTTGCGGTACATATTTATTGGAAACCAAAATATCAATGTAGAAATGGTAAAAAGGGGATTGGCCGTTGCGCGTTTTTACCCCGAAAATCAAAAATACAAAGCTGAAATTACCGTCGCAGAAAATGAAGCCATCGCTTCAAAAACCGGCTGCAAGTGGAGTAGATAAACACCTGTGGATAATTCATATCTATTGACTTTATTTTATGGTATAATAGATAAATACGCTAAAAAAGGTCGAGCATAAAAACGAAAAGAGTATTTTTTATATGAAACTTCTTGGATCAATCGCAGTATTGCTGGTAGTTATTGGAGCAATAAACTGGGGACTCGTGGGCCTTATGAATATTGATCTTGTCGCTAAGATTTTTGGCGCAATGTCAACAATTTCAAAGGCAGTATATGTATTGGTTGGCCTTTCAGGATTGTATGTAGGGGTCACCATGCTTCCAAAGGAATTTGGCAAATAAGCAAGGGGATAGATTTTCAAAATTCTATCAAAAGAAAAAGCCGTTCACGATTTCTATCGTGGCGGCTTTTCTTTTGCGGGGCCCGTATTCTAACCAGGAGCTTGGAAACACTCTGAAGGAGTTTTGAAGTTTAATCCCAAGTGTATTCGTTCATTGTTGTAGTAAGGCAGGTATTCGTCAATG
>JGI1358J11329_10000014_pt1 | contig 205206 bp, 185 predicted proteins | sample Subgroupgradi54m_FD_11329 | JGI IMG/M metagenome (IMG submission 11329)
GGTGAGCCGTACAGGATTCGAACCTGTGACCAATTGCTTAAAAGGCAACTGCTCTACCGCTGAGCTAACGGCCCATTTGAGCATTATATCAAGTCAGCCATAGCTTGACAAGATAATTTATATTATATAGACTAATCACAGATCTGTGAGAAAGGAGGTGAAAAATGACTAACATAGGGGAAACGTTAGTTGCTTCTATCAATGCAGGTCTTGTAACAATCGCAGCATTCGTACCAAAATTCGTCCTCGGACTCATAATACTTCTAATTGGTATAATTATAGCTTCAATCTTAAAACAACTAGTGCTTGAGCTTTTTAAAGCATTAAAGGTTGAGTCTCTCCTTAAAAAATACGGAGTACCAGAGGCAAAAGACGAATTTTCATGGTCAGGCATCTTAGCGGAGATTGTAAGGTGGTTTATTATAATTGTCTTCTTACTCCCAACAGCTGATATTTGGGGGTTACCGAGAGTTGACGTTGTCTTAAATCAGGTCCTTCTTTACTTGCCTAATGTTTTTGTTGCGGTAATAATAATCCTCGTAGGATTCGTTGTTGCAAGACTCGCACACGATGTAATACTTGCCTCCACCAAAGGCTTGTCGACAGAAACAGCAAGAACTGTTGCATCTATTAGTAGATGGGCAATTAGTATATTTGTGATTCTAGCCGCATTAAGCCAGCTGGGTGTTGCGTCTGATCTTATAAGAATTCTTTTCACTGGTTTTGTTGCAATGCTCGCAATATCCGGTGGAATTGCTTTTGGTCTTGGAGGCCAAGATAGCGCAAAAGATGTCGTAGAGGGAATAAGAAACAAGCTGAGATAAATTGTATTCTAGCTTGTAGTGATCTATAATAAGCGGTATGATCTGCCGCCATCGTCTAGTGGCCTAGGACATCTGGTTTTCAGCCAGAGAATCAGGGGTTCGAATCCCCTTGGCGGTACAAGTAGTAAATTAGATTGCTAAATCGCTCTAATATGAAGATGGGTTATTAAAGAAAGTTATATTTTAATTTGGACATTAGTCTGCGCACTGGTTTTCATCCTTCTTGTAGTTTTAACCTTTACCTTTTTTACGACTCCACCGAAAGTATTCGCAGCACGCCTTAAAGAAATTTAATTCTTGACAAGTAAGCAAAGAAAGGTATATAAACAAATTATAAGATAATTTTCTAAGGTAATCTTATGGCAGACGTTCTAACAAAAGAAACAACAGGAGCTCCAGGTGTTGCCCAAAGCAATGCGAATACTACCAAAACATCCCCTGCCGCAAGTGTGAAAGCGGAGAAATCGCAAACAATTGGATACATAATTTATTTTCTATTCGGTGTAATAGAGATATTGTTTATTTTTCGCTTAATATTTAAGCTCACGGGAGCTAATCCGGCAAGCGGTTTTGTAAGTTTTATCTATTCACTGACTCAAATATTTATCGCACCTTTTGCAGGAATATTCCCTCAAGCCACCACCCCAGGCGTAGTAACAACTGCAGTTCTTGAGCCAGCAACTCTTATAGCGATTGTTGTGTATGTTGTTTTGGCTTGGGTGATTACCCAACTAGTTGTGATACTGTCCGGTAGAAAGAAGGATACTGCATGAAAATCTTGAACAAAATGATGAGGTTTTTAACGCTAGTGCTAGTTATTTTAATGCAGTTCATTTTCATAACACCTTCACAGAAAGTGTATGCAGCAACGTCTCCTAGCCTTGGAACAGCTGCCACGTATTCAATCTTAGCTGGCTCGTCAGTGACTAATACCGGCGCAACAACCCTCAGTGGGAGTGTTGGTATTAGCCCGGGTGCCGGCGGATCGCCAAATTACACAGGCTTTGGTACGGTGACTATGGGGGGGGTCAATACACGATGCAGATGGAACCGCGCTTACAGCCATGGCTGATAGAACTACTGCCTATACCGCTCTTGCCTCTCAGGGGTGTGACACTGACTACGGAGGAGTTACTACTGAACTAGCTGGGAAAACCCTTGTGCCCGGTGTATACTGTTCGACCTCGTTTCATTTGTCTTCGGGAACACTCACTCTTAATGGCGCCGCCTCTGCTGTCTGGATTTTCAAGTCAGCAAGTGACCTTATTATTACCGGTGGTGCTTCCTCCAAAGTTGTCTTCATTGGCGGAGGTCAACCATGCAACGTGTGGTGGCGAGTTGTGAGCACCGCGACCTTTGATGCAAACAGTACTCTCGTAGGAAATATTCTCGCTGATACCAGTATCACCTTTGCTGCCGGTGCCAGCCTAGACGGTAGAGCTCTCGCGCGAACTGCTGCAGTAACGCTTAGTAGTAATTCCATCACTGGACCAACGTGCGGGGCGGGAGCCGAAGCCGGAGGAGGAGTCGGTATATCCGGAGTAGCCGCGGGCTCATCTTCATCTTCATCCTCAAGCTCTAACGGGTCATCTTCTACGGTTTGCCCAACGCTCAATTACGTTGCGCCAATCATAATAGACTCAAAAAGGATCAGTCCCACGAGTATTTCTATCAACTGGGGTCCATACTCAGGAACAGATAAGTTTATCGTTCGGTATGGTCTGACTAACGGGAATTGGTTATATAGTACTAAAGTTACAGGATTTTCAACCATCATCAATGCTCTCCCTATTAATCAACCAATCTGGATTCAAGTCGCAGCCAGAAACGATTGCTCTGTAGGAAACTACGGAACGGCAAAGCTTGCCGGAGGACCGAGTCTGCCAAATACAGGGTTTGCTCCTGCCCCGCTTCGACGCGAGGCGAGCGAGAACAATATTCCATGGAATATTCCGGTCGGCATCTTCGTAGGGATTTCTGCTCTTCTTGTTTTAATTCAAAGAAAACATAGATTTTTATCCGGACATTGAAAGCTTACGTTGGACGGCCACTATTAATAATAGCCCTTGCAGTATTTTCTCTATTACTTCTTTTTTATCTAAGCTTTGATACTAACAAGAAATCAGTATCTCAAAATCAAGTAGTAAGCAAAGCCTCTCCTGGATCGCCGGTGCGTCTTATGATACCCGCAATCAATATTAATGCAGACGTTGAGCATGTAGGCGTTGCTCCTGGCGGAGAAATGGAATCTCCAAGCAATACTGTCGACGTAGGGTGGTTTAAGCTTGGGTCGCGCCCCGGGGAGAATGGCAGCGCGGTTATTTCTGGACACTTCGATGGGAAAAATGGTGAAGCGGGGGTGTTTACTAATTTGCATAAACTAAAGAAAGGAGACAAGCTCTACATCAAAGACGATAAAGGAACAACTACTACTTTCATAGTTCGGGAGAGCCGCACCTATAACCCAGGCTATGCTGAGGAGGTATTTAACTTAAACGATCACGCTCATCTTAATCTTGTTACCTGCGATGGGATTTGGGATAAGAATAAAAAAAACTATACCAAACGCTTAGTAGTATTTACAGATGCCACTCATCTGTAAAAGTGAGGACTATAACTAACTATAGTATATAAAAACCGCTCGCGAAATACTTTTTATTTTTTGGCAAAATACCAAAGCGAGGCCAAAGGCTGTCTTATAAATCAAACTAACTCGCCACGTTTGCATGAAACAGGTGCTAATAACGTCCATCTGGCGGTACTGAGGACAATAGATTAGATTGCTATAACAATCTTAATGCTCTATAGAATATTAATCGGATTACCGTTGACAAAACCTTCTACAGCAGTAACCACTAGTTCTGGTAAGTTGACACGAAATGACTCGTTCGTTGATGAACCAGCATGAGGAGTAAAAACAACATTGTCTAATTCTAATATTGGGTGATCTTTGGTTAGACCAGTTATTTGATCAAGACCTGCTCCACCAATTTTCTTATCCTTTAAAGCATTATAGATAGCATCAGTATCTACCATTTTCCCCTGATCCACATTAATTAAAATTGCAGTAGGTTTCATTAAACCGAGTTCTCTTTCGGAAATTAGATTTTCTGTTTCTGCACCTGAAGTAACATTAATAGAAATTACATCGGATCTTCTAAGAAGATCATCTAAGCTAACCATTTCTACCCCTTGCATACTTTTTGGACTTCTGTTTGTGGCAATTACTTTCATGCCCAAACCCAAAGCAAGAGATGCTACTGTTGAACCAATCCTTCCAAGTCCAATTACTCCCATTGTTTTACCCTTAATATCAAAACCCCAATATCTATTCTGCATTTCTTTATTTCCTGGATCAGACTCAAAAGGGTTTTTTCGCATATTGCGATCCATTAAGGGTATCTTTCTATTAACTGCAAACATTAAACCAATAACCATTTCTGCTACTGCTTCTTTTGAAAAACCAGGGGCATTAGCGACTTTTATGCCTTTTTTACCAGCAGCATCTAAGTCAACCATAAAATAACCAGTATGAGGCAAAACTATTAACTTGAGTTTGTCAGTATTTTGAATAACTTTAGCGGTTGGAGGACATAGGAAACCATCAATTATGGCAATATCTGCTCCTTTTAGTCTTTCAATAGCTTGCTCTTCTGTGGTAGTATTTTCAAATACTTCTACTTCACCTAAAGATTTTAATCTTTTCAAATGACTCTCGCTTAAAAAGCACTCGTTTAAAATTACTATTTTCATCTAATGAGAGTATACCATGTTTTAATCCCTAATGGTAGTTAAGGTGTAAAGACGAATTGAGACTACTCTTAACAAGAGTAAATCTTTTCTTGGTGTATAATAATAATCGTGCTTAAACTTTATAATTCCCTTACAAGAGAAAAGGAAATTTTTAAACCTATTAAAAAAGATAAGGTATCCATCTATGTTTGTGGAATAACTCCATACGACACGACCCATCTTGGACACGCATTTACTTATGTCTTCTTTGACGTATTAGTTCGATATCTCACATCTAGAGGACTCAAGGTTAATTATACCCAAAATGTAACTGATATTGACGATGATATTCTTAAAAAAGCAAAAGAGAAAAAAACAGATTATAAAAAACTTGGAGATTTCTGGACAGAAAGATACCTTTTGGATATGAAATCCTTAAATGTTTTGCCATCCACCAATTTTGTAAAAGCAACTGATTCGATAAATAAAATGATAGAAATTATAAATAGCCTTCTTGAAAATTCTTATGCCTATACAAACGACGGGAATGTATATTTTGATGTAAGTAAATTTAAGGAATACGGAAAATTATCAAAATTTAACAAAAAGCAGATGATTCTTATCTCCAAAGAAAGAGGTGCAGATCCAAATGATCCGCTTAAGAAAAATCCGCTTGACTTTATCCTCTGGCAGAAAGTCAAGAAAAATGAACCGTACTGGGATTCGCCATTTGGAATAGGACGTCCGGGATGGCATATAGAATGCTCTGCTATGGTTAGCAAATATTTAGGTAGGCAAATTGATATTCATGGAGGCGGAAAAGATTTGATATTCCCCCATAATGAAAATGAAATTGCTCAATCCGAAAGCTACACAGAAAAATCCCCTTTCGTTAAATATTGGATGCATACGGCGATGGTTTTATGTAACGGCGAAAAGATGTCCAAATCCTTGGGTAATTTAATAATGGTTAAAGATCTCCTCGCAAAATATTCTCCTAACGCAATAAAATGGACTATTCTCTTGCATTATTATAGAAATCCTTGGGAGTATGAAGAAAAAGAGCTTAACGCTTGCGAAGATTACCTTCTAAGGGTCGCTGTAGCATTAAAACAAATAAATAAAGTATCAGTGCGTAAAGTAAAGGCGGATATTTATTTAAGGGATTTTATTTGTGCTATGGACGATGATTTAGACACTCCAAAAGCACTACGATTAATTTTAAAAATCACAAAACGGATTCAAAAAGAGAAAAATAAAAGTAATATAAAAGAATTACAAGAAGTTTTAAAAACCATTACCACTACTCTTGGGCTAAAGCTGTAGGGTATAAAAATTCTTCAAAAGTGTGGTATAATTGTTCGTAAAATATGGACAGCGATGCGATAAAAAATGGGCTATATCAAAGCATAACTCACGGACAATTGAAAACTGAGGACGTTATAAAATACATAAAATCGTTTTTGGAAGAAGAACCGGATGCGGTTTACAGTCTTGTGATAGGAACGGATTCACACGAAAAATCAGGCAAAAGTGAAAATAAAGATATAAGCTTGGTTACAGCAGTACTTGTCCACCGTAAAGGTTTCGGTGGAAAGTATTTTTGGAAAAGAATTACAGAATCCAATATTCACAGTTTGAGGGAAAAAATTTACGCAGAAACAATGACTTCGATTAATTTTGCTTCAACGTTTGTTCCTCTTCTTAAGAAAACTCTAAATGGAAAGATGCCCGATTACAATCTTGAGATACATATTGACGTTGGAGAACATGGGGATACGAGAGATATGATAAAAGAAGTTGTAGGAATGGTAACAGGTAACGGATATGTAGCAAAGACGAAACCGGAAGCATATGGTGCTTCGTATGTCGCAGATAAACACACGTAGCTAATCACTATATACTAGTGGCTGGCAAGTAGTTTTATGGAGTGGGAAGAAGCAAAAGACGTAAGAAAAGATATTGCGGAAATCCTCAAGGTTTTAAAATTCCCGCATATAAAGTCCTCAAGAATATTTTGTTTCAGGACTAACGGATCAAAGTCAAGAGCCTATGCAAGAATTTGGGCAATGCCAAAAATATTTCAAAGAGCATTATCTATTGAATCGGCTTACGTAATAGAAGTTTTGTCAAAGCATTATGATAAGCTTGACGAGGACAATCGAAAGAGAGTGTTAATTCACGAACTTTTGCATATTCCTAAAAACTTTTCCGGATCTCTTCTGCCCCATCGGTCAAGAAGCAGACATTTAGGTTCTCTTGCAAACAAACTTTTCAAAGAATATAAAGATTCCATATGATTACCATTATTCACGGCGACAGTACTGATGAGTCACGAGAGTACTTTCTAAAGACTAAAGCAGCATTTCAAAATCTTTTCTCTTTGGATGGACAAAACATTACCAAAGAGAATCTTATAAATTTTTTTGAGGGCGGAAATTTATTCTATGAGGAAAAAAATCTTGCAATTGAGAATTTGCTTTCCAGAAACAAACCGGGTAAAAATTTAGATCAATTTATAGAAATATTAAACGGAAATGAAAAAAAATCCAATATTGTCATTTGGGAAGAAAAAGAAATAAGTCAGAAAAATTTAAATTTATTTCCCGAAGCTCAAGTACAGATTTTTAAGATACCAAAACTTATCTTCAATTTCCTAGATAGTCTTAAGCCGGGCAACGGAAAGAGTCTGATCGTAGTTTTCCATAAATTGTTAGAAAATACTCCTATTGAGATTATTTTATATATGTTAGTGCGCCAGCTTCGGCTTCTTATCGCTCTCTCTTCTGAGGATAAAACAGATGAAATTGAAGAGATCCAAAGAATCGCACCTTGGCAGAAGGGGAAATTAGAAAGACAAGCAACCTTTTTTGAACGCAATAAACTAACCAATTTATATCACAGACTCTATAATATTGATTTATCGGCGAAAACTGGAACTATTTCTACTCCTCTTACCAACGCCATTGACTTTCTCCTCCTTGGTATTTAATATTAAAAAATATGCCTACCTTAAAGAAAACAATGTTTCGCGAATATGATTTACGGGGACGCGAGACAGATGATGAGCTAAACGAAACTTCGATGTACTACATAGGCAAAGGTTTTGGCACATTTCTTAGGAAAAGAGACATAAAAGATATTATCGTAGGCCATGATGCAAGAGGGACTTCGGAAAACTTTCATAAAAGTGCCATAAAAGGGCTTCTTGAGTGTGGAATGAATATCACAGACATAGGCACTGTAACAACTCCTATGAGTTACTGGGCGCAATATTACTTTAAAGTTAAAGGTCTTCTTACCGTGACAGCATCTCATAATCCCGCAGGATGGAATGGCGTAAAGCTAGGATCAGGTCTTTCCTACACTCTTCTAACCGATGAACTGTCCGAAGTGTACGATATTATTGCAAAAGAAGAGTTTACAGACGGAAACGGTTCTTTAAGACAACAAGACATCTTCAACCCATACATGGATGACTTGATCTCAAAAGCCAGTGTGACAAAAACATTTAAGATATTAATAAATACTGGCAATGGGACCGCAGGGCTTTACTTTCCAAAAATTTTAAAAAAAACAGGGTGTGAGATCGTAGAGCATTTTACAAATGTTGATTCGACTTATCCAAATTATACCCCAAATCCAGACGGGACAGCCATGATGGAAGATACTGGAAAACAAACCGTAGAAAATGACTGTGATTTTGGATTTGCCTTCGATGGAGATGGAGATAGGCTCGGACTAGTTGATGAAAAAGGAGACATTATCTGGCCTGACAGGTATATCATTTTATTATCAAGACTCGTTTTAAGAAAACACCCCGGAGCAAAAATAGTTTTTGATGTAAAAGTATCAGAAGCACTTCCCGAAGATATAAAAGCTCATGGTGGAATACCAATAATGTGGAAAACCGGTCATTCATACATTAAAGCAAAGCTTGCGGAGGAAAAAGCAGCAATGGCGGGAGAAATGAGTGGGCATATTTTTTTTGTGGACGACTTTTACGGCTTCGACGATGCGATGTTTGCCGCACTTAAGATTCTTGAATATTTATCTACTCAAGACAAACCCCTTTCTCAAATTATTGCCTCGACTCCTTATTACGTTTCTACTCCAACTATTCAAGTTAAGACAACTGATGAGGACAAATATAAAGTTGTGGAAAAACTAACAAAAGAATTTAAAGGTGAAGGATACAAAGTAGTTGATATAAACGGCGCAAGAGTGTATTTTAACGGCGGATGGGGATTGGTTAGAGCATCATCCAATACTCCTACTCTTGTATTAAGATTTGAGGCAAAAACAGAGGAAGAGCTTGAGAAAATTAAAAAAGTATTTAAAGCTAAACTTGACAAATTTGACAGCGTAAGTAGTGATTGGGATTCAACTGGCCATTAAACATAAACTTAAACAATGAAAGATAGGCCTATTTCGGTAACATTTGCGGTAGCCTTCAATAAGAAAGTGCTGCTTATTAAATCAAGTATATGAATTTTTCAAATAACGAATTGAAAATTGCAATTCAAGCTGTAAAAAAGGGTACGGATGTGGCCTTGAAATACTTTGGTAAAAACATAAATGTTGAAATTAAGCCAAATAATACTCCTGTAACTATTGCAGATAGGAAAGCAGAAGAGATAATAAAAAAATGTATTCTAAATTATTTTCCTAATGCGGAATTTGTCGGGGAAGAATCCGGCGGAGATCTTACAAAGAATGATTTTTGGATTATAGACCCAATAGACGGAACGAAGAACTATACAAGACGTTTGCCTTTATGGTCAGTTTTAATTGCCCATTACAAAAAAGGCAAGATCACACTTGGCGTGTCAAATACACCGCTTATGAATGAACTCTTATATGCAGAGCTAGGAAAAGGTGCATTTCTTAATGGTAGTAAAATTTCTGTTTCAAAAACTAAAAAATTGAAAGAGTCATATCTATCGTACGGAGATATATTTACTCTTGATGCTAATGCAATTTCAAATCTAAGCCATTTGTGTTTATCTAGCCGAGGAATTGGTGATGCCTATTCGTATCATCTTTTGGCAAACGGTAGAATAGATATAATGATTGAAAAAGAAAATTCTGCATGGGATGTCGCACCATTTAAAATAATTATAGAAGAAGCGGGTGGAAAATTCTCAACCATTAAAGGAGATGAATGGAAAGTTACTGACAAAAGTTGTATCGCTACAAACGGACTGTTGCATGATGAGATACTAAAACTTTACAATAATTAATATGATTGACTTAAATGATAAAAATAAAATAGCTGAAATTGATAAATCCAATGCCTACTCTTCTGTTGTAAGCGTTGCAAAACAGTGCAGACAAGCATGGGAGGAGACACAGAAGCTAAATTTGCCGCCAGATTACATGGATGTTAAGAATATAATTCTATGCGGAATGGGAGGATCAGCATATGCAGCGCTTATTATAAAATCTCTCTTTGCCAATAAGCTGAAAATTCCATTTGAGCTGGTAAACGGTTATGAATTACCTGCATATGTAAATGAAACTACACTTATTCTTCTCTCTAGTTACTCCGGGTCAACCGAGGAAGTTTTAAACTGTGCTAAGTTGGCTCTTGAAAAGAAGGCAAAAATAACTGCAGTTGCAAATGGCTCTAGTCTTGAAGAATTTGTAGAAAATCACAATCTACCCTCATACATATTTGATGCAAAATTCAATCCTGCCGGTCAACCCAGGCTTGGGCAAGGATATATGATCTTTGGCCACATGGGGATATTAGCGAAACTTGGTCTAATTCCACTCCCAGATACGGAAGTGCTTAGTGCAATTAAATTTCTCGAAGACATGAACTTAGAAATAGAGGAACTAGCAAAAAAGCATGTCAAAGAATTTATTGAAAAAATTTTAGTAATCGTTGCATCAGAGCATTTAAGCGGAAACGCACATGTTTTGAGAAATCAAACCAATGAAACTGCAAAGAACTTTGCTACCTATTCTCTTCTTTCAGAGTTAAATCACCACCTTATGGAAGGACTCAATCATCCTAAGGAGAGAATTTTAAAATTTTTGTTTTTAAAGTCTTCTCTCTATTCTCCTATTATCCAAAAGCGGCTTAATCTAACAATTGATGTGGTTAGTAAAAATAAAATTGAAGTTTTTGAATTACAGATTCAAGGAGACTCTCCATTGAAGCAAATGCTCTATGCTCTTTCATACGGCGGCTATCTTACGTTCTACTGGGGAATTCTTTACGGGCAGGACCCAAGCCTTATACCCTGGGTAGATTACTTTAAAGAACAGCTAAGTAAATAGATTTACAAAAGCACTACAAACTCCCCTTTTGGATTTTTTGTATTATAATACGAAATCAAATTTGATAACTTATCACGCTTTACATCTTCAAAAACTTTGGTTAACTCTCTTGTAATTACTGCATCTATATCTCCAAAAATATTTTTTAGCTCCAACAAAGTTTTGAGAATTCTATGAGGTGCTTCAAAAATAATTATAGTTTCCTTAAGATCATCTTTAGATTTTTTAAGTTTTTCAAAATATTTTTGTCTATTCCCGGGCTTTTTGGGAGGAAAACCGGCGAATAAAAATTTATCTGTAGGAAGCCCTGCTACAACAAGAGAAGATATTACAGATGAGGGCCCCGGAATTGATTCGACTTTAATATTTTCCTTCGCACATTCCCTAATCAATTTAAATCCCGGATCGGAAATTGCGGGAGTTCCTGAATCGGAAACCAAGGCAACATTATTACCGTCTTTTAACAAATTAATAATTTCAAATATTCTTTTCTCCTCATTGTGTTCATAGTAGGAAATCAGCCTATTTTTTTCAAAATTATTTTCGTTTGAGAAAATTTTAGCGTAATATTCTCTTGCTCTTTTAAGAAGTACTCCTGTCTTTCTGGTATCCTCACAGGCAATTATCTGAGTCTCTATTAAAACCTTGACCGCTCTTATTCCTATATCTTGTAAATTCCCAATTGGTGTTGATACAATATATAAAATTCCCATAAAATGTTAGAACAAATTTCATCCTTTATTATACATCTAATACAATCTACGGGATATTTAGGAATTTTTATCTTAATGACACTTGAGTCAGCACTTGTCCCAATTCCTTCTGAGGTAACAATGCCGTTTGCAGGTTTTCTTGCCGCAAAAGGAAGTCTGTCTCTTATATTAGTTATTTTTGCAGGAGGGATCGGGAATCTTATTGGGTCTCTAATTGCTTATTATATTGGCTTCTTTCTAGAAGAAAATGTAATACTTGAGAATATAAAAAAATACGGCAAGTTCTTTTTGACCAGTGAACATGAATTGGAAAGAGCAAGCAATTGGTTTAAAAAATACGGAGATAAAATAGTTTTTTTCTCAAGGGTTCTTCCTGTGGTAAGAACATTTATATCCCTTCCTGCAGGGATTTTTGAGATGAATATATGGAAATTTTCAGCTTACACATTAATCGGCTCGATAATCTGGTCTGCATTTTTAGCCTATATAGGTTTTTATTTTCAAAGCAAATGGAATGTTTTAGGTCAATATTTTAGAAAATTTGATTTTATAATTTTGGGTATAATTGTTGTTTTGGTAGCTTTATATTTAAATCGCAAGCTTAAAATTTTTAAATTTAAGCGATAACTAAAACTTTCTAATCACGCCGACAACTTTTCCCTGCACTGTTAGATAATTAGGATAAATTGGCTCCATTTCTGAATTTGCAGGTTTTAAAATAACTTTTCCGTTTTCTTTATAATATTTTTTAAGAGTCGCGAGATTATCGTCTACGATTGCCACAACAATATCTCCGTTTGAAATATCCACGACTTTTTCTATAACTACATAGTCGCCATCTAAAATTCCATCTTCTATAAGAGAGCTTCCCTTTACCTGAAGAACATAAGATGCTTGTTTTCCTGAAATCATAGAAGCAGATACTTGAAATGCGGCGTTTGGATCAGAATGAGGTTCTAGAGGCTTGCCTGCCGCTATATAACCCATTAAGGGAACCTCTATCGATGGCTGAATTCCTCTGAATGACAACCTGACTTTATCCTCAATGATCTTCAGTACGCGCGTGTTTCCTTCCACTTTTTGGATATAACCTTTCTCTACTAATGATCTTATGAGAGCGTGGATAGTTGACTTACTGCGGTGGTTGGTCGCTTTGGCAAGTTCAGCAAGTGTCGGAGAATACCCATATTGCGCCTGAAATTGCGCAAGGTATTCCAAAAGTTCTCTTTCCTTTTTGTAGATGACTCCAGCCATATGCAAATTACTTCGTCTTGTAAACTGGGAATATCGAGGTACTAGTATTTTATACGAAAAAAGTTAGAACAATGTCAATATGACAAAGATGTGCAAACCGTCTCAGAATCAATTAATTATGATAAAATAGTCAGTAATATGAAATTTAAATTAAAATCTAAATTTAAACCAACCGGAGATCAGCCCCAGGCAATTAGCAAACTATCCAAAAATTTATCTAAAGATATAAAGCATCAAGTTCTTCTTGGTATAACGGGAAGCGGAAAAACTTTCACGCTCGCAAACGCTATAGAAAAAATTCAGAGACCGACTCTTGTTATCTCCCACAATAAAACTCTAGCCGCCCAACTTTACCAGGAATTTAGAGACTTTTTCCCAAACAACGCAGTCTGCTATTTTGTTTCCTATTATGATTATTACCAACCCGAGGCATATATTCCTCAAACAGATACTTATATAGAAAAAGAGACGGAGATTAACGAGGAGATAGATAAGTTAAGATTGTCCGCAACCGCTAATTTGTTAACCAGAAATGATGTTATCGTTGTTGCTTCCGTATCGTCTATATATAACTTAGGCTCACCTGTTGAATATGGCAAGTTTGTTTTAGAGCTTAAAAAAGGAATGGAAATTGATAGAAAAAGTATTATCCTAAGACTTTCCGATCTTCAATATGACAGGGACGAATACGGATTTAAAAGAGGAACGTATAGGGCAAGGGGAGAATCTGTAGACGTTTTTCCAGCATATTCGGATACTGGAATTAGAATAGAAGTAGAAAATAACGTTATCGTCGACTTAATAGAATTTAATCCTCTTGACGGAAATAAAATTACATCACCCTCTAAAACTGTGATTTATCCAGCAAAACACTATATGACTGATCCTGGAACCTACAGTGACGTTTTTAAACAGATAAGAAAGGACCTGGGTTTAAGAGTGAGCGAGCTTAAAGACAATAACAGACTACTTGAAGCCCATAGACTGACTCAACGGACAAATTTTGATCTTCAAATGATTAGGGAGATAGGATATGTAAATGGAATAGAAAACTACTCAAGATACTTTGACGGAAGAAGACCTGGAGAGGCTCCCTATACCCTTCTTGATTACTTCAGGCAGACAGCAGGCAGTGATTGGCTATGTGTTATAGATGAGTCCCACATTACGCTTCCTCAAATAAGAGGTATGTATAACGGGGACAGGGCAAGAAAAGAAGTCTTAATAGATTACGGCTTCAGGCTTCCTTCAGCGCTTGACAACAGACCGCTTAAATATGAGGAGTTTATGTTAAGAGTCCCTCAATTGATATATGTTTCAGCAACCCCAAATGATTACGAATTGTCGCTTGCAAACGAACATGAGAACGGAGTCGTACAGCAATTAATTAGACCAACTGGACTCCTTGATCCAAAAATTAAAATTAAATCGACTAAAAACCAGATAGACGATCTGATAAAAGAAATTACAAAAAGGTCTCTTAAAAAAGAGAGAGTTCTGGTTACGACACTTACGAAAAAAATGGCAGAGGATCTTTCTTCTTATCTTGAAGAAAAAGGAATAAAGGTATCATATCTGCATTCAGATATCGCAACTTTGGAAAGACAAGATGTATTAGATAAATTAAGATTTGGAGAATATGATGTGATTGTAGGAATTAATTTGCTTAGAGAAGGGCTAGATCTTCCCGAAGTTTCTCTTGTTGTTATTCTCGATGCAGACAAAGAGGGGTTCTTGCGAAGCAAAACTTCTCTAATTCAAACAATGGGACGGGCTGCAAGACACACAGATTCAGAGGTAATTCTCTACGCAGACAATACAACAAAGTCAATGGATGGGGCAATTAAAGAAGTCGAAAGAAGAAGGACTGTTCAAATTTCCTATAATAAAAAGCATGGCATTACTCCAAAAAGTATAGAAAAAGAAATAAGAGAAAGGCTCGTAGCAAAAGAAGCGGAAAAAGAAAAAACAATTGATTTACTACTTTATTTAAATAAAAAAGAGGTGCTTTTGTCCGATGAGAAAGAAATGCTAGTCAAAAAACTCGGGACAGAAATGAAAAAAGCCGCCTTAGAACTTGATTTTGAAACCGCCGCGCTCCTGCGAGATAAAATACGAGAAATAAAAAATAACTAGAATTCGCTTATATTTTCCAAAGGTCTATTCTTGCAATTGTATTTGTGATCTTGCCTTATATTGAATTTCGAAGATAGTAAAGTTTTGCTCTTCTTATTTTTTTCTTTGAATGGCTTTTTACGGTTATTTTTTGAATACTTGGAGATTCCAGAGGCCATATTCGCTCAACAGCAATATCTGAAACAACCTTCCTAACAGTAAAGGTTTTGTTTTCTCCTCTGCCTTTTATTTTCAATACAGTGCCTTCAAAAACCTGAGTTCTGGTTTTCGAATCTTCCTGTATCTTTTGATGAACCAAAACGGTATCACCGGGTACAAAATTTATTGGTTTCATAGCATGATTATATCTTAAAATTACTTATTTGCGCAAGCCTCAACAAAACCTAGGAAAATTGGATGAGGAGTAAGGGGCCTGCTTTTATATTCGGGGTGTCCTTGCGTTGCGAGGTAAAACGGATGCTTATTTTTTGGAAGTTCAATAATTTCTGCAAGGTTTTCAATAACCGACCTTGCGCTTATAACAAGACCTTTTTTCTCAAAGTCTTTTGCATATTTGTCGTTAAATTCATATCTGTGTCTATGTCTCTCAGAAGTTAAAGCTTTGGACTTATCCTTAAATCCATTGTATTTATCATAAATTTCGTAAGCAATTGTACCTTTTTTTACTAAGGCGTCCCATCCTCCAAGCCTCATTGTTCCACCATAAGACCTTTTATCCATAAATTCTTTTTGCTTTGGCATAAGATGTATAGCAGGATATTTAGTATGTGGGTCGTTTTCTGTAGTATTTGCGTTCTCAAATTCCAGGAGGTCTCTTGCATAGGAAACTGCGGCAAGCTGCATTCCGTAACACAAACCTAAGTAAGGTATGTTATTTCTTCGGGCAAAACTTGCTGTTTTTATCATACCCTCTGCCCCTCTTTCTCCCCATCCTATGGGCACTATGATCCCATCCGGTTTATTGATAACCTTCTCGCCTTCTTTCTCGACTCTCTCCGCATCTATCCATGTTGTTTTAACACTAACTCCAATTTTCCATGAAGCATGGTCTATTGCATCAAAAAGGGCAGCGTAAGAGTCTTTTAACTGATAGTCCCCCGTCCCAAAATATTTTCCAACAATTGCTATCTCTACTGTTTTATTTTTAGGAGTTTTAACACTCTTTAATAAGGCTTCCCATGCCTTTAAATTTGGTTTTTTAACTTTGAGTCCTAATTTTTGTAGTATTTTTTGGTCAAGCTTCTGGGAATTTAACACAATGGGGATTTCATAAATTGTCTGAAGATCCGGACTTGATATTATATCTTCTTTTTGCATATTGCAAAAAAGAGCAAATCTGTCTTTTCGTCTCTGGTCTAAAAGCTTTTCCGACCTGGTTACTATAAAATCAGGCTGAATTCCCATGGAATTTAGCATCTTTACCGAAAGCTGAGTCGGTTTTGTTTTTGGTTCACCTAAATGCGAAGGAGTAGGTACATAACTTACATGAATATGTATGACATCCCCAGGTTTTTTCAAAGTCAGTATCCTTGATGCTTCGTAATATAAAACATTTTGATACTCCCCTGCCGTTCCTCCGAGCTCAATTATTACTATCTGAGCATTTTTCTTTTTTGCAAGGTTTTCTAATCTTTTTATTATCTCATCGGTTATATAAGGTATTGCCTCCACATCTTCGCCTGTATATTCAAACCTTCTTTCTTTGTCAATTACCGTTTTATATATAAGCCCCATGGTTACAAAATTATCCCGTCCCATATCTTCGTGCAAAAATTTTTCATAACTTCCTATATCCATATCTGTTTCTGTTCCATCTTCACATAGAAATGGGTCACCATGTTCAATGGGGTTTATTGTACCCGCGTCTACATTTAAATAATTTTCAAATTTTATCGGGGCAATTCTATATCCCGCTTGCTTAAGAAGAAGAGCTATGGAGGCAACTGTAGTTCCTTTTCCAATACCAGAAATGACACCTCCTGATACAAAAATATATTTGGTTAGATTTTTATTTTTTGATAGGGGCACGACTTATCTTATCAAATTGCAAAAATCTCGTCAATGGGGAAATTAATTTTACGAAATTTCAGGAAATCCTTGGAGCGGGTGATGGGAATCGAACCCACAATCTCTTCCTTGGGAAGGAAGCATTTTACCACTAAACCACACCCGCGACAGTTTTATTATATCAAACTACCGCGGGATTTCTAAGACATTTCCGGAAAATATTAAATCTGGATTTGATAAACTATTTGCCCGTACGATTCTTATCCAGGAATAACCATCTCCGTATGCTCTTACCGATATACTCCAAAGACTATCTCCTTTTTCAATTGTGTATGAATTTCCTGCAATAGATTGATTTCCTTGTGCGATTTGACTATTTAAATTGACCGTTGCAAGTTTCGATTCGGCGTTGGGGATAATCAATTTGTTTCCTGCAAAAATCATTCCTGCATTCTCTAAATTATTTGCCTTGACTATGTCTACCCAATTGTACCCTGATTTATAAAAGTTCTCAGATATACTCCAAAGACTATCTCCAGGTTTTACTATGTATGTCCTTTGAACGTTAGTGTTGCTTGTATTGCTTTTTTCTTGAATTTGAATAGAAGGACTAAACTGCGTTGAGCTCGTCTGAGTAATCTTTTGAGATCTTGCAAAATATATTCCTAGAATTGCAATTACCACAACTACGATAATTCCAATCAGAAGACTAACATATGATTCGTCCCATTTAATTTGAGAAAAGAAACTCTTTTTTTTAATTTCCTTTTTGACTGCTGTGTTCTTATTTCTTGGCATATACCTCCTTTCTGGACAGAAGATTTTGAGGTTTAGGCAGGAATTTTCTGCGGGCTCGACCGGATTCGAACCGGCGGTCTTCTCCGTGACAGGGAGACGTGATAGGCCACTTCACTACGAGCCCAATTCTGCCTTATCCTAACAAATAATTGAATTATAGTCAATCCTCTGATATTATTGCCTTAAATGAGCAACGAACAAATTGCGAAGATTCTGCGAAATATTGCCACTGCATATACAATTAAGAATGAAAAACAATTCCGGTTTCAGATAATTGCATACCAGAGAGCTGCGGATTTCATAAAAAACAGTTCAATAGAACTACAAGACTACTATAAAGAGGGTAAGCTGCAAGATATTCCAGGCATAGGCGCCTCGATTAAGGGCCACTTGGAGGAGCTATTTGAAACTGGAAAATCAAAGCAATTTATCTGGGCCCTCAAAGGAATACCCGAACCTGTTTTCGTACTAATAGATATCCCAACGTTTGGTCCTAAAAAATCCTATAGGTTAATAAATGAATTTGGGTTATCTAACTCAATAAACGTTATTGCCGACTTAGAAAAAATTGCCAAGAAAGGACTCATTGCCCGAGTTGAGGGTTTTGGGGAAAAGTCTCAGAAAGATATATTACGAGCAATAAAAGAGTTTAGAGAAAGAAAAGGTAAAACATCTCGAATGACACTTCCCTTTGCATCTGAAATTTCAGATAAGATCATAGCCTATTTACGTAAATCCTCATATGTAGTAAGCGCCTACGTTCTTGGCAGCCTAAGACGCCAATTGCCAACAGTTGGAGACATCGATATTGCGGTAGCTTCAAATCATCCCAAAGAAGTAATAGACCATTTTATAGCATATCCACATATAGAGAGAGTGATTGAGAAAGGTAAGGAGACAGCTTCTATGCTTGTTTCGGGCGGGAAACAGATTGATTTAATGGTTCAACCACCCCAAGCGTTTGGCGCATTGCTACAACATTTCACAGGCAGTAAGAACCATAATATCGCATTGCGGGAATTCGCTCTTAAGAGAAATATGTCTTTATCAGAACATGGAATTAAATATCTAAAAAGTAAAAAATCAAGTATTCAAAAAATTGATTCAGAAGAAAAATTCTATAAAACTCTAGGCCTTGCTTGGATTCCTCCAGAGATACGAGACAATACTGGAGAAATTGAACTGGCTGCAAAAAACGCGTTACCAAAACTTATCGAGATAAAAGACATAAAAGGAGATTTTCACATCCATTCAAATTTTCCCATTGAACCAAGCCATGACCTGGGAAAAAATACCATAGAAGAAATGACAAATAAAGCAATTTCATTAGGTTATGAGTATTTGGGATTCTCAGAACACAATCCCAGTATTTCAAAACATACAGTTGGCAAAATTTCCTCTCTGATTGAAGCTAGAAACAAGCTAATTGATCAAATTTTATCCAACACAAAAAGTGTTCGAATATTAAAGCTACTCGAAATTGATATTTTACCCTCAGGAGAGCTTGCTGTCGATAATAAATCTTTAAATCTATTAGATTTTGCTATTGTCTCAATCCACAGCGTTTTCAATATGGACAAAGAAAAAATGACGCAAAGGGTTATTAAAGGGTTGTCTCACTCAAAGGCGAAAATATTAGCTCATCCAACAGGCAGACTCTTAAACGAAAGACCCGGATATGAACTCGATTGGAATAAAATTTTAAATTTTTGTAAAGAAAACAATAAAGCTCTTGAAATTAACGCCTGGCCTAGCAGATTAGATTTATCAGATCAGTTAATAAGACAGTGCGTGGATAGTAATGTAAAGATGGCGATTGACACAGACAGCCACGCCTTAGATCAAATGGAGAATATGAAATACGGAGTAGCTATGGCAAGAAGAGGCTGGGCTACAAAAAATGACATTCTAAATGCATTGGAGTATAATGATCTTATCAATTGGATAAGGAGGTGATTTATTTTGGGCTTACCGATAATTATAGTCGCATTAATACTTTTATTTTTGATATTTATATACAATAGCCTCATTACTGCAAAAATGAGAGTTGGAGAGGCTTTTTCGCAAATAGACGTACAGCTTAAAAGAAGAACGGATTTAATTCCGAATTTAGTTGAAACCGTAAAGGGGTATGCAACTCACGAAAAGGAACTCTTTGAGAAAGTCACAAAAGAAAGAACTGCGCTTATGTCCGCAAAAGGAACCGGGGAAAAAGCGGCAGCAAACAACCAGCTCAGTCAAACATTAAGATCCATCTTCGCTGTTGCAGAAAACTACCCGGATCTTAAAGCAAGTCAAAATTTTCTTGAACTTGCTGAAGAATTGTCAGATACTGAAAACAAGATTGCATACGCAAGGCAATTTTATAACAGCAGCGTCTTAGATTTTAATACTAAGATAAAAACGTTTCCTAACGCTTTCTTCGCGGGAATATTAAATTTCAAGGAAGCTGAGTTCTTCGAAACATCCGAAGAGGAAAAACAGCCAGTCAAAGTAAAATTTTAAACATGAAAATATACTCTTCTATATCTTCAAATAAATTGAAGACGTGGATAATAATGATTTTGTTTGTCATTTTTATCTCTACTATTGTTTACGTTTTTTCAAGAGCTCTAGGATACGGATTATCTTTTGTGGGATTTGCGCTTATTTTATCCGGAATAATGAGCATCGGAAGTTATTACTATTCGGACAAGTTAGTTTTGGCGATGTCGGGAGCTAAAGAAATCCAAAAAAAGGACAATCCGAAGCTTTTTAATACTGTAGAAAATCTATGTATTGGTGCCGGTCTCCCAGAACCCAAAATCTATATCGTTGATGATCCGTCTCCAAATGCATTTGCAACTGGACGAAGCCCCAACCATTCAGTAGTGTGTGTGACGCAGGGACTGCTTGATACCTTAAACCAAACAGAGCAAGAAGGAGTAATTGCCCACGAACTGTCACATGTTAAAAATTATGATACAAGATTAATGGGCATAGTAGCAATATTGGTAGGCTTTGCTGTTATAATATCTGACATTTTCTTAAGATCGCTCTGGTTCAGAGGCAATGACCGGGAAAATTCAAATGCGCAGTCGGTTTTTTTAATTGTAGGAATTGTTTTTGCTATTCTCTCCCCGATTGCAGCAACGCTGATTCAACTTTCAATTTCAAGAAAAAGAGAATTCTTGGCAGACGCATCAGGAGCCCTTCTAACAAGGTATCCTGAAGGACTAGCAAGTGCCCTTGAAAAAATTTCCAGCTACCCTAGACCTCTTAAGAATGCTAATAATGCTACTGCACATTTATTTATTATCAACCCCTTCAAGGGCAAGGAAGTAAAGAGCTGGTTTTCAGGACTATTTGACACTCATCCTCCTGTTAAAGAAAGAATAAAAATTCTCCGCTCAATGTGATTTTGCTCAGAGCTATCTCGAGCGTAAACCTTAGATTCCATGTATAATCATTCTATGAATCTTCTTTTAATACTTTTCGGAAAAATAGTGATAATTATAAGCAAAGTTTTAAACATTGGAAACGGCTCTACCTGGCCAGGGCATATAGCTCTTGAAAATGATAAGAACTTTATAAAGAAAATTCTAGCGAAGAACCAAAAGCTAAAAATTATATTAATAGTAGGAACAAATGGAAAAACTACCACAGGCAAGCTTATCCAGACAATACTTGAGAAGAACAATAATAAAGTTTTTCAAAACCAAGCAGGAGCAAATCTTCTGAATGGTATTGCTTCCTCATTAATCAAGCAATGTAATTTAGCTGGCAAAATCAATTATGACTTTGCAGTATTTGAGGTTGATGAGAATAGTCTGCCATTGATTCTAGATAATATTAATCCCGAGGCTATAGTTCTTTTAAATCTATTTAGGGATCAGCTTGACAGATATGGAGAGGTGAATATCATCGCAAATAAATGGACCAGGGCACTTAGCATGATAGATAAGAAAACTATCTTAATCCTGAACGCAGATGATCCTAAAATTGCCTATCTAGGAAATAGTATTAAAAATAAAATAAAATATTTTGGAATTAAAGGCACAAGCAAAGCAATAGACCATGCATCTGATTCAACCTATTGTCCTGAGTGTGGAAATAAATTAACTTATAGATCTACAACCTTTTCCCATCTTGGTAATTGGGCGTGTGGAAATTGTCAGCTTAAAAAACCAAAGACGGATCTTGAAAATTTTAAAATTTATCCCCTACCGGGTCTTTATAATAAATACAACACGCACGCTGCAGTTCTTACTGCAAGAATATTTGGAGTCTCAGACGATAAAATCTCAGGAGCTTTGAAAAATTTTAAACCTGCGTTTGGAAGACAGGAAATAATTGAGCATAAAGGTAAAGAAATCCAAATTTTTCTATCTAAGAATCCAGCTAGTTTTAATCAATCTCTAGCAACTATCAACGACTTGGGAGCAAAAAATTTATTGATAATTTTAAACGACAGAATTCCAGACGGAAGAGATATCTCATGGATATGGGACATTGATTTTGAAAACAATTTAAAAGACTTTAAATCAATTACAGTTTCAGGCGATCGCGTCTATGATATGACCTTAAGGCTTAATTATGCCGATAAAAACAACGTTAAGCCTTACGACAGACTAAGTAATGCCATTAAAGATTCTATTGAATCTACAGCGAAAAATGAAATCCTATACATCCTTCCTACTTACTCTGCAATGCTCGAAGTGAGAAAAATTCTGACAGGCAAATCAATTCCATGAAGAGGCATCAATCATTAATAATCAATCATCAATCACCTATTACCATTGGCTGGCTATATCCTCAACTTATGAGTACCTATGGAGATAGAGGAAATATTATTGTTCTTCAAAAGAGATGTGAGTGGAGAGGAATAAAACTTACTGTTTTAAATTTAAATGAAGGATTTGATGAAAAACTTCTTGATGATATCGACATTTTATTTATGGGCGGAGCACAAGATACACAACAGCAAATTGTTTCAAATGATTTTACTTCAAGAAGAATCGCTGGCCTTAAAAAAAGGATTGAAGATGGAACGCCGGGGCTTTATGTATGCGGCGCTTATCAATTTCTTGGAAAATATTATAAAAATGCTAACGGGACAAAAATAAAAGGCTTAGATATTTTTGATCTTCATACCGAACATTCTGGAGAAGGAAAAAAAAGGCTTATCGGAAATATAGCAATTAAAACCCATGATGGAAAGATAATTGTTGGATTTGAAAACCATGGAGGACGAACTTATCTTAAAAAGAATCTAAAATCGTTTGGACAAGTTATAAAGGGTTTTGGTAACAACGGTATGGACAAAACAGAAGGAGCAATTTATAAAAATAGTGTGGGTACTTATCTTCATGGACCAATTTTGCCAAAAAATCCCGAAATCGCAGATTGGCTAATAGAAAAAGCTCTTGAGCGAAAATATAAAAAGAGAATTAAACTTGAAAAACTCAACGACTTTCTTTCCCAAAAAGCAAAAAAGATAATGCTTCAAAACATGAGCTCCTACTGACTTCAATCATTGCGAAAATTATCAAAGCCGAATATAATTGAAGCATGAAAATTAATGTAAAACATACTGCAAAACTCGCAAATCTTCCCCTCTCAACAAGAGAAGTAAAAAAATTCGAAGGCCAACTTTCAGAGACTCTAAGATATATTGAAGGGTTAAATGAGATAAACACTGATAATGTAAAACCTACAGATCACGTTACAGGCCAAGAAAATGTGCTGAGAGAAGACGCCACTACTCCATCGCTCTCACAAAAAGAAGCCTTGTCAAATTCAAAAAGCAAGCATAATGGAATGTTTAAGGTAAAGGCGATTTTGAATGAGTAATCTTACATCTCTAACAATAACTCAAGCAAAAGACAAACTAAGAAAGAAAGAAATTTCCTCAATGGAGCTTACAAAAGCTTGTCTTGAAAGGATTAAAAAACTTCAGGGAAAACTAAATGTTTTCGTAACTATTACCGAAAAAGAGGCTTTGGCGAGCGCTAAAGAAGCAGATAATGAATTAAGAAACGGCTCATATCTTCCACTCTTAGGAATTCCAATCGCTATTAAGGACAACTTTTGTACAATTGGCGTAAGAACAACTGCTTCAAGTAAAGTTCTTGATGATTTTATTCCTCCTTATGAATCAACCGTCACGCAAAGACTTAAAGACGCTGGAATAGTTATGCTAGGAAAAACAAACATGGACGCGTGGGCCCATGGCTCATCTACTGAAACATCTGATTACGGACCAACTAGAAATCCTTGGAATATCAATTATTTAGCCGGAGGTTCATCAGGTGGATCTGCTGCGGCAACGGCTGCAGATTTATGCATTGGTTCTATAGGTTCCGAAACCGCTGGTTCAATAAGACAACCTGCAAGTTGGTGCGGGGCTGTAGGCCTAAAACCAACTTATGGAAGAGTTTCGAGATATGGAGTAGTTGCTATGGGATCTTCACTTGATTCTCCTGGAGCAATCACAAAATCCGTAGAAGACGCAGCGCTTATTCTGGAAGTGATCGCTGGCCACGACCCAAAGGATGCGACATCTTCAAACTTACCTGTCCCGAAATACTTATTGGAAATAAAAAACCCAGAAAAAAAATTAAAGATAGGTATCTCAGGAAATTACTTAGAAGGAGTTGATGTTCAGGTAATAAAGGTTTTTGAAAATACTAAAAAAATGCTACAAAAACTCGGGCACACGTTTGTGGATTTAAAATTATTTGACCCAAAATATGCTATTGATGTTTATACGATACTTCAAAGATCGGAGGTTTCTTCTAATCTAGCTCGCTATGACGGTATTAGATATGGAAATGATAGAAGTTTTTTCGGAGAAGAGGCTAAGAGAAGGATTATGCTTGGAACATTTACTCTTTCTTCGGGATATTACGATGCGTATTATAAAAAAGCGCAGAAAGTTAGAACCATAATTATCAACGACTTTAAAGAAGCTTTCGACAAAGCAGACTTTATCCTAGCTCCTACTAGTCCAACACCAGCGTTAAAACTCGGAGCATCACAAGGAAAAATAATGTTTGGAGAATTAGCCGATGTGTTAGTTGAACCATCAGCCATAGCAGGTCTAACTGGAATTAATCTTCCTGCTGGATTCTCTAGCGATGGGCTTCCGATAGGAATGCAGTTTATTGGACCTCAGTTCTCAGAGTCAGAAATTATCAATATTGCTTATTCCTTTGAGAAAGAAACAGAATTCTTAAAAGAAAGGAAACCTAATTTATGAATCCCGTAATTGGACTTGAAGTTCATGTTGAATTAAAAACTAAATCAAAAATGTTTTGCGGATGTTCTGCAGATTATTTCGGTAAGAAACCAAATACTCATACTTGTCCTGTTTGTCTTGGACTTCCCGGCTCACTTCCCGTACCCAACAAAACCGCAATTGAATGGTGCGTTATGCTTGGAATGACGCTAAACTGCGATATTCCTCAATTCTCAAAATTTGACAGAAAAAACTATTTCTATCCGGATCTTCCAAAAGGCTATCAAATAAGTCAGTACGATGAACCATTCTGTTTGAAAGGCTCAATAAAACTCGATAGCGGAAAAACAATAGGGATAACGAGAGTTCATATGGAAGAAGACACAGGAAAGTTAATTCACGAATCAGTAGGAGGGGAAGACGTCACTCTTATTGATTTTAACCGATCGGGAGTTCCTCTGGTTGAAATAGTTACCGATCCGGATTTTGATAATGTAAAGGACGTTATAGATTATCTTAAGAAACTTCAACAAATCACAAGATACCTTGATATTTCAAACGCAGACATGGAAAAAGGAGATATGCGTCTTGAGCCGAATGTCTCAATTTCTACAGATGGCAAGATCCCCAATTACAAAGTGGAAGTTAAGAATATAAATTCTTTTAAATTTGTAGAAAAATCTATAAATTACGAGATAAGAAGACAAGCAAGTCTTATAAAAGAAAACGAAAAGCCAATTCAGGAAACAAGAGGATGGAATGAAGCAAAGCAGAAAACCGTTTCTCAAAGAGTAAAAGAAGAGTCAAGTGACTATAGATATTTCCCAGAACCGGACATACCTCCTATTAAATGGAGCCAAAAAAAAATAAACGAAATTAGAAGCTTTATACCAGAGCTTGCAGATGAGAAAGTTAAAAGATTTACAAAAGCTTACGCACTTTCAAATTATGACGGCCTGCTATTGACTAAAGAGAAGTCGTTGGCGGATTATTTTGAGGAAACTATAAAACAAATAAAGCTTATAAAAAATGACGAAATAAAACCTACACCAAAACAAGTAGCAAATTATATAATTAATAAAGGGACCGACCCAGAGCAAACAACTATTTATCAATTAATCCACTCTATTCAATCCTCGCTTGTTCTATCATCTATCCCAGATAAAGAACTTAAGGACATAATTAAAAAGGTGTTAAAAGATTATCCAAAAATTACAGAAGATTACAAGAAAGGAAAAAAATCAGTAATCCAGTTTGCCATCGGTCAAGTAATGTATATAATAAGAAAGAAAATAGATATAGAAATTTTAAGAAAATTAATTATTGAGGAATTAAATTAATGACAGATAATCCGATAGCAATAGAAAACGACATACGTCCAAAAAAACACCCGACAAAAGAAACAATTGAACATTTAAGGCATCAAATTGAAGAAAGAAAGCCAGAGGCGAAAAGAAAAATATTTGACAAAAGCGGAACAATCCCCACAGAAAGAGAACTTATTAATGCAGCAGGCGAACAATTGCGCAGGGAAATGGAATCTGATTACGATGTTATGACCGGATTATTAAACGCAAGGGGGTATGATAAACAAAGATCATCCGCAATAAGAAAAGCCATCGAGCAAAATTTACCAGTGGCAGTTGCGGTTATAGATTTGGATAATTTAAAAAAAGTGAACGATACCAATGGGCACGAAGCTGGAGATAATTATATTAAAACAGCAGCTGATGTGTTAAAAATGATATCAAGAGAAACGGATTTAACTGCTAGAGTCGGGGGAGACGAATTTCATGTATTTTTAGTAAATACAACTCCCGAACTAGCCGATGCGTGGAAAAAAAGAGCTCTAGAGGAAATGAAAGTTAAAAACGTAAAAGCTAGCATTGGACTATCACCTGTTGATTTGGAAAACGTAGATGAGTCTATAAAAATAGCCGACAAAGAAATGTATATTGAAAAAAGAGCCAACAAAGAACAGCAAGAAAATAAATCGCCTAAAATTATAAGATTCGTAAGAAGCATATGGAAACGAGCAGCGTAATATGACGGATTTTGTTCACCTTCACAACCATACCGAGTATTCCTTACTGGACGGATTATCCAAGATTCCTGAAATGGTTAAACGAACTAAGGAATTGAATATGAAAGCAATTGCTATAACAGACCACGGAAACATGTATGGAACGATTAAATTTTATAAGGAATGCGTCACGCAGGGAATAAAACCTATAATAGGTTGTGAAATATATATAAGTAAAAGGACAAGACATGATAAGGAAGCTGGTCTTGACGCGGACTCTAATCATCTAATACTTCTTGCAAAAAACCAGAAGGGTTATAAAAATTTAATGAAGATAATCTCAGTTGCCAATCTTGAAGGATATTACTATCGTCCCAGAAGCGATTTAGAACTTTTAAAAGAATTCAGCGAAGGTCTTATCTGTTTGTCTGCCTGCATAAGCGGATTTGTCTCGCAACCGCTTCTTGAAGGACAGGAAGATACGGCAGTAGAAAGAGCCAAAACACTGTCTAAGATATTTGGAGAAGGAAATTTTTATCTAGAAATTCAAAAGCATATAAACATCGACAATCAGGACATTCTGAATGAAAAATTAATAGATTTATCTGGAAAATTAAGCATTCCGCTTGTTGCAACAAATGATAACCACTATATCTATCCGCAGGATGCTGAGGCACAGGAGACACTTCTCTGTATTCAAACCCAGAGAACATTAAATGATAAAGACAGGAGACTTACAATGATTTCTTCTCCTGATTTTTATATAAAAAGCAAGGAAGAAATGGTCGGGATGTTTTTAAATGTTCCGCAAGCATTTGAAAATTCATCAAAAATCGCCGACAGGTGCAACTTTGAGATTGCCCTTGGACAATGGATAATGCCTCTATTTGACCTCCCCGATAAAAAATCTCCGGCAAAATTTATCCAAGAGAAGGTAGCAGAAGGCCTTAAGAATAGATATAAAAAAATAACAAAAGAAATAAGAGAAAGGACAGATTACGAGCTTTCTACAATTCTTAAGAAAGGGTATGAAACATATATTTTAATAGTTGCAGATTTTGTCAGCTGGGCAAAAGGTCAAGGGATTACTGTAGGCCCCGGAAGAGGATCTAATGCAGGTTCGATCGTCTCATATGCGCTTGGCATCTCAGACGTTGATCCACTTTTTTTTAAACTTCCTTTCGAAAGATTTCTAAATCCGGAGAGACCCTCACCTCCTGATATTGATCTAGATTTTGCCGATAACAGAAGAGACGATGTAATTGAATATGTAACTGAAAAATACGGACGTGACAAAGTTGCCCAAATAATAACTTTTGGCACAATGGAAGCAAGGGGGTCAGTAAGAGATACCGGTAGAGCTTTAGGAATGCCTTATTCGGTTCCGGATAGAATAGCAAAGATGATGCCTCTTGGATGGCAAGGACACGCAATGACGATTGATAAGGCACTTGAACAGAGTCCTGAACTTCGTATCACATATCAAACGGAGCCTGAGACCAAAAGACTCTTAGATTTGGCAAAGAAGATTGAGGGAGTTGCAAGGCACGCTTCTGTCCACGCAGCAGGAGTTGTAATAGCAGACAAACCTTTAACTGAATATACTCCCCTTCAGAAAGAACCAAATGGCGAAAAAATTATAACTCAATACGATATGTATACGGTGGGTGAAGACGGTGTAGGACTTCTTAAGATCGACTTCCTAGGCCTTAGAAACTTAACAATTATTCAGGAAACCCTAAGATTTATAAAAGAAAAACGTGGACTTGACATAAACTTCTCAAGCGTTCCTTTTGATGATATTAATACATATAAACTTCTTGCCTCAGGAGAAACAACCGGCATATTTCAACTTGAATCATCGGGAATGAGAAGGTACATAAAGGACCTAAAGCCTACTTCTATCTTTGACCTTCAAGCAATGGTAGCTTTGTACAGGCCCGGACCAATGGCAAATATTCCTGAATTTATAAAAAGAAAACATAATCCCTCTCTTATAAGTTACCCTGATAAAAGATTGGAAGATGTTCTAAAAGAATCTTATGGAATTATTACTTTTCAGGACGATTTACTACTAACGGCAATTAGGGTTGCGGGATATTCGTGGATTGAAGCAGATAAATTAAGAAAAGCCGTAGGAAAGAAAATCTCATCTGAGATGAAACAACAACACGATAAGTTTGTAGAGGGATGTGTAACAAATGGGATGAACCAAAAGAGTGCTGAGAAGCTGTGGACTTTATTTGAGCCGTTTGCAGGATATGGTTTTGGCAAGGCGCACGCTGCCTGTTACGCAACTATTGCCTATAGGACTGCCTATCTTAAGGCACACTATCCCGTAGAGTTTATGACTGCATTTTTAACGGCCGAATCAAGAGGCGCAAGCGGACCTTCGAAAAATGAGAAAATAGCAGAGGGAGTTGCGGAATGTAAGAGATTAAATATAAAAGTCCTTCCACCCGATATAAACAAATCGGAAAGCGAGTTTTCCATAGAAGGAGAAAATAGCATAAGATTTGGACTTTCCGCAATAAAAAATATAGGAGAGGCAGCAATTAAAAGCATAACTTCAAGTAGGAAAGATGGGCCATTTAAAGACTTGAGTGACTTTTGCAAAAAAGTTGATCTAGGATCCGTAAACAAAAAAACAATAGAAAGTTTAATAAAATCCGGAGCAATGGACGCTTTTGATAAGAGAGCTTTTCTTTTAATAAGGTATTCGGAAATTCTAGAGTCATCTCATAAGGTAAAGAAAGAAAAAAGAGAAGGTCAAGCTTCTCTTTTTGAAGAAACGCCAGACGCAGAAAAGACCAGCGTAATTGAGATTGAGGATTTTACTTTAAAAGAAAAATTAAACTTTGAGAAAGAATTTCTAGGGCTATATTTAACTTCTCATCCAATGCTAAACGAACTTTCCTCAATAAAAGATAAGGTTAGCCATGAAATTCGTTTAATCATGGAGGAGGAAGAAGGATCTAATGTCAAAATTGGAGGCATTATAGAAGCTATGAGGAGAATTTTTACAAAAAAATCGGGCAGTGAAATGGCATTTATAACTGTTGGAGATGAAAAGGGTATTGTCGTTGAATGTGTGATTTTTCCAAAAATTTTTGAACAATACAAGAGTTTTCTATCTAAAGACTCTGTTATAATCATAGAGGGACGGGTCGATACCAAAAATGAAAGGCCCGTAGTTATTGTAGAAAAAGTATCTGGATTTAATAGAGATTTCTCGTCTTGACTTAACTTCATTTTACCCATAAAATAATAATAAGATGTTTTCGTTCCAATCTGAAACTTTGTACCGCATTGGACTTTTCAAAATTACCAACTCATTAATAGATACTTTGCTAATAGACACCGTTTTAATAATTTTTTCTGTTATAATTTCCAAAAATATTAAAATAATTCCAGGAATTTTTCAAAACTGCGTAGAGATGATCCTACAGACGTTTTACGAGATAACCGAATCGGTTGCGCAGGAGAAAGCCAAAAAGATATTTCCCTATTTTATGAGTTTTTTTATTTTTATTCTTCTTGCCAATTGGAGCGGACTTCTTCCCGGCGTTAACAGCATCGGGTTTTTTAAAAATGGGAAACTTATACCTATTTTAAGAAGTGCTACCAGTGATTTGAATACAACGCTGGGATTGGCCTTAGTGTCTGCGCTAGCAACGCATATTCTAAGCATTAAAACAGTAGGTTTTAAGGACTATCTCTCAAGATACTTTTCATTCAACCCCATTAATCTTTTCATTGGTTTTTTAGAAATAATATCTGAAATAACTAAAGTCATTTCCCTCTCTTTCCGTCTATTCGGTAATATTTTCGCAGGCGAAGTAGTTTTACTTACTGTATCCTCAATTTTCGCATTTCTATTTCCCTTGCCGTTTCTCCTTCTTGAAGTTATAGTAGGACTTGTTCAGGCACTCGTTTTTTCCATGCTTACCATGTCTTTTATGGCTATTCTTACCACCCCACACCATGATATAGTAACAAATGCAAATTCTGAAAAATATTGATTATGAAAATAAAGGAGGTGAAGCGTAATGAATTTTAGTATATCCGGTGGTTTAATTATAGCGCTTGGAGGAATGCTTCCGGCTTTGGCAATTGGACTTATTGGTGGTAAAGCTATGGAAGCAATTGGCCGAAATCCTGAAAGTTCGGGAAGAATACTGCCTGCAATGTTACTAGCCATGGCATTTGCCGAAGCAATTGCAATTTATTCCCTTATATTAGCTTTTCTAAAGTAGGACTAATTTATGGAGATTGTAAAAAACTTTGGGCTTGACCCTCTTCTTTTGGGAGCTCAAATAATAAATTTTCTGATAATTTTTTATATTCTTAAAAGGTTTGCATATAAACCCATATTGGATATATTAAAAAAACGAGAAGATTCCATTAAAGAGGGGCTAAAACAAGCTGAAGAAGGGAAAAAAATTTTAGATGAAGCTTTAGAAAAAGAAAAAAAAATATTACATAACGCCCAAAGAAGTGCAGAGAAGATAATAGAAGATGCAAAAAATCAGTCACTTGAAATTGAAAAGAAAACAGCGGAAAATACAAGAAAACAAGTAGAAAACATGATTGAAACAGCCCGAGAGCAAATGGTCAAGGAATCAAGAGAAGCAGAAAAGAGAATAGCTACTAAGGTAAGTGAATTGGCAGTTGAATTCTTACAAAAATCGATGCAAGATGTTTTTGGCGATAAAGAACAAAAAGAATTAACGCAAATAGCTGTTAAAAAGATCAGAAAAGCAGATTGAAATGAAAATAATAGAGATAAAAAAACTGGCAAAGCAGAGTTTTAAAAATGGTAATTTAGATATGAAAATAATAAGAAAAACTGCATCTTTGCTTTCGAAAAAACAGCTAAAAACATATATAAAATTTTTAAAGAAGTTCGAAAATGAAAGGCTCGTTTGGGTATTTACACCAATGAATAAAGTTGAGAATAAAATAACCGATAGAATTAAGAGTATCTTTCCTAATAAAAAAGTTGAGTATGTAATAGATCCAAGTTTGATTGCGGGACTTAGAATAGTCGATAATGACATGGTCTACGAGCTCAACTTAAAAGATTTCTTGCGTAACATGATTACATACCTTAAGCAATCTTATGATTAAAAACGAAGAGATTATAAAGGAACTTGAGAAAAATTTAATGACGTTTTCCGATAACGCAAGAACTAAAAATATTGGGGTTGTTGAGAAGAACAGCGATGGAGTTGTAGTTGCCTCGGGATTATCCCATGCTTTCATGGGAGAACAGGTAGTATTTGATAATGGTGAGAGAGGGATGATACTAAACCTTGATGAAGATTATGTTTCCATAATTCTTTTTGAGGGAGGAGAGAAGATAACAGAAGGAGATAGGGTAGAAACGACAGGAAAAATTTTAAGTATCACTGGATCTGAAAAACTAATAGGCCGAGTCGTATCTCCGCTGGGAAGTCCGCTGGATGGAAAACCCAATATTAAAACCGGAAAATCTATGGCACTTGAGAGAATAGCAGCCGGTGTTATTCAAAGAGAACCCGTACATACTCCTTTAAAGACTGGTATTAAGCTAATAGATGCAATTATTCCAATCGGCAGAGGACAAAGAGAGCTAATCATAGGAGATCGAGGACTGGGAAAAACAGCTATTGCTGTTGATACAATAATCAACCAAAAATCTCAAAAAAATTCCAAACTAAAACCAGCTACCTGTATATATGTAGCGATAGGACAAAAACAAAGTACCGTAGCTCAAGTTATTGGAAAATTAAGGGAAGTTGGAGCTATGGACTATACCATTGTAGTCTCTGCAACCGCAGCAGATCCCGTAGCGCTTCAATATTTAGCGCCTTACGCAGGAGTTGCTATCGCCGAATACTTTATGGAAAAAGGAGAGGATGTTTTAATCGTTTATGATGACCTATCAAAACATGCATGGGCATATAGACAAATTTCTTTGATTTTAAGAAGACCTGCGGGGCGAGAAGCGTATCCAGGAGATATATTTTATCTGCACTCAAGACTTCTTGAACGAGCGGTAAAGCTTAATAAGAAATTCGGAGGAGGATCTATTACCGCACTTCCCATTGTAGAGACTCAGGCAAATGATATTTCAGCTTATATCCCAACAAATATAATTTCTATAACAGACGGACAGATTTATCTTCAATCAGATTTATTTAATGCGGGCATAAAACCTGCAATAAACATAGGTAATTCCGTATCAAGGGTCGGAGGAGCCGCTCAAACTCCAGCAATAAAATCTGCCGCCGGAAAAATGCGCCTTGAGCTTGCACAATACCGAGAACTTGCAGTATTTGCTCAGTTTGGGTCAGAGCTTGATCAGGCGACATTGGCCCAGCTTGAGAGAGGGAAAAGAATGACAGAAATTTTAATACAGCCGCAATATCAACCTCTGACGGAATCTCTTCAGGTCTTAAGTATTTGGGCTGTGACTAGCGGATTCTTAGATGACATACCTATCGAATCTATCAAAAAATTTGAATCGGAATACCACAATTATATGCAAAGACATCATCCTGAGATAGTTAAGACGCTATCAGAAGGAGAAAAACCAACCGAAGGTACTGTTAAGCAGTTGGAAAAAGCAACGAATGAATTTAAGAAAATTTTTGATAAATAACTATGGCAAGTATTATTACGATAAAAAGGCGAATCCAAACGGCATCAAATGTTTCAAAAACAACCCGAGCAATGCAAATGATTGCAACATCTAAGCTTAAAAAGGCACAAAACGCAGCAATTTCCGCAAGACCATACGTAGAAAAGCTGACTAAATTATCAAAAACGCTCACAGATAGATTAGGAGAAGATGATTTAAATGAATATATGATAGAACCAAAAGACGCAAGCGGTACCCTTCTTTTAGTTTTCTCTCCAGACAAAGGACTCTGCGGAGGACTGATCACGAACCTAGCAAAAGAGCTGATAAATCAAGATAAGAATGACGGGGATATAAAGTATGTAACGGTAGGTAAAAAAATTGAAAACACTGCGGCAAGACTTGGAAAAGAAATAATTGCATCTTTTAGTTTTGGCACTACTCTACCAATATTTGATATGGTTTATCCAATGGCAAAAATTATAGATGATTATTTTTTAAATAAAAAAATCTCAAATGTAAAAATCTTATATACTCATTTTCTAACTGTATTTTCTCAAGTTCCAAGAGTAGAAACTATTCTACCTATTAAAGTACAGGAAGAAGATGAAAACGATCGAGAAATCCCTCCATTCACTCTATTTGAACCAAGTCCAAAAGAAATTCTACCTTCGCTTCTAAGACATTATCTTGAAATGGTTTTATATCAGTATTTGTTGGAAAGCTATGCATCGGAGCAGGCTGCGAGAATGATTGCAATGAAGGGTGCCACGGAAAACGCACACGAGATAATAGATTATTTAAAACTTGAATACAACAAACAGAGACAGGAGAAAATTACCAATGAAATTCTTGATATCGGATCAGGAGCTGCCGTTTTTGCCTATGAATAAAGATGAAGGGTTTATCATAAAAATTCAAGGACCAGTTGTGGATGTTAGATTTAAGTCAAATCCACCCTCAATTAACGAAGCGCTGGTCTTAGAAAATAAAGATAAAAAGCAATTAATTCTTGAGGTAGCTTTCATAACGGGAGACAACGAAGTAAAAACTCTTGCCATGGGACCAACAGATGGGCTAAGAAGAGGAACAAAGGTAAAAAGAACCCATTCTCCAATAAAAGTTCCTGTAGGCCCTAAAACATTGGGAAGAATATTTAATGTATTGGGAGAACCGATAGACGGTGAAAAATTAGAAAAAAACTCTATTGCCTATGAATCAATTCATCAAAACCCTCCATCACTTTTAGAACAAGAGACTAGACCTCAAATCCTTGAAACGGGAATTAAAGTAATTGATCTAATAACCCCATTTACAAAAGGCGGAAAAATAGCTGTTTTTGGAGGCGCTGGAGTCGGTAAGACCGTAATTGTAAAAGAACTTATTAGGAATATTGCTGTTGAACATAAAGGACATTCTGTATTCGCAGGTGTAGGTGAACGTACTCGTGAAGGAAACGATCTTTGGCTTGAGATGAAAGAGGCAAAAGTTTTGGACAAAACTGTTATGGTTTTTGGACAAATGAATGAACCTCCTGCAAATAGACTAAGGGTAGCACTGACAGCATTAACAATGGCAGAATACTTTAGAGACCAGAAAAAAGAAGATGTATTGCTTTTTATAGACAACGTATTTAGATTTGCTCAGGCAGGATCTGAGGTCTCGGCTCTTTTGGGAAGGATGCCATCGGCCGTTGGATATCAGCCAACTTTAGCTTCGGAAATGGGAAATCTTCAGGAAAGAATTACATCTACAAAGCACGGGTCTATAACATCGGTTCAGGCAGTTTATGTTCCGGCAGACGACTACACAGACCCTGCTCCTGTAACAATTTTCTCCCATCTTGATTCAACTTTAACGCTTGAGCGCTCAATAGCAGAACAAGGACTTTACCCAGCAGTAGATCCTCTTACCTCGTCTTCCAGAATTCTTGATCCAAATATTGTTGGAGAAGAGCACTATAATGTTGCGCAGGAGGTAAAAAGAGTCCTCCAGCGATATAAGGATCTTCAAGATATTATTGCGATTTTAGGAATTGATGAACTGTCTGATGAGGATAAGCTTATTGTGACAAGGGCAAGAAAGATTCAGAGATTTCTAAGCCAGCCTATGTTTGTTGCCGAAATATTTACCGGACAGCCGGGCAAGTATGTAAAAATTAAAGATACAGTTGGGGGATTTAGAGAGATTCTTTCGGGAAAACATGACAAGATTCCGGAATCTTCCTTCTTTATGAAAGGCGCTATTGATGAGGTAGCAAAAAGATCCTAATATGAACTTGACTTTGGAAATAATTACACCTGAGAAAGTCGTATATAAAAATGAGATAGATGAACTGGTTGCTCCAACCGCTAACGGCCAGATTGCAATTCTTCCAAATCACGTCGGACTTTTTGCAAAAATAATCCCAGGAGAGTTAATTATCCGAAGGGCCAATTCCCAAGAGGCTCTTGCGGTAACAGGAGGGTTTTTAGAGGTAGCTAGAAATCACATAAGTATTCTTGCAGACTATGCAATAAGAGCGGACGATATAGAAGTCGCAAAAGCCCAGGAAGCTCAAAAAAGAGCAGAAAAGCTAATGGCGGAAAAAACGAGTGATAGAGACTTTAGAGTGGCTCAAGCTGATCTTATTAAAGCTATAACAGAACTTAAAGTTGCAACAAAGTACAAAAGAAAGGCCACAAGACCTACTGAAGTTTAAGAAACTCCATCTATCTTTCTAAAAAAGTCTCGAATCTCTTGTAGTCTCTTTAAGACACTGTCATGTTGTTTTCTATTAATCATTACACTTAAATAAAGATAGTCAAGTAATTGTCTTGCTGTGAAGACAGAATGAACATTGTATCCACCTTGCTCAAGTATTAGTCTTCCTCCGATTTCATAGTCCATAAGAACAACTATGTCTCTTACCGTAGCACCTTCTTTTTTAAGATTTTCCGCTAGGATTAACTTTGAATCCCCCCTTGATAAAACATCATCTATTAGAAGCACACTAGTTTTTCCTCTGTCTTCCGGCAGGAATCCATCAACCAATGCTCCTGAACCCTTGCCCTTCCGTTCTTTTCTAGGAGAAACCATTCCAATCTTTAATCTCTCGGCCAATAAAGCAACCGTAGGCGTTATTGCTGTAGGTACATCGGCAATCATATCGAAATTCAGTTCTCCTACTTCACTTTGAAGAATATCAACTGGAAGGGTTCTAAGCATTGGATGTCTTCGAACCATTCTGACTTCGAAATACATTGGCGCAAGAGGAGCATCGGGATAATCATCGTGAAATGTCCATTTAAAGTCTCTAAATCTTATAGCATTAATAGAAAACATTCCTTTAGCCAAATCTTGACATTCAGGAGAAATCGTGGGATTTTCCATTCCATCTAGAGACTTAATCCCTGAACCATCTTCTTTAGGTCTCATACTATTTTTCTATTCGCTGTATACATTTATTTCATCCTATTATATCTATGTGTTGATAATTGTCAAGATTTGCTCTTTGAGGTTAAATTTCATAAAATATAGGTTGATGCCGGAGTAACTCAGTTGGTAGAGTAGCTCTTTCGTAAAGAGCAAGTCGTGAGTTCGAATCTCACCTCCGGCTCATGAAAAGGAATAAATCAAGACTCTCAAGAAGGACAGAGAGTCAATCTCGCAAAAACTTATTCCTAAGCATACTAGGCATTGTCGTAGTCTTGGTACTTCTTGTAAAATTCGGTATTCCCCTTTTGGTAAATTTTAGTTTATTTTTATCCGGTCAAAAAAAACCTGATATGTCGTCAAAAAGCTCACAAACCACGTATTTAAGTCCTCCGGTTCTAGATCAAACAACAAATGCCACAAATAGCGCCGATTTCATAATAACAGGGACAGCAGTAAAGAACGAAGAAATTGATTTGTATGTTAACGACTTGCTATCGAGCAAGAAAATTGCCGAAGATAACGGTAATTTCTCATTTCAAGTAACTTTACAAACAGGAGAAAACAAAATAAAAGCCAAAGTCGCAAAAGACAATAAGGAAAGCGATTTTTCCAATGAACTTGATGTTACATATAGAAATGCTCCCCCCAGTCTATCTTTAGATTCTCCAACTGACGGACAAAAGTTTGAAAAAGATCAAAACACTATCCAAGTTTTAGGCAAGACAGATTCCGGAGTAAGAATAACTGTAAATGGATTCTGGGCGGTTATTGGTGAGAATAATAACTTTTCCTATAGTCTCCTTTTACAAAATGGGGACAATACGATAAATATAGTTGCCCAGGATCAGGCAGGAAACAAAATAGAAAAAGACATTAAAGTCACTTATTCTCCGTAAAGTCCAACTAGGGTCCAGATCCAAAACATTAAAAAAGAATAAAAAAGACTATTAATAAATAAACTATCTACGAAAAGGGCCGAAGCGGAAGCAATCAGAATCTTTGATCTAATATTTATTTTTAGGATTTTAAACCACATAAATAAATACGCAGCAAGACCGACTATTCCAGTTGTTGCGAGTACAAAAAGGAAGCTATTATCTGTTCCGGCATCTGCGTGACTTTCTTCCCAGCCTCCTATTGCAAAGCCAAGTCTGTGCTTTGCGTATCTATAAGCGTTAAAACCGACTCCAAAAATTGGATTTTTCCCAAAGATTTCAATCGCTTGTTTTGTGGAACTAAGCCTTGCTTCAGACGATGCAATTCTAAAAAAATTAGTTCCTTCTGTCTTATATGCTTTAGGAAGCAATGTAGTTGCAAGCAAAAAAACAACAACAATTAAAATTGCAAAGATTTTTTTTGTATTTAGAGCTAAAAAAACAAATGATCCTACCATAAGCATTAGAAGTGCGCTTCTTGAATAAGTTAAAAAAAGCGCAATTAAAGTAAGGGATGAAATAAGTCCTAGAAAAAGTGAAAAAGTTTTTGCGTGTTTTTTTAATGAGTCGATTAGAATATTTAAGGTAAATAGAAAATACAGAACAAAAAAGGAGCCTGCAAAATTAGGATCAAGAAAAATAGAAAATAGTCTATATAAATGTTCATCCCATCCGAGATAATAAAGGTTTCGCAAATTTGGATAAAAAAGATATTGAATGTAACCTAAAACAACGACTATAACCCCAATTACTATCAAAAGTCTAATTATTATTTTTTTAAAAGAACTGTCAAATATAGGAATGATAAAAACAATAGAAGCATACGCAATCCATCTAACAAGATATAAGAAGGAAACAAACAATTCATTGATGTTTAAGAATCGCAAGTTTAAAATAAGTGATAACAGGGCAAAAATGACGAAGGTTAATATGGGAATACCCGTTTTTTTATTTATTTTTACATTTTTTAGATTTTTAACACTGTATAAAGCCCAATAGATTGTAAGCGCAATGATTCCCACATCGCTTAATTTTATAGAAAAACCGGCAAGAGGAATTTTAATAACTTCCCCAGATACGAAGAGAAAAATAACCAAAATAAATAATAATTTTAATAAACCCACGGCGCCCCTCCTAAGCTATGTAAATTAACATGAATCTTGGGATTACTATAAACTAAATTCCAATTTGAAAATCTTTTGGGAAGATTCGAATTCTGAGTTGCAATGTAATTAAATATATCACCCTTCTTAACCCATGAAGAATCTATGAATGGAAAATCTACGTAGTAAAGATTATGAAATCCGTACAAAAGAACTGTATCTTTTAAAGATATATTCTTTTTAAAGTATCCATCTGTATCATAAAAATCACCAAAAGAGAAATTTAGATGACTCGATAAGAAGTGACTTTTTGATTCCTTTCCTATGATTACAGGAATAAACTTAGCGTTTACTATTCCTCGATAACTAATCGACAATAAGGAAATGAAAATAACTAAAAATATAAACAAGCGCCCGTATTCTGTTTTTTTTTCAAACATTTTAATTATTTGAACACAAAAAATAGAAAAAGCAGGCAAATATGGCAAGATAAACCTTCCTCCCCCAACTCTTGGAGTAAAATACCAGATAACCATAGCAAGAAGTGAATATAGCAATATGAATTTAATTGATTCCTTAAATCTATTAAATGTTAGAAGAATTAATGGAAGAAAAATTAAATATAATGGCGACAATGGATCAGGTGAATAAATTAAAAGTTTTAAAACATCTAAAGTGAATTTAACCGGATTTAGAATACTAATGTTGTAATTTAAACTAGCTATGTTGCTGAACATTGGGTAAAGCGGATTTCCCGTATGCACAAAAGAGAAAATAAACCACGGCAGGGGAATTAAAAGAGAAAAAAATATAAAAATTAATACGTCTATAAAAACTTTCACATTTTTTTTGTGATTGGACAGACCGAAATAAATAATCATACACAAAAAAATACCAATCGATCCTAAAGATAAGATCTTCGTAGATACAGACAGCCCAATCATTACAGCGGACTCTATCAGCCATTTTTCATTTTCACTCTCGATGAAGTTAATAAATCCCCATAAAGCCATGATTTCAAAGAAAGTTCTTGCCAGATCGATATAAGCTGATATCGATTCCCATCCAACAACTAAATTTGCGTAAAAAATCAAAACCGCAAGCATCGAAAGCTTCACATTAAAAAATTTTCTTGATAAAAAGTATAGGGCTATAGACGATAGTAAGCCAAAAGAAAAATGAACTAGCTTAGCTAATATTTCGTTTCCAAAAAAAATTGAGGCAGTATACAACATTTCTGTTAACTTTGGCATATCGGAATAATAAAGAAGCGAACCTGGAATGCGTAGAACACTATGATTTTGTATATAGAGCTTGGGAAGCGTTAGATGATACCAGAGCGCATCAAAACCAAGCTCTGGTCCTAGAACGCCTATTAAATTAACTAAAGCCTGAAATAAAAAAAGTAATAATAAAAAAAAAGTTAATTTATCTTTAAATAAATTGTTTAAATGTATAGATTTTTTTGGCTTAAACTTTAAAAAATAAATTGCAGATAAAAATAAAAAAAATAAAGTCAAAAGAAGGATATATTTTTTTTCTATCAATCCCAATATCCCTAAAATAAATACGAGATAGGAATAAATTCCTATTAGAATGGCGAACGAAAACATATTTATATTCTACACTAATATATTTTTGAGAGTTATTTTGAGATGTAAATTTCAAATACCTTAAAAGATTCGTTTTGAAAAATTATATTTTGTTTTTGTATAAAAAGAGACATATCTGAATCGAAAGTATAGCCATATGTAGTAACTATATATTTAACTTTTTTGTTTTTTATTTCATCTAGGATTATTCTATCATCGTATTGATGCCACAATCTTGGAAAATAAATTAAATCTTTGGAAGGATTACGCCTTTCAAGAATAAAATATATCATGGGATAATATGGGTATGAAAATATATAGTCATTTTTAGATGTCCGATCTTTAATAAATTTTGATAGAGAGCTAAGATTTCTAGCTGTTGTTTTATCAACTAAAATTCCCGAAGCTCTTGGAAGACTCAAGGAAGTATTCTGAAATCTATATGGCGGACTATAACGATAGTATTCTCTAAATAATGTAAGATAAAATCCAGATGCTATCATTAAACATATAACAAAAGCAATGATTAATTCCCCTCTATTAATTAATTTTATCCTCTTTGTTAAAAAAAAGATGATAATTGAAACCAATATTGGTCCCAAAAATGGATATGCATGTAGTAAATCGCTCTGGGGATATATCTGCGTAATAAATCCAGTTAAAGCCATTAGACAAAAAGAAATAACCTTCCAGTCTTTATTTTTATCAAACAAATATTTAATTATGGGTAACAAGAAAATTAGCGGTAAATAATATGGCAAGAGTTTAAGGATGCCAAGCGGTTTTAAAATAAATGAAAGCGGCGGATAGCTAAAAGTAAATTGAGTTGAAAATTTTTTACTAAAATTAATAAACTCTATTAAGCCTATTATATTGTCTCTGAGAAAAAGGTAGTAAATCCAAAAAAATGTAAATACAAACCAAGTAATGTTTACTACAAGGAGATTTCTTATTCTCTGTGATGGCGGCTTATTTTTTTCAAAGAATATTAAAAAATTCCATAGTAGAATAAAAGCAAGTCCTAAATTTTGTCTTAATGATAAAGAAAACGCTAGTAGAAATCCAATTATAAAAAGACAAATATAATGCTTCCGGTTGTCTAGTTCAAGCCAGTAAATATTTATTAGCACTAACATTTGAGATACTAAAACAACCGACCAAACAATTGTAGGAATATTAATAAGTGGGTACCCAAACGATATAATTCCTAAAAATGAAAGAAGTATTATTCTATGTGAGGTTAGTTTAAGTTTGTTTAATATAAGAAAAGTAAATAAAATGATAAGTAGACAAATAAATAAACTCAGAAATCTCCCTACTAAAATCGACGGGCCAAAAATTTTGTATATAAAAGCAAGAAGGTAAAAATAGGCAGGGGTATATTGAAGCGCAAAATCTTTGTACGGTTGTTCTCCTTGAAATATTCTTTCGGCTGCATGAACAAAGTATCCTTCATCAAATAGTTGAATTCCCTTATTTACAAAAAATAAATAATATAATACTGCGCAGAGCAATAGAACAATTTCCAGTACGACATTATTTTTAATCTTTGCCATGAATTAAATTAAATAATTTCGTTTTTTTATTTCCTTATTGCTTAGTTAAAACGGCAAACGAAAACATAGTCCTCCCCTACAAAGTAAATAAAAAATATAAAGACAAATGAGGAACAAGGACCAAACAGCAATAGCAAGGTAAATTATCTTGTGTTCCATAAGTACCAAAGCTTACCTCGAACCAAAAAAGAATGGAAGCTCATCATTATTGCAAACACCAAGCCTTGCATACCGTCTAAAAATCCCTGTTTTAGAAAATAATTATTTAGAAATTTTGCAACAGGATAAAATAATATAGAAATAAAATTTGACCTCGCTCTTCTTTCAAAAAGTTCATTTGCACGAAGATCTGTATAGAAATTTACATCTGAAAGGAATTCGGATATAGTCGGATGGGGGTAATGATCGAGATGATTTTTCAAAACATCGATTCTTCCTTCAACCTTCCATTTCTCATGCACTTTCCCCTCCCACCTACCATTATTTTTCCTAGCAAGTCTTAATAAAACGATATTTCCGGTTTCTCCATATTTTAGTTTCCTTCCCCAAATAGTGTCAGTTCTTTTTATCTGATAACCTTTGGAATTATTACTTTTAATTTTAGATTTAATTTCTTCTTTAAGCTCTTTTGAAACTCTTTCATCTGCATCGATAAATAATACCCAATCTCTACTTGCTTTCTCCAGCCCAAAATTTCTTTGAGCAGAAAAAATATTATTAAGACTTCTAGTAAAAACCTTAGCGACCATTTTTTTGGCAACTTCCAAAGTTCTATCATCTGAATTGTCATCCACGATGATGATCTCATCACACCAAGAAAGGCTCTCCAGACAATCTACTATATTTTTTTCCTCATTTTTTGTTAAAATGACGGCACTGATCATATTACCTTCTGATTATAATGCCTTTAGGCGTTTCTGATATGTAAATTTTAAACTTTTCGTTATTTTTAGAAGGCGAATGTCCCTCCTGCCACAATAAATATTCATAATTCATTGTGAAACTTTCAAATTGGCTTCCTACTCCTTCTCCTATTAAATTATATTTTTGACCTATTGACATTTGTATTATTTTCTCAGTCGCTTTTATTCTATCTCTAAAAGTTAACCCCTGTCCATTTGCCGAAAAATTATTGGAAATAAGATAGTAAGAATTTAATATGACAATTACAAATAAAAATAAGACGGGTAGCATCGACAAAAACCTTTTTCTGACTTCAGTAACTGTTGAGGTGATAATTATTAAAATAGGGAAAAACATCGGCAGATATGCATCTGAAGAAGTTCTATTTACTAAAAAACCGACAAGGGAAACTAAAAACATGATCAGTAAAATTCTGTAAGTAATTTTTTTATCATCTCTATTTTCTTTAAGTAAAACGTAAAAAAAATAGCTAAAGCTTAAGATAAAAATTAATAGAGATATATTCATACTGTATGGAAAAATCAAATTTGAATAATTTCTTACAAGAAAGTAAACGGTATTAAAATTATTAGTTATGCCAGATGTGATTATTGTCGGAAAGAATTTTACTCCTTGATAAATTATCCAAGAAAGAAACACGACTGTTTGTAAAAAACTATGAGAGATATCATTTATTAGTATTGGCAACATCGATAAAATAAATGTAATCGAGGAGAGTAATAAAATTCTTTTCTTAAAAATTTTTTCAACCCAGACTTTTTTGCAAAACAACCCATAAATCAATAAGATAAACAATACTCCCCATAATGAAACTGTTGCTAATTCAAAATTGTACAAGATACCTAAAATAAAAACAGATATCGGAAATAACAAGATATTTCCCTTAATCCACTTATAAAATGCATAGACTAGAATAATAGTAAGAAAAGATATAGGTGCTGTGTGATATGGCATTCTTTCATTAGCAACTATTAGCGGAGAGAAGGCATAAAGAGCCGAAGCAAATATTGCCGATCTTTGAGAAACTATTTCTTTGGTTAATTTATAAATTAAAAAAATTCCTGTTGTACCCAAAAGGGCAGTAAAATAGGCAGGAGCAAGTGGATTAAAATTAAAAAGCTTAAGAATTACTGCAAGTATATATGTCCAATAAGGCCCTTGATGAAGCCATGTATGGCTTGCCGTAATTCCAACTAAAGGAATTTTGCCAGTTAGTAGCATGTTTCTTGCCGATATGTAAAACCACCCCTGGTCTCCGATAAAAACCATGAGTTCGTTAAGTTTTAAAATACGAAGAAGAAATCCAGCGAGTAAAATAAGAGTTAATAAGAGCTTAAGTTTCCCCATGGAAGTTAAAAATCGAACTGTCAGAGCAGCCGGCAATCCGTGCCATTTTTTAAAATAATAGAACTTGCTTTTGTCAAATATTTCCCCAATATCACCTCTTTTCTTAGCACTTTTCCCTCTCAGATGGATTACTTTAGCCTGAGGAATTATATAGTTAGTAAGTTTAAGAGCTGAAATTCTTCTGGCAAGATCTGCTTCTTCAAAAAATAAAAAGAATTTTTCATCAAAACCTCCTATTTTTTCAAAAATATCCTTTGATATTAAGAAGGCTGTGCCAGGAGCTACATCAACTTTTTTTATATTCTTCTTATCCCAATCTTGCAAAAAAAAATCTCTGGCAACTGGATTATTGGGAAACAGTTTATGAATAAAAGACAAGCTAAAGATAGTATTTACAACCGTATGATGTCTTGATCCCTGAAACATTGAAGGTTTTTCTTCCTTATCTAAAAGAAGCGGTGAAACTACTCCTACATTTTTGTTTTTTGAAATAAAGTCATATAAAATATCCAGCGTTCCCTTCAGAACTTTTGTATCGGGGTTTAAGAAAAATAAATAATCTCCTTTTGCATATCCTGCTCCTAAATTACATCCCGCCCCAAATCCAATATTTTTAGGACTTTTTACATATTTTACTTTAGGAAATTTTTTTTTTAAATCATCTTCGATTGTGTTTTTCTCATCGTTGTCGACTGCTATTATTTCAAAAATTGAACTTAGTTTCGATTTATATATTGAATCAATGCACATTAGAATTTCTCTTTTTACTCTGTAATTTACAATTATTATAGAGATCATTATTATAAAATGTGATTAGTTTGTTTAATTTTTATTCCCTTTTAAGCTAGAAGTTAAAATTTTTTCCAATTCTCTTCCCCTCTTTTCCCAAGTCCATTCCTCAACCATTTGTTTTCTTGCTTCAAGGCTCATTTTTTTCAAGATATCCGGATTATTTAAAAGCCAATCCAGTTTTTTTGCAAAAAGTACAGCATTTCTTTCTAAAAGTAAACCTGTCCTGCTGTTTAATACGGTTTCACCGTGAGCGCCTTCATTAACGGCCACTACAAGTGCCCCACAAGACATCGCCTCAAGAGGAACCAATCCCAAAGGCTCTTTGTATGAGGGGGCTACCAAAATCTTTGTCCTCTGGTAAACGTCAAGAAGCTCTGAATCCGTAAGCCATTCGTTCTCGAACGTTACTACCCGAACTTTTTGCTTGGATTGCATATTTCTAACTATTTCTTCAAAAAAGGGATATCCGTCCAAAAAATCATAAGATCCTATAAATAGTAGATCTATATTTTTATTTACCTTTTTAGGAACAAAAAAAGAAGTATCAATTCCATAATACACGACATCGCCTTTCTTTCCGTATACTCTTTCAAACGACTTATTGGTAAATTTCGAATTTGCAATAATATAACCCGCTTTGCTTATATTCCGTCTATCCAAATGCTTTCTAATAAATCTATTGAATAATTCATATTTAACTTTAAAAAAATTAACGTTTTCTTTATGAAATAGCTCCGGTTCGTATATCATTCTGTAATACGGATCGTTGCAGTAAAAAAAGGTAGGTATCTTTAGAAAAGATAGAATAAAAGGAGATTCAATGTATTGAGAAGCCGCAACATAAACCAAATCGTATTTTTTTCTTTGAATATCTTTGCTAATTTTTCTATTTAACAAAAATAGCTTTATAAGTTCAACTGTATCTTTATAAAGTTTTTTCTTCCAATTATGTCCTTCCCAATCAACAGGTAAAAATTTATATGCAAAAACTCTACTGTAAAATTTTTTTTCTTCTCCGATTTCCCGATCAATTGTATATAAATCTACCGTATGACCTCTTTTTTTTAGTTGATAGGCAGACTCGTTGGTTCCTCTTCTTGCTCCACCTTTGTGAAGTTCATGATAGAAAGCAATCTTCATTTTGAATTTTTAAGAATACTAATAAAATCGCTGCCGCAAAGAATATTCAATGGAAATTTTCTGGAAAGAGGATCAATAAAAACAATAAAATTAAAAATTCTATCTTTAAAGCTTAAAATGGGCTTTCTTGCGGTAATATTTGTACTTTCAATGCCCCAGCTAAACTTGCATTTATTATATAGATTCCTTAAGGAAAAATAAGTAGCCTCATTTATATGCATGACTGCGTGAGAATCTATTCTCAGATCTTTTGGTTTCGCAATATTTGGATATCTCCTTCTTGTTATAAAATTCCAAAGCGAAACTACAATCGTACTTAAGGGATAGGAATAAAATCTATAAAAAATGTCATTGAACAATTTATTGGGCGCGGTATGAATTATAACTGACCCCGTATTTTTTAATACTCTTTTTATCTCTTTGAAGACTATCTTTAATTCTTCCTGATATAAATGTTCCACTACGTCTGTTAAAATAACCATATCAAAAGTTGAATCTGAAAAAGAAAGTTTTTTTGCATCCATAATCTTAAATTCTATTTTTTTTTGTATCTCAAATGGCTGTTTTCGTTTTGCAATATTTGCAAGCATAATGGACTCTCTTGAATAATCAATACCAATAGAGTCCGACCCCTTCTTAGAAGCGTGAATAACCATCTCTCCTCTACCACATCCTATATCAAGCACTTTCATTCTTTTTTTTATTTTTAAATACTTGACTATTTCTTTAAATCTTGGCTCCAACTTATCTCCGAATGTTTTTTTGAATTCGTTAAATCCTGTACAATCGGTAAGATAATAGTCTTTTGTATAAACGCTAGGGTCAACTCTTCTCATTCTTATTTAAAGTTTTTAAAGTAAAATAAATCATAAAGGGGAGGGATAAAACACTTCCGAGAAGAGCCGATAAACCTGCGCCACTTAAGCCCAGGATTACAACAAAGGGAACTATAGTTATTGCCAAGGTTCCAATACTTACCAATGTTGTAACCGTAACGTATTCTTGTCTTTGAACTGCCAAAAAAAGCGCTGAAGTTGATCCTGAAATAGCCCTGATAACACCAAATATAACTAAGATTTTCAAAACGGGAACAATCGAAATCCACTGGCTCCCTAAAACAATCCTTACGATTTGTTCTGTAAATATTAGAAGAGCCAATCCAAATAGAATAGAGGCTATACTAATGTATACTAATGTTGTAAGAAAAGCTTTTTTAAGCCTTCGAATATCTTCTGCAATTCTTGAATAGATGGGAAAAGTTACTTTTGAAACCACATCAGAAATCTCAGTTATGGGAAGTATAGATATTTTATATGCCATTTCATATAATCCTAAAGAGGCTGTTCCAAGAATTCTTCCAACCACAATATTATCTGCGTTCTGATAAAGATAATTAAAAATACTACTTAATGTTATCCACTTGCCTCTATGAAAAATTCTTGATATGTACTCTTTATTGAAGTATAAATGAGGTACCGGTTTTACTACTAAGAAAGAAAGAATAACTTCAACTATCACGCCTGACAAAAGTCCAAACACAAGGCTTATTGCGCTTTTTGTTATGTATGCGAAAATAATTGCGACAACTGCATCAAAAGATAAAATTACAAAGCGGTACCAAAATTCTTTATGAAATTCTAAGTTTTTTTGAAATTTTACAGATGAGGGATTAATAAAACCTCTAATCAGCGGAACGATGCTAATAAGTTGAATTAGAAAAATCGAATCGGGAGAACGAAAAAAACCAGAAACAAAAGAAGCACTGAAAAAAATTACAATCGATATAATAACCCCTCTGATTATTGATACTATCCAAGCAGAATCAACGTACTCTTCTATATCATTTTTCTCCTGAACAAGAATTACATTTACTCCTGTCTCCGTAAACACTTCAAGAAGCGCAGTAATAAGCATCGCAATTCCGAAAATTCCAAACTGAACTGGAGAAAGAAGCCTTGCTAATATTGCTATTCTTGCAAAAGATACTATTCTTGTAATCAATCTGAGTCCGCCAACCCAACCCACCCCTTTTATGGTATCTTTTGTGTAACCCATAAATTATATTGAAATTATACCATCTTTTGATATATAATTGATCAAATTTTACATTAATGAAAACTTCAAAAAACGTGATTAAGGAATGTAGAGCTTGCTATTCAGGAACGCTCCTTGATATTATCTCATTTGGTAACCTCTATCTTTCTGAATTTGTAAAAAAATCTAAAAAACCTCCAAAATACCCTTTGGCATTGGTTTTATGCCAGAAATGCTCCCTTCTTCAACTTAAACATACAGCCCCGCCATCCCTACTTTATACCGATAACTACGGATACAAATCCGGGATAAATCAGACAATGAAGGACCATCTCAAAGAAATCGCTGGAAACTCAATCAAAAAATTACAAAAACCTGGAAAAAGAATTATCGCAGTCGATATAGGCGCAAATGACGGAACTCTTCTTAAATATTATCCAAAAAATGTTTACAAAGTAGCTATAGAACCAATTAAAAAATTTGCTAAAGAATCTAAAAAATATTCAGATGTAGTTATAAATAATTTTTTTAGTTACGGCCCATATAAAAAGTTCTTAGGCGATAAAAAAGCCGATATTATAACTGCCATTTCCTGTTTTTACGATATAGATAATCCAAATAAATTCTTGCGTGATCTAACAAAAATTCTAAAAAACGATGGTATTTTGATTATTCAACAAAATTATTTAAAACTAATGCTTGAGCAGAACGCATTTGACAATATAGTACATGAACATTTAGAATATTATTCGCTGATCTCTCTTGGGAATTTATTAAACAAGCATGGACTTGAAGTTTTCGATGTGGAAGTAAACGACATAAACGGCGGAAGTTTCAGGACATATATATGTTTTAAAAATAGAAGAAGAATCTCGGGAAGCGTTGGGAAACTTTTAAACGAAGAAGAAAATTCAAATCTTAAAGTGAAAAAAAAATATAAAGATTTTGCAAGAAAAGTAAAGGGAAATAAAGAAAATTTAAGAAGTTTTATAAAAAATGAGGTAAAAAAAGGCAAGATAATATATGTTTATGGAGCCTCCACTAGGGGCAACACCCTGCTTCAGTATTTTGATCTTAATAATAAATTGATCCCCTATGCAATTGAAAGGAATCCTGAAAAATGGGGTAAAAAAATAGCATCTTTGGGAATTCCAATAATTTCGGAGGAGCAAGCGAGAAAAGAAATGCCTGACTACATGCTTGTTTTACCATGGTTCTTCAAAGAGGAATTTATAAAAAGGGAGAGCGAATATCTTAAAAAAGGCGGCCATTTCATTTTTCCACTTCCAAGATTTGAAATATTTTGAGATAAAATAGAAAATTAGATTTGAGGTACTTTTAATATCTCCACAGTGAATCTATAAATTTTCCGGATTAACTGCGAGCCCTCGGTCTGAGAAACAAAATATTTTGAAAGATTTATTTCGCGAATTGGCATTATTTTTTCTCCTACCTGCTGGTTTTTTTTCTGCTTTAAAAGAAAAATATAAGTTTCCGCATGTGAATCAAAAATGTAAATAAAGCTGTATCTATTTTTAAGCGCATTAAGTTGAGTATTTTGCAGATTGCATTTTCCTAAGCAGGAATAGATATAATGATTATGTTTATCTTTATTTTCTATTGAAGTATTTTCGCCTACAAATTTCCTATTAATTAAAAACGGATACCAAAGTAAATCTGAATCGATTACCGATGAGGAATTAAGAAGAACTTCTTCGTATAAGCCGAGGTGATGACTCACCGCACGAGTTAATTCATACCTCCAAAGATTTGAGGAAATTTGCTCACTCTTATATACTTGAATCATCAACAAGTAAATTATACTAAGAAATGTAAGCCCACCAAGATAAAAATGATCTTTTTTAAGGAAAAATTTTAAAATAACAAGCGAGGATCCGTATACTATAAACGGTACTAAATAGTAAATTAAATAAGGATGCGTAAAGGAAGCTTGACCGTAAAGAAAAACATGGAAAATACCAAATAAAAACAGTCCAACAATAACTAGATCAACATCCGAAAGTTGCTTTTTTATATATCTCATAGATATTTCATATAAGGCAACGGTGCTAAGTAAAAATAAGACCGGATTGAAATAAATAATGAATCGCAAGAAAATCGTTGCAATCCATCGAATCGCCCATAAGGATATAGATAAAAGTCCGCTAATGCTTCTCAGAGTTACTGCATTTTGTAAATCCCAAAGCCCTGATTCCATGAAACAAATATAGACTAAAAGAATCACAGATATGGCAAGGGAAAATAAAACAATATAGATACCTGTCTTAATTTTTTTATGCTTTGCAAAAAGCGGAATAAAGAAAAAAATAAAATACATCATTGGCCAGTCGCTGAAAATACCTAATACAACGGCGATTAAACACAAAATGAGAAATTTCTTGTTTTCAGAGGATAAGTACATAAGAACTGAATATAATGCCAGTAAGCAAAAGAAAAGTACCAGCGGTTCTTGTCCAATCATTTTTCCAAATAACGTAGAGGCGGGAACCAATGCGGTGACAAACACCGCAATTGTTCCATATTTTTTATTTACTATTTTTTTTCCAATAAGAAATGTCAAAATAAAAGAACCAATCGCAAAAATTACAACTGTGGCTCTTCCTACCCAAAAACCTTCTCCAAGCATCCTAAATAGAACCGACTCTACGAAAGACAACAGCGTTGGGTGATGAAAAAAATATTCCGGTTTATCTGGCAGTGCATTGGATACAGAAATAACTGGAGCTAATTTGGTCTCTAGGTAACCAAACTTATTGAAATTATGCGCGATAAGTGAATATACATTAAAATTTGTTGCATTTGGTCCAACGTAAGGTAGGTTTATTCCTCTAAATATAAAAATTAAGAAAATTAGAAAAGAAACAACCAGTAGGGATATCTCCATTGGGGAAAATCTTTTGCTCTGAAAAAAGATTAAATGCTTGTTCCTCATCGAGTATTTAAAAAAGACGGCCATTTCATTTTTCCCTTACTTCATTTTACAATTGTACAATTATTTTTTTTTATAAATATCCACGAGGGAAACTTTATCAGCAAGTACTTGATGAACTAATTTATAATTTAATTTGATTAAATTATCATCAAATCCCTCTCTTAAAACATGGAAATAATTAACTACAACATAATCATATTTATCATTATCTGAATATTGTAATACGGAAACGCCCCGAAGGGAGGGAAAAGAAGTAATAGGAGATACGGCAACTCCTATTTTTGAACCTTTTGGTGCTGTTTTTTGAAGATACGATCCTGCTTCCCCTAGCCCCTGCCCCCACCATCCAAGATGAAAAAGTCGCTTTTCATAGACTCCATTTGTGCCTCCGACAAGAACATTATAATAATCGAGATAATAAGGCTTTATTTTGAAAAGTGTTGTTAATGCGTATAGCGCAAGAAATATAACCAATACAGATTTAACAAGCATTTTTTTAGAAATTTTCTTAACTATGAATGTAAAACCAAGCGCTGAAATCAAAGAAAGCGGAGCGTATATTTCAATTATATAGCGGACTCCATGCTGTCTCCATGGATAAAATGATTGAATAAATGGGAAAAGAAACCAAGCCAGGATCGAATAAAATATCCAATTTTTCTTAACATCTATAACCTTAAGTCCAATAATAAAAAAGGTAAAAATCAGAAAAGGTGTCGTTATTGCAAATAGTACTGGATAATAAACTACGGGTGCAAGTATTAGTCGTCCAAAAAAAACTTCGGGGGGAGACGTCTTAACTCCCCAAATCCTTTGATTTATCGCCCCAATTTCTTTTAAATGGAAATATGGCATAGGCCATAAGACAATAAAAACAAATATACCTATTAAGGCTATGAGGAGGATTGATAATAATCTCTTATTGATAAATCTTAAATTTTTATATTTTTTTTGCTGAAAAAACCATAAAAGATAAATTAGAAAAAAAATTGGAAGCATTAAGATGTCTGACTGTTTCGTTTCCAAAGCCAAACCAAAAATTATTCCTACTGAAATAATATTTTTAAGAGACCAGCTTTTAATAAGTTTTAGGAAAAAATAAATGCCCGATGTAAAAAATAACATGAGCAAACTTTCTGTAGTCACAAGCTGTGATAATCCAACGAAAAAAGGAAGGGTAGAGAATATAATTCCGCTCACAATTCCTACAAATGGAGAAATAAACTCCCATCCAATAAGAAAAACGAATAAAACCGCAATACAAGAAAAAATAATAGACAACAATCTTGAATATGTATAGTCGTATTTAAAAAGAGGTGTTCCATCTTTTGCAACCTTTTTGACATCAAAATGAGCAGGTATTCCATATAAATATTTAGCAAGAGGCGGATGATCATAAGTTAAATAAAAAAAACTGTTACTAAAATCCCCTTTCTTGATGAGTTCGGTCATTTTATATCCCTGGTCGATATATTCTGGCTCGTCCCATGTTCTTCCCATCTGATTTATTGTTGCAATTCTAACGATAAAAGCAAAAAAAATTATAAGAAGCAGGAATAATATCTTCACAAATTTTTCGTTCGTAAAAAAATCTTTTATTCTCATTTTTAAAATAAAAACCAGAGAAGTGAATAACTCTTTCAAGGTAACATTGGAGCTACCAGACTCCTTTTCTGTGATAGTAATCGGAACTTCTCCTATTCTATATTTATTTTTATTCAGCTTGAATATTGTTTCCGAAAGAGTAATAAATCCGTAAGATTCAAATTTATTATTAATTAAGAATTCGACAGCTTTTCTGTTATACAATCTAAATCCTCCAGTAAAATCAGATATTTTTACAAGAAGCCATATTCGCAAAAATCTATTTATTAAATTACTCAATATTCTTCTTGAAAAAGACACTTTAAAAATTTTTCCTCCTTTTATGTAACGTGAACCAATGACTACATCGTAATTTTTGATTTTGTCCAGAAACAAAGGAATCTGGGAAGGATTATGCGCTAAATCAGAATCCATTTCGAAAAAATAATCAGTTGTTTTATTCCTAAATGCTTCTTTAAGCCCCGTAAGAACAGCACTTCCTCTACCTAATTTCTTAAACCTTGATATAACTTCTACATTTTTTTCTTTTTTTAACAGGGTTTTAAGCATTAAATTTTCGTTTCTTGATGAATCATCGACTATTATAATTTCGCAGTCGCGGTTAACCTTTCTGATTTTTTTTATTAAGACGGGTATGGTTTTAAATTCCCTATATGAAGGAGTTACGATAGTAACATTTTTTTTCATATCAATTTTTACTAAATACAGAAATGTTGTTTGGGGCGATTGCAAAGCCTGACATATAAAAATCGAGTTCATTATTTAAAACATTAAAGTATTTAAAATCCGGCTTAAATTCTGCAATTTTTTTATAATTTTCTTTCTTTAATCTTGCGACTAAGTCTTTTTTATTTGATTTTTTTAGATATTTACTATCAATTTCGTCGTTACTTAACACAACAGTCTTTGGTAGATTTTCGCTCCTGCTGTTAATAATTTCATACCCGAACATGTTGCTCCTGGCCTTATCATATTGATTTAAATAAAATTCTTTGACTACTAAGTCCGGTAAGAGTTGATAAATTGGTATATTTTCCAGTCCGATTGTCATTTTGCTCGGAAGATTACTTCTTAACCATTCCGATGCTTTGACTCTTGGATCGGGGTAAGTTTTAATTGCGACCCAAGAAATTGACTCATAGGCTTGGAGAACAATGAAAATCGTCAGAAATACTATAAACAGCGCGCTTAGTTTATACTTTTTAAGTAAAATTTTAACCCCATTTAAAAAAATTATTGTAGTAAGCGAAATGAACGGAAGCAGTACCAATACCCTATTTGCCGTGGCTCCAAGTTTTAGAGGATATAAGCTCATAATAAAAAATAAAAGAAATAAGAAAAGAATTATAAAATTAGCGTTCTTTAACCTGAAATTCATGGAAAAAAAACTCTTATAAATTTTCTTTTTGATAATGCAGAATAAAAATAAAAATACCGAAACAAGAAAAGTAAAATAAAAAATATGGCCAAATGCAACAGGATATATCTTCAGAATTAAAAATGGCAAATAATTCATTCCCAAATTAAAGTTATGGGAAGTTTCGGATGGTGTTCTTATTAGATTTGAGACAAGATATTCGAACATGTTTCCCTTACCTAAGACTAGATCGGGAATGCCGAAGAATATAAATGTTAAGAGGTAAATTAATAAACCCGACCCTAAAAATTTTGGCCATTCTTTTAGTTTGGAATAAAATAAGAAAAAAACAAAAAAATATATTGGCAAAATAGGAATTGCGCTAAGTTTTGTAGAAAGAGAAAGAGCAGAAAAAAATCCGGCAAGTATATAGTTCGTAAAACTTGGTTTATTAGAAAATTTTAAAATAAATAGAAATGAGAGAATTATCCAAAAAAGAAGAGCAATATCATACTTAAAATAGCTACTGAGAATAATAAATAATGGGTCCATTGTAAAAATAAAGGCAGTTAAAGCAGAATTAAGTTTATAATATTTTTTGGCTACATAAAGCATTGAGATTATAGAAAATATTCCAAAAAGAAGAGTATTAAGTCTTAGAATCAAAAATAAATTATGCTGTATGGAAAGTTGTGTAACTGAAGATTTAATAGCAAATGGACTAAGTATTCCAAATAAATAGAACGGTATTAAATACAATCCTGTAAGAAAGAATTGGAACATTGATCCGTTTGCAGATCCCGGAATATTTGGTGTTCCGTATTTAAAAACATTTCTGACTGCTTGAGACTGATGCCACTCGTCCATAAAATAAGTGAAAGGGTGATTATTGCTTGGAATACCATGGGAGAGAAATATTATTTCTATAAATAAATAAATTACAATAATTAAAACTACGATCTTGTTTTCTTTAATTAGATTGGTAAAAGCATTTAAGTTAATCTTTCTTATTAAGCTAAAAGATGTTCCAAGTAATACTGCTATATCGGAAGCAAACTGAAGAATCGGTAAATATAAAAAAGCTTTATATGAGTTTACATACTTATAATTTTTATAGATTGACCATAATATGTAAGACAAAAAAGATAAGGCCGTGAAAACAACAAGAGGGTAAGACTTCATTATAAGATTAAGTATTATTAGATATAAAGCAAAAATATATCTTAGGAAAATCAAGATGACTTTTGGTCGAATAATATTTGCTTGTGTGTCGCCAAATGCAAATCTAAGAAACATTATAAAAGCATCTATCAAGTTTTTGCGAGGTAGCCAATAAACTATTGCATCTTTTTTGAATTTGATTGGGTATTTTGATTCTTTTATTTTTAAAGCAAAGGCATAGTCTTCATTGTGGCTTAAATTTTCGTCGAATCCTCCAACTTTTTTCCATACTTCTTTCCTAAATGCCATCGACCTTGTTGCCGGGAGAAATTCATCTGTTATCTTATCTTCCATAACAAGAACATAAGGAATAAGAGATTTTTGAAATATATTTTTTGAAATTCCTTTATGGTATCCTGAAACCACATCAACCTTTTTTGTTCTAAACGGTTCTGAAATATTTTTTATCCAATTCTTATCGAGTATGCAGCCGGCGTCTGTTGACAAAATAATACCTCCTGTTGAATTTCTAACGGCAGTATTTCTTCCAACAGATCTATTGCCGTTTTTACTGATTACTTTTATTTTTATCTTCTTTTTTGAGATTTGAGATTTGAGATTTGAAATTACCGACAAAGTGTTGTCGGTTGACCCGCCATCAACTATAATAATTTCATCTGGTATTTTTGATTGAATAGCTACAGAATCTATCAATTTTCCTATATATTTTTCTTCGTTTAATACAGTTACAATAAGACTGAGCTTATTATTTCTCATATAATTATTGAAATTCTATCACTTTCTATTCTAGAATACACTAAATTAATTAGTCTTTGATATTATAAATGAATCTAATCTCCAATATAATAAATAACTATAGCTACCTTCGGCAAGATTATATAGGAATTCATTTGAATAGAATAGTCATCTATAATTCAATAATCAATGCATTAATATCACTTACCCTCATCCTAGTCTTCTATTTACTAGGCAGCAAAATAAAGTTAATAATCTTCAAAAAAGAAAATTATTCAGTGCAAGACATATTTGTAAAAATTGCTTTTGGATATATATTTATAGGAAGCGGATTGGCAATAATTGGTTTCTTTTCTTTTTTGTATTCTTCGGTAATAGCCATATATCTACTGACATGTGTTTTGTTAGCTGTTATACCTACAAATTCCCTTAAAAATAATTTAATTGAGTTAACCAGATTTTTAAAAGAGCTGTATAGAGATTTTAGAATTCACAAATGGATATTTATATGGATGATGCTTTTTATTTTTATAGGTTTTCTAAAACTTCAGTCACCGGAAATTCGAGAAGACCAATATCATACAGATCTTCCTGGATTATATTTAAAAAATCACACCATAATGTTGCCCTTAAAAGAGCAAATTATGGTTTCTCAAAGTCCCCAGCTTTCGGAAATGAGCTATTTAATTGCAATATTTTTGGGCTCTAAAGAAGCAACAAGATATATTCACTTTATTTTTTATATTCTGGTTTTGCTATTACTATATTCATTATCAAAAGGTAAAAAATATAAATTTGCGATTATTGCTCCGTTACTATTTGCAACAGCACCCGAAGTAATACGAGAAACCTCATCCCAATATACTGACTTTCAGTGGATTTTTCTTTTTTTACTCGCGGTATTTATATTAATTAAAAGCAGATTGACTACAGCTGACATACTTATTGCTGGAATCGTTATTGGTACCATGATTTCAACTAAGCTATGGACTATTGCATTTCTAATTGCACTAATCTTTTATTTAATTATTAAAAACTATAAATCAAGGACTGCTCAGATTAAACCAATTTTATTCTTTACTTTAGCATCCATTATTATTCCTTCCGTTTGGTTCCTAAGATCATATATTCTTACCGGTAACCCCGTATATCCTGCGTTTTCAAACAAAGAATTGCTGGAAGTCTCTATCAACTTTGGAGTATTCAATTATTTTAAGCTCAATTCGGCACTGTTTGGCACTCAAAATTTTAAGATATTCAGTCCAATATTTTTCTTAGGAATTGCTTTTTTGCTTTATAGATTAAAAGATAACATTAAGGACTTGAAAAAATTGAATATATCAACTTTTTTTACTTTTTTAACAATAGAGTATTTGTTCATAAATTATCCCTACGGAAGGTATTTCTTGGGATTATATTCGGTTGCAATAATAATAGTTTCCATAAGCCTTTACAGAACTATAGCTGGGCATGTGATATTTAAATACCTAACATCAGCAGTTTTATTTCTGTTGTTCTCTTATTACTTTATAAACAGTGTGCTGATTTTGCCTTACGGAATCGGAATTGCAGATAAAAATAAGTATTTAACAAGAACTCTCTCGAGAGACAATTCAAGCTATTATGATTTTGGTAGACAGTTTGACAAGCTTATAGGTAAAAATGATCTCGTGGCAACATACGGAGTATTCGGATATTATTATGCAGACTTTAATTATATAGATATCAATTACATATTTGACAAGAAAACGTTATCTTTTGACAATTTTAAAAATAAAAGAGTGACAAAACTTTTTATTAAGGGCGGAGATATTAATTGGTTTTGTAATAAACTAAATTTGACAGATTGTAAGCAAGAAAATTATAAATTGTTATCAAAATATTCTGCCGTACCATATTCAGGCGCATCATATTATTTATATTCAATTAAATTGCTATAGTATTTTTACTATAGATTCCGCAAATTGTTTTGTATATAATTAAGCTGTTGTTACTATCTTATAAATGTGGCTCTTATGCCATATTCAATTAAACCTTTTTGGCAACAATTATACAGTGGGTAAAAAAATCCAATGGGCCAAAATAAAATTTTGTTAATTTAAATCCCGATTTTTTCAAAATCTCATTTACCTGCCTTTTCGATTGGATAAGAGATATCTCTTCCGGGTGAAGACGAATGTTTCTCTTTAAGACACTATTTAAAATAAAGTGCGTTGAGTTTAAGAAAATTACAGAAATTCCAAATTTTGGGGGCCAAAAAAGAACAATTTTGCCGTTTTGCTTTAGAACTCTTCGCAATCCTTTCAATATATTTATACCCTCATCTTTTCTAAAATGTTCCATAACGCCCATGTTGTAAATTCCGTTGAAAGTCGAAGGCACTGCGGGGATATCAAAAATACTTGCGTGCATAAGTTTGGCTTTGTCTCCGTTATAAAGTTTATATAGCTTGAGTGCTTCTTTTGAAATATCAAGCGCCGTTATGTCGTATTTTTGAATTATATCTTCGTCGACTTGTCCTGTTCCACTACCTGCATGCAGAAGTTTTGAGCCTTTTACAAACTCTTCTTCAATAATCCTATTCAGAGCTCTTTTAATGATAAATTTCCTGTAAAAACCTGCAATATTTCTATAGAATGCCTGAGTTTTTGTTTTTCTCCTTGTCCAGTAATTATCCCATGCTTTCTCTTCTTCTGTTGCCGCCTCTTTGCCCATAATAGTAATAAATTATAAATAAAATGTATTTTTTATTCCAGTACCAACCCTGCTTAATTTAAATTAGATCAATCGTTTAAAAAACTTGGTATAATCTGGGTGTGGTAGATCCTTATAGAATGGTTGTGGTAAATATAATTTCTTCTCTTTTGCTTTTTGGTGGAATGCTTTTTTATAAGTTTATTTATCCAAAGAAGAAAATCAATCTCCTTTTCCTCTTGATACTTATTTCTATTTTACCTGTAATAAGTATTTTCAGAACCGGCACATACGAAAGCGGAGATTTTAATATTCACGTAAGAAGAGCTATGGAATTTTACAGTCTCGTTTCCCAAGGAGATCTTATGCCCACATGGGCAGCGGATTTAAACGCTACATACGGATATCCTTTGTTTGCATTTAATTATACTTTGCCCTACTACATAATTTCTTTTTTTCATTTTCTCGGATTCTCCTTTATCACAAGTTTAAAGCTTTTTCTTGCTTTTAATTTTGTTCTTTCGGGAATATTTATGTATTTATTTTCAAAAAAAATTCTCAAAAATAGCCTCGCAGCGTTTTGCGCCTCTATTTTCTATCTATTTACGCCCTATCACTTAATTTCTCTTCACTTTAAAATTACGATCGGGGAAATTCTCGCCTACACATTCATTCCCCTTACTTTTTATTTCATAAATAATTTTCTGAGTGATAAAAAAATTATTAACCTTTTGCTTTCGGGGTTTTTTCTTGGAGTAATACTGTTAAGCCATATATTTATCGGTCTTTTTTTAATACCAGTTATTGCTCTTTACGTCATTTTTTCAACGAATAATTTTCTTAAGGGAATATTATATTCCTTTGGGATAATCGCTGTTTCTTTACTTATATCTATGTATCAATGGACTGCGCCTTTAATTTACAGACAATATTTATTTACGACCGCACACCCAATAGATCCGAGTAAAGCATTTTATTTCCCAAGCATTATGGATCTTCTTTATGCTCCTTGGAAATTTGGCTTGCTTTTTCAGGGTCCAAAAGGCGAACTTTCTTTTCTACTAGGCTATACTCAACTGCTTGCTTTGTTAATAACTATGGTTCTGTTGCTAAAAAACAAAATAAAAAAAGAATACAAAAATAAGTTAATCTTATGGGTTGTTTTATTTTTCGGAACTATTTTTCTTATTACTCCATACTCTATTTTTATATGGAGATTTATACCTTTGGTGAATCAAGCAGGTTCCCAGCGTTTATTAATAATAGTTGCTTTATATACATCGTTATTCGTAGGCTATATAGCTTTAGAATTTAAAAAAAAGAAATGGATTATCTATCTGCTAGTCATACTCACAATTAGCACTACAATACTTAACTGGGGACAAAGAAGGGTAATCTCTACAATAAATGATACTGTGCTTATGAAGGATATTTCGCTAGGAACTAAATGGGCTGATACACATTTCTACGCACTTCCCAAATGGGTAAATCCTAATAACTTATGGTTTTCTAATATTCCTAAATCTAATATTGAAATTTTAAAGGGGAATGCAGATATACAAAGCACTTATAGAGCTTACACAATGCACGTATATAAGCTTGATGCGAAAGACCAAATCACGCTTAGAGAAAATACGCTTTACTTTCCAGGATGGAAAGCTTCATCTAACGGAAAGTCTGTTGGTATTAACCCAGATAGGAATGGGATAGTTACAATGAATTTATATAAAGGAAAACAAACCTTGGAGTTAAGTTATTCAGACCTTCCGCTTTTTATGCTTAGTAAAATTATAAGCGTAATTAGCATTTTTTTGGTATTAATGTATATAATATTCTATTCACTCAAAAGTAAATTAATCAATTTTCCAAAGCTTTAAATAAATATTAATCATATTTTCCCACGTTTGATTTTTAACCCAGCCGTATCCATTGTTTATCATCTTTTCCTTCTCTGATTTGTTTTCTAGGAAATGCTCTATACTTGACGATAATTCTTTGTAATCTTTACTGATTGAAATATATTTTGTAAATGGTGTCATTTCTAAATAATCTTTTTTTATTAAATTATTATAGTGCACAAAAATAAATTTCTTATAAGACAGGGCTTCTAGAATTCCCAAATATCTAGATGTGAATATAAAATCTGCCTCAGGAACGTGCCTCTCAACATTTTCTACAAAACCCTTAAATTTGGCATTAATTTTATTAAGTCTTGAAAAATCCTCTGCTTTTCTTCTCAAACTCCCATCTCCAAGTATGATAATTTCAAATTTATGCTTCTTTCTTTGGAGTTCTTTTAATGCCTTTAGATATTCCATTATTCCTGTCTCATCTTCAAGTCTCCCAAGAAATAAAAATTTTAATTTATTTTTGTTTTTACTTAATACTCTATGCTTAATACTTGATACTTCTACGGCACCGTAGACAACGTAATCAGGCTTTGTGCCATACCATTTTTTTAAAAAAACACCTACGCAAATATTGCCTATTGAAAGTTTTTCTGCAATCTTATGCATTAATTTTGATTTAAATTCGGGGATTTTATTTCCTTCGTATCCGTGGAATGTTGTAAATATTTTTTTTGACGGATATAAAAATCTAAATGGAAGATACCAAAAAAATACATCATGTGCATGAATTATATCTGACTTCTTCATTAATTTTCTATATTTAAATAGGTTTTTCCAAACTCTGAATTTTTTAAACCAGTTGTCTTTACCATTATTGATTCTTAGAATTTTAATCCCGTCAATCTTACTGACATCCAAAAGATCTTTTTCAAACTTTTCTGTTAAGACAGTCACCGAATGTCCCTTTTTTACAAGAAGTTTTGAGATTTCTAAAACGTGTTTTTCAACTCCTCCAATATGAGGATAAAATAAACGGGAAAAGAAAAGAATCGTCATACTTGCGCAGTCGTGGGCGCATCAGGATTCGAACCTGAGACCTCTGCAATGTGAATGCAACGCTCTAACCAGCTGAGCTATGCGCCCAAATATATGTTATCACAATATAATATCATTGACAAAAGAAGCTAAATCAGAGACAATTAAACCTATGTCTATAATCCAAAAAATCTATACATTCTTAATAGATATTGTCGAGACACTTCTTTTGGCGGCAGCTGTTTTTCTTGTTGTTTACGTATTTTTGTTTCGTCCTTTTCAGGTAAATGGTACTTCAATGTATCCCAATTTTACAGATAATGAATATATACTTACCAACATAATTGTTTTGAATTTTGAACAGCCAAAAAAAGGAGAGGTTATAGTTTTTAAAGCGCCTCCTGATCCTGAGAAAGATTTTATAAAAAGGGTTATTGCTATTCCTGGAGATAAGATATATGTAAAAGACGGGTCAGTTTTTTTAAATGGAGAGAAACTTGACGAAAGTAAGTATCTAAAGTCTGATATCAAAACTTATGGAGGAGCATTCTTAAAAGAAGGACAGGAAATAGAGATCCCGCAAGACAGCTATTTTGCTATGGGCGATAATAGATCATACAGTTCTGATTCAAGAGAATGGGGATTTGTTCCAAAAAAATCAATTATAGGAAAATCTTTTTTTGTCTATTGGCCTCCGGGGAAGATGAGAATTGTTAAGAGTCCTTAGGTTTTTCTCCCATTAAAGTTTCGTAAATTTCTTTTACTTTCGGCGTTGTTTCATCAATATCTCCTCTTATTGCAAGAACAACTCGTGCAAGGCTTCTTGATTGGTACATTGTTACTTTTGCAAACCCATGTTTTTTTTCAAGCTCTTTTTCCATCTCATCCATCTCAGGAACCCAAAGTCTATCATGTGCGGTACGTGGTTCTCTTTTTTCAACCTCTGATTTTGCTCTTCTTGCCATATCTTCTGTTTGCCTTACCGTACTGCTTTCTCGCAATATTTTCTTAAATAATTCAATCATTAACTTTTGATCGCCTACTGAAATAAGTGGCCTAACATGTCCTTCTGTAATAACACCTGCAACCAAAGCATCTTTTATCGCATCCGGAAGAGTTAAAAGCCTTATCGTATTTGATACGGCAGGTGCGCTTTTTCCTACTCTTCTTGCAACCTCGTTTGTTCCAAGACCAAATTCGTCTATTAATCTTTTATACGCAAGTGCTTTCTCTATGGGATTTAAATCTTCACGCTGGACATTCTCTACGATAGACATTTCAAGCATTCCCTGAGGAGTTGCCTCCTTTATGACTACGGGGACCTTAGGAAATCCCAAAATTTTTGCCGCTCTCCATCTTCTTTCTCCGGCAATTATCTGATATCCGGCAGGTGTTCTTGCTATAACAAGAGGCTCTAAGATTCCCTGCTCTCTTATTGATTCTATTAGCTCATTTAAGGATTCGGGAGAAATAACACCACGAGGCTGAAGAGGATTTGCCTGAAGTAAATTTATGTCAAGTTCGAAAATTCTCTCTTGTGTTTGATCATCCATAAATCATTTAATTTAATTTAATAATTTCTACAATTTTTTTACCTCTACGCTGTTTAAAAGATACGACTCCGCTGTCAACTGCAAATAAAGTAAAATCCTTCCCCATCTCAACTCCATTGCCCGGAAAAAATTTTGTTCCTTTTTGTCTAATAATAATATTACCCGCTGCAGCTTTCTGGCCGGCGTATAATTTAACGCCCAAACGCTTTGCAATTGAGTCTCTATTTCCTCTTACTGCTCCCTGTGCTTTTGTATGTGCCATATTTTAAAAGAGTGTGAAAACTAAAGACATTTTATTGCCCGTTTTCACATAAGTCAAGGGGTAATTTTTTTAAGAGAGGGCTTAGGTACTTTCTTATCTACATTGATTGTAGTTTCGCTACTATCAATTTTCGTAATTTCAAGTCTAGTTATATGCGGCCTAAATCCCATCATTCTTCTATATCTTGCTTTTGCCTTAAACTTTGCAACCCTTATTTTATCTCCTTTTATGTTATCTATTACTCTTGTTTTAATTTTAAAACCTGAAAGGTTTGGTCTTCCAATCTTAACCTGCCCGTCACAAACCCATAAAAGCACCTTATCTAAGATTATCTCTTCGTCCTTTTTGCCATCTAGTCGGTCTATTTCTATAATAGAACCCACAGACACTTTATATTGTTTTCCACTCGTTTTTACTACCGCATACTCCATAGCTTAAGATTATACCAAACCTTTTATCTAATTTCCAGAACTTTTTTTGAATCGACGCCTTTACTCATAGAGGAAAGAAAGCCAAGAAGAATAAAACTTGAAAAAAGAGAACTTCCTCCATATGAGATGAAAGGTAAAGAAACTCCAACAATAGGCATGATTCCAATGTTCATTCCAATATTCATAAAAAACTGAATTAAAAAAAGAAAAAAAGCCGTTTGAGCAAATACTTTGGAAAATACCGAATCAGAGTTTTTATAAATTAGAAAAATTCGATAAAAAAGGAAACCAAAAGCTGTCAGTATTAGTGCTGATCCAATAAAGCCCAGCTCTTCAGAGAGAGTTGCAAAAATGAAATCCGTGTGCCTTTCCGGTAAAAATCTAAGAATTGACTGGGTCCCTTGCCCAAGACCTCTTCCCATAATCATTCCCGATCCAACTGCAATAACGGATTGAATAGCATTGTACGAAGTACCTAGTGGATCAACCTTAAGATGGAAAAAAGTAAGAACCCTTTGTTTTTGGTACTCCCTTAAAAATCTCCAAAAAATTGGGAAAGAAACAACCATCAAAAATAAAGATGCCAAGAAATAACGCAAGGGAAATCCAAATATAAACATGATAAAAATAGTTACTAAAAAATAAATAATTGCATTTCCTAAATCAGGCTGAAGAAAAATTAAAAACCAAATGGGAAAAAGCAAAGCCAAGGTTAAGAAAAATAATTTTATTGAGTAGTTATTCTTACTTGCTAGAAAAGACGACAGACAAAGCGCAAGAAAGGGCTTGAGAAGTTCGGAGAACTGAACTCTAAAGCCGAAAAATTCAAACCATCTAACAGACCCTTTACTTTCAATTCCAATTAAAAGTACTAAAAAAAGAATTACTATCGAAGCAATATAAATTAAAACGCTATAATTTTTAAGAGATTGATAATTAATTTGGGAAAAAAATATAAATACTAAAATAGCCAAAACAGAAAATAGTAACTGAGCCTTAAATAAATCAAGGCTTAGGGAAAAAATTCCGGCTAGCCCTATAATTAAAAGGACGAGTGCCGGAACAAATAATCCCATATCGACTCTTAATAATTGTCTATTCACACTTTTCTACCTCAAACCTTTCTCCTTTTTTAATATTATTTATTAAAGCCCTTTTTTTTATATATTCTTCAAAATTCATTGGCCAATCCGGTAATATTACGTTGACTCGTTCATCAAGAGTTGTTCCCATTTTTTTTCTTTGCCCCTGAATCATCCTTACTATCTCTCTTGCCTCTCCCTCATCTTTAAGATCAGGAGTAATTTTGGTATCAAACTCAATTGATAGATCACCTTTCCCCCCAGTAAACTCGGCATCTTTGAAATTTAACTCATCTTTTATAAGCCCTACTAACTCTTCTTCTATCTTAAATGTTGAATATTGAATTTTAAACTTTTTAAGAGGTTGCCTTGCTTTTATTCCAAGCTCTTTTCTTTTTGCATGTCCCATTTCGCAGACTTTGCGAACAAACTCCATTTTTTTCTCAAGTTCTTCATCTACATATTCTTTCTTAAAAACTGGAAGGTCTGTAAGATGAATAGAGTCTTCTTTTGTTAAATTTCTATAAATTTCTTCGGAAAGAAAAGGTATAATTGGGGCAGTCAACCGAGTCAAAATCTTAAGAGCAATATAGCAAGTAGAATAAAAATTATTTTTATCATCACTATTTGCCGCTGCAATACCTACCCTATCCCTGCTTCTTCTTATATACCACTTAGACATATCATCTATGAATCTATCAATTTTGAGGATAGCAGACACCGTATCGTACTTATCTAAATCACTGCATACATCTTTTATAAGTCCCTGAAGAATAGATAGTATCCACTTGTCCAATACATTGGTACTTATCCTATCATTTTTTTCAATCTTCCAATTATCCAGTGACGCATAAGTTACAAAAAAACTATAAATATTCCAAAGGATTAGCATTGTTCCCTTTACTTGGTTTCTGTATTGCTCCTGGGATATTAGAATATCCTCTCCGTGCATAACAGGACTTCCCATAAGATAAAGTCTTAATGCGTCAGCCCCATATTCCTGCAAAAGTTCTTTTGGATCAGGATAATTACCATAGTTTTTGCTCATTTTTCGCCCGTCTGTTCCCAAAATTACTCCCTCAACAACAACGTTTTTAAAAGCTTTTGACTTATACAAAATGCCACTTATTACATGAAGCACATAAAACCAGGCTCTTATTTGTCCCGTATATTCTGCTATAAAATCCGGTGGAAAAAAATCCGAAAGATCTTCTTTTTTAAACGGAAAGTGCCTTTCTGCAAAAGACGCTGACCCTGCCTCTATCCAGCTGTCCAAAACCTCCGTGACCCTGTGTACTTTTTTTCCGCATTTTTTGCAGACTACAGTAATTTTGTCAATTTGAGGTTTATGAAGATCTGTTATTTTTTGCCCTGATTCTTCTTCAAGTTCTTTTATTGATCCTGGAACAAATCTTTGCCCACAGTCACATTCCCAAACGGGAACAGGCGAACCCCAATATCTGTTACGTGAAATATTCCAATCCGGAGCATTCTCAAGACTCTTTAAAAACCTACCATATTTAAAATGCTTGGGAAACCAATTTATCTCTTCGTTTGTTTTTTTAAGAAGAGGTTTTAACGTCTGAACGTCTACATACCACGCCGTTATTGGAGCATAATAAAGCCTGGTATGGCATCTCCAACAAAGAGGAACGTTGTGTATCTCTTCCTTATCGCTATAGATTAAACCTCGAGAAGAAAGATCCTCGATCACGGCTTTATTTGCGGCAAGATAGTACATTTCCGAAAACTTAGGAATATTCGCTAAAATAGTTCCTTCTTCGTCTAAATGAGTCTCAATATGAACCTTCTGATCTTGCATTATCTTAAGATCCTCTTCTCCGTATGGCGCAATTGTTACGACCCCTGTACCTTCATCGGATGAAACAAAATCCCCTCCTATAATTTCCCATATTTTTTCTCCTCTGCCTGCCGAATAATAATTGTAATGCGGTTCAAATATTTTCCCGACAAGATCTTTTCCCTTAAATTCTTTAAGAATCTTATACGATTCATCTTTTAATATTTCAAGTCTTGATTTTGCAAGAATATAATATTTATTGCCTTGACCTATCTTCACATATGTGAGTTCCGGGTTAACGGCAAGAGCCGAAGTAACAATTTTATTCCATGGGGTCGTTGACCACGCAAGAATAAAAGTCTTATCCTCATCCTCAAGTTTATATTTATAAACTGTTGCGGGATCCTTAATTTCTTTGTAGTTATCAGAATCCATTGCAACCTCAAAATTAGAAATAGGTGTAGCACAATGCGGACAATAGAGCGTAATTTTAAGTCCTTTATAAATATATCCTTTATCGTACATTTGTTTGAAGACCCACATAACAGATTCCATATAATCAATGTTCCACGTTTTATATGCGTTTTTAAAATCCACCCAGCGGCCTATACGCTCCACATACCACTCCCAATCTTGAGAAACTTCGTTTACGTATTTTTTACACTCTTCAATAAATTTCCCAACTCCTATTTTTTCTTCTATATCTTTTTTTCGTTTTACCCCAAGTTTTTCCTCGACTTTATTTTCTATTGGAAGTCCATGCCCGTCCCATCCCCAGACCCGTCTTACTCGGTATCCTTTCATGGTCATAAATCTTGCAAACACGTCCTTTGGAATACTTGATAAGAGCGAACCATAATGAGGAACCCCCGTTACAAACGGTGGACCGTCAAGAAATGTCCAACGCTTATTTGCGGGGCGATTTTGTATAGATTTTTCGAATATTTTATTTTTTTTCCAGTAATCTGATATTTTCTGCTCGAGTTTTGGAAAATCTACATTAGGAGAAATGGGTTCAAACATAAACTTAATTCTATCCTAAAGAGGCTACAAGTTCAAGGATTTCAAATCATAAAATTATTGATGAGCTTAGGTTTTATCTAATTTGTGCGCTTTATTAAGCTCCTTTTTGTCAAATTTGTTCTCTCATTGCTTACGACTAACAATTTTATATATTGACAATCGCACTATGCATCTGCCGCACTAATAGTGCGGCAAACAATTGGTATTATGCCAAAAATACTCTCTTTTGGAAAGTACGGTTCTCATAAACAGACTACCTTCATGGGCTTTTGGGATAAATTCGGTTCGCTGGATAAATTCGGTAAATTTTCTATTATAACTATGCTCCTTATTATTATTGCCACTCCATATATCGCAGGTGAACTATTAAACCTTGTTCAACAAGCCGCATCAGTTAAGACAGCAACTATTAATACAAGTCCATTGTACGGAACATTTTCCGCAAATCAAGAATTTACTGTTGATCTTGTTATTGACGGCGACGGACAAGCGTTTAATGCTGCCAAGGCAACTGTTTCCGTTTCGGGTAATTTGTCTATAAAGACTCTTTCGATTACTACTGCTCCTTCAGGAGGATGTAATTTTATCTTTGCTAACCCAGGGAAAACACCAACAGCGAGCGATCCATCTTTTGCTGGAGGGATTCTTAATGGTTCGTCTCTTCACTGTAATCTTTACACGCTTACTTTGCAAACAACGGCACAGGGGACAGGTGCTATTACCCTAAAAAATGGATCGGTAAAAGCATATGCCAATCATAATGAAATTTTGCTTTCTATGCAAAATGGATCCTATTCTATAATTGTGCCAGTAACGCCTATACCGACTCTTAGGCTAACGCCCATTCCAACCACTAGGTAAAACTTATCCCCAACAATAATCACCCATGCATAATTGGCTGTAGGAGGTTGAAACTTGATTCTCGCAAAACCTTTAGGTTATTGTGATTCGTGAAGACATTAAAAAAGCACCTTTTAGGTACCTAGTAGAAATTTGTAGCTTCTAGAGTTTAATTCTTCTGTCTTAGAAATGCGGGAATCTCGAAAATGTCTTCCTCTTCTCCCCTAGGCTCTTCCTTAGAAGTTTCCGCAGTGGATATTTCTGCAGCTTTTTTCTCAGGAACCATAAACTCCGAAAGTCTTTGACGAGTTTGATCAAATCCCGTTGCGATAACCGTGATTTTTATTTGGTCGTGCATACTTTCATCAACAGTTGCTCCAAATATTATATTTGCATCAGGGTCTGCTGCAGCTGCAATAATTTTTGCTGCCTCATCCACCTCGCTCATTGTAATATCCGGACCTCCCGTAATGTTGAATAACACTCCACGTGCTCCATCCATAGAAATCTCAAGAAGAGGTGATGCAATTGCCGATCGCGCAGCAGCCTGTGCTCTGTTTTCTCCAACTCCTGTCCCAATCCCCATCAAGGCAGACCCTGCCTCAGACATAATTGTCCTAACATCGGCAAAATCAACATTAATAAGCCCGGGCATTGTTATAAGATCGGAAATTCCCTGAACGCCTTGTGTTAAAACAGAATCCGCAACTTTAAATGCTTCAAGAAGAGAAAGTTTTTTATCAACAACATCTAGGATTCTTTGATTTGGAATAACGATAAGCGTATCTACTTTATCTTTTAAATTTTCTATTCCGTCTTCTGCTGCAACCATTCGCCTTGTCCCCTCAAAGGAAAAAGGTTTTGTAATGACTGCTATGGTTAACGCTCCTACCTCTTTTGCAACCTGCGCAATTGTTGGAGTAGCACCCGTCCCTGTTCCTCCGCCCATTCCGGCTGCTAGAAAAACCATGTCTGACCCTTCAAGAATATCTTTTATTTTTTCTTTTGATTCCTCTGCCGCTTGCTTTCCAATCTCAGGATCTCCTCCTGAACCAAGCCCTTTTGTTAAATTTTCTCCTATTTGAATTTTTGTCGCCGACTGGCATAAAAGCAATGCCTGAGCATCTGTATTAACCGCAACAAAATCTACGCCTTGAATTTGCCCCTGATTTATCATAGAAGAAAGAGCATTATTGCCACCACCACCAATACCCATTACTCTTATTTTTGCGAAATTTGTTGTTTGAGGTTTAATAAGCATGGTTTATATTAAATTATGCTAACAAATAAATTTTTTTTTTGCAAGCCCTAAATTACGGGATGAAAGACCTAATTAGATCTAAGATTTTGGAAACAATTTTATTAACTCTTAAATTTGGTATGTGAGGAACAGATATTCCAAAAGGAAGACCCGAAGAAGGCTCAAGCGTTACCCCATAAGTACAAAGACCAACTACCGTAGCAAACGAGGGATCTCTAATCTCATCTATAATTCCCTTTATATTTGTTGGCAACCCGAGTCTAGAGGGCATCGCTAAGGTTCTCTTTGCGCTCTCCACTGCCCCAATTGTTCGCCCCCCTCCGCCTGTTATGACAAGACCCGATGGAATTTGTCCTCCAAAACCGCTTTTTTTAATTTCAAGTCCTACGAATGTAAAAATTTCGTTAAGTCTTGGCCTTATTATTCCATCAATTAAAGTTTTCCTTGATACCTTACTAACTTCCTCCGGAAGATGTAGTGTTGAGAGATCAATCTCATCTCCTATTTTTTGTTTTGGTTCTTCGTCCTCTTCTGTCATTTTTAAAGGTTTCTGAGGATTTGATAGGAAAAGTTTTATTTTTTCAGCACTTTCTAATGAAATTCTAAGTCCTATGGCCAAATCATTTGTAATGTGTCTTGCTCCGATTGCCAAAACCGATGAATAAGCAACAGCCCCTTCAGTATATATTGAAATATCCGTAGTGCCAGCTCCTATATCTACCAAAATTACTCCTAATTCTTTTTCGGTGTCCGATAAAACAGAAAGACTGCTTGCATATCCATTGTAGACAATTCCATCTAGATCTACTCCAACTTCCGTGAGTGCTTTTTCGAGGTTTCTTATTGCGGTTGAATTTGCGGAGATAATATGCGTATCAACCTCAAGTCTTATTCCGCTCATACCGATCGGATCTTTTATTCCTTCCTGTCCATCCACGGTATAAGTTCGGGGCAAAACATGAATTATTTCCCTGCTTGAAGGAAGTGAAACTGCTTTTGCAGCATCTATTACCCTTGCAAGGTCGTTCTCGGTCATTTCTCCTTCCGGAGTAGATACTGCAACTACTCCCTTTGAATTTAGCGATTCAATGTGACTACCGCCAATTGATGCAATCACACGGGTAGCGGAGTATCCTGCCATTCTCTCTGCTGCCTCCAAAGATGTATTAATACAGTTTACAGCTTCTTCTATATCGACTATTTGCCCTTTTTTAATGCCTGCGGATTTTACTTCGGAAACTCCCAGGACATTAACTACCGACTCATCTACTCTTGCAATAACAGTTGCGATTTTTGACGTACCAACGTCTATACCAACAACTATTTTTCCTTCATTCATAAAACTTAAAAATTGATAATAGGTTTATCAAACCTGAAATCAAGATTTTTTATTCTTTTCCCTTCTATTGTAAGCCGATTGAGCATAAGTTGTAAAGAGCTGATTTGGACTGTTAATTCTTTTTTGGGGGACATAATAACTTGACCTCCGCCCGAGAGCATTATAATATAAAAATCAGATGATGATGTTACGGAGGAAAAAGGCACATTTGCCCTTTTAAGTAAATCCTCTAATTTTGAAACCTTAGAGGGTTTATTCTCTCCTAAGGGACTTATAATCGTGTTACTAAAAATCGAAAATGTCGAAAGATTGTAAAGCAGGAATATTAATAAAATCAAGAGGATAAAGATAGAAAATATAATTTTAATAAAAATAGACTTGCCTTTTCTTTTTAACTTTCTGATACGCATTGTTTCACAACTTTTATGATTTTATCCACCGCATCTTCTTTTATTAAATCGTTAAGATTTTTGGAATTTTTTATATATTCATTGATTGATTTATGCATAGATTGAATACTTGAGGATAAAACTTGCGCAGTTGCTTCTCTTTGTAAGATTATTTTAGCAATCCCTAGTTTTTCTAAAAAAAGAGCATTCTTTAACTGCTCATTATTCTGAGAAAAAGGAAGAGGAATTAAAATGGCTGGTTTTTTTGTAAAAATCAGCTCAGTTATCGTATTTATTCCAGCCCTGGATATTACAAACTCTGCTTTTTTAAGAATTTTTCCAACCTCCGATGGGTTAATGAATTTATGCAATGAATAATTCTTTCCAAGCTCTTTTGGCAATTTTGTATGTAAATTATATAAACGTTCATAATCTTTATATGTATACGAATCTCCTGTTTGATGAGTCACTTTAAAATCAATCAAAAGTTTTTGTATCAAATCTTCAACCAGTGAATTTATAAAATGCGAACCAGAGCTTCCGCCGGTTATATAAATCAATGGCTTAGAATTTGTGATTTGTGAATTGTGACTTGTGAATTGTGACTTACCTATTATTTCTTTTCTAACCGGATTGCCCGTTAAGGTAGTTTTTATTTGGGGGAAAGATTTGGCAGAAGATTCCCAGGATATACATATTTTTTTAGCCATTAGAGAACATATCCTATTGGAAAAACCTGACTCTAGTGTCTGCTCGTGTAAGACAACCGGAATTTTTAGAAAAAATGAGGCAAAAACAACTGGAATTTGTAAATAACCCCCAAATCCCAACACTATGTCTGGTTGAAATTTTTTAAGAACTGCGATAGCTTTAAAAAAACCGGAAGGTAATTTAAGAAGAGAAGGAATCGTATTCTTTGTAAATTTTCTCTGAAGCCTGCCGGTTGAAATCTCTTGAAACGGAATTTTAAGATCGTTTATTGTTTTATATTCAAGAGATAATGATTTTTCCCCTTCAAATACATATTTTCTGCCGACAAATAAAATTTCCCAATTTTTTGGGAGCGAATCTAGAACAGATAAGGCAGGAGATAAATGTCCTCCGATTACAATAATTCTCATAGAGACTTTCTTGAAATATTAAGAAGAATTCCGATTGAGCAAAGATCTATAATAAGGGCAGATCCTCCGTAAGAAATAAAAGGAAGAGGAATGCCGGTTAGAGGAATAAGAACCGTCTGGGCGGACAGATTAATAATTACTTGTATTGCTAAAAATGAAGTAATTCCTCCTGCCAAAAGTTTCCCAAAATTATCTCTTGCCTTTGTTGCAATAAGGAATCCTCTCCATATAACAATCGCAAAAACAATTATAATTAAAGTTGCTCCAATAAAACCCAGCTCTTCTGCAATAATTGCAAAAATAGAATCTGTAGTTGTTTCTGGCAAATATGCGTATTTCTGAAGCGAATTAGAAAGTCCAACTCCGAATATACCGCCTGAGCCAAGTGCAATTAAAATCTGTTTTATATGATAAGACGATGACTGTATCGATTGGTTAATGTTGAAAAAAGATTCCAATCTTTTTAAGCGATAGGGAGATATCTTAATTGCAATAAATCCAATCGCTAGAACTGCAGGAATAAGCCCTGCAAAATATAAGAGGTTTCCTCCGGATAGAAAATATACGATAAGTGCTTCCGAGAGGATAACAACTGCTGTACCCATGTCCGGCTCTAAAACAACAAGAAGCATGATAATTCCCAAAAGAAGTAAAAAAGCCCCAAGTCTTCCCTTTTCTTTTGTGGATAACCATGAAGCAAGATATACTGCAAGTGCAAGTTTTACAAATTCTCCCGGCTGAAGTAGGAAAAAACCAGTATTTATCCATCTGTGTGCTCCCAAAAGATGGACTCCTATTCCTGGAATAAATACGAGAAGCAATAGTCCTAAAGCAACTACGAGTATGGGAAGTGATAAGTTGTAAAGTCTATGATAATCAAAGTAAGAAAAAAAAATCATAAATATAAAACCTAATACAACCCAAAAAGCCTGCCCTTTTATATAATGGTACTTATCCAAGAAATCTCTATAAGCAACAAAGGATGATGCATCGTATATCATAAAAAGCCCAAAGAGAGTTAAGAAAATTACGCAAAGAAGAAGAGTTATATCTATTCTTTTCATTTTGAAGAATGAGTCACCGTATAAAAGCTATATAAAGACCTAAAATTGCGAAGAAAAAACCCAAAAGCCAGGCTCTCATAACAATCTTTGGCTCATCCCATCCGATTTTTTGAAGATAAAGGTGAAATGGTGAGACAGGAAATATTTTTCTTCCTAAGAATTTCTTACTAAGAATTTGTATTAAAGAAGAACCGACCTCTATTACGAAGACTCCGCCTATGAAAGCTAAGGCAATTATCTTTCCTGTCAAAAGACCAACAACTGCAAGTACTGCTCCTAAGGATAGCGATCCCACATCTCCCAGCCAGATCCTGGCTTTATATATATTAAAGTATAAAAATGCCGCCATGCTTCCCATAAGAACCGCAACAAAAATTCTAAGAGTTTGATCAAACTGATCCTGCGAAATTGCTAAAAAAGCGCCAAGGCAAATTAAAAGAAGACCTGAGGAAAGCCCGTCCAAACCATCGGCTATATTAAATGCATTTGTAAAAGAGACAATAACAAATGCCGCAAACGGAATAAAAAGAAAACCTAAGCTTGCAAGTCCGAAACCTTTTATAAAAATAAATGTATACCCTAATTGCAAATACAAAACGGTTCCAATAACAAGAGCTAGGATCCATTGAATTAAAAATTTATGCCTAAATCTTAGACCAAAAAAAGGAGATCCCTTACCGTTGACGAGCTTCTTTAAATCATCATAGAATCCCAATAAACCAAAGGATATGAATGTAAATAAAAGAACAAAAACTTCCCACAAATTTACAGGAATATTCAAAATTCCCAACGACCATAGAGTAAGAATCGATACTATAGTTATAATTAAAATCCCGCCGCCAAAAGGTGTCCCTTGTTTCCAAGCATGGAATTTATCAAAAAGCGGGGTGGGATTATCAAAGATATCGACAGTTTTTTGCTTTTGTCTTCTTATTTTTAACTTATACAGAAAGTCTATGAATGGAATAAGGAGAATAAAGGTTATAAAAAGAGAAAGGAGCATAAGCCCCAAAATATGTGCCATAGAACTGTATTATACTCTCCTGCCCTTATTTGTTCAATAAAATATCCTGCATATATTCCAAACTGGGTATCATATAAATCTGTTGGAATCTGTAGAAATGCTCTTTGATTAACTATGTAGTGAATTATTATCAGCATTTACTCTGTAAATATGCAGGATTATAAATTTGCTCCGAGGGATGAATATTTTCTCTAGTTTGTTAAAAAATGCTTTTATAAAATTCCATAAATCAATCTTAAGAAGAAAAATATAAGATCTAGATAAGTATGATAGAATCTGATATATGACAAATCAAGAATCAGTTTATAACAATCTCAAGCTTTTGTATAGAACGAATCAAGTATCGCAAGATCTGATAAAACAACCATATAAGAGAGTGTTATTTAAAAATATCCTGTCTCTTATTAAGCATGTTCCTCATAACTCTATATTGGAGGTGGGATGCTCTGAAGGACAACTCACAAAAGAGTTGACGACTATTGCAAAAAATATTACTGCAATTGACGTCGTTCCAATGGCTGTGGATATTGCAAAAAAGAATGTTTCAGGAGTAAATTTTAAGGTAGCAGCTTTAGAAGAATTTAAAGTACAAAAAAAATATGATGTAATCGTTGCGTCTGAAGTCCTCTGCTATGTAAAAGCTAGGCGGAAAATGGTCAGAAAACTTCCTGAGGTTGGAAACTATTTAGTAACTAATCAGTATATTTTTGACAAAACAAATATAGGGTTTGGAAGTATTATTTATGAATTGCTTCTATTACGATATAAAACCCTGAAAGTTATTTGGTACTTTAACTTAAAGGAATGGAGACTAAATCTCTGTATTCTTCGGGATCTTCAATAGTTGTTTCAGGAGATTTGTATATCTTACTTAGCATCTAATCAATATCGTTCAGTTTGTTTAATTTATTAAAATGGGCATTAATAAATTGGCAGAGAGGAAATTCATAATTTTCTTGCTCGTGTTATATATGAAAAAAATATACATCTAACCCACCCTGGGAATCACTATTGTTCAGAAACAAAAACTTCCGTGTTATTAGCTTTTTTCTGGAATAGCACTCTTGGTATACCCGTAAGCCACTATTGCTTTTAACCAAACGGTGTAGGATTTATTGCACAACACTTTTTTCAGCCAAAAGACAAAAAAATATCAACCCTGGCTATTCCAATATAATCTTATGCTTTTTTAATAAGACTTTCGACACAATCTTTGTCTTATTGCAACCTTCTTATTTATTCAAAATATTTTAAGGGTTCTTTTCATGCAGTTATAGTTTCAACAACTGGTACCCGACCTCGTATTATTCTGGAAGGGTGGACTAGATTGGGCAATTGGATTTTGACCCATGATTTAACTGTAAAGTTTGTTCTTGTTAATGTCAAACTGGGGAGGCTAGATTTGAGCTCCGCGACTAGAATTTGAACCTAAACATGTTTTACTTGTCTTAAGGGAATAGGTATCTCTACAAATGGGAACTACGAAAACTTAGATTTTAATAAAGGCAGTTACTACAAACCGTTTACTGTCAAGAAAACCAGCACAAGTATAAAGCGTAAGCCTTGTATCATTTGCTGAGGAGAGAACGCTTGTCTGATAAGGATCAACGATAGACGTGTATTCAACTACAAAAGTTTTCCTTTCACTGTTATTTGAGATAATTTCAATTTTATCACCAGGCTTTATGCGCGTTAAGGGCCCAAGAAGACTTGTCCAATTATGGCCGTAAAGGATGCTGTTACCTACCTCACCGGGAGCAGGAGAACTTACAAGGTAGGATACTCCTTTTGTTGTTGCTTCCCAACTGTTTCCGCGGATTTTGGCAGGATAAATAGGTAGTTCAATCTTAAGACTTGGGATAATTATTTTTTGGGGCAAGATTCCTGAGACACTACTTGCGTACTCATTGAAATTTTGGAAGGAAAGTTGTTTGGAGTTGTATCTTTGAAATATAAAATATCCTCCCAAAAAAAGAAGAGCAACGCCAATTAGAATTAAAGTTCTGGAAAGAAAATTCATTATCGCTCCCTTTTATTTTTTCTTTTTAAGACTAAGGAGTAATCCGAGAGAAAGTGCGGAAAAACCTGAAATAATTACGGATAAAATAAAGACTATATTGCCTGTTGAAGCAAGACCTAAAACTTCGCCTGTTGATATACCCAGTACTTGAGAACCACCTATTCCGCCGGACGAGCTTCCTCCGCCACCAGATGAGCTTCCACCCCCTCCACCGTTATTGCTTGGCGAATTGCAGGAGAAATTAACGTTTTGGGCTAAATATGGAGCATCTTGAAGACCCCAAGAAGCACCACTTGGAATAAAAATCCATCCTTGGGAAACCAGAACTTCAATTTGATCTTGAGTAAGGCTTGACACTTTCCACCAATTAGTTTGAATGCCGTCTCCGTTATCAAGACAAAGACATTGCGTTAGAGTATCTTCTGACAAAGAATAAACAGTGTCGCGACCACTAAAAGTGTTACTGTTCCCAGGTACTCCATGTGTACCCGAATCATATGAAACTTTAATGGTGCCTTGAGGATTTGCACACGTGGAAAAATTAGGGATCTCTGCGGCAAATACTTTCTCGGCAGAAGCCGATAGCGAAATTACTATTAACAATATTGATAATGATAAAATCTTTTTAATCATACTATTAAAATAAGCTATTCAATGTTAATTGGAAATTGTTATAGGATTATATCAGATTATATTAAAATGTCAATAAGGAACCCTATAATATTATTATGGGAGAAAATTGAGTAGGTTATAAAGAAATTTTCTTATTCGAAACCAAAGGCCTTCATTCTCGAGCATAAGCGTTATAATTTGTTTACCTGAGGTATTTATCTCAACTGTTTTGTTTATAAACCCTGGCGCATAAATCTTCCCTTTCTTATAATTCTCAAAGTAAGGAAGCGCGTATTCTCCGTTTGAGTCCGTAAAAAAATGTCTGTCGCCAATCGATATATACGCTCCTTCAATTCCGCCCCCCGCCTCATCCTTTATGACGCCATGCGCAAAAGATGCCTTGAAGACTGTTTTTATAACCCCGGCTGCTTTACGCGGACTGCCATTCTCATCCCACAAAGCCGTCGAACTCCCAGTATTTGTCCAGTAGGAAACTCCCTCGATCCCATTTAGGTTGAGAAGCTTTAATAACGCATCTTTTATCCAGGAAGCCTGCTCATCTTCTGTCAAGTTACCGTTTATGTCGGGAATGGGCGCGCCGAATTCCCCAAGCACTATCTTGCCACCTGACGCTCTTGCTATTGACGCGACATCTGATGCAAGTTTTTCCGGGGTCGCAACATAGTGATCAATTACAACCATTCCGTCAAGCGCTGAGGTTGTATTTCTGTCCATAACAACTCTTGCAACGTCTCCATTCATAGAATCAAAATTTGAGGCAACATTCTTGCCTATTGCGGCAAAGCTTGTTTTTGTTGCATTATATTCATCAATCAGAAATTTTCTATGCCCTTGAATATCATCTGTTTGCCGTGGATCGCCAGGCCCTCCATTTTCACACTCGGGGCAAGCTGTAAAAACGTCTCCGTCTGTAAATATTTCCTTGTGCTTTGCAATAAATTCCTGGGTTTTTTTAATGTGTTCCTGCCTGCTGATCTTTGGGTAATTAAACCATCCCTCCCATCCTGACCAATTTCCCCGAAACCAGACGTTTAAATTGTATTTTCTTGCTGCCGCGACCCACCTTTGGAGTATTGGATAAAACTCTTCATCATAAGGCGTTGCAATAGCAACATGTGTTGCGCCGGTATCGGCAATATTTTTGACCTGCATATCAATTACCGAGTCAAAAGAAGAATCATTTAATTTCTCACGCGAGAGGTCACGCGAGTATTTCATGGTATCAATGGACTGAAAGCGCCACCATGTACTTCTGTTTTGCCCTGACTCTGCTTTAAAAAGCGAAAGAAAAAACGGAATAAATATTAACAAAATTAAAACTATTATTGTTTTTTTATACATATTATTTTTGGTGACCCAAAATTGGCTTGGTATTAAGACCTGATACCAATTCTGGCTTTATCTCATAAATATCGGCAAAAGGGTAGTGGTTAACAAGTTTGTAGTCGCCCTCTTTCCAAGCTTTTGTTTTGCTGATTAATTTAAACGTTGAATCGTTTAAGTCATTTGTACGCATGACTATCCAGTACGCCCAACGGTCGGGGAATGTCGTTGCGTTATCCCAATATGCGCCTGTTCCCTCATGTATAAATTTACTCATAGGAAGCCCCGAGGAGAAAATTATAGCATCATGCGAGGCAGCAGATATTAAGATAAAACCGGGCTTATCTTTCGCATTGTTACGAAGCCATCCTGAAACCTCAGACACATTTTTCTGGCTTGACCCGACCCTTGCATCATCAATCGTTACCGCATCAAAATTTGCAAATGAGAAAAATAAAACAAAAACCATAAGGCCTATCAATACATACTTTAATTTGTCGGATTTTTGCACAAGATAACCTGTGAATATTGCAAATGATGGCATCATGACAATTCCATATCTTGCATTAAACCATGTGTTTCCGGACAACCCTTGTATAAAAAGTACCGATTGGCCAAGGTAAAGAGAGAGTATATTGAAAACTAAAGGCGCAAGAAGTGCTGATACCGCAATTTTTACCGATGTTTTGATTTTACGATCCAGCCACAGAACAACCGCGCCTATCACTCCAAGCAAAGTAATAAAAGTGTTACAATTATATGCCACGGAATATAGATAAACTTTTATTGAAAATAAAAGATTTCCTTTGGTAGCCAGGTTTCCTGCTATTTGCAACTGTTCCTGCTGCGTATGCGCAGAATAAGGACCAAAAACAAAATACAAAGGGTCGTGAAAAATCAGTAAATTCCACAAAAACCATAAAAATATTCCAAAACCTGCAAGCGTTGCAAAAAGAATAATAACGCCTTCTGTAACCTTATAGCCTCTCTTTCGCAAAACTTCTATTCCAATAAGAAGAATTGAAAATACAAAAAGAAACCACCCGTCATAGCGGACTAAGGATGCCATCATTACCCAAAATGCAGATTTCACAAGATTTAAAATATTATCGGATTTAAACCATAGCAAAAGCTCATAAACTCCTGCAGTCATTGTCGCAATAAGCAAAAGTTCTGTCATGGCAGTTGATTGAAGATATAAAACATTAAGGTTTGCAACAAATAATAAAACTCCAGCTAGCCTACCAATTAGGCCTACTCCTAGTTCTTTAAGAAAAAGATAAATAAGAAGTGCTGTTGCAACAAATGAAATCATGGATACCAAAGCGCCTGACAGTCCTGAATGCCACATGAAATCATTCCAGACAGTCGGAATCATAAGAATATGGGGTAAGGGAAGCCAGACAGAACCAAGCTGGGCAATACCGGGCTTCAAACCTTCCACAACACGCCGTCCGATATCCAAGTGAGACCGCGCATCATTATACGCAAGCCCAAGCCCATTATGGTAAAAGACAATATATGCAAACGTTGAAATAGCAACAGTTATAAAGAGCATTAAGTTTAACCTATGTTTTGAAAAAAATTGTTCCATTGTCGCAAAAAACTTGTTGCCCGCTGGAATATTGATAGATAGTTGTCCTTTTTTAAAATTAAACATTTTATTCTCCTTTGTTATTATGCGCGTAATAATAACTTATCAGACCCCCCACGAAAATAAATATTGAGACAATTAATATCTGGTAAAACTGGATAGCAGATAAATAATTTTTCAAAAATGTCTGATAGACAAAAGACTTTGAATGTCCCGCAACTAGAATATCCCAGTTCTTCGCGTATGTATATTTTTGAACAAGCCCCGAAAGCTTCTCAAGGTTTAATACTTCAACTTGTGGAGGGATTGCATTTGTAGTAATTGCACCTAAGGTGTTTACAGCTATTGAGTAAAAAGCAACTAGAAGAAAACCCGCCAAAAACATAACACTTTTGCGCCAGTAAGTAAGAAATAGTGCGATAAAAATTGATAAAATTGCGTAAGCCGGAATTAGATATCTTGAACCAAAAGCCCATCCCCCATAAGGATCTCCCCACATTGAATAAAGCAAAATATTAGCACCTACTATTGATGCAAGCAAAGGAGTCATTTGAACATTCTTCCTCAGAGAAAGAAAAAATCCTATTATCCCAAATAAAACTACCGGCGCATAATAGATTACCCCTCTATCGGGGCTAACAAAATGAATGTAAAAACCATTCAGTAAATATCTAGTTTGGAAAAATTTGAGCGCCGTATCACTTCTGTTAGAAGTTGACAAAGCCTGCAATTGCGTCGAGGTATTGGGATTACCAGACACGTTATCGAGTAAATGTCTTGCACTTGGTAAAGTTCCTGATAATTGAAATGGATTGCCATAAGAAGCTTGATTAAACCAAAGAAAAAAAAGTATCGGAAGAATCATGACCAAAGGAGTCAAGAGCTTGAATAGATTTATTCTGACTGATAATTTGCTCTTTATACTTTCAAATGAAATAATCCTACCCAATGCGAAAATACTTATTGGAAACATGAAAAACAAGTTTGGGTAATCAAGTGGAATAGCAAGTGCACATACGAAAAACACAACTATCAAAGACCACGCTTTGTTTGATTTTAAAAGCGCATAGATACTTAACAATATTAGGAATGTTGATAGATGATGTTGGTATAGGGTAACTGCATAGGAAAAAGCAGGGGTTCCGAAAAGAAAAACCAGGGATGCTATTGTGGCAGCAATAGAATCTGCACCAAGGCGGATAGCAATAAGCCTTAAGAGAATAACATTTAAAAGTGCAACAACAGAAATCATTGCAAACGTTCCTACTTGAGAAGCTCCAAAATATTTACCAATTACATATCCGGGAATTGCGACAAAAGACAAAAGGGGCGCAAAAAGAGATACATATTTCCCCTTACTGACCGCGACATCTGGTATTGCAAATTTCCCTATCGCATCTGGAAACTGAAAGGAGTGATTCTCCACTAAAGTGTAAAGCAAAGCAAACCTTCCACGCTCAGGTGAGAGCTCAAAAGGTCCATCACCTTGCCATACTGAACTATTTAATGTTTCACCGTTTGGATTTCCCGGTAAACCCCTTAAACTTAAGGATAAGATTAACCCACAAAGAATAACCAAAGATGATAACATTAAAAATTTCTTTGTTGGAAGTAAAAATCTTAAGTTAAACTTACGCATATCTAACCTTACTAGAATTAATTGGTTTTTTAGTAGAGCTGATGATCTCCCATGAGTTGGTATTTTTTATTTTATTCTTATTATTTTTCGATAAATAAAGTGTCATATAGTGAAATATTATAGCTAAGATTGTTAGGATTGGTTTTTTTCTAAAAACCGTAAAAATACCGTTAATTTTTTTATTGAATGGAACTTTGTATTCAAAATCAATCCATTTGCCAAAGTTTGCTAACTGTATCTTTCTATCGTTATTAAAACGACTAAGCCTTAACATATAGTCTTTCAAATTATCTTCTGATCTAAAAAGGACAAGCGCATCTTTCGCAAAACGAAAATTAAATCCATCCCTAACTACACTTAGATAAACTATTTGTCCATCTGATATTATGCCTTTTGGAAAACTTATTTTTTTTGCAAAACTCTTTCTTAAAGCTATGGAACAACTTAGGACATTAAAGATATTCTCTCCATTTTTATAATTCCTTCTTGTCTCATACCAGCATTCCGACCAAGTATTAATCACTTTTTCTATTATTTTTTCTGCAGCTGATGGACGGCTATTCGCTCCAACGAATGAGACATTTTTATCTTTAAAATTTTTTACAATATTATCTAAAACTTGTTTATTTGCTAAAAGGACATCTCCATCAAAAATAGTAATAATGTCGCTTTCGTTTATGTTATAAAGCTGTTCTAATCTAGCTATCTTCCCTTTCCTTTTTCCATCATTTACAAGAACGATCGCAGGATTCTTCTTTGACTTTTCTTTTACTTTTCTGTCTGTCCCATCAGTTGAACCATCACAAACAACAATTATTTTTTCCAATATGTAACTTGTATGTTTTTGCCTAATAATAGATTCGAGTAGATAATTTATATTATCCACTTCATTGTATACGGGTATACCAACGCTAACAGTCACTTTTTTCATATTAAAACTCCCGTCTTTTCTTTTATAAATTTTCTAAACAATATAGATAATGGTAATAATATAGATCTAAATTCTACAAAGGAATGTGTTCTATCAACGCCTATCCTTGGTATTAACAATCTATTAACTGTTTTGTTGATAAAACTGTCATTCATCGATAGCCCTAACGAGTAGCCGGCCTTTTTTACAGCATCTAAAACCTTATTGGTGTATCGTCCTTTTGGATAAGCAAAATACTTAATCTTTATTCCTAATTCTTCTTCTAAGTTCTTCTTCGAACTTACAATTTCTTTCTCTATGTCTTCCTCTGATAATCTATAAAAATCGGGATGAGTTGCTCCGTGAGAACCAATTGTCCATCCTGCTTCTATTAAAAATAAAATTTCATCTTTGCTTAAAAATTCTCTATTAGTTTCTAATTCTTTTCTATTAGCATTATTTATATCAGATAGAACAAAAATTGTTGGCCTAATATTTAACTTCTCAAACAAATCTTTTAACTGCAATACATCTTTGTACCCGTCATCAATCGTAATTACAAAAGATGGTTTTTCTATTTTCTTTTTACCCTGAATAAAAAAACCCACATCTTCAAGAGTGATTGGAGAATAATATTTAACTAAATAATTTAATTGTCTCTCAAAAACATCGACATCTACACTATACCTCCAATCATCATTAGAAATTCCATGATAGCAAAGGATAAGTATATTTTTATTCATTTTAAACAATCCGTTGATTGAGCCAAAGAACATGTATATAACTTTTCTAAGTTTTATAAGCAAAATAAATTTTATTGCCCTCATCTCGCAACCTTCACTTTCTTGGAACTTTTTGAAATATCCCATTTGTCTTGGTCGTTTTTATAGAATAAAGATCTAAGTTTTAGGTAAAAAAGCACCCCTAAATAAAGAGAAGTGTAGCTTGGATATTCAATAAAATTTTCAACTAAAGATTTAACAAGAACTAGCTTAGGTAATTTATAGCTTTTTGAAATGAAATCCTTACCGAATTTTTCTTTTAAAAGCCCTTGTGATTTGAAGAATCTTATACTTTGTTTTTTGTGATCTTGAAATGTATTAGGGAGTCTAAAGATTACCTTAGCATCTTGTGAAAAAGAGTATTTGAAGTTGTTTACCACACAATAAAAATAAGAAAAGCCATCCTCTCCTATACTTGAAGTAAACATAATTTCTTTATAAAGTCTTTTAGAAAAAGCACGGGCAAGTCCTCTACACGTATAAACATTTTTTCCATTGTTATATTTCTCGTAGGTCATGTTTTTAATTTTTGTACTAACATACAGTATTTTTTCAAAAAAAGTATCAGGCCCAGCCTCTATTACAGACGGGGTGACAAGATCTGCTTTACCACGAGCAATAGGTGAAATTATTTTTTCTAATGTATAGACATCTGAAAGTCTAATATCTGCATTAAGAATGACAAGAATGTCAGAATCAGTATTTTCAATTATAATATTTTGAACATTTGCAAGTCCTTGTCTCTTTTTATTTACAATAACAACGAGCTTTTTGTTTTTTATTTTTTTAACTTCTTCAACAGTTCTGTCCCTACTTCCATCTGATACAACTATTATTTGATCAATATAACCATCATTAAGTTTCTGATTTAGAACATCTCCAAGGACCAATCCAATATTCGCCTCTTCATTATAAGCAGGGATGCCGATCGTAATTGATATTTTACTCATTATAAATAATTGCCTCCTTTGTAGAACTTGAGATTTCCCATATCGGCCGTTGGTCTTTGAACTTTATGTCTGCAAGTCTCCTACAGTAAAAGTTAAGAATAAACATAACAAATGAATGAAGTGGCTTTCTTAAAAGTTGTTGAAATAGCAGAAAATAAAAAATTCTTTTTGGCACAAAATATTCTTTATCAAATAACTGTCTAAACATCTCTTTATGCAAACGCCCCGCAGACATAAATCTTGTACTCTGCAGGATATGATCAGTTAAATTTTTCGGTGACCTATACGCAACCGAAGCAAGAGGTGCATGTTTAAACACGTACCCTTTCTTAATACAAAGAAAATATAGATAAGAGTCTACGCCGATCATATGGGGAGGGATATTAACTGATATTGCAAAACTTTTAGATAAGGCAAGAATTTTACCATCACATCCATAAGGATTTGAACCTTCTCTTAAATTGTTTCTTAAAGGATAGTAAGCATGATAGGTTACATTAACAGCATTTTCTATAAATGTTCTTCCTCCTATAGGATGAGGATTGCCTCCTACTAAACCTAACTTTTCAATCGACTCAAAAGGTTTAATTAAATCGCGTAATGTATTCTTGGAATCGATAATAATATCTGCATCAAGAAGTACAATTAAATCACCTCTTGCTTTATCAAATATTTCATTTAACCGAGAAGCCTTGCCTAATCTAGCTTTACTATTGATTATTTTTATTCTTTTATCATTTATTTTTTTTACTTGTAAAACAGTCTCATCTGTGCTTCCATCAGAAATAAAAATAATTTCTTTTAAAATAAAGTTTTCTTCATTTTGTGCAAAGATGCTTGAAAGAAGATTTTTAATATTTTTTTCTTCATTATAAGCCGGAATACCAATTGTTATATTTTTTTTTATCTTATTATTCATAATTTAGCAATCTATATACGTAGTTACTCTTGGGACCAAATAACATTGCATAGATTAAAATTAAATGAAGAAGAACATAATTTCTAAGGAAAAGGCTAGGGTAGTTAATATTTGTATTAAAGTTATCTAACTTAAGTAACTCTGGAGAACACAACAAATAAGTCTGATCATAATTAGGGATAGTAAAAACCATTCCCTCGTTGTCTGTTAAATAAACCTTATTTCCTTTTATAATTACGTTATTGGGATTAAGATCCCGATGAGATAGTTCTAAGTTCAAGTTATTTTTATCAAACACATTTACTAAAGCTCCTTTGAAATATTCTAATATTTTTCCAAAGTAATGGAATCTTAATAGAGTTAATGAACATACTGTGATTATGGGAAGAGTTAATATGTAAAAAGAAAGGGACCTCTTGGGAAAAATAATTAATTCATTTTTAGTCAGTTTTTTAGAAAGACCATGTAATTTTTTTGCAATATTTGATAACAACTCTGATTTAATTTCCGCAGATAAAGTTTCTAGATTTGTACCTTCAATATACTTAAATATGATTGAGAACGTCTTCTCTTCTTTTACAAACGAAACTACCTTTGGAAAATTGAGTTTTTTATTTCCTCCCAATGAAATACTTTGATTTTCTATAATTTTATTAACGAAGTATTCATTTATAATTGAATAGTAACTTAAATTCTTGAAATAGCCTCTCCAGGTTTTAACAAAGTATTTTTTATCTCTCATTTGATAGATGCCAACTGAGAAATCACTTGGATAATTCTTCTTTATTGGCTTTATAAGCTTATATTCACCAATTTCCAAAAAGCAATCATTTTTATTCTTTTTGAATCTATCAAATAATATTGTCAAAAAAGCTCCAAATATAATTTGGTAGGATTCAGGCTTATTTATTTTTATATTTTTTTTCATATTTATAGTAAAGACGTCAACCTGTTAAAGATATGTGCAAGTTTGCTTACTTTAATTTTTTTGTTTTATTTATACTAGCAGCTAACACAGAGTACAATCTATCTGCACTTTGTTCCCAAGAAAATTGCCGAGCCCAATTTATTGACTCCTGAGACATCTCTTTTCTTAATTTTCCATCTTCAATAAGTTTTAATATATTTTCCGCGAATCTTTCGTAGTCTGCGTATTTAACGAGAATTCCCGAGTGCGGATTTTTAATCGAATCGCGAAGCCCCGGAACATCGGATGCTATAGCAGGAGTGCCGCAAGCATTAGCTTCAATTGTTGTGAGTCCCCAACCCTCCATAAGAGAAGGGTTTATGAATACCCAAGCTTCTTGGAAAAGCCTTATTTTTTCATCGTTTGAGACATAACCTAAGAACTTAATTTTTTTTTCAATCCCAAGCCTTTCAGCAAATTTTTGCAACTTTTCTTTTTCCTCACCTTTACCCGCAATTACAAATTCTACATCGGGAATTTTTTCAAGAACTTTTTTTGCAGCTTTAATAAAAATATTCAAACTCTTATAGTATTGTAGCCTACCAACGTAAAGAATAAGAGGGTTCTTGCTTTTTTCTCCCGGGAAAAATTGCTTAAGATCAACCCCGTTATAAATCACTATTGGTTCGCGCTTTGTAAGCTTATGCTTCAAGATTTCTTCTTTTGACGAAGGAGATACGGTTACAACCTGCACATTTTTGTAAACCAGAGGCATAAGCTTTGCCTCAAGAAACAAAGCAATCCATGAAAATGGCGGTTTCAAGCTTTTTCTGAAAACCTCTTGATGGACGTGATGAATAAGTAAAAACTTTTTCTGCCTTGTATATAAAGGCGTAAAGAATGGAATCCCATTTTCAGAGTCAATAATAACGTCGTACTTGCCGCGGAATTTGAACATATAGTAAAGAACTGCCCAAACATAAACCATGTAAAATCCTCCGCGCCTGTAAATTTGTACTCCATCAATTATTTCATTTCCTGGCCTCTTGGTTCCGTTTCCGCAGAAAATTGTCACGCTATTTCCGTCTTTAACCCAACGCTTTGCAAGCTCTTGAACATACACTTCTGCGCCCCCTGCCCACTTATGTTTTGTATCCCGCCAGTTAAATATTAAAACCCTAAGCTTATTACTTTTATCAGGCGCAGGTTTTTTGAGCTGAGCGAAAAGGCCAAAGAAATCGGCCATGTTGTTTTCAAACGTTTTTAGCGAACCCGAAAATATATGAAGAGTGAATGTTAAAATAAGGCTTGATGCCCATACGGCGCTCATTACATAGATAATGGATGAGAAACTCGAGTGAAAAACACTTATTAAAATTATCTGTAATGCCCCTAGTAGCAACATTGCGACCGAAAAACTATAATATTTTTTAGCAAGATAATAATTTGTATAAACATTAGCTAAGGTAAAACATAACATTGCAAATGTAACGGGAAAAAGATACGGTACGGACGCTAGCGCTTTTTGTCCAAATAAAATAGGCGCAGTAACTCTTCCAAAAACTCCCAGGACAATAACTGCCGGAAATACAAGTATAAAAGCACCAATTAGTGTCAAGTTAAGAACTTTCTTGGAATCTTTATTACTACCCTCATTTCTACTTACCAAAGGGATGATAAAAGGTGAAGCCAGAGAACCTAAAAAGAAAACAGTTTTCCCAATTAACGCGGTAAGGGAATATAATCCTGCGTTTGCCGAAGGCAAATAGTGCTTTGCCAAAACAACATCAAGATTTAATAAGATTACAGTCGATAGACCTGAAAGAAAGGCAATTATCAGAAACCTGCGAGGAAATTTGTTCACTTCTTCCACATTTTGTTGGATAACTTCTCTTTTCCCTTTCAATACAAAAAACCAACCCAAAATAAAAGCGGCCAACACAGAAAGAGGGATAGCAGCATAAGCCCAATCACCAAGCTTCATTTGTACAAGCAGGATCGAAAAAATAAACTTCAAAACAGGTTCAAAAATTGCAAGTATTGCAAGAGAGCCAAAGGCAAGCTTTGAAGACAGAAATCCGCGATCCGCAGTATAAGCCAAGCTGATAAAAAGGATCGGTGAAAATAATATAAAAGGATAAATATTTTGCTCTTTAAAGAAATTAATTAATAGTGGAGTTGAAGTAATCCAAATTAAAGCAAGAAAGACAGATATAAATAAAAATCTTTTTCTGGTTATTCTCCAAAAATTAAAAGCAGATTCTTCATTGTATTTACCTATTAGATAACCTGTTTTATATCCGACAGCTGTCCCGAAAGATCCGGCTATAAGAAAGATAAAAGAATATAACCCCCCAATGAGACTTACCAGCGCAAAGTTTTCAAGGCGTAATATACGACCTAAATACGCAATATACAAAAAGTTAAAAAAACTTCCAACCCCATTTGCTATGATAAATGCCCCACCTACGAAGTGTTTCCTGGATAGTTCGAAGCGCAGCTTCTCACGAAGTTTTTTTGTGAAAACCATACCTGTTTCTCTTCCTATTTCAATTACCGCTTCTGCGATAATACCCGCCCATCTTCTTCTAAAATTACCCGGAAAGGCAAAGCCGGCTATTGTTTCTTTGCTCTCAACAACTGATTTAGCCATTGCTTTTTGATCCCTATTTTCCAAGTGAAATCCGTGAACGGTCTTTTCCCAGTAGTGAGGTTTAAACAAAAGCTGATACAAAGCAATTCCTGCTGCAACAGAGATCATTAACCAATAAAAAGGAATAAGGAAGACAAACTTCATAAGATTCCACTGGCCTTTTTTTGCAACCCCAATCATGTAGTAATAAAGAAATAGAAAGTTTCCAAAAACCAAGGATGTTAGGGCCATATAGAAAACTAGTGGAGGGTATAAAGCTTCAATTTGGGGACCGACCAATGAATAAAGCGCAAAATAGGCAAAGGTCGCAGCCCAAAGCAGGGGATTAATAAGAATAAATGCGATCTTTCCTCCGATTACAAGCTGAAAAATCAACGAATGAACTCCTTGCTTCTTGGGAAAAGCCGAGGATTCTCTTATGTGAACAAGGTACGTCTGCATATATCCTTTTATCCAGCGGGAACGTTGCCTCAACCAGTTCCCTATCTTGCTGTTTGCCTCCTCAAGAGTTGTTGAGTCAACCATTGCTGTCTTGTAGCCTTTTTTAAATAATCGAACTCCAAGATCCGCGTCCTCTGTGACATTGAAAGGATCCCATCCTTTAACTTCTCTTAGGCTTTCGATTTTGAAATGATTGCTTGTCCCGCCAAGCGGAATGGCTGTTTCAATTGATTGAAGACCTGTTAGTGTTACATCAAACCACAGAGAATATTCGGCGGTAAAGAAACGCGTGAGAAGATTCTGGTGAGGGTTATAATAATTAAGTTTTGCCTGAAGACAAATAACGTCTTCTTTGACTTTACCAAATCCAAGATATGCTTTTTTAAGCTGCAACGGATCCGGAATGTCTTCGGCATCATAAACTACAAGGTATTCTCCTTTTGCCCACGCGAGTCCGTAATTACATGCTTTAGGTTTGGTTTTAGGGACAGAATGCGGAACAACAATCGCGCGGACATACGAGGAAAGGTTCATTTTTTCAATAGCCTCAACTGTCATTGTGTCGTCCTCCTCAAGGAGCAAAATTACGTCAAGTTTGTCTTTTGGCCAAGAGAGATTTTCCATGGCAATTAAAAATTGACGAACAACTTCGGATTCTCTGTACAAAGGACAAAGGATTGTGTAGACGGGTAAATCGCGATCATTAAGTCCATTAACTTCTTCATCTGTCGATGTAATTTCCTGCGGAAAAGTAAGGCTTTTTGAAACAAGATATAGATTGAAAATAACGTCTATAAAATAGACCGCAGAAAGCGCGGCAACCACGATTTGAATAGTCAAAAACGGCGAGATGATTATACCCAAAATGATATTGAGTACAATAAACAGGAGTATGATTTTTTGCGCAAGGGTAAACGTCCGAAGCGCGGATACATGATGTGGCATGTTTGTATGAGTAATGTAATGCCTTTTTCCGTACCTGATTCCTGCTCCAAGCATAGAATCCATATCCTTTGGCAGGACATGGAGAGGATGAATTCTTTTTACCCTGACAAAAAGAGCATTCCCGCCTATTTCAAACGTTTGCTTCACAAAGCTTAATCTTGATTCGCCGTTTTTCCTTTTTGAGAAAACGACGTCAAAATTTTGGAGTGAAAAACCGGCTTGTCTTGCGCGGTGTAAAAATTCAAGGTCAAAAGTCCAGACAGATGTAGGATTGAATTTTATCGTGTCGACAACTTCCTTTGTGAATACTTTGAGACCGGATTGAATATCATACGGAAGTCCAAATAAAAGCTTGCCGAACGCGAGTCTGAAAGTGGAGCTCAAAACTTTTCTTAAAAAAGAGTCTCTATAATCTTTTCTATTTGCAATGACAACGTCTGAATCTGCAAGTGCCAAGAGCATTCCAGGAATTGCTTCCGGCGGATATTGAAGATCTCCGTCAATCATGCATAAAACGTCCCCAGTTGCCTCGGCAAATCCCTGCATAAGAGAGAAAGCCTTCCCTTTTTTGCCTTTTTTTATGATAAATCTAATATCCTTATTTTTATTTCTCTTAAAAAGGTCTTTCGTTCCGTCTGTTGAATTATCATCAACAAATATTAATTCATAGGCAATCTTTGTCCTTTTTAAGACCGAATCAAGCCTCTTAATAAACTCCCGAAGGGTTTTTGCTTCATTAAATATTGGAATAACTACGCTTATTTTTTGAAAAATTTTATTATTTTTCATTTTTAGCCTCCTTATGATTGTTGTTTGAAACTTTGTGGTTTTCTAAGAAGGACTCAAGAGAAGATTTGGAAATTCTGTAGTGGCCGCCGAATTCAACAGCTGTAAGATCGCCTGATTTTATGTACTTATAAATAGTAAGCACACTTAAGCGCAGGAGATCTGAGATATCTTGTACTGTTAGGAAGTTGCTTTTACTATTATAACTCATAGTTTAGGAATGAATTGTTATATATATCATAAAAGAGACTGTCTTGTCAAGTATTTTTAGAGATTAACTATGTTTTATTTATGTTAAATTATATCCGATAATATTAACTATTACTTAGGTCTTGTGAGATGGTTATTAATTGGGGTAATTTTAGGACTATTAAGTCTTGTTAGAATAACTATATCCTATAACTTGAGGGGGGGTTATTTTACTGTTACGCTTTTTGCTAAATTTCTCGGCTTATCCGGATCCTTAATTCCCCGCTCTAAAGAGAGATAATAAGCAAGAAGTTGGGCAATTATAATCTGTGGAATCATTGTTGCCTCTCTGCAATCGTTTGTTGGAAGCCACTGGTCAAACACCTGATTATTTCTTGGTCCAATCCCGATAATGTATCCATCCCTTGATTTTATCTCCTGAGCATTTGAAATAATATCATCATATGTTTCATCATTTGGCGCAAAGACTATACACGGCGTTTTCTTATCAATAAGAGCTATTACCCCATGTTTTAATTCTCCACCGGGAAACCCTTCAGCGTGAATATATGTTGCCTCTTTAATCTTAAGAGCTGCCTCAAGAGCCGTTGCGTAGGATAAGCCTCTTCCAATTATGTATATATGTTCACTCTTTTTTAGAATCTTGGCAATTTTTTTTATCCTATCGACGTAGCTGTCTTTCAAGATTTCTCTAATATTTCTCGTTGAATTCAAAATTGAATCTTGACCTTCCTTTGGTATATTATTTAAAGAGTATGCAATAAGTATTATGGTAGCCATCATTGCTGTAAGACTTTTGGTAGCAACAACTGCTTTCTCAGGACCTGCACCAAGAAGCACTTTATGATCTGATATTCTATATAAACTTGAACCAAGTACATTGACAATTCCGGCAATTATAGCCCCTTTTTTCTTTGCCCCAATCACAGGCTCAATCACATCTACCGATTCTCCGCTTTGAGAAATTGGTATAACAAGCGTTCCTTTGCCTATATAATCTTTAAGGTAATTGAATTCAGAACCAACAGCAAAATTTACATGTTTTTTTGCAAGTTTTGAAAAAAGATACGTTCCTGCAAGAGCCGCATAGGAAGCGGACCCACAGGCTATAAAAAATGTTCCAAAAGCATTATTAACTAAATCTGCAATCTTCTGTATTTGGTCTGAAGAATTTGCAATAATACCTTCCAAAACCTTTGGCTGGTCGTAAATTTCCTTAATAAAAAAATGCTTAAATTTACCCTTGTCAGTATCTTCAAATTTCCATGGCAGGTTATTAATTTTCGGCTTAACCCATTTTCCAAAAGGCAACGCAAGAAGCTTAACTGTCTTACCTAAAATTACCATTTGATTATCCTCAATGAAAATAACTTTTTTAGTGTGTTTTATAATAGCTGTTGTATCGGAGGCGATATAAAATTCATCTTTTCCGATTCCTACAACAAGCGGAGAGCCGTTTTTTGCGGCAATTATTTCAGAAGACTTTGCATTTGCCACAACTATTGCATTTAGTCCTTTAAGCTTATTAAAGGCATCACGGACTGATGATGCAAATCCTCTCTCTTTTAGAAACTCTTCGATTAAGTGAGGTATAACTTCTGTGTCTGTATCCGATATGAACCTATGACCTTTCTTTATAAGACCACCCTTAATCTCTTGAAAATTTTCGACAATTCCATTGTGAACAACAGCAATTGTCTTTGTGCAGTCCAAATGTGGGTGAGCGTTTTTTACGCTGACTCCTCCGTGAGTTGCCCATCTAGTATGGCCAATAGCAAGCTGAGAGGATAAAGCTGAGAGTTGAGAGTTAAGAGAGGCATTTGCGATTTTTCCGACATGTTTTTCTACAATAAACTTTTTATTTCCCTTGGCAGCAACACCCCAACTGTCATACCCTCTATATTCTAAAAGCTTTAATCCTTCCAGAATAATTTTTTGGGCATTTCTTTTTTTACCAACGTAACCGTATATTCCACACATATCTCTCAGTTGATATCTATTATTGCGGGTAAATCTCGAAGGTTCTTTATTTCATAATCCGGCTTAAATCCTCTAATCGGTTTTGCATATTCTACAAAATTTTCTCTTTTAATCCAAACTGTGATTACATCTTTTTTTGTTTTCTTAGCCTGACTAAGTATTTCTAAAAGATCATCAATTATAAAAACTGTGTGCTTATCATAACGCTTTAATATATTTTCGATTTCCTTACCCTTATCAACAAAAATATGTATATTATCTTCATGAAATAGTTTTTTAAAAGACTCTATCTTATTCCTCTGAAATCTGTCATCTCCTTTTGAAAAAATTCCGAGAACGGTCTCCTTATTTATTGACAATCGATCAAGAATTATTTTTGTATCAGAATATAAATTTTTCTTAAGATTTTCCGTACTAATATTTTTTTCAAGATAATCCGACGGTAATTTTATGTCAAACTTTGCATTAATGATCCTTATGAATAATTCGGGATTAAAATATCCCGCTTCTCGTATTGCATCTGCATAGATTTTTTTTAAATCGTTTTCTGTGGTTTTAATGCCTTTTTCCAGCAAAGCATCCTCAATTTTTTTATAAATCATTTTCTTGAAATTATTTTTATCAAAGACTGTATTATCAATATCGAAGAGAATTATTTTCTGTTTTTTCATTTCTTTACGACTACTTCTTTAAACTTAGTATAATATTTTGAGTTTTCGGGGACATTTTGAAAAACAACAGTTGATGGTCCTACAATTGAATTTTGCCCTATCACAACTCCAGGCATTGTTGACACTTTAATCCCTACTTTAACATCTCTTCCTATTATGGTTCCTAGATGCTTAAGACCAGAATCTACTTCTTCTTTTTCGGTTTGAATCTTAATGGATGATCTGTCTAGTCTTACGTTTGCAGTTGTGAACTGCGCTCCAATTCGGCAGTTTTCTCCGATTATCGAATCGCCAATGAACCCGGAGTGGGTTTTTGCTCCATCCATTACAATGCTATTTTTTATTTCCATATATGCGCCAACTGTACATTCATTTCCAACATCAACTCCGCTTCTTAAAACAACATTATTTCCTATAATTGAGTTTTTTCCAATAAAGCATGGTCCTTTTATTCTTGAACCCTCCATTACCTCTGTCCCATCTTGAATAACCACTTTTCCGATAATTTCCGCACTTTTTGCAATTTTTACATTTTTCCCAATTGACTTTTCAATTTTTCCAAACAAGTAGTCTTTTATTCCCAAAAGATCCCAGGAGTATTTAAGAGACGGGACTTCATTTTCTGTTTCTGTGAATTTTACAAGATTATTCTTGGAGAAACCGGAGATTGCCTTCTCCAGTCTATAATGTTCATCTGGCGTTTGTCTTAAAATTTTTAAAAAATCTTTGGTGAAAAGATAGATTCCGACAAGTCTTAAATTGGAAGGCTCTTCTTCTTTTTTTGGTTTTTCTATAAGATCTATTACTCTATCTTTATCTACTTTTAAAACTCCGTATTTTTGCAAATTTTCTTCTCTTTTGGCAAGAAAAATTGCTTTTTCATTGTTAGTCTTTTTGTTGATAAGAAGATTTTTAAATTCCCAAAAGTCTACGTGGGAAACATTTAGCAGAAAAAAGTCTCCTTTTATTAGTTTTTCTGCCAAAAGCAATCCATTACCTCCTCCTGTCGGCTCTTTTTGATAAACGTACTGAATTTTTACTCCGAGAGCTTTACCATTACCCATTATTTTTTCAATTTCCGAATTTTTTGAAACAATCAAAATAATATCTTTTATTCCGGATTTTTTAATTGATTCAATTGTATGAACAATAATAGGCTTCCCTAAAATTTTAATAAGAGACTTATGCGGAAAATAATTGTATGGATAGAAACGGCTCGATCGCCCAGCCGCAAGTACTATAGCCTGCATATTATTCTTTTACTCTTTGTATATTACCGCCTAATTTTTTTATTCTTCTATCAAAATCTTCATAGCCTCGGTCTAAATGCTCTACTCCAAAGACCACGCTTTCCCCCTTTGCGCAAAGGGCTCCTAAAACAAGCGTTGCTCCTGCCCGCAAGTCCGAAATATTAATTACCGCATTATGAAAATCAACGGGTCCGTAAATTTTTGCAGCATGTTTATATTCCTTCTTATTGTCTTCAAAATTAAAGTTATAAAATTTTTCAGAATCTTTAACAACCGGATTAAAAAGCTCAATCTTTGCTCCCATTTTTCTAAGTTCTTCTATATATCCAAATCTATTTTCATAAACTGTCTCATGGATAGTAGAAATGCCTTTTCCTTGAGTCATTAAAATTAGCCAAGGCCCCTGCCAATCTGTCATAAATCCGGGATAAAAAGAAGTCGTAATATCTGTTGAGTCAATACCGTTAACGTAATAAAATCTTATTCCCTTGTTTTTTTTCTCAAATCCTCCGCCTGCTTTTTTTAGAATATCTAAGAATTCTTCCAATCCTTTTTCATTTATGTCTTTTATAAAGACATCCCCTTTGGTAATTATTGCAGCAATTGCGAATGTAACGACTTCATTCCTATCCGGAGGAATTCTAAATGTTGCTCCATGAAGCTTTAAGACACCATTGATTACTATTTTTCTTCTGCCAACTCTTCTCACATTTGAACCCATTAGATTCAAAAGATTAATGAGTTCGTCAACTTCCGGCTCTTCTGCTGCATTCTCCAAGATTGTCTCTCCTCTTGCTAAAACAGATGCGAGAATAAGCGTTTCGGTTCCCGTATGCGTGTTTTTTTCAAATTTATAATTTATAGACTTCATTCTATCCTTAGAAGTTAAATAAAAATATCCGTCTTTTCTATCATAAACAGCGCTAACTCCCATCTTCTCAATGCCTTTTATTATCCTATCTATTGGCCGTGCTCCTATTCTGCACCCTCCGGGATTGGGGATAATTGCTTCACCTCTCCTTGCCAAAAGAGGCGCCAAGAACATAGCAGAGGTTCTAATTGAAGCGGCTTTTTCTAAAGATATTTTAGTTTTTTTTATATTTTTGATTTTGACAACGGCTGTATGCTCTTTTATTTTAACTTTTCCTCCAAGCTCCTCAATTATATCCACCATAACCATAAAATCAGATATCAAGGGAATGTTTTCTATTGTGACTTTCTCATCCGTAAGACATGCTGCTACCAAAGCCTTTAAAGCCACATTTTTAGAACCTGATATGGACATCTCTCCCTTTAATTTTGTTCCGCCCCCAATAACAAATTTTTCCATAAATTATCTAAAATCTAATTTATCGCTAATTTTGTAGACATCTCCTGCCCCCATTGTAATAATAATAGTATTCTCATCGTACTTTTTTTGATCGATATATTTTACCACAGAAGACTCGTCCGGCAAAAAGAAGACGTCCCTGTGAGTCCGACTTATTTTTTGAGCTAAAAGTTCCGATGAAACGAGAGCTAAAAATTCCGATGAGAGAGTAGAATCTTTTTCTTCCCGCAGGGAAGGATATATGTCCATGAGTATAACGGTGTCTGCATCATAAAATGAAGTAGCAAAATCCGAAAACAGAGCTTTTGTTCTTGAATATGTATGCGGCTGAAAAATACATACTATTTTTGATTTTGAATTATTCTTTCTAATAGCAGAGAGCGTTCTTTTGATTTCGGTTGGATGATGGGCATAATCATCAAAAACTTTAGCTCCTGTTTTAAGACTTCCTACAAATTCAAATCTTCTTCTTAAACCATTATATTTCCCAATTGCCTTTTTTATATTTTCAAAAGATAAACCAATTTCTACTCCCGCAATTATAGAAGCTAAGGCATTTAAGATATTGAAGTCTCCAATAGCATTGAGTAAGAATTCTCCTAATGACGTACCCTTTGAAGAAACCCAAAAAAACATTCTCCCATCCTCATGTCTTACTTTTTCAATAACATAATCATTGACGGGTGAAAATCCAAAAGTTATTTTAGCTCCGTTGTAGTCTTGTAAGAGTTTTTTTATTTGCTCATCGTCTCCCCCGGCAATAAGAATGCCGTCTTTTGGAATTTTTTTTGCAAATTTTAAGAAGCCTTCTCTTATTTCATCTACCGATTTGTAAATATCCGGGTGATCAAATTCTATGTTTGTGAAAACTTCAATCTTGGGATTCTGCCATAAAAATTTTGGGGAAGGATCCAAATCCGGCTCGGTTGCATATTCATCCGCTTCGCATATAAAATATTTTCCTCTACCAAAATGGCCGGGGGCGCTAAGAGACGGAACGCTTCCTGTTCCAATTAAAAAAGAAGGATCCAAATTATTTTCGGAAAGAATTGTTGCAATCATTGCGGTTGTTGTTGTTTTTCCATGAGATCCGGCAATAGAAATTCCAATAAATTCTCTTTTAAACAGATTTCCTTTCATGTACTCTCCAACAGCTTCCCCCTGCGTCCAGACAGGAATTCCTTTTCTTTTTGCCTCTAATACCTCTATGTTCCTTAATCCTCCGTGTGCTCCCGTTGCTATTACAAGATTTATATCCTTAACATTCTCCTTAGAAAAACCAATAAAAGGCTCAATTCTAGCATTTCTTAAAGAAGTACCTGTAATAAATTCTTCTTCTATGTCAGATCCTGTTACTTTCATTCCCGCCTCTTTTGCGATAATTGCAAGCGGAGTCATTCCAACTCCTTTTATTCCTACGAAATGGATTGATTTTATATTATCCATTATTGTTCCTCACCATAAGCGCTTTTTTTACCGCCTCGTACTCGTCCCATGGCCTTTCACCTGCTCCATAATTCATTGACTTTTCATGAGATTTTCCAGTTAAAAGAACCATATCATTTTTTTTGGCCATCCTTATTGCCTCAGTTATCGCCTCTTGCCTATTCGGAATTCTAAAAAGAGTGCTCTTTTTTATACGATCTTGGTTATTCTTAATCCCTGAAATTACTTCGTCTATAATTTTTTCTATATTTTCAGACCGTGGATCTTCCGAAGTTACTATAACTATATCGCAAAACTCCGAGGAAATTTTTCCCATCTCCGGCCTTTTTAACGTATCTCTTTGTCCTGCCGATCCAAAGACATGAATAATTCTCCCTTTAACTTTTTTTCTTAGAGCGCTCAATATTTCCCTAAAGGAATTTGGAGTGTGGGCAAAATCGATCATTACAATAAAATTGTTATCATAAACTACATCTTGTCTTCCCATAGGGGGATTAAACTTTCCAACGGCATCGATAATTTTTTCCTTTTTAATTCCTAAACTAATACAAACTGCAATCCCTGCTAAAATATTGTATTTATTAAAGTGCCCAATTAATTTACTTTTATATCTAAAATCAATTGGATTTATATCTGAAGACTTATGTAATCCATATGTAATTATTTTTGATTTTTTTGATACTATTTTATCAAGTTCTTTTCTTATGACTGCAAAAGACTCATCATCTTCATTTAATACTGCAATTTTTGACATCCTAAGAAGCTTAGTTTTTGTCTTAACATAATTTTCGTAAGTCCTGTGATAGTCCAGGTGTTCCGAAGTTACATTTGTAATAATGCCAATTTCAAAATTAATACCGAATACTCTGAACTGATCTAAAGAATGAGATGTTACCTCTAAAACCAAATAATTTTTTGTTTTTTGGCCTGCGGCTTTTTTTATAAATTTTTGGAGGGAAAAAGGCGGGAGTGTAGTCATATGAGGGGGCAAAGGATATTTTTTTCCGTTTATTTCAGCCCCAATTGAAGAAATCATTGAAGAATTTAATCCAGAGCTTTTAAGTATGTGGTGGATAAGAGAAGTTGTTGTTGTTTTTCCGTCTGTTCCTGTTACTCCAATAACAATTAGATTCCTAGAAGGAAAGCCAAGCCATAAATTAGCCAAAGAGGCTACTAGAAGATGATAGAAATTTTTAATTGTTTGTCGCATAAACGCAATTATACCTTTTTTAAAGCCTCTAATCTAATTTACTCAGTTGGTGCAACACCAAAATAAAGTAGGAGATCCCGTGCAATATCAAAAAATATGGGAGCAGCAGTTTCTGCTCCGTAAATTGAGGTTGTTGGTCTATCTAGGATTACAAGCATTGTAAATTTTGGATTATCCGCAGGAGCAAAACCAATAAACGATGCGATTGTCTGATTTGGATCGTAATGTCCTTTAACCGGGATTGATGCGGTTCCTGTTTTTCCGGCAATTCTATAGCCCTTAAGCCTTGTCCAGGAAGCCTCACCTTTATCTACGGCATTCACTAAAATTTCGGTCATAACTTTTGCCGTTTGCTGCGAAATTGGCTTTCCCAGAATTTTTGACGGTATTTTTGAAATTTTTCCATCGGGAGTCTCTACCGCACCAATTATGTGAGGTTCCATTCTGACTCCTCCATTTGCAATAGCAGAAGTAGCGCTCAATAATTCTATCGGCGTAATAGAAATTCCTTGCCCAAATCCTTTTGTCGCCAAATCTACAGGATACCATGATTTTTTTGGGGCAATAGATTGTGATACCTCCCCTTGAAGATCAATACCTGTTAAATCTCCTATTCCAAATCGAGATAAATAATTAATCATCCTATCAACTCCTAATTTTTGTGCGACAAAGACCATCCCTACGTTATCGGAATGCTGTATAATTCCAACCATATTCTCATCGTTATAATATTTATTATTCCATGTACGTATATCAAAACCTGAAACAGAAACAGGTCCTGAGCAAATAGAACATTTAGTCTCTGGGGTAACTAAGTTACTATCTAGAGCAGAGGACATTACTAAGGGTTTGAGAGTAGATCCCGGTTCATATAAATTTGAAATAAAAGGATTTTTGTATAAATTCGGATCATCACCTTGAAAAGATGAAGGAGAAAAAGATGGAAATGAGGAAAGAGCCATAATATTGCCGGTTTTAGGATCCATAATCCCAACCAATCCTCCGGATGCTCCATATTTTTCAATTCCTTTTTTTAATTTATCCTCTACTATAAACTGTATTGATCTGTTTATATTTAATATTAAATTGCTTCCTCTTGTTTCTTTAGAATTATTATTTGCCCTTGATAAAATCGGCCTGCCTAACGCGTCGTGAATCTGGATAGCGATTTCTTCCTTTCCCCTAAGAAGTCTATCGTAATATCCTTCAATTCCAAAATATCCCTTATCCCGACCTGCCTCGTCTTTACCTACGAAACCTAGAAGCTGCGCTGCCATTGACGCTTCGGGATAGAATCTCGTGAATTGTTCTTCAAAACCTATTCCAGACAAACTTAACTTATTAATTTTATCTTTTTCTTGCGTATCTATTCCGGATTTTAAAGGTACCCAAAATCTATCAAGAGATAACTGCGCACTTATAGAGGCTTTATCTAGACCAAGTATCTGAGAAAGAACCAATGAATTTTTTTCTTTATCTTTTATCTCTTTCGGATTTGCGAAAACAAGATATGAAATTTTATTTGTTACTATAGGAAAACTATCCGAGGTTTTTATTTCCCCCCTTTGAGGTAATACTTTTATTACGCTACCGTATTGAGATTGTCCAAGAAGTGATAATTCCGAAGCTTGAATTACTTGCCAATAGAAAAGCCTTAAGATTATTAAACAGAATATGCCTATGATTAGAAGAAGCGTTGCCCGATATCTCCATATCATTGTTTAATAGCCAAAGGCAAGGGTTTGGTCAATGTGAAGCTATCTTTATTTTCCACAAAACCTAACTGCGAGGACTCTGATGAAATGTAAGAAAGAGAAGTTAGGCTTAAAAGCTTTTCTTTAAGCATTACATTTTCTATTTTATATGAATCGAGTTGATTTTCAAGCCTTAAAAGAGTAGTCCCTGTTGTTGAGAGATTGTTAGACACAATAACCCTTCCTAAAGACAACGTAACTATTAAAAAAACTATAATGAAAATTATAAAAGTTGGCTTTTTCATAGCTTATTTACCGTTTTATGTTTTTTCAAAAACTCTAAGTTTTGCGCTTTTGCTCCTACTATTATTTTCAATTTCTAGAAAGCTTGGTACTATTGGTTTTTTTGTTATGACTCTTCCCATATTTTTTGTCTCAAACTCTTTAAATGTATTTTTAATAATTCTATCTTCAAGAGAATGAAAACTTACAACAACAAGTCTTCCTTCTCTATTAAGAAGCGTGCATGCCCAAGGCAGCGCTTCTTTTAAATTGTTTAATTCATCATTTACGACTATTCTTAGAGCCTGGAATATTTTTTTTGCTATTGCCGATCTATCAAAGGCAGATGTCCGACCTTTTTTTCCCAATGATTCTTGTATTATCGAAACCAGGTCTTCAGTCGTTCTAATCGGTTTTATTCCACGGGCCCTAACAATAGCGTCAGAAATGATCCGACCATTACTTTCTTCACCCAATTTAAAAAATAACTCATTGAGCTCTCCTTTCGTTAAAATATTTACAAGATCCGCCGCTTGAACTTTAAGTTTTTTATCCATTCTCATGTCAAGCGGACCTTCTTTTTGGTAACTAAATCCTCTTTCAGGGTTTTCTAATTGAAAGCTGGATACCCCCAAATCAAACAGAATTCCAGAAACCCTTTCAAATCCTTTTAAACGTGCTATTTTATCTATATCTTTAAAATTTCCTAAGTAAACGATTAAATTTTCAGAACTTTCTAGTTTTCTATTTTTGACATAATCTAATGCGTCTTCATCCTGATCTATTCCGAGCACAATTCCACCTAGTTTTAGAATTTTTTCGCTGTGTCCTCCTCCTCCTAATGTTGCATCTATGTACTTTGATCTCTTTTTTACTCTTAGAAAATCTATTACTTCTTGTAAAAGAACGGGCTTATGAAAAATCATTCATTGTCTTTTATTTTTTTATTATCCGAAACGAGCCTTTGAGAAATAACATCAATGTTTTTTTCAAGATTTCCTCTATATTGCGCCCATCTTGTCTTATCCCAAATTTCAACATATCGATAAAGTCCTAAGAATATAATCTCGCCTTTAATTTTTGCAAATTCTCGTAAGTAAGAAGGTATAATAAACCTTCCTTTAGTATCGAGTTCCACATTGCTCGCTCCTCCAAGGAGAAATCGTTGAGTTTCCCTTGTTTCTGATTGGATAAATGGCTTACCTTCTGTTCCTTCCAATAGTGATTTCCAGTTTTCCGCCGATACGACAATGAGCGAGTTTTCATATCCTAAGGTAATTATTAATTTGTCACCAAGAATTGTCCTAAATTTTTTAGGAAAAGCAATTCTTCCCTTTGCGCCAATTTTTCCTTCGTATTGACCAATAAGCATACAATTTTATTTGTACTGAGCTTGTTAAAACGTCCCACTTTGTTCCACTTTTTCCCACTTTATTTCATTTTGCACCATTATAATAACCATGTCAATAAGCAAAAATACCAAAATAGTGTGTGAAATCAATCTAAAACACAACATGTAGGGACTAGCGTTTGAGAGAAAGTAAAATGTTCCCTAGAGGCTTTTTTCTACTTGATAAACCTTACCGTCCGTCTTTGTAACCTTGAGGATTACTTTTATATTAGAAACATCCTGATCATAATGGCAAACATCCGAACAGGTTCCTAAAATGATTTCCTTTTTTATATTGTTTCCTTTTATATCTGCTGTCCCAATTGCACCTCTTGGAATACCACCCTTGGATGTGTATGAAAGCTGATAATCAATAGAGGTTAAGCCTTCTGTCTTGGTAATCTCCATTATAACTCTTTTACCATCACTTCCCATTGTTAAAGAAAGTCCAATATCCAAAGGGGAGAGTGTCAAGATTACCTCTGATTGCTGTACAGAAGTAGTGGTATTAGGAGATTTTTTGGTTGCCAAAAAGACTCCTCCTCCAACCAAAAGTATTAAAACAATTACTCCTACTATAATTAAATTTCTATTGTTTTTCATTTCGTTATGTTACTAAAGTTACTCCTAGTAAAAAGCATAACTAATTTAATATAGCCTGTCAATACCGCCCCTTGATTTGGGGTTTTTTTTGTTTATAATGAACAGAGATGGCGGGAAAAGAATCTTATTTTGGCGTATCTAGAAAAGAAATTGGAGAAAAATGTGCCGTATTTGGAATAATAAATCCCTCAGGTTCTGAAGTTTCAAGAATGACTGCACAGGCACTATTTGTGCTTCAGCACAGAGGACAAGAAGCCTCAGGAATTGCTTCTTCGGACGGAGACAAAATTTGGGAGCATCGAAGAACAGGACTGGTTTCCCAAGTCTACGATGATAGAGACTCAGACTTTAGTTTTAGTAAACTTCCTGGACATATGGCAACAGGTCACAACCGTTATGGAACCTTCACGAGAAGTCCCGCAGATTGTCATCTTCAACCCGTCATAGATGATCCAAATAAACGTGTGACTTTTGCTCATAACGGAAATTTGCCCGACACAGACAAACTCGAAGAGTTTTTAGACAGTGAAGGGATAAGTACATCTCATCTTAACGACTCCGAGATGATGCACGCAGCTATTCTTCATTTTGTAAACAAAGGGGCAAGTCTTGAAGAGGCAGTCCAAAATGCGATTCCTCATTTTACAGGAGCGTTTTCTTTTCTGGCAATGGACAATCAAAATATAGTAGCCGCAAGAGACAATCACGGCATAAGACCATTTTCAATCGGATCAATAAATGAAGGTTGGGTTTTTTCTTCAGAAACTTGTGCCATCGACACAATTGGCGCCAAATACATAAGGGACGTAAATCCGGGAGAAATTGTAGTGGCAAACCAGAATGGACTTTTCTCAAGGCCGTATGATGATAAAGCAAGACAAAAACTCGATGTTTTTGAATTCGTATATTTCTCAAGACCAGATAGCATTCTTCTTGGACAAAGTGTATATGAGGTAAGAAAAAGATTTGGTGAAGAGCTCGCTAGGGAATATCCACTTGATGCTGATATGGTGATTCCCATTCCTGAGTCGAGTATACCTGCTGCCTTGGGATATTCGCAAGCCACGGGGATACCACTGGAGGCTGCTCTAGTCAAAAATAAATACATAGGCCGTACTTTTATAACAAACGAGAGTCATAGAGGTGCAGATATATCAATGAAGTATAATCCAATATCAAGTGTTTTACGAAATAAAAGAGCGATAATAATCGATGATTCTATTGTAAGAGGATTAACATCAATATGGTTAGTTAAGCTTCTTAAGGAAGCAGGCTTGAAAGAATTGTATATGCTGATACCTTCACCACCCATAAGATATCCTGATTTTTACGGTATCGATACGCCAAAACAAAAAGATCTGATAGCATATAATAGAACCGTAGAAGAAATTTGCAGGTTAATAGGAGCCGACAAATTGCATTACCTATCAGTTGAAGGGATGCTAAAGGCTACGGGACTTCCCAAAAGCAAACTTTCTACATCCTCCTTTACGGGGAAGTATCCTATTGATATTGGGAAAAGAAGAGAAGAAGTTGCTTAACAACAATCCTAATCTAGTTTATTTTTAAGAAACGTACTTAATTCTTTAGCACTAACCCTCTTTTGTTTCATTGTATCTCGGTCTCGAACTGTTACAGTTTGGTCTTCAAGACTTTGAAAATCGACTGTTATACAAAACGGCGTTCCGATCTCATCCTGTGAATAATATCTTTTACCTATGTTTCCCCGATCGTCAAATACTATTGACTCCTTTATCGACTTTTTAAGATTATCATAAATATCCCGTGCCATTTTTGAAAGAGGCAATTTGTTAGCAAGAAGAGGAAATACGGCAGCTTTTATAGGAGAAAGTTTTGGATGAAGTTTTAAAACAACTCTATCCTTTTCTTCTGAGTATGAGTCGATTAGAAATGCCAAGATTGTCCGTCCCACGCCGACTGATGGCTCTATAACATATGGAATAAATCTTTTTTTACTTTCCTCATTGAAATAAGACAATTCTTTTGCGGAGAATTTTGAGTGTTGAGTTAGATCATAATCTCCTCTATTTGCTATTCCTTCAAGCTCTCCAAAACCCATGAAGGGCCAGTTGTACCAGATCTCCGACGTTCCTTTTGAATAGTGGGCAATATCTTCTTTTGGCAGATCCACAAGTTTTATATTTTCTTTCTTTATCCCCAAACTTAGGTACCACTTCAGTCTTTCTTTTCTCCAGTAGTCAAACCACTTGTTGTCTGTCCCCGGTTCCGTAAAGAACTCAAGCTCCATCATTTCAAATTCGCGTACTCTAAATAAAAAATTTCCAGTTGTTATCTCGTTTCTAAAACCCTTACCGATTTGCGCAATTCCAAATGGAATCTTTACTCTTGTCGTTGCTAAAACATTTTCAAAATTTATAAAAATTCCCTGAGCTGTTTCGGGCCGAAGATATGTCTTGTTTTTATCATCTTCGATCGGACCTAGAAAAGTCTTAAACATAAGGTTAAAATGCTTTACATCTGTCCATTGTGATTTATCATGAGTTTTTCCGTGTTCTTCAATTTCTTTTTTGTGATCTGTTCTGAATCTCTCATGGCAAATTTTACACTCAATCAAAGGGTCTGTAAAAGATTTTAAATGGCCTGACGCCTCCCAGACTTTTGGACTTGAGAGAATTGAAGAATCAAGCCCAACAACATCATCCCGGGATGTTACTATAGAATTCCACCACTCTTTCTTAATATTATTTGAAAGGGCAACTCCAAGCGGTCCTAGGTCCCAAATACCATTCACTCCGCCATAGATTTCTGAGTTTTGAAAAACAAAGCCCCTTCTTTTACAGAGAGCAACAATCTTCTCCATTATTTTATCCGACATAATTGTATGATACCAAAAAGAATGAAAGGAAGAAAGATATTACAAAAGTATTTTTTCAAGAGTAGAGCAATACAGAGAGGCGGCGAGTCTTAGATTTTTTAAATCTACATATTCATTCGCATTGTGAGCAGAATGAGACCCATCATCGGGAGAATGGACTAATGTGTCGACTCCGGCATGAGACAGTAATTTAGCATCAGTATTTCCTCCCATTGTACCGACTCTCATTTTTACTCCGAAGTCTTTGGCGGATGAGAGAAAAGCTCTTACGAGAGGGGAATTGGCACTTGTTAAATTCGGTTGTATAATAATTGTCTCTAGCTTAAATTTGCCTCTGAATTTTCCCTCAATCTCTTCTTTATGTTTATTGATTCTTTTAGTTATAACCTTCACATCTGCGCCATATGGAATTCTCATGTCTATCTCAGCTTCAGCATATGCAGGAACTAAATTCCGTGCATGTCCGCCTTTTATCGTATTAACGCTTCTTGTAATTCCAGTAAAAGATTTATGAAATGTTATATCCCCAATCGGCATATCTATAATCTTATAAAGAAACCTAATTAAATTTTCGACTGCATTTATTCCCCGATCTGGGGTTGCGCCATGCGTTTGAACACCAGTACTCTTGACCTTAAGTCTCAAAGCACCTTTTTCTCCAATTATTATTTTATCGATATATCCACCATCTGGAACAATAGTATAATCACATTTAAAACCCTTACTTAAGAGAAATTCAGCACCTAATTCCGAGTCCATTTCTTCATCTGCACATCCTAAAAGGTAGATTGTTCCTTTAAATTTATTATGTTTATTCAAAAAACTTTTGATAGCAGCCCATGAGGAGGTAAAATTTCCCTTACAGTCGACAGATCCTCTACCGTAAAGCTTTCCTTCTTTGACAACGGGCACAAACGGATCTGTTTTCCAACCATCACCAGCAGGAACAGTATCAAGATGCGGGAAAAAACTGATAGAAGGACTGCCATTGCCAATGGTACCTATGAAATTTGCTCTTCCTTTTTTACTCTCAAGAATTTCTAAGGATGCTCCAATATTCTTAAGTGCGTCTTTTATAATTGATTTCAGAGCGATTTCATTACCCGGTGGATTAACTGTATTTATAGAAATGAGTTTTTTAAGAATGCCCACTGATTCTTCAAATATCGAATTTTCAATTAGGTTTATTTTCTTTTTCACACCAAGAATTATAGCATAAAGCATGGGAATTCTTGACTTTTTAGAAAACCTTGTATAGATTTGATTATGCGCTTGGAATAGATCTCATCTTACCTATAGATTACTCTTAAAATTTTTGATATAATTTGAAATAATATAGTAAATGAAAAGCAGATTACATTTATATGTCACTATTCTTCAGGTGGTCTACGTGGGACTGTTTATTGCTTCTTTGCTTAACGCCTTTACAGTAGACGTTTTGTTTGCACCGCCTGCCTTAGCAATACTTAGAATTCCCACTAATCTAAGACAAATCGGGCTCCTACTTAATGCTCCCTGGACTCAAAGTCTTCAGATTTATCATATTTTTCTTCTCATTGTATTTACTTTGGGTTCTTTAAATTTGATTGGCTTATCCAGATTGGAATCTCCCACGTGGAGGAGTATTTGTAAAATTTCTTCTTTTTTCGGCCTTTTGATACTTTGGGCGGGATTTATATTCTTCATGTTACCTTTTTTAATCCAAGGAGTAGACTATAATCCGATTTATCTTAGAACTTCTTTAATTTACGCAGCGGTTACTTTTATACTTTTTATTGTTGATCTTTCCACATTCGCAGCTGCAGAGGAATATAAGGCAAAAAGTTAAGATATAAGAAGAAGGATCATGTCTCTTGCTCTAAGCTTTTTCTGCAAGATATCTTCTATAAAACTTTTTCGGTTCTCAATTGGGTAGAATTTTGGAGTAAAACCTAGTACTGTAAGAAGTTTTTCTTCGAATTCATCAAGAAGTAAATCATAAGATGAAAAATTTTCAAGATTAACTAATGTATCTTTAAGAAGGTAAAAAACTTTGTTATTTTCCTGATTTTCTGCACATAAATTATTTAAAAGTTCACATATGTAAAAAGAAAATCCTATTTTTTTAAGATCATTTTTAAGATAGGAAAAGTTTTCTAGGGTACTTGCCTCTGTAACTATAGACAAAGAAGAACGTGAGCTTTTGTAAAGAGTAAGAACGGATAAATTTAAAAGTTCTATGTGAGGCGATCTTCTACTTGTTATTTTTCTAACGCCTGGTGCTCTTGCTTGAATCTTTCCGTAGTGCTTGCTAAAAATAGTTAAAATTCTATCTGCCTCCCCAAAGTTTCTTCGCTTTATTATAAAACCTTCTGTTTTAAAAGTTCTCATTTGAGACTTACTTTAATCTCCTTATCGCTTGAGAGAATAAATTTCTGGATATCTTTTCCCCCAACTTTTATTGAATAATCTTCTGCGTATGTTCCCGGCTGTTTTTGGATAAGAAGGGCAAGAGAGGAATCGCTTATAATATTTTTAGGGAGTGCGTAGAGAATTGTAAAAGTTGCTGTTCCTTGCGGCCTTACCGTAAGAAAACCCTCAAAAACAGTTTTTCCCAACTCCTCATAAGAGGTCATCTTAACTTCTGAACCTGTGCTTGTTACAAGCTTACTCCCCAAAGGTGTATAGATTCTAAACCAGTTTCGGTACACTGCATTAAGACACAGTCCCCCTCTTTCCAAATTACAATCCGAGGCGGGATGAGGGTTCTTATAATTTATTGTTACGGTTTTTACTATATTTCCATCATTTCTTACTTCATAATTTTGGTCAACAGTTTTAGTAACATACAGATTAGATTTTTGTCCTCCAAAATTTGCTTCGTTAATATGAAGATAGTCACCGGCAAAAGGCCGTATTTGCCCGTCTGCCCCAATTGCCTGTATTCCTTGCTGTGCATTCTTATCATAAAGATCAAACAAAACATGTTTTTGATTAATCTGCGTTATAAGGTCTTGGAAAAGTGGTCCCCAATAAATCCTGGGTGAAGATTTTAGCGCTTTGGTTAAAATAGCATATAACAAATCCCCTATTATGGCTTTTCTTCCTGCTTGAATTGCCTCAAGATTCGATACTTTAAGATCAACACTCAAGGGTGTGCTTATACTACTTTCAAGCTGGTAAATTACTTGCGGACAATCACATCTTGTATCAATCTTGGTTGTAAATGTGGTGCCTGCCGCATCAACCCTATCCTCTAGTATCTTTATTGTTGAAACCAAAACATTGGTATCAAGAGCAATAATACCATCTACCTTTACCTTGCCTGCCGCTTTATCATATAAAGAATTAAAGGTCTTCATGGATTCTATAAAGTCTGGAGAAAGATTAGTATCTCTTAAATTGAATACGGAAACTTTTGGCAAGTATTTAAGGATAGGGGGAGGAGCTTTAGGCTTATTGGGAATACTATTATCCAAATTATAAATATTGTCGGATTTATCTACATTAATCGTCCCTTTATCTATTCTGAATATTGCATATGCCGTTATAAATCCTCCTGTTGGACGCAGTTCCTTATCGTTTTGAAATAATATAAGATATTTCTTACTGTCCGGCTCCCCTAAAAGATTTGGCAAGATCTTAATAAGCGGCTTTGCATTTTCTACAAACGTAGCTGCGCTATCCGTAGTCCCTTTCAGAGTTATTAACAATTTCTGAATTTTTCCAAATCCCAGAAAAGAAGGGTAACGATTTGGACTTACGGCATCTATTTGCATTTTGGCATCTGTTAAATACTTTGAAATATCATCGATATGAGGCGTAACTTTTCCCATTGTCTTAACCGCTGTCTCTATTCTCTGCTGTGCCGTCCCCCCTACGAAACTTCCCTGACCTTTAAGGCCTAAGATATCCGCATATGGTTTTACAGAATCAATAAAGACTCGGGCTGCTCCTAAACCGTCAAAGCCAGTATTTATCAAATGGTCTGCATCATTATAATAACTACCCAGTAAAGGAATAAATTTAAGATAACTTAATGCCTTAAGATCTTCTTGGGTTTGCGAAAGATCCTGCTTTGTTTTATCAAGCTCAGTTGAGGCAAGTTCAATATTTTGCTTTTTAACCGCATTCAGGGCAATCTGAGCTTGTCCTTGGGTTTTTTTAGCAGAGCTTATGATTTTTTGTGCCGGCAAGATAATTATAAATCCTGAAATTAATATTAAAATTACAAATATAACTAGAATTTTGATGGAATTTTTACTTCGCAAGAAACCCAGAGGATTTCTTTTTTGCCCGCTTCTTATTATTCTCGATGAAGAAACTTTTGAAGCCTGAGATATCCCTGGACTCCGAGGCATTTCATCTTTAGGCTCCTTGCTTAAATCTATTTTCTCAAATCCCTCCATACATTATATATTACCCATAAATAGCCATCCATGTCAACTCACTCAAATAGTAACTAGCAATTAGATTAGAGGGCGCCTTTGCCGGATATCATAGCCCACGGAGTTTTAAGAATAATCCAAAAATCATAGAAAATAGATCTTCTTCTGACATAAGATGCATCCATATCTATTCTCTTGTCAAAGTTTATCTCGCTTCTTCCTGAAACCTGCCAAAACCCTGTTAGCCCCGGCTTAACAGAAAGTACAATTTTTACCGGTTTTGCCGTCTTAGGATAATTTTTTTGCTGCTCTCGCAACTCATCCGGATAATAAGCGCGGGGCCCCACCAGACTCATCTCTCCTCTTAGAATATTGAAGAACTGAGGAATTTCATCAAAGGAAAATTTTCTGATAAATCTTCCCACTTTGGTAACTCTTGGATCATCTTTTAATTTATAACTTCCATATTTATATTCGCTAAAAAGTTTTGCAAAACTTGGGTTTTCCCGCAAAAGCTCATGAGCGTTCTCAACCATGGATCTAAACTTATACATTTTAAAAAGGTTACCGCTTTGTCCGACTCTTTCAGGAGTATCTGCGAAAACCGGTCCTTTTGAGTCAATCTTTATCGCAATTGCAACAAGAAGTATTACGGGAGAAAAGATTACTATTAAAAAGAGAGAGAGTAAAACATCTATAAACCGCTTTAAGATTTCGTAATACAGGCTTTTCTTAATTTCTATATACGGCATAAATTTTTCAGACACGATATAATTTTTCCTACTTAAGCCCTGCATTAATAAAATAAGTGAGGGCTTTACGTAAGATGTTCGTTTTGAGTTCCGGCTAAGCTTTCTACCAGTTTCTTAATTTTGGGGACTGAGCTTTTTTGACATACAAGAAGTACGTCATCTGTATTTATAATAATCATATCCTCTAAATCTATTCCGACTGTAAGCTGATCGGTGTAGTTGAAGACTAGATTATCAGATGAGTCGTTAATTAGGACCTTGCCTCTCGTAACATTTTCCTCAGATGAAAGCTCGAGAGCCTCTTTTAAGGCTTCCCAGGCCCCTATATCGCTCCAACCAAGATCTGCAGCTATTACAGATATATGCTTTGGATCAATTCTTTCCAAAATCGCATTGTCAAAACTTATTTTTTCAAATTTAGGATATATTTTTTCAAGAACTAAGTTAAAGTTTTTTGTACCATAAGCATTTTGAATTTGCATAAGCCCTTCCCATATATCGGGCGTAAACTTTTTGAATTGCGAAAGTAAAAAGGCAGGTGTAGTTATAAAGTATCCGGGATTCCATGCATAATCTTTCTTTAGAAATTCTTTTGCGTCTTTGAGGCTTGGGCGGTAAACGATTTTTTTAAAACTTAAGATCTTTGTTCCGCGTTTTTGACCAATCTGCTGCCCAAGTTCGATCCATCCTAAATTCTGATTTGCAAATCTTGCCCTTTGTCCAATTAAAACCAACGAATTGGGATTTTTTTTAATCATGTCCTCTCCCATTTTTAGTACTTCTCTAAATCGTCTTTCTTTTTTTACAAAATGATCACTCCAAAGAATAGCAACGGGTGTATTTGGATATTTCTTCCCAATTATTGCCATCGAAAGACCGACGGCAGGACCAACATCTTGTATGGATGGTTCAAATATAAAGTTTTCTTTTGGAATTCCTGAAACATGACTTAGGATTATATCTTTATATCTTTTTCCGGTTGATATATAGATGTTCGCAAGTTTAAAATTTGGGATAAGCCAATCTATTGTAAACTGAAGAGTAGATTTTTCTCCAATTATTTTTTCAAACTGTTTTGGGGTATTTTTGCGAGACAATGGCCAGAGTCTTGTACCCAAACCACCTGCAAAAATTGCGATATTCATAAATTTAGTTTCTAGTAGCTAGCTTTATTTCCTTCCCCAGCTTAGTCTTAAATTCTTCAAAACTGAACTTTTCAGCATTTTTAATAGAATCTTCCGGATTAAAAGTCATTTTTTGAAACTTTAGTATCGCATCTTCCAAAGATTTTTTGCTTTGTACTTCGAAAAATATCCCTGTTTTACCATCTAAAACAATATCAAGCGCTCCTCCTTTTTTTAGTGCGATCGTGGGCTTACCAAAACTCTGTGCTTCAAGAATTGTCAATCCAAAATCTTCCTCTTGCGGAAATATAAGCGCTTGGCACTCTTTATAATACCCTACCAATTCTTTATCAGTCAAGTAACCTAAGAACTCAATATTTGCCTTTGCCATTCTTCTAAGCCTATTTTCCTCTATGCCTGTTCCAATAATCTTCAAAGGTAGTCTCAGCTCGTTAAAGACCTCAATCGCCAAGTCTATTTTTTTATATGGAACAAGACGAGAGACGATTAAGAAAAAGCTTTCAGCCGACCGACCACGGACAATGTTTTTTTTATCCAGCTGGCTTTCTGTATGCAATAAGCCGAGCGGAGGATGGATTATTGAAGAGTCTCTACCGTAGTATTTTTTAATTCGTTTCTGAACTTCTCCTGAAATTGCAATAAGGGAATCCGGTCTTTGAGAAGCAATTTTATCCCAAAAACTAAGATAAGAGACCACCGGCTTTGAAAAAAATCGCAGAATTGGATTTTTGAAATATTCATTATAGCCACTCCATAGATATCTAGTCGGAGTAAGGCAATAGCAGATATGCAAGGTCCCGGGTTTTGTGATTATTCCTTTTGCAGCTTCACTCGTTACGGAAATTACCAAATCGTATTCATCAAACGTAAAACTCTCAAAAGCCAAGGGCATGAAGACCGCATAGTATTCATGATATCCCGATGCAAATGGAAAATTTTGAAGAAAAGCAGTTTTTATTTTGAAAACATTCGTCCAAGGCGCTTTCTTTTTGTCATATACTGAGGTGTAAAGCGGTGCATCCGGAAAAATCTTATTAAGTGCTAAAAGAACTCTTTCTGCCCCTCCCCATTTATTCACCCTATCGTAAACCAAAGCAACTTTCATTTCCTGATTATATCATCCGAAAGCTCTAGTTTGTCATATTGACGGACAAACAATCTATAATGCTATACTTACTCTCCATGAAGAAAAAAACTAAAAAAGATAGTTTGGCAACCAAAAAAGATTTAAATAAACTCGCTTCAAAAGTTGATTTTAAAAATTTAAGAAAAGAAGTTCTAAAAATTGAAGCAAGAGTTGAACATCTAGACGATGGGCAAGGAAGAATCGAAACGAAACTTGATAGAATCGAAAATAAACTAGATGGTTTTGTCGGAAAAGTTGATAACTTAGTGAAAGACAATGAAGTTGGCACGGATCAATATAGAGAACACGATTTAAAAATAAAAGATCACGAAGCGCGAATCACAACCCTCGAATCAATTTAACCGCACGCCCTTTCACAAACCAACACAACCTTCATCGATAGAAAGATTATGGCAAAAAGGGATTAAGTGTTATTGAAGCAATTGATCCTGAAAATTGACGCTTAAATCTATTGTCCCCTACGGGAACTGTTTGAAATGCTATAAATATAGGGGCCAAATAGACTTCTGACGTAACTAAACGCATATTTTTTACTTATATGCCCCCTGTCAGTGAAGAATTGCCAAAACCACTACTTCTTCTTGATCCATATTGATTATGTAAATATTCCTATACGGCCATGCTCGAAGCGAACGTTCGCCTTTATACTCCCCTGATAATTTTTTACCGCTTAATGGGTTTTCTTTTAGCTGGCTAAGCTTTTTTGCTAATTTATTTCTTTCAGATTTCAATTGTTTTGAAAACTGTTTTTCAGCATCAGCAGTTAATAGAACTTTCATGCAGTATTCTTGAGGATATCTTCAAGTGGCCTTACCTTGCCGCTTCTTGCTTGCTCCAATCCTATCTTGATACTTTTTTTTGCTCCTGGGATAGCAAGTACTTCTGCTGTTTCCTCAAGGGACTCCAATTCTTCTTCACTAACAAGAACTGCTTTTGGTTGACCATTTATCGTAATAACAACTCTATCAAGGGTTTTATTTACCTTATTCACAAGCGCTTGAAGATTTGTACGGGCGTCTGATATCGCAACTAGATTAGTCATATATTAACATAGTACAACATTTAGTACAACCTGTCAACCTTCATCAGACAATACTCTGTTCATATATTTTGAGAGTTTCTTCGGCCATTTTGTGAAAGGAAAACTCTTTAGAACGTTCAAATCCTCTTTCTATTATTTTTTCATCATATTCTTTTAAATACGCTTTTTTCATCTTCTCTGCCATATCATCTACCTCGTAGGGGTCAAAATAAATCGCATTTTCCCCACAGATTTCTTTAAGAGAAGGAATGGAAGATGCAAGAACTAAACAACTATTTGCCATAGCCTCCAAAGCCGGCAGACCGAATCCCTCCATAAGAGACGGAACTACTACAGCAATCGAGTTTTCGTACAAAGCTCCCAGCTCTTTATCCAACACCCCACTATAGAATATGATTTTTTTGTCTAGATCCATCTTATTAACCGTTTCTTTTAATCTTTTATAAAAGAAGTCTTCTTTACCAACAAAAGTCAATAGGGTGTTGGGGAAATACTGCAAAAAAATATTAAAAGATTTAAGAAGTCTCTCTACATTTTTGTGAGGATAAACATTTCCGACAAATAAGAAGTACTTTTTATTTTGAGATTTATTTGGTATTTGGGATCTTGAATTTGTAATTTTATCATCGACCCCTTCATAAATGACTTTTATTTTATCTTGGGGAACTTTTAGATGATCTACAATTTCATCTTTTGTAGCTTTTGAAACCGCAATTATTTTCTTAGCTTTTTTACACGCTTTTGAAATTATGTATTTATATCCAAGTATCTTAAACATATAGACAAGACTGGAGTGAGTAGATGCTTTACCCGTTGGAAAATGATGGATAATCAAATCATGAATCGTAACTATAAATGGCCTCTTGTAGGGAATGGGAACGGAAAAATAAGGAAAATGAGCAAGATCGAGTTTTTCTCTGTTTAAAATTTCCGCAAATTGTACCTGCTCTTTAATCGAGTGCCATGGAATATCCGCAATAACTATTTTCCATTTGAGATTTGAGATTTGAGATTTGAGATTTTCTTTATCCTCCTTTCTTACAAACAAAGTATAGTCATTCTTTTTATCAATTTCAGAAAGTTGTAAGATGAGGTTTTGTATATACCTTCCAACCCCGGTCTGATTGATCAGCCTTGCGTCAATACCTATTTTCACACATATAATTATATCATTTTACACCACTATTTTAATTCGTAAGTTGAAACAGCCAAGGAAAGTGCGGCAAAAAAAATGGCAATATCTCGAAAAACTATATCCAAAGCCCCTATATTTGTAACTATTATTCCTAAAAGTGTAAGAGCCGAAATAAGAGCCGCCAAAAAAACTCTTTTGCCCCACAATAACCAAATTGAAAGAATTATTTCATAGGCTCCAAAAAACATTAGAAGAACATTTGAAGGAAAGATATTTCTTAAAAATTGCGGCAAATATCCTATCCAGTTTTGCGGCTGAAGATAGCCCGCAATTGCCGCATAAAGAAAAACAGTGGCTATTCCAAGTCTTAAAATAAACAACGCAAGTTTATAATGCTTCATATTATGATTGTGTTAAATATTTTAACATTTTTTTCAATTACTTATTTTATGGACCTTAATGTCATCCAGTGCTTGAGATTTATTCCCCCCATAACAAACCAAGTTAAAAAGAAAGGGTAATTGTTTTGATAATGTTTTCGGTAAAATATTTTCATAGCACTAAAACGCCAGTTTGTAGCTCTTATTTTTGTTTCGATACTTGCTGTTGTAATTTTTTGTGAAACTTTTTTTATTCCGCCGGATACTCCTTTATAATGAAGGGCCGAAACGCTTGGAACGAAATATATTTTCCATCCTTTTTCCTTAAGCCTAAAACAAAATTCCAAATCTTCTCCATAGAAAAAATAATCTTCATCCCACCATCCTATTTTTTCTCCAGCCTCCCGTCTTACCATCATAAAAGCACCTGCGCATGCGTCTATTTCGTGGGTTTTAGAAAGATCCATAAAGCTCAAGTTGTATCCTCCAAATAACTTTGAGGAAGGAAATAATTTAGAAAGGCCTGAAAAATAAGAAAGGGAAGTCCATGGGTTCGGAAAACCTCTGTGGGAAGCATCATCGAGTCTGCCATCCGGCATTACCAATTTACAGGTGGCTGCTCCGGCTTCTTTGTGTCCGTCCATGAATTTAACCATACCAAAAAGTGAATCTTTATAAACCAGGGTATCGGGGTTTAAAAATAAAATATACCTGCCTTTTGATTTTTTAACCCCTAAATTATTTGCCTTTGAGAATCCGAGGTTTTCTGAACTTTCGATTAACAAAACTTGCGGAAATTCTTTTTTAACCATTTCAACCGAGTTGTCTGAAGAGATGTTATCAACAACTATAATTTCGTAATTAAATTTTTCAGTGTTTTTTTCAATCGACTCTATACATTCTTTTAAAAAGTCCAAGGTATTGTAAGATACAATAATAATAGATAAATCAATCATAAATTAGACGAGGGATCGGTAAACTTTCTCAAGCTCTTTGGTAATATTCTCCCAGTTATATTTTTCCTCTACAAGACTTCTTGCGTTTTTTGTGATTTTCTCATACAAATTTTTATCTTTGAGAAGCTCGATTATGCTGTCCGAAAATTCTTCTTTACTCTCTGCAATTATAACCTCTTCTCTATCCTTAGCACCTATTCCTATTACACCAAGTCGGGTCGTTACAACTAAAACGCCTGATGCCATTGCTTCAAGTATTTTAAAGCTTGTTCCTCCTCCTATTCTTATTGGGGCAAGCAATAGATCTGCTTTTTCATAAATTTTAGAAGTATCCGAAGGAGCATATTCATCGAAAACTATTCCGCCCGTCCCAAGTTTTTTTATTGAATCAGGAATTCTTCTTCCAACTATCCATAATTTAATCTTGAATTTTCCATTTTTAGTTTTCGATTTAATTTCCGGCCATATGTTTTTTAAAATCATTCTTGCAGCATCCCTATTTTCCAGCCAACCAAAGTCTCCAATAAAAAGTATAGTTTTTTCTTCGCCTCTTTTAATTCTGGCCTCTGAATTTTGAATTTTGAACTTTCCTATATCTACTCCGTTAGGGACAATAAAAACTTTATCATTCACTTCTTTTATAACCTTTTTATCTTCAAAAGAAACTGCAACAGCAACATCTGCTTTTTTCCAACTTCCTTCTTCTATCTTTTTTAGCTTTAAAATATCGATGTCAAGAAGTGGTTTTATATAAAACGGCGCTTCATCTCTAAATTTTTTATAAACAAGGTATTCAATATTATGCTCTATTAGAATTAAGGGAATTGATATTTCGTTAGGTAAATTTTGCATAACATAAAAAGTTTCAACATGAATTAAATCAAATTTTTCTTTTTTTAATAATTTTTTTATTTCTCTTTTCATTTGAGAATGCGTGTGGCCCGTTACCAGAAAGGGGTATTTCGAAAAACCTGTTCTAAGAATATTTTTTAAAGTCCATTGTTTTTTTCGATCTATGGTAATTATTTCTTTACAAAATTTTCCAACTTCCGCAACGTCTTTTTCACTCTGATAAGATCTTTTCTCACAAACCAGAGTTATTTGATGATTGTCGGATAAGATCTTGAGAATGTTATATAACCTTATATGACCACCAGAGGTTAAAGGGAAAGGAAGATATGATGATACCATCAGTATTTTCATGGCAGTTTATGAAGATCAAAAAGAACAAAATCTGAAGATGAATAAGTAATCTTGTAATTTTTTTGAAAATAATCCAACTCTCCCTTTTTAGGCTGAAATATTACCATGTAATCTGCCCCCATTTTAATAAGCTGCGGAAGAGGCTTTTCAAAACTTGACCATCCCTGTCTATCCATAAAATATAAAGCAGTAGTGTCTCCTATTGCATCTGGAACAACAATCTTGGCATTTTTAGGAATAAGACTGTCTATTATCTTTCCACCTCTCACAAGTTCTGGATGATCGATTATATAATTTGCCCTGATGTTAAACCAACCGAATGAAAGCATAAAAACCACGCAGACAAAAAGTACAGAAAGGGAAACAGCTTTGTAGATACCTGCTTTATTTTCCAAAAGAAAATATGCCCCAAGTGAAAGATAAATTGCAACGCTTGGCATAATAAGAATCTGGTAATAATCATGCGTAACATTCCCTGTTGCGATCACAAAGACATACAATAGAGAAGATACTAAGAATGAAAGGAAGAATAAGTAGTTTTTTTTCGGAAGTTTAAGAAGAAGACCCAGGATTAAAAGCGGCACGCCCCAATATCCCAAAATTAAATTTCCAAGTCTTTCTGCGAAGATCCAATGAAAAAAGGCGCCTTTAAGCATTATATTGCTTCCGTTTATGAGCCACCCGCTTTGAGGTATCCCTCCTGGATACCTAAGCATCCAAATCCTCCAAAGAGCAAATGGCAACAAAGATAGAATTGCATAAATCCATAACAATTTATTCTTCAAAAAATCCCTTCCATACTTTTCATAGACAAGGTAAACCATTGGCAGAAAGAAAAATAAAGAGAAAGGTTTAAGAAGAATGGAAACCGCAGCTAGAACTAAAGAAATAAAGAAATCTAAATTCAAAGAGTCTCTATCAATCCATCTTTCGAAGAAATATATAGTTGCCAAAAATGCCGTAACGGTAGATGGATCGGGAAGCGTTGTCCGTCCGTAATATATATCAAATGGAATAAACGTAAAGAAAAAAGCCGCAAATAGACCTGCCTTACCGTTTAGGTGCTTTTTTACTATTAAATATAAGAATGCTGCTGACAAAAGTGAAGAAAAAATAGCCACAATTCTTCCCCACTCTTCAATTGTTAATACGCCAATAATTTTATAAGGGAGCGCCTGTGCTAAATTGTAAAAAGGAAATTCTACAAACCTGTAGCCTTGCGGATTTTCCCAAACCCCTGAGGGAACATTGGACAGATCGTAATATCGTGGATACAAGACATCAAATCCATCTTTAATAAAAAACCTTGATACTGCCGATGTATCAACTTGTCTCCATGCATGCCAATCCGCAATAGGATTTTGGAATTTATAAAGTCTTACTAAAAACCCACCAAAAAGAATAAGCAGTAACACAACTGCCTCTTTATAATTTTTCATCATTCTTTATACTGCGAAACTTGTTTGTTTTTGTCAAAATAAAAAATATAATTTTTAACAAGAGTTGTTTTTTCGCTTTCGTCCTTGAGCTTTTTTGCTTCCTCAATTGTAGACACTTGATAAACTTTTATAGTCGAATCTCTATAGATAAACCATACGCCGTCTGATAATCCTACCGGAAATATCCAAGCTTCCTTTTCCCGTATAGGAGTGTTGACGAAATATAGATTGGAATAATTAGGAATATCCGGAAAATAGAGCCTAAGATAAGACAGAGTTCTCTGGGTAATTTTTCCTGCATTTCCCCACTCTCTTTCTTGCTCATTAATCTGATTATAATAGAAATACCCGATAAGAACCATGATTAATACGATAACAACAATAAGCTTATCGGGCTTTCCGATAATTCTTAAGATATATACACTAATAGACTCAATAACCACAACTGCAATTAAAGCAAAGCCTATTGAAGCCATATATCCGTATCTCTCTGCTATATTTCCAAGTCCTAAGAAAGGGGAAAGAGAGACTGCGGAGAATAAAAATCCATAGAGAATAATTCTAAATTTGTTATTTTTATAAAGAGGGGAAATCCTGTCCTTTAGGATAAATAAAGTGGCAATTATTATAAATATCAAAACGGCTAGAATTATTTCAACGACACCACTTTCACTTCTTAAGCTACTTCTTATCTTAAGATACCAAGGGAGAAATGGCTGGCCTAGAATAAAAAGTCCAAAATACCCAAAAAGATTTCCTATGACGTTGGGGATAAGGTGAGGCAGACTGTATGAGTAGTCTCCGCCTGCCTTAACGACATTGGCATAGCTTCGCAGGATAAAATAACCAATTTCAAGAAGTACAAGTGGAACATATGATAGGATAAGATTCTTTCGCAATTTTACTTTTAAGAGAAAAGCATCGGTTAAGATTATAAGAGGCAAGATTATGACACTCATCTCATATGATAGAAAAGCCAGGCTACTTAAAATTAGTGTTAAGATATAAAATATTTTTCCACCTTCTTCTCTAAATCTTATAAAAGATGATATTGCATAAATTATAAAAAGTGAGGATACAGTTGTAGAAATTGTCGCAAACCAGAAGAGATTCTCCGCCTGAGAGGACAGAAAAGTAAAGAGAAACATGCATAAAAAGGCGAGTATCTTTTTACTGAAGATTCTAAGTCCCAAAAGATATACTCCAATGGCCGTTAATAAATGCAAAAGCAAGACAAATACATGATATCCTTCAGGCTTTAATGCAAAAAAACTATAAAGAAAGAAAACTATTGTCTTATCAAGTGGTCTATAGAAAAATCCTTGTGCATTTACGAAATTGCTTATTAGATCTCGTGGGCCAAAATTTGCAACCCACTTAAGCCAAGTAAAATCATCTGCCGTGAAAAAATGGCTTATTGAAGACGTAAAAACAGCTATAGCAAGAATTACTATGTAAAGTATTAAGAAACCTCCTGAGGTAAAAATATTTTTTAAATGTTTTAGGTAATTTATTTCTTTTTTCTTATATAGAAAGAGCGCTCCAATGGCTATACCAGCTAGAATCCAAAAAGATTCTGCAACTTTTGAAGCCTCGAATACATCTATAAGAAGCGCATTGAAAAAAAGACCAACTACCCCACCACTTAGTCCTCCTACGAATGCCCGAATAATCTTTGAGTCGGTATCTTCAATAAGTTCATATACTGTAACTCCTAAGAGGATAAAAATTAAAACAAATGAGAAAAGACCTAAGACACCAGATTCTCCGAGAAATCTTAGGAAATCATTGTCTACTGCAAGTGTGATGGTTGAGAATCCGCTTCCTAAAAATGGGTTTTTAAAAAATGCGTTGACAGCGTTGGGCCATTCAGCCTGAAATCTGGTGGTAAGCGATATGTCATAAACTAGAGCTTTCTGAATTAAAAAATTCCCTGATATTGCAGTTATTTCAACTCCACCGTTTTCAAGCGCAAGCTTTTTTGCTTCATCTACAGAAAGCTTTGATTTTACTACAGCAATGTTCGTGGTTTGAATTTTGGAAGGAAGGTTTATATAGCTTGATCCTGCCGGAAGATCCTGCGTTGGGACATTGCCTAAAATTGCAGAACTGGTGGCAATTCTTTTTCTAAGATCAAGAGGAAGACTTGACTCAAGTTCTCCAACTACTTTACCCTGAGAATTCGTAACCAGCGAGGTTAGTCTTAGGGTTTGAAAAAATCTTTTCGCAGTAGAGCCTGAAAATATAAAAAGAAGAGCAATACTTAGAATAATAACGGGCGCTATAAACTTTTTCTTTTTCAGAAATACCAACGTTGAGGAAACGGCAACAAGATAGGCAACAAAAGAGACTCTTGAAGAAGTAAGAATCAGAAGCACTATAGAACCTAGAAAAAGAATTGCAATTAGAATCTTCCAAGTATATTTTTTTACAAAAAGCGCTCCTGCTAGGAAAATAGGAATTATGGTTACAAGATAGGCTCCCAAGTCATAATGTCCTGCAAAAGTTGAAGTTATCCTTGCATTTTCGGGAAGACAAAAGGGAGTACCTTTGGCAAATTCCTCATTTCCCGTCTGAATCGAAGGAAAACAGAAAGGATATCTCTCAAAAAACTTTGGGAAGATATTCCAAACATTCAAATAGTATCTTTGTCCAAGGCCATATAAAACCGTGCCAAAAAGCGCAATTGAGAGAGTGATAAAATAATCACGTATATCTTTTTTATCCCTTACAGAAGAGAATGCTACAAAAAATAGAATCATATATTCAATGCGTCTTAAATACGAAAGAGCGGCAAGATGCGGAAAAAAATTAGTAAGTGTGGGAGCTATAAAAATCAAAGAAAATACAAACGACAAAAAGCCGAAAAACCAATATAAGCCAAACGGCCAAGCAATTTCCCATGGAATCTTAGCTTTTTTTCTTAAGAGCTGAATAAGCCATACGATTACAATCGCACCTATAAAAAAATCCTCAAGTCTTATATAGACCCATGTTCTGACGATGTGAACACTTGGAAATTTGGGATAAAGTGCGATAAAAACTATGAGAAAAGAGATCCCAATTTTTAAAATATTATTGTCTAAGAATCTTAAGAGCTTGCCCATAAGGCTCCTTTCCAAAAAAATTAAGTATTTTAGCTTTTAATCTCATCATCATGCGCACAGTCAGATAATTATTCTTCATATGTTTTTTATAAAAATAAAGAAGTCCTTTATATATATTTAATATGGCAAAGTTTTTATTGCTTGAACCAAGATTCTTATGTATAAGTTTAATGTCTTCATAAAAATAGGTCAAGAAACCTGCTTGCTTTGCTCTGAAGCATAGTTCCATATCTTCAATATACATAAAAAAACTCTCATCAAAGCCTTTTAATTTTTCAAAAAGGCTTCTTTTTATCATTAGACATGCACCGCTTACCCAATCTACTTGTTTGATTTCTGAAGGACTTTCTCGCAGAAGTCCAAATCTTTCTAGACCCAAAAGCATAAGAAGAAGGTTAAAAGGCGTATAGAATTTTGCGCATGAGGCTTGTCTTGAGCCATTCTCGTTATTAAGCTTTCCACCGAGTATTCCGATATTATTATTTTTATCCAGAAAGTCCGTCATCTTTAAGAAACCTTTATCCATGACTTTCGTATCTGAATTTAGAAAAAGAAGATATGTCCCCGAAGCCTCTTTTGCAGCAATATTATTACCTTTGGAAAAACCAAAATTTTCCTTATTCTCAATAATTTTAATTTTTAAAAAATGTTTTGATTTTTTAAAAGAAGCTATGGAATCATCACCTGATGCATTATCTGCCAAAATAATTTCGATTTTATTTTCCTCTATTTCCTTTTTGTAGTTTTTAAAGAGGCTGTCAAGAAGTGAAAGCGTAAACTCTTTGGTTTTGTAGTTTAAAATTATTATGGAAATTATCATTTAACCTTACCTAAACCAAGCAGCTCTTCCTAATTTGTAGTTTGGGTCTTTATTCTTTCTTTCACTGATTACTACCGCAGGAATTCCTCCTACGATCGCAAATTCGGCAACGTTCTTAGTGACAACTGCGCCTGCTCCTACTACTGCCCCTTTTCCGATCTTTACTCCCGGGAGGATAATCGCCCGAGGACCTATAAACACGTAGTCTTCGACTATGACAGGTGAGCATACTGCATGAAAATCAGCGCTGCCTACGTCATGCTCACAGTTATAAATCATTACATCTGATGCAATATCAACATGATTTCCTATATGAAGTTTATCTCTTCCATCCAGAACCGCTCCCTCACCAATTATGGTATCCTGTCCTATTACAATATTTTTGGGATCACAAAAACAAGCGCCCATGTGAATTGCTGAACCTTTTCCGATCTTTACTCCTGATATTCTATAAAAAAATCTTCTTATGTAGTGGGAGGGAATAAATCCCACAATTTTAAGTATAAAATTTACAAATTCTGTTAGAATTGCCCGAAGTCTCCTTATTATTCTACTCATAGCTATTTTGAAGAAAGTCCTTCTAAGATTCTCAGTGTCTCTCGTGCAGATTTTTCCCAAGAAAATTTCTTAGCTTGTCTATATCCTTTTTCAACCATTTCTTTTCTTAATTTTTCATTTGAAACTACACTGTCAATCTTCTCTGCAATATCCTTCGCATTTTTAGGGTCAAAATAAACTGCCGCATCTCCACCTGCCTCGGGTAAACTTGAAACATTGCTTGTTAATACCGGGCACCCATATTTCATCGCTTCCAAAACAGGCAAACCGAATCCTTCATAAAGACTTGGCAAAACAAAGCAAATTGCGTTTTTATAAAAACTGTGTAGTTCTTCATCACTTACAGATTCTAAAAACTTTACTTTATTTAAGACTCCATATTTCTCAGGAGCGGCTAATATATCTTCAATCATCCAACCCTTCTTACCTACAATTACTAAATCTAAATTCTCCCTCTTAAGCCTAGAAAAAGCCTCAATTAGCTTCTCTATGTTTTTTCGGGGCTGGAGAGTGCCTACGAATAAAATATAGTCTTTTTCTATACCAAATTTTCTTTTTAAATCGTTCATACTTATTTTTTCCATATCAATCTCTTTCTCTAATTTTATCCCTGGATAAACGACTTCTACTTTTTCAGCGCTTAATCCGTATGACTTGATTATATCATTCTTGCTTGACTTACTTATGGTGATTATTTTCTTTGCCTTACCTATAGAAAAATTTCCCCAAAGTTTAAGTTGATATAAATCTTTTTTCTTAAATAATCCTGAAAAATGAAGATATGAAACGTCCAAAATAGATATAATTGATGGTTTTCCTACGTAAAACGGCAGATAATGGGTTGGCGAAAAGAAAATATCAATTTTGTTTTTATCCTTCAAAAGTTTTTTTGATAATCCCAGCAGTGTCCATAATTTTCCTGAAAAAACTACGTAATGCCAGTTTTTGCTTTCCTTTGGCATATCTATAGTAGGAGCTTTTGGCAAATATATGAAGTATTCGTTTCTCTTGTCAATCTTTTGAAGATTGTTCAGAAGCTGAAAACAAAACTCGCCACTCCCAACTCTATTTGGCAAGCCGGTTTTCTTATCAAAGCCAAATCTGGAGACTACTGCTTCATAACCATTTATTCCTATTTTCATAATCCCGGGTATATAACTTCCAATCTATTTCTTTCTATTCCCAAAATTTCTGCTGCGTCCTGCACAGTTGATTTTGAAATACAAAAAATTTTATCAGACTCTCTCTTGACCCATTTTAACTTCCTTTTCTGAGATGCAACAATATTAGGAGAAATTATCAAGCTAAAAGGATTAAAACTCCATTTATTATGAGTCTCCTTGGGATATTTATAGACTATAAGATCATAAAGAATCGTTGCTTTTCTTGCTTTTATTGCGGGGGGCTCAGTCCAGTCTGAGGTTATAAAAATGTCTACCTCTCCTATAAATTTCTCAATTGGAAATATATGGAGCTTATTCCATATTAAATCTAAGACCGTTGGGGGCAGTCTAAATGTTTTAATTTTAACCCTTGGATTATTATTTAGAAATTGGAATTTAGAAATTGGAAATTCTTTTCTAAGTGAAGAGAAGAAAAGACTGTATTCGTTTTTATTATCGACGTCGATAAGATTTTGAACGAAATTTTGTAAGTAATTTGCAACTCCTGTTCCTTCGTAAGCCAATTGCGATACGTCCACACCTATTCTCATATGGTAGCTTCCATAATTTTAACATAACAGCTTCGGATAAGCTAACTGACGAAACTCAGAAAGTGGAGGAACGGGATTACTTATAAACCTTGTGTGCACCACTATGTTTACCTATAGCGATTAAAATAATTACCAAGCGTTGTTCTTTGTCATAATCCCAAATTACACTCACGTCTCCTGTAACCCATGAACTCCATTTGACGCCATAATCAGTATTCACTTTGTGAGAGTTTAAGGAGCGGTGAGTAGGATTGATAGTTAGTTTTTCGAGTGCAACCCGAAGTCTTTTTTTAAGTTGTCCATTGGAACCTATTACTTTATCACGACTTGTTATGTAGGTGCTCGTGGCGTGAAGGGCATACATACTCTTATTTTAGACCAGCCAGCTTATCAAGTCCTTCTTTGTCGTTGGGTTCAACAACTACGTATCGCCCTTCTTTAACATCTTTGAGGCTTTGACCAATAAGCTTGTTGGTTTCTTCGTCTACCATAGGTAAATTTCCTATATTTTCCTCAATATCATCAATAACAATATGGCGGATATATTCAGCAAAGGGGATACCCAAGCTGTTTGCTCGTGCTACCGCAGTATTGTACAGCTTTGCTGAAAAGGTTATTAACTTTTGTACTCTTTCAGCATCATTTGCTGTTTGTGATGCTTGCATAGGTTTATCCTTCTTAGTCCTTTCCAACACTCACCACTCTTTGTGTAAGTATATATTTACTATATATTATACTATGTTTTTGCAAATTGTCAACTCCGATTTTTTCTTATCAATTGCGAAAAGATTCTCCAGATAATTTGCTACTCCGGTATCTTTATATGCAAGTTGACTAATGTCAATGCCAATTTTCATAAATTACTTTTCCGATTTATTGCTCATAAGCTCCAACATTGAGAAGCTTATGGACAGCAAAAAAAAAGCAGCTGCATACCATGTGAGTCTTTCTGCTGTAAAAAAAATCCAGAAAGAGAAAAGCGGTATGGATAAAATTAATGCAATAATTCCTGTTCCTGCTGCTAATCTAGGATCTCTTTTAAGCAGGAGACTGATGAAGATAATATAAAAAACAATATCTTGAATTTTCATTTTATTCGCTTGAGTACTTAAGATCAAACTTAGGGTTTGTGGAATTTTCCGATATATGAATTAAAAGATCTGCCAAAAAGCCGGTAAATAAAACCTGAAAACCGCTTATAACAAGAAGCATTCCTAAGAAAAGTAGCGGCCTATCTCCTATTGTGTAGCCTTGAAAATGTAATAAGCTTAGATAACCCAAAATTAATAAACCTACCAGAAGAAGGATGCCCCCAACCAGAGCAAAAAAATGAAGAGGCCTTCTGCTATACCTTGAGAGAAAAAGCATTGTAAACATATCCGGAATTTCCTTAAACACTTTTGTAAAATTGTATTTTGACTTTCCAAATTTTCTCCTATCATGGACAACAGGTGCTTCAGTTATGCAAAACCCCTCCTGATAAAGAAGCAAAGGAATAAATCGGTGTGCTCCTCCATATAAGCTTAGAGATTTTGCAGCTTCCGCTTTATAAAGCTTCAACCCACAGTTTAAATCATTTACTTTCAAACCCCAAAAAAAACTCGATACGAAGTTAAATAATTTTGATGATATATTTTTAGAGAGGGGGTCTCTCCTATTCTTTCTCCATCCTGAAACCAGATCCCAATCTTCTTTAGATTTATCAATTAATTTCTTAATTTGATCCGGTCTGTCCTGCAAGTCCGAATCAATTGTAAGGACATACTCACCCACTGCCTTTCTAAATCCGAGAGTTAGGGCTTCCGCTTTTCCTCGATTTTTGCGAAAAGAGAAAATTCTGATGTTTTTATTCTCACTCTCGAACTTTTTCAAAATACTAAGCGATCCATCTGTTGATCCGTCATCAACGAAGATAACTTCAAATTCAACTTTGAGTTTTGATACCTGCAAGAAAAGTTCTTTGTAAAAAGCGCCTAAGCTTTCTTCTTCATTGAATACAGGGACAACAATACTTAACATACGCTCAATTCTACCACTTTTTAAAGCTTGAGTCCAAGCAATAAGTAAAGCTAACTCCGGCTTGACACATTAAGCAATTTTTGTGCTATACTCGGATTTACTAAACCTGCCTATTAAACTGCCCTAAAGGGTAGTTATGGTAAATATAGAGCAATTAAGAGCAGATAATCTAATTGGCAACTTTGCTCCTCATTTACTCAACTTAAAAGGCTACGTTTCTCTTGCCTCTAATTACTCAGGTATACTTTTAAGGCTGTCATTAATCCCAGAATTTTTTTAGGTCAAGGAAACCCTTACTAGATTCCATATGTTTATTTTTCCAAGTAAAAATGAGGCTAAAGAATAAAATAAAAAACTCTTACAATTTAAAGATTACTCGTTATTTCCGCACTTTCATAATAGGGGAGAAAGGAAACCTTAGTATTGTTAAAGCTATGATCAAACTTTTTCCCCAGGTGGACGATAAACGCTTTTGAAGGTTTGTAGCTCACAAGGAAAGATTTAAAAGATCTTGTTGTTTCAGGTTTATTTAAGGTTTGATATTTTACCTCTACCGGTATAATTTCCGAAGGACTACTCACGACAAAATCTACCTCTGCTTTATTTTGTGTTCTCCAGAAATGAATTCTTGAAACGCTGTCTTGCAAATTATTTTTCAAATTATTATAAACAAAGTTCTCAAACAGAAAACCTTGTGGTTGTCCTTGTGTTGCGCTACCAAATTGGCCAATAGCATAGTTTTTCAGACCTAAATCAACAAAATAAACAACACTCATCTTCGTTAATTCCTTCCGAAGATTTTTGAAATATGGAGTTACTCTTTGAATGATAAATGTCTTTTCCAAATACCATAGATAATCATTCACTGTTTGTACTGAAATTCCTAAAGTAGAAGATAATTTCGATACATTTACCAAATTACCTGTTAGAGACGATAAGATTTTAACAAGTTTTGTAAGGCTTTCGGTTTTTTGGATGTTCAAAAGATAGACGATATCTTTTTCCAAATAGCTTTGGTAGATATCAGCGATCACGTGTCGTTTTTCATCCACTGTTTGCGCAAGTACAACCCGTGGATATCCTCCAAAGTCAAGATACTCTTCAAAAAGCCCTCTGCCTTTATCAGGGTGCAAAGTAAAATATTCTGCAAGATTATTGCTATATTTATAATCTAGCCTAAAATTAACAAACTCATCAAAGGAGAGAGTGGATATTTCAAAAAGCCTTTTTCTCCCAACCAATGATTCATGAACTTTTTCTTTTAACTCAACGCTCCCGGATCCTGAAACAATAAACTTATACGGAAGACTCATATCATAAAGCCCTTTAAGAAAAATTCCGGCATCTTCTTTTCTTTGAATCTCATCAATAAAAACAAATCCTTTTTCTTTTCCTATTTCAAGCTCAATTTTTTGTAACAATCTTTGCTGTTGATTAAAAAATTGGCGGTCGGCTTCGGTATCAAGACTTAAGAAAAGCGTTTTTTCACCTTTTTTATCAAGCTCATCTTTCAAAAGGCTCATTAAAGTAGTTTTTCCAGCCTGACGGGGACCAATAATGAGCGTAATCTCTTTTTTATCAAGGTGAGATTTTATAGGATCAAAGATAGTTCTTTTAATCATATAAACTTATTATAAACCTATAATTCTTAAAGTCAAGTAGTAGAATTATCTGGTTATATAGTAAGTAAATACTTGAAATAAGAAAGTCAAATCAAAATTAATATGAGCTACATAGATTATGAATGAATGCAAACAGCAATTTTATAGTGTATAATTAGCTGATGCATTATCTATGGGACTACAATAAAAATACTCTTAGAAAGACAAAAGAAGGCAGAATACAGATTCTTGAAAGAATGATTAATTATGGTCCGGACAAAGGAGAAAAGATAAGACTTAGTGACGTAAGAAAATTTTGGGATAAATTAAATCTGTTTACATTACAAAAACGGCTCTTCGAGCTATTATTATGGGGACGTTATCATTCCTCACCAAAGAACAGCAAATCATCTATAGTGAAGTAGCGCAAAATAATTATATCCGTAAAAATTTTTACTTCACGGACGGAGCGGCATTAAGTTCTTTCTATTTCCATCATCGTTATTCAGACGATCTTGACTTTTTCTCTGAGACAAGTTTTGATAACCAAGTAATATTTACTCTCATGCAAGAATGGAGTAAAAAACATCAGTTTAGTCTGCAATCACGATTCGTAGAAGTTGTCTATATCTTTGATCTTGTTTTTCCTAAAAATATTCCATTAAAAATTGATTTTTCATATTATCCCTATAAACGAATTGAAAAGGGCAGCACAATTGGTAAAGTAACAATTGATAGCCTGTTTGATATCGGGGTCAATAAAATAATTACCGTTTCCCAGCGTAGCGATGTGAAGGATTTTGTTGATCTCTACTTCATTTTACAAAAAATTAACACGTGGGATCTTATACATGGAGCAAAAATAAAATTTCGCATGGAGATAGAACCTTTTCTTCTGGCTGCGGATTTTCTAAAAGTAGAGGATTTTACTTTTCTTCCCCGCATGATTAATTCTCTTACTCTTGCCGAACTTCAATCTTTTTATCGTAAAAAAGCACGAGATTTAGGGGCAGAATTGCTGAAATAAATTTCGAAATCTTCTTTAATTAACCCCTAGTCATCTCACCTTCATTTATTCTCCTTTGTTTTTCTAAGCTTATTATTTTTTTTTATAAATTGCTATTTGGGCATTGTCAAAAACTTCTACCAAATGACTATTGTTTATTTCATTGGCTGAAAGGTTTGCTCCTAAATATCTTGGGACAAAAAGCCAACTATTATCCAAACTATTAAGCTGAATTCGTCCATGGCTATCTCTTGTTATTTTTTTCCAATAGGTACCTGTTAACTTTCCTCCAAATTGGAAAAAATCATATAACAAAGGCCTGACAGCTTTATAAATAGGTTTTTGATCGGGATAAATAAATAAAATGTTTTTATGCTTTTTTTCAATCATAATCAAAGCCTCCATTTCAAATGGAGTAATTATGTATTTCTGGCGGGAAAAAATTACTGCCGATGTTACTAAACCAAGAAATAAGCTTACACAAATAAATGAAGTAATAAATATTTTTATCGATCTTTTTTGATAAAAAATAAACGCGATGACTAAAAATAAAATAAAAGCAAATCCCGATAATACTGTCACAACAACAGTAAATGTTGATCTGTCTAATGGAAAATAAAATGTATGGGCATACAACAAGATTAGAAAACCTAACAATGATAGATAAACCAGTTTGTACTGCCTACAACGTAATAGAAAAACCAGAATGTAATTTGATATCAAAAGCAAAAAGAAAGGAATGATTTGAAAAATAAGAATAACTAGGAGATACGGAGAAAGTTTGGGAACTACAGGTAAATGAAATAAAATCAATTCTTTTCTGTCAAAAAAGAAGGCAAGATTATTGGTCTGCCCATAGCTTAGAAACGGATAAGCTAATAAAAGAGGTATCAAAAAAGTACTAGTATTTATTACAGTCTTAAATAGATTTTTAGTGCGCCAAAAGACAAATAAAGAATAACTTATAAAAATAATAAGTAGCACTAAGGAAATTTCAGTGAAAGATTTTTTTGGAGTAAAATTAAAAGATTGCGTCTTGAAATCATAAAGCTCAAATTTTTCAGATGTAAAAAACGCAATCTTACTTCTACCGGCAAGAAGTGTAACATTCCCATTATTTTCTTTAATCTGTAATGATTGATTGCTTTTACCAATAAGTATTTTCTTATCTGGAAAACGGGCAGAATCAATAATTGCAGGTTCAGAAATTCTTAGATAGCCTTGAGAATTCGGTAATTGTGCAAAATCCTCAAAGCCTGCATTCGAATAATTACGAAGGTCAATAAGAAATATCTCATCCCTTATTTTTTCTATTCCAGCTCTGAAATTTACTGAATTAAACCAAAAAGATTGATCTTCGGATCTAAAATCTTTTGTGAGGAAATAGTTAGTTGGAGGAAGTATCTTATGCTGTGATAAAAATTCCTCTGCGTAATCTTTAGCAAGCATAATTTTTACTTTTCCATTCTTATTCCATTGACTAACTAGAGAAAGTTTATCTTTATAACTGCCTTGATAAGAACCAGAAGGTAAATCACTCTCAAGCCCTACAACCATTTGATCATGTGGTTTTTTAAGATAAATACTGGAAAGATAGTTAAAGAAAGAAAGTTCGTATCCTTTTAATCCATAGTCCTGAATGCTATATGTGCCGTTTTCGGATGATGGACCATATCCGCGAAGAGGATCCCTTGCGGCCCACTGCATAATTACAACTTTTGAACTATCTTCCCATGAATTTCCTGGAATCCCGGAATTCTCTTTCGAAGATACATAAGGAATACTCCATGGCGTACCCCAAATTGAATAGACATCTAAATCAAACTGGTCAGCGGCCCGAAGAGAGGAAACGATACCATATTTTTCTTGCATATAATCGATAGAATCTGCTCCTACCCACCATGCTCCTGCACTCTTAGGATAATACCCAAATGTGCTCTTAAACTTTGAAAAAGCCGTATCTATAAGCCTCTTCCTCTCAGTCTGATCGTAGGATACCAGTAATAATCCATCTGAAAAATACCACGGACCTTGCCCTCTATATTGAACACCTGCTTCTTTTGCTAAATTCCTGTCTATCTCAAGAAATAACCCAAATTCCTGATTATGCATTTGAGATTTTGCTAAATCAACTATTTTTTTATCTTCTAGTGTTGAATATTGCCAAAGCCACGTTGCACTAATACCTAAATCATGTGTAACCTGCCATTGGCTTTTCAAACTAGCAAGGGCATCGCCTTTTCCCATTTGGAGCCCTAGCTCCCGAATGGGATTTATTACAGTTATAACAGGAGACGATTTTGAAGAAGCTTCTGATATTGGAGCAAATGTTAGAAAAAGAATTAGTAAAAAAAATAAACTTTTAAAAAATTTCACAAAATTATACCTAAAATAATTTGGGCTATCGACAAGCTTATTTAAGATTATTTAAATTCGTAAAATGCCACTTTATCTGTAGTGAAATATTCTTTTATGCTCGGATTCCTGGCAAGGCAAAGGCTCGTAAAAGGTGCTATTAAATATTTTATATTTATTTTATGCATTTGATTATTTATTTCTCCATAATTACAATTATCAATCGAATTTTTTAATTTTATCAGATTATTCTTCCTCTCATTATAAATGTCGTCCAATGGATATGAAATTACTTCTTTCTCATAATAGGTAGATCTTCCTGTTAAACCAGCTACCAATGGCATATAGTTTTCCTCAAGAGTTGCAATGAATGATTTTTGAGGAACAATTTCGGAAATCTTTCCGTAAAAACGGGTTTCCTTTTGAGAAACGATGTATACATCGGAATGTAAAGGAAATATGTAAAGAAACATGTAGTAAGCATTTTGTATAGCAATTATTAAAAAAAATAAAAATACTATACCTTTTAAAAAGGTGTTCTTTCCTTGTACAATATCTCCAAGTACGAGGCCTGTAGGAATAGCCAGTATTGCAAGCATTATCCAGCCGAATTGAAGTATGTCAAATACTGAAAGTGATTGAATAAAAAATGATGGTATAATTACTGAAATTAAAATAATTGTCATAAGAATAATATTATTATCGTTAGTCCAAAACTTCTTATTTATTATTCTTTTGATAAAAAATAATGGAAAAATTCTAATGCCTAGATTTATTATCCAGAAAGCAGCAATCGCTTCAATATATAATTGTATTATTCTTATTATGTTGTGATGCTGTTCATAAATGACTCTTTTATATTCCCACTGAAACCTGGCAAACGTTGGTTGTTCCATGTAATGGTGATAAATAAGAAGCGGAGCATATACCAAGGATCCTACTCCAAAATTGTTGGGAAAATAAGTAATGACTGTTAAAATTCCTGCGACAAAAACTGCGGGTAAATAATTAAAGATATATATCTTCTTATATCTTAAGAAAATAAAAAAGCTATAGATTATAAGACAGCATATTCCCGTAATTCCTGCATATATCTTTACTTGACTTAACAGTCCAATCATTAGTCCGGCCAGCAATCCATACTTCCATGAATCTTTAATTTTTGGCAGAAGGAACACTCCCACGAGCAATATAATTATTCCTAAAACAATAGATGGGTCAAGAATTAAACCAATTGATTGAACAAGCTGCCCATCTTGAGCAACATCATAATTCTTATTGAAAGGTAGCAAAAGAAACGCAGCTCCTTGCGAAAAATATGCAAGAAAAATAACCATCAGTCTCTTAACTTTGTCATTTGTAATCGATGAGCTTATTAGATAAAAACTCCCGCCATAAAGCAGTGAAATTAAAATAGGAAAAAATCTAAAGAGTAAATCAAAAGATGAAAAATGATAAAAAAGAGCAAACCTGCTAAGCAAGAAGTCGTAAAAATAATGATATCCCTTAAATTCGATTCCCGAAAGACCCGGATGCCGGGGAGGGAAAAATATTATCTGATTATTTATGTTAGCAATATGTACGATACCATCAATACTGTTTACTCTGATAAATTGAAACCCATTGGCTGTTTTCATTCCTGAAAAAAAAGTAATACTTAAAAAAGCAATCGATCCCAAGAGGATAATAAAGATAGCAAAGTGGTCAATATTTTTTAATGGAACAGCACTCAATGTTATTTTCTTCCGCAAAATGTATATCAAGCAAAAAAATAATACTGCAAAAACCCCATAAAAAGCATCTATCCATGCCAGTAAATAGGTAAGTAAAATAAAAATGCATATTCCGGCAGCCCAGCTTATTATAAACGCAGGACCTTTCTTCAACTTTAATTTTAGTATGTCAACAAAAACTAAGCCCGGAATATAAAAGCTAAAAATACAGGCTATAAAAAATAAAAAAAAGGTAATAAGTATCATCTAAATATTAAGCCTTGATAATAATTTGGGTCAACCCCAGGTTCTTTTTGATCAATCAGTAACTTCTCGACAATTATCCTTCAGTTAAATACCTTTGTCAAAATTATTTTTCCAGTGGTTTTAAGAACATTTTTTTTCCAGCAAATCAAATGCTGTACTGTAAAGAAAATCCAAAAAGCAAAAAGAGGAACTGATAGAAAAAGACATATAATTCCAGCTAAGGTCGCCCACATACTGTCCCTTTTTAGTAAAAGCATAACAAATATTACTAAAAATATAATATCTTGTAATTTCATTTGCTTTTGCTCCTTTTAAAACTTAAAATAAAAAACACAACAATTGATACAAGAGTAGCTAAGCTTACTGCTAATCCTAGATCAACGTATTTTTGAGGTGTGTAATATACTTCGAGTTCATAATTTCCATTCTTAAGAAGGGTAAAGCTATTAAATAGCTTATCGTACTGTTTAGAATTTATCTGAATATTATCGTTTATTGCGACCCACTTAGGATTGTAATTTTCAGCAAATACTATTACATCTCCTTTTTTAGCATTTTTAACATTCACGATATATTTAACAGGATTTATATATTTATAGCTTTCTATTAAACCTTCCTTCATGCTCCAGAAATGATCTTTTGGATTTGGTACTTCAAAAACAGCAATTCTACCAAAACCACTTATTTGTTTTAAATAGGGTATTTGCTTAACTTCGTTTATTGTTTTTTGATAAATGTCTTTATTGTATTTTCTGTCTTTAATAAAGATTTCATCCTCGGAGTCATATGGAACTACAAGATACCCAACAGAAGAATATCTTAGTACGTCTTTGTTTGTCTTAAGCTTATTAACCGCAGAAGAAAGGTCATATGTTCCCAACAAATCCTGTCCTGATATAGCCGGATGGTCTTTTGAGTTTAACCCAAAACGCTGGACTGTCGGCAACCAAAAAGTCCTAAAAAAACGATTTTGAGAAGAAAAAAAACTTTCTAGATTAAAATATTCATTTGGAATTTGCGTTGTTTTAAAAGTTCCACCAAGTTGACCAGAAAGTGCTGGGTTAATTAAAAAAAGAAAATAAGCGCCTACAAAAATCAAAAAAAGATTTTTACATTTAAGAATTGAAAATTTATTTTTTGATTTTAACCATTCATATATTCTCCATAACGTAAAAGGTATTAGGATTGAATAAGAAACCGCAACCAGCGTATACCACTTTGTCGGATCCCTAAACATAATAAATCCTGGAACATGGCTAAACATCCAAAGATATATTCCACCAAGCGGATCATTTACTCCTTTTGCTAAAAATGCTCCAATTAAACCGAGAAAAGCAAAAAACAATACATAGCTCTTGGTTATTTGGTCTTTGGTCTTATAGGAAAAAAAAAGGCTACTAAAAGCTAGTATGGGGGAAAGTAAAAATTCCGATTTCATAAATCCTACTTTTCCGAAAATATTCTCCGGCCAATTCGGATGCAAGAGGGAAATAGAGTTCTCAAGTTTTGCAAAACTGAAATAGCTAACTGCATTAGCTGAAGTAAAAGCAGAACCAAATTGGCTTAACGGATTTTGACCGATAATTAAAGTAGGCAATATCCAAAACCCATGGATAAGAAGAGTTAATATTCCCGGAATTAAAAATACAAAAGTTAAAGATATTAATGAATCCTTTATCTTTCTTTTTTGCAATATTTTAAATAACCAATAAAAAAAGGCCGCAAATAAAGTTATGTAGGCAATTCTCAAATCAAGCAAAAACTGCAAAGAGAAGATTAAACCAATAAAAAAAGGCTTTCTCAAGCCCCATTTTGCTAAGTCAATAATTGAATTAATCTCTTTTATGAATAGATATAAAACGAAAGGAGTAATTGCGTAAGAAAGAAAAATCCAGAGTTGTCCTCCCCCAACAACCATTAAGATATAAGAGTTAACCAAAAAAATTAGAGCCGAAGCAACAAGAAAAGGATTTTTAGGAAAGATACTTTTCGCAAGCACAAAAGAAGAAGGTAATCCTAGGATTAAAAAAGGGAAAAAATAAGCTAACCTTTCAGCTATATTCCAGGGAAGACCCAATATTTGACCAAATATTGTTTTTGTAAATGCAAAATCAACATATATCCAAAGTAAAGATACTGCATTTCCTCCAAGACCTACGCCCTGATTCCAATACCAAGCAAAAGGATAGAGATAATCGTTAAAATACATTGAGTGGAAAGTCATTCCTAAATCTCCGCCAGATAAAATACCAGTCCCAAACCATACACGATACACTGCGGCAATAATAATAAATAAAAATAAAAGCGGTAATAATCTTTTTATTTTTTCCATATGAGGGAGAGGGATTTAAGTTTTTTTGCAACATTTGGCCTCAAAGAAAAAAATTCCTCAAACGCAACTATAATCACTGCAATAGTGAAAAAAATAAACGCACCAAGTGCAAATGATTCAGAACTGGTATCCACACGAAACATGCTTAATAAGCCGCCAATAAACAAACTAATCAAAGATATTGACAGATAAACCCGATAATTATAAATTTTTTTCATATCAACTCTTTCTTTTCTTCTTTAATAAAAGAAACACTATTGTTAATAGTATCGCAATAAATGTCAAGACCGACACTACCAATCCAATTAAGAAATATTTCTGTGAAGAGAAAGTTAAGTGAATTTGATAAGTTCCATTTTTACTTATAAGCCATCCGTTAGAAAAACCATTTAATTCCATATGTAAGGAATCCATCCTGCTGTCGCTTACTAGAGCCGCAGGTTCAATTCTATTTACATTAGCCACTTCCTCAACATTGTCATCAAAATATTTTGAAATAGTTGGATTATTGCCATAAAAACCCTGCTTATTGGTGGAAAAAGTAGCCCAATTTCCATCAAATTGCTCGGAAAACACCAATAAAAAGGGTTTCTTAGCGTTTTCGATTCTAAGAGTGTAGTCAGTAGAAGTTATTTCCTGATAAGTTACTTTAGGAGCATCTAAAACTTTTCCGGTATCCTTAACAAGGACTATAGTCGGAGTGATTACCTTAGTTAAAGAAAGATTTCTAAACACTGCACCGCTTCCTTCGCTTTCACTTTTTAGGTGTAAAACGGGATTTTTAATTCCGGGATAGGAATTAAAAAAGATATTAAAGTGATACCATTGTTCATCATTATGATTTTGTAAAACACTGTTCAATATTAAATTGCCATTTAAGGCGTTGAAATTAAGTGGATATGCATCGTCGCTAATAAAGACTCTCTCTGATCTTCCGCCTGTAATTTTATAATCAAAAGATAACTGATACTGGGACAGAGGATCTCTCAAGCTAACAATCCCTATTTTATTTGTTTCGGCAATGTCATTAGGAAGCGAGGATAGCTCAAGCAAATTTACAGAAGGTATGCTCAGCTTTAAGAAAGCTCTCCCTTTATTAAGCTGATAATTTCCAAAACTTAAGAATCCATTGTCTGCAACAGATGCTTTTTGAAAATTTTTGTCGTTTATAATTAACTGAGTATCGCTAAGACGGGCTTCATCATCGTTTTTAATAAGTACCCTATAATTCCCTTCTTCGGGAAGATCAGCTATCAGCTTTTTTTCATCTCCTTGAGTAACCCACAGCTTTTGAGAAATCTTTGCAATTAGATCATTTATCCTAGATGTTGTTTTTGATAGTAGGCCCGCTACTTGCTTATCATTTTCTGCCTGATATAGATCGTCGTAGGTTCTTCTTTGAGTATATAGATAATCCCAAGTTGGTAAAAACCCATTATCTATAACCTTATTATCCATTTCATTAAATTTATTTTCCATATCATCAATAAGCTTATTTGCCTTAACAAGCGTATTAATTATGTATTTATTATCTTCAAAAGTGTTATCTTTCATTTTCTGAATCTCTATCGCTCTTTTTTCCGCAAAAAAAGCATCCATTTTGAATTTATCTTCCGGAGAAGTTAAAGAACTCAGAATCTTATTTTCTTTTATTTCTATCAACGAATAAAGCAAACTATCAGGTAAAAATCTTGCAAAAGGGAATTTGACATAATCGGAATATTTTTTACTCAAATCACAACGCACACAGTCGGCTACCGAGTATACTTTAGTGGCATTTTTATACATAGTACCGTTTGTATTACTAATCACATCTCTAAGTTTCTTAATCGTACCTAATGGAATATCCTGCTCCAAATAATAAGCTACCTGTTTTGATGTAGGAATACCTGATAATTCCGATATCTTTTGAGGACCGGTAATATATACTAAATCCTTGACCGCCATTAGATGAGGACTGTCATTCGGATTTTTCCACATTTTAATATTTCCAAAACCTTCTACCCTCCTAAGAGCTTCATATTCCTGATTTGAATTTGCAGATTCTATAAAAGTTTCGTACTGCTTATTATTATAACTATTAACAAAAACGTCATTGAGAACATCGTCCGGAAGGACTATGTAGCGTATACTTTCAAGACTCAAAAGCTTTGTGTTCAATGATTTTAAGTTATCCGGAAGATAATTAAAAGCTACGTAAGGATGATTACTGCTGTAATAAGTAAACCTCTGATTACTGGGAATACTTAGTGTTCTGTAGAAATCTCTCTCTTTTAAGAGAAACTGCCTAAGTAAATCATATTCCTGTGCAAAATAAACGGGATTTAACCCATGTCCCAATCTACCGTCATAAGCAGGAATTGCAATAGATAAAATTACAAATATAACAGGGAGAGTAACGAGAACTTTAGCAAAACTGCTTATAAAAACTCCTTTACGAAATTTTCTTTTTACCATTTTTTCGACCTCCTGATAAAAATAATAAAAAAAGTAAGCGACTAATACTGCATAAGAGAAACCAATTATTACCCACCATTGAAGAGGCTCTCTAAAAAAATTAAAAAAGGGGAGATGATGGTATGACCATGAATATACAAAGCCAAAGGGAGCATTAGCACTTTTTCCCATAAAAACTCCGAAAATCGCTATCAAGGAAAAATAAATTATTTTTTTGTCTTTTTTGACAAAAAAAAGTGCCGAGAAGGCGAAAATAGGATAAACCCAGAAATAAAATTTAAGAGGCTGCAGGAAAAAAACCTTAAGCGCTTCTCCATTCCAATATGGCTGCATTAAAGAAATTGAATATTGTAACTTGTAAAACTGCGTACCAAATAATTCATGCGAAGTAATTCCCGATATCGATGAAAAACCTTCCGCATGAAGCAATGGAAATATGAAAAACGCGCTTAATAAGAATACAACTCCTAAGGAAAATGCTAATTGGGCGAGTTGCGTTAGGTAAATTTTTCTAGGCGCAGGATTATACGCCCAATAAAAAACAGTGAGAATAACCGACAACAAGAAAGCGATAAAGCCTACCCTAATTTCATAAAATAATGTGCAAGCAAAAATCAAAGAAAAAATTAAAAGCCAAACGATTTTCTTTTTGTTTAAATATTCGTAAAGAGCTAGGATAACAATTGGTAAAATTGCATACGCAACCATCAAGTTTACCCATGCAAAAATAAATGTATTTATGGAAAATACGAAACCAAAAATTAACGCAACTATAACATTATTCTTAAATATTCTTGAAACAAAAAGCGTGGAAATTATAAATCCAATAAGTAAAGGATAAAACATTATGAATCTTAGGATAAAATTCCAATCAAACCCAAATTTGGCAAACACCGCTCCCCAAAAATTATATCCGAAATAAGGCAATGTAGTTACCGAATTACCTCCAAAATTTATTCCGGAATTCCAGACGGGGGAGAGAGTATCAAATAAATCCGTATAAAAATTTTTGTATAAAAATCCTAAGTCACCATTCGTAATTGGCTTAAATGAAAAATACCAACTTTTGTAAGTTAACGCATAACCTATTGCAAATATCCCTAAAGCAATAAAATATTTTAGATATTTTGATTTAAAGACTCTCATAAATAAAACTTATTGATTAAAAGATTTATTTTTTTCCAAAAAAACCATTTCAACTTCGTCTTTTTTAAGACCGACAATATTTCTTGCGAGCTCCAAAGGATAACGGTCTTCACCGCTAAAAAATTGCAATCTTTTTACCTTATCTATGTCTCCTAGGTAAATTGGAATAATAAAAGTACTTTCATTTATTTAAATCTCTTACCTCCATCGTCTTCAGTCTCCACATTTAAGTCCACCAGCATTCCCCGTAACTGCTTATAAATTTTCTTTGGGTTAAATTTATCCCTAGTAACTTTTCTAATTATTTTGTTCTTAAAAATTTTCCTATTTATTAAAAGTTTAATTATCTTTTCGACAAATTCATTTTCATCGGCCACTAAAAATCCTGTCTTACCCGACTCAATAATATCAGACGGACCAGGTATGTTAAAAGCGATTACCGGTAACCCGTAAGCTTGAGCCTCCAAAACGCTATATGAAAACGTCTCCCACTGGCTTGTACAGATAGATAAATTGTTATTGCTATAGATGCTTGGCATATATTTATATTGTACGGATCCCAAAAAATGTACGTTATCCCACTTGTTCGCTGCTTGATTAATACTTCCTCTTAGTATTTTACTTCCGTCACCGGCAATATTAAATATGACCTTATCGCTATAGCCATTGTTGTTTAAGTAATCAATTATCCACAGTAGCTCAGGTATACCTTTCCCATCTGCAAGCCTACCTGTCCAAAGAATATTAAATTTTTTCTTGTTCCATTTTAAATTAAATACAAACTCTTTGCTTAATCTAGTAAATTCAGTCAAATTTAATGGAATATATATCTTAGTAATTTTTTTATTGGGGAAAAGTTTTCGAAGATTATTCTCGTCAAATGTATTTAATACATGGAAAGCTTTAACACCGGAAGTTAAAAATTTATACACAAAGCTGTTGTATAAAAGATTGTGCAATTTCGAGTGAATAGAAGCAGTTTGCGGATAATAAGATGGGGTAAGGCATCCAAATACAACTGGAGGTAAATTTTTATAACCAACCAGAAATTTTAGAACGAAGGCCTCAAGAACTTCATTTTTGCTGTATATCAAATCATATTTCTGTAATTTTCTTCGAAGGCTTGCTATAGAACTTACTTTAAAATAGCGAGCATCTCCCAAATTTTTCCTAATATCCCCCGTACTCTCTTTATAAATCAACCGCATGTCCATTTTTGACACGAAAGACATGTAGAATACATGAGTCATTTTCATGATGTTTATGGAAAACTTGTCATCCATAGTCACTACATCTGCTTTCAGCGAAGGCATTTCGTTAAGATTGGATGCAGTTTCAATAAAATATTTCGCAAGTCCCCCACCATGCTCTAAAAAAAACACCGTAAAAAAAGCAACCTTCATGTTTTAAATTCCAAATCTAATAAGCGCCATTTGTTTTACAAATTGAGTATACTCATATAGTCATAGTTAAGAACTAATTTTACAATAGTCAGTATTTATCTGTAAAGGAGACGTTTTAAAGTCTGCAGGAACCGGGTTTTTAGGGAGTCACTTGGCTTAAAAGAAATTTCTTCAAAATATATTTTGCTTTTGTTTCATTGTATGTTTGACAGCAAAGTTTCAATTCTTTAATGAGAGTAAATAGCTTGTCATTGTTAATAGATCTTTTCTTAAGAATCAATATTCTATCAAACTTTGTTTTTGTTAGATTTTCATGAGTCGTGGTAAGTTCTTCTCGTAATTTTTCTCCAGGCCTAGACCCTATGTATTTAATTTTAATATCTTTATCAGGTATAAGTCCCGAGAGTAAAATAAATTTTTTTGCTATATCAATAATTTTTATTTGTTTCCCCATGTCAAGAATAAAAATTTCATCTCTTTCTCCTAAAACTGCTGCTTTTAAAATCAGCTGCACTGCTTCTTGAATAGTCATGAAAAATCTAGTCATTTTTTTATCAGTTATTGTTATTTCCCCAAAGGCAAGTTGTTTTCGAAAAAGAGGGAGAACGCTTCCAGCACTATTAAGAACGTTTCCAAAACGGATACTGATAAATTTCGTTTTTTTTTGAGGATGTATCGATGTCGTAATATATTCTCCTATCAATTTTGATGTTCCCATAACGCTTTTTGGGTTTACAGCTTTATCAGTTGAGATAAAAACAAATTTTTCTACATGTGCCTTTTTTGCAGATTCAACTAAATTATACGTTCCAAAAATATTATTTTTTACCGCTTCAATAACATTGCCTTCCATAAGAGGAACATGTTTATATGCAGCTGCATGAAAAATGATAGAAGGTTTATATTGTTGCAGTGTTACATCTATATGTTGTTTATCCTGAATGTTTCCAATTATTAAAACAATAGAAGTATCTGAAAAAAACTCTTTAAATTCAACTCCTAATTCATATAAACCATTCTCCCACCAATCATACATGATTATTTCTTTAGGCCTGTAGGATGCTATTTGACGACAAAGTTCAGAACCAATTGAACCCGCAGCACCAGTCACCATTACCGTAGAACCTTCGAGCAGTTTAGATACATCTCTTACATCATGTTTTCTTACAGGTCTTTCCAAAAGATCTTCTATTTGTACTTCTCTGATTCTACTTATATCAATTTTTCCCTCTATGATCTCTCTCACTCGTGGAATGATTTGACAGGGAATACCTACTTCTACGCATATTTTTAAGACGTCACTAATAACTGCACCATCTACGGACGGGAGCGCTATGAAAACTTTATTAATCTGAAAGGTTTTTATCTGTGTTTTCAGTATTTGTCTATCGCCCAGGATGGGAAGACCACCTATTTTTCCCCCAATTTTAGTTTTGTCATCATCAATAAAACCAATTGGAATAATATCCAATTTTTTATGTTTTCTAATCTCTTTTAAAAGTTCTTTTCCTGCAATTCCTGCTCCAATAATAAGTACTTTTTGCTTCATAGATTTTTGTTCTCCATATAGTTAGTAACAGTTTTTCTTAGTCCAGTATCTATGTCAGTTATAGCTAAAAAATCAATCTCACTTTTTGCTTTTGTTGGATTTCCTATCCAATATCCTTTTTCAGTGTATTTATTATTAAAATTTATAATCTCCTTTTTTTTCAACAACTTCTCTATTTTTTTTATGAGTTCAATTACAGATACCTCTTTTCCACTGCAAATATTAACTAGAAGAGACCGTTTTCTACATGTCAGAATCTTACTAAAAGCATGAATGACGTCATCAATAAAAATAAAATCTCGAAATTGAGTCCTATCGCCATTTGTAGTAATTGGTTCTCTGCTATAAATTTTGTCAATAAGCAGTGCAATAATTCCATTATGCATAATTTTATTACCAGGTCCATATGTATTCGCAATACGAAGTATGCTATTTCTTAGATTATATTGTCTAAAATAAAATCCTATTAACTCTTCTGCAAACTTTTTTGACATACCATAATGATTTCTTGGAATTGTCCGTGAATTTTTTTCACTAAGCTTCTTGTTTATAAATTTTTCTTCATATACGGCAGAAGAAGAGACAAAGACAAATTGTGCATCTGGTTTTCCATAGAGTCGAATTGCCTCAGGAAGGTGTCGTGTGCCAAAAGTATTTACAGAATAATAGTCTGTTGCTAATTCTGTGTGAGTAGCTCCAGCAAGGTGAACAATAACATCCTTGTCTTGTACGAAGCCATTCAATGAATCAATTGCTGCAAGTGAATATTTATTTCTTTCAAAAATGAAAAGATTTATGCTGTTATTTTTTGATAAATGTGCTATTAAGGCAGAACCAATAAATCCAGTATTTCCTGTTATTGAGATTTTCATAGGTTACTTAGCTTCATAAACTTCTTTTTTTTTAATTTGTCCGTATATCAGTCCCCCACCATGCTCTAGAAAAAACACCGTAAAAAACAACCTTCATATCTGCTCCATTCTTATTTTTTCTATCAATTCTTGTACTCTCAAACCCTCTCTAAAAGAAGGCGTGACTTGCTCACCACGAACACACGCCTCTATAAATCTTGAAGCTAATTTCCTGACAATTTTTACTCTTTCGTCTTCATTATTTACAGTTCGATCATTAGATTTGAGAGTCTCTTTTTTACCATCTTTATATATTGTCAAAGTAAAGTTATCTACAACGCCACCGCTATTCTCTAAAATAATTTCTCCTTTTTCGCACTTAAAAATTAATTGATGTCTGTCTAGACTTCTGGAGTTGCAAGACAAATTCGCATTGCCATCTACTCCATTTTTAAATTTTAACAAAAGAGCAACCCCCACTTCTTCTTTATTCATGCCCTCTTTAGAATAGAAAAATTCGCTTTTAATTTTCGAAATCTCTCCTACATAATATTCCAGGTAATATAAAGAGTGCGAGAAATAGAAAGATAAGGCTCCGCCGCCTTCGCCAATATCTGTTTTCCATGATGATATTTTGTTTTTGATATCAAAACTCAGAAAATTCCAATTTACCGAGATATGTTTTAATTTCCCAAGTGCTTTGCTATCCAATAGTTGTTTTGTTTTTTGCCACACATCTATCTCGGGGAAAATAAAATCAATTACATGGGTGATTTTATTTTTTTTTGCCAAGTCAAAAAGTTCTTTAGCCTGCAAAACATTAACTGCTAATGGTTTTTCTGCAAAAATATTTATTTTTTTTTGTGCAGCTATTTTCGCTATAGCATATTGCACGCTAGGGATGACAGCTATAGCAATTGCGTCTAAGGTTTCTTTTTCAAGCATTAATCGCCAATCGTCATAAATATTATTTAATCCTATGCTTTGACAATAATCCAACAATCTCTTTGTCCTGTTTCCACAAATAGCAACTACAATACAACTATTCAGTGAATTGAAGGCGGGGAGCAATCCATAAAGACCAAAACCTGAGCCTACTATCCCAAGTCTTACTTTTTTCATATTTGGGAATTTTTAACTATTCTAAAGTCAGGTAAGGGGATAACAAAGTCGGATTTTAATCCTCTTGCTTTTAGTTGCTCCATAATTGGCTTCGCGTAATGCCACGCCATTAAAACAACGAAGTCCGGTTGCTCATCAATTAGTCTCTGGTTATTAACTACGGGGATATGTTTACCCGGTAGATACATTCCAAGCTTTAAAGATGTTGACTGCTCGGCCAAATATGGCAGCAACTCAGAATCTACTCCATAGTAATTTAACAGCGTTGAACAACGTCCAGGACAGGAATTTCCAACGATATACTTGCCTGATTTTTTTGTATGAATTAAAAAATCCATAAATTCGAGGCGCGCCTTTTTAACTCTCTTGGCGAATTCAGTGTATGTTTTTAGATTTCCGAGCCCGGAACCTTTTTCTAATCTCAAAAGATCTCTCACTCCTTTACTTACCTTCCTACCTCTACCTTTGGTCACATGAACTCTAATATTTCCACCATATCGATCCCCACGTTCAACATCGGTTACAGTAAAATCGTAAGGCTTAAATAAAGCAATAAGCGAGTTTAAAGAATAAGTTCTTAGGTGCTCATGATAGACTGTGTCGAATTGCCCACCCCCGATTACATCAAGTAAATAGTGTGTTTCATTTACGAATATACCATCTTCTTTCAATAAATTATAGGCTCCCATTATAAATTCTCCAATTGTCTGCATATGAGCAAACGTATTAGTAGTAACTATCATTGAAGCTTTACCGTATTTGCTCTTTATCTTCTTCGCGGTTTTAATATCAAAAAAAGACTGGATTGTCTTAATTCCATTAGCATTAGCGATTTTGGCTATATTTGTCGGCTCAACACCAAGCACCCTAACTCCTTTATTCTTAAAACCGCTGAGTAAGGTCCCATCATTCGAACCAACATCTATCACTAAATCCGCTTGTTTCAAATCATACTTTTTTATAAGCGACTCTCCTATTCTTACCTGATATTCCGCAAGTTCTTTTGTGATTCCACTTCTGTATGGATAATTCGGGTGATATACCTCGCTTCCTGAAACACAATAATCTATTTGCACTCCGGTACAATTCTCACACCATATCATCCTTAAGGGATAATTTTTTTCCGGTTCGTTTAGCATCTCCTTTGTTAAAAGAGTGTCGCAGAGCGGCTGATGTCCTAAATCCAATATCGTATGGAGTTTTTTAGAATTACAAATTTGGCATGTTGTTATATGTCCTGTCTTTACGAAATGATACTTTGGATATGAAACCTTCATTAATTTAAAGTATATTTTTATACCACTTTATGGTTTTTGACAATGTTAGCGCAAGTGAATAATTATTTCTCCAGCCTAGCTTTCTTATTTTAGAGTCATCTAAATGTTGGTATGGAATTTCGTTTTTTGCAGCATTGAGAACTTTATAGCTAATTCTTGTTTTGAGAATTTTTTCCGTCATCTTGATTAGAGCAAGCACAGAAAGAGCATCTTTTGATGAAAAATTAAATGCTTCCCCTTCACATTTATTAAAATTTTTCAATAAGAAAATATATCCATCCACAACGTCTTTAACATATAAATAATCTCTTGTATGTGTTCCATCGCTTCTTAGTCTTAGGGTTGCATTTTTTATTATAGCCTCAGAGATTCCCGGAATGATTCTTGATAAATTAATATCTCCTTCTCCATAAACATTCCCAAAACGCGTAATAACAATCGGAGTACCATAAGTTTCATAATATGTTTGACAGACAAGGTCCATGCATGACTTAGACGCATCATAAGGATGATCCCCTCTTAACGGATCCGCTTCTGTATATTTATTTTTACTCAATTTACCGTAGGCTTTATCTGAAGATGCAGCAATAATACCTTTTATCTTCTTGCTTTTCCTAACTTCATCCAATATGTTTATCGTTCCCATTACATTAGTTTCAAAAGCCAGATAAGGATTATCATACGCCTGCTCTACGATTGGCTCCGCGGCAAGATGAAAAATGTAATCTATTTTATTCTTAGTAAAAAAACCTTGAAGTGCTTTTTTATCACGGATATCGACAAAATTAAACTTACATTTTTCCCCTAATTGATTTTTTGCAAAGTAAGATTTAGGATCAATTCTTACGTCTACAACAGATACTTCTGCTTTTAAACTCGCTAATCTTTCTACAAGGTGACTACCTATAAATCCTGCTCCACCGGTTACTAATATTTTTTTTCTTTTTATTTCCATACTTTCCATTTAGGATCTTCCGCCCATAATTTATTCAAATTGTCCACGTCAGGATATGTATCCATTGAATGCCAAAATCCATCATGGGCATATAAAGAAAGTTGATTTTCTTCAATAAGTCTTTTCATTGCGGGATGCTCCATTTCTCCTTCTTTTAAATAGTCGAAAAAGGGTTTTTTAAAAATCATAAATCCTCCATTAATCCATTCTCCTAGTACGGGTTTTTCAATAAATGAAGTTACTTTTTTATTTTTATCAGTAGCTAATAATCCGTATCTACTTCGCGGGTGAACGCCTGCTATAGTTCCTATTGTTCTCTGTTTTGTATGAAATTTTACTAATTCTTTGATATTAATGTCCGCCACGCCATCGCCATAAGTTACCATAAAATTCTTATCTGTTTTAGGAATAAAATTTTTAACTCTCAATATTCTTTCTCCGACCAATGTCTCCTCTCCTGTATTAACAAAGATGATTTTAAAATTTTCCGATTTAGTGCCATTTTTTATGATTTTTGTTTTTCCGTTTAATGTATCTAGACTAAAATCATGAACCATATTTTTTTCATTAAGAAAATATTGTTTTACATAATCTCCCTTGTATCCTAGCGCTATGATGAAATCATTAAATCCGTAATGGGCGTAAATTTTCATTATGTGCCATAGAATTGGTTTTCCGCCAATTTGCACCATCGGCTTTGGTTTAAATTCTGTTTCTTCTTTTAACCTATATCCTATTCCTCCACACAGAATAACCGTTTTCATTTAATTCCCTCCCATTTTTTTTACCGGTGAAAAAAATTGTTCAAGCATCCAAAAGGATTCATAATATATAAGCGCTATCGAGACAAAAGGCAGTAAAATTATACGGGGATTTGTAAACGTACTTTTAGTAAGATACATCGCTCTCATATATATTAGAACGAATACAATAATGGGTAAAAAATTATAAGGAAATAAAAATAACATAAGCGAAAAAACGGCTAAGCTTGGCTTAATCATTAATAGCTGTGCTTGTAGAGACAAATTAAATTTATGCATCCGTATTATTTTACCGTAAGATCTGGCAAGAAGTTTTCTGTTAAGTGCCCAACTCATGACGGAATAGTTTTTACCCAAATAATGCAAGTGGATTACTCTCGCATTAGTTTCAACCACTCTACCTACTCTTTTTAATCTCATTGTAAGATCTACATCTTCGCCGCCTACGCTGGCATTAAAATTATTTTCATCAAAACCACCTGCTTTTAGAAACAATTTTTTATTAATATAATTAAACTTACCCGTAAAACTTCTTTGGTCTTTCTCTAGCGCCGGGCAGAACATGCACTTCTGCCAAAAATTATATTTATTCCAGACCTTTTTAGGCATAAGTATAAAAGACGTGCTTGCGGAAATATTATTTTCCTCTAAAGCGGGCTTCATGATTAGGCTAATCTCTCTTTTTGAGGGTAGAACGCCGTCTGCCTGCATCAGAATAACATGATTAGATTTCGAAGATTTCACTCCCATATTATAGCTATTGCTAATTCCCGTATTTAAAACTTTATTTAAAATTTTAATATTTAACCGCTTATTATTTACGGAGAACTCTTTTATCTTACTTAAAGAATCATCTGTTGAATGATTATCAACTATAATTATTTCTCTTATCGGATAATCTTGTTTCTTAATGCCTTCTAGCGTATAAAGGATTGTAGAAGAAGAGTTTCTATGAACTATTACAATTGAAACCGGGACAATATTTTTTTCACTTTTTTGCACCATAAATAAATACTGCGCTACTAGGTTTAGAGTATATCACACTAGTTTATTGAGTCAAGGCTAAATATCTTCCAGAAACTTAAATTTTTCCTCATAACAAGTTTTCCGTTATTTTTTAAACATCGATCTATTTCTTTTTTTTAAAAAACGTGATATATTTGCAAAATGGCGAAGAAACGAGCATTAATTACTGGAATTACTGGACAAGACGGTTCATACTTAGCAGAACTTCTACTTGGAAAAGGTTATAAAGTATACGGTCTTCAAAGACACACAAGCTACCCCAATACATATCGCATAGACCATTTACTTAACAATCCCAAATTCCCCAACTTCCAAACTGCTTATGGTGATTTATCCGATAGCTCCAACATTGCTGCGCTTATTGAAAAATCTGAGCCTGATGAGATTTATAATCTTGGCGCTCTAAGTCATGTAGGAGTAAGCTTTTCCATGCCTGAATATACCGTAGATATTACAGGGCTGGGTGCTTTACGCATTCTAGAGGCTATTCGCCAGCTTAAGGCTCCTATCAAATTTTACCAGGCGGGATCCTCCGAGATGTTCGGTGAAGTAGAAAAAGAAACTTTCCAAAACGAAAAAACACCATTTAATCCGCAATCACCGTACGCTTTGTCAAAAGTATTTGCGTTCCATACTACACGGATATATCGAAAAAGTTACAATATATTTGCAGCAAATGGAATTCTTTTTAATCACGAATCGCCAAGACGAGGCATTTCGTTTGTAACAAGAAAAGTAACACTGGGATTATCGCGTATAAAACTTGGGTTACAAGATGTTTTGATGCTTGGAAATTTGAATGCCAAAAGAGACTGGGGTTACTCCGAAGATTATGTTGAGGGAATTTATAAAATTTTAAATTATAAAAGCGCAGATGATTTTATATTAGCAACTGGTCAAACGCACACCGTGCGGGAATTTGTTGAAAGCGTCGCGAAGAATTTAAAATATGATTTACAATGGAAAGGAAAAGGTATTGAAGAAAAAGGCATCGATCGAAGAACTGGAAAAATAATTATTGGAATAGACCCCGTTCACTTTCGTCCTTCTGAAGTAGATTATCTTCGTGGTGACTCCTCTAAGGCAAAAAAACTCCTGGGCTGGAACCCCAAAGTTAATTTTCAAGAATTAGTTGAAATTATGATTAAGCATGATTATGATCAGGTTAAAAAAGAGACAAGACTGGGACATAAAATAGTAGTAAGACACCGATTTTATTAAAAGTGGATAAAATAATATATAATAATAATGTAATAGCCATTCGGATTAAAAAATTCAAAAATGGAATAATGCCCCTTACGGATCCCCATGAACCCCTGCAGCTTGTAATTCACAAGCGCTCATCGGGGGAATACACAAAAGCGCACACTCATGCTCTAAAAAGACGTATTACAGAAAAACTTCAGGAATGTTTAGTAGTTATAAACGGAAAAATAAAAATTGATTTTTATACCCCAGATAAAAAGTATTTCAAATCTATACATCTTTCATCTGGTGAAGCTATTATATTTATGAACGGAGGACATGGAGTCCATATATTGAAAGATAGCGAAATTATAGAGATTAAAAACGGACCCTTTATTGAAGACAAGATTTTTATTTAAATTCAATTGAAAAACTTAAAAAGCTTATGAAAATTCTAGTTTTTGGAGGTGGAAGTGATATTGCAAAAGGGATACATATTATGGAAAAAGACAATATTCTCGTTGAACATAGCACCTGCGATATAACTAGACCAGATTTAGTTGATTATTTTATTCGTACTTATAAACCTGAAGTTGTAATCAATTGCGCTGGAATATTAAAGGTGGGGTTGATTAAGAAACAAGGATTTGCGGATTGGGAAGATCAAATAACCACTAATTTATTTGGTAGCTTTAATGTAGCTCAAGCATCTGTTAAGAATGGCGTCAAAATAATTATCCTAATTGGTTCAGTCACAGGTTTATATGGTAAGGCAGGACATAGTGCATACTCTGCTTCTAAAGCTGGCGTCATCTCATTAGTGCAATCTTTAGGAATGGAAGGAATTAATGCTTATTGTATTTCCCCTGGAGGAGTGGATACTAAAATGCGAGAGAAAGATTATCCTAGTGAAGACAAGAGAGCCAGATTATCTACTAAAGATGTAGTGAAAGTAATGTTTGACTGCATTAATGGTAAATATAAACCTGGAGATAATGTTATTATAAGAAAGCACGGATTTAGAAAAATTACCAGAGTTGATAGAGGACAACCTTGGAAAAAATACTTGAACGCTCAACCGTATGGGACGCCTAAAACAATATGATTATATTTGACGTAGGAGCAAATAACGGGGCTCGACAATTCATTACGCTATGGTTTGATAAATCATGAAATATTACTTAAATTGGCAGAGAAATGAGAACCAGAAGCCTCGCAGTCTCCGCAGATATATAGAGAGGCGACTTGTGCTGATTGCGGAAAGTCAATGCACAAAATGTGGCTGAAAAATTTCTTAAAAAGCAATATAATGCTTATATCTTAATTATCTATGTTAGCTAAAAAATGCATTGTTTGCGATAAAAGCGCATATCTTAAAAGAGTAATTGAGCTTGGATTTCATCCTCTAGCAGATACCTTTGTAAAAAAAACCCAACTTTTAAATTCTCAAAAGTTTTATCCTCTTAATTGTCTTTTATGCACAAATTGTGGCCACTTTCAAAATGAATACTTTGTATCCGGTGAAGAAAGATACATTGAAAGCAACTACAGCTATACATCTTCAAATTCGGAAAGCGCAATGAAACATTGGAATGAATTCTGCGAAACAGTAAGTGCATATATAAAACTTGATTCTTTGGATCATGTTATTGAATTTGGCTCAAATGACGGATACTTAATTTCGCAGTTCCAAAAAAAAGGAGCAAAAGTTACTGGAATTGACCCTTCCCCTATTATGACAAAAGTAGCCCAAAAAAGCGGATTAAATGCGATTCAGGGATTTGTAAATTACAGTACAATAGCTAAAGCAGTTAAAAAGCAGGGAAAAGCAAAAATTATTTGTGGAAATAACGTTCTTAATCATATCGAAAACCTAAATGATGCTATGAAAGCAATAAAGTCAGGACTAAGAAATAATAGCTATTTTGTGGTTGAAGTTCCGTCTCTAAAAGACACCATTGAAAAATATTTATTTGATATGATATTTCATGAACACATCTCTACTTTTAGCCTTAAATCCATCGATTATCTTCTTAGAAAACACGGTTTGTACATTACGAAAGTTGAGGATATCCCTTATCATGGCGGATCACTGAGAGTTTTTTCCAGTACAAAAAAGTCAGATTACAATAGAACGATTGTCGAAGAACATATTACGAAAGAAGAAAAAGTTAATATATTTAATACCGATACGTATAAAAAATTTATGGCAAAAATTATAAAGGATAAAAATGACCTTTTGGCAACTTTATATTCTTTGAAAAAAACCGGCAAAAAAATAGTTGCTGTTGGAGCAGGAGCAAGAAGCAATACTCTCCTTAATTTTTATAGACTGGATAATACAGTCTTAGAATTTGTTACTGATGCTTCAAAGCACAAAATGGGTAAATTTACACCCGGATCTAATATCGAAATAAAAGATGACAACAGTCTCTTTTCTGAAAATATAGACGTTGTTTTAATAACTGCCTGGAATATAGGTAGATATTTAACCGAGAAAATAAGAAAGATAAATGATAAAATAGAATTTATAGTACCTGGAGAAAAGGAATTAATGTGATCCGTTCAAGGTATGAAAAAAACTAAAATTAAAATTGCAACCAAAGACAACCGAGGAAACATTTCGGATATTTTCTACAATCATTCGATTGATCATGTAGCTGTTATAAATTCGAAAAAAGGCGTTTTTCGGGGAGACCACTATCACAAACTAACTACTCAACATATCTACATGAGCAAAGGAAGCCTAAGATACTACTATCGAAAAGTTAATGAAGGCAACGATAAAGTAAAAACCGTTGTTATCAAAGAAGGTGAAATGGTCACAACCGGCCCAAATGAAATTCATGCTCTGGAAATTCTTGAAGACAATCAGTTCATTACTTTTTCTGAAGGGAAAAGAGGCGGAAATGATTATGAAAGTGATACATTTCGAGTGTCTCCTTCTATAATAAAAAAGTATCGGCAAGCACATCCAACCGGATCTGCAGGAAGACCTAAACGCATCCAAAAATGAAAGTCTCCTTGATCATACCAACTAAAAATTTTGTAAAATTATACTTTTTCTAAAAATTTAAATCTTTCTCGATAATAATCTTCAAAATAAAAGTACCTATTAAATTTATCAACGCCATCAATATATTTTTGATAATTATCCCTTACCTTTTTAAGAGCGTACTTAAGTGATGATTCGTTTCTCTCTACTATTTCCCCTGCTTTAAATTTTAGAATATAAGGAGCTATGCTTGGTATATTAGACATAATAATCGGCAAACCAAGCTCAGCATAAGTCTTTACTTTCCCAGGGTCCGTATAGTATGTAACATTAGATTTATCAGCATCATATAGCGCTATCCCTATTTGACACTGTTTGGAAATTTCATTCAACTGCTCATCTGAAAAAAATTTATTTGGGAAATACACTTGATCACCAATATTATATCTTTTAATTTTACTCATATGTTTTGCGTATAATTTTTTTTCACAATCACCAATTACTTTTAACTTATACTCTTTATTTTCATTTAAAAAATCATAAAAAAACTCCAGCCCCTGAGATTCTTTTATTAAACCAACAAAAAGTATATTAAAATTATTAATATCAAAAGCTCTTTTAATTGCCTTAGGCTTAACTCCCAACATCACGGTCTTACGGTTACCGTTGTTTAAAACCTTTCCGTTCATTATCTTGTTAATTATATCGCTTACATAACAAGAATAAGTCACTTGACCATGATAAAATTTTTTAAGATTTTCAAACAAAATAATTATTATATTTTTGCCCGGAAAATAATCTCCTACCCAATAAACGAATTCGATATTCTTCCATATTTTTTGGATGCTCATTCCAAAAAAGAATATTGGATGAAATACAATGGCAAAAAATGGTTCTTTTTTTGAATAGCACTTATTTAGTACTTTAAGATATCTAATGTACCAACCTAAATAGTATAAAAAAATATTTTCAGAAAGAATAAACGGTTCTTCTTCAATTAATTTTCCGTAACTGTATCGTCTTATAACATTATCCTTATTCTTAACTCTTGGCATAATAATAAATATAACTAATTTTTCTGCATGATTTACAAAATATTCTTCGATGTTTCCGGAAAATTGAAGGCTTGATTGAAGAAAAATATTTTTATATCTAAAGAGAGATTTATTTTTTTTCAGATCTAACATATATCGTCGGATTTCCTTATTATAATAGCATAATCGCACTAAATAGTGAAAATTTTTACAATAAAGTTCTATGCGATTTACTTAGAATAATGCCTTTTGCTGTTTTAGTTTTTTTTGATATTTAACAAATATTCCCATAAAACCTTCTTTTTTAAACTCCTTTTCTTCCCTTTTACTTAGTTCTTCTTCAAAAAACTGTTTTCTTCTAAATATCCACTTGGAAATGTACATATTTAAAACATTAATTAAATTCCAAAATCCTCCTTTTATGTAAATTTCTGAAATTTTAAACCCTTGTTTATCTCCAAATTTAATAAGTTGATCTTTGGAATAATGTCTGTGCCCAATAAGCCACCACGCAGGATCTAAGTATTTTGAAACAAAAGAATCATAAGGAGTTGATAAATAAAATGCTCCGTTTTTTTTCAAAACTCTTTTAACCTCTTTGAACATTTTATCTTCTGTGTTTTTTGGAATATGCTCTATAACCTCCCACGCCACAACGGTATCAAAATAATTATCCTTAAAAGGGGCATTCAATACTCCTCCTATTTTAAAGACAGCTCGCTTATCTTTAATGTTTTCTCTGGCAGGTTTTAAGTCTAGCGCGCTTATTTCAATACCGGCTATTTCTTGAACTCCTTTTTTAAGTGCGTTAAGCTCAAACCATCCGAAGCCGCATCCTACATCAAGTATTTTTTTGTTTTCTATATCCCTATTGTCAACTAAGTCATTGCTAAACTTTAATCTTGCATTAAGTTCTAAGTCCGGTTTTACATTTAAAATATTTTTCATTTTTTTAATAAATGTCCAATGCCAACTGCACCAAATTCCATTGTTTTCATGAAGAGCATTCCTATTCCGACAACAGGATTAGAAAATACTTTTCTAGGATTAGCGAAGAATAACCCATATCGTTTAATTATACTTGACTGTTTTTCGAAATCCTTACTGTTTGCTTCTTTAAAAGAATAACTTTTAATTTTTGTTCCATAATACATTTTTTTCTTAAGCAATTGTAAAAAGGACAAATTGCCCTCATCATGCTTAATAAAACTATTTATTCTTGTAATTATATACTTTGTTTTTATTTTTTGATTCAAATCCCAATCCTCACCGCTAATTAACTTTTCATCAAAACCTTTAAATTCATTAAAAATATCTTTTGGAAAAAATCTTGCTGCTTCTATCCAATCTACTCCAATATAAAAACTCCGCTCCAATGCTTTACACTTTGCCCAAAAACCTTCTCCGAAAGATTCTTCCGGAATTATAATTCCCCCGATTTTCTGATCTATGACTTCTGACTTATGATTTAAAAGTACGCAATCTTTTATGACGTCGCTTGACAGTTCAAAATCGCTATCTATAAATAACAGATAGTCTCCTTTTGATTTCAATGCTCCAAGATTTCTCTGCGTGCTCCTTTCAGGACCCTTGCTAAAAACCAATTTTGTATATTTTCTGGTAATTTCTTGTGTTTTGTCTGTTGAATCATTATCAACAACAATTATTTCTATATTTTTATAAGTTTGATTTTCAATGCTTTTTAAACAAGCATCTATTGTGCGTTCAGAATTTTTTGTTGGCACTATAACAGATAGTAATGGTTTTTTCATTATCGTCTCTTTCTTTTAAATTTTAATTGTTTCAATGCGAAATCTTTTACTTTAAACAAATCGATAATCAAGTAAGTAAACACTGATATAAGGGTTGCTAAAGAGACATAAACTCCAATATTTACTAAATCTTGAGGTTTATAATAAAGTCTTAATTTAAGGTTTATACTCCCATCAGTATTTTTGGTATAAAATTTTTTATCATAATTTTTTGTAATTTCTATAGGATTTATATAGAAAGCGTTAAATTGCATATTCGTTTGCAGATGATCTTTATTAGATAGGTAATGCCTGTCCCCTAAATCCAGAACCCAATCTTTCGCATAAGAATTATTAAAATTAAGATATATTGGTTTACTTATTTTTTTTATTTCTACTAAATATTCGGTGGGACTCATATATTGATAATTTACCGCTTTATAAGGAATTGCTTTATAAACATTATCCATCATGCTAGTTATATATATCAAAGGTTTATAATTGAAATTTTCATAAACTACGATATCTTTTGTTCCAATGTTTATTTTTTTAATAAATGCTAGATGATCGAGAAGATTAATAATAAATGGGCGGTCATTTACACTTGTACCTAGAAACATATCGTCATCAGGAATATTTTTGTATTGCGGTGGAACAATAATATATTTGGTATTAGTTATATCTAAAAAAATGTCCGAAAAACTTTGGTTGAATAAGTCTACATTCCAAAAGAGATTATAGTAAATTTTAGTAGTATTATATACATGTACGCGATATGCTGGATTTTTCTGAAATTCTAAGAACCATTCATAAGCATTGTAGTACAATGAATAACGTGGATGATCATTATTAAAAAAACTCCATTTGCTATATGCAGGAACCCATAATGTCCTAGAGAACTGATGATCACTATCTAAAAAATCTGCTAGAATTTTATAATCACTTGGAAGTGTAATGGGAGTAAAGAGTCTACCGATTTCTCCGGTAATAAGCGGTTTTGAATTCCAAATAAATATTCCTATCATTACAGCAAGAATGAAATAACGAGCATAGAAAAAAAGAGTGTTCTTGATTTTAATTTGCATTAATGATTTCGCGAAAGCCCCAATCAACACACTATAACCCAGTGCTATTAACATATAAAATTTACTTGCCTCACGATAAGCATTAAAACCGGGAAAATGATTAAAAAGCCATAAATATAAATGCGGAAATGGATAATCTTCCTGCTTTGTAAGTAAAATTCCCAATATTGCTATAAAAGCAAAAAACAAAATTTTTTTATTTTTAAAATTAGTAATTAATCCCATTAATGCAAAGATAGGTATCAACCAAAAATAAAATGGGATTGGCTGTACGGTAAAAACACTTGGTGGACCACCCGTCCAGTAAGGATGAAAAAGAGTTAAGCCTTGAGAAAGATTAACAAATTGACTCCCAAATATCGCACGATCGAAAAGTAGATTATGCGATAATGTGTTCGAAAAATAAAAGGGAAGTATCCAGAAAAAGTTCAGAAGAAATATGATAAAAAAGGGAATAAATCCATATTCTAAAATAGGTACAATTTTAGTATACAATTTATCTTTTATTTCAAATAAAATTTGATAAATAATATAAAATAACATTACCCAGAAAACAATATAAAGTATCCTAAAATCATATGAACCGGCCACAAAACTTATAAGTCCCGTAAGAACACTTAAAGTTAATTTTTTATTATCTATACTTTTAATAAAAAAAAACAAAATCAAAGGAGCCAAAGCGTAAGCCATAGCCCATTGAATTGTGCCGGTTTGAAGTATAAGAAAAGGCACGTTATAGCTATAGACAATTGAACCAATAATCCCAGCCGTCTTATTTTTCAGCAAGTACTGAATTAGTAAAAAACTACCTATAGCAGATATTATCGGGATTGGTATTAAGAATACTAACTTAGAAGCAATTATTGCATTTTGGAAAAAAACAGCCAAACCCGCATACATAAAATAAAGAGATGGATACCATGAGAGAAGAACGTCTAAACCACCAAAGCCGGTCCCGCTCGTATTTACATCCAAGGAGGACCAAATACTCGGAAATCTAAATAAATCCCTACAGGTGTTGACAAACCAACTAAAATAAGCGGAATCTCCTGAGGAAAAATGTTCATTTAAAAAAACCCATCTCCAATGAGTAATTAATACTATAAAAACAAGAATTATTATTGGATAATGTTTTTTTAAAAAAATTTTAATGTGATTGTTAAAAAATATATTCTTCACTTTTATCTAGTATTTAAAATTAGTTAAATTTAATAGAAACTAAAGGTTTATTATCCATACTTAATTCTTGCTTCTTAATGCCTGATTCAGCAAGGCTTCGCTTTGTTTCGTCGCACTCTCCCAAGTTAAACTTTTTGCCCAAGATAAAGCATTTTTTTGTAACCTATTATATCTTTTTTTATCTTTAATAAGATTTACTGCCTCCTTTGCCATCTCTTTAGTATTATTCTCTTCCAAAACAATTCCTGTTTTTCCGTTTCTTACAGAATCTTTGAGTCCCGAAACATTGTAGACAACAGAAGGAGTAGCTTGACTTGCCGCCTCTATTACAACTAAGCCCCAGCCTTCCTTAATGGACGCATGCAAAAGAAGATGGGCTTTTTTCATTAGCTCCAATTTCTTCTGACTTGATACATGCCCGAAGAATTTAACTTTTGTCGCTATGGAATACGAGTGCATTGTTTTCTTGAGTTCATCTTCGTATTTTTTCTCCCCATCTCCTACAATCCAAAGATTGGCATTCTTTAATTCTCTAAGAATATAAAAGAATGCCCTAATTACCTCTTCTATTCCTTTCATTTTCACTACCCGGCTTACAAAAATAAAAGTTGGAATTTTTTCCTTATTAGGTAAGCCCGCTAAGGGTTTGTTTAAAACAGGACAATTTATAGCAATGCAATTTTCCCTTTTTATTCCCTTACCAACTAGGTCATCGATGGTTGACTCGGCATCTGTCCAAAACTTAATATTTTTATAAATCTTAAAATAAATAGGTTCTACTAATTTACCAATTTTATTTACGGGAAAAGGAAACATGTAATCCCAAATCTCGTCTGCTACTTCATGAATAAAAGCAATTTTAGGAATTTTGGCATAAAATGGCGTGAAAAATGGAAGTCCGTGAATTTCATCTATAACAAGATCAAATTTGTTTTTAGAAAATAAATAAAAAAAGGGCGCTCTCAAAATTACCGAGACGAAGTTTCCACGTCGCACAATATTAACACCGTTTATTTTCTCTTCTTTTTTAGCTCCGCTGAATCTTGAAGTAAACCAAATCACGCTGTGACCTTTTTTAGCCCAAGCTTTTGCGTGTTCTAAAGTTACTATCTCTGCTCCCCCGCTCTTCGGATTTTTGGGATCTCTCCAATTTAGAATAAGTATATTCATTTCTTATCGTAATAGTGAAGAATTTTAAGTCTATAAAAAACTGCAGCAGTGTCCCAAAGCATCCAAAAAATTATATTCCAGAAACTTGCTGAGGTTACACTACTAACTCCTCTAAAATTGAGTTTTACTGGTGCTTCATAAATTTTTGTGTAACCTAATTTATAAGAAACGGCTAGAACTTCTATGTCAAAAGCAAATTTCTTAACGATAATTCTGAAAAATACGTCTTTTGCAACTTTTCTTTTAAAAAGCTTTAATCCAACCTGCGTATCTTTTACTTTAAAACCAAAAAGAAGATGCGTAAGACTTCTGTACCCCCAGGAAAGAATTTTTCTGGCAACCGGATAATTTATCTTAGACTCAGGATGAAGTTTACTCCCCAAAACAATGTCTGCTTTATTCCAATCCATGATATCAAGCATTATAGAAATTTCTGTCGGATCTAAATCCATACCAGCATCTATGAAACCTATCACATCTCCCCTTGCATCCCCTACTCCGTATTTAATCGCAAAACCTTTACCCCTATTCTTTTTATATCCTAAAACTTTAATACTGTGACTTTTGACTGTTTTTGCTTTCTTATATGTTTTATCTAAAAATCCGTCTACTACTACTATTAACTCATGGGGGAAAGATAACGATGATAGAATTTCATCAATGTTTTTAATATCTTTGACAATAGTTTTTTCTTGCTTATAGGCAGGAATTATTAATGAAAGGAGTTTAATTTTAGACATTAGGGATTGAAGAGTTTTCCTACTTCATTCCAATTAAACAAAGACCCATTGGGCAATTTCACCAAAGCTTCTGAGTAAGGAATTCTTTCTTCTTCTTTTGGATTATAGAGTAAAGTCGGAAAATTAAGAAGTACCGCCGGTGTTTTAGAAACAACCATAAATCCATGTAGAGTTTTTTTGGGAATAAGTAAGATGTAAGGATCTTGATCCGCCTGCATGTGAAAAAGATTTAAAAGTCCAAATGTTTTGGAATCTTCCTTGTTATCTACAACTGCCGTGATAATTTCTCCATATGCGACTACAAACCTATCTTCCTGATTTGGATGATAATGCCAAACGTCCTCATCGCGGGCAACGCCTGAATTAGTAACAGAATAATATTGCATAAAAAATTCCCGATCTCTGCCATAAATGTCTTTCCAATCAGTCCGTAATGTTTCAACCAAAATACCAGATTCATCTTTATTTACTCTTAGAGGATAGATAACTATATCCTTAATAATTTCTATACTATCCTTATTCTTTAGACTAATAAGATCAACCATTGATAAATAATATCAAATATGGAACGTTTTTCCAACAAGAGTATTAATATTTAAGATTATTAATAAGAGAAACTGTTTCTTTAATTTTCCTAAAGCTTCCATACTCTTTAAAATAATAAATAAGCAGAACGATCAAAACGAGCATAGATGAAATAAGAGAGGCTCCTATTACATGAGAAAATGTTTTGTGGAAAAGTGATATTAGAATAATCTGAATAATTGCTCCTAAGCCTACCACGATAAATATATCGGTTTTTTTAAGAGAAAGAAAGAAATTTACGCAAACATTTAACATGCTGAATATAACAACAAGAACTCCATAAACCCCCAGATAAGGAGATATTTTTAAATATTCCTTTCCCCCCAAGAATAAATTGATGCTGTACAAAGGGAAAAGAAAATAAAATATAACAATCGCCATAGAAGGAACAATTACTATTACTAGGGCTAAATAAAAAAGGGTGTTAAAATTCTGACCGAGGTTATGCCTTTTGATAAGAAGTGGGAACATAACCGAAGATACAGGACCTGTGAAATAAAAAATTACTTTTCCAATAAGAGATAGTCCTCCATACAAGCCTGCGTCGTGTGCACTGAAAAAATGTTTTACCAAAATTACATCTGTTGTCACAAATGAATTAAGAGAAAGAATTGCAATGGATGTTGGAAAAGCGTACCTTATTATTTCTCTTGTAGGAAATATAATATCTTTTGATTTTTTTCTAGTTATTAAAAAACTCAGCGGTATAAATGTAAATAGAAAAGGAAATAAAAATGCAACGAGAATTGCACAAAGAGCTCCAAATACCTTAAATCCTAAGAGTACCAATAGTACTCCTGTCGTAGTCCTTAAAACTCCTCCTGTTACTGATAAGACAGATATTAGCGGAAATTTAAGCAAGCTCTGTAAGAAAGCAGTATTGACTATACTTAGATAACCAACGCTTATAATAAATCCAGTCAAAATAACATACCAAATATTATCTAGATGTAGGAAGTCTTTTATAGGAGCAGAAAATATAGCAAATCCAAGAAACACAAAAATTGATAAAATTGTAGCGAACAGAAGTAACCTAAGATATAGAGTTTTTGATTCATCTAATTTATCTTTTGCAAAATAATCCGTAGCAAATCTAACAATTACAGTAGTTAAGGATTGGGCTGGAACGCCCAAAAGAACAAAAAGTGATAATAAGCTAGCATAGCTACCATAATCAGAAGCTGAAAAACTCCTGACCAAGAAAAGATTCAATATGAAAGAAAGAATACTTGATATAAAAAATCCTATAAAAACAAAGAGGCTTCCGCTTATAAGTTCGTGCGTAATAAATTTTTTCACTAAGTAAATTAATTTTTTTTTCATTTTACGGCTTTTTTAAATGACGGGATTAAATTATTTCTGCAACAGTATTTCTTTATACACATGTGCTGTGTCTTCCGAAGTTTTTTTCCATGAAAATTTTTGAGCTTGTTCCATTCCCTTTTCGGAAAGTTCTTTTTTTAAACTATTATTTGAAAAAACCTTTCTAACTCCATCTGAAATGCTACCAACGTCGTAAGCATCTACATAGAATGCGGCATCTCCTGCAACTTCCGCAAGAGATCCTTCTTTGGATGTTATTACAGGGCATCCACACGACATTGCCTCTAGAATTGGCAAACCAAAACCTTCATAAAGACTTGGCATTACAAATACCTGCGCAATATTATAAAGATTTACCAAATCTTCATCATTCACGAATCCTATTCGTGTTATATTTATATTCTTTTCACATAAACTTTGAACTTTTATCAGATCCCGATTCCATGGATTTTTTTTGTCAAAATCCGAATTCAAAAGTGCTTTTCCCGTCAAAACTAAAGGTATATCTGCTTTTATACAGGCTTCAATCAACCTTGGAAGATTTTTATTCCATGTTACATCCCCTACGTAGAGAGCAAATTGATCGGGGAGATGATACTTTACACGAAGTTTATCAATTTGATCCTGAGATAAATTCTTTTTTTTAAACACATTTCCTGCGGCAAGATAAACTACTTTAATTTTATCCTCGGATATTCCTGCATGTTTTATTACGTCGTTTTTTGAAGATATCGAATCTGTGATAATTCTTTTTGCTTTTTTAAGACTTTGTCTCTGAATCTTCCACTTAATGCTACCTTTTATCCCTGCGGGGAAAAATTCTGGAAAAACCAGAGGGGTCAAATCGTGAATAGTCACAACGAAAGGATTTTTGTTAAACACTGGAAGAGTTATAAAAAAAGGTTCGAAATAAGGATAATGAATTAAATCTATGTCACTGGGTAATTTTTCACCTCGGGTAAAAAAAATGTACATATTGGACTTTTCGTATTCTAGAAGAGACTCTTTTAAATTACGTAAGTAAAATCCCGTACCTCTAACTCTATGATGCAATGATCCTTTTCCTTCTATAGGAGAAATGTCTATCGCAATTTTCATTTTTTATAACTTTTATACTTTAAAAGTCCAAATTATAAAATTAGCAAAAACGAGAATAATAAACTTAACTCCGAAATAAAATTAGCTGTTTTTCTTACCGTCGTATCACCAAGTATAACATTTATTCGATGGGTTCCTGATGGAATATTGAATGACATTAGTCCGTATTGGCTGGAAGGATAGGTTTTTGTATTTTCTCCATCCACTAGAACTTGCCAACCGGGAAAATAATATTTACTAATTACTATCCTACCGGAAGAACCTTGTGCTGTAAAAGATATATCTCTATTTCTTTTAATAGTCTTTAGATTTCTAATTGTTGACGTGTTATTAATCGAATTTACCAAAGGATAAGCATGGTAGTTTCCCTTAATCTTTGATTTAGGCAAGCACTTGCTAACCCAAATTGGTAAATATTCATTCGCCCACGTCGTAGTACTGCAAGAATCTTCCGCATGGTATGTGGAAATAAAATTATAGGTTGACGGTCTTAAGTATCCGTAGTCAAATATTAAGGATAAAATTAAAAGCAAAAGGCCTATGAATATTTTTAACCAATTTCTCTTAATCAAACTAAGAGCGACTGTTATAAGGATAACGGAGTAAAAAGTAATAAAAATCATAAATCTCCATGGAAATTGAAGATATTGTAAAAAACTTATGCTTTTCCATACGCTTTCACTTATTGATAAGCTAAAAAATAAAGAAGCAAAAAGTCCTGCGGTAGCAAACCAAACAAAGTTTTTTAAAAATGCCTGTTTGATCTTACTTATATATATGATAAAAACCGAGATTACCAGTCCTATCAAGATATTAATGCCAACTATTGGCGGTCTAAAGCTCCATGGTATGTTTTCTATCTGGAATATTTGCAAAATATTGAGAAAATTAGTTTTATATGACGCAGTAGCAAAATAAGCCTGACTATATACGATATATCTTTGCTCCACAAGCAGCGGCAACCAAAAAAAAGCCGATATCCCTAAACCCAACATTAACGCATAGAAAACATATAGACTTACTCTTTTCTTAAAAGGCGGGATTAACAAAATAAAAAAAAGGAATGGGGAAATAATTAAGGCGGGAAACGTATGGGTAGTAATAATAATTGCGTATAGAATACCCGGAAGAACAATATCTTTTATTGATTTCGCTGATGTTTTAAGCTTAAGAAATGACCAAAGAACTAAAGGAAGCAAGTTAAAAGCCAGAAACTCCGATAGGGTTCCCCTTGTATAAATCTCGTAATTGAGAAAAGGCGAGATAATAAAAAGAGCCATCCCCATAAGTGATGACGGCCAGTCTGCAAAAAGCCGGAGAAGCAAAATCATTCCCAAAACACCAAGTGCAAAACCAAGAATAAAAATTAATTTCGTAGTCTTAACAAGAGATATTCCTGCTAGGTTATGCAAAGAGCCAACATAGTATGCAAGAGGCGGATACATTTGAAAAAACATATAGCCTCCACCATTACCTAAATCATCAACGTAACGCACGGGAAATTGTCCGCTTTCCAACTCCTTTGTCATTTGGTCAATCCTCACCACCTGAACGTCATCAAATGTCGGGAAAAAACCCTTGTGAAACAGTGGATAACTGACAAAAAAGAATATTAAAAAAACAAATATCGCGCCAATCGAAATCCTAACAAGTTTGTTTTCCAATTTGTTTTTTATCTGTCTATGCATGAGGCTTATTATTGCATATTATTTTTTTTATAAACTCTACAATTCCATATGCAGAAATTATATATAGAATGGGAACTAAAATCACAAAATACCTAGATGATATCTGTCCTACGCTAAGAAATAAAAGATAAAAAATAGACCATGCAATCAAAACTTCGATTTTTTTATTCTTCGGAATTCTATTGGTGAGATATAAAACTGCTGTTACTATTGAAATTATTGTAATTATCGGCCAACTAATCGACCACTGAGCGTCGGAAATTACAGGTTTATCGCCAAACCAAACATACCACTTGTTAAAAAGTAAAAGAGGCCAAACTGAAAAAGGTAAAATCAGATAACTTTTGTGGTAAAGAAATACCCATTTTTGTATTCCTAAAAACCTATTGATAGCATACCCAAAGGCAAATACTCTTATATAGCTTAAAAGAAGAATTAAAAACGATAATGGAAGAGCAATGGTTAAATTTATTAATCTCTTTTTGTCTTTTGCTAAAAATAAAACCGCATAAAAGGCGGCAATTATAATAAATCCTGTTATAAAAAATTTATTTGCCATAGAAAATCCTAGAAAAAGATTTGCTAAAGCGAAGAATAAAATATTGTTTTTATTCGATAACCCTTGATTATAGAAATAAAACGTACATAACAAAAACAATAATTGGAATATGTCCATAAGCGGAGTGTAGATAAGTTGGTTTTTGAATATAGGTTCAAAACTTATAAAAAGAGGCGGAATTAAAGACAAGATTCTGTTTGAAAGTATCTGAAAACAAAGAAAATATACAAGCATTAAAGACAATACTGCACCCACAAGTATGAACGTACTATCATTATTAAATATAACAGTTGATAGGCCAATTAAATACTTGCCAAGAGGCGGAGCATCAGGGACGACCAAAACCGGATTTGTTCCGCTTATCAACTTACCACCAGCATATGAAAAAGCTGTTTCATCAGGAATCCACCCCTTTGGATGTTTGTTGACATACTGCGAATCTAAGAAAACTTTTTCAAGTGAAGGGAAATTTTGCCAGTAGGTTGAGGAAAAATATTTTCCGTGCAGGTTCCAGACAGTATTGCCTACATTAAAAATAATTATCAAAATCAAAAGTACTTGAAGAAATAATTGAATTTTTTTACTGTTTAGGAATTTTAAATTCTGAATTTTGAGTTTTAACTTTGTTTTTTGTGCCATTGCCATGCCGTTTTAACAATAGTTTCCAAATCTGAAAATCTTGGAGCAAATCCTAATTTTTCTTTTGCTTTTTTATTTTCTGCGAAAATTTCTGAAGGATCACCAGCTCTTCTCTGGGAAATCTCAATAGAAAAATCTACTCCGCTTACTTTCTTAACCATATCAATAACCTCCCTATTTGTATAACCATACCCTGTACCTATATTAAAACTATCGCTTTGATTATTTTCACTTAGTTTGTTTAATGCTTGTATATGAACTGTTGCTAAATCCTCAACATGAACATAATCCCTGATGCAGGTACCGTCTTTTGTTGGATAATCATCTCCAAAGAGAGTAAATTTATCTATTTTACCAAGCGCTGCTTGAATCGCAAGCGGAATAATATGTGTTTCAGGATCATGCCTTTCCCCAAAATCTCCATCTAAAGACGCGCCTGCTGCATTAAAATAACGTAAGTTTATGTGCTTTATTCCATAAATTTTATTGTACCAAGATAAAACATTCTCAAACATAAGCTTTGATTCTCCATAAACACTCTCAGGGTTTTTTTCTAAATTTTCCGAGACAGGAATTTTATTCGGAGTACCAAAAATAGCACAAGTTGATGAAAAAATAATTTTATTAATATTGTCTTTTCGCATAAATTCCAAAAGATTCAGTCCTCCTAATATATTGTTACGAAAATATTTATAGGGTGCTTTCATTGATTCTCCGGCCAAAGCATATGCAGCAAAATGAATAACCGCATCAAAACTTTCGTGTTTTAAACCATTTTCTAAATTTTCGTAGTTAGCCAAATCTCCCTGAACTAATTTACATAAAACAGATTCTTTATGACCATATACAAGATTATCAAAAACAACAACATCAATACCTTTTTCAAGCAATCTTTTAACCGTAATACTTCCTATATATCCTGCTCCACCCGTAACTAAAACTTTCATAATTTACGTTCTTAATTTATATTTTAACAAAAAACTAAACAAATCTATAGTTTCTTTTAATGAGACACTACTTTGTTATAATAAAACCGTGATTAAAATCAATTGGGAAAAAGCAATCTACTTTGGAATTTGTTTTATTTTCTTTTTGGCATATACAACACTTTCTGCTGTAAGACATATGCACTACGGTTCATTTGGATTTGACCTTGGATTAACAGATCAAGTTATTTGGAAATACAGCCAGTTCAAAACTTCCATTACTACAATCCATTATTATCCTTTTACCTCTTTATTAACAGATCATGTGGAGCTGATTTATATTCTTCTTGCCCCTTTTTACTGGATTTATAACAATGTATTAACCCTTCTTCTATTGCAGAGTCTGGTTATATCACTTTCAGGGATACCGATATATTTGCTTGCGAGAAAAAAAGGGGTACAAAAATGGTTATCATATTCGCTACTTTTTAGTTATCTCATGTTTTATGGTATTCAGAACGCACTTTGGTCAGATGTGCACAGCCTCGTCTTTGGAGCAAGTTTTCTTGCGTGGTTTATTTATTTCCTTGACTGCAATGATACATTATGGACATTTATAACTTTCTTCCTAACTGTAATCTGCAAAGAAGACATGGCGCTTCTTACATTACTTATTAGCTTTGTATATTTTATAGACTATCGGACTAAAACGGCAATATATCTAGTGGGGTTTTCTTTATTATATCTTTTTGCGATATTTTACATTTATTTCCCACATTTTACACGAGACGGCTATAGGTATATGAGCAATAAGAGATCATTTACAAATTTGAAATTATCTTATTACTATGATACTTCAGACAAAAGAAACGTTATCTTTTATAGCTTCGCTTGGTTTGGATTTTTGTCCTTACTAGCGCCATTGTTCCTTTTGCCTGCTTTTGGGGATTTATCACATTATTTTTTATTTGGAGATTTAGCTAGGGCACATGGATTGTTTGAGCAATACCGTATTACTCTCGCACCATTATTAGCCCTCGCAACAATAATTGCTATAAGTAAATATAAATGGTTAAACAGCAAGTATTTAGCGGTTTATGTCCTAGCGCTCGTTTTAATATTTCAGTATACACTTCATCTACCAGTAAGTTATTTAACCAAAGGATGGTTTTGGCATGAACCAACAAGCGTAAATAATATAAATAAAATAATAAAGTTTATTCCTGTCAATGCATCTATTGTTTCTCAAAATAATATAACTCCACACATATCTCATCGTGATGAAATATTCACTTTATGGCCTGATAAAAAAACTTTTCTGTTAATTCTCCGTGCGGAAAAGCTATTTGTGATTGGTTCCGTTGGTCAGGTAAACCAACTTATTTAGTTGTTGATACTAGCATTGATTGGGATATTAGGCACTTATTAGCAGCTAGAACTGAATACGTAAATGGATTAAATAATCTAGAAAAAGCTAAAGTTATTGCAAGATTTAAACAAAACGGTAATACGGTATTGTACAAAATACAAAAACAACCATGATAACCAATCAAGGTATTATTTAGATTGAAACAACAGTCTAAGCTTAGTACCTATAAAAAATTATTTGACACAATAATTGTAGGCATCAGGTTGCAATACGCTTATCCACCACATGCTAACAAAGATTAAACAAAAAATGATTATTAGTCTTAAATTATTCTTGTCTTCTTTAAGAAACTGCCAAATTCCGAAAAGAGAAAATGCTTGAAAAGGCAAAGTTAAAAATATTATTTTATATGTAAAATTTATAACAGGCTCAAATATTATTTCAAATAGAGGAAGGATTAATAAGAAAATAAAAGCAATCCATAAATATTTTTTATTTTTAAAATTTCTATTTATAAGGTAATAAATTCCCAGAATGATCCCAAAATAACCAACTATCGAAAACAAGTTTAATGCAAATCTCTCATCCCAAAATCTTAGGTAATACTTTGAAAAGATAGTAATAAAAACAATTATTTTATTATGAAAGAGACGAATCAGAATAATTGATTCACCTTTATTGCCATGAGTAAGATCTTCAAGATATAGACTTTGATTAGTAGATAAAAAATGAATATAATCTTTAAATCTTTTGCATAAAAACCATTGCCTCATGAACAAAAGCTCTACGGCAAAAACTGAAATAACAGATATTTTTTTAAGCATAGTTATATTCCCCAAAATTGAGCAAATATATCATGATTTTGGTTTGGTAAGAATATGTTCTTAATTAGAGTACTTGTACTACTCCTTCCGTAATATGGTCTAATATAAAGCACCGGTTTATTCCCCCATTCTTTTGGTTTTTTCCAATTTTCCTTAATCAATTTCGATTTTGGAGAAATACTACTATTATAAAAATTAAAATAAAGCATGCTATTGTTGAGCTTCTCGTCAATTACAATTTTGAAGTACTTTTTGTCCAAACTTGAAGCTTCTTCTACTACTTGCTTATAACCTCCACCCCAATCTAGAATATTGGTTTTTGGATAAAGGGTATAGTAGAAATTCAAATAAAGCAGGAAGTAATATGTCGCAATTATTGATAGCAGAATGAATGATAATTTGTACCATTTTTTGGTTTTATTCAAGAGAAAAATTATTCCGATTGAAGAAAGAGTTATAAAAGGAATAACCGATAATAAGTTTCTAAGAGAGTGTGGACTAGGTCTTGCAATTGATGCAATTACCGGCGAAAAAATTAGAATACCCAAAATAAAGTATTTCAAGTAGGATTTTTTTTTCTTAATTAAAGCGTACAAGCCAACAAGAACAAGAGGAAATTGCCAGATTGGCAAAAGGCCAAAATCTGGTATTTGATGACGTCCAATTCCATCTCCAAAGCTAAATAAATAATCAAATGAAAAGTAAGAAAAATAATTTTTTAAAAATACCATTGGATAAATTTTAATTTTTTGAAGTAAACTAGGCGCAGAATACTCAACAAATGCCGATGCTTGAGAAAATCGGCTTAATCCGTTTGCTGTTAAGGAAAACTCTAATATTGGCAACATTAATAAAATACAAAATAAACCTAGCGAAGCGAGCTTAATTCTTTCCCTGGGTATTTTCCAAAAAATTGCAGAAAATAAGGAGACCATCGTCACAGGAGAAACAAATCGAAAAACGTGATATGTATAAATTGCAAATATGTAAAATAAGATTCCAGTAAGCAAATATGTAAAGTTTCTTTTTTTTAAATACAATGCTGATAAGAGACTTGCAAATAAAAAAAAGAAGACACCAAGGTTAACTTCAAATCCAGCTCTTGAAAATTGTATATGCCATATAGAAATTGCAAGAAATAAAGCAGAGACAATAGGCAAATATTTCGTTCTCTTGCCTAAAAATTTGCTTTTATCTAGCTCAAGCAATTCTTTTAAAAGAAAATATAGAACAAGTACAGTCAAAGTTCCCGCAAGAGCTGATGGAAATCTAACCGCAAGTTCGTTTTTACCAAAAATAGACATTGAAAAAGCTACGGAATATATGTATAAAGGCATTTTGTAGTCGCCAAAAGAACGGAAGAACAGTGGAAAATTTTGGCCATTTTCATCCTTGCCTGTTTTTAATATTGAATATGCATTATTTCCTATAGAAACTTCATCTATATAAAGCCCAGGGGGATTATTGCTTATGTCGTAAAATCTTAATATTCCTGCAAGAAAAAATATTAAAAGAAGTAGAATATAATATATTTTCATTAATTTTTTGTTACCTTAAATCAAGGAGATCAAAAGTCAATTTCTAGTCCTTGATATATCTTACATATGAGAATGGAAATCGAAGCGCAGAAAAAAGTGAAAAAACAAAACCTTGCCAGGAATCTATAAACCCTTTGTGTCTGAAATACGTCATTAAAAACCAATAGGAAGGTTTAATTAAGAAATATCCTATTGCGTATAAAAATCTTTGAAGAAAATTTTTATCTTTCTGTTCTTCTTTTATCTGGCCTGCAAAAAAAATATTGTATCTATTCCATTTTATAATATATTGAGAAAAATCTTTGTACGGGTAGTGAAGGATCGCATGCTTTAAGTACCCCGACTCACCTTGAATTTCCGCTTGTTCGTGAACATCTTTTTGTGGAAGTTTTCCCATCCCCTTTCTGTATAATCTTAAAGTGTAATCTGGATACTGACCACCCTTCATAAGAAATCTACCCAAAAACCAATTTTTTCTTGGAATCCAATATCCATTAAACTTTTGTGAATCATCTCCTAGAATCTGTTTAATTTCATCCCCAAGCTCAAGAGATACTAACTCATCTGCATCAAGCTGAATAATCCAGTCGCATTTTGCCATATCAATTGCCTTTTGTTTGTTAATATGAAAATTTAGCTTGTTTGTGGTTATTTTGACAATTGCACCGTATTTCTTTGCAATTTCAACTGTTTTGTCGGTTGAAGATCCATCAACTATAACTATTTCATCTGCCAATTCTCTAATGCTATCAAGACATAAAGGTAAGTTTTTTTCTTCATTATATGTAGTTAAAGAGACCGAGAGGGTTTTGCTTAACATGCCTAGCTATGATATCAATAAAGCTGTCTTTTTACAAACTTAGAAAGTTATCTGAGTAGGTCGGTTGTCTAATCTATTTTTCATCAAGAGTTGTAACCTCCAGCCAGTTTTTCCCTTTAGCCAAATTTTTGTCCGTGTCGGAGTAATTGAAAAATCCGTTTGCGCGCTCCATTTCGGATAGTTGTTTTAGAAATATGATATGACTAAGTTGTTTATTATCTTTATACACTAACGTATTTTTATCTGAAAATATAATTTGTTTGCGATTAAGCGCTGGAGTAGTTAAAATATTTGAAAGATCATTAGTTGTCACAAACGCCTCAAAACTTGTAAGGTGAGGCGATGTAAATGTTAAAAAAATCCGATCTATATATTTTGTGCTTATTGAAACTCCAATTTTACTCTCTACTGCTTTAATTTGACTCTGACTTAATCCGTTTTTATTAAATATAAAATATCCAGGTGAATAAAACTCACGAAATTCCCAAAATTTCTGCGGGTCGACTCTATTTGCCTGCCTAACGCTTCCCAGAAATGATTGTAAAACAAACTCACGTTTTGGTAAAAAAAGGGTATTCGCAACTTTAGGCACAAAAAGCAAGAAAGAGATAATGATAATGACTAAAATTGAGAATAAAAAAAATAAATCATTTTTATTCTCAGAACCGTTTTGTTTTTTACCCATATCTCTTATATAATCGATTTAATGAAACTAGTCAAGGATAATCTTAAATATCTTTTTCTTATTTTCCTTACGTCGATTCTTACTGTTATCGATTTATTTATTAACGTAGGACGATCAGCAAACGGGGACGGGTTAATACATACCGTTGTTCCCGCTCTTTTTGCAAAAGCAATTCTACAAGGAAACTTTCCCGTTGGATGGACAGATGGATTTGCAAATTATGGTCTTCCGTTAGGTACAGTTTCACAACAATTAACTACCTATTTGACTGCTTTTATTTCGATTATTTTCCATAATCCTGTGACTGGATTTAATGCTGTTGTATTCTTGGGAGTACTATTGTCAAGTATATTTTTTTATTTCTTCCTACGGATTTATTTTTTGCCCTTATATTCATTTGCAGGAGCTTTCTTATTTAACTTTTCACCATACCGAATTTTAAATATTTATGTCAGAGGCGCTTTGCCTGAATTTTTTGCCGGAGTATTTTTTCCGCTACTGTTAATTTCGGCTTATCTTATTATTCAAAAGAAAAATATCAATGGACTAATTTTATTTATCATTTCAATCAGCTTATTAACTCTTGCCCATCCATTCATGCTGGTTACCTCAATGTTCTTACTTGTACCATACGTTCTGTTTTTATTATTGAATAAGCTAAGAAGTTTTAAAATTCTAACAAAGAGTTTATTTTTATATGGAGCATTATTTCTTGGCGCAACTATATTCGGAATTTTAATTGCTTCCTATTACATTTTTCCGTTATTTTTTGAAATTAAATATTTTTATTATGGACAAACTACAAACCATCTAACGCCTGGAAATTTTCTTGGATTCTCAAATTTCTTTTTTTATAACTACCCCTATTTTACCAAACTTGATATATTTGACCGCGGATTTTGGATTAATATAGGCTTTATCGAATCCGTACTTTTTATTAATGGTATTTTTTACTTTTTATTTCGCTTGGCCAAAGGAAAAGTTAAGAAGTTTTCGATTTTTGATTTTGCCATCATTTCAGGAACGATACTTATCTTTATGATGACTTCTTATTCCAGCTTTCTTTATTCGCATATTTCGTTTTTATCGAATATCCAGTTCCCCTGGAGAATGCTCTCGGCTTTCATTTTTATACCACCTATAATTTTAACATATTTTCTGTCAAAGCTAGATAAAAAAATTTTGATTGGAATTGTTATTTTTATCATTTGTCTTCTTGCATTTCCGCAGTTATATGGAAAAAATTACACACAGTACTCAAATGATTTTTATAGATTTACTTCGCGGAATCTAGATGCAGTAGCAATGAACACCATCTGGACTACAAGATCTGAGGACTATCCTATCAAATCTCAGCAATGGGAAATTATTGAAGGACAAGGAAAGATTTTAAATAGTAACATTAGTGATTCAAGCAGAGCATATCAAGTATTTGCTCAAACGCAAATCAGAATGCTCGATCACACTTTTTATTTTCCAGGTTGGAAAGCCTATGTTGACGGAAATCCTGTAGTTATTGAATTCCAAAGCTTAAATCATAGAGGAATAATAACTTATCTCGTGCCAAAAGGTAAGCATGCTGTGGTTTTAAAATATACAGATACGAAAGTGAGATTGCTTGGTAAAATTTTTACAATTTTCTTTTTAGTTTTTTTTATTATTGCATTTGCAATCCGAAATAAACTTAAAAGCCTCTCAATAATCATAACTAGATTATTGGAAAATAAAATATAGCGGCACATTTATTTGAGGAGTAGAAAAAGGAAATTTTTTTACTTTAAATTCCTATTATTTTCATAGCAGGCGTTCCATCTAAATTGTAAATTGTTTTTAATGTATGAATCTTTTTTGGAACATCGTTTGGATCTACAATATATAAAACGTTTTTTACTTGTGCATCTTTCTTCCAATCAATTTTCCTAAATTTGTATTTCCCAAACGCATTATCAACTATATCAACTGGTCTATTTATTGCTATTTTTTGATAATCACTAGGTGGATATTTCAGATAGAAAAGGAAAAATATGTAGGACTTATCTAGAGTTTTATCGTTAGAAACGACAATCTCATTGTACTTATTACCAACAGCTTTTACTTCGTCGACTGTTTCTTTGTAGCCATATTGCCAGTAACTGGAATCGTAATAATTTAATTGAACAAAATATTGATCAAGATAATAAGTAAAATTAAGAACAAATATTCCGGCAAAAATGACATAAAGGAAATACTTTAACTTGTTGTATCTATTTATAAATAAAAATGCGGATAAAATTCCAAACGCAATAATAATTTGAAAGGCAGGAAGAAAATTCAAGGTTCTTTCCGCATGTGGAACGTCTATTGTAATCGAGGCAGGAAGTGGAGCTATGAGAACCCATAAAAATACTAGTAATTTTGCTTTCCTATCGATATTACCAAATATAAGCATGTATATGCCAAAAAGCAGAAACGGCAGTTCAAATAGATACAAAAGGCCCATGCCAGGCGCGTGATGCCTTGCTTGATCTCCTTCTAAAAACAGCCAATTAAAATCAAAATGAGAAAGATATCCTCCAAGAATTGTTTTTGAATATACAATTCTACGATTGTCTAAGATAATCCCTAGTTTATCTTTATTAGCTTGATCTCTACTGAGCTTTTGTACGTCCATTTTTAAGATTTCGGTCTGTGAAGAAAAAATACTTGTTTTTTTTGCTCTTACTAAAGAGTATGGAACTTTAAGTAAATATATTGCCATTGGCATTATGACTATAACTCCAACAGCTACTGCAGAAAAAATATATTTTTTATTTAAAGAGAACAACCTTTTTTTATAAATTAAAGCTAAAATAAGAATAAGAAGCGGAGTAAAAACTTTTTCACTTTGATTAGTATAGATAGAAAGTCCCGCAAAAACTGCGGGAAGAGTTAATAACCATGATTTTTTAAGACCTTTCAGGAAAAAAAGAACTGCAAGAATATTAAACGCAGTGCCTACATTTGTCTCAAATCCCACTCTTGAGAATTGAATAGACCATGGAGAAATTGCCAATAAAAAACTTGAAAAAAGAGCTAGAAAATCTCTATATTTATAATTATCGAATATTTCTTTTACTAAATAAAAGACGGCAAGTACTGATAATATTCCAAATATTGCTGAAGGAAATCTTACGGCAAAAACATTTAAACCAAAAATAAAAATTGAAGGAATTGTAAGATATGCATAAAGCGCAGGCTTATAATCATCTAGAGAGCGAAGTACAACCGGCAGGAATTTACCAAATTGATCTTGACCGGTATGAATAATAGAATAAGCGTCATACCCGTAAGCTGCTTCATCCGAATAAGGAGATGGTGGGATATATCCTAATTGCCACAAACGTAGAATTGCCGCTAGAATAATTATTCCAAATAATATTATCCAGATATATTTTTTTTTCATATTAAATTTATATCGTATATGCAGTTAATTCCTCTTTCCCATTTAATAAGTAAAATCTCTTCAAAACTTTAGCGTTATTCGGGACTAAATCGGATACATTTATGTATAAAACTTTCTTACTGCTGCTTAGATCATGATTGAAATTTTGTGGAAATAGATACTTGCCAAAACCCGAAACATCCACAAAACCGAATACATCCCTAGTAATAGTTGCTGTTTTCCTAAAATCCTCAGGACTCGTTTTTGTATAAAAAAGGTAATAGATATAAGGCCTACCCAGATAATTTGTAACTTGAATATAATCGTAATTTTTTTCAACTGATTTTACATATTCGATAGACTGCTTATACCCATACTGCCATTCCATGGAGTAATCATATTTATAATTAGAAAAATAATCGTGGTAAAAATAAACGAAATTTAGGAAAAGCAGCAGAAATATGAAGATGGTGATTTCCCTTTTTCTAGATTTAACTAATTCTAAAAATTGTACTAAACCGTATGCGACCAGTATCTGAAACATCGGCAAAGAAGATTCGATTCTTAAAGCGTGAGGTGTCTCTCTAGCAAGTGCAGCAGGAATTATTCCTACCAAAAGCCATAACGGGACAAGCCACCAGTTTTTTTCTTTTTTTCTAAATAAAAATAAAATTCCGAAAACGAAGAAAGGAATATCCCAAATATACATTTGACCGACGGTTTGAGTTGAAAATTTAGGATTTCCGTCTCCTTTTATGAATAAAAAGCTAGGATTTAGATTATCAAAATAATGTTTTAAATATTCTGCTGCAAAAAGTAATCTCCTGTTATGAATTATTTTCGACCAAATATCATTATTATCATTTGCTATTTCCAGATTTGAAGTTTTTACAACGCCCGCATCGCTAAAAATATTAACCTCCTTGAATCTTAAACCTGCCTGAGGAGTTAACAAAAATCCCAAGATCGGAAGAACAACTAGACAACCTGCTATTGCGGATAGGATAATTACTTTCTTTATTTCGAAAAGTCTTTTTCTAAATATTACTGCCAATAATAAAACTAAAATTGGAGAGACAACTCTTGCGGTATTAAATGTATAAAATGAAAGCGCAAAGGAAATAGCTGAGAAAATTAAATAATATTTTTTATCCTGTACTCCTGCTAAAAAAGCCCAAACCCCAAAAATTATAAAAAAACTTGCAATGTTGGCTTCAAAAGCAGCACGGGATAGAAGAATATGCCATGGAGAAATGGCAAGAAAAAAACTTGAGAATAAAGCATAGGTATTAGCTTTATCTTCTTTCCAGAAAATTCTTCTTACCAGAAAATAAGTTAACAAAACTGCTAATACTCCGAATAAAGCTGACGGAAGTCTAGTCGCAAATTCCGAAAGTCCAAAAACCTTAATTGGAATAATGTCAAGATATGCATACATCGGAGGCTTAAAGTCTCCAAAAGACTCCAGATATTTTACTGGTAAGAATTTTCCAAACTCATCTTTCCCGTCTATTCCCAGCGAATAAGCATTGTATCCCCAAGCCGTCTCATCCCATGTGAGACTGGGGGGAATTTTGTTCAATTGATAAATTCTAAGAAATGAAGCAATTAATATTATTCCTAAAAGCAACAATATTGTTTTTCTTTTTTCAAACATTTTAATCACCTAATCCAGGATTCTATATTTAAGCAGATTCCAAAGTGCTTTTGACCCATCTCTAATTGTATTTAATTTTTTCCCTTCATCATAACCTCTTGGATTTGTCTTAATAGGAATTTCAATTATCTTGTATCCTCTTTTAAGAAGTTTTGCCGTTATTTCCGGCTCAAATTCAAAGCCTCTTGCATTCAGATTCATTTTGGAAACTGCGCTTCTTGGAAACAATTTGTAGCAAGTCTCCATATCAGTGATTAATTGTCCATAAAGTATGCTCGTAATTAAACTTAAGAAGCGGTTACCAAAATAATGAAGTAGAAATTGGAGATTTCTTTCCTCGCCTTTAATATTGGGCATCCTATTAAGTCTTGTTCCATATACAACTTTAGCTTTTCCATCTTTTATTGGCTTAATAAGATCCTTCATATATTTTGGATCGTATTCCAAATCGGCGTCTTGAATAATTATGTAATCTCCAATACTATTTTCAATCCCTGTCTTAACGGCTGCACCCTTTCCTTTGTTTTTTTTATGTAGAATTATCTTTGCATTTTTAATTTGTTCAAGTATTTGTCTGGTTTTATCCGTTGAGCCGTCATCTACAACTACTACTTCTTTTTCTATATCATCAAGTTTAAGATCCAAAACTTTTTTAAGAATCTCTCTTACGGTTTTTTCTTCGTTAAAAACAGGGATAATAATTGATAATTTCATTAGGCAATATTAAATTCTATAACTTCCAAATGTAAAGTTAAAGTCTTATTTGTAAAAGACTAAGCCTGGAAAATATTCAACGCTCTATTAATTTTTTCCTTTAAAAAGAAAAGGACAATAAATATAAGTAAAAATACTATAGATAAAATTTTTCCCAAAAATCTGATCTTAGTGTCTTGAAAAATAAGTGACACTAGATGGTTTCCAGTCGGAACATTGTACGTTATTACTCCACGATAATTCGGGTTTTGAAATTGTATGCCTGTCTTTACTCCGTCTATGTAGACATTCCACCCCGGAAAATAAAAAGTTCGATCTACCATTTGCAGTGGAGTTTTTGCATCTATTTGATAGCTTCGGGATGAATTTTTAAGCGTCTGTTTAATGATTTTTCCCTGACCATCAATAATTTCTCCTTGTTTATTCTTATCCGGGTAATCTTCGCTTTTACCTGTCCAAATTGTGTTCATTAAGACAGAATGTGCATTTTCCTTAGAATATAAGTAAGATCCACTTGAATATATGTTGTAATTTTTCCCATAAAGCTGCGGAAATGAAAAACAAACAACGGCTATAACAAACATAACAATAATTATCTTTTTTGGAAATCTATCGTAAAGATATGAAGCTACGATTGGAGGCAGAAAAATTAGACCAGATAGAAACCGCCATGGAAATTGAATATCATTTAAGAAAAATAAATGTTGAAAAAAAATGTCTGAGTATTTTGTTGTAAAGAAAATAAGTAATGCAGCAGTTGCTAATGCAAATAAAAGAACTTGAGTATTTTCTTGGGTTTTTTGAATAAACCTTTCTATAAAAATGTATAAAAATCCTAGTATTAAAACTGTTGATTCTGCCAATCCGAACATTACAATGTGCCCTCTGGGAAATATTTCACTTTTCGTAAAATAATACCACCTAGGATCAAGAAAATTTAGGATAGATAGATAACTATTTGCAGTAATATGGTTTTTTATCAGTCCATAATAAAAATATTTTATTTCAAAAAATAACGGAATAATGTAATAGCTACAGATAAGAAGTCCAAGCATCATAGAAAATGAAGCAGCAATAAGCACTTTTATTCTTGATGTTATTGACAAACTGCTGGTAATTAGTAAAAAAAACAGATAAGGAATAAAAAATAAAGAATAAACAATAAGCATCATTGGATGATTTAAAGTCAGGCCTGCAATAAATAGAGTGATCAGAAATAAAGAGTATGTCTTTTTCTTAACAATAAATAAATAAAAGGCTATGAGAATTAAGGGAAGAAAAATACCAGAGAATACCTCAGGCATAGCACCTCTGACATAAATATTAAAGACATGATAGGGGGTAAAGCTAAAGATAAATGTTCCTAAAAAAGAAGCCAGTTGGGAAAAATAAAGTCTTAAGAAAAGATAAAGAAAAATATTAGATAGAAAAATAGCGATAAAAACAAGTAAGTTATAACTTAGAACCGGATCATGTATCAAAAAAATAATAACTCCTCCTAGATAGCTCGTAAGCTGGTGAGCGAATATGCCCATTGGAATTCCATAATTGGCGAAGTTATTCATCCAAATAACGGGAACTTCTCCTTGTCCAATTATTTTAGAGAATTGAGCAATATTTGTTATATGAAAATTGCTGTCAAATGTTGCGGGGCGACCTGAAAATAAAAATAAATCTGAAACAAAAAATATTGATATGACAAGTATTAGAAAAAAAAGAAAATAATCTGACTTATATAATTTCATTATCTCTTTTCACAAATGTTTTTTGATACTTCAAGCTTGATTTTATAATTTTAGGAAGTAAAATAAAAGCTTGACTAAAACCAATAAAAAAATGCCAATCAGTTCTTAGTAGTGCTTTTACAAAATGGTAGGGTAGCCAAAAAAGATGCAGGAATTGTAAATCAAGATCTGTTGCGTTCTCCCAAACAAAAATAAATTGATTCCTGTAGGCAATCGTTTTTATTTCAGAACTCGAAAACTCATTCTCGATTGCCCCATCTTCATGATTATGAACTACGATACTACTGGGTTCAAAGACAACGTCATATCCTGATTTTAATGCTCTGTATGACAAATCAATATCTTCCCAATAGAAAGGGTTATAAATTTCATTAAACCCGCCTAGCTTTTCCCATATGGATTTCCTAAATGCGGCGCTCCCTCCGCTTACCCAGAGAGTATTTTTCTTATCAATTTCTCCCCGTCGGTGGACTAGAAATCCTCTCTTCCATTCTCCCAGTCCTCTTCCTCTTAATATAAGCTTACCATTCTCAAGACTTTTATCAAGGCACCCAGCTGCAAAAATTTTTTCGTTCTTAAAATGCTTAAGTAGCGGATCCAAAAAGTTTTTTTCAGGATAAACATCAGTATTTAGGAGAACTATTATTTCACCAGTTGATTTCTTAACTCCGTGATTTACTGTTGAAGAAAAGCCTAAATTTTTTTCGTTTTTTAAAATTGTTAAGTTTATTTGTTTTTTTTTAAATTCTTCGAGAACTTGAATACTTTCATCCGAAGAGAAATCATCAATAACCATAATCTCTGTTTTACCATGCCTATATTCGTTAATCTCTTCTAAAACTCTTGGCAGATTAGCCTTAAGCAAATTCTCTCCATTGTAATTTGGGATTATTACACTTACTTTCATATTGCACTTAATTTAAATTCTACTATATGTTTTCCCGAAGGAATAACCAATCCCCGAAAAGCATAGTCGGCTTTCAGAATCTCGGATTTTTTTCCGTCTAATACCGCAGTCCATCCCTGATAATAGTTATCTGTTAGAATTAAAATTCCTTTTTTCAAAGTCTCTACGCTTAATTTTATAGAATTATCGGAATAATTTATAAACTGAATTTTATTTGTTATGTTTTTGCCATCTTCAATATTTACCTTCTGATCTAAGATTGCTGTTTTTCTCAAATCCAGGTTTTTATCCAGCAAAAAGGCGCCTGCTTCTTTTTTTGTTTTTGCTAAAACAGAGGAATAAACCATGAAAGCCCTTGGAAAGACATTTTTATTTTCGTAAACTCTTGATTCTCCTTCATTAAACAAAAATTTGAGCTTATCGGAAAAAGTTTCATTAATGGTAACTACATACTTTACCCCTAAAAGATCAACTAATCTTGAATTGTAGTTGTTAGGAATTATCATTCTGTTAAAAGAAAAATCAGGAATATCCGTAAAGCCCCACTCTGATACAGCTATAAATTCCTGATAATTTTTTAGCAGCAAGGGGTTATAATCATCTACTGCATACATTCTGTAATTTACGCTTGTGTTGGGAGGAAATATCCGTTTTTCATCTTTTACATAGTCTGAACCCATGAATCTCCATGGGTATTTTTTAGACTCATTTGATAAATAGGATGTAATTTTTGTATTTGGATAAACTAAGGAACTTGGAACAAAAGGATTAAACTTAAGACCGTAACGCATAAGGTCAAGAATGTTCACAAACAATATTAAATAAAAAATGCTAAATAAAATTACTCTTTTATTTCTTAGCGTATACGCTAATAAGAAAACTATCACTTGTCCGATTATTAAGGCAGAAGGCAGATAGAGGTTCCTTTGGGCAATTACAAAATTTGGATTTCCCCTATTAGTAAGAACGTAACCCCAAACCCCAAGCAACATTAATGCAATTGACAATGAAACAAGTAGCAATCTCCCGATATTTTTTCCGTTGTTTAAAAATTCTTCTATCCCATAAGCAGATAAAACTGCTAAGGAAAAATCTATTATAAAAATTAATCTCGTTGGCTGACTAGACGATATAAGTGGAAGCTTAAGCTCAAAGGGAATTTTAGAAACAAAATTCGGAAAGCTAAATAGAACTGCAATCAGAACAGAGAAAAAGAAAAAAATAACAGTCTTTTCTTTTTTTACTAAAACAGAAAATAAAGCAAAACATAATGGAATAATGCCTATATAACCTATAAGCTCAGCATAGTTCCATGTTCCCCAATAATTTAATGTCGTAGGGTTACCAAAAAAATCAGGAGCTATAAATTGCACTAAATGTTGCCATGGAATAAACCACCCTTCTTTGCTTTGCCAGTTCATCTGATCAATAGCTCTAGAGCTTAACTGAATTAAATTAATAGTTTGAAGCCATTGAATAGAAGTTATAAGTAAAAATACTAAAAAAGAAATACTCAAAATCACCGTTTTTTTTATCTTCTGTTCCGATGGATAAATTCTTAAAATGAAATAAAATAGTGAGATTAGAGACGAATAGAAAAATAGTTGAAGATGACCTGCAAAAAAAGAAGAGGATAATGAGAAAATAATAATAAGCGACCACAAAAACTTTCTATTTGTAGCCAAATGGTTTTTTGTTAGTTTATCTATAGAAAGAAGAATAATAGGCAACCAAAGAACTACGTGAAGAATGCTGTTCCATGTAAGCCAAGAAAAATAAAATCCGGATAAAATAAAAGTTGAAGCTCCAAAAAAAGACGATTCTCTTTTAAGACCTAGGTTTCGCAAAAAAAGAAAAGTAAAAATTCCTCCCATAAACATTTGTAGGATTATTAAAATCATCCAACCCTGTATAAAAGGAGTGATGAATAAAAGACTATTTAAAGGATATAGAGAGGATGACTGAATATTAGCTAGTAGAGGTTCGCCTGCGCCGCTATAGGGGTTCCAAAGCGGCAACACTCCCTTCTTTTCGGAACTTATTGCCAATTGTCGCCAGGGATATTGCTGAAGAATAGGATCCGTGATCAAAAAATTTTTAAAAGGGTATCCTCTTCCATAATCTTTTGCTAAATAATCTCTAAAAGGATGATATAAACCAACGAGAGAATCTGCAGGAATTGATACAAAACCTTTTATAAAAAACTGCCAGAAGAAAATAAAAATAATCAGAGAAAAACCTAAGATCGGAATAAATTTTTTCATTTCAAAACTAAATTGCTCACTTCCTGACAAAATCTATCGCCCGCAAAATAATGCGCTCTTTTAATCGCTTCCTCAGATATTTTTTCTAAAAATTTTTCGTTTTTAATAAGATCGTAAGTCTTTTCAATAAGTTCTTCAGTAGTGTTCCATAAAAATCCATTCTCGCCGTCTTCTACTATTTCTGCCTGTCCACCTGCATTTATAACTACAGGCACTGCGCCGCCCCCCATTGCTTCAACAGTAGATATTCCGAAATGCTCTGCCAATTCAGGATGATTTTTTAAATCTTCTCCGAATCCGGATGCATGCCAGTAAATTTTTGCTTTTGAGTAAGTATCCCAAAGAGCATTATTATTTTTGTTGATTTGAAACTCTATCGGAAAACCCTTTGTCATTTCTTTAAGTTTTTCAAATGCTCCTCTATTCTCCTTTTTTATACTTAGTGCTAAGATAAACCTCCAGTTTTTAAGTCCGCCATCAACCATCTTTTTAAAAACTCTAACCATAACTGCCTGCTTTTTATAATCTTCAATTTTGGGAACATTTCTCACCCTAAATCTTCCCACATGAAGAATGATATTTTCTTTTTTAATTTTTTTTGGCTTTAATTCAATCGGCGGATAAAGAACAAGACTTTCTACTCCCAGAGATTTATCAACATATGATTTTGTATACTTGGAATTAGAAAAAAACTTACTTATTCTTGACAATTTGAGTTTTGTCTTAATATTTATATTTTGATAAGGCAAAGGCTGCTGAGTATGAATAAAAGTCTTCTTTGATAATAAAAATGGAATACTTCCGTCGGAAAGCACAATTATAATGTCGTATCTCCTGCTTTCGATTAATCTCCTTAAGAAGGGAAAATCTTTTGAGAAAATATTTTTTGTTAGTTTTACGCGAGTCAGATCAAACAGGAATCTTTCCTTAAGAGCTTTTATATCCTCACTGTTGTCCCAAAATACATAAACTTCATTTTGCTCCGATAGACACTCCGCAATTCTCATCATATATTTTTCCCCGCCCCCTAAATCATCTAAGTAAGGATCAAAAATTCCAATCTTCACAGCTTTTATTCTATCAACTTTCCTATCTATTGCAAAGTTAAATTTTTTATGTTATTGTCTTGGTATGAACTATTTAGGTGCATTATCTCAATTTCCGCCCTTTCTGCTCTTTGTTGTCTTTCTGTGGGCACTTCTATGGAAGGGTCTTGCCTTATGGCAAGCAGCTAAGTCAGACCAGCGAAATTGGTTTATAGTTCTTCTTATAGTTAACGCCGTTGGAATTCTTGAAATAATCTATCTATTCTGGTTTGCAAAAAAAAGAATGCAGCTTAAGGACTTGAAGTTTTGGGAATCTCTGTCAAAATAAATATTTTTTGAGTCTATTTTTAAAACCTCTAGTTTCCATTTTTTATTTTTAGTTGTTTTTCCCAAAGCTTTGCGTAAGTTATAAAAACACTAAAAGCCTGATATAGGCTTTCAATAATTCCTACGGTTCCAGCCTTATATCCCTCTTGTTTTATATATGAGTTAAAGAAACCACCAAACATAACTTTCGGAAATCTCCACCAGGTCATTTTTGGATGGTTTGAGGAAAAACGAAGCTGTGCTTCTGTTTCTGACCATTCTATTGTCTTATTAACCATTGAGGTTAAATCTCGATGCGTGTAATGGAACAGAAATCCTTCTAATTGACCAACTTCCCCCGCAACGATTGGACTTTCGTGAAGCTTGCCTTTCCAACCCTTTAATTTATCTTTTTTAAAAAGTCTTTCGAGTTTTTCAATATACGGCCATTCGTTTTTACCCAAATAAAAATTTTTTCTTTTTATCCTAAATGCCGCATAATTCCCCGGATTTTTTATTTTTTCCCCTATCTCCTTTTTCAAATCATCTGTTACTCTCTCATCGGAATCGACATATAAAATCCACTCCGACTTGGCATTTTCAAGCCCTCTATTTCTGAGTATTGAAAAATCATCAGTTTCAATTTCTGTTATCCTGGCTCCGTTTTCTTTTGCAATTTCTAAAGTCTTATCCACAGATCCGTTATCTATAACTAGAATCTCATCGCAAAAGGCAAGAGAAGAAAGACAATCTGCTATCATCTTCTCTTCATTTTTTGCAATTACAATACCTGTTATTTTCATATTGGATAGCTCCCTTTACCGAAATTTCTTAAGTAGAAGTCTAGTGATCCCTTTTTTTGCCATTTTCGTCCGGACACAATTAAATTTAAGCTTTCTTTGATTAAAGCAAGCTTGGTCTTAAAAGAAGCGAATTTCATGCCAAACAAAAGTCTGTTACGCGTTATGTAGTAGTCTTGAAGAGATGAGCCTGATCCTCCGGCAGACGCCGCATTTTTATGCCACAGCTGCGCTTTTGGTTGATACACAATATCAAAACCTGCCAATTTCGCTCTCTGTGAGAAATCATTATCTTCATAATAAAGAAAGTATCTTTCATCGAAAAAGCCGATTTTCCCAAAAACATCTTTTTTTATCCCCATACAACAACCACTTGCAAAATCAGTAATTGATTTTAAGTCGTATTTTCCGTTATCAACCTCGTCTACTCCTCGATGTCTTCCGATAACATTATTGAAATCTATAATTCCGCCGGCATACCAGATGACTCTTCCAAGATCTTTATCTCTGTATCTTTCTTTATGAAATTCATGTCCTTTGGCAAAGTAAATCTTAGGAGAAACGATCCCTGCTTTTCCTTCAAGAGAAGAAACAAGAGAAATAATTAAATTTTTATCAAGAAGGGTATCATTGTTTAGAACAATTATAAAATCCGCTCCATTTTCAAGAGCATACTTAATCCCAATATTTTGCCCGCCTGAGAACCCTAGGTTTTTCTCATTTCGTATTATTTTTAAATTATAATTCTGAAATTTTTTGTCTATTTTAAACTTTTCCTGCGATCCATTGTCTATGACGATTACGAAAAGTTCTATATTAATCTTATCTACCTTTTCAAGACTGTTAAGGCATTCAACCGTAGCATTGCTACTGTTAAATGTTACCATGCTGACAAATACTTTAATCACAGATTTAACCCTTATTAAGCTTATTAGCTAATTTTTGGAGATTTTTTTTAAATGGGCTTTTAACATTATCTAATCTTTCTCTTTTAAACCAATAAGTAATTTCTTTTCCCGATTTCCTGAGCTCTCCTTCCGTTTCTTTTAGGAAATTATCGCTGTCATATTGCCTAAAACCGGTTTTTTCCCACACAAAAGTAAAGATAATGAAATGATAAAAAGCCATATAAATAGAAAGAATTAAGCCGTGCAGACCGTCTCTATATCCTTTTCTTGCAAAGAATCTGCTAAGAAATTCCTTAAGCGGAAAATTGATTGCATCAAAGTGCGAGAACTTATAACCTTTTATAATAAGTTCTTCTGCTTCGTTAGGTGCATAAATAAGAGTTTTTTTCAGAAACTGTTCTATCGTTTCATAGTTATTGTGGATAATATGCTCTTTAAGTTCTTCCGATTTACCTTCCAGTGTTATTGGTTCATGAACATGTTTTTTTGTATATTTCCCTTTTCCTTTTCGAAAAAGCCTAAGCTGTAGATCCGGATACCACCCGGAATATTTTATCCATTTGCCAAAAATGTAATTTTTTCTTGGTATCCAAAATCCATTTATGCCTTGCGTATCTTTTTTTAAAACTTCTGCAATCTCTTTTGAAAGCTGCGGAGAAACTTCTTCATCAGCGTCAATGCTCAATATCCAATTACCGCTTGCTTTCTCAAAACCAAAATTTTTCTGAAGGTCTATTGATGAAAAATCATTCTTTTGAGAAAAAATACTAGAGGTATATTTTTTTGCCCTATCTATAGTATTGTCTGTTGAGCCGTTATCTACCAAAATTATCTCATCGGCAAACTTTAACGATCTTAAACAATTTTCAATTTGTTTTTCCTCATTATATACAGAGACCACTGCGGAAATTTTTTTCATTTTTTAAAAATATTCTCTTTAACCAATTGAAGATCTGCCAAAACCATTTTTTTCGCCATTACAAATATAAGAGCAAAGTATAGTATAGCACCCAACACTATCCCGATAAAAATAGAGTAAGCGTTAACTTTAAGCATTAACATCAGTATATATATTAAAAAACCCATAATTAGCGATGAAATAAGGGGATAAAAAATTGGAACAATATTAAAATCTATATATTTTTTCACTAGATAAACTACAAAAACCGCAGACAAAGAAATTATGGCAGATGCTACGCCGACTCCGTTAAATCCCATAACTATAATAAGAACCGGGGTCAAAACCCAAGTTGCTATTGTCCAAAAAACCATAAGGTAAAGGGATATTTTGATTTTTCCAATCGCATTTAATGCATTTGTAAGCGGAGTCGATACAGATGAGAAACAAGCGTTAATGGCAAAAAAGGCCAGAGAGGCAAGAGCCGGCTCCCATTTGGAATACCTGGGAATTATCTGTATGAAATACGGTGACATAATAACCAAGCCGACAAGTGAAGGAAAAACGATAAAAGCGGACGCAAAAATTGATTTCTCAACTGCTTTTCCTAAAAGATTTTTGTTGTCTTGAAGCCTTGAGAACGAAGGAAAAGTAATCCTAATTACATTATCCATAATAAGCCGCAGCGGCATAAATGCCCATTTTTGTGCAAACCCGATGAAGCCAACTTGCGCAAGCGGAAGAACTTTACCAAGATATGCAAGCAGTAAATCATCTTTAAGAAGTGCTATAAAACTATTCGCCTGAAATGGGATCCCAAAATGCAAAAGTCTTTTGGCAGACTCTTTGGAGAATCCAAGCCGTATTTTCCACGGACTTATTATATATATCGTTATAAGACCTATAAGCCCGCGGGCCAAAACAGCAATGGAAAAACTTGTTATGCCAAAACCCTTTATCGCAAGCACAACAACAATTATGCTAAAAACTAAACTTTCTGCAATCTGAGGCAATACTAATTTCTCAAACTTCAAATTTCTTTCAAGTATTATTGAAGGAATTGTCTTAAGAGAAGAAAGAAAAAAGGAAATTATCAGAGCCTGAAAGAGAAATATTCCTTTCTCGTCAAGATGATAAAACGATTTAATAAATGAAGACGCAAAAAGAGCAATGACAACTAAAGATACAACCAGGATTTGCTGAATAGTGAAAGTCGTCCTAAATTCTATATCCGTTATCTCATCTTTTTTCTGAATTAAGGCAGCGGCAAGACCTATGTCTGAAAAGTAGGAAAGAAAAGCGATTGCCGCAGAAACTACAAAATATACACCAAAGATTGCAGGCGTTAGAAAAATCGTCAAAATGAAATTTGCCGCAAATCCTAGGACCTGTATGGCAAAAGTTCTGTAGGTTAACGCGAAGATACCGCGAATCGAGCGTTTTTTAATAAGTGCTATGTCAACTTCCTGCATGATAAATATCCTTCCATAAAGTAAAACTCTCTTTAATCGCTCTTATTATTACTCTTAAGTTTCCACCACTTTGATCGCCGTAAATTCTTGGATAGTGTGACACTTCAACTTGTATTATTTTAAGCTTTTCTTTTTTTGCCTTTGCCAAGATTTCGGTAGTAATCATAGCACCTTCAGACCTAAGCGGCATAATTTTTGATAATGCTTGTTTTTTAAACATCTTAAATCCGCAATCAATATCTTTATATATAAACCCGAAGAAAACAAAATCCCAAATCTTAAGTAAATTCATAAGAACGTGACGGATAGGATTATCAAGTCGTTTTTTTCTATATCCTATAACCATATCTGCATCTTTAATCTTATCTATAAACTTTGAAATTTCACTGAAATCAAACTGCCCATCTCCATCAGTAAAAACAACAACATCATATCGAGAATTTTCAAAACCTGACTTAAGTGAAGCTCCATATCCTCTGTTTGTTTTGTGCGTTACTACACGAATGCGGGAGTTATCAATCGCAAGCTTTTTTAAAATCTCAAGAGTATTATCCGATGAACCATCATCAATGAGAATCATTTCCCATTTCTCGGAAATTTTCCCAGCTATAGGAACTGCGGCTTCAACGACCCTCTCTATATTTTTTTCCTCATTCCAGAAAGGAAAAAAAATTGAAATTTCTTCAATTTTTCCGCTCATTTTTTCTCTCTTTGATAGAAAAGATTATACCAATAAAGAGAATAAATAGGAAAGCCAGAGTGATTGAATCGCCCATTTTCTCAACAGGAGTTTGGATAAAAAATAGATCTAAAGCATGCTCTCCTTTTGAAACTTTTGCAATCATACCGCTTTTGCCCTCCAGTAAAGGAATCTTCTTATTATCCAAAAACCCGCTCCATGCAGGAAAAAAAGCAACATTTATTTTTACATTCGTCTCCCTATCTACTTTTATGAAAGAGTGTACCTCTCCTGTACTTGATTCTTCATGTAAAACCTCAACGGTTTGATTTGAAATTCTTGTTTTTGGAATCATATTCTTTGCAATCGGTTTGTCAAAACTTTTGGGCATATACTCATCCGATGTTTTGGATGTCTGAAATACTAGGTTATCCCGAGTTGTAAAATCTTGGCTTTTACTATTTAGAATTCTCTGGGGAACAAAAAGTTTGGCATTTGTGTAAATTAATAGAAATAATATTCCAGCTGCGATAACAAGCGCTATCTTTTCTTTTTTTATTTTGAGTAGTATCCTGCCTATATACCAGATTAAAAAACCGGCAAGAAGAGAGGTAAAAAAGGAGGTAAAAATCAAAAATCTCCAGGGATACTGAAGATACCCCATGAAAGGAACTGCCTCCCATAGAGGCCTAGAAAGATCAATCATCAAAAATATAGACAAGATAACCCCGATTATGGAAAAAAAGGCAAAGCATAAGATTGTTTTATACTTAGTAAGATCAACTTTTGTCTTAAGTTTTTCTATAAAAAATCCTGCAAAAAATAGTACTACTGCCGAAAGCGAAGCTAGAATATGAAGCTTGCCTAAACGAAATGATAAGCCATCCGTGCATCCCGGGGCGGACCCGCCAAATCCCCAGGGACTATTCCAGAATTGTGACAAGCAAACAAAATGATTCCTAAAATCTGCCCCCGCTCCCACTTGCGATAAAACGCTTGTGTATTTTGCCTCAAAAATTGCAGGAATAACATAAAAAGATGACAGCCCTAAGCCTAGAATTATAATGAGTAAAAAATGATAAATATCTTTCCTATCGTGCCTGAAAAAATAAAATACAATAATAAATAAAATTAAAAAGGGAGTAAGCATAAATGCAGTAAGATTGTGAGATAGAATTATAGAGGCATAGGAAAGAGCTCCTAAGATAGTGTAATTCCATTTCTTTTCTTTAAAAACCTTAAGAAGTGAATAAAAAACTAAAGGTATAAACGCATACGCCCAGAATTCTCCTACGTCCCCCCGAACAAAAATATCCACTGCATGATAAGGCGCATAAATATAGAAAATAGCAGAGACAACTCCTCCAATATCTCCAAAAAGATCTTGGCCCAAAAGATACATAGAAATACCTGAAATAAGAATTCCTACAACCATCATGATTTTGGTTGCCAAAAGTGCGTTAAATCCTAAGAGATAAAAGAATGCACCGAAATAATACGCAAGAGGCGCGTAGAAGTTAAAGATTGGATATCCGTAGCCATATCCTAAATCCTCAACCCATCTTACGGGAAACATTCCCGACGATAAACTTTTACCCATCTCATAAACTCTTTGAACTTGGGTATTATCATGTATGGGGAAAAATCCGAAGGCAAAGAAATTATTTATACTAAAATATGAAATCAAAAGCACAATCAGTATGAATAAGATTTGTTTTATTAATTTCATTTTGTTTTTAATTTAGAAATCTTAAAATTGAAAAGTAAGAGCGATACGACGGTAAATATACTTATCAAGGAAATAAGATCGCTTGTAAGTCTTACTGGCGTTTCAGAAAAAACTCCCGATATCAAATGCTTTCCTTCTTTTATATTTAGCATCATCAAGCCATACTGATTATCATAATTGATATTTGTTTTTTTCCCATCAACATACAACGACCATCCGGGATAATAAATAGTATTAATTTTTACATTTTCTTCTATCGGGAGATCTAAGGAGAAATTTATTTTTCTTGAATTAAATGAAAGATTCTCGATATTCCCCCTTGATATCTCTACCTTAGCATCTGCCTTTTTACTCGGAAGTTTTTTTACCCATAAAGGCATTAGCTCATTTGAAGAAGTGGTTGTCGCCTGATTAGTCAGATAAAAGTCGTCACCTCTATTTACAAATTTCTCGGGTTTTGCATGTGGAAGAAAAAAAATAACGGTAGATACCGCCAGAATTGCCGCAATGAATGTAAAAATTCTACCGCATTTTGTTAGATATCCTGCTGTTAAACTTATCAGGAAAGCGATAATTCCAAGCATTATCCATGGATAATTAATCTCTGAAAGAAGAGGTACGTGATTCCAAATAAAAGATGACGGGGGAAAAAGTAAAAGCGAAATACCAATTGTTGATAGAAGTAAAAATAATCCAATCTTCCTTTCTTTGTTCTTTTTAAGCAAAAGCATAATCAAAACTAAACAAAAAATTAAAATTTGTGGTATGCCAATCTGATATCCGAAACCGTTTGCGTCTATTGGAACACCATATCCCCATCTTGAAATTAACAATTGTTCAAGTTTTACGAAGTTAGCGACTCTATCGGCTATCGGAATTTTTGATAAAAGTATTAAATTTTTTTCAAAAATGGCAGGAATCCAGAAAAACGCAGAAAAACACAATGAAAGTATAAGGGAAACAACAAGACGGAATAAAAAATCCACTTTCTTAAAGAGCAAAGCAATAAGTGCAATCAAAAAAACGACTATGCCAAATAGAATTGTCATTACGTTATGTGTCGTTATAAGAAGAGCATATAGAAATCCCAGAATAATAATATTTTTATAAGATTTTGGATAGTCATATAACTTTTTTATAAAAAGCAGGATCAGTGGAAAAAGTACAAAAGACAGAGATTCTCCGATAGATCCTCTGACAAATAAATCTACAATTCTGTAAGGAGCGTATGTGTAGATAATTGCGCTTATTATTCCTGCCCATTTATTCTTCCAGAGGGAAGCTGAAAGAAGAAACATAGAAAATGCGGAAAAAATAATACTCAGTGAGAATAAAATCTTTATACTATTTACAAATCCCATCTTTAAAAATACAAATATTAATCCTAAATAATAAGGTAGGGGATAAGTAAAATTAAAAAGCGGATATCCATATTCAAAATTTAAATACCCGGAGAAACGAGCAGGAAACTGTAAGTCTTTTATTTCTCTATACATATCAGTCAGTCTTACAACCGCCCATTCTCCGTCATGTGTTGAAAAAAAACCCGACCTTAAGTATGGAATAATTAAAGGAAGACTAATTAGAAACGCAAAGCCCAAGATCTTAAGATAGTTTATGATAATTTTTTTCATACACACCAAGAGGTTAGCAGAAAGATAAGAAACTTAATTGAGTGTTTTTGCACAAATAATTTCTTCACTTATTTTTGCGCAGTAATTTGATAAACTCTAAAAAAATAATTACTTTTGCCTTCTCTAAATTCAGAGATTAGTTTTAGAGGAAAATTACTTGGAATTATAATATGCTGGGGCTGATAAAACACAAAAAATGAAGGTATTTTTTTAGCAAAATCCAGAGATTCTTTTGGCAACGTATCATTTATTGGCCAGTATCCTCTTATTGTAATATTGGGATTATCTATTAGATAGATTTCATAAGATGCAGGCATAAGACCAAACGTTCCCTCAGTTCCAATGTAAATCTTCTGATTTTGTGCTTGCTGCTTAAAAAAATCGACTGATTCTTTTACTCCTGCACCTGCCGACCAACCATTTATATATTGACTAAGATCAGGATTTGCAATCGGTGCATTTTTAAAATCATTTAAGATAAAATAATCTGTTCTTAAGAAAACCACTAAAAAAGCTAAAATTATCAAAATGCCTGCAAGTTTAATTCTTATTCTTGTGTAAATTTCATATATTGAAAACGCAGCAGGTGGCAAAAGAAATAAGGTCATAAAGAAAATAAATCTTGGATAAATAGTTTTCCCAAAAAATACAAGAGCTATAAATGGAACTAAGAACCAAGAGAGAAGAAGTAATTTTTCTTTTAAGAACTTGAAGTTAATTAAGAAAGATAGAATTATAATAAGAAAAATCGGCCAGCTCATGTAGGTTATGAACCAATTCCAAAGACCTGAGAAGTTGCTGTAAAGATAAGTAAACGGATGCATAAGCCATTCTTTAAATGCATAAACAAAAAGAGCATTTTTCTCATTTATGATATGAAAGAATGGTGAGAGTCTGAGAATAGAATAATATCCATAGGCAAGAGCCGCAGAAAGAGCAAATAAACCAACCCATCTAAGAAAGCGGGAGGACAATTTCTGTTTTGAGAAATCAAATAAGAGAAGTGTAAAAGGCATAAGATAAATGCTAAAAAATCCTGAGGTTTTTGTAAGGATACCTCCGCCTAGTATCATTCCTAAAACAAAGGACATATCGGATCTAAGCTTTCGGACTAAAATTACTCCAAAATACAGACTCCAGACAGCAAATGTACCAACCAAGCTATCATAGAGAGCCATCCTGTCGTAAACCAATGCAAAGGGAAACAGAAGATAAAGTGCTGCAGATATAAGCCCGATGTAGCGATTCTTAAAGATTTCCCGACCTAGCATAAAAAGTCCGATCATTGAAAAGAAACCTGCTAAGACAGATACAAGTCGCCCCGCAAGAAGAGGGTCTTTTACAAATCTCATTAAATTCATTGCAATCCAAATAAACATGGGCTGTTTTCCATCCGTTAAAGATATAAAGCGCCAGCTGGCATCTTGCCTTGCAATTTGTGACCACCTTACATAAATTGCTTCGTCAGTAAAAATAGGAAGTGACATAATCTTGTAAAACCTAAGAAGAAGAAAGAGAGCAATTAAAATTGCCGAAACGAGAATCTCAAATCTATATTTTAAACCAAAATTTTTCACTAACTGCATAAAACTATCTTATCATCTCTTACTCAAAATCGATAATTTACCAAGCTTGACGGAAACGAGTATATATACTATATACAATGCGACTCCCGAAATAGTAATCCATGTAAGAATCTGCGAAACAGGACTATTCCAGTCTCCTTTATATAAAAAAGGCACATATTGAAAAAGTGCGAATAACGGCAGGATTAGACTTGCCCCTGCTGCATAGTTTTTCTGGGGAATTAGACTTGCAAAAGGAATTATATATAGAAGGTACCATGGTTGAAAACTTGTCCTTACCGTGACCGCAATAACGGCAAGAAACATCAAGAAAAAATTAAACACTAAAAACTTTTCATTGTTAAAACTCTTAGATTTCTCTTTGAAAAAATAATATAGATAAGAAGGCATTAAGAAAGCAGTCGCAAATTTTACCCCTATCGAAAGAGAAAGAGTTATTGCCGATAACGCTCTTTTATTTTCAAAAAGTAGATATATAGATAAAATTGCTAAAAACATCATTGACGTATCGTTGTGTGATGAGATAAGACATTCAATTATTGCAAGGGGATTTAAGGCAAATAAGACTACCCCCAACGATTCGTTTCCTTTTATTTGTTTTAATATCTTCTGTATGAAAAATGCTGTGCCCATAAAATACAGCGAATTAAATATTTTGAAAAGAAAAAATGTCGGAAGGAAAAAATTAAATCCCAGAAATGAAAGTGGAGTTGTTAATAAAAGCCAGACTGGCCCGTAAGGATAGGTTCTGTGCGTCCATCGCATAAAGGAAAGCATGGGGTCGCCCATATAGTCAAGTGCCTTGTGCAAATAGGGGTTTTGATGGTAAAAAGTTATTATTTTAGCATCAAAAATGTAATTAAATAAATCATACGAAAATGCATTGTAGGAAAACGTCAAGATTCCAACCATTACTAGAATAAGTATCCACAAATTCTTAGTACTTATCTTATTTTTTTGCGCTCGTTTTATAAAAATAATATAGAAAGCAAATAAAAATAGAACCAGAACTATATACAGCAAGCTGGAAAGAGGTCGATTAAAGTACCCTATATGCTGGAAAAACTTCTGTACGGTTTGCCACCAAGAAGCTTGTGATAAAGTTAGATCTAGGTCCACCTGTGTAAAAGAGTAGAAAAAAAATGCAACTATAACAATTATGTACGATCCGAATATAAGTTTTAATTTGGAAATCATTAATTATAAATTCCTCTTAATGCATTTATTTTTATTTTAAAAAGGTCTAAAAGTCCATCTACCGAATCTTTTATAGGACTTACTCTTCTTGTCTCAACATAAAGCCAGCTTACTGGAACTTCTTTTATTTTGTATCCCATTTGTTGGGCTATATACAAAAGCTCTACGTCAAAGCCTGCAGAAACTTTAGAACCGGAAATCTCTCTAAACCCATTATTTATTTTATCTATCTTCGCAAATAATTTTTTTGCTACATTATTCTTAAATGCCTTAAATCCGCACTGAGTATCTGAAATTCCAGAAACACCTACGATTATTGTCCTAAGCATCATCATACTTTTTGCCATAATAAGTCTTGTTAATGGCGCATTTTTCCTTTTCGAGCTTCTGGAGCCGATAACAATATCGTACCCCCTTTCAAAAAAAGGCAGAATATTTTCAATTTCTTCTATTGGAGTTGCCTGATCCATGTCTGTAAATAAAATAATATCTCCATAAGCCTGAAGCACTCCTTTTGTCACTGCACCCGCCTTGCCCGTATGATTATTTTTTATCAAACTGAAACGCGGATTATCTTTTGTAAATTTCTCTGAGAATTCAACACTGCCATCATCTGATCCGTCATCAACTATGATAGCCTCCCAAGTGTATTTTTGTTTTGATAAATAATGGTCCAGCTTATCCAAGACTCCCTTTTGAAAATTGGCCATTTCATTGTATGAAGGGACTACGACTGATAGGAAGATTTTACTCACAAAAAGATTATATCATTAAAGCAAAACTCAAGACAATTGAATTTGATTAAATAGCTTTTTTGGGATAAAATAAGGGGGATTAGCCGCGTTAGTCTAGTGACCTAAGACATTACGTTCTCAGTGTGAAGATCAAGAGTTCGAATCCCTACACGAATCTCAGAAATTTCAAAATGCCTCTTGCGCTCATTTTATCAAAGCATTATAATTATAATGAAATTAGACAATAATATATGAATAAGATAATTTTACAAGTCCCAATTAGTCAGGATTTAAAAATTAGTGCTGAGCAAGAAGCTATCTCTCAAGGATTTTCTTCTCTTCAGGAGCTAGTTAGAGTATTCCTATCTAAGATCGCAGCACATAAAATTGAAGTCACCCTACAAGAGTCAACTAGGCTTTCAAAAAAGAATGAAAAAAGATACCTTGATATCACAAGAGACTTTGAATTAGGAAAGAATACTTATTCCTCAGATTCAGTAAGCGATCTAGTAAATAAACTGCATTAAAATTCAGTATCATAGAGAGTTTCTAAAAAACTATAAAAAAAGAATTGCTCCCTATCCTAAACTTGAAAAACAATTTAAACTACAACTAGAAAAACTCCTAAAAAATTCCAAAGAAACATCATTGAGAGATCATAAGCTTATTGGTAAAAAGAAAAACTTCCGTGCATTTTCAGTTACTGGAGATATTCGAGTGGTCTATATCATTGTTGATAGTAATATCTGGCTGTTTGATATTGGCTCTCATAACCAAGTTTATTGAAAATAGATTTCTCCACCCCTCGGGTTATAAGAATAAAAATAGACTGTAAGCGAAAATAAGAGAGTTGCTATAAATAGGCATATGAATTATTTGAATGCGAGGACTCGCTTTCTACTTCGTATACCATTTAGCATAGGCATCATAAACAGAGACCAGAGTAATTGCTGTCCACCCATTTTTTCGTAAAGTCGAATCAGACATACTTAATAGGTTAGTTGTTTCAACTTTTTCCCAGGAAGAGTATTTGGATTTTATCGCAACTGGACAGCTACTACTAAATATGCCGACCTTTACTCCATTACTGTCTAACTTACCCATGGTTTGCAAAATAAACATAATCGCTTGTACTTGATAGTCGGTAATACCCTTGCAACTGTAGAGAATAAATTTGCTTCTTGGATATTTCGCCGAAATTTGCTTTGCTTGACTCACGGCAGTTGTATGAGATTCGAAAGAATGAGTATCTGAAAGATTTGTAAAGAAGATAAAAATAAGAAAAATAATAAAAGCAATAATCCCGGCGTACTTAAGATATAAGAGTTTGGAATTTATAAATAAATAAAAAAATGCGCCGGTAAAGATAAAAATAAATGGGTGAAGAAAAAGAAGATAATATACCGCCCGTTCTCCCGGATAAAATCTGAGAATTATAAATATGGCAACAAACGTGAGCAAAAGCAGCAAATAAGCTTTTGAAATTTTTTTCTTGAAGATAAGGAATATGTTTGCCCCAACAGAAAAAAGCAGGATAATAGCCCCAAGAACAATGGGAATTCCTAAGGTATGAGACCAAAAATTAGGCCAAAAATCGCGCAGATAGAGCAGCCAGCGGTTCGGGACATAATTCGGACGCCCATTGCGCATGGTATGTATTATTCCTATGATTTCTAAATGATTATGGGTAAGATCGAAAAGAATTATAGGTATAAATGTTGAGAGAACGCCAATAAGAGAAATAAGAAAATATGCAAATCTTTTTGTTTTTCCCGTAAATAGAAGAAGAACTGGAAGCAATAGAAAAGTCGAAAGCTGATAATGATTATTTATTCCAATACCAATACTTACCCCTAAAAAAAATGCCCACCAATTTGATGGAGTTTTTTTGACAATTATTATAAATATCCAAAGAGCAAATACTGCTTGAACTGCAATAAGATTGGGATTGCTAAGTCCTGTCGCGGGAGCAATTTGTGCAGGGGAAATTGCTGCAAGGCCGGCAAGTATAAGGCCAAATGTTTTGTTTTCTAAAAGTTCTCCAATTTTATAAAAAACAAATATTACAACAAGAGATATAAAACTCATGTATATCCAAGGAGCATATGCTAATGGAACTAAGATTCTAAAAAGGATAAGTTGGTAATAATACCATGGACCAAAGGTAAATGGGCCGAGTGATGAAAATGGTCCGGTAAGAGGAACTTGAAATGTGGAAGCGCCATATGTAGTAATGATCGCGTCGCGAATCGCGTCAGGGTCAAACCCGTATCTATTCGGAGTATTATAAAATCTAAGAAAGCATGCTACTAAAATTATTAAAAGAAGAAGTGATGTATGAAAATATTTTTTGGCAAAAAAATTCTTGCTTAGTATCGAGTCGATCTTTCTTATCATCTATTATCATAAAGTATACAACCGGCAATAAAATATTGCACCAAGGAAGATTCAAGCTCTTTCATGGCTAAAGTAGATGCCAATCTTAGCTGCTACCGGATTATATACAAAAAGGTAACATTTCTTTGTCGTTTCTTGGTGAATAAAAGTAGGAAATAGCAAGAGCTATTTTTATAGAATCGATTATTCAATACTGCGAAGATACTGGAGAAAGTTTCCGGGTGTTAATATAAGTATGCCTAAATCCTGTTTTATTTTCTCAATCTTAAAATCTTTAACGTTATAGGTGATTAAAAAATTTGCTTTTGCCGCTTTGGCGCCTGCTAGTATATGCGCATCATTTTCATCCAGAACATATTGTTTAAAAGATTCTTTTATTTCGGGTAGTGATTCTGAGAGTATGACAATATCAACATTATTTTCAATAAACGTTGCTAACATATCTCTTCCTGTGCCTAGTCTTTCAATAACTGTTTCCAATTCTTTCTTTGATAATGAAGAAATAAAGATCTGAAGAGAAGTGAGACTTAGTAAAAAATGCGCTGCTCCTGACTGTGATAGGAAAGAAGAAACTACCACATCCGAATCAACAAAAATTCGCATATAAAATTATAGGTGCTTGCGGATTTTTTTAAGTTCTTTTTCAATGCGTGGAAGGTTTTTTTTATCGTTTTCCTCAGCAAGGTATAAATCGCTATCAAGACCCGTAAACAAAAAAGATATGGAACTTGAGGGAATTCTATAAACCTTTCCTAATTTCTTTGCTATAATTTCTCCTCTATTAATGAGTTCATAGATGGTATTTTTGCTTAATTGGAGCATTTTAGCAACTTGTTCAGGGGTATACGCTTTTGTATCTACAATTGTACTAAACATGACTATATAGTACTAAACAAAACTAAAAATGTCAATAGTCTTTTTAGTTTAGCGTCTTATGGATTGCATTGGCAATATTCTGGTTATTCGAAACGGGAGATTGGGTCGTTATATCAGTCTATTCGTGATATTGAAACCACACATTTTGCAATGAGTACCGCCAGCGGGAGTCGAACCCGCGATCTTCACGTTGAGAACGTGACGTCCTAGACCACTAGACGATGGCGGCGCATCGTAATTTTACCTCAAATCACTATTTAAAACAACAAAATAACTCAAAATATTAGTATCGTAGACTTGATGACGGCACTAACTTTTTAGCAGGCGTCCTTATGAAGCGGAGAAAGCAAAATGCCAAGAGATGTATCAAGACCTAAAAATCGATTTTAACTTTTGCATAAGAAGAGAGAATGCTGTTTGGCTGCTTACATAGACTACTTTTTGCCCCAGGATTTTTCCGTCATCTTTGATCTCTATTGCAAAAGGCACCATTTCCTGACTATAGTTTTCAATTATTATGATTGCCCGTATATCTTCTCCGGGATAAACCGAACCTTTATCCCAGTAGACATAGTAAGAATTTATTTTTCCTCCAAGAATTTTTATACTCAAATCTTTTTTTGGGTCCCAAATATAATTTCCCGTATTTTTAAAATCGACAGTTACAAAACTTCCAGTACTATTTATGAAAAAGTTCGGAATAAAAATTTGTAAATCTGAGGCTAAATTTTCTCTTTGCGGAGCACCTTTTATTTTCGGCATATCCCGGATAGTATTAAAATATTTAAGATATCCGCTATTTTTGCTATCTTGAGACTTGAAGGAAAATTGGCTAAATAAGGATTCGGGATAGTTAAGCAAAAAGGGCGCAACGGCGACAACTCTTTTATCACTCCAAATATCTGTAAAAGCTTCTTTATAATAATCCGATATTTGATCTTCACTTAAGCCGTTTATACCGTTAACTGCTCTTTTCCATCCTGTTTCCGTAATAAATACTGGTAGGTCCTTACTCCCTGCATAAGATGCGATCTTTGAGAGCTCCCAGCTATACCCGTCAATCCCCGTTTTGCCCGAAAGATAAGGAGAAGCAGAAAATCCAGGGTTTGGATAAGAATGGGACGCCCACCCATCCAGTTTTGTAAAAATTCCGGGATCGGATTGTTCCATTTCATCTAAAAAATCCGAAGGGTCAGCGGAATTTTTGGAATTTATGAGGGACAAGTCAAGAGGCGCATTGAGAACAAAAAAATCACTGCTTTTTGCTTTAAGAGCATTTATTGTCTTATCAAGCTCTTTAGCATATGAGTCCGGATCAACCTGTCCTCCCCATTCGGCTGCCCTATTTACTTCGTTGTAAATTTGTATATAGCGATTTTGGGTTGGAAAATATAATTTGGAAAGGAAGTTGGCCCAATTTTGTGCATCAGTATCCGTTGGTTTCTTCCAATAGCCATTTGCTGCATCAAATTCGGTGGCAAGCCTGATAATAGGGATCAGATGATGATCGTTTGCCTTATCCAAAAATGACTGCCATCTATTAATATCCATTTCATTTTTGGAAATTGTTACTACTACATATCCCCAATCACCGTTTGTATTAACAAGTGTGGAAGAATCTCCAATCTCAGCTGCGGGGGAAAGGCTGTTTATCCCGACTTTATTGTTGGGAGCAAGCCTTGGGTCAATCGCTGCAAAAGAAGAAGAAGTGAATATCAATGAGAGTAAAATAAAAAACAGGACAGTTTTTTTCATACATTATCGGCTTCCTATAATAACACTCTACCCGCATTTTTACAAACTGATCAAAAAAAACTATTCCAGTTTTTTCATTTATCCCCACGTAGACGGGAAGAATTTGAGAATGGATAGATTTTAGAATGGCGAATTTGCCTCACCTTTCAGGCGGCTATTACAGATTGTTAATCTTTGCTGCCATTATAAAGTCGTTTGGGGATAAACCGCCTATCGCATGCGTTGATAAAGTAATATCCACTTTTTTGTAATTGTGCAGGAAAATATCAGGATGGTGGTTCTCCGATTCGGCAAGTTCTCCAACTTTATTTATAAAATCCAATGCTTCCTTGAAATCTTTAAAGGTAAATTTGCGCTTGATTTTTTGTGGTTTTCCATCCAAAAACTCCCAGTTATGGGTTTGCTGCAAATATTGCTGAATCTTGTTTTTGGTGAGTGGAGGAACTCCAGTTTTGCAAGGAACACATTTTTGTTTAGCCAAATCTCGCATAATTAAGATTTTCTACAATTTTTATTTTCATACAAAAATTATATCACGGGGAAAATTTGTGGCCAAGAAGTCAAATTATTCCTCTAATTTCCTTAATTCTTCTCTAATATCGTTTATTGATGTAACACTAAATCTTTATCTTAAAGTTTCTAGGGACAAGATCGATGATTTGTTTCAGTAAGTTAATCTGCCTGGTAGGGGGAGGGGGCGTGGAGAACCGGCCGCTGAGCTGTTTCTTCTATTTTTGTCTTAAATCTTGGCAATGGTTTTGTTAGGGCAATGTCTAAAGCCTCATCCATATGAGAAATAAATTTGAAAGTTAGGTCTCTTAGTACCTCTCTTGGCACATCTTCCAAATCTTTCTTATTGTCCTTTGGAAGAATTATTGTCTTAAGTTTTGCTCTGTGAGCCGCTATAACTTTTTCTTTAACTCCTCCGATTTCCAAAACTCTTCCTCGCAATGTTATTTCTCCTGTCATGCCAACTTTTCTGCTAACAGGAACTCGGGTTAGTGCAGATATAATTGCCGTTGTTATTGCAACTCCTGCCGATGGACCGTCTTTTGGAACCGCACCTTCTGGAACATGTACATGAACATCAATCTTTTGATAAAACTTTTCCGATAGTCCTAACTGTGCAGCTCTTGCCCTTATATAGCTCATTGCAGCCTGGCAGGATTCTTTCATAACATCTCCAAGCTGACCTGTTAAAATTAAGTTTCCCTTTCCAGGCATTAAAGCAACTTCTATAAAGAGGATGTCTCCTCCTGCTTCTGTCCATGCAAGACCGGTAGACATTCCAATCTCATCTCTTTTCTCAAGAATTGTAGATCGTATCTTAATTGGGCCTAAAAATTTAGTAACATTTTTAACCGTCACCATAACTTTTTTCTTCATTCCTTCAGCAATCATTTTTGCAACTTTTCGAAGGACTGTTGCAACCTGTCGCTCAAGACTTCTGACTCCCGCTTCTCTTGTATAGTGTTGAATGATAAACCTTATGGCATCATCTGAAAAATCAACTGTTTTATCCGATAATCCATGGCTATCTATTTGCTTTTTCAAAAGAAACTCTTTTGCAATCTTAAATTTCTCAAACTGAGTATAGCCTGCAAAGTTAATAATCTCAAGTCTATCCCGCAAGGCAGGGGGAATTGTATCCAATACATTTGCGGTTGTAACAAACATCACGTCGGATAGATCAAATGCAACTTCCAAATAATGATCTGAGAACTGATTGTTTTGTTCAGGATCCAAAGCCTCCAAAAGCGCTGAGGAAGGATCGCCTCGAAAGTCCGCTCCAACTTTGTCTATCTCATCTAGCATAAATACAGGGTTTCTGGTATCTGCGTCCTTTATTCCCTGAATAATTCGCCCTGGAAGAGCTCCGACATAGGTTCTTCGATGACCTCTAATTTCTGCTTCGTCTCTAATTCCTCCAAGAGAAACCCTTACAAATTTTCTGCCCAAAGCCCGGGCAATTGATTTTCCGATAGAAGTTTTACCGACTCCGGGCGGTCCAACAAAACAAAGGATGGGTCCTTTCATTTTTCCGGCAAGTTTATGGACGGCCAGATATTCAACTATTCTCTCTTTAACTTTAGAAAGTCCATAGTGGTCCTCATCTAGAATTTTCTCGGCTGATTTTATATCTATGTTGTTCTTGCTTTCCTTGCTCCATGGAAGACATATAAGCCAATCCAAATAATTTCTAATATACCCTGCCTCGGGATTAAACTGATTCATCTGTCCTAATTTTTTAAGCTCCTTTTTGGCTTTTTCCTCTACGTCCTCAGGCATACCCGCAACTTTTATCTTATCTGAGAGCTCTTTGACTTCGCTGTCTTCATCACTTTGGCCAAGTTCCCTTTCTATAGTCTTTAGTCTTTCCCTAAGCATTGCCTCCCGTGCACCTTTTTCAAATCTTTCATGAGTTTTTGACGTAAGGCGTCTTTCAAGCTCCAAGACTTTAATTTCCTTGGTCAAGTATTCCGAGATTTTCTCAAGTCTTTCTTTTACATTTGTTGTTTCCAGAAGCTCCTGCCTCTCGGCCGGCTTAACATCCAAGACAGAAGAGATCAAATCGGCAAGTTCGGAGGGAGAATTGTCGGACATTATATTCATAAAAGCCAAAAAATCAACTGATTTCCCAAGATTTATTGCTTTCTTAAATTGAGTCGTAATGTGGTTACATAAGGCTTTAATTTCGGGAGAATCGTCAATCTCATCTGAGAGTTCCTTAACTTTTGCCAAAAGGAACTGTTCATGGGGTTCATATGATAATATCTTGACTCTTGCAATACCCTTGACCTGAGCGTTGATCTCCCCATCCGATCTTATCATTCGCTCGATTTTTGAAAGAGTTCCAACTGAGTAAAGCTCGGCGGGTGTTGGTTCATTAAGTTTGGAATTTTTTTGAAGAACAAAACAGACTATTCTTTCTTTCTGAAAAGAACTTTCCAATGCAGCTAGACTTTTGGGCCTGCCAAACGTTAAAACCGAATCTATATTTGGAAAAATTATTCCATCTCTTATTGGAATAATAGGAACCAGTTTGTCCATATCTTTCGCGGATTATTCTTCCAACGTATTAGCACTCTATCAAAATATCTGCTAATTGTCAAGGCCCTCTTAATCTAACACCACATATGCAACACTTCAGTATAGACTGAAGATATGCGAGTAAAACCGAGAATAATCATCAAGAAGGTTAAAGAATGTCATGGTAATA